>Ga0308166_1000030_pt1 | contig 388645 bp, 333 predicted proteins | sample PhyCR2_2_FD_202137 | JGI IMG/M metagenome (GOLD analysis project Ga0308166, IMG submission 202137) | Phyllosphere microbial communities from UC Gill Tract Community Farm, Albany, California, United States - DLSLCC.R2 | ecosystem: Host-associated > Plants > Phyllosphere > Unclassified | place...
AAAGAAAGAGTGTGTGCGGCGATGCGAAAGTTGCTGCAACTGGCCTATGGTGTGGTGAAATCAGGAAAGACATTTAATGCGGAAATACCGCTTGCCGGATAGCCGACAAGACGGTATCTCTCCCTGTGGGAGAGGGGCGTGTTAAGTGTTCACCATCCTGATTTTTCTTCTACTTAAGGTTATCTTCAGTTGTTATCCGCTATGCTCTGCTAATACCGAATTTAGTGGGAGTCTCTATGAGCGTTCGTTTTGCAAAATCACAAATCCTCCTGCACTGGCTGACGCTGGTGATGGTGATCCTGACTTACAGTGCCATATTGCTGAAGGACTCGGTGCCGGATGACAGCGCGGCCTTGGTGAAGGATCTGCACTTTAACTTCGGCCTATCGGTATTTGTGCTGATGTTTATCCGCCTTGGGCTACGCCACCGGCATCCTACTCCACCGATCACTCCGGCCTTGCCGAAACTACAGGCGCTAGGGGCGAAAATGCTCCATTGGGTGCTGTATCTGCTGTTTTTATCGTTGCCGATATTGGGCTTCTTGACGTTGGCCTATGGGGGCAAACAGTGGTTGCTGCTGGGCTGGCAGGTGCCGCAGTGGATCACGCCTGACGCGGGCATACGCCGCACGCTGAAAATGGTGCACGAAACCTTGGCAAACACGGGGTATTTCATCGTCGGCATCCATGCCTTGGCCGCCATTTATCATCACTATGTGCGCGGTGACGACACCCTGCGCCGGATGATGCCCGGCAAATAGTTCGCGCTGCAGAAACAACAAAGGGGCGCAGAAGCGCCCCTTTATCAATGTACCTGGCGAGATTGCCGTTAGGCAACCATCAGCATGAAGGTGCCTACCCATGCAACCAGCATGAATGAAACGCCCATCAAAAAGTATTTCACGTAACAACTCCTTGTGGAGTCCTCGCAAACCAACGATCCCGATTGTTGTCTGAGTATTTTGTGGCAAATCAGCGGCGGATGGCGGGTTCTTCAATCAGAAGGAACAACGTCCAGAGCTACGATTTACCGGTCGTTGCGATTCAAGTTCCTTGAGGTTAACCAGGAATCACAACAGGATCGGCGCTAATGTACTCCCAAAATCCTACCCATTTCAATACTGTGTTTTTGATCACATTTTTTGTCGGTTTTTTACCCTGCAGTGAGTTGAAACGGGCGCAGTATGCAGCATCCCTACGAGGTGGGATGGTTGATAAATGCCATAAGTAACAGTTTGTTACAAGGCATCAGGCTACGGCGCTGACGCTGGCGATCAGAATAGCCCAGAAGACCAGACAAGAAAGCAGGATAGCGGCCCAGACATGACGACGGTTGAGTTCCATTTTTAGCCTTCACTTTGCAATCGGTGGTTGTTTAATAACCCTATCGGCGCAAAACGGTAAAAATTTACTCTCTGGGCAAACTATTTATTCTGATTGCTGGCGGATCGCCACTACCGTGGTATGCACTTCGTAGCCGAGCAGAAACAGGGCTTGTTCAAGGGCCTCAACCTTCGAGGCATAGGCCACATCCAGCAACCGATCGATCTGAGCACCGTTAAGGCCCATCTGGCGTGCCAGCAGTGCTTTTGAGGTGTTGCTGCTCAACATATGGTTGTGCAGTTCCAGCTTTAATTTCACCAGCACCGGTAAATGCAGGGCGATGTCACCGCTTTGCAATGCGGAGGCCGCAGGCACCGGGCGCCCTTCTTCCATTTCAATGGCGATAGCCGTCAGCAGGCTTTCCTGCGCCTCCAGTTCGACATCCTCACGTTTGTAGCAGGCGGCTTGCTGCTCGGGGAAATCCCGTAGGGTAATTTGCCAGGCATCGCTTTCGCTATCGAAGGCGTAATGGGCGGGATAGTGGCAAGGCATCATATTTCCTGCTTGGGGGGAAGTGAGCCGCATTGTGACCGGTTGGCGACAACAATGCCAGAGATTGGCGTCCTTAAAGCACGGGGATAATCGCTGTGTAGGCCGCCAAGCTGAAAACAGGGTTATGCAGTATTTTTTTTGGACGGTGACTGATGTTTTATTAGCAACTTATGCCAGAATTATCCTATAAGCCCAATGATGATCCGGATTAACATGAAATACAGATTTAACGATCGTGTGCTGTTTGATGGTGATACCGGAACGTTGGGTCCAAGCGACTTTTCCGACGAGCCCACTGCTATTTCCAATCCCGCCAAACGTCTTTTGCTATTACTGATCGCCAACTATGGCAAACCCGTGGAACGTGAGGTGATTTTCAAAAAGGTGTGGGACGACTACGGCATGATCTCCAGCAATAACAACCTTAATCAATGCGTGAGCAAGTTGCGCCGGGTGCTTAAGGTGATGGGGATCGATGATGAGGTGATTGTCACCGTGCCGAAGATAGGGTTTATGTTGCGCCGCGAGATCCAGGTTGAAATCAGCCAGGAAGACGATGGACATTTTACCCCGTTAGTCCCTGCACAGACAGTGAGTGATGAGGCCTATTTGCCATTAGAGAGCGGGCTGGAAACCGAAGCCGAGACTGACGATGATATTGCTTCAACTTCCGAGGCAGACGATGAGCCCGATCTGCCGACAAGCGTAGAGATTGCTGCTCCTGCCAACAAAAAACGTCTTGGTTGGGGTCTGATCGCGACGGTTGCTGGTTTGGTTTTTGTACTGGGGATCGCATCTACGATGTACGCCACCAATTCACTGGCCAGACAGGAGGTGTTTCTTGGCAAGGCGGGGAGTTGCAAGGTATTTATGTCGACATCCACGCAGTCAGGGGTCCCCAGCTCCAGTCTGAATCAGGACATGTTGTCCTATGTGGAGCAACGAAAAGCCGAATGCCGGGCAGATGAATACCTGCTAGTGGTACGCAGCAACCAGGTTCGTTCTTTTATTTCTGGCGTGAGTCGCCTGTTTTTTGTTCGCTGCACCATCGTTCGTGAGCACAAAATAGAGTTTTGCTCAGGGCTAGAGAACGACAGTTTGCCGTTGTTGCAGTAAGGCTAAGTAAAAGAATGGGCCTGATCATCGCAACAGTAGTCTGGTTTTTTGGTGGGGTGAGCAACAATTAGCCGAATTGTTTAATTTTTGTATGAAATGAACATAAAACAAACAAGTTTTTTGTGCTTAACAATGAGACCGTGTAGAGTTTTACGCATAAAACAGGCCATTAAAAACATTAAATTTGGATTTTAAACCTAAATAATTCCAATTTAATAGTTAATGATTCTTTTATACCGCTTGTGGGTTAAGATTTTTCTCGTCAACGGGTGGTTAGGATTGTTCTTAAGTAACTGACTGGTGACGCTCACCACGGAACCTGCGAAGTTATCGCAGAACGGTGGAAACAAACAAGTACGGCAGGATGGTAAATAACGGACCGATGACAGTAAAGCTTCTCGGGCGCACCAATCGGCAATGTGCTTGGTTAACTACAGTTATCTTATAACGGATTAGGATCATTATGAAATTTTACAACACCAAAACTACCCTGCTGGCCGCTGTTATCGGTATGACTTTTGCGGGCTCAGCCCTGGCAGCCGATGGCACTATTACCATCAATGGCACCATTACTGACACTACTTGCGATATTTCGGTCAACAACCAGTCTAAAGACGCCACGGTAACGTTGCCGACCATTTCCATCTCTGCGCTGCCAGCCGTTGGGGCAACTGCAGGGGCAACACCTTTCAGCATTGCACTGACCAACTGTGCGGGGGCTACACTTAATACTGCCAGCACCTTCTTCGAAGCGGGCGCTTATGTTGAACAGAGCACCGGTCGCCTGAACAACTCGGCATCGGGCACGGCGACCAACGTCCAGGTTCAGCTGTTGAACGCCAATCTGGGCAGCATCATGGCGGGTAGCGCACATAGCCAAGGCGATTTGGCCGTTGATATTAGCTCCGGTGGCGGCGTAATGAATTATTACGCGCAATACTATGCGAACGGGACGGTCACGCCAGGTACGGTTAATACCCAGGTGGATTACACCATCATCTACCTGTAAGACATCCAGCCGTGGGATGAGGGCAGCCTCATCCCTTTCAGAGGACAGCGCCATGTTAAGAACTCTATTTACCGTTTCCGCCTTTAGCTTGGCGCTGACATGGACAGTTGCCGCTGATGCTGGTGTGATCATCAACGCCACACGCATTATTTATAACGAAAACAGCGGTGAAGCGATTACCCAACTGCGTAACCAAGGGACCAGCCCGGTGTTGATCCAGTCCTGGATCGATAACGGCGATGTTAAATCCAAACCCGACACCGTCAAGGTGCCTTTTACCCTGACGCCACCGGTAGCCCGTATCGATCCGGGCAAAGGGCAGGCGTTGCGTATTGCACGTACCGGCGGCGGATTGCCGAGTAACCGTGAATCACTGTTCTGGCTCAATGTGTTGGAGATCCCACCCAAGGCTACCCAAAAAATAGCCGCGGGCGACAACCTGATGCAGTTCTCTTTCCGCACCCGCATCAAACTGTTCTATCGGCCGAATAACCTGCCAATGACCCCGGCTCAGGCTTACGAAAAGCTGGATCTGAGCTTACGCAAAGGGGCTGCGGGTTATGAAATCGTCGCCAAGAACCCATCGCCTTATTACCTTACTTTCCGCCAGATTGAAATTCGTAGCGCCAAAGGTGCGCCAGTACTGGGCGATCTAGGGAAAACGCAGGAAAGGATGGTGGCACCCTTTGGCGAGTTGGTGATGAAAATTCAAGGAATGAAATCGGCACCGTCAGCAGGCTTAAAAGCGTTTTATAGCCTGATTGATGATTTCGGTGGGGATAACAAAAATGAGCGGACGTTGGCGGGCAGTGGTAAGTCTTGATTGGCGGCCCTCTTTTCTCAACCAGATTTATATTGCGGGAGCCATTTTACTGGCTCCCATAACGTTGGCTTATGCGGATGAAAGTGAGGCTATTGAGTTCAACGAGTCTTTTCTGCGTTCGTCCGTCGATGTCAGCCAGTTCTCCAGCGGTAACCCGGTTGCTCCCGGCATTCACCGCATCGATCTCTATCTTAACGACCAATGGAAAGGGCGTCAGGACGTCAACTTTTCCCTGGCTTCGCCGCAAAGCAGCATCGCTCAACCTTGCTACGATCTGAAACTGTTAAGCCTGTTCAATATTGCCTTGGATAAACTGGACAAGGCGGTGCTGTCGCGCTTGCAGCAAGGGGAACAGTGTATTGCGTTGGGTGAACTGGTACCTGGCGTGGAGGGCAATTTTGATAGCGGTGGCCAACGGTTGGACGTGCGTGCGCCGCAGTCTTTGCTGCAGCATGAAGCCCGTGGTTATGTCAGCCCTGAGCTGTGGGATAACGGCATCACGGCGGCGACCCTGCAATATGACTACAACGCTTACCGTGCTGATCATTCCGACTCATCTGCTCAAACCACCCAATTTCTGGGGTTGCGTGGCGGATTAAATTGGGACGTGTGGCGTCTGCGTTACCGGGCGTCGGCCAATTGGAATGATGACGAGGGTTTTCGCTATCAAAGCAATGAAACCTATCTGGAACGGCCTCTGGTTGGCTGGCGTAGCCGGATGGTGCTGGGCCAATCGACCACCGACGGTCAAGTCTTTGACAGCATTGGGTTCATTGGCGCTCAGATCAGCTCGGACGATCGTATGTACAGCGATTCCCAACGTGGCTTTGCCCCGGTGGTGCGCGGTATCGCCAATACCAACGCGTTGGTGCGTGTAAGCCAGCGTGGCAGCCAGATTTATGAGACCACCGTACCGCCGGGGCCGTTTGTTATTGACGATCTCTATCCTACCGGCAGCGGCGGCGATCTGCTGGTCACGGTGACCGAAGCCGACGGCACTGAACGCAGCTTTACCGTCACCTATGCTTCGATTGCCGAACTGCTGCGGCCAGGTGTAACCCACTATTCACTGATGGCGGGGAAATATCGCAATAACTCGGTGAGCGAAGAACCTGCCATTGCGGTGGGCACCTTGAGGCATGGTTTCACAAACCTGCTGACGGGGTATACCGGTGTGATCGGTGCCGATGGCTATGCGGCGGCCTCGGGCGGTTTGGCATTCAATACCGATTTTGGTGCGCTGTCGGCGGATATTACCCAGGCACAAACGCAGTTTGAGCACCGTCCTAACGAGCAGGGGCAGAGCGTACGTCTCACCTATGCGAAAATTTTGCCGGTAGTGGATACCAACATCACGCTGGCCAGCTACCGCTATTCCAGCTCTGGGTATTACAACGTGGATGACGCCATGTTGCTGCGCGATCGCGACAGTAACGATAGCGGTTTTGCTGACTATAACAGTTGGAAACGACGTAATCGTTTCCAGATTAACGCCAGCCAGTCGTTGCCGGAGGGGTTTGGGACTGTCGCGTTGAATGCCAACGTGCAGGATTATTGGGATCATGACCAGACCGACCGCGAATATCAGCTGAGCTACAACAATCATTATAACAAGCTGAATTATGGGGTTAACTTCGCACGGACACGCAACCTGGCAACCGGAAACTGGGATAACAAAGCCATGCTGACCCTGTCGATCCCATTGGGTTCCAGCTCGCGCGCACCTAACCTGACCAGCAGCTATACCCAGCAAAAGGATCGTCAGGGGTTGCAGAACTCGCTGTCCGGTAGCCTGGGAGAGGACCGGCAGTATAACTACAGCGCCTTTACCAACTACGACTATGATAAAAATGGTAGCAACAGCGTTAGCGGTGGCGTCAACGGCTCATGGGCCGCGCCTTATGCCTTCGTTGGCGGCAGCGTTTCCGCAGGCCAAGGTTATCAACAATATGGCGCCAATATGTCCGGTGGCCTGGTTGCCTATAGCGGCGGAGTGGTGTTTACACCGATGCTTGGGGAAACTTCGGCAATCGTCGAGGCAGAAAACGCCAAGGGGGCCAGGATCACCAACTACAGCGGTCTGCGCCTGGATAACAGCGGGAAGGCGGTGGTCCCTTACCTCAGCCCTTACCGTCAAAATACCGTGGAGTTGGATCCGAAAGGGCTTTCCAGGGATGTGGAGCTGAAATACACCAGCCAGAAGATCGCGCCGACCGCCGGTGCCGTTGGGCTGTTACGTTATGAGACCGAAAGCGGCTACTCGATCCTGGTGACGGCCCGAGACGTTGCGGGTAATCCGTTGCCCTTTGGCGCAAACGTGTCCGACGAACAACAGCGTAGCGTGGGGTATATCGGTCAGGTTGGTGAAGGCTTACTGCGGGTTAACAACCCTAAAGGCCAGTTAGAGGTGAAATGGGGGGAAGGGGCCGGAGACAGTTGCCGGTTTAACTATCAGTTGCCCGCCGTATCGCCTGGGGATGAACCAGACTATCGCCGCCTGGAGGTAATATGCCAATGAAGCAACGACTGACGTTGGTCCGTTTGTTCACGCCGAGGCTCGGCGCAGGGTTCCGGCTGCGGGGTAAGCGCTTGCTTCTTGGCTTATTGCTGATATTTGGCTACGGCGGAGCGACCAGCGCCGAAGGGCTTGCGGTCAGTTGCGCGCGTAACAGCGGTTATTATCAGTTTTTCGACACGGCCACCATTGAGATTGGCAAAGACAGCGCCGTGGGTGACGTGCTGGGGCCTTGGATCAACTCTTACAACTCCACTGCCTGGAACTGCACCCCCAATAGCGCCTACCAGCAGCCGGTGCAGTTTAGCGTACAGGGTTACCCGCCTTACACCACGCGCAATACCATCGTGGTCGATGGGCAAACTTACATGCTGTATAACACCACGGTAAAAGCCGGTCTGGGGTATATCGTCCGTTGGCGTTATACCCTGAATGGTAAAACCACCAACTGGCAGCCGTTGACCATTGGCACGGGTGGGCAGCAGACCCATCCTGAGACCATTACCGTCAACTACAGCGGTAACCGCTTCTATTTGGGCGTTGATGCTCAGGTGCGGTTTGTGAAAACGACCACCGGCCTGACCGCTGGCGCAATTCCCTTGTTCGATCCAATTTATCTGCGGCATTTAGAGACGTATAACGGCATTGCTCTGCCGGGCGATCTCACCTACATGATTGCCCAGTTCAAAAGCGGCGGCACTATCGCCAGTGGCGGCACCTGCACCACTCCGAATGTGAATGTCGATCTGCCGGAGGCCAGCGTCGGTCAGTTCAACGGCGTGGGTTCGGTGGCAGGGCGTAAAGCCTTTGAGCTGGCGTTCAACCAATGCCCGGCGGGCTTGGCCAGCATTGGTTACAGTTTTGCCGCCACGACACAGGTGCTGGATGCTGCCAATGGTGTAGTTGCACCGAACGCTACCTCAAGCGCTAGCGGCGTCGGGATACAGTTACTGCGTGGCAACAACCTGCCGGTGACGTTTGGCACTATTTATCTGCTGGATAACTATAATAGTTCTGCCAAGGCCAACTATCGGGTTCCCATGCAGGCTGGCTTGTTCCAGGTGGGTAATGCGGTAACCGCAGGTACGGCCAACACCGCAATCACTTTTACGCTCAATTATAAGTAGGGTGAAAATGGCAGCTATGTCTGGTTTCACGCCACAATATCGCAGGCTTGGCCGTTGGCTATTAATTACGGTGATGGCCTTATTTATCCCACTGAGCCACGCCGAGATATACCTGGGAGCCACGCGCCTGATTGTCAACGGCAAGGATAAGGAAGCGACGCTGCGAGTGACCAACGAGGGCCGCTCAGCGGTGCTGCTGCAAGTCTGGGTGGACAATGGTGATAGTGAGGCGGAACCGGAGAAAATCGCCACGCCGTTTACCGTAGCGCCGCCGATCTTGCGCCTGGACGGGAAGCGGGCACAGCGTCTGAGAGTGTTGTTTACCGGGGCAGAACACACGCTGCCGAGCGATCGTGAGTCGGTGTTTTGGCTTAACGTGTTGGAGATCCCGCCTAAAGTGGCCAGCAATACGGCCAGCCAGATGCAGATGGCGTTCAGAACCCGCATTAAATTATTCTACCGGCCACGGTCATTACAGACGATGAACACGGCCAACGTGCAGGAGCAGTTGCGCTTTAGCCTGGCAAAACAGGGCGGCAACCCGGTATTGGTGGTCAGCAACCCCACGCCTTTTCACCAGACATTACTAGAAATGACGGTGGGCCGCGATAAGCAGCAGGCCGTCGTTACCTTGGTACCGGAAAATGGCATGGTAAGCCCAAAAGGGCAGGCTGATTTTGCCTTAACCGCGGCTAAAGGCCCGGTGAATGCTGGCATGAAGGTATTTTACTCGGTGCTTGACGACTTTGGCTCTGTGGTTACGGCAGAGCAAGTCTTGCAGGCGGAGCAATCTTCCTTGCCGCGCTAGGTATTTCTGCGATCTCTGCCCACTTTTTAAGCACACCGCACGTATGGCGTATATTTTTTAGCTTTTGCGAGTACTCTTAGAAGTGCAGCACATTTTACGAGCGATTGTCATCCTGCTTATGGCACGTCAACTTTACTGTAAAACGTTGAGGAGGAGATCATGGAAACTTTGGAAAAGTGCTATGTCTATGCCAAGAACACCAGCAACATGGATTTTCTCGCTTCTACGGTGGCATTCTTGGAGTTTCAGGGTCGTGAAGTCGATGCTAACGGCGTGGCGGGTAATATGTCGCGTGAACAGAGCGATAACTTCTTCGAACGGCTCAATCATTACCGTTCTATCTACAAAAAGCAGAGCCAGCCAGCTTGAATTCACCCCTAAGGCCCCGTTTTCGGGGCTTTTTCATTTAACTTTTTAATTTAAATAAGATTTTTTGTGATTTAGTTCGAAAACGAAAAGATAGGTCGAAATGCCCCTGCGGTTGAGCTCAAGGGGCGTTGTTGCTTAGGGGCTGGTCGCTGTAAGCATCTGGAAAGTTTGTTTACCACATCAGATCGTCAGGCACGACAAAATCGGCATACGGATCTTCTTCATCTTTAGCCTCTTTGCTCAGCTCGGCATTTAATACAATGCTGCTCGCATCACGCTGCGCAATTTTATCGGCCACGATCGCGGGTATAATCGCGTATTCGCCATCAGGATTCTTATCGGTAATCAGACGAGCAATGGCAAGGCGGCCACTAATCAACTGAGATTGGGTCGTTTTATCCACATATATTTTTTTAATTAAATTGTTATCTGTGAAGTTATAACCAATATCGCCATTTGCAATAACGATGCGGTTCATTTCAATAAGCTGCTTAACCTGGGCTTTATATTCTTTCGCTAAGGCGGCCTGCTTTTGCTGCTCATTCAACTGTTTATCACGTTCAACCTGAGCCTTTTTGTTTTCTTCCACGGCCTCTCTTGCCTCACGAGCCTGAACCCGCGATTTTTTAGCCGTTCTTTCCACTTTCGCCAGTTTTTTACTGTTGACCAGTCCAGCTTTAAGCAGCTGCTCTTGTAATGTTAGCTTTGCCATGTTCGTTTCCGAAACCGATTAAATAATGCCTTGGATTATACCCTTAACCTAAGAGGTTGTGCCAGGGGACGGAAAATATCCACGCAAGTTACTGATAGCATTGGCTATTATACCCTCAACCTAATCAAGGCCTGTGCTCATCAGCCATGGCGATAAACCTGAACAACCTGACAATGGGTAATGAACATTATGCATGAAATTCAAACAATTAGATATGTGACTGGATTAATAGGTTCTGCTTTATGAAGTCTTCAACATCCTCCTTCGCCTGCTTTAAGGATCCCTCCGAAGGTAGCGTGAACAGATATTCACTGTAGCCAAATAGCATCGCGTCTAGCTGTCGTGCTACGCGGGGGGCTTCAACACTGCGAAATGCTCCTTCTTCCATACCGGATCGAATAATTTGGGTAAGAACCTGATGCCACTCTTCTAAAATCGACTGCATCAGACTGGCATAAGATTCATTATGCGTGGAGAGTATCCATAGAGACCCGTACAGTTTCCTGGTAGGGTCAGGCGTTGCAGAAATATTACCATCAATAAATTCTTGCAATTTCTGATGGGCAGGTAATGGTTTAAGCATTATGCGAAACTCTTCCAGTTCCGTAAGCATAAATTTTGTTACTGCTTCGAGACATAGCGATTGCCAGTTTTTAAAGTAGTGATAAATATGGCTACGGGAGAGGCCTAAGGACTCGGTGAGATCACGTGTTTTCACATTCTCAACGCCTTTTTCAATAAACAGTTCGACAACAGCACTGAGAATTTTATCTCTCATCGGTTCTGATTTACATTTCACGGCCCATCTCCTTCTTGACTTTGAGCAACTGCTCAAATAGCATGTTCTTATCATTTGAGCGATTGCTCTATTATTATTTTAACAGAAACCCCTTCAATGAACAGTCGAAATATTCCCGCTCCTCCAGTGGCCGGAAGTGCTTCCAACACTCTGAAATCACTGGCGAGTCGTTACCGAAGAAAGTTATCCCTGACTTTTTTCCTGGTGATTGCCGAGAACGTTACCTACCTGCTCTATCCAATACTGGCAGGTGTGTCCATCAACGCCATCCTGGCAGGGCAGACGTTAAGTGCTGTGCTGTATGGGGTAATGATCTTATTTATCTGGTGCCTTGGTGCGACACGAAGGAGTGTGGATACGCGTGCTTTCGCCAGAATTTATGCCGCGCTGGCGGTCTCTGTGGTGATGACGCAGCGTAAAATAAAGCTGAATTATTCTACCGTGGCGGCCCGCGTAGCGTTATCAAGAGAGTTTGTCGATTTCTTTGAGTTGCATTTGCCGATGCTCATTACTTCTCTGGTCTCTATGATTGGTGCTGCCGTCATGTTACTGCTCATTGAATTTTGGGCCGGTGTGGCTTGTCTGGTCATATTGGCCTTTTTGGCCTGCTTCCTCCCAGGATATGCCATTAAAAATGAAGCACTGTATAACAGACTGAATAACCGCCTTGAAAAAGAAGTGGATTTTGTCAGTACAGCCACCAGGCTTTCCCTGGAACGGCATTATTTGACACTTGCGAGGCTGCGCATAAGGCTATCCGATCGCGAAGCCATAGGCTATCTGTCTATTGGGGTGCTGGTTGCCCTGTTGTTTAGCCTAACTATCGTCTGGATGACTCAGGCGAAGGGCATCAGTGCTGGTCATATCTATTCTGTGATGACCTATATGTGGATGTTTGCTACAAGCCTTGATGATGGTCCGCAGCTATTGGAAAAATATTCACAACTTAAAGATATTGGTAAAAGGATCAACACTGAAATAGTGGAAAAGGACTAATGCCGCTCACTTTTCATTATGTTTGGAATACACACGGTATTTCTAAATAAATCATCATCAATACGGATGTCATTCAATGTCCCAGTTTTTTATCAATAGGCCAATTTTTGCCTGGGTCATCGCCCTATTTATTATTCTGGGAGGGGTCCTTGCTATCCCGCAATTGCCGGTGGCCCAATATCCAGCCGTTGCACCACCCAGTGTGTCGATAACGGCAACCTATCCTGGAGCAACGCCAGAGACGATGAATACGTCAGTTATTTCACTTCTCGAACGCGAGATAGCAGGGGTTGATAATCTGCTTTATTTTGAGTCGTCCAGTGACACGTCGGGTATGGCATCCATTACGGTGACGTTCAAGCCTGGCACGAATATCAACCTTGCCCAAATGGATATTCAGAACCAGATAAAAGTGATCGAACCTCGCCTTCCTCAGGTGGTGCGTCAGAATGGTGTCAATGTTGAAGCCGCCAATTCGGGGTTTCTGATGATGGTGGGATTGACGTCGCCTTCCGAGCAATATGAAGAAGCCGATTTGAGCGACTATTTTGCACGCCATGTGTCTGATGAATTGCGGCGAGTGCCTGGCGTGGGCAAAGTTCAGTTATTTGGTGCCGAAAAGGCGATACGTGTTTGGTTGGATCCCATCAAGCTATTCACCTATAAACTGTCGGTTAATGATGTGCTCACGGCGCTCGGTCAGCAAAACATCCTGGTTTCACCGGGGCGTATGGGTGATGAGCCCGCCCTTTCTGGACAGCGGGTTACCTACCCACTGACGGTTCAAGGACAGCTTTCTTCACTGGACGAGTTCCGCAATATTACACTTAAAGCAAACAACAACGGCTCGCGATTGAGATTAGCGGATGTTGCCCGAGTGGAGTCCGGTTTACAAAGTTATGCTTTTGCGATCCGCGAGAATGGGTTGCCTGCAACTGCAGCGGCGATCCAGCTCTCCCCTGGGGCAAATGCAATCAGTGCTGCCGAGGGTATCCGTATGCGTCTTGATGAACTGTCCGCAAATCTGCCGCAAGGGATGCAATTTACAGTTCCTTTTGACACGGCCCCGTTTGTGAAACTCTCGATCGAGAAAGTCATCCAGACCTTTGTTGAAGCAATGATCCTGGTGTTTCTCGTGATGCTGCTTTTTCTGCACAAAATTCGCTGTACGGTGATCCCTGCCATTGTTGCGCCAGTCGCTTTGCTGGGCACATTGACCATCATGTTATTCAGTGGTTTTTCCATAAATGTACTGACCATGTTCGGTATGGTGTTAGCTATCGGCATCATTGTGGATGATGCGATCGTGGTTGTTGAGAATGTCGAACGTCTCATGGCGGAGAAAAAGTTGCCGCCCAAGCAAGCGACACGTATTGCGATGGCGGAAATTACCCCGGCAATTATCGGTATCACCCTGGTATTGACCGCCGTATTTATCCCTATGGGCTTTGCCAGTGGTTCGGTCGGTGTTATTTATCGGCAGTTTACACTCTCGATGGCGGTGTCCATCCTTTTTTCGGCATTTCTCGCCCTGACGCTGACACCTGCACTGTGCGCTACCTTGTTGAAACCTCATGGACAAAAAGAAGGTTTGGGGAGTAGATTTTCACACGGCTTCAATCGTAAGTTTGATGGCTTATCTGTTCGCTATGGATCTGGATTGAAGTATGTGTTGAAGCGTACAGGAAGAATGATGCTGCTTTATGTTGCTCTATGCGGCTTGCTGTTTTTCGCGTTGCAAAAACTGCCTTCATCGTTTCTGCCGGAAGAGGACCAGGGCTATTTTATGTCCTCAATGCAACTTCCTTCAGATGCGACTATGGAGCGGACTCGTGAAGTCGTACAGCAGTTTGAACAGACAATAGCGACACGTAACGCCATTGAGAGCAATATTTCTATTCTGGGATTTGGATTTTCGGGGTCGGGCCCAAATACGGCAATGGCATTCACCACATTAAAAGACTGGAAAGACAGAAAGGGTTCGACGGCTCAGGGAGAAGCCGATTTTGTTCAGACAACACTGGGCGAGGTGCCTGATGCCACAATTTTAAGTTTGTTGCCGCCAGCGATTTCAGATATGGGGACATCATCAGGATTTACGCTGTATGTTGAAGACCGGGGGGGAAAAGGTTATCCCGCATTAAAGCAAGCGGCGGAAAAGCTCGTCGCACAGGCTAATCAAAGTCCACTATTAACCGATGTCTACATTGATGGATTACCCCAAGGCGTGAGTGTTGCACTGAATATAGACAGGGAGAAGGCTGAAGCATTCGGCGTTTCTTTTGACGAGATCGGCCAGGCGCTTTCTGCCGCCGCTGGTTCTTATTATGTGAATGATTACACGGAACGCGGCCGCGTTCAGCAGGTCATCGTTCAGGCTGATGCCGATTATAGAATGCAGCTTACTGACTTACTGAAAATCTCCGTCAGAAATAGAACCGGTGAAATGGTGACGCTTTCGTCTTTCGTGAGCCCGTCTTGGACTTTAGCCCCAAGTCAATTGAATCGCTATCAGGGATATCCTGCATTCAGGGTAATGGGAAGCGCAGCGGCGGGCCAATCGAGTGGCACGGCGATGGCTGAAATGGAACGATTGGCTGATTCGTTACCTCATGGATTCCAGGCCGAGTGGGCCGGGAGCTCTCTGCAGGAAAGAGAATCTGCATTACAGTTTCCCATGCTTATTTTGCTGTCCATTCTTGTGGTGTTTATGGTGCTGGCGGCACTCTATGAAAGTTGGTCAACGCCTTTTGCCGTTATGTTGGTGGTTCCGTTGGGGCTGGCTGGTGCAGTATGTGCGGTGATCATTGCTGGTATGTCAAATGATGTCTTTTTTAGAGTTGGCATGATCACCATCATCGGACTTTCTACTAAAAACGCCATTCTGATCGTTGAGTTCGCTCGGAAACTACGTATGCAGGGGATGGATACTGTTACTGCAACATTGCTAGCGGCTAAACAAAGATTACGGCCCATTGTTATGACTTCTCTGGCCTTTACGCTGGGTGTTGTTCCCTTGATGCTTGCTACTGGTGCTAGCGATAAGACTCAGCATGCAATAGGTACGGGTGTCTTTGGCGGCATGATCAGTGGGACTTTATTGGCAATATTCTTTGTGCCCGTCTTTTTTGTCTTTGTCAGTGGATGGGTAGAAAGAAAAGGCAACGTTAAATAGATAAGGCAGTATCTGGCCATGGTTATATTTCCATCATGGCCAGCGTTAATCTTTTTTGTCCCCGTTATGATTCTGCTCTGGTTTACTGGCATGAACAGTCCCAAAAGGCCAAAGCCGTTTCCGCTGTCGTGCGTTGTGATACGTATTCTAACGAACCTATATCTATCGATGGTGTTGCTATTTTAGGTTTCAAAACTAATCAGTATTATTGATTGATTTTGCGACCATAACAAAGTGAAATTGATATTTTTGTTTGTGCTGCCAGTTGAGAGTGTTGTTCGGTCTTGTAAAGGTTGTTGTTGTGCTATAACTGGCTATCATCTCTCTTTTAAGTTTTTGCCGCCTTTGAAAGGATTGTCTATCGTTATGCCCGTTAATTTTGATCTCAACGATCTTTATGCCTTCCGCGCTTTGGTTGAATACGGTAACTTTAGGCTTGCTGCGGAGTCCATCTGCCTTTCACCGTCAGCATTGAGCCGCAGGATCGAGAAGCTGGAATCAGCGCTTGGCATAAAATTGTTCGACAGAACCACCCGGCGCGTTACGCTGACACTTTATGGGCAGACCTTTGCCGAGCGTTCAGATCAACTATTGATGAACTTTGAGTTGGTATTAGCGGATATCAATAAGGCCAGTCAGACTCGAACGGGGTTGGTCACTGTTGCCACGGTGCCTTCGGCTGCCTATTATTTTATGCCCGACGTCATTCGTCGCTTCCAGGCTCGCTATCCGCGTGTTCGCGTTAAACTGATTGATAGCAGTGTAGGTAATGTTATCGAAGCGGTTACGAGTGGGCAGGCGGACTTCGGCATCTGTTTTGCGAGAAGCCTGCAACCCAATATTGAATTCCTTCCCTTGATAGGGGATGTTTACGTGGCTGCCTGCAGGCGCGATCATCCCATCGCCAGTAAAAAAAACCTCACCTGGCGCGAATTTTATCAGCAGGACTATGTGGGGTTGGACAAGACGTCAGGAAACCGTAATCTGCTCGATCAGATGTTGGCACATATCATTCCCGAACGCCCCAGTGTCTGCGAAACTCGTCATGTGACGACTCTGCTGGGTATGGTTGAAGCGGGCATCGGCATTGCTGCCGTGCCCGCTATGTCAATGCCATCTTCAGAGCATTCGGTACTGACCCACCTGCAGTTAACCGATCCAATTGTGAAGCGTACAGTTGGTCTAATCAAACGCAGTGGACGCATTCAGTCCTATATTGCTGCCGAGTTAGAAAAGTTGATTACTGAACAGTATCACTCTAGTTAACCGGCTGTTCAGCTTTCACGGTTCTCATCCCTGTGGCCCGAATGACCTTTTGAGCCTGGGCGGAAGACAGGAAATCAAGCAGCGCTTTACCCCCTTGACGATGTTCTGCTTTCGCGGTGATCGCGCCAGCAAAGCGGGTAATGTACTGCACATCTTCTGGCAGTTCGCCAATAAAGGTTACGCCCGGAACAGGAAGCAGTTCACTGACTTGCTGGAAGCCCAGCTCATATTTTCCTTTCGCCACTTCTGATGCCACAGGAATACGTTCAATCATATAAGTTTTCTCTTGCAACTTGGCTTCAATACCCAGCTTTTTGAACAGCTGGCTGCTGACATAGCGGCCGCTGGCACTGTCAGAATAGGCAATGGATTTAGCATGTAGCAGAGCATTACGTAGATCTGCAGTCTTCTCGATATTGGGTATCGAGTCCCCTTGCTTTACTACCATGCCAATTGGCGAGTCGGCCAGCTCCACGCGTGAACCTGGTTGGATCCAATTATCCTTTTCTAAATTTTCCAGTGCGCCTCCAACCATTATCACCACATCGGCCTTTTCACCGCGCGCCAAGCGTGCAGGGATCGCCTGGGGAGTCTTCCCCATGGAGGGGCCGGATACCAAAATGATTTTGTCGCCACTCTTCGCTTCGAATTGTGGGGCCAGTTTCTCCAGTGAGGCTTTAAAGCCGCCTGAAATCATGACGGTAATGTCTTTGGCCTGTACGCCCACGCTGACAGAGGAGAGCACCAGTGTTGCAAGGAGTGAACGAGAGATCTTTTGCATGATGTAATCCCTGATTTAACGTGCTGTTTGTAGTGATAACGTGCTGCGGCGGTATAGATATAGCGTCGCCAGCAATGCGCACAAGGCGGCAAAGCACATCCAATAGCCAGGTGAAGCTTTATCGCCGGTATACTCAATCAGTGCGGTAGAGATAACCGGTGTGAATCCGCCAAAGACCGCGGTTGCCAGACTGTAGGCCAGCGAGAAACCTGCAACCCGAACTTCGGCCGGCATGATCTCTGTCAAGGCTGGGATCATGGCACCGTTATAGAGGCCGTAGATGAAGGACAGCCATAACAGTACTGTCAGCATCATGGAAAAACTTGGGGCTTGCGCAAGCAGGCTGAGTGCTGGATAAGCCGTGAGCAACGTCAACAGTGTCATGCTAACCAGAACCGGCTTGCGGCCGAAACGATCTGACAGGGCGCCGCCTATTGGCAGCCAGAGGAAGTTAGAGATTGCGACCAACAAGGTCACCAGCAAACTGTCAGATGCGCTAAGCATCAACACTTTTTTACCGAAGGTTGGTGCATACACTGTGATCAGATAAAACGCGGTGGTCGTCATGGCAACCATTAGCATGCCAGCGATAACAACTTGCCAGTTCGTTAACAGGGTTTTAAATACGTCACGCATTGCCAGGTGGGTGCGACGGGCAGTGAACTCCTGTGTTTCTTCCAGTTTGCGGCGCAGGAAAAAGATGAAAGGTACAATCAGGCAGCCAAACAGGAAAGGAATACGCCAGCCCCACTCGCGAATAGCGCTTTCTTCCATGGCTGCATTCAGCGCGAAGCCCATCGCCGCGGCCACCATAATGGCCACTTGCTGGCTGCCGGACTGCCAGCTGGTATAAAAGCCTTTACGGCCCGGAGTGGCAATCTCAGCCAGATACACGGATACGCCACCCAGCTCTGCTCCTGCCGAGAAACCTTGCAATAAGCGCCCCCCCAGCACCAGCAATGGGGCCCAAAGACCGATTGTCTGATAGGACGGAATGAGCACAATCAGGAAGGTTCCTGCGGCCATAATCGACAAGGTAACAATCAGTCCTTTGCGTCTGCCTACTTTATCAATGTATGCCCCCAACACCACGGCACCGATAGGGCGCATCAGAAAGCCTGCGCCAAATACTGCAAAGGTCATCATCAACGAGGCGAATTCACTGCTGGCAGGAAAAAAGGTATGTGCAATGTAGGTGGCATAAAACCCGAACAGAAAAAAATCAAACTGCTCCAAGAAGTTGCCAGAGGTAACACGCAGTATCGCGTCGGCTCTTGCTCGAGTCGTCATGGGAATGTTGGGTGAATTCATCGTTATCTCCAGTTGGCTATTGACGCTTTTGTTGCGTCTGTTTCTGAAGACTGGAACAGGAAAATAAACTAATTAAGCGCAATAAACTCATGAACTGATGCGTATCATGCATCAATGGCCATTAACAATTGGATGTGACAGTGGTAACGGCTTGTTAACAAGCTTGGCGTGTGCAGCCTTCTACAAGGCCCACAAAAAACATCATTCACGTTTTGTGACCAGCTTCATACAAGGATAATGGAAGAACAAGCTAAATACGGGTGGATCAGGGCACTATCTGGTACATCACTGAGCGGGACAAAGTAGAAATCTGAGCGACTTCCGCATTTTTAATGCGTGAGGTTGCGACCTGTTTCAAGGTCAGCATGGGTAAAATATGTTGTCCGATATTTGCCTGCGATGGAGTACCGCCGTCAATGAACCGATGCGAACTGGGTTTAAAGGGATTTTGCGAACTAATACGGAGGGTAGCGAACGATGGACTGGTGTCCCCTGCAGGAATCGAACCTGCAACTAGCCCTTAGGAGGGGCTCGTTATATCCATTTAACTAAGGGGACACGGCGGGCGCAGTATACCCATTTTTGCGCTTGGGTTTAAGGGGCTATTGGTCTGATTGCCTGAAATGTAATCGGTTTTCTCCCGTTATGCCCCATTTTCCCGATTATCCACCTTTTACTGTGCCGCGAACGGGTTGGAGAAGTTTTATTCGCGGTCTGATTTATCCGTGAGTTCCTTCCTGGGTTGATTCTCCCGTTGTGCCTTCAACCGTTCTGCCTTGGCCTTGTCACTCATATCGTTACGGATCTGCGCATGGCTGATCAGCGCGAAGATAAAGCTGCCGCCGATGATATTGCCCGCCAACGTCGGGATGGCGAACGGGTAGAAGAACTCCTGCCAAGGGAGTGCGCCGCTAAACACCAGGTACAGGATCTCGACGGAACCGACCACGATATGGGTCAGATCGCAAATCGCCACCAGGTAGGTCATCAGTACGATCACCCAGATTTTGGCAGCCCTGGCCGAAGGGAACATCCACACCATCGTGGCGATGATCCAACCCGCCAGGATGCCGTTGGCAAACATCTCTCCCGGGGTGTTATGCATGATTTCCTGTGACAAACTGGTGAAGGCCGCACGGGTATTCTCATCAAAAATAGGCATATAGATAAATGCCAGCGCGGCCAGGCCAGTGCCGAGCAGATTCCCCAACAGCACTATCCCCCATAGGCGGAACAGAATGACGAAGTTCTTCGGCGTCGGTTTATGCATGATGGGCAACACTGCAGTGACGGTGTTTTCCGTAAACAGCTGCTGGCGAGCCATGATGACGATGATAAAGCCGAAGGTATAGCCGATGTTCTCGATAAAAAATCGGCTTGGGTCGTCCGGTAGCCGTGCGTGAAAAATTCCTTTAGCTGCCAGAGAAGCCCCCATCGACAAGCCGGCGGCCAAGGCTGACAGCAATAGCGCCAGCCAGTCACGCTCCAGTTCTTTCTCCCCCTCCATGCGGATTTGTTCATGCACGGCAGCGGCGCGCGAGGGCAGTTTTTCCTCATCGACCTCAATGGTGGATTTGCCCCGATCGTGCTCTTCGCTTTCGACCTTGACGCTGTTTTCATCGCTGTTGGTTGGACGATCTGGTTTTGTGCTCAATGGTCATTCTCCTATTGGCTGATAACTAAAGCGTAGTTGCTGATGGGGCGAAGGAAAGTGCGCCGGAAAAATGATGAAAAAGTAACGAAATTTTAACGTTGCTGATTTTTTCTACGCAATTTTGATCTGATGCGCAATATTACCCCTAATGGAGTACATCCAAGCCAGGCTGCGGGCTACGAGCGCACTGTGGCTTATGCTATGATTCGCTATCCCAAAGAAAAATATGAGTCCTCCATGCTGGAAGCCAAAAATCTTAGTTGTGTACGAGATGAACGAACTCTGTTTGACAGGTTGAGTTTTTTGGTGAGCCCGGGCGACATTATTCAGGTGGAAGGCCCTAATGGCGCTGGCAAAACCAGCTTGCTGCGTATTTTGGCCGGGTTGGCGCAGCCAGACGCAGGCGAAGTGCTGTGGCAGGGCGAAAATACGCGCCATCGCCGTGAGCAATATCATCTGGACCTGCTGTTTCTGGGGCACCAGCCAGGGATTAAATCCATGCTGACCCCGTTTGAGAATTTGCAGTTTTACCAGGCGGTTAGCCAGTCATCCGATCGTCAGGCCATCTGGCAGGCGTTGGATCAGGTAGGTTTGGTCGGTTATGAGGATTTGCCGGTGGCGCAGCTTTCCGCCGGGCAGCAGCGGCGCGTGGCGCTGGCACGGCTCTGGCTCAGCAAATGCCCGCTGTGGATCCTGGATGAACCCTTGACGGCCATAGACAAGCAGGGCGTGTTGGAGCTGACCGCGCTGTTTGAGCAACATGCGCAACAGGGCGGTATGGTGCTGCTAACGACGCATCAAGATTTAACCGGTACACGGCAGGCGGTAAGGAAAATTCGCCTGACACAGACCAGCGCGGAGATCGCCTGATGTTCTTCATCATACTGCGGCGGGAACTGAAAATTGCCTTTCGTAAAGGCTCCGAGATCGTCAACCCGCTGTGGTTCTTCCTGATCGTGATCACGCTGTTTCCCTTGGGCGTTGGGCCAGAACCGCAATTGCTGGCGCGTATTGCGCCGGGGATTATTTGGGTAGCGGCGCTGTTAGCCTCGTTGCTTTCGCTGGAGCGATTGTTCCGTGATGACTACCTCGATGGCTCTTTGGAACAGTTATTGTTATTGCCAACGCAACTGCCAATGACGGTGTTAGGCAAAGTGTGTGCTCACTGGGTAGTGACCGGATTGCCGTTGTTGATCCTGTCCCCGCTGGTGGCGCTGCTGCTGTCGCTGGATGTGAATACCTGGATGGCGATGGCGCTGACCCTGCTGCTGGGTACCCCAACGCTGAGCCTGATTGGCGCTATCGGAGTGGCGTTGACGGTGGGGCTACGCAAAGGCGGTGTGCTGCTGAGTTTGCTGGTGCTGCCGCTGTATATTCCGGTACTGATTTTCGCTACCGCGGCGATAGATGCCGCCTCGATGGGGATGCCGATCGACGGTTACCTGGCCATCCTGGGCGCGATGCTGGCGGGCAGCATCACGCTGGCACCTTTTGCCACAGCAGCTGCGTTGCGTGTAAGCGTACACTAGCTGGAAATTTAATCGCGGATGAATGCCTATAAGAGCTTTTCCGTGCGCAAGACTTTCGCCGTTCTGCCATCAGGGAGCGGTTACTGAATGATTTCTTACCGTGAGCAATGACGACAATGTGGAAATGGTTACATCAATTTGCCAAGCCGGAACGGCTGTACCATGTCTGTGGCCGCTTTGTCCCCTGGTTGGGGATAGCGGGCGCCATCTGTCTGCTGATCGGCTGGGTGTGGGGCTTCGGTTTCGCACCTAAAGATTATCAACAGGGTGACAGCTTCCGTATCATGTACATTCATGTTCCGGCGGCCATCTGGTCGATGGGCATTTATGGCTCGATGGCGATAGCGGCGTTTATCGGCCTGGTCTGGCAGATGAAAATGTCCGATACCATGGTCGCGGCCATGGCTCCGGTCGGTGCGGTGTTCACTTTTATTGCTCTGGTCACCGGATCTGCCTGGGGCAAACCGATGTGGGGCACCTGGTGGGTGTGGGATGCTCGCCTGACCTCGGAGCTGGTGTTGCTGTTCCTTTATATGGGCATCATTGCGTTGTATAACGCTTTCGACGATCGCCGCCTGGCCGGGCGAGCCGCCGGTATTCTGGTGCTGGTAGGGGTGATCAACATTCCGATTATTCACTTTTCGGTCGAATGGTGGAATACCCTCCACCAGGGCTCAACCAATATGCAGCAGAGCATTGCGCCAAGCATGCGTTACCCGCTGCGTTGGGCGATCTTCGGTTACCTGTTGTTCTTTATTACGCTGACCTTGATGCGCCTGCGCAATCTGATCCTTTTCCAGGAACGTCAGCGCCCTTGGGTCGCCGAATTGGTTAGCAAGGAGCGTCAGTCATGAATGCTGCATTCAGTTCCTGGCAGGCGTTTTTCGCCATGGGCGGTTATGCGTTTTACGTTTGGTTGGCCGTGGCCGTAACCCTGCTTTCCCTGTTGGGGCTACTGTTCCACACCCTGTGGCAGCGTAAGCAGCTACTGGCCGAAGTCAGCCGCCAGGCGTCGCGTGAACGGCGGATCCGCCAGTCACAACAGTCAAAGCAATCCGCGGCCACACCGCAGCCTGTTAACTCGCGGGAGAAATCACAGTGAATCCACGTCGTAAAAGCCGCCTCTATCTGGTCATTGTCGTACTGATTGGTGTCGCGCTCACCGCCACGCTGATGTTGTATGCCTTGCGCTCCAATATCGACCTGTTCTACACCCCGAGCGAGATCCTGCAAGGCAAGGGTGAAAAGCATGAAAAACCGGAGGTGGGCCAGCGCCTGCGTATCGGTGGCATGGTGATGCCTGGCTCGGTCAAACGCGATCAGCAAAGCCTGCAGGTGAGCTTCAAGGTATATGATGCCCACGGAGCCATCGAAGTAACCTACAACGGGATTTTGCCGGATCTGTTCCGTGAGGGGCAGGGCGTTGTGGCACAGGGCGTGCTGGGGGAAGGTAATGTGGTCAACGCGCGTGAAGTGCTGGCCAAACACGATGAAAAATATACGCCACCAGAAGTCGCGGATGCCATGAAAGAGAATCATAAAAGCCCGGCCGCTACCTATAGCAGTTCGCCGGACGGGGGCAACAAGTCATGATGCCGGAACTTGGAAGTTTTCTGCTGTGCCTGGCGTTGGCGATTTCGTTGCTGCTGAGCATTTACCCGCAATGGGGAGCGGCGCGCCAGGATACGCGCATGATGGCGGTAGCCCGCCCGTTAACCTATGGCATGTTTATCGCCATCGCCCTGGCATTTGCCTGCCTGGTGTATGCGTTTATTACCAATGATTTTACCGTCTCCTATGTAGCCGCCAACTCCAACACCAAGCTACCGGTGTATTACCGCATTGCGGCAACATGGGGGGCGCACGAAGGTTCCCTGCTGCTGTGGGTGTTGCTGCTGAGCTGCTGGTCACTGGCGGTTGCCATGTGCAGCCGTGCAATGCCGCAGGATGCCGTGGCGCGTGTGTTGTCGGTGATGGGGATGATCACCGCCGGGTTCTTGCTGTTCATCATTATGACCTCCAACCCGTTTACCCGCACCTTGCCGAGTTTCCCGATCGACGGGGGCGACCTTAACCCGCTGTTGCAGGATATCGGGCTGATCTTCCACCCGCCGTTGCTGTATATGGGCTACGTGGGTTTCTCGGTGGCCTTTGCCTTCGCCATTGCCTCACTGATGGCCGGGCGGCTCGATACGGCCTGGGCTCGTTGGTCGCGTCCGTGGACTACGGCGGCCTGGGTCTTCCTGACCATGGGCATCGTGTTGGGATCGGCGTGGGCTTACTATGAGCTGGGCTGGGGCGGCTGGTGGTTCTGGGATCCGGTCGAAAACGCCTCCTTTATGCCATGGCTGGCCGGTACGGCTTTGATGCACTCGCTGGCGGTCACCGAAAAACGTGGGACCTTCAAAGCCTGGACGGTGCTGCTGGCGATCACGGCCTTCTCCCTGTGTCTGTTGGGCACCTTCCTGGTGCGTTCCGGCGTGTTGGTTTCCGTTCACTCCTTTGCCTCCGATCCGGCGCGCGGGATGTTTATCCTCGCCTATCTGGTGATCGTGATTGGCGGCTCGCTGTTGCTGTATGCCGTGAAGGGCGGGCAGGTGCGTAGCCGGGTGCAGCATGAAACCTTCTCGCGGGAAACCTTCCTGCTGGGCAACAACGTCTTGCTGATCGCCGCCATGCTGGTGGTGTTGCTGGGGACCTTGTTGCCGTTGGTGCATAAACAGTTGGGGCTGGGCAGTATTTCCATCGGCGAGCCTTTCTTCAACACCATGTTTACCTGGTTGATGGCACCGCTGGCGCTGCTGCTGGGCATCGGGCCGTTGGTGCGCTGGCGTCGTGACGAACCCACCAAGCTCTGGCGTCGCCTGGGCGTGGCGCTGGTGATCACGTTAGTGCTGTCAATCCTGCTGCCTTGGCTGCTGCAAGACAGTATCGTCGGCATGACGGTGGTTGGGCTGATCATGGCCATCTGGGTGATCCTGCTGACTCTGATGGAGCTGCATGAGCGAGCCACCCATCGCCACGGATTCTGGCAGGGGCTCAGGCACCTTTCCCGTAGTCATTGGGGCATGGTGTTAGGCCATCTGGGCGTGGCGGTCACGGTGATCGGGATCGCCTTCAGCCAAAACTACAGCGTTGAGCGTGATGTCCGCATGAAAGCCGGTGATAGCGTGGAAATTCACGACTATCGCTTCATCTTCCGCGACGTTCACGATATCCGCGGTTCAAACTACACCGGCGGTGTCGGGATTATCGATGTCACCCGCAACGGTAAGGCAGAAGCCACCCTGCATGCGGAAAAACGTTATTACAGCGTGGCGCGCAGCATGATGACGGAGGCCGCCATCGACGGTGGCCTGACGCGCGATTTGTACGCCGCGTTGGGTGAAGAGTTGGACGATGGCTCCTGGGCCGTACGGCTTTACTACAAACCTTTTGTCCGCTGGATCTGGTTCGGTGGGGTGTTTATGGCGATTGGCGGCGTGCTATGTATTCTCGATCCGCGCTATCGCATGAGCAAAAAACTCAAACGTGAAGCCAAACAAGGGGGGCAGGCATGAACCGCAAACTGTTATTTATTCCGTTAATCCTGTTCCTGCTGTTGGTGGTGGCTTTGTTGGTGCAGCTGACGCGTAACGCCGGCGGGGAAGATCCCACCATGCTGGAGTCTGCGCTGATTGGTAAACCGGTGCCGACCTTCAAGCTGGAATCCCTGGAACATCCAGGTAAAACCTTCGATCAGGCGGTGCTGCGCACTGGCAAACCGATATTGTTGAACGTGTGGGCGACCTGGTGCCCCACCTGTCGGGCAGAGCACGAGTATCTCAATACTCTGGCGGCCAAAGGCATCCGCGTAGTCGGGCTAAACTATAAAGACGATCGCCAGAAGGCGGTGGTGTGGCTCAATCAGTTGGGTAACCCTTATGCGCTGAGCCTGTACGATGGCGACGGCATGCTGGGGCTGGATCTCGGCGTGTATGGCGCACCTGAGACCTTCCTGATCGACGGTGAAGGCATTATCCGCTATCGCCACGCCGGGGACATGAACGAGCGTGTCTGGCAGCAGGAAGTGTTACCGCTGTACCGTAAATATGGGGGCGACGCATGAGGCTGATAACCTTACTGGTGGCGGCATTGCTAAGCTGGAGTGCTGCTGCGGCTATCGATACCTACAAGTTCAATTCGGTGGAGCAAGAACAGCAATACCGTGAGTTGACCGAACAGTTGCGCTGCCCTAAATGCCAGAACAACAGCATTGCCGATTCCAACGCCATCATCGCGGCGGATATGCGCACCAAGGTGTATGAGCTGATGATGCAGGGGCAAGACAAGCAGCAGGTCATCGACTATATGGTGGCGCGCTACGGTAATTTTGTGACCTATGAACCCCCGGTGACGCCAGCAACCTTGATCTTGTGGGTCGGGCCGCTGCTGTTTGTGCTGATTGGCGGGGCGGTGGTGATACTGCGCACTCGTCAACGGCGGGCGGGCGTAGTCAACGAGGAATTCTCCGAGCAGGAGCAGCAGCGTCTTGCGGCGTTGTTGAAAGAGACTGACAGGAAGAAACCCTAATGGCTTTTTGGCTGATAATTATAGTGCTGTTGGTCGGTGCGAGCGCGTTGCTGGTCGTGCCTGCGATGCGCCAAGGCAAAGAAAGTACGGCGGCCAGCCGCGATACGCTCAACAAGGCGTTCTACCAGGATCGCCTTGACGAGCTGGCACAAGATGAAGATCAAGGGGTAGTTGCGGAACGCCCGGAGCTGGTCAAAGAGCTGCAACAGAACTTGCTGAACGATATTCCTGGACAACCGGATGAGCAGCCTGCACGGCCTATCAATCGTTGGGCTTTAGTGCCTGGCGTGATGGTGTTGGTGGTGGTATCGGTTGGCTTTTATCTGAAAACCGGCGGTTTGGCTCAGGTTATGGCCTGGCATCAGGTAGAATCCCAAATGCCGGAACTGCGTGCGCGGGTGGCGAATGAGCGTGCCCAACCGCTGAGCATGGAAGAGATCGCCCGTCTTGGCTTGGGTTTACGCACCTCGTTGCAGGACGATGACAGGAACCTGAACGACTGGATGATGCTTGGCCGTGTCGGGATGGCATTGAATAATGCCACCACCGCGACCCAGGCCTTTGCTCATGCTTACAGCCTGGATCCGAGCAATATGGAAGTGCGCCTGGGCTATGCTGAAGTGCTGACGCGCTCTGGCGATCCGGAAGACAACAAGCAGGCCACCGCAATGCTGCGCACCATGGTGGCAGAAGATCACACCAACGTGCGCGTACTGAGCCTGTTGGCGTTCAACTCCTTTGAGCAGGGCGATTACCAACAGGCGATCGGTGCCTGGCAGGTAATGTTGAAACTGTTACCTGCCGATGACCAGCGTGTTGCAGTGATAAAGCGCAGTATTGAACAAGCAAAAGTTCAGGTGGGCGCAGAAACTGTTAAACTCTCCGTCACTGTCACGCTGTCGCCAGAGGCGGCAAAAGCATTACCACAACAAGGAACGCTGATCGTTTCGGTTACCGATGGCACCAACCCGGTGCCGGTAGCGGTCAAGCAATTGCCACTGAGTCGTTTCCCGCTATCATTCACATTGGATGACAGCAACGCCATGATGCCTGAGCGGCTGCTCTCGGCTCAGCAGAAGGTGAAGGTGCACGTCAGGCTGTCACAGGATGGTTTGGCAACGCCACAGGCGGGCGACTGGTTTGGCGATAGTACGCTGCAAGCCTATAGCGGCAAGGAACAGGTCAGCGTTCAGATTGATAAACAGGTTCCCTGATAAAAAAGAATCCAAGGGTTTTCATGGAGATAAATATGAACTTTCGCCTGACTGGGCTGGCTTTCGCAACGGTGTTATTGGTAGGCTGTGCCAGCTCGCCTGGTGACGATCCGCAAGGGCGTTCCGACCCTCTTGAAGGGTTTAACCGGGCGATGTTTAACTTCAACTATAACGTGATGGATCCCTACGTGCTGCGCCCGGTTGCGGTGGCATGGCGTGATTACGTCCCGATGCCTGCGCGTAATGGCTTGAGCAACTTTACTTCCAACCTGGAAGAGCCGGCCAGCATGGTGAACGAATTTCTGCGTGGTAACCCTTATCAGGGCATGAAGCACTTCAACCGTTTCTTCCTCAACACCCTGTTGGGGATGGGCGGGTTGATCGACGTGGCCAGTATGGCTAACCCGAAACTGGCGCGTGAAGAACCACGCCGCTTCGGTGGCACCTTGGGGAACTACGGCGTAGGTTACGGCCCGTATGTCCACTTACCGGTCTACGGCAGCTTCACTATTCGTGAAGACGGTGGCGATTGGGCGGATAGCGTTTATCCGGTGCTGAGTTATCTCACCTTCTGGATGTCGGCGGGGAAATGGGTAGTGGAAGGGGTTGAAACCCGTGCTCAACTGCTGGATTCCGATGGGTTGCTGCGCAACTCTTCCGATCCCTATGCGATGGTGCGTGACGCCTATTTCCAACGCCATGACTTCCTGGCGAATGGTGGGGTGCTCAAGCCGCAGGAAAACCCGAATGCCAAGGCGATCCAGGGCGATCTGGACGAGATCGACTCCGCCAACTAAGGATTGTTCTTTCAACTTATCCTGTGGTGAATACCGTTTGAAAAAGGATCCCGGAAGTGTAGGGATCCTTTTTTATTTATGTAAATGATAATCATTTTTATTGATGATTTTCTGGGATGGCGCGGCAGTAAATGCTAAAATCTGCGCCAGGCGACTGCCGCTGGTGACTTGGAAGGCAGAGCCCGTGGCTTGGGAACCGGCTTGTGTGGCACAAGGAACGTTTATAGCGGATTGCAGCATCATCTTTACCGCATTTTGTACCCTCTTTCCTGCCGGTTTTCTGCTGCCGCGATATTTTCGCTGTGATGTGCACGGAGAACGCCAATATGGACCTACTTTCTTCAGGCAATGCCCCTTTCTTGATCGCTCTGCTCCTGCTGCTGTTTATCGGCGTGCTGGAAACGCTGGCGGTGTTTCTCGGTGCTTCCCTTTCCAGCCATTTCGATGCGGCTATAGACTCCCATCCGGATATTACCCTGGGTGAGAACGTTTTCGCCCAGGGTCTGAGCTGGCTGCATATCGGGCGTTTGCCGCTGCTGATCATCATCGTGCTGTTTCTCGGCGGTTTTTCACTGAGTGGCCTGATACTGCAATGGCTGGCAGGCGGTGAACTACCGGTGTGGCTGGCGGTGATCGTTGCCTTTATCGTCGCTGTGTTCAGCGTACGCTGGTGTGGCCGCGGCATTGCTCGCTACTTGCCACGTGACGAAAGCAGCGCCGTTTCCACGGACAGCTTTATTGGCCGGATGGCAATCATGACTGGCGCAACGGCCACGGCTGGCTCCCCGGCAGAAGCCAGATTGACTGACGAGCACGGGCGTACCCATTATATTTTGATCGAGCCGGATGAGGCGGACGCCGCCTTTGTGCGTGGAGCCAAGGTGCTGGTTACGGCGCGCATCTCCGGTTCTCGCTTCAGCGGTAGCGCCAACCCTTGGCCGGACCTGCTGTGAACGCGGTTTTAACGGAATTATTTTGATAATACTGATGGAGAGGTAGCCCTAGTGATAATTAGTGATGGTCTTACGTTTTGGGGTTCGATTGCGGGTGGTATCTTTGTCGTCCTGCTGATTATCGGACTGATTTTTTCACGTCTGTATCGCCGCGCTTCGGCGGAACAGTCGTTGGTACGTACCGGTCTGGGCGGTCTCAAGGTGGTGCTGAGCGGTGGTGCCATCTCCCTGCCGGTGTTTCATGAGATTGTTGAAATCAACATGAAGACCCTGAAGCTGGAGGTCAGCCGTGCCATGCACGACAGCCTGATCACCAAGGACAGAATGCGCGTCGACGTGGTGGTGGCATTTTTTGTCCGCGTGCAACCGACCATTGAAGGGATCTCCACTGCCGCACAGACTTTGGGCCAGCGTACGCTGTCACCGGAAGATCTGCGCCAACTGGTGGAAGACAAGTTTGTTGATGCCCTACGCTCCACCGCAGCGCAGATGACCATGCAAGACCTGCAAGATACGCGCGAAAACTTCGTGCAGGGCGTGCAGAGCACGGTATCCGAAGATCTGGCGAAAAACGGCCTGGAGCTGGAAAGCGTGTCGCTGACCAACTTTAACCAGACCTCGAAAGAGTATTTCGATCCTAACAACGCCTTCGATGCCGAAGGGCTGACCAAGTTGACGCAGGAAACCGAACGCCGTCGTCGCGAGCGTAACGAAGTTGAGCAAGACGTGGAGGTCGCCGTACGCGAGAAAAACCGCGATGCCATGGCACGCAAGCTGGAGATCGAGCAGCAGGAAGCCTTCATGTCGCTTGAGCAGGAGCAGCAGGTCAAGACCCGCAGCGCCGAGCAAAGCTCCCGGATCGCCACCTTCGAAGCGGAGCGCCGCCGCGAGGCCGAACAGAGCCGCATCTCCGCCGAGCGCCAGATCCAGGAGGCGGAAATCGAGCGTGAGCAGGCGGTACGGACCCGTAAGGTAGAGGCGGACCGTGAAATCCGCGTCAAAGAGATCGAGCAGAATAAAGTCACTGAAATGGCCGCCATCGAGCAGAAAAAAGTGACGGAAATCGCCGAACAGGATAAGGCCATCGCCATTGCTGCCAAGTCCGAGCAGCAGTCCCAGGCTCAGGCGCGCGCCAATGACGCGTTGACCGAAGCGGTGAAAGCGGAGCAAAACGTGGAAACCACGCGCCAGACTGCCGAAGCCGATCGTGCCAAACAGGTTGCTCTGATTGAAGCCCGTCAAGGGGCGGAAACCGAGGCGATGCAACTGACGCTGAAAGCCCGTGCGGAGAAAGAGGCCGCTGAACTGCAGGCCGCTGCCATCATTGAACTGGCCGAAGCCGCACGTAAGAAAGGCTTGGCAGAGGCGGAAACCCAGCGTGCGTTGAACGAAGCGGTCAACATGCTTTCCAGCGATCAGACCAGTCTGAAGTTCAAACTGGCACTGCTGCAGGCACTGCCGGCGATCATCGAGAAGTCCGTTGAGCCGATGAAGGCCATCGAAGGCATCAAGATCATGCAGGTGGATGGGTTGAACCGTTCTGGCGGTATCGCAGGGACGACGGCGGCTTCGGTCGGCGGCGGCAACCTGGCCGAGCAGGCGATGTCTGCCGCGCTCGCTTACCGCACGCATGCACCGGTCATCGATTCCCTGTTACAGGAAATCGGTATCAGCGGTGGTTCATTGCAGGCGTTGACCGCTGCTTTGCCGCAGGCGCAGCCAGTTGCTCCGGTGGCGGAGCCTGACGCTGTAGTCGTTCAAGAAGAAATTACGGAACAAAAGCCGGAGTCGTATGCTCCGTCGACTGAGCAAAGCATCACGACGGTAAGCCTTTCCTGAGTTACGACTGGATGGGATTAATAGAATAAAAAACGGCGGGATAATCCCGCCGTTTTTACGTTTCTGTCCAGGAAAACAGATTAGAAACGGTAGTTGAAGCCAGCACCGTACAACCAGGCTGAACCCTTCGATTCGAAGGTATATGGGCCTTCTTTGATGGTGACTTTCTGGCCGTGCATGTAGGACACACCCACGTCGACAGAAGCGTCTTTATTGAACGCGTAAGTGGTACCGGCGCTGATCCAGGTGCGATCCTGATCCGGGATTGAGATAGAGCGGTTTTGTGCCGGAACCGGGCTATCATCGAAGGCGATACCGCCACGGAAGGTCCAGTTATCGTCGTAGAAGTAGGTGGTACCCAGCGCGATACGGTAAGCGTCACGGAAGCCTTCATGCTTCTGGAACAGCGTTTTGCCGTTGCTGTCTGTCGCTTTCAGCTCCTGGAACTGGCTCCAACTGGTATAGGCCATGCTGTAGTGGATCGCCCACTGCTGTGCCACTCGGTTATACCCGGAGATCTCCCACATTTCTGGCAGGTTCAGGGTCAGAGAACCCGGGACGTTGTTACCGTCGGTCCCCATTGGCAGGCCAAACTGCCCGAGCAGGCCGTTATAGGCGGAAGGCAGGCTGCTGCGGTAGTCACCGTCAAAGTCGATTTTCACTTCAGAGCGGTAGGTGAAGCCGTAACGGTTTCTGTCGTCTACTTGATACAAGATGCCAGCGTTCCAGCCGTAGCCCCACTTGTTACCTTCCAGATGAGAGATCTGAGTATCGGCAGGGATCCTGGCTACCTGGCCAGCCAGCGCCGGAGGCAATTTGCCGGAGCCTGCCAGCAGCAGTGGTAAATCGCCGGCGAAGCGATCGATCTTGGCTTTGGCATACACTGCATCGAAGCCCAGACCGAAGCTGAATTGTTGGTTCAGACGGTATGCGAGGCTCAGGTTGAGGTTTGCCGTGGTCAGGTCGGTAGTCCCGCCGACGGAGCCAGCGGTGTAGCCTTCGTTGTATTCGGTGGCCAGGCCATAGTTGCTGGTCACAGAACCGCCAACGGCCCATTGGTCATTCAGCGGTTGGATGTAGTGCAGGTTGGGTACCCAGGCGGTCGGGGCAATGTTCTTCGCATCCAGGCTGCGGCCTGAAGGTGAGGTGCCGGTAATGTTAACGTCTGGGTCAATAAAAACGGCGCCCGCAGAGAAAGAAGGGCGGTCAAACATCATCATGGTCGCCGGGTTACGGCTTGCTGAGGCTGCGGTATCCGCCACTGCGCCTTCGCCAGAATAGGCTCGCCCTAAACCAACTGCCGAGAACTCGTTCAGCTGGAATCCTGCGGCATACACGTTCGAAGAAATAATTGCCACTGCAGCTGCGAGAGCTGATTTAGTGAATAGGTTTTTCTGGCTCATGACCAAAACCTCATTTTATGTGTTTATTATTTAAACAATGTTACACAAAGTAACATGGAGCGCGCGATTGTAGGGTCCGTTATCAATCTGACAAATCAGACCAGTGGCTGAATTATAGGTCCGACCTGTTAAGATGTTGCAAGTTTGTTTTTGAAATATTTCCAAATTGATATCAGAAAAGAGATCCACATAACAAAAAATGACCTGCACATAACAAAACTCTTATGTTTTTTTACCAAGTGGCGATTTAGTTATGTGATTTCCGTCACTTAAAATGCTTACAAAAAGTAAGGCTAGTGATTGGCAAGCCCGAGGAGTAAAATAAACACAGAATTTTGTTTATTTGCGCCAGATCATAAATGGCTATTTGGGCGAGCTTAACCGCGGCCCGTGAGGAGATTTCAACTATGTCAGATGCAATCAATAAATGTAACGCTCAGGAAACTGCGGCCTGCTGCTGTGTCGATGTCGGAACCGTGATGGATAACACCGATTGCACCGCTTCCTACAGCCGAGTGTTTGCCAATCAGCAAGATGCAGAGCAAACCCTGGCAGCACTGACTGAAAAGGCGCGCGGCGTGGAGTCCGATCCTTGTGACATCAGCAGTAGCATTAAACCGGTTGACGGCGGCGTGCAACTGGATGTGGATTTCACCTTCTCTTGCCAGGCAGAAACCATGATCTTCCAGCTCGGCCTGCGTTAATCCCGACCCGATCCCGTAGGGGCGTACTATGCGCCCCTGCTGGTATCCGCACCGCTTTACCCCCTGCCAGAAAGTTGCTCCCGCTCTCAGTTTTCACTTCTACCGGTTTGCCAAATGTAAACATTTGGTTAACAATGACCTCATCAGGTCAGACCTCTTTTTGTCCGTTGTGTTGACGGCCTCTCTTCAGGAGCGTTTATGAGTAAGGCATTGCCGCTGGTTACCCGTCTCGGCGACCGTATCGCCATCGTTCAAGGGCTGCGCACCCCTTTCGCCAAGCAGGCCACCGCTTATCACGGTATACCTGCGGTCGATCTTGGCAAGACTGCGGTGAGCGAGCTGCTGGCGCGTAGCGGCATCGATCCCGCCCTGATCGAGCAACTGGTATTTGGCCAGGTGGTGCAAATGCCTGAAGCGCCGAACATTGCGCGGGAAATTGTGCTTGGTACCGGCATGAGCGTGCACACCGATGCCTATAGCGTTTCACGTGCCTGTGCTACCAGCTTCCAGGCGATTGCCAACGTGGCGGAAAGTATCATGGCTGGCAGCATCAGTGTTGGCATTGCCGGTGGGGCGGATTCTTCCTCCGTGCTGCCGATTGGCGTTAGCAAGGCGCTGGCTCGTACGTTGGTGGACGTTAACAAGGCCCGCACGTTGTCGCAGCGTTTGAAACTGTTCAGCAAACTTAAGTTCCGCGATCTGATGCCGGTGCCGCCCGCCGTGGCAGAATACTCTACCGGTCTGCGCATGGGGGATACCGCCGAACAGATGGCGAAAACCCATGGCATTACTCGCGAGCAGCAGGATGCTTTGGCACACCGCTCGCATCAACTGGCCGCCAAAGCCTGGGAACAGGGGCTGTTGCGCGATGAAGTGATGACCGCCTATGTGCCGCCGTATAAAACCCCGCTGGCCGAAGATAACAACGTCCGCAAAGATTCCAGCCTGGAGTCTTATGCCCGCTTGAAACCGGCATTCGATCGCCGCCACGGTACCGTCACGGCCGCCAACAGTACGCCGCTAACCGATGGTGCGGCAGCGGTGCTGATGATGAGTGAGTCCCGCGCGAAAGAACTCGGCCTGGAGCCTCTAGGCTACCTGCGCAGCTTCGCTTTTGCCGCCATTGATGTCTGGGAGGATATGCTGCTCGGCCCTTCCTATGCTACCCCGTTGGCGCTGGATCGTGCGGGTATTACCCTGGCCGATCTGACCCTGATCGATATGCATGAAGCCTTTGCAGCACAAACGCTGGCCAACCTGAAAATGTTCGCCAGCACCGAGTTTGCCCAGCAGAAGCTGGGGCGTGAGCAGGCGATCGGCGAAGTGGATATGGAAAAATTCAACGTGTTGGGTGGCTCCATCGCCTATGGCCACCCGTTTGCCGCGACCGGCGCGCGCATGATCACCCAGACGCTGCACGAGCTTAAACGGCGCGGTGGCGGTCTGGGGCTGGCCACCGCTTGTGCGGCTGGGGGATTAGGTGCGGCGATGATCGTGGAGGTAGACAAATGAGTTTCGAGAACGCATTGCACGAACAGCGTACCAAGCCTTCGGCATTTCATCTGACCTTGCGCCCGGACAATATTGGCGTGATCACCATCGATGTGCCGGGTGAGAAGGTGAATACGCTGAAGGCGGAGTTTGTTGAGCAGATCAACGACGTGCTGCTCAAGGCGCAGCAGCTTGCCACCCTGGAAGGCTTGGTGATCCTCTCCGGCAAGCCAGATTCCTTTATTGCCGGTGCAGATATCACCATGATTGCCGCGTGCCATACGGCCCAAGAGGCACAAACTCTGGCGAAGAAGGGGCAGAGCACGCTGGCACAGATTGCCGCGTTCCCAGTGCCGGTGGTTGCCGCCATTCATGGTGCTTGCCTTGGGGGCGGGCTGGAGTTGGCTTTGGCTTGCCATAGCCGCGTCTGTTCGCTGGATGACAAAACGGCGCTCGGCCTGCCGGAAGTCCAGTTAGGCTTGTTGCCTGGCTCTGGTGGCACCCAGCGCTTACCACGCCTGATTGGTGCCAGCAAAGCGTTGGATATGATGCTGACGGGCAGACACGTTCGCGCGCGTCAGGCGCTGCGTATGGGCCTGGTGGACGAGGCCGTACCGCAATCTATTCTGCTGCAAACCGCCATTGAGCGTGTGAAACAGGGCTGGAAGTCGCGCCGTGCGTTACCGTGGCAAGAACGCCTGCTCAACGGTCCGTTAGGCAGAAGCCTGCTGTTCAGCATCGTGCGCAAGAAGACCCTGGAGAAAACCCACGGTAATTACCCGGCAGCGGAGCGTATTATTCAGGTGGTGCGCACCGGTCTGGATCAGGGTAGTGCCAGCGGCTATGAAGCGGAGGCCCGCGCCTTCGGTGAACTGGCGATGTCACCACAGTCTGCTGCATTACGCAGCCTGTTCTTTGCCTCTACGGCGCTGAAAAAAGAGCGTGGCGGGGATGCTCAGCCCCATGAATTACAGCGCGTCGGTGTTCTTGGCGGTGGTTTGATGGGCGGAGGTATTGCCTGCGTCACGGCGACTCGCGGTGGGTTACCGGTGCGCATTAAAGACGTGAATGAGCAGGGGATCAACCATGCGTTGAAATACACCTGGGATCTGCTGGGCAAACGGGTACGTAGCAAACGCATGCGTCCGGCAGAGCGTCAGAAACAGATGATGTTGATTTCCGGCAGCACCGATTACAGCGGTTTTGAACGGGTCGACATCGTGGTGGAGGCGGTATTTGAAGATATCGCGCTCAAGCAGCAGATGGTGGCCGATATTGAACGGTATGCCGCGCCGCATACCGTATTCGCCTCCAACACCTCATCATTACCGATCGGCCAAATCGCGGCGCAGGCAGCCAGGCCGCAGCAGGTTATTGGTCTGCACTACTTTAGCCCGGTGGATAAAATGCCGTTGGTCGAAGTGATCCCGCATGCCACTACCAGCGAACAAACCATTGCCACTACCGTTGCTCTGGCCCACAAACAGGGGAAAACGGCGATCGTGGTCGCCGATCGCGCTGGTTTTTACGTCAACCGCATTCTCGCCCCTTATATTAATGAGGCGGCGCGCTGCCTGCTGGAAGGCGAGCCGATCGAATCGGTGGATAAGGCTTTGGTCGATTTTGGTTTCCCAGTGGGCCCCATCATGCTGTTGGACGAAGTGGGTATCGACGTTGGCACCAAAATTATCCCGATCCTGACGGCGGAACTGGGGCCACGCTTTGCCGCTCCAGCGGCGTTCGACGCAGTGCTGAAAGACGGCCGCAAAGGGCGCAAGAATGGCCGTGGTTTTTATCTGTACCCGGCCGAGGGCAGCAGGGCACGCCAGAAGCGCAAGAGCGCAGACAGCAGCATCTATCCACTGCTGGGTATCACCGCCAAGGCGCATATTCAACATGCGGTGATCGCCCAACGCTGTGTGATGATGATGCTCAACGAGGCGGCGCGTTGCCTGGATGAGGGCGTTATCCGCAGCGCCCGCGACGGTGATATCGGCGCGGTATTTGGCATTGGCTTCCCGCCGTTCCTGGGTGGCCCATTCCGCTATATGGATGAGCTAGGCGCGGAGAAAGTGGTAAAAACCCTGCGCTATCTGCAACAGCAATACGGTGAATATTTTGCTCCTTGCGAACGCCTGCAGCGCATGGCTGAGCAGGGGGAACGCTTCTATCCGCAAGGCAGTTAACCAGCATAGCGGCCCGGTTTGCGCTACAGTTTGAGAAGGAGCCGCACTGTGATCGCCATCACTCCTTGCAATCAGGGCAATCCCGGAAGCTGTACAGGGAGATTGGGGAGGGGTAACGTAGCGTTTTGGTGGGTGGCTCACTCAGCGCTCCCAAAACTTCATAGCAACAAGGTTAAAATTTAACCCGTTGAATTGGTTGTTATGTCAGCGATGAATTTGTGTAAGGGCGCAAATGTTGTAAAAAACAGCGTTTTCTTTACGCGAACTTTCAGGCAAAATGCCCGGCCGCCATAGAGAGACGGCGCGTTATCGTTTGAAGCAGGCCTGTGTTCTTGAGTTCAACTCGGCGATACAGCACGCTCGGCGTTTCTGTATAGCGTTATTTTGTCAACAACAGCGGTGCAATATGCAAGTTTTGATTATGCGTCACGGAGAGGCGGCACTCGATGCAGCCAGCGATTCGGTAAGGCCTCTTACCGTTTGTGGCCGTGATGAGTCACGTCAGATGGCGGCCTGGTTGAACACCAAGTCTGTGGATATTGAACGAGTGCTGGTCAGCCCCTATTTGCGGGCCGAGCAGACGCTGGAAACGGTACGCGAAGCGTTAACGCTGCCGGAAGGTGAAGAAGTGCTGCCGGAGCTGACTCCAGGGGGCGACGCTGGGCTGGTCAGCTGTTATCTGCAGGCGCTGGCGAAAGAGGGCATCGGTGCGGTGTTAGTGGTTTCCCATCTACCGCTGGTGGGTTATCTGGTGGCCGAACTGTGCCCTGGGGAATGCCCGCCAATGTTTGCTACCTCCGCCATCGCTAATGTCGAGCTGTCCGAGGATGGCAGCATCGGCAAGTTTGAATGGCAGGTCAGCCCGTCACAGGTGATGGCCAAGGTCTGAGCTGGTTCCCACCTCAAAGGGCGATGATAAACATCGCCCTTTGTCATTAACGTCATCAAAATTGCCACTGTAACGTAAAGCCGAGGTTGACCGGGCTGGTGATGAAATTATCGGGCTTGGACAGCGGCACCCCAACGAAGGCGTCATAACCGACCGCTTTTACCTTCCCTCGAATACCGGCAACGCTACCGAGCAGGTGACCATCGGCAAAATCGTTACTACCGTCACCTTTCACCCGGCCATAATCCATACCCAGATATAATTGCTGCTCCAGTTTTGGCAGGTTCAGGTTCAGGTCATTGCGCAGGGAGTAGCCCTTGTTGGCCATCATATTCATTTCACCGTCAAATCCACGTACGGTCCAGCGGTTACCGATACTGAATTGATCCTGAGTGGTCAGGCGGTCCGGACTATATTGCTGGCGAAAGCGGGATTGATAACTCATTGAGAGATCTTGCACGGTAAATGGCGTATAGGTGCTGATATCCAGGTTGAGGATACGGCTTGACGGAGCACTGTCCACCGGTCTTTCGGCACCAAACCAGGCGGTATCACGCTGATAGCTCAACATGGCGTCGACAATGGACTGGCCGACGTAGTGGCGGTGATTGAACTCAATGCTCCAGTTGGCCATATTACGCTGTTGTAACTGCAGTTCCGTATCGTTCAGGTAAAAATGCGAGTTACGCTTGAGGAGCTGAAAACTGAGCGTGTTTTTTTGGCTTGCGTTGCGATACAACAGGCGATTAACTTTTAAGCTAAGGTTGCGATACTTGCCGCGGTAGGAAAAATCGGTATAGATGCCATGGATATTTTGCAAATACTCGCTGCGGCTGGCATATAAATCCACTGACCAAAAGCCGTAGGGCACCGAGTAGTACAACGAGCCATTATTAGCATGACGGGTCGATTGGAACTGCAAATCACGACCGGCAGAAACGTAGAACAGATCGTTCATCGAGGTCGGGTTATCAATATATAAAGCCAGGCCGCTTTGATAGCGGCCGGTTTGTTTACTGCCTGAGTCATCCAGCCAACCGCCCAAACGCCAGAATGAGGGTTGTTCACGGGTGATTTCCAGGTCGGATTCACCCGCATGCTTGCCTGGGTGGAGTGAAATATTGGCAACGACATCAGGAATGCGCTGCATGTTTTCCAACCCCTGCTCAATAGCACGCAGATCCAGCAGATCCCCTTGGCTGCCAGGGAAGGTGGTGTGCAAGTTGACGTACTTATCGCTGTCATCGGTTAGCCTGACGTTGCCAATGGTGCCGGGCAGGATCTCCAGGGTGAGAAGCCCTTCGGTCAAATTTTGCTGGGGGATCATGACCCTGGTAGTGATATAGCCATGCCCAATCAGGTCATTTTGTAAGGCAGTTGCGAGCGTTTTCACCCCCTGGATCCCCAGGCAGCGCCCTTGTGCTTGTTCTGTCAGTTTGTGCAAGGGTATCCAATGAGGGATCTTGTTGTCCTTATTCAGTTCAACCCGTTGAATGGTGAAGCAGGGTTGTTCTTCAGGAAAGTCAATGTGGGTACTTAGTCCAGCGTTGCCGGCGGAGCGCACGTCTTTACCTACGGTTTCCAATTGGTTGTAGCGTGCTTTTTCCTGTTCCTGCTGGTGGCTCATTTGCTGCTCAATAAACTGGCCATTTTCAGCTGCCTGAACCAAGGGGGTGAGAATAAGCAATAGCCAAGCATGGGGAGAGCGAAAACGCATGTTAACTTCCTTATTAATATGATTTTTCTTAAATCAGACGCGGTATGGATATAGGTAATAAAAGAAAAACAGCTGATGGCCATTGTTAACATGGCTATCAGCTTGTAATTACCTATCTCGCGATGAATAGATGTGATAGGGGGGCAGCATTAGCACTGGATTAGCGCTTGCTATGGATTTCTACAGTATTGTCTGAGATCAGTTTGCCGTAATTACTGAATTTCCCATCAGTACTGACCTTGATCTTGTTTTTGCCAGCCAAGGTCCCTTGATTATAGAAGCTGCCATCGACCTGCTGACCGCCGGAAAGCGGGCCGCGCTTCATGTTGATCTCTAAAGTATCACCGGCCTCAATGTTTCCAGCAGTGCTGGCCGATGAGCCATTATCTAAACGTGAGGCATTAACCACCAGATTTTCGCCAGCAATCATATTGCCATTGTGATTGCCAATGTTGGCCGCAGTCAGCGTGATGTTTTTATCGCTCCCAATATGCCCATGCTTATTGGCTATGAGATACTTAGAGATAATGGTGATATCACCCTGAGAAGCGATGACACCATACTCATTATTGAGTGAGGAGCTTAAATTTAGGTTCATGTCACCACCGCTGAATATTCCGTATTCTTGGGTCGGATTGTGATAAGCACTATTAACCAGACGAGCGGCGTCGATATTCAAGGCTTCTTGAGCCATGATTTTACCTGAGTTGTTTTTAATCTCTGACGCTTTTATAGCTATGTTGCCTTCTGCCAGGATTTCACCCTGGGTGTTATTCAGTTCGGATGAGACGTTGATAACAACGTCATCCTTGGTTTGGATGAGGCCATATTGACTGCTTATCTTGTAGGCATTCAGCGTCACGCAGCAGTTAGCCTCAATAATCCCTCTGTCGTTGAAGAGCGTGTTAGCGGTATTAACCGTCACGCCACCGACATCTGATACAATTCTACCCACGTAGTTATTCACACCATACTTGGCGTCCAGGGTGACATCGTCCACGGCACTGATGATACCGCTGCTGTTTTTGATTGAGGATCCTTTGGTGCTAATCGTAATCCCCTTTCCAGCGCTGAGTTCACCATTATCATTATCAACCCCTACATTTGAAGATGAGGCTGCGGAAATGTCGATGTTGATATTGCCATCGGCCACCATACTCCCTTTGATGTTTCTCACGTAAGCGCTTTTAATATCAATATCATTGCCCGCTTCAAGATAACCATCTGGGCTGTTTATTACGTATGTATTGTTGTTACTGGGGGTCAATACCACCCTGAGATCTTTTTGGGCAGAAATAGTCCCCTTATTGGTGAGTGAACCATTCATGTTCATGGTCACATCACCAACAGAAGCGGCGAGGGTGCCAGCGTTATTTACACCCACGCCATTCCCGGTACCGATCAGCGTAATTTTGTTGGCGTACATGCCGCCCAGGTTGGAAACGTCAAGACCTATGCCAGACTGACGAGCAGCAGAGAGCAGGGTGGCTTTGGTATTGTCGACATTTACGCGGTTTTGGCCATAAGTGACCCTTAGATCCTGAGCCTGCACGTCGGCGTTAATGGCAACGGTGTGGGCAATTAAATCGGTATAGTTGGCGCTGGAACTCTGCAAGCCATCGCCAGTAATGGTAATTTTACCTTTGTTGACAACGTAATCGAGGACGCGCCCATTAGCCACCGAGGCCTTGCCCGTGGTCAAGGTCGCACGATTGGCGTTGATGAAACCGCAGCCGTTACAGGTAATCCCCGATGGGTTGGCAATAATAACCTGTGCATTCTGGCCTGCTACCTCAATCATCCCGTTGAGTTGGCTGGCTTTAGCGGAGTTGACTTCATTGAGGATAACGTTAGCGGCCCCTTTGGCCATATTCTTGTTGCCGTTAATGGCACCCGCCACCTGGGTCGTCGAGTTTTGTGCGCTGTTATTTAGCACCACTCCACCACGGTCTACGTCAAACTGGTTATAGATATTGTGAGAAACGCCCCCTCTGCCGGGCTTATTAATCTCGATAACCGTACCGCCTTTGATGGAGCTGGCACCGAGCGATGGGCCACCTGGTGCGGAAACGATAGCCGCTTGGGTAACGGTGACTCCCTGTAAGGCCAGCAGGCTAAAGAAACAAATTGGCGAAAGTTTGGCAAGAAACGGCTTCTGTTTATTTTTTAGGGTCATAATATTATTTCCTATAATATTTGAAATGCAAAGGCTATCAATATTGATAGCCGAACTGGTGGAAAAAGGCTTTGCAGCTAACTTCATTTCTGTCAACCATGAGGGATCATCCCCAAGTTGTGCAGGTGGTATATACTATTATTTGATTAACTTAAGGTGCTATATTTGCGATGCGGCTATTTGTAGCAGTTATTAACTGCGCATAACAATGTATACGCTTTATCTACGTATAACAAAATGCGCATTCTACTGACAATATTCCCCTTGTCTACTTTTTGGCGTTAATACAGGATCATTCTCGTAAATTTTAAATCACATCAATGATTTTTGTTTTAAGCATATTTAAAACAAATGTTTTATTTGAAATCCCAGCTTACAGGCGTTTGGTGTATTTAAGTGGATAGGGTACTGGGGAGGGGACTTAAGTTTTTGCCAGGATTGGTAGGGGCTATTTCGTCAAGGTGGTTCCCAACTCATGGCCCCTTTTGGACACCGTCACTGCGGATTGTTTGGCACCGCCAAGTGCCATTTTATTTCGCTATTCGGCTAGTTCGATCAACAGCAGTATGGCTGCGTTACCGCCCCATTCTTTGGGAGCCTGGTGGAACGCCAGCACGTCCGGATGTTGCGCTAGCCACAGCGGCGTTTGCTGCTTGAGGATGTGTTTACCGTGGCCGTGCATCACGCAGGCACAATGCACGTGCTCACGCTTGCAGGCGGCGATCATCGCCCCTAGCTCCTGCTTGGCCTGCATCTGCGTCAAGCCATGCAAATCCAGGAACAGATCCGGCACGTAATCTCCGCGGCGCAGTTTCTTCAACTCATAGTGGCTGTAGCCGGGACGCACATAGCGCGTTGGGCCCTCATCTTCCAACTGCGGTTGAAACTCATCGGAAAAGTAAAAGCTGGCATCCACCTGCTCTTGCAACAGGCGCTGCGGCGCGATCTGTTTGGTTTTCATTTTCGGTTTTGGGTGGACGATGGTGTCCTGCGGCAGCTTCTTTGCTCCCGCTACCGACTCTCTAAAGAGCAATAATTCATCTTTGCTCAGAGGGGGCTTATTCTTCATTATTCGCTCGTCGCCTATCATTTATCGCGCTAGTTTACCTGCTCGAAGGTTTCTGTCGACGCAAAACTGGCACTGAATGCCAACCAGAATGCTGCTACGCTGCTATTGCTGCTGATTTGTCGCAGGCTTCATGGCAAACTACGGGGCTAAATCATGAATCATCGTGCCTGCCGGAGGGCAAATTGGACAAAATTTTCGTCGAAGAAGCAGTGAATGAGCTGCACACCATTCAGGATATGCTGCGCTGGGCCGTAAGCCGTTTCAACGCCGCCAATATCTACTATGGCCACGGAACCGATAACCCGTGGGACGAAGCCGTGCAATTGGTCTTGCCCAGCCTGTTCCTGCCGTTGGATATTCCTGAAGATATGCGCACTGCGCGTTTAACCTCCAGCGAGCGTCACCGCATCGTTGAGCGAGTGATCCGCCGTGTCAACGAGCGCATCCCGGTTGCTTACCTGACCAATAAAGCCTGGTTCTGCGATCTGGAGTTCTATGTCGACGAACGTGTGCTGGTACCGCGTTCGCCGATTGGTGAGCTGATCAACGATCGCTTCAGCGCGCTGATCCCACATCCGCCACGCCATATCCTGGATATGTGTACCGGCAGTGGCTGTATCGCTATCGCCTGCGGCTATGCCTTCCCGGAAGCGGAAGTGGACGCGGTAGATATCTCCACCGACGTGCTGGCCGTGACCGAGCGAAATATTCAGGCGCACGGCGTGGAACACCAGGTGATCCCGATCCGCTCCGATCTGTTCCGTGACGTCCCCGCGATCCAATACGATCTGATCGTCACCAACCCGCCGTATGTCGATGCGGAAGATATGTCTGACCTGCCGCAAGAGTTCCGCTTTGAGCCGGAGCTGGGCCTGGCCGCAGGCAGCGACGGCCTGAAGCTGGTGCGCCGCATTCTGGCCTGTGCGCCAGACTTCCTGAGCGATGACGGCGTGCTGATTTGTGAAGTGGGCAACAGCATGGTACATCTGATGGAACAATATCCGGATATTCCGTTCACCTGGCTGGAGTTTGATAACGGCGGGGACGGCGTATTCATGCTGACCAAACAGCAGCTGATTGACTGCAAAGAGCATTTCAGCCTCTACCGCAGCTAACCAACAACCTGGGCTCACCATAGTGCGGGCCTGTATGCCCCGTTTGCACGCGAACGGGATGACAACCAACGGTAAGGAGCCGTGATGGCAGGGAACAGTATTGGGCAGTTTTTCCGCGTCACCACATTTGGTGAATCTCACGGTGTGGCGCTGGGATGTATCGTAGACGGTGTGCCGCCCGGCATTCCGCTGACAGAAGCTGATTTGCAGCACGATCTCGATCGCCGCCGCCCCGGCACTTCGCGCTATACCACCCAGCGCCGCGAGCCGGATCAGGTGCGTATCCTCTCCGGGGTATTTGAAGGCGTCACTACCGGCACCAGCATTGGCCTGATGATAGAAAACACCGATCAGCGCTCGCAAGACTACGGCGCGATCAAAGATGTGTTCCGCCCTGGTCATGCTGATTACACTTACGAACAGAAATACGGCGTGCGTGATTATCGCGGCGGTGGCCGTTCTTCGGCGCGTGAAACCGCGATGCGCGTTGCCGCCGGTGCTATCGCCAAAAAATATCTGGCGCAGAAGTTTGGCGTACAGGTGCGCGGCTATCTGGCGCAGATTGGCGATGTGAGTTGCGAGCTGAAAGATTGGGATCAGGTTGAACAGAACCCGTTCTTCTGCCCGGATCCGGACAAGCTGGAAGCCCTGGACGAACTGATGCGCGCGCTGAAAAAAGAGGGCGACTCCATCGGTGCCAAAGTGACCGTAGTGGCGGAAAACGTCCCGGTAGGGTTGGGCGAACCGGTGTTCGATCGTCTGGATGCCGACTTGGCGCATGCGCTGATGAGCATCAATGCGGTTAAAGGTGTAGAAATCGGCGACGGTTTTGCCGTAGTCACCAAACGTGGCAGTGAAAACCGCGATGAAATCACCCCTGAAGGTTTCCAGAGCAACCACGCTGGCGGCATTCTTGGTGGTATCAGCAGCGGCCAGCCAGTGATTGCCCATCTGGCGCTGAAGCCGACCTCCAGCATCATGGTGCCGGGCCGTACGATCAACCGTCAGGGTGAAGCGGTGGAAATGGTCACCCGTGGCCGCCACGATCCGTGCGTCGGGATCCGTGCGGTGCCGATCGCCGAAGCGATGATGGCGATCGTGCTGATGGATCATCTGCTGCGCCAGCGTGCGCAAAACGGTGATGTGATTTCCGACGTACCACGCTGGTAAGGGACTACGATGAAAAAATGGCTGCTGGGTTTCGCTGCGTTGATCGCTTCCAGCTCTGCCTTGGCGTTAACGCCGTGGCAAAAGATTGATCACCCGGTCAGTGGCACTGCGCAGGCCGTTGGCGGTTTCGCCAATGGCTGTATCATCGGGGCGCACCCGTTGCCACTGAACTCACCGGATTATCAGGTGATGCGTTCCGACCAACGGCGCTATTTTGGCCATCCTGACCTGCTGGCGTTTATTCAACGTCTGAGCAGCCAGGCCAACCAGAAAGCACTGGGCACGGTGTTGATCGGGGATATGGCCATGCCGGCCGGTGGGCGCTTCAGCAGCGGCCACGCCAGCCACCAATCCGGTTTGGACGTGGACATCTGGTTGCAACTGCCGCGCCAACGCTGGAGCGCTCAGCAACTGTTGAAACCGCAGCCGATCGATCTGGTCTCTGGCGACGGTAAGCAGGTAGTGGATCGCCAGTGGCAGCCGCAGATCGAATCCTTGATCAAGATGGCGGCGCAGGATAGCGAAGTGACGCGGATCTTCGTTAACCCGGCGATCAAACAGCGCCTGTGCCAGGATGCCGGTGCCGATCGCGGTTGGTTGCATAAGGTCCGCCCTTGGTTTGGGCATCGTGCGCATATGCACGTACGCTTGCGTTGCCCGGCGGGTAGCCTGGAGTGTCTGGATCAGGATGCGCCGCCGGTGGGCGATGGCTGTGGTGCCGAGTTGGCCAGCTGGTTCAAACCGCATCAGCCGAATGCCAATCCGGTCAAGAAGGAGCCGCCGCCGCTGCCGCCAACCTGTCAGGCGCTGCTGGATAGCCACTTCGCCAACCGCTGATAGCCTGCTAAAAACGCCTCGAATGGGGCGTTTATTTTTTGAGTTTTAAGGCGTAGTGTGTGCGCAAATAAAAAAGTAGGCAGACGACTTATGGATGGGCTGGTGTTAGGTCCCGAATTGCTCGGGATACTGTTTTTGGTAGCAATGTTCGCCGGGTTTATCGATTCGATCGCCGGTGGTGGTGGGCTGTTGACCGTACCGGCTCTGCTGGCCGTTGGCGTTCCTCCCACGCAGGCGCTGGCGACCAATAAATTGCAGTCGGTGGGGGGATCGTTTTCCGCCAGCCTGTACTTTGTCCGCCGTCGCGCTGTCGATCTTAATACCCAGAAGCTGACCATCTTCCTGACGTTGGTGGGGTCGGTGAGCGGGGCGATCCTGGTGCAGCATATGCGTGCCGATATACTGCGCCAGATGCTGCCGCTGTTGGTGATCGGTATCGGTGTCTATTTCTTGCTGACGCCACGGCTGGGGGAAAACGATCGTCAGCGTCGGCTGGGGGCGTTACCCTTTGGCCTGGTAGCTGGGGGCTGTGTAGGGTTCTACGACGGTTTCTTCGGGCCAGGAGCCGGTTCGTTCTATGCCTTGGCCTATGTGACGCTGTGCGGTTTTAACCTGGCCAAGGCAACTGCCCACGCCAAGGTGCTGAACTTCACCTCCAATCTGGCCAGCCTGGTGCTGTTTATTATTGGCGGCCAAGTGATCTGGAGCATTGGTCTGGTGATGTTGGTTGGGCAGGTGTTCGGAGCCCGTCTTGGGGCGCACATGGTGCTGACCAAGGGCCAGAAGCTGATCCGGCCGATGATCGTGATAGTGTCTCTGATCATGAGCTGCAAATTGCTGTACGACAATCACGGGGCGGAAATCCAGCAATGGTTGGCGTTGCATTTTTAACATTTCAAAGGGGCGGCAAGCCGAGAGATATCGGCTATAATGGCCTCCTTTATTTTGTGGTTATTTGAGTTTTTTTATGCCAAACACACACCAGTATCCGCAACTGATTGAAATCTTTAATCAGTGTTTTAGCGATGAGTTCAATACCCGCCTGGTTAAAGGCGACGATGAGCCTATCTATCTGCCTGCCGATGATGGGCTGCCTTATAACCGCATCGTCTTTGCACACGGCTACTATGCCAGCGGCATGCATGAAATTTCCCATTGGTGCATCGCCGGGGCCGAACGCCGCAAGCTGGTGGACTTCGGTTACTGGTATTGCCCGGATGGGCGCGATGCCCAGACGCAGAGTGAATTCGAGGCGGTCGAGATTAATCCGCAGGCGCTGGAGTGGATGTTCTGCGTGGCGGCGGGTTTCCCGTTCAACGTCAGCTGCGACAATCTCAGTGGAGACTGCGAGCCGGATCGCATTGGTTTCCAGCGTAAAGTCCGTACCCGGGTGCTGGAATTGCTGGAGCGGGGAATACCCACACGACCTGCGCGCTTTATTCAGGCGCTGCAATCGTTTTACAATACGCCTCCGCTGGCGGCCGAGCATTTTCCCTACCCGGAAGATCTCTGAGGCCAGAGTCTGTTTGTTAACGAGGAAATTTGATGATCGCAGAATTTGAAGCGCGCATTCTGGCGCTGATTGATGACATGGTAGAACACGCCAGCGATGATGATCTGTTTGCCGGTGGCTACCTGCGCGGTCATCTGACTTTGGCGGTGGCGGAATCGGAAGAACATGCCGAACACAGCGCCGAGCAGCTCAAGGTACGGGTGCAGAGTAGCCTGGACAAGGCCATCAAGGCCGGGGAACTCTCCCCACCGGATCAGGTACTGGTGCTGGGCATGTGGGAAAACCTGTATCAGACGGCGTTGCCGACAGAGTAATTGCTCTAAAGGGGACAGCATCACGCTGGCCCCTCAAATGAACTATACCTCGCGTCCTTTCAGTAGCTTCCTGACCCACATGCGGTTTGGGTTTAACGCTGCCAACATCTCGCTATCCCCCGGTAAGGGTTCGCCAAACAGCTGAGCTGCTAAAATCTCCGCGGCCAACGGCGCTGAGCACAGACCGCGTGAGCCCAAGGCTCCGATCATAAACAACCCCGGATACATTGGCGCATCGGCAATGACTTCGCCACGCTGGCGTTGCTGCTGTAAATCGCCATACAGCGCCAGAGTGGCTTGATAGTCTGGCACGGCACCCACCATCGGCATGTGGTCGCGCGTAGCGCTGCGTACGCCACAGCGGGCCTGCTGGCCACTGATATCCACCTCTTGCGGCCAACTCTGTTCTGGCAGACAGCGCAGCAGGCGATCGCGGTTCTCTTCCTGCTCTGCCTGGCTATATTCCGTGTTTGATTCACCACGCTGGTAACTGGCACCTATACAGTGCTGCTGATTGCCGGGATTTACCGGCGTTAGATAACCGTCGTAACACAGTACCTGCTTTAACTTACTCAAGATTGGCGTAGTGGGAATATGTGAAACCTGGCCGCGCACGGCATAGGCCGGTAGAGCAGCGCCAGGTTCCAGAGTGGTGAGTTGGTGCCCGTTAGCCAGGATCACCGTCGCATGTTGGTGAGTTTCACCCCCAGCAAAATGCAACTGCCAACCTTCATCATGGCGGTTCAAATCGGAAAGCGTATGCAGATAGTGGCAAACCAATCCCTGCCGTTCGGCCAGGGCAATCGCGGCACGCGTCAGGTCGGCAGGGCACAGCCATCCCCCGAGCGAATAGTGGATGCCACCAAACCCCGTATCGATCCCACTCAGTGTGCTAAGCGCAGCGCGATCGGCCGGTTGTGCCAGAGTGTGCGGCCAGGCAACGGCCATGATCTTGGCGATCTTCCCCGCGCTCTTCTCGTCATAGGCCAGTTGGCTGACGCCACACCACTGGTGATCGAACTCAACCTGCTGTTGCAGCAAGGCGTCATACTGGCGGCGGGCAAAGGGGAAGGCGGCACAGAAGAAGTTTTCCAACGCATCGCCCCGGCCATTCAGTAACGGGTACAGCGCCCCCTGGCGATTGCCGGATGCGCCCTCTGCGGGCTGTGCATCGGCGCAATACAGGGTCACCCTGGCCCCACGGCGCAATAAGGCCAACGCGGTGAGCGCACTGGCTACGCCGCCGCCAATAATGGCGACATCGTCGGTATTCTCCGCTGCCGGGCGCAGGAACCACGGGCTTGGATTGACGCTTGCCGGGGTGTTGGCGGGTAGCTGACCGGTGAGCATCTCGCGTTTCTGGCCAAAGCCTTTGCATTTGGTAACCTCAAACCCGGCCTGCTGCAATCCACGGCGGACAAACCCTGCGGCAGTGAAGGTGGCAAAACTGCCGCCTGGGCGGGCAAAACGCGCCATGGTAGCAAACAGCGGTTCGCTCCACATATCGGGGTTTTTGGACGGCGCAAAGCCATCGAGGAACCAGGCGTCAATTTGATCGTTCATGCTGGCGTCAAAGTGCGGCAGCAGGGTATTGACGTCACCGAACCATAAATCGAGCGTGATTTGCCCTTCGGCAAGCAGCAGGCGGTGGCACCCTGGCAGCGGCAAAGGCCACTGGGTGCGAAGCTCATCGGCAAAGGGAGCCAGTTCTGGCCATTGGGCATGGGCTGCCGCCAGATCCTCCAACTGCAATGGGTATTTCTCAAAGCTGATAAAATGCAGACGCTGCAAACTCGCCGCCGGTGTCTCCTGGCGGAAACGGGCAAAGGCCTGCCACAGAGTCAGAAAATTCAGCCCGGTACCGAAGCCGGTTTCTGCCACAATAAACAGTGAGCGTGGGTGATCGCTGAAGCGTTGTGGCAACCGGTTGCCCCCCAGAAAGACGTAGCGGGTTTCCTCCAGCCCATCCTGGTTGGAAAAATAGACGTCATCAAACTGTTTCGAAACAGGTGTACCTTGTTCATTCCAGCTTAACGCTGCGGTTTGGATGGGGGCATTGCTCACGGTAGGTTGCTCGTAACTCAAGGGATAGAGCGATTTTAACGGGGGTAGCCCCGAGGTGCAAACTGGGTAAAGATAATGCAAAATTATTCTGATCGGACTTGTTCGGCGTACATCTGTACGCTAAAGTGCGTTGCAAAATCCCGAATGTAAATTGTGGAAGAGGTACTTGAATGAAACGTGCAGTGATTACTGGCCTGGGAATCGTCTCCAGCATTGGTAACAACCAGCAGGAGGTCCTGGCAAGTCTGCAGGAAGGCCGCTCTGGGATCACCTTCTCCCAGGAGCTGAAAGATTCCGGCATGCGTAGTCACGTATGGGGTGATGTTAAACTCGACACTACCGGTCTGATTGACCGTAAAGTGATGCGCTTTATGAGCGATGCGTCGGTTTACGCCTATCTCTCCATGGAACAAGCGATTCAAGACTCCGGCCTGGCAGCCGATCAGGTGTCCAACGATCGCACCGGTCTGGTGGTCGGTTCCGGCGGTGGTTCTCCACGTAACCAGGTTGCGGGTTCTGACGGTATGCGCGCCAAAGGCCTGCGTGGCGTTGGTCCCTACATGGTGACCAAGGCGATGGCATCAGGCGTTTCTGCCTGCCTGGCTACCCCATTCAAAATTCGCGGCGTGAACTACTCCATCAGCTCTGCCTGCGCAACGTCAGCACACTGTATCGGCCACGCCGTTGAGCTGATCCAATTGGGTAAACAAGACGTCGTCTTTGCTGGCGGTGGTGAAGAGCTGTGCTGGGAAATGGCCTGCGAATTCGACGCCATGGGCGCGCTGTCTACCAGCTATAACGACACGCCAGAAAAAGCTTCCCGTACCTATGACGCAGCGCGTGACGGTTTCGTTATCGCAGGCGGCGGCGGCATGGTAGTGGTTGAGGAGTTGGAGCACGCTCTGGCTCGCGGCGCACATATCTATGCGGAAATCATCGGTTACGGTGCCACTTCAGACGGTGCCGACATGGTGGCTCCATCGGGTGAAGGCGCGGTGCGTTGCATGAAGATGGCAATGCAGGGCGTAGACACTCCAATCGACTACATGAACGTACACGGCACCTCCACGCCGGTCGGCGACGTGAAAGAGCTGGGTGCGATCCGCGAAGTCTTTGGCGATAACACTCCGGCCATCTCTTCAACCAAAGCCATGACCGGCCACTCACTGGGTGCTGCGGGCGTGCAGGAAGCGATTTATAGCCTGCTGATGGTCGAGCACGGTTTCATTGCGCCAAGCATCAACATCGATAACCTCGATGAGAAGGCGGCAGGGATGAACATCGTGACCGAGCCAACCAAGCGTGAGCTGACCACGGTCATGTCCAACAGCTTCGGTTTCGGCGGCACCAACGCTACGCTGGTAATGCGTAAACTGCAGAAGTAAGCCTAAGGCGTTATATTTTCAATCGGGCACCGTAATAGGTGCCCGTTTTTTTATGCGTTTTTAACGCGATACCTTATATCAGTGAAAATTAAGATTTCTCAGATCAAAAAACTGACAGCAGATAACTTAAACGGCGAGCGTTTTTTCGTTTAATTTAGCCGTGGCCTGACAGGATAATAAATTAACCCGGTTAATTTTTGTCCCAAAAAATAAATAATACCTCAACGAAATTACCATTTCTCCTATACGAATAATCAAACCAGTCATAATGCCCACGCTTTATCTAGCTTTACGATCTCGTTATGGCGAGGCTCCTATACGAACACAAGTTACCGCTCTAATGGCATCGAGAGAGGCCACCAAGGGTAAAACAAGCATTAGCCGAATCAAGGCATTGCTAAGGTAACTTCCCCCTGGGGATACGTTGTATAGTGCTAAACCCAAGACGTGGGGATCGGCTTTTGCTGTCCTGTCTTGTCGCCTCTATGAGACTCCATCTTTCAATCGGGAGTATCTAGAATGTCACATGTTGTATTGCAAGACCTTTATCAAAACGCCAACTTTGAAGACGACGCCATCGCGCGTTATATGAACAAGAAAGTCTCTGTTCTGCATCAGGATCTTTACGTTGGCGAAGCCAGGAAAATATTCGTTAACCAACTTTCCAACGACGATATTCCCGCACAAATCTTTATTGAAGATGGCACCAAACTGGTGGGCGTTCTTTCTGTTAAACGTTTATTGCAGGAAGAACATCATGGCGAGCGTATCAAGGATATGATGGAAACCACCTTCTTCCATGTAAAACCCACGGACGAACGTGAACATATCGCCAAACTGGTGGACAATAATAATTTAGATATTGTGGCGGTGGTCGATAATGGCCGTTTGGTCGGCTGCTTAACCGAGCGCGAAATCGCGCAGATTATCGAGGATGAAAACACCGAGGATGCCCATTTGCAAGGGGCAAGCCTGCCGCTTGATAAGCCTTACCTTGAAATGAGCTCCTTCGAGCTGTGGAAAAAACGTAGCGTGTGGCTGCTGCTGCTGTTCGTCGCCGAGGCTTATACCAGCACGGTTATTCAGCATTTTGAAGAGTCATTGGAAGCGGCGATTGCCCTGGCCTTCTTTATCCCGCTATTGGTGGGTACAGGTGGTAACAGCGGCACGCAAATTACCTCCACCATTGTGCGGGCCATGGCCTTGGGGGAGGTCCGCATGCGCGATTTGGGGCGCGTGCTGAGCAAGGAAATGACTACTTCAATCATGATCGCGTTAACGCTGGCTTGTGCTGGTGCGTTCCGTGGTTGGATGATGGGTATCGGCTATGAGATTACGCTCATTGTGAGCTTGACCCTGGTTTGTATTACGCTGTGGGCCGCTATTGTCTCTTCCGTGATCCCAATGGCTCTGAAACGCTTCGGTGTGGATCCTGCCGTAGTCTCCGCCCCGTTTATCACCACGCTGATAGACGGCACCGGCTTGATAATCTACTTCAAAATAGCCCAGTGGACCTTGGGGCTGAATTAATAATGCAAACCGGCGAAAGCCGGTTTTTGCTATGATTAACGGGATTTTTAAGCTGTGTAGTTGACTGAAATCAAAGCATTTTCAGTTTATAGGATCGTTCCGAGGCAGCTTTGTCAGCGGGTGTAAATTCCGTTCCTGTGACGGTTTACTGCCGATATACTCAGCACAGTTTCTTACTCTGGAATTTTTGCATGTCGGCTTTGGCGTCCATCTCAATATCTATGCACCGGTTGCGCTTCGCCAAGAAGCGGGCCACAGCATGGCTATTGGCCGTCTGCTGGCTACTGCTCAACAGCCAACTGGCGATCGCCAGCCATCACTGCAACCTGCAACTCACCACCGTTGCGCCAGCCGCGCAGCATACGATGCATATGCAGGCCGCCGATCCGCTAGCCAATGAGATGATGCAGGCCGAAGGGCCGCTGTGTGAAAAGCACTGCGTTCCAGATACGGCACAGCAAGACCACGGTAATCTTGCCCTGGCGGCAGTAATACCTGCCAGCAGTGAGCTGTTGGTTGCCGATCCTCAGCCCCAGGCACAGTTCTCCCGCCTCGATTGGCAAACCCCTCCGATAGCAGGCCCACCGGCAGAGATCGTCTTCTGCCGCTTCCGTGAATAGCCAAACCAACCGCTTTGCCGTCCAGCACGGTGACCTGAGTTGTTTTTGTCTATTCTATGGAGCTATCGTTATGCGTAATCTGATCACTGCCGTTTTCATCTCTCTGATGTTCTCTTCATTCGTCTCCGCTGCGGAGATGCAACATCACCAACATGCCAGCCAAGACGCCGCCGTCTATCACTCTAAAGGGACCGTTAAGGCCTGGGGTGAGCAGAAAGTGTCGCTCGCCCACCCAGCCATTCCTGCCTTGAACTGGCCGCCGATGACCATGAATTTCCTTCAGCCACAGCCGCCATTGCCTGCTTTGGCTGCCGGGACTGCGGTGGAGTTTAGCTTCCGTCAGGTTGACGGCGGCTATCAGCTGACCGCCATCCGCGCCAGCCAAGACTAACGGGGGCACCATGTCCAGACTACTTTCTCACCCATTGCGGGTGGGCTGGCTGCTGCTCGCCTGTTGGACGGCGAGTGCGCAGGCAACCGGCCTGACGTTGGAGCAATCGTTGGCGGCGGCGGAGCGCTATTCCGCCGAGCTTTCGGCCAACCAGCATCAGGTGAATGCGTTGCAAAACATGGCGGATTCGGCAATGGAACTGCCCGATCCCAAGCTGAAATTCGGCATTGAAAACGTGCCGGTACAAGGCGGTAGCGCCCGGCGCTTGACTCGTGACGGTATGACCATGGAGCGGGTTGGCATCATGCAGGATTACGTCAGCAGTACCAAGCGCCAGCGTAAGGCGGATACCCTGCGTGCCGAGGCCAGTAAAACCGAGGCCAACAGTGCGACAATCCGTGCCCGCTTGCAGCAGCAGACGGCACAGGCCTGGTTGGAACTGGCGTTGAGCCAGCAGACGCTGAAAGATGCCACGGCTTTGCTCAAAGAAAGTGAAAAGCAAATCGCCGCCCAACATGCCGGAGTGGCCAGTGGCAGTTCGCCCGCCGCTAACGTCATCGATGCTCGCTTGACGCTGTTGGCGATGCAGGACCGGCTCAGCGAGGCGCAGCGTGACGTCACCATCGCCCAGGCGCGCTTGACCCAGTTGACCGGGCAGCAGGTTGAGGGGATCGGTGGGCCGTTGCCACGTTTCGAGCGCCTGCCCGCCGAGAGCAACCTGTTGCGACAAGCGATCAAACAGCATCCGGAGGTAGTGCAGGCAAGCCGTGAGGCCGATGTGGCCAAGGCGCGATCGGCACAGTCCGAGGTGGCCGCCATTCCTGATGTGGGCATAGAGGTGTCGTATGGCAAACGGGCCGATGGCTATGAGGATATGGCGGGCGTGATGTTTACCGTCGATCTGCCGCTGTTCCGCTCCCAGCGGCAGGATAAGGACTATGCCGCCGACGTTTCCCGTTCGATGGAGGCCAACGATCAGTTGACGTTATTGATCCGCGACCATCAGGCCCAGCTAGATACTCTGTTGGCGCAGTATCAGGCTGCACAGGCGCAATGGCAGCGTCAACAGCAGCAAGCGATCCCACTGCAACAACAGCGCGTGGCACTGCAACTGGCGCAATACCGCAGTGGCAAAAGCGATCTCTCCTCGGTGTTGGAAGCGCGCCGGGCCTTGCTCGATAGTCGTCTGAGCGCCGGTAAGGCTGCGCGTGAATTGGCGCAGCTGTGGGCAGCCATCCGTTATCTCACCGTGCAGGAGGCAATGTAATGAAAATGCGTTTTAGCCTGACGCTGTTAGCCGCCTTATTGGGCGGTGCTATGGGCGGTTACTGGTTGGCCGGGGAAAGAACTGCGGCGCAACCTGCTAGCGGCGGTGCCGAACGGCAGGTGCTGTATTGGTACGATCCGATGGTGCCAGGCCAGCGTTTTGATAAGCCGGGCAAATCGCCGTTTATGGATATGGAACTGGTGCCACGCTATGTCGATGAGCAGCAGGATGACGGTGGTGTCACCATCAGCGCCCGCCAACAGCAGAATCTGGGTGTGCGTACAACGGCTGCACAACTGCGTGAACTGAATTTGCAGCTTGATGCCTATGGCAGCGTTGCCACCGATGAACGTGGCGTGCAGGTTATTGCCGCACGTGCCAACGGTCTGATAGACAAACTCTATGTGCGTGCCAGCCAGCAACAGGTAAAGAAAGGGCAAGCGTTGGCACAGCTATGGATCCCGGACTGGAGTGCTGCACAGCAGGAATACCTGGCGATCCGCAAACTGGGCGATAGCGCACTGACCTCTGCCGCCCGCCAGCGCCTGGCATTGCAGTTTATGCCTGAAGCCATCATTCGCCAGGTTGAACGCAGCGGCCAACCCCAGACCCGCATTACCATTACCGCACCAGAGAGCGGGTTTATCAACAAGCTGGACGCACGGGAAGGGATGCAGGTCACCGCGACGCAGGGCCTGTTTGAGTTGGCCAGTCTCGATCCGGTGTGGATGGTGATTGATTACCCGCAGGCGCAGGCCGGGCTGTTGCAGGTGGGCGATGCGGTGGCAGCCAGCTCCGCCAGTTGGCCGGGTGAACGCTTCACCGGGGAGGTCAGCGAGCTGCTGCCTAACGTCGATCTGCTAACCCGCACCTTTAAAGCGCGTATCGTGCTGAAAAATCCTCAACAGCGCCTGAAGCCGGGCATGTATTTGCAGGTGCAACTGGCGCAAAACGCCGGTGCCAAGCCGGTGCTGGCTATCCCGCAGGAGGCGCTGATTGGCAGTGGCGATCGCAACCGGGTGCTGGTGGCGGAAGGGAACGGCCACTTTGCTCCGGTTGACGTGGTCGCCGGTCTGGCACAGGACGGCTGGGTAGAAATTAAACAGGGTCTGCAGGCAGGGCAACAGGTGGTGACTTCAGGCCAGTTCCTGATAGATTCCGAAGCCAGCATGCGCAGTGCCTTGCCACAGATGGCCGCGCAGAAGGGGGGAAAACAGTATCAGACGCTGGGCGTAGTCGAGGCGGTGGATAATGATACCGTCACGCTGTCGCACGATCCGGTCGCAGAGTTGCAATGGCCTGCGATGACCATGGATTTCACCTTGCCAGCGGGTGGCTTACCCGCCGGGATTGGCATCGGCAGCAAGGTGATGTTCCATTTTAGCGTGGATGAAAACGGCTCGCACATCAGCCAAATCATGCCGCAAGGAGGCCACCAATGATCGCCTCCGTGATCCGCTGGTCGATACGCAATCGCCTGTTGGTATTACTGGCTTCGATATTGCTGGCCGGGTGGGGCGTATGGGCGTTGCAGAAGGCGCCGCTGGATGCGCTGCCCGATCTCTCTGACGTGCAGGTGATCGTCCGGGCGACCTATCCGGGCAAGGCGCCGCAGGTAATAGAAGATCAGGTGACCTACCCGCTGACCACCACCATGCTAACGGTGCCGGGAGCCAGCACGGTGCGGGGCTTCTCCATGTTCGGCGATGCCTATGTCTACATTCTGTTTGCAGACGGTACCGATCCTTACTGGGCGCGTTCGCGGGTGTTGGAGTCACTCAGCCAGGTCCAGTCCTCTCTGCCGCCACAGGTTAAAGTGGCGCTGGGCCCGGATGCAACCGGCGTTGGCTGGGTCTATGAGTATGCGCTGGTCGATCGTACTGGTAAACACAGCCTGGCGGATTTACGCGCCTTGCAGGACTGGACGCTCAAGTTTGAGCTGAAAACCGTGCCTAACGTGGCGGAAGTGGCCAGCGTTGGCGGCATGGTGCGGCAATATCAGGTGATATTAAATCCGCAAAGTATGCGGGCGCTGAACATTACCCATCAGCAGGTGGTGAGCGCCATTCAGGATGCCAACCAGGAAGGCGGCGGTGCGCTGCTGGAAATGGGGGAGGCTGAGTATATGGTGCGTACCTCCGGCTACCTGAAAAAACTCGCCGACTTTAATAACGTGGTGATCACTGCGCGCGACGGTGTGCCGATCCTGCTGTCGCAGGTGGCAGAGCTACGTGAGGGGCCGGAAATCCGCCGTGGCGTGGCGGAGCTCAACGGTGAAGGTGAAGTGGCTGGCGGCATTGTGGTAATGCGCTACGGTAAGAATGCGCTGGAAACCATTAATGCGCTGAAGGCCAAGCTGCAACAGCTTCAGCACACCCTGCCGCCGGGCGTGGAGATCGTGCCGGTTTATGACCGATCGCAACTGATCGAGCACGCGATCGATACGCTGTCATTCAAGCTGTTGGAAGAGTTCCTGGTGGTTGCGGTGGTGTGCGCCTTGTTCCTGTCCCACTTCCGCTCGGCGCTGGTGGCGATGGTGACTCTGCCGCTGGGGATCCTGGGCGCCTTTGTGGTGATGCACTATCAAGGGGTTAACGCCAACATCATGTCGTTGGGAGGGATCGCCATTGCCATCGGCGCGATGGTGGATGCGGCGATCGTGATGATCGAAAACATGCACAAGGTGCTGGAGCAGTGGCGGCAACGTCATCCCGGCCAGCAGCCCACCTCAAAAGATTACTGGCACATCTCAGAGCAGGCGGCGGTTGAGGTTGGCCCTGCGCTGTTCTGTAGTCTGTTGATCATCACCCTGTCGTTTATCCCGGTGTTTTCGCTACAGGCACAGGAAGGGCGGATGTTTGCGCCGCTGGCGTTCACCAAGACCTATGCGATGGCGGTATCGGCGGGGTTGGGTATCACGCTGGTACCGGTGCTGATGGGCTATTTTATCCGGGGCCGTATTCCGGACGAACATGCCAATCCGATCAATCGTTGGTTGATCCGCATGTATCAGCCGTTGCTGGCGGCGGTGCTGGCACGGCCTAAAACCACCCTGGGGATTTCCGCTCTGCTGTTGGTGCTGACCTTATTCCCACTCAGCCGTCTGGGCAGCGAGTTTATGCCACCGTTGGACGAAGGGGATCTGCTGTATATGCCTTCGACGCTGCCAGGGATCTCGGCCCGTGAAGCGGCACGGCTTCTGCAACTGACCGACCGCTTGATCAAAACCGTACCGGAAGTGGACACGGTCTTTGGCAAGGCCGGGCGGGCGGAGACGGCAACCGATCCGGCCCCGTTGACCATGCTGGAAACCACCATTCGCTTTAAGCCCCGCGACCAGTGGCGGCCCGGCATGACGATGGACAAACTGGTGGCCGAACTGGACAGCGTGGTCAAGGTGCCCGGCATTGCCAACGTCTGGGTGCCGCCGATCCGTAACCGTCTGGATATGCTGGCGACCGGCATCAAAAGCCCGGTAGGCATCAAGGTCAACGGCAGCAATATTGCCGATATCGAGCTGGCGGCCAGCCAGATTGAGCAGGTGGTGAAGCAGGTTCCGGGTGTGACTTCCGCGCTGGCGGAGCGCCTGGCCGGAGGGCGCTATGTGGATATCGATATCGATCGTCAGCGTGCAGCGCGTTACGGTGTTTCGGTGAAAGAGCTGCAATCAGTGGTTGCCACGTTGGTGGGAGGGGAAAACATCGCTGAAACCATTGAAGGGCGCGCGCGTTATCCGATCAACGTCCGTTACCCAAGGGAGATCCGTGATTCGCTGCAAAAGCTGCGTGAATTACCGGTGGTGACGGCGACCGGTGGGCAAGTACCTTTGGCAGAACTGGCGGATATTCGCATCACCGAAGGGCCACCGATGCTGAAAAGCGAGAATGCCCGGCTTTCCGATTGGATCTATGTCGATCTGCGCGGGCGCGATTTGAAATCGGCGGTGGAGGAGATGCAACAGGTGGTGGCGCAGCAGGTGAAGCTGCCTGCCGGGGTTTCCCTCAGTTGGTCCGGGCAGTTTGAGTATCTGGAACGCGCCAGCGCCCAGTTGAAGATTGTGCTGCCGGTGACGCTGGCGATCATCTTTGTGTTGCTGTTTGTCACCTTCAACAGCGTGAGCGATGCGCTGCTGATCATGGCGACGCTGCCGTTTGCGCTGATAGGTGGAGTCTGGCTGTTGTATCTGCTCGATTACAACCTGTCGGTGGCGGGGGCGGTGGGCTTTATTGCCCTTGCCGGGGTAGCGGCAGAGTTTGGCGTGATTATGGTGCTGTACCTTAATCAGGCGCTGGCGAAACATCGCCAACCGGGCCAGCCGTTAAGTCATCAGCAACTGATGGCGGCGATTAGCGAAGGCGCGGTGTTGCGCGTCAGGCCGAAGGTGATGACGGTGGCGACCATTATGGCCGGTTTACTGCCGATTATGTGGGGCGGCGGTGCTGGTTCAGAGGTGATGCAGCGGATTGCCGCACCGATGATTGGCGGTATGGTGAGTGCGCCATTGCTATCGATGCTGGTGATCCCGGCGGTGTATTCGCTGCTGCACCGCAAGGATGAAATATCCGGTGAGAAAGTAGAGTAAATTTACCGATAACGAGCGGTAATCCCCCCTATTGGGGGGATTGCATAGGTTTACTGCACTAAAAACGCCTTAAACTGCGGCGTCATCACCGCGCTGAAGCCGTCATCAGTTTTGCTGATCAGATACACCGCCAGTCCTTTCTCTTCGGCCAGTTTCAGCGCTTTTTCCGTGCCCAGCACCATCAACCCGGTATCCCAACCGTCGGCCTCCAGCGCCGTAGGGGCAATCACCGTAACGGAAACCAGCTTATGGGTGATAGGCCGTCCGGTGACGGGATCGATCACGTGGGAATAGCGCTGGCCGTCCTGTTCGAAATAGTTGCGGTAACTCCCCGCAGTGCTGATGCCGTAACCTTGCAAATCCACCAGCGCCTGCACCGCATTTTCCCGGTCGGTAGGCTTTTGGATCGCCACCCGCCAAGGCTTGTTCTGGCCATTCACACCGCGTGATGAAACGGCTCCACCCACCGATACCAGATAGTTGGTGATGCCTTTGCGCGCCATCAACTGGACCAACTGATCTACCCCGTAGCCTTCGCCCAGCGTGGAGAGGTCGACATACATCTCAGGGAGATCTTTTTGCAGCCATTCACCTCGGCTGTCGCTCAGCAGTTTCAGATGCTGCAAACCAATATGCTGACGGGCTGCATCGATCTGCTGCTGGCTGGGGACCTTGACGGCCCGCTTATCCGGGCCGAAACCCCACAGGTTGACCAACGGGCCGACGGTGATATCCATCGCGCCCCCGGTATCACGGCCAATGCGCTGAGCGGTGAGGATGATATCGGCCATTCCACGGGGGATGGGCTGCGGATCGGCAGAGGTGCTCTGGTTGAAGCGGGATAACACCGAATCGGGGCGGTAAGTGGAAATATCGTCGTTGGCCTGCTCCAGCAGCGCATCGATCTCCTGCTGCAATTGTTGCTTGCTCTCGTTGATAGTGCCGCTGACCTTTACGCTATAGAACGTCCCCATGGTTTTGCCTTCGATGTCGATCTGGGGGCGGGTGTTGGCATCGTTACAGGCGGCTAGCAGCATCAGCGCCGCGCTGAGCAGCAGCCTTTTGGCAATGGAATTGGCCATAGAAAATCCTAAAAGCAGGGAAAGACGACGGGTATAAAACAAAATACGATAAATGGAAAGGGCAACGTGCTTTTTTACTGGCGTAATTCAAGAGCTTCGGCTAACGTCGTTTTCCAGCCTTAGCTTGAAAAATAAGAGTAAATCCATGAGTTCAAATGCGGTGACCAGTTTGTTGAGGCCATTTTTGCATGACCGCTTCCTGCATGCGTTGCTGCTGATGGGGATGTTGTTGTACGCCATTGGGCCACAGTCGCTGAGTGTACTCTCTGGCTTTATCGATTGGCGCACCATCATGACCCTGCTGGGGTTGATGCTGCTGACCAAAGGCGTTGAGGTGAGCGGTTATTTCGATTTTATCGGCCGCCAGATCGTGAACACCCTGCAAAGTGAACGCTCACTGGCTCTGTTTCTGGTGTGTGCCGCTGCGGTGCTGTCGTCGTTCCTCACCAACGATGTGGCGCTGTTCATCGTGATCCCGTTGACCATTACGCTGAAAAAGCTCTCTTCACTGCCGATAAGCCGCCTGATCATCTTCCAGGCACTGGCGGTTAACGCCGGGTCGTTGCTGACGCCGATTGGCAATCCGCAGAACATTTTGCTGTGGAGCAAGTCTTCGCTGACCTTTATGGAGTTTATCGGGCGCATGGCACCGTTCGGCATTATCATGATGCTGAGCCTGCTGGTGGTCACCTGGTTCAGTTTCCCGGCGCGGAAAATTGTCAAAGCCCCGAACACCCAACCTTATCCTTATCAAATGCGCCTGTTGCTGGCCAGTGTCGCGCTGTACGTGGCCTTTCTGATCTGCCTGGATTTGGACGTGCCGTTGTATGGCATGTTACTGGTGTTTGCCGGTTTTCTGCTGTTGGCTCGCCAGGTGCTGTTGCAGATTGACTGGAGCCTGATCTTTGTATTTCTCGCCATGTTTATCAATATTGGCTTGCTGACCCAACTGCCGGCGGTGCAACCGCTGTTTGACCAGATTGCCTCGCTGGCGGATGGTAGCGTGTATGCGTTGGGGATCGCTTTATCTCAAGTGATCAGCAACGTTCCGGCGACCATTTTGTTGCTGAACTATGTGCCGTCCAGCGCCTTGGTGGCCTATGCGGTAAACGCCGGGGGATTTGGCCTGGCGATCGGATCGCTGGCGAACCTGATCGCCCTGCGGATGGCGGGAGAACGTCAGATCTGGCTGCAGTTCCATTACTATTCGATACCGTTCCTGGCCTGGGCTACGTTAGTGGGTTGGCTGCTACTGGGTTAATTTGACTCAAGCACTTTGTCATCACTCTTAATGCATTGGAGTTCTATTATGAGCATCTCTTCATTGGTATTGGCCTATCCCCCGGCTACGGCGGCACAAAGCCTGGATTATCTGGCGGCAAAGCTCGCCTTCTACGCCGACTCGGCGGATGTGGCGGAAGATTTGCGCAATGGCGTCAACGAGATTGTGGTGATCGATACCCGTGCCAGTGCGTTGTACGCCGCCGGGCACATTCCTGGTGCGGTGAGCTTTCCCCATCGTTTAATGGATGAAAGCAGCACCTCATCTCTCGATCGCGACAAGGTCTATGTCACCTACTGCGACGGTATCGGCTGTAACGGTTCCACCCAGGGGGCATACAAGTTGGCCAAGCTTGGCTTTCGGGTCAAAGAGCTGATTGGCGGGCTGGATTTCTGGCTACGCGATGGCCATCCGGTGGCCATCGGTGTTGAGCTGGGTACGATGCAGGGGCGGGATAAAGCACCGGAGTGCGGCTGTTAAAACAGCGCCCACAGTACCAATATCAATACGATAACGCCGACAACCAGCGCCAGAGGCTTACTGAACATCGACTGTAAAGGCTGCGGCAGGGCGGCGATTAGTGGGTTAAGCAATGGCTGTGGCTGTTGGACGTCACTGTGTAATGACGGAGCGTGGCCAGCCTTGTCCAGACGGCGGGTAAACAGCTGCTGGATCACGTCGTTTAACTGTGCGTGGGTCAGCGGCGTATTCAGGTTGCCGTTAAAGCGGCTCTGGCAATAGTCATTGAGCTGTTGCTGCTCTTGCTGGTCTGCTGGCTGTTTCAATACCGCCAGCAGGTTTTGCAGCGTCGGCGCCGTTTGCGGGCTGAGCGCCAATTTCACCTGCATAAACTGACTGAGCAGTTGGAAGTGGCGTGCGGGCAACGGATCGTTGATTTTTACCCCGACCAGATCGAACAGTGCCTGCCAGAGTTTGGCCGTTGTCTCACCGGTGGCCGCGCTAAGCTTGGTGACCTGCAACTGCAAGTGCTGATGTTCCGCAGGCAGCAGCGAACGATCGCTGGTGGCCGTTTGTTGCGGGTGAGGGATTGTCAGTTCGCCGGTTTGCAGCAGGTTCAACACTTGCTGGAGCTGTGGATGGCTCAACTGGCTTAACACCGTATGGCCAAACTGCTGGCGGATAAAGTCGCTGACCGCCTGGCGGTTATTGCCTTGTGGCAACAGTTCGGTGAGCTGTTGCAGCAGTTGGCGGCTGGCATGGCTCTGTTGTGCCACGCCAAGGCGGTTTTGCAGTAGCTGCTCCGCCGGTTGGAAATGGCGCGCCAACAGTTCGCTGTGGTTATCCGCCCCTAATTCATGACGCAGCGTGGCCCAGATCTCGGCGGATTTGGCCGGGCTGAGGGCCATGATCTTGACGATCAGTTTTTCCAACTGGGTGCGTTGGGCTGGGGAGAGCGGTTGATCGTCGGCAGGAGGGATTTTGCCAGCGGTTGGAGGGTGATCGGCTGCGCCAGGAGCGCCAGGTCCACTTAACGGTTGCATATCACCAGTCCTTCGCAGTGTATAAAGTCGACATACCCGGCGAAAAGCACAGGCTTAATCGCTTATGATACCTGTAATTTCGTGCCATCAATACCGCCGCCAGACATTTCTTTACAGGCCAATCGTTGCTTATCCTGTTTGCGCCGCTAAGATAGGCGCAGATACGGCATTGAGGGCGTGATGATAAATCGGCAGCGGATTGCAAAATGGTTTTTAACCCTGGCTTGCCTGGTGGTACTGACGTGCCTCACCCAGCGCATGGCGGGCTTGCATACCTTGCAACTGGCCCTTGGCCTGCCCTCTGTCAGCGTCAGCCAATCCGTGGCCAGCGGTGATGAAGAGGCCACCACCACGACCCCCTGTGAGCTGAGTGCCAAATCGTTGTTGGCTTCTTCCCCGGTAATGTTTGAAAACGTGCTGTTTGGCCTCGGGATGTTACTGGTCCTGTTGACCCCGATCATCGCTCCACGCTTGTCGTTCCCTCCTGTACGCGTTATTTCCCCCACCACCCTCAGGGTGCATCTGCGATTATGCGTGTTCCGTGAATGAGTTAATCCCTCGCCAAACCGAGTGACTAATTTATTTATGGAGAACAACTATGTGGAATATCATCAGGCTGGCATTGGCTTGCCTGTTATTGCTTTGGCTACCTGCGACACAGGCGGCGGATAGCGGCTGGCTGCAAAGCCCGCAGAACGATCATGCGCAAGTCAGGCTGCGTGCCGACACCAGCAACGGGGACGAAACCCGTGTGCTGCTCGCTGTTGAGCTGGAAAAAGGATGGAAAACCTACTGGCGCTCACCTGGGGAAGGTGGCATTGCGCCGGCCATCACCTGGCAGGGGGATGCGCCACCGGCGACCTGGTTCTGGCCAACGCCGGAACGCTTTGACGTGGCGGGGATCTCGACGCAGGGCTATCAGCAGCGGGTTACGCTGCCCATCGTATTAAAGGGCGCTACGCCGCAGCAACTGGCGGGTACGCTTACCTTATCCACCTGTAGCAACGTCTGCATCTTGACCGATTATCCGTTCAAACTGGATCTCACCACCCCGGCTGACCCAAAGTTCAATCACGACTTTGCTCAGGCGATGGGGCAGGTGCCGATTGCCAGCGGGCTAGTAGATAGCCTGCGTGCCGGTTATCACAACGGTGAGTTGCAGATTAGCGCGCAGCGTACCGCGGGCTGGCAACAACCTGAGCTGTTCTTTGATACGGTGGCGGAAGCCGATTTGGGTAAGCCAGCAGTCAGCAGTGATGGCGAGAGTCTGCAAGCGCGAGTTCCCGTGAGTGATGGTTGGGGAGACGCAGCACCGGATCTGCGCGGTAAACAGCTGCGGCTGGTTCTCAGCGATGGAGGGATAGCTCAGGAGGCAACGCTGACCATTGGCGGGCCGCTTGCATTGCCTTCCACCGCGGCTTTCCCCCTGTGGCAAGCGGTATTGATGGCGTTAGCGGGCGGTTTCATTCTTAACCTGATGCCTTGCGTGCTGCCAGTGCTGGGGATGAAGCTAGGTTCCATATTGCAAGTCGAACAGCGCGATCGGCGTAGCGTGCGTTGGCAATTTCTGGCCTCTTCCTTGGGGATCGTGGTGTCCTTCATGGCGCTGGCCTTGCTGATGACGCTGTTGCGCCTGAGCAATCACGCGCTGGGCTGGGGGATCCAATTCCAAAACCCGTGGTTTATCGGCTTTATGGTGCTGGTGACGCTGCTGTTCAGCGCCAATCTGTTCGGCCTGTTCCACCTGCAACTCTCTTCCTCGTTGAATACCAAGTTGGCTACTCATAACGGGCATGGCTTGAGCGGTCATTTCTGGCAGGGAGCGTTTGCCACGCTGCTGGCGACGCCTTGCTCGGCGCCTTTCCTGGGAACGGCGGTGGCGTTTGCGTTGGCGGCTCCGTTGCCGGTGCTTTGGGGCATGTTTGTGGCACTGGGAATTGGCATGAGCCTGCCCTGGTTGCTGATTGCCGCCTGGCCTGCGCTGGCGTTACGCCTACCACGTCCTGGCCGCTGGATGAACGGGATGAGGTTGGCGCTGGGCTTGCTAATGCTAGTTTCTTCGCTCTGGCTGCTTAGCCTGATGACCAACCATATCGGCGTGAAGCCGACTCTGATTGTCGGTGCTATCTTGCTGCTCGGTTTATTGCTGGCGGTGTGGCAACAGTTAGGTGCCCGGTCAGCGGGGATCGCGACGGCCAGCGTGCTGGTGGTAGGTGGTTTGGCATTGCTGGTGGGATCGTTGACCGCTAACCAGTGGCGACAGCCGTTGCACGACAACATCGCCTGGCAACCGCTTTCTGAACAGGCGATCGTACAGGCACTAGCTGAAAATAAACGGGTGTTTGTTGATGTGACCGCCGACTGGTGTGTGACCTGCAAGGCGAATAAATACAACGTATTGCTGCGTGACGAGGTGCAAAAAGCACTCAGCGCTGATGATGTAGTGGCGCTGCGCGGTGATTGGAGCCGCCCGTCTGAAAGCATCTCGGCCTTCCTGCAACAGCGCGGCAGCGTTGCCGTTCCCTTTAACCAAATCTATGGCCCCGGCTTGCCAGACGGCGAAGTGTTGTCACCGCTGCTCACTCGCGAAGCCGTACTGCAAGCTCTGTCTACTGCCAAAGGAAACCAATAATGAACAAGTTACTGATGTTACTGCTGCTGATTGTCACCCCGGTCTGGGCTGCGGCTCCTTTCACCGCCGAGCAGGAAGTGCGGATCAAAGAGCTGATCCGCGAAACGCTGGTCTCTAACCCGGATATTCTGGCGGAAGCGGTTAATGCTTGGCAGCAGCAAACCAACGGCCAGCAACTCGGTCAGGCGATTGAGCAAAATAGCAAAATCCTGTTCGACGATCCTGCCAGCCCGCGGTTAGGGGCCAAGAATGCCAAGCTGACGCTGGTGGCCTTCACCGATTACAACTGCCCGTACTGTAAGCAGTTTGATCCGATGTTGGAGAAGATCGTCAACAAATATCCCGATGTGGCGCTGGTGGTGAAGCTGTTGCCGTTCAAAGGAGAAAGCTCGATCGCCTCATCGCGGGTGGCGTTGACGGCTTGGGAGCAGCATCCAGAACAGTTCTGGCCGCTGCATCAACGCCTGATGGCGAAAAAAGGCTTTCATGACAACGCCAGCATCGCCGCAGCGCAAGAGAAAACGGGCGTTAAGCCGGTGGCACCTAGCGAGCAGAGCATGACCACGCTGCGTACCAATATGCAGTTGGCGGAACAGTTTGGCGTGCAGGGAACGCCTGCCACCCTGATTGGCGATCAGATGCTGCCGGGCGCGGTGTCTTATGAGGATCTGGAAGCGTTAGTGAAGCAGCAATTGGCGAAGGTGAAAAATGGCTAGGTTACGGCGCTGGACGCGCGAACTGCTGATTCTGCTGTTGCTCGTGCTGGGCGTGACGTTCGCCATGGACTGGTGGCGAGCTCCACAGGCTCCCTTGACCTTTGAGCAGCAAATGCTGGAAACCCTGGACGGAGAGCCGGTGTCGTTGGCGCAGCTCAGCCAGGATAAACCTTTATTGGTCTATTTCTGGGCCAGCTGGTGCGGGGTTTGCCGCTTTACCACGCCTTACGTGGCCAAACTGGTGGCAAACGGCGGTAACGTAATGACCGTGGCGCTGCGTTCGGGCAATGACCAGCAGGTTGAGCAATGGCTGGCGGCCAAGAAGCTGCAACTGCCGGTAGTTAACGATGAGCAGGGCAAGCTATCGGCGCAGTGGCAGATTGGCGTGACGCCGACCATCGTGGTGATCTCTCAGGGGAAGGTGGTGCAAAGCACCACCGGCTGGACCAGCTATTGGGGCATGAAACTGCGGCTCTGGTGGGCCAGCGTTTAATTCCCCGTCACCTCAACAATCGCCCGGCAAAGCCGGGCGATCCCTTCGGTAATCAGCTCCGGCGTATTGGCGGCAAAATTCAACCGCAAGCCATGTGCGCCGAGCTGCTCCTCAACATAAAAACATTCGCCACGGGCAAAGGTGACACCCTGTTGCCAGGCTATTGGCATCAAGGTTGTGGTGCTTACGGCAGGTGGCAATTCCAGCCAGATAAACAGCCCTCCCGCGGGGATTTCAAACCGACAGCCCGGTGGCAGGTGCTCGCTTAATGCAGCCACCATCGCATCTCGGTGCTGGCGGTATATCCTTCCCGCCCGGCGCAGCTGCTTGTCGTAGCTGCCAACGGTGACAAAGGCGTCCAGCGCGCGCTGGATCAGGTTGGAACTGGTAAAGCTGTCGACGTGTTTGAGCCGTGAGAATTGCAGATACTGTTCGCTGTCTGCCACCAGATAACCGATGCGCATACTGGGCAGCAGCATTTTGGAGAAGGTACTGACATAGATCACCGTGCCAGCGGGAGCCATGGCGCGCAGTGACGGCAGGCTTTTACCGTTGTAACGCAGATCGCCAACAAAATCGTCCTCCAGGATCACTATCCCGGCCTGTTGCGCCAACGCCAGCAAGCGGCTGCGGCGGACTTCGCTCATACAGCGCCCGGTGGGGTTATTGAAATTGGGGATGGTGTAGATCATTTTGGGCTGATGCCGGGCGATCAGCTCCGGCAGTTGCTCAACGCACATACCGTGACGATCGCTGGGCACTGGAACAATGTTGGTCTGGTGCAGGCGCAGCAGTCCCAGAGCTTCGGCATAGGTGGGCTCTTCGACAATCACCGTATCCCCTGGGCGTAATAGCGTCTGGAAAATCAGGCTGATGGCATGTTGCGAGCCGTTGGTGATCAGCACCTGTTCGGCTCGGGTGGGGATACCTTGTGCGGTCAGGATCCGGCTTAGCGTGTCGCGCAGCGGGTAGTAACCACAATAATCACCATAGCTGAAGGCCTCTTCCGCATGACGGCTGAGGATCGACAGCAGGATCTTGCGGAACGCCTCCAGCGGGAACACCTTGGGGCTGCCGACGCCAGCGGCAAAGTTGATGATGTGCTCCGGCAAAGGAATATCCGGATAACCGTCCAGCCGCGACGTGGTGGTGGTGAAGCGATCCGCAGGGAATAGCTCGCTGGATGCTGGCCGTTGCTGCATGGGGGCCGGTTGCAGGTGGCGGACATAGGCGCCGCTGCCACGCCGCTGTTGTAACAATCCTTTGGCCGTCAGTTCGGCGTAGGCACTTTCCACCGTCAGGCGGCTGACCGAAAGCTCGGCGGCCAGGCTGCGCGTTGACGGCAATTTATCGCCATCGGCAAAGGTGCCGCCAAGAATGGCGCGGCGCAGCGCTTCTTCGATCTGCAGATACAGCGGAATGTCCTGCTGACGATCCAGTGGAATGTGCATGAAATTGGCCCGGTCAAAAAAAGTCTGTTTTCACTATATCCCAGAGTAACAAGGCTTGGCACCGATAAAAGTGGCCTGCACAACATCGTAGCAAAGTGGCTATGGTGGCAAAATCTGGCCGCGTTAAAATCTCCGCCAGAGAATTAAGCGGTGGAATTTTGAGGGTGTTATGTCGTTACCGTCGGGTGTTGTAGCAGAACCAGTTGTGGTCAGTGGCGGGATCCTGCGGGGAACCAACCAGGGTTACGTGATCGCCATAATCAGTGCCATGCTGTTGGCGTTTACCGCCATCATCATCCGCGCGCTGACCGAGTATTACCATCTACCGACGTTTGTGCTGGCTTTCTGGCGTGCGGCCTTGGTGGCCTTGGTGTTGTTACCGTTATTGCTGCTGTTCAAACCACAATGGGCTTATCTGCGACGTGAACAGGTGCCGTTCTACGCTGGCTACGGTTTGCTGTTGGCATTGTTTAACAGCTTATGGACGCTGTCGGTGGCGCTCAATGGCGCTTCGGTGGCGACTATTTTGACCTACTGCTCGGTCGGTTTTACCGTATTCCTGGGCTGGATGATGTACAACGAACGCCTCAGCCTGCGCGAATTGCTGGTGATCGTGGTCAGCCTGGGTGGCTGCTTCCTGGTCAGTAACGGCGACAGCATGGGCAACAGCCGTTTTGATCTGTTGGGGCTGATGGTCGGCATGCTGTCCGGCATTGGTTACACCCTGTACACCCTCGGCGGGCGTATCGCCAGCGAGCGGCGCTATCCGGTGTGGAATACCATCCTGTACGTATTTGGTTTTTCCGCCGTGTACCAGTGGTTGTTCAACACCTTGCTGACATTTTTCCCCTTGGCGGCATTTCACGGCATGGCGGGGGACCTGTGGTTTCTATCCCAGGGAGTTCAAGGCATTCAGTGGAGTGGCTGGCTGTTGCTGCTCACGCTGGCCGCAGGGCCAACGCTGCTGGGGTTTGGCCTGTACAATATCAGCCTGAAAACCCTGCCGCTGGCGGTGGCCAACCTTATCCTGTCGCTGGAGCTGGTGTTTACCGCGGTCATCGCCTACTTCCTGTTGGGAGAAAATATGAACCAGTTACAGCTATTGGGTAGCGCGCTGGTGATGGGCGGGGTATTGATGCTGAGAAGAGCGAAGTAGGCTTGGCTTTCTGCGCCGGTTTGTTACCATTGGCCGCGAAACAACAGGGTGCAAACAGCAAATGATCATTAATCCAAGGTTAAAACGAGCGCTTATCGCTTGATTGGGCAGTGTTTTTGAACGGAAAACGCTGCCACTGACATTACGTTCCGTGGCTCTTGCAATAAATTAAGAGAAGATGCCATGTCTGATAAACACTGGTCACAAGTAGAATTACTCCACCAGACGGTAACCAACCCCAATATCCTGATCAAGGGAACCCACAGTTATTACAGCCATTGCTGGGATGACGGCTTTGAACGCTCCGTGGTGCGCTATTTACACGGCGATGCGGTCAGCCAACAGTGGGAGCCACTGGGGCAGCTAGACAGGTTGCACATTGGCGATTATGTCTGTATTGGCGCCGAAGCGGTGATCCTGATGGGAGGGAATCATACCCACCGTATTGATTGGCTGAGCCTGTATCCGTTTATGGAAACCATCCAGGCGTCTTATTTACCTAAAGGTGATACCCGCCTTGGCGATGGTTGTTGGATCGGGATGCGGGCCATGCTGATGCCTGGCGTGACGATTGGCGAAGGGGCGATAGTGGCTGCCGGTTGCGTGGTGACTGCGGATGTCGATCCCTACGCTATCGTTGGCGGCAATCCGGCCCGGATGATTAAACGGCGGTTTTCTGCGGAGACAATCGAGCGTTTACTCGCGTTGCAGATTTACGATTTGTCCGCCGAAGCGTTCGCCAGCATCCAGCCCTTGTTGGCCAGCGATGATATTACGGCCTTGGAACAGGCTGTTGAGGTTATACGCCAATAATAAGTCGGGCGGGTTAGTCCCGCCCGATTTTTAACCGGCTCACAACATTGGGGCGCTGCATGATGCAGCGCCCTTTTTGCATTACTCAACTTCCGTCGCTTCCCCGCTGATACGACGGTGCTTGCGGAGTTTGCGCAGCAGTGGGGGTAACACCAACACGGCGACGGCCAGCACCAACAGGCATTGGGCAATGGTACTGCTCCACAGAATATCAAAGTTCCCATTGCTGATAGACAACGCCCGGCGCAGGTTTTGCTCCAGCATTTCTCCCAACACAAACCCCAGGATCAGCGGCGACATCGGGAAGTGCATTTTGCGCAGGATGTAGCCAAACACGCCTAGCCCCACCATCAGCAGCAAATCGAAGGTCGTGCTGTGTACCGCATAGACCCCAACGGCGGAAACGGCGGCGATCGCCGGTACCAGGAACCACAGCGGCACGGTCAGCATACGGGTGAACAGCCCAATCAACGGGATGTTCATGATCAACAACATCACGTTAGCGATCAGCAGCGCGGCGATCAGCCCCCAAACGATATCCGGCTGTTCGGTGAACATTGCCGGGCCAGGGGTGATGTTATACAGCGTCAATGCTCCCATCATCACCGCCGTAGTGCCTGAACCCGGTACGCCCAGGGTCAGCATCGGGATAAATGAACCGCAGGCGGAAGCGTTATTGGCGGCCTCCGGTGCGGCGACGCCACGAATATCCCCTTTACCGAACGATTCACTGTTGCCGCTGATGCGCTTCTCGGTCATATAGGTGAGCGCACTGGCAATAGTCGCCCCGGCACCGGGCAGAATACCGACGAAGAAACCGACAAAGGAGGATCGCAGGGTAGGGCCAACGCACTCGGCGGCCTCTTTACGGTTAAACAGCATGCGGCCGGTTTTACGGATCAGCTTCTGGCCCGTGCTGGTGCTTTCCAGCATCAGCAAGATCTCGCTGACCGAGAACAACCCGATCACCACCACAATAAACTGAATGCCGTCGGAGAGGTGTACGCTGTCGAAGGTGAAGCGATACACGCCGGTATTGGCGTCCACCCCCACCGTGGCCAGCCCCAGACCAATCAGGGCCGCCAGCAGGGATTTCAACGGGTTCTGGCTCATCATGCTGCCAAGGCAGGCAATGGCAAAGACCATCAGGGCAAAGTATTCCGCCGGGCCAAACGCCAGCGACCAGCGGGCCAGCATCGGGGCGAACAGAATAATGCCGATAATGGCGACCAGCGAGCCGGTGAAAGAGCTGACAGCGGAGATCGACAGGGCAACTCCTGCACGGCCTTGTTGGGCCATCGGGTAGCCATCCAGCGCGGTCATGATTGCGGCGGCATCCCCCGGGACGTTGAGCAGGATCGAAGAGATCCGCCCACCGTATTCACAGCCGATATACACCGTGGCCAGCAGGATCAGGGCCGACTCGGCGGGTAGCTTCAAGGCGAAAGCCAGCGGTAAGAGGATCGCCACGCCGTTGATCGGGCCAAGGCCCGGCAGCAGCCCGACGATAGTGCCAACGAAGCAGCCGATCAGGGCGATCATCAGGTTCTGGGGCAGTAGCGCCACTTCGAACCCTTGTGATAAATACATCCAGGTTTCCATTATCGCTCCCGTTAGCTCAGCCAAACGCCGAGTGGCAGTGTGACATCCAGTAAATAATCAAAGGCGTAGAACAGAGAAACGCCCATTATGACGCCTGAAATCAAGGCGGCTTTGATACTGGCCTGGAACAGCAGGCCAATGTTGAAAGTCAGCAGAGTCGTTGCCAGTGGGAAACCGAGCCACTCGAATCCCCAGGCGTACAGCACCAGCGTGATCACCAGCACCAGCAGGCGTTGCAGCACGTTTTTATGTGGCCACTCGACTAGCTGTGGCCGACGCAACAGCAGCAATGCGGCACACAGGGCCATCAGGCTCAGGATGGCCAAAGGAAAGGGGCGTGGTCCTAAAGGTTCATAGCTGTATTCGCTCTGGATGCCCCAACCGATAAACAGGCCGCCGCCGCAGAGCAGCAGCCACAGAGCAGCAAAAATACGATCGCTCATGTCAATCCCCTAGGTTATTTGGCCAGCCCGAACGCTTTAGCCTGCTCGCGGTACTGGTTAACCTGGTTTTTCACGTAGGTATCCAGCTCCTTCCCGGTCAGGTTGAATTCAAACAGGCCGCGTAGATCGCGCTGTTGTTTGAACTCCTCGGTTGCCGTCATGGTTTTGAAGGTGTCGATCCACCATTGATACTCGGCCTCGCTGACCTTTGGGCCAAGGTAGAAACCGCGGATGATCGGCCACACCAGATTGAACCCCTGCTCCTTGGCGGTAGGGACGTTTGCCAGCTCGCCTGGCAGGCGTTCTTCGGCATATACCGCCAGCACACGCAGCTTATCGCCCTTCAGGTAAGGCACCATCTCGCTCAGATCGCCGGATACTGCCTGAATGTGATTACCCAGCAGCGCGGTCACCGGCTCGCCGCCCCCTTCAAACGCCACATAGCGCATCTTGTGGGGATCTACGCCAACTTCACGGGCCAGCAGGGCAGTTTTCATCCAATCCTGGCTGCCAATGGAGGCTCCAGCACCAAATACCACGCTGTTCGGGTCTTTCTGGAAGGCTGTCATCAAGTCTTTCAGCGTCTTGTAAGGCGAGTCGGCGCGTACGGCGATCATGCCGTAATCGGTGCCCACTGCCGCCAGCCACTTCACATCATCCACGTTGTAGCGGCCAAACTTGCCTTGTGAGAGGTTCAGCAGGGAACCGCCAGAGAACGCCACCACGGTGCCAAATTCGGCTGGCCGCTGGGCAACGATGGCGTTATAGGCCACCGCCCCCACGCCGCCGGGCATATAGGTGACGCGCATCGGCTTATCGATGGCCTTGGTTTCTTGCAAGGAGACCTGGATCAGTTTGCAGGTGAGATCGAAGCCTCCGCCGGGTTTGGCTGGGGCGATACATTCGGTGCGTTTTGGCGCTTCCACGGCGAATGCCTGGTTGGCGGCGAACAGCAGAACAGTGGCGGTAAGCGTACGGGTAATTATTGTTTTCATGACGTTTCCCCATCGGTTTTGTTTCAGTTTGTGAGAATCCCCGCTGACACGGGGTTGCTAAATTGTTAAAACAGAAACCTTTCATTTACCTTTCAGTGACCGGGAAAGTTTACAGGATGTGATATGCGTCTCTTGTTAGTGGAAGACCACCCCGAGCTGGCTCATTGGTTGCAGAAAGCCCTCAGCGGCCTTGGGTTTGCAGTGGATGTGGCGATAGACGGCGTGGCGGCAGACCATTTGTTGCTACACGAAAGCTATGCGTTGGTGGTGCTGGATGTCGCACTGCCCCGGCTCAACGGCCTCGAACTGTTGGCGCGGCTGCGTAAGCGTGGGCAGACACTGCCAGTATTGCTATTGACGGCCCGTACCGAGGTGGCCGATCGGGTTAAAGGGCTGAATCTTGGGGCTGACGATTACCTGACCAAGCCCTTTGAACTGGATGAATTGGAGGCACGCATCCGGGCGTTGCTGCGCCGCAGCGTCGGCGTGACGCAACAGGCATTGCAATACGGTTTGCTGACCTATCACGACGAGGGCTACTTCTTGCTGGCAGAAAAACCCCTGTCGTTAACTCCCCGTGAGCTGGCGGTGTTGACCACCTTGATGCATCGCCGTGGCCGTCCGGTCGCCAAGCAGCAACTGTTTGAGCAGGTGTTTACCCTCTCTGACGAGGCTAACCCCGAAAGCATCGAACTTTACGTCCATCGCGTGCGTAAGAAACTCCAGGGGAGCAATGTGGCGATCGTGACGTTGCGGGGCTTGGGCTACAGCCTGGAGCTGTGCGATGAGGTGGTTTAAAGCACCGCGTTCGTTGTTCTATCAGTTGCTGCTGTTCTTTGGTTTGCCGCTGCTGGTATTGGGTGGGATCTCAATCTACACCCACTATTTCAGCGCGATGAGTGCGGCGACGATGGCCTACGATCGCACCTTATTGGCGTCGGCCCGTACGGTGGCGGAGCGGCTGGTAGTGCGCAATCAGCGCCTGGAGGTGGATGTGCCTTATGTGGTGCTGGACAGCTTCGAGCGCAATATGAACGACCGGCTGTACTATCAGGTTATTTCACCTGAGGGGCAGAGTATTTCGGGCTATAACGATTTGCCCAAGATGCCACCTTATATTCCCCGCTCCAACCTCTATCCGGCCCTGGTGCATTTTTACGATGCGCACTATCGCGGGCAGCCAATCCGCGTGGCGGCACTGTTCCAGCCGGTGAATGAGGGTGGGGTGATGGGGATGGCGACCATTCTGGTGGCGGAGACGTTAGAGTCGCGGCGCTATCTGGCGCGGCAGATGCTGCTGGCGGCGCTGCTCAGCCAGGGGACAGTGGTGGTATTGACGCTCACTCTGGCTTACATCCTGCTGAAAAAGCTGCTGCAACCGTTGCGCAAGCTGTCCAGCATGATGCTGCGGCGCGATCCGGGGGAGCTGACGCCTTTGCCGATGGTGCTGCCCTGGTCGGAAATGCAGCCGCTGCTGCTGGCATTCAACCGCTATATTGAGCGGCTGCGGTTGATGGTGGCGCGTCAGGAACGTTTTAGTTCCGATGCCTCCCACCAGCTACGTACGCCGCTCACGGTTTTGAAAACCCAGGTGGGGGTGGCATTGGCCAGCGAACGGCCCGAGCAATGGCGTGAGAGTCTGGAAGGGATGAGCGCCACCCTGGACAGTACCGTCGCGTTGACCGATCGCCTGCTATACCTCTCACGGCTGAAGGCGCACGAGCATCAGGCCGAGCGTAAGTTGCAGCCGGTTAATCTGGCGCAGGTGTTACGCGACGCCTGTTTTTCGCGCCTGCCGCAGGCTCGCAGCAAGCGGATCGATCTTGGTTACGAAGGGGTGGGAGTTTGTTGGGTGGCCGGTGAGGCGTTGCTGTTGGCGGAGCTTTGCGCCAACCTGTTGGATAACGCGCTGAAATACACGCCAGCCAAGGGGGTCGTGACCGCACGTTTATTGATGGTAGAGGGGCAGGGGCTGTTAGAGATAGAAGACAGCGGCCCAGGTATTGCTCAGGATCAGACGGTTGCTGCGCTACAACCGTTTCGTCGGTTGGATAACGTTGGCGATCAGCCTGGCGCAGGGTTGGGGCTGGCATTGGTCAAAGATATTACCGCTTATCACGGTACCCGCCCGGAATTGTTGAGTTCTGACGCGCTAGGTGGCCTGTCGGTGCGGATACGCTTTAGGCTGTTGGGGTGATAGAGGGTAAGGGGGCGCATCTCCCCCCGAACCTTATGGTGTAACGGTGGTTTTTCTGCGCCCTAACGGCGTGCGCAGGCGCTGTGACAAGATCACCCCCAGCAGGGCGATACCGCCACCAATCAGATGGTAGCTATGCAACTGTTCATGCAGGAACAGGACCGCAATTATTGCGGTGAACACCGGTGCCAGATTCATAAAGATCGAAGCCTTGTTGGCACCCAGGCGCATCACCCCTTGGATCCACAGGAACGGCGCGGCAATCGAAGCAGGGATACCGGCAAACAGCACCAGCGGGATATTCTGGCTAGTCAGCTGCACGTCATGCGCCATCAGGAAGTTCGGCAATAGCAGTACCACGCCAAACACGATCTGCACATACAACGACTGCCAGTTGGGTAACGGGATCGCCCAACGTTTGGTCAACACGCCGTACAGGGCGTAGGAGGCCGAAGCGGCGAACATCATCAGTTCACCTTTGCCAATGCCGTGTTGCAGCAGCAGCCCGGGTTGCCCCGCGCTAACCAGCCACACCAGCCCACCCAGCGACAGGATACTACCCAGTGCGATACCCACGGTGGGGGCAACGCGCAGGACGAATATACCGATTAATACCGTCAGCAGCGGGATCAGCGAGTTGAGGATGCCCATAAACAGCGCGCTGACGCTATGTGCGGCGTAATAGGCCAGGCTTTGATACAGCACCATCCCCAGCAGGCCGAGGATCATCAGTTTCCACCAGTTGGCGCGAATGGTAGGCCAATTACGGATCGCTCCCGGCAGAACGAAAGGGGTGAGCACGATCAGCGCCAATGCCCAGCGATAGAAGGAGATGGCAGCCGGATCGATGGCGGTTGCCGATACTTTACTGACTACGGCGTTAATCGACCAGATCAGCACCGCCAGCAGGGGAAAGAGCACGTTCATGATAATAATTCTCAACAACGAATAACATGCTGGCTAGTCTACCCGTGTCCGGTTTATTATATATAGTCAAAATCAGACAGCATTTCGCGAAATCAAGACAACTTCACCATGGCCGAAACCCGTAATTATCCCACCGCAGACGTCGCTGCTCCGCGCACGCTGTTTTTCCGCTGCGAAGAAACCCATGCGGATACCGAATATCTGCCGCACAGCCACGACTGGGGGCAGTTGATTTGCGTCAAAACCGGGGTGATTGCGCTGAATATTGCCGGGCAGCGTTTTCTGGCTCCGCCGGAGTTCGCCGTCTGGTTGCCGCCGGGCATGGAGCATTCCAGCCATAACCGCAAACCGGTGCTGTTCCGCACCATCAATATCGCCAAATCCTTATGCGTCGGGTTGCCAGAAGAGGCCTGTTTGATCAACGTCTCGCCGGTGTTCAGCGCCATTGTTGAAGATTGCCTGGGGCGAAAAATGCTGGAGCCCACTAGTGAAGAGGATCTGCGCCTTTGCCGGGTGCTGATCGACCAACTGCGGATTTCCCCGGTGCAACAGACCTATCTGCCGACCTCGCAAGACAAGTTTTTGGGGCCAGTGTTACAGGCGTTGGAACGTTGCCCAGCGGATAACACCTCATTGGCGGTATGGGCCAGCAAGGTGTATACCACTGAGCGGACGCTTTCACGCCGTTGCCAGCAGGAACTGGGCATGTCGTTTAGCGAGTGGCGGCAGCGCCTGCGCTTTTTACATGCGCTTTCGCTGCTCGAACAGGGGAAAACCGTGCAGGATGTCGCACTCGATGTGGGCTACAGCTCGGCTTCCGCGTTTATTGTGATGTTCCAGCAGATCGCCGGTACCACGCCAGAACGTTTCCGCCGGGCATGACAATCCCAACACGACATCAACTGGCCCAGGTTACGTCGAACCGAACGTTCACATCACCACTCCAGGTGCCTGCCGGCAAGGTGCTGAAGTCGGTCACCGGGGTCGTGCCATCAGCCGTCGCACCGATGATAGTGAAATCGAAGTGGTCTTGCGCACTCTGGCGGCCAGGCTGCTTGTCAGCGTTAGCAAGTTTGCTCAGGTTACCGCCTGATATACCGGCCGAAGTATCAATCAGGGTGGTTTGAGCGGTTTTTGTTATCGCAGCGCCGTGGTGTTTAACCCCCACTTCCAGGGTGGAACCGGAGGTGCCTAATTGAGTCAGGGTATTGGAAACCAGTCTGGCGGTCAGTTTAATCGCGGTTCCTTCGCCTTGGAGAGCTACGTCGAACACGCCTTGCTGGCTATTGAAGCGCTTTACGCCTTCAGCATATTGGAAATACAGGTTGCCAATGGGGGTAACGACCAATTGACTGGAGGAGTCTTTCACCGCTATCGCAGGCCAGGTGGCCAATGCTTGTGTAGTCACGTTTTCAGCCTGAGCGGTACCAACGGCTGTGAGTGTTGCAACGATCGCCAGAACAAGTGTCGCTTTTTTCATGGTTAACACCTTTGATTTTCGATTTGTTTCTGCCCGTTAGCCGGTCGCTAACGCGAAGGTTCGCCTCCTTGCCTGGTAATTATCGGAAAAAACTCAATAAAGCTTAGAAGAAAAACATCGTTATTCCACTGTGCATAACAAGCTTGGGTTTCTAAACCATTCAGTGGCACACTATTTTGCAGCTATTGCTTACCTATACCCGTCGGAGAGTGACGTGAAGATACTGGTTGATGAAAATATGCCCTATGCGGTGGATTTGTTTAGCCGCTTGGGGGAAGTAAAGGCCGTGCCTGGTCGCCCGATCCCAACCGATGCGCTGGCCGGAGCCGACGCCTTGATGGTGCGTTCGGTGACCAAAGTGAATCAGGAACTGTTGGCTGGCACCAAGATCGGTTTTGTTGGCACCGCTACGGCGGGGACCGACCATGTGGACGAGGCGTGGTTGCAGCAGGCGGGGATTGGTTTCTCGGCCGCCCCTGGCTGCAATGCCATTGCGGTGGTGGAGTATGTGCTTTCGTCATTAATGCTGTTGGCGGAGCGCGATGGCTTCTCTTTGCGTGATAAAACCGTTGGGATAGTGGGGGTGGGTAACGTTGGCTCCCGGCTGGACGCTCGTCTGAAAGCCTTGGGCGTGCGTACGCTGCTGTGCGATCCACCGCGCGCCGATCGTGGGGACAGCGGCGAATTCTGGCCGTTGGAAAAGCTGGTGGCAGAGGCCGACGTGCTGACATTCCATACCCCGTTGAACAAGACCGGCCCGTATAAATCGTTGCATCTGGCTAACGCGGATCTGCTGGATGCCTTGCCCGACGATCGTATTTTGATCAACGCCTGCCGTGGTGCCGTGGTACATAACGCCGCGTTGCTTAACGCGTTGGAGCGAGGTAAGCGATTGAGTACGGTACTGGACGTGTGGGAGCCGGAGCCGGATCTCAGCGTGCCGTTGCTGGATCGGGTGGATATCGGCACCGCCCATATCGCCGGTTACACGCTGGAAGGCAAGGCGCGCGGCACCACGCAGGTGTTTGAAGCCTTTGCCCAGCATCTGGGGCAGCCGCAAGCTATCGAGCTGGCCTCGCTGCTGCCGGTGCCAGAGTTCAGCGAAATCCGCCTCAATGGTCCGCTGGACGAAGGCAAGTTAAAACGATTGATGCACTTGGTGTATGATGTGCGCCGCGATGATGCGCCGCTGCGGCAAGTTGCCGGGCTGCCGGGTGAGTTCGATCGCCTGCGCAAGCATTATCAGGAACGCCGGGAGTGGTCTTCACTGCGGGTGCAGTGCGATGACAGCGCCAGTGCGGAACTGCTGCACAAACTGGGCTTCGGCGTCCTGTAACAGGGCGAGCATAAGGTTGCCTTAAGGCAATTGGCGGTAAAGTTTATCGGGCGGTGACTGCATCGCCCGTTTGCATTTGAATCAAATACTCTGGAGAAACCCAATGTCTGACGGCTGGAATATCGCTGTGCTCGGTGCCACTGGCGCAGTAGGTGAAGCGTTGCTGGAATTGCTACAGGAACGCCAGTTCCCGGTGGGTGAACTCTTTCCTTTAGCCAGCGAGCGCAGTGCTGGCGCTACGGTGCGTTTCAACGGCAAATCCTTGCTGGTGGAAAACGTAGAAGAATTCGACTGGTCGCAGGCGCAACTGGCGTTTTTTGTTGCCGGTAGCGAAGCTGCGGCCCGTTACGCTGATGATGCGGGCAATATGGGCTGCCTGGTGATCGACACCAGCGGCCATTTTGCACTTGAGCCGGACGTGCCGTTAGTGGTGCCAGGTGTTAACCCGCAGGTGCTGGCGGATTACCGCAACCGCAATATCGTCGCGGTGGCCGACAGTATGGTGAGCCAACTGTTGACGGCGATTAAACCGCTGACCGAACAGGCCGGGCTTTCCCGTCTGCACGTCACCACGCTGATGTCGGTTTCGGCTCGCGGCAAGGTCGCGGTGGACGATCTGGCAGGCCAGAGCGCGCGTCTGCTGAACGGCATTCCCGCAGAACCAGGCGTGTTCGCCAAGCAGTTGGCGTTTAACCTGCTGCCATTGATGACCGATGAGCAGGGCAGCGTGCGTGAAGAGCGTCTGATCGTCGATCAGGTGCGTAAGGTGTTGCAGGATGAAGGGCTGCCGATTTCGGTAAGCTGCGTTCAGTCGCCGGTTTTCTACGGCCATGCGCAAGTGGTACATCTGGAAGCGCTGCGTCCAATCGCGGCAGAGGAAGCTCGCCACGAGCTGGAGCAGGCTGAAGATATTCAACTGAGCGAAGAAGACGATTATCCGACTCAGGTTACCGAAGCTTCCGGCAGCGATATGCTGAGCATTGGCTGTCTGCGCAATGATTACGGTATCCCCGAGATGCTGCAGTTCTGGTCGGTGGCCGATAACGTGCGCTTTGGTGGCGCGTTGATGGCGATCGAAACCGCTGAACGGCTGTTGCAGGAGCAGATGTACTGATGTCCGAGGTGGAGTTGCCAACCCAGCCAATGCTGAAAATTGCGCTGGGGATTGAGTATGACGGCAGCCGTTATTACGGCTGGCAGCGTCAGCAAGAGGTTACCAGCGTCCAGGCATGCCTGGAAAAAGCGTTAAGCAAGGTGGCGGATGCGCCGATCGGCGTATTCTGCGCCGGGCGCACCGATGCTGGGGTGCACGCTACCGGGCAGGTGGTGCATTTCGAAACCGCCGCACAGCGTAAAGACGCCGCCTGGACGATGGGGGTGAACAGCCATTTGCCGCCAGATATCGCGGTACGCTGGGTGAAAGAGGTCAGCAGCGATTTTCATGCTCGCTTTAGCGCCACCGCGCGGCGTTATCGCTACATTATTTATAATCACCGCTATCGCCCGGCGGTCTTGCAGCAGGGGGTGACGCACTTTTATCATCCGCTGGACGCCGATCGCATGCATCGTGCCGCGCAGGCCCTGCTGGGGGAAAACGACTTTACCTCATTCCGGGCGGTGCAATGCCAGTCACGTACGCCGTGGCGAAACGTAAAACACGTTAAGGTTTCGCGCTATGGCGAATATATCGTGGTAGATATAAAGGCCAACGCCTTTGTCCATCATATGGTGCGCAACATTGTTGGCAGCCTGATGGAGATTGGCTGTGGCAATCAGGATGAGAACTGGATGGGCGAGCTGTTGGCGCTCAAAGATCGCAACCTGGCGGCCGCTACCGCACGGGCTGAAGGCCTGTATCTGGTCGCGGTTGATTATCCAGAATCGTTTGCCTTGCCCCGGCCGCCGATGGGGCCGTTGTTTTTAGCTGACGATTAACTGGCAGGCTGGCAGATTAATGCGTTATTTATTGGTGCCAACGCTGGGTGAGAGAGACACCCGGTCAATTGAGAGAGTTTATGGACATCATCAAGTTTCTGATTGATTTTATTTTGCATATTGATGTGCACCTGGCCGAACTGGTCGCGCAATACGGTATGTGGGTTTACGCCATTCTGTTCCTGATCCTGTTTTGTGAAACCGGGCTGGTGGTTACGCCATTCCTGCCGGGGGATTCTCTGCTGTTTGTCGCCGGTGCGCTGGCCGCGTTGCCTTCCAACGATCTCAACGTGCATACCATGGTGGCATTGATGGTGATTGCGGCGGTGATTGGCGATGCCGTCAACTACACTATTGGTCGGCTGTTCGGCGAAAAGCTGTTCAGCAACCCGAACTCGAAAATTTTCCGTCGTAGCTATCTGGACAAAACCCACCAGTTCTACGAGAAACACGGCGGAAAAACCATTATTCTGGCGCGATTTGTGCCGATCGTGCGCACCTTTGCGCCGTTCGTGGCCGGTATGGGGCATATGTCCTATCGCCACTTTGCTGCCTATAACGTGATTGGTGCGCTACTTTGGGTGCTGCTGTTCACTTATGCTGGCTACCTGTTTGGCGACTTGCCGATCGTGCAGGAAAACTTGAAGTTGTTGATTGTTGGCATCATCCTGGTTTCAATTCTGCCGGGCATTATTGAAATCTGGCGCCATAAACGCGCGGCTGCCCGCCAACAAAAACAGTAAAAACACCGCTTAACCCGTCGGTTCGACCAGTTTTTTGTCCACACAATCGGGCCGATATGGTTTAATGAGCGACATTTATGGTCTGTTCCCGCGAACGACCCTGAAGCCAATGCCTTGGTAGCGCGCCAGTTGCGCTTAGCTCGGCATTTTTGCATGGGGTGTGTTGCGGGAGGATTGTTAAGGCATGAACAGCGGACGGGTGTCTGCCAGGTTCAAACAGAAAGGTCATCGATGAGCTGGATTGAACGAATTCTCAACAAAAGCAATGTTACGCAAACCCGTAAGGTGAGCATTCCTGAAGGGGTCTGGACCAAATGCGATAGCTGTGGTCAGGTCCTTTACCGTGCTGAACTGGAGCGTAACCTTGAGGTCTGCCCTAAGTGCGACCACCACATGCGCATGTCAGCCCGTATGCGTCTGCATACCTTGCTGGATGAAGGCAGTGAAGTGGAACTGGGCAGCGAACTGGAGCCGAAAGACGTTCTGAAGTTCAAGGATTCCAAAAAGTACAAAGATCGTCTGGTTGCCGCACAGAAAGCAACCGGCGAGAAAGACGCGCTGGTGGTGATGAAGGGCACGCTGTATGGCATGCCGATCGTTGCGGCCTCCTTCGAATTCGCCTTTATCGGCGGTTCGATGTCTTCCGTGGTCGGTGCACGCTTTGTGCGTGCCGTTGAACAGGCGTTGGAAGATAACTGCCCGCTGGTGTGCTTCTCTGCCAGTGGCGGTGCGCGTATGCAGGAAGCGCTGATGTCGCTGATGCAGATGGCGAAAACCAGCGCCGCGTTGGCCAAGCTGCAAGAGCGTGGCCTGCCGTATATTTCGGTACTGACCGATCCGACCATGGGTGGCGTATCCGCCAGCCTGGCGATGCTGGGCGATATCAACATTGCCGAGCCAAAAGCGCTGATCGGCTTTGCCGGGCCACGGGTTATCGAACAAACCGTACGTGAAAAACTGCCGCCGGGCTTCCAGCGCAGTGAGTTCCTGATTGAAAAGGGCGCCATCGACATGATCGTGCGCCGTCCGGTGATGCGTCAGACACTGGCCAGCATTCTGTCCAAGCTGACCAACCAGCCGCAGCCGCATTTCGATGAGGCCGCGCCGGTCATCGCTCAGGAAAATCAGGCCGACGCCTGAGGAGCAGACAAAGACCCGGTATAGGTGCAAGCCTGCGCCGGGTTCTGCCGCCATTTTGTGGCTAAGTTGCGGCGGGAAACGAAGAGCATCGCTTTTGACATCGTCAGGGCGATGCGTCTTACGGATTTATGAACCCAAAGTCAGTGATGGGACTCATGCAAAACCACCAAATTCCCCAAGCCACGTCGCCATTGAGCTCGTGGCTTTACTATCTGGAACGTCTGCATAGCCAGGCGATCGAACTCGGCCTGGAGCGTGTGCAACACGTTGCGGCGCACCTTGACCTTCTCACTCCTGCTCCTACGGTATTTACCGTTGCCGGTACTAACGGCAAAGGCACCACCTGCCGCACGTTAGAGGCCATTTTGCTGGCTGCCGGGCTTCGGGTCGGGGTTTACAGTTCACCGCATCTGGTGCGTTATACCGAACGGGTGCGCATACAGGGTGAAGAGCTGAGTGAAGCTGAACACTGCCGCTCATTTGCCGCGATTGAGGCTGGCAGGGGGGAAACCTCGCTGACCTATTTCGAATTTGGCACCCTGTCGGCATTACAGCTGTTTAAACAGGCTAAGCTTGACGTGGTGATCCTGGAAGTGGGGCTGGGCGGGCGTCTGGACGCGACCAATATCGTTGAGCCAAGCGTCGCCGTGGTGACCAGCATTGCCTTGGATCACACCGACTGGTTAGGCCACGATCGTGAAAGCATTGGCCGCGAGAAGGCGGGGATATTCCGTGGCGGCAAGCCTGCCGTGGTCGGTGAGCCGGATATGCCGCATAGCATCCAGCAGGTAGCGGAAGATCTCAACGCTCAACTGTATCGCCGTGATGATGCCTGGTCGTTCAGCGAACAGGGTGAACGCTGGCAATGGGAAGGGGGCGGCACACGTCTGACCGAGCTCCCTATGCCTAATGTCCCCTTGGCGAATGCGGCAACGGCATTGGCTGCGCTGCACTATTCGGCGCTGGAAATCGACGAAAAGGCGATTTTTGCCGGTTTACAGCAGGCCGCTTTGCCTGGACGTTTTCAGACCGTGCAGCAGAACCCGCAGCTGATCCTGGACGTTGCCCACAACCCTCATGCTGCGGCCTATCTGGCTGGGCGGCTGGCGAAACTCCCCCGCAATGGCGGAGTAGTACGCGCGGTGGTGGGGATGCTGTCGGACAAAGACATTGCCGGTACGCTGGCCTGCCTGAGTGAACAGGTGGACGAGTGGTATTGTGCGCCGCTGGAAGGCCCACGCGGAGCCAGCGTTGAGCTGCTGGCACAGTATTTAACGGAACCACGCAAATTTGCCGATGTCGAAACTGCCTGGCGTCAGGCTATGCAGGACGCAGATATTCAGGATATTGTGATCGTCTGTGGGTCTTTCCACACTGTTGCCCACGTGATGGCGGCGTTAGACGAGAGGCGGGGAGTGTGAGTGGCAAGTAAATTTCAGAATCGACTGGTTGGAACCGTGATTTTGGTTGCCCTGGGGGTGATTGTCCTGCCGGGGCTGCTTGACGGCAAAAAGAAGCATTATGAGGATGAGTTTGCGGCGATCCCGTTAGTGCCCAAACCGGGGGATGCTCATGAAATCGACGTGATCCCACCGGCCAATCAGGCGCTACCTTCGGTTCCACCGGAGGGGGCTGGTGCTTTGGTTGAACAGCAGCAGGCCGCCGCCGAGGCCTCCGCCCAGCAGGCGGCTAATCAAACGACTCAACCGCAGCAGCCTGCGGTTGTTGCTCCGCCGCCCATCGAAACCAAGCCGGTTCAGCCAACTAAACCTAAACCGGTAGAGGTGAAGCCGGTGGAAGTGAAACCTAAGCCAGTGCCAACACCGCCAAAGGTAGAGCCAAAGCCGGAAGTGAAACCAGAGACAAAGCCTGAAACCAAACCTGCGGTTGAAGAAAAGGCGCCGGCTGGTCAGGCCTATGTGGTGCAGTTGGGGGCGTTGAAAAATGCTGCCAAGGTCAATGAGATCGTCGCTTCGCTGCGCCTGTCTGGGCACCGGGCTTATACCGTGCCATCCACGCCGGTGCAGGGTGAGATCACCCGCATCTACGTTGGCCCAGATGCCTCGAAGCAGAAGCTGCAGGCTTCGCTGGCGGAGCTGAATGGGATCAGTGGGCTGAGCGGGCAGGTGAAGGCGTATAGCGCACGTTGATCCATTGGGGCTGTCATATGTATGCCCCTCACCCCGACCCTCTCCCACAGGGAGAGGGGGCGTTCCCTCAAGCATTGTGCGTAGAGGGGGAGGGGTTCTAATATTCTTGCTCACTTAATCCAAGGTTCGGGTAAGTTGGAATTGTGTCACAGCAGCTCACAGCGATTTGGACGATCCTTTCCCTGTGGGAGAAGGTACGGGGAAGTTGGAATTGTGTCACAACCGCTAAGCGCGACTCGGACGATCCCCTCTCCCTGTGGGAGAGGGTTAGGGTGAGGGGCCAGTGCTCAAGGAGGAGGATTGCCAAATCACCACAAAAAATGTGCCTTTCAGGGGCCGGATATCCTATGTAGGCGCGGCGATTGGCAATTTTAACATCGCCGTTTTTTATTTGTTACGTGGTGGGAAATCCGCTACGCAAACGTTTTCTTTTTCTGTTAGAATTCGCCGCGATTGGATGCAGGGGCGATTCATCATTGGAATAGTTCATGGTCTGGATTGATTACGTCATTTTAGCGTTGATTGGATTTTCGGCTCTGGTGAGCCTGATCCGAGGTTTTGTTCGCGAAGCATTGTCACTTGTGACATGGGGATGTGCGTTCTTTGTTGCCAGCCATTTCTACCCATACCTTGCAGCCTACTTCACCCGTTTTGAAGATGAGCTGGTACGTAACGGCATTGCGATTGCCATTTTGTTTATCGCAACGCTGATTGTGGGCGCTATCGTTAACTATGTGATTGGGTCACTGGTAGAGAAAACCGGATTATCGGGCACCGATCGGGTGCTGGGCGTGTGTTTCGGCGCACTGCGCGGCGTGTTGATCGTGGCGGCGATACTGTTCTTCCTGGATACCTTTACCACCCTGTCGCAGAGTGCGGACTGGAAACAGTCACAGTTGATCCCCCAGTTCAGTTACATCATCAGATGGTTCTTTGACTATCTGCAAAGCACGTCGAGTTTCTTACCAACCCAATTACCGGGGCGGTAGCGGCTTAGAGGAAAAGACAACATGTGCGGTATTGTCGGTATCGCCGGTTTTATGCCGGTAAACCAGTCGATTTATGATGCATTGATGGTGCTCCAGCATCGTGGACAGGATGCCGCTGGCATCGTCACTATTGATGCCCATAATGGGTTCCGCCTGCGCAAGGCAAATGGTCTGGTGAAAGATGTATTTGAAGCCCGGCATATGCTGCGCCTGCAGGGCAACATGGGCATTGGCCATGTGCGTTACCCAACGGCTGGCAGCTCCAGCGCTTCAGAAGCTCAACCTTTCTATGTCAACTCGCCGTTCGGCATTACGCTGGCACACAACGGCAACCTGACCAACGCCCACGAACTGCGCCAACAGCTGTTTGAACGTGGCCGCCGTCATGTCAACACCACTTCCGATTCCGAGATCCTGCTGAACGTGCTGGCCACCGAGCTTGACCGTTTCCCGCATTATCCATTGGAGTCCGACAACATATTTACCGCCGTTGCCGCGATGCATCAGCAACTGCGTGGCGCTTACGCCTGCGTAGCCATGATTATCGGCCACGGTCTAGTGGCGTTCCGCGATCCCAACGGCATTCGCCCGCTGGTGATCGGCAAACGTGAGCTGGAAGATGGCCGCTGTGAGTACATGGTAGCCTCTGAGAGCGTGGCGCTGGATACCTTGGGCTTCGACTTCCTGCGCGACGTAGCGCCGGGTGAAGCGGTGTATATCACCGAAAAAGGCCAGTTGTTCACTCGCCAGTGCGCGGAGAACCCAAAAACCAATCCATGCCTGTTCGAGTATGTCTACTTTGCCCGTCCTGACTCCTTTATGGACAAGATCTCCGTCTACAGCGCCCGCGTGCGTATGGGGCAGAAATTGGGTGAGAAGATTGCGCGCGAATGGGAAGATCTGGATATCGACGTGGTGATCCCGATCCCGGAAACCTCTTGCGATATCGCGCTGGAGATTGCCCGTATTTTGGATAAACCGTATCGCCAGGGCTTCGTCAAGAATCGCTATGTTGGCCGCACCTTCATCATGCCGGGCCAGCAGGCTCGCCGTAAGTCGGTACGCCGCAAACTGAACGCCAATCGTGCCGAATTCCGCGATAAGAACGTGCTGCTGGTTGATGACTCCATCGTCCGTGGTACCACTTCAGAGCAAATCGTGGAGATGGCGCGTGACGCCGGGGCCAAACGGGTTTATCTGGCTTCTGCCGCACCGGAGATCCGTTTCCCTAACGTGTACGGCATCGATATGCCGAGCGCGACGGAGCTGATTGCCCATGGGCGTGAAGTAGACGAAATCCGCCAGATTATTGGTGCCGACGGCCTGATTTTCCAGGATCTGGATGACCTGATCGCCGCAGTGCGCGAAGAGAACCCGGACATCGCCCAGTTCGAATGCTCGGTGTTTAACGGCATCTACGTGACCAAAGACGTTGACCAGAGCTATCTGGAATATCTGGAAACGCTGCGTAATGACGATGCCAAAGCGTTGCGCGGCCAGACGGAAGCCGAAAATCTGGAAATGCATAACGAGGGCTAACGCCCACGTGCCTCACCAAAACGGTGCACCGTAGCGTTGGTTATGGTGCATTGTTTTATTCCCACCTTGAATCTACGAAGGTTTGCTGCCAAACCTGCCCCTATTCGGCTATCCTTACGGCATATTTCCCGACAAAGGCCAGCTTGATGAAAAGACTCATTATCGGTATTTCCGGCGCCAGCGGCGCTATCTACGGCGTGCGCTTACTACAGGTACTACGTGGTGTAGAAGAGGTGGAAACCCACCTGGTAATGAGCAACGCGGCGCGCCAGACGCTGGCGTTGGAAACCTCTCTGAGCCTGCGTGACGTTCAGGCTTTGGCCGATGTGGTGCACGATTCGCGTGATATTGCCGCCAGCATTTCCTCCGGCTCGTTCAAAACCATGGGGATGGTGATTTTGCCATGCTCAATCAAAACCTTATCTGGCATCGTCAACAGTTACAGCGATGGGCTGCTGACTCGCGCCGCCGATGTGGTCCTCAAAGAGCGTCGGCCACTGGTGCTCTGCGTGCGTGAAACGCCGTTGCACCTGGGCCATCTGCGGCTGATGACCCAGGCCGCGGAGATGGGGGCGGTGATTATGCCGCCGGTACCGGCCTTCTACCATCGTCCGCAAACCGTTGATGATATTATCGATCAGACCGTTAATCGGGTTATCGACCAGTTTGACATCGAACTGCCGCAAGATCTCTTCACGCGTTGGCAAGGCGTTAATTAACAAACTTACCCTCAAATTTATACATTTGTGCAACATCGCACTGATTTAGTGCGATTGATGCATCATAATGATCCTGCTTCCCCATGCACTCTGTTTCAGTAACTTGTAGGTTTTCCATGGCGAAGCCCGAGTTTGCCGTTCATTTTGTCGTTCGTTGCCTCTGGGAAGAGCTTTGAACAGAGCGTGGCCGTTCCCCGCGCTCGCTAATGACAAAGTGGCATGATTACTGCAGATCCTGTGTGTGATGAAAGTAATGCCCGTAGTGGCATCGGCAAAAATATCCATTTGAGGGTAATTATGAAAAAGCTTGTTAAAGTTCTCCCTTTAGTTTTGGCTTTGAGCGCGGTTGGCAGTGCATTCGCCGCATTACCTTCCACACTGAAAATCGGTACCGATCCGACCTATGCGCCGTTTGAGTCGAAAAATGCGCAGGGTCAACTGGTTGGCTTCGATATCGATCTGGCCACCGAGCTGTGCAAACGCATAAATACCAAGTGTATCTTTGTGGAAAGCGATTTTGATGCGCTGATCCCCTCCCTGAAAGCGAAGAAAATCGACGCGATCATCTCTTCTCTGTCCATTACCGAAAAACGCCAGCAGGAAATTGCCTTTACCGACAAGCTGTTTGCGGCCAACTCACGGCTGATCGCACCAAAAGGCTCCAAGATCCTGCCTACCGTCGATGCGCTGAAGGGCAAGAGCATCGGCGTATTGCAGGGTACCACCCAGGAAGCTTTTGCTAACGCCAACTGGCAGCCAAAAGGCGTGACCGTGGTGCCTTATCAGAATCAGGATCTGGTGTATGCGGATCTGGCTTCCGGGCGTATTGACGCCGCGTTTCAAGATGAAGTCGCCGCGAGCGAAGGCTTCCTGAAGCAGCCTCCAGGCAAGGAGTATGAGTTTGCCGGTGAGTCGGTGAAGGACGATAAATTCTTTGGTGTCGGCACCGGTATGGGCCTGCGCAAGGATGAAACCGAGCTGAAAGCGGCACTGGACAAAGCCTTCGCCGAAATGCGCAAAGACGGCACCTACGATAAGTTCGCGAAAAAATACTTCGACTTTGACGTTTACGGCGGCTAATTCCTGTCGGGTACTCTCTATGACAACAGGCCCGGTTCTCCGGGCCTGTTCTGGCTGGAGTGTTATGACGTGCTCAATGACGACAGGGTGACGTAAATGCTACAAGGTTACTCCCAACTGATATTTGAGGGGGCTCTGGTGACGCTGGAGCTGGCCCTCAGCTCCGTATTGCTGGCAGTGGTGATTGGTTTGATCGGCGCTGGCGGTAAACTTTCGCAAAACCCTGTTATTTCCACGATCTTTGGTGCCTATACCACCTTGATCCGTGGCGTGCCGGACCTGGTGTTGATGCTGTTGATCTTCTACGGTCTGCAAATTGCCCTTAACCATGTGACGGAGTTTATTGGCTTCTCACAGATTGATATCGATCCCTTGGGGGCGGGCATCATTACCCTGGGCTTTATCTACGGAGCCTATTTTACCGAAACCTTCCGGGGAGCCTACCTGGCGGTGCCTCGTGGTCAGATCGAGGCGGCTACCGCCTTCGGTTTTTCCAACGGGCAGATTTTCCGCCGCATTCTGTTTCCGGCCATGATGCGCTTTGCGTTACCCGGCATCGGCAACAACTGGCAGGTGATCCTCAAGGCGACGGCCTTGGTCTCCATTCTTGGACTCAACGATCTGGTAAAGGCCACGCAGCTGGCAGGAAAGGGCACCTATCAGCCTTTCTTCTACGCCATTGTCGCAGGTTTGGTGTATCTGTTGTTCACCACGATTTCCAACGGTGTGTTGCTGTGGCTTGAGCGGCGTTATTCACTGGGCGTCAAAAGGGCCGAACTATGATCGATATTCTGCATCAGTATTGGCAGCAACTGCTGTGGACCGATGGCTATCGCTATACCGGTGTGGCGGTGACGCTGTGGTTGCTGATCTCTTCGGTGGTCATGGGCGGGCTGCTGGCCATCCCGATGGCGGTAGCTCGGGTATCTTCCATCCGCTGGGTACGCTACCCGGTGTGGCTGTATACCTATGTTTTCCGCGGTACGCCGCTGTACGTACAACTGTTGGTGTTTTATTCCGGTATGTACAGCCTGGAAATCGTGCGGGGTACTGAGCTGCTCAATGCGTTTTTCCGCAGCGGGATGAACTGCACCATATTGGCGCTAACGCTGAATACCTGTGCCTATACCACAGAGATTTTCGCCGGAGCCATTCGTTCGGTGCCGCATGGGGAAATTGAAGCGGCCAGGGCCTATGGGTTTTCCAGCTTTAAACTGTATCGCTGCATTATTTTGCCTTCGGCGCTGCGTTCGGCACTACCGGCGTACAGCAATGAAGTGATTCTGATGCTGCACTCGACCGCACTGGCCTTTACCGCCACGGTGCCGGACCTGTTGAAGGTGGCCCGCGATATCAACGCGGCGACCTACCAGCCGTTTTATGCCTTTGGCATTGCGGCCGTGTTGTATCTGATTATCTCCTATACGTTGATCAGCCTGTTCCGCAGGGCAGAAAAACGCTGGATGGCACACGTAACTCATCGATGAATGACGGGGATCCACCATGCCTGAACAAAAATTAGCCGTCACCGAACTGCACAAGCGTTATGGTGACCATGAAGTACTGAAAGGGGTCTCCCTGGCGGCCAATGCGGGCGATGTGATTAGCATTATCGGTTCTTCCGGCTCCGGTAAAAGTACCTTTCTGCGTTGCATCAACTTCCTGGAAAAGCCCAGCGAAGGCTCCATCAGCCTGAATAATGAAAATATTCGCATGGTGCGCGACAAGGATGGCCAGCTCAGAGTCTTTGACAAGAAACAGCTGCAGTTGCTGCGTACCCGCCTGACCATGGTGTTCCAGCATTTCAACCTGTGGAGCCACATGACGGTGTTGGAGAATGTGATGGAAGCTCCAATCCAGGTATTGGGGCTGAGCAAGGCCGAGGCGCGCGAACGGGCGGTGCTCTATCTGGATAAGGTCGGCATTGACGCGCGGGCGCAAATTAAATACCCGGTGCACCTCTCCGGCGGGCAGCAGCAACGCGTTTCTATTGCCCGGGCGTTGGCAATGGAGCCGGAAGTGCTGCTGTTCGACGAGCCGACTTCGGCGCTGGATCCTGAACTGGTGGGCGAAGTGCTGCGCATTATGCAGAAATTGGCGGAAGAGGGGAAAACCATGGTGGTAGTGACGCACGAAATGGAATTTGCGCGCCATGTCTCCAGCCACGTCATTTTCCTGCATCAGGGGGTGATTGAAGAGCAGGGGCCACCTGCGGAGTTGTTTGGTAACCCTAAGAGCCCGCGTTTGCAACAGTTCCTTTCTGGAGCGCTGAAGTAGATATTTTTCCTCTCACCGTCTCCCGCAGGGAGACGGTGAGAGGGCATCAAGCCTGTTGATTGATCACATCATCCAGCGCTTGTTCCAGTTCAAAGAAACGGAAAACAAATCCCGCCTCTTCCAACCGCCTCGGCACTGCCCGTTGCCCCCCTAATACCAACACCGCCGCTTCCCCCATCAGTAACCGCATGGCAAAGGCTGGCGCACGCAAAAATGCTGGACGATCCAGCACCTTGGCCAGGGTGGCGGTGAACTGTTCATTATGCACCGGATAAGGTGCCACCATATTGAATGGCCCACGTAGCGCAGGATTGTCCAACAGGTAAATGATGGCATTGACCATATCGTCGATATGGATCCAGGGCAGATACTGGCGGCCATTGCCGATCGGCCCGCCTAACCCCATACGGAATGGCGGTAGCATCTTCGCCAGCGCTCCCCCTTTGGGCGACAAGACAACGCCGGTACGTAGCAGGCAAACGCGCGTGTAGCTACTTTGCGCCCGAAGGGCCAGAGCCTCCCAGCGTTGGCACAGCTGGTGGGTAAATTCATCGTGCGGAGGTTCTTCTTCCGTTACCACCGCCTGGCCCTGATCGCCGTAATAGCCGACCGCCGAGCCGGAAATCAGTACCGAAGGTGGCGTATTGCTGGCGGTGATGAGCGTGGCTAGTCGTTCGGTTAAATCCCAACGGCTGTGGCATAGCAGTTTTTTCTGCTCCTTGCTCCAGCGTTTGTCGGCAATGGGCTCACCCGCCAAGTTGATCACGGCATCAAAGCCGTCCAGACAGCGTTGTTCATCAAGCGAAGCCCAGTAGCTGAGCCGATCGCCGAACTTATCCCGTGCCTTGGCGACGTTGCGCGTCAACAGGGTGATCTCATGCGAAAGGTGCAGCAGTTGCCTGGTCAGGCAACTGCCGATCAACCCAGTCGCGCCGGTAATCAGGATCTTCATGGTCGGCCTCCCTGGTAGGGTGAGTGCTAAGCGGTTTCCCGTCGGTAACTCATAGTCATGGAAACCGAGTCGGCATAACGTAGGGCCAGCAATTTATCTATCTCTACTTCAGCATAGGTTACCCATGGATGTTGTTTCACTATGTCGAGCACATCCTGAGTTAATTTTTCCAGTAGCGCGAAGCGGTTGTCTTCGATATGGCGAATGATCGCCTTGGTGATGGTGCGATAGTTGAGGGCATCGCTAATGTCTTCGCTGTTACGCGCCTTGTCTGCCGGGTAGTGGATCGCTACGTTGATCAGAACGTCCTGACGGTTGTTGATTTCTTCTTCCTTGATACCGATGAAGGTGCGTAACCGCAGGTTTTTAATACGGATAATGGCATCGGGTTGCTGGCATGGCATCAGAGATTCTCCGGAGGTCTGATTGTTTGTATTCAGAATACACGGAAAGTGAAGAAAAGATAATGTAGCCAGACGCTTAAAGAGAGCAACGCGGGGGAGATCACACCGGTTTCCCCTCTCCGATGTGTACACGATGCAAGAGAGGGGGAGGGCAGCGTTAGGCTTGATCTGCCAATTTATAGGCGCGTTCCGTGGCCGGGCGGTTGCGGATGCGTTCGAACCAGTTACGCACCGCCGGATAATCCGCCAGATCGATGCGCTGGCGTGGATGCGACACTACCCAGGGATAAGTCGCAATATCGGCAATGCTGTAGTTATCGCCGCCCAGGTAAGGATGCCGTTGCAACTCGGTTTCCAGTACGCCATACAGGCGTTTGGTTTCCTGCTGGTAGCGTTCTATCGCGTAGGGGACAGGTTGTGGTGCGTAGTGGTTGAAGTGATGATTTTGCCCAAGCATCGGCCCAAACCCGGCGACCTGCCAAAATAACCACTGTAGCGTTGCTGCCCGCTCGCGAACCCCTTTGCTGAGCAGTTTGCCGGTTTTCTCCGCCAGATAGAGCAGGATCTCGCCTGACTCAAACAGGCTGATGGGTGCCCCACCGTCAACGGGTTGTTGATCAACGATGGCCGGGATTTTGTTGTTGGGAGAAATGGCCAGAAACGCTGGTGTGAATTGATCGCCAGCACTGATATTTACGCGATGGATACGATAAGGTAAACCAACCTCCTCCAAAAGCAGGGTAATTTTGTGCCCATTGGGAGTCGGTGCGTAATACAGATCAATCATATGATAATACTCCTTATAAAACATCAAGATAAGATGAGCATAGATCGGTTGGTTCGCTTGAGACTATGCGAACATCCGCATGGGCTTTATCGGCGGCCCTGTTGCGGATGCAGAGGGTACTGTTACAGCTTATATGATAGCGTGATGTTCGATCCAGGCTTTGGTCATGCGGAGTATCGCAGATGGGGGGAGGGCACCTGAAGGGCCAACAATAATGGGCAAAATGTCCTCCCATTTGTGAAAGAGGAAAAGCCCTACTACTCTAACTGATATCCCGTTGGAGTAATCCTCCGTGACATTAAAACCTCTAGTTGTGTGGGTTAATGTTACCTTTCAACTGTTATTGCCGTTGAGCCTTTCCTTTGCCCCAGTAATAGCAAAAATGCTTGCCCCAGCTCCTCTAACCAAGCCTGTTACGCTGTATGAAACCGAGCCATATACCTTGTCAGCAGGTGAAACCGTCTATAGCGTTGCCCAAAAACAGCGTATTACGTTGGATGAGCTAAAAAAGGTTAATCAGTTTCGCTCATTTTCAAAACCGTTCAATCAACTGGGGAGCGGCGATGAAATTGATATCCCGACCGCAGCATCATTACGCTTGAAAAACCAGCAAGCAGAAGCTTCCCCAGCGGTACCCCCTCCTCAACATAATGAGAGGCTGGCACATGGCCTGTTAAAGGGGACCACACTGTTAGCCGATGATAACACTCCGTTGGCAGCGGCTGGCATGGCGCGTTCGATGGTGGTGGGTGAAATCAATGATTCGGCACAACATTGGCTGAGTTCGTATGGCACGGCGCGTGTTCAACTTAATCTTAATGATGACTTCAGCCTGGAAGGGAGCTCGGTAGATCTTCTGGTGCCGCTTTATGATGATAGGAAATCGCTTTTATTCAGCCAGTTAGGGATGAGAAACCAAGACAGCCGCAATACCGTCAATCTCGGGGCAGGCGTTCGGACGGTGCAAGATAATTGGATGTATGGGGTTAATGCCTTTTATGATCGTGACATGACGGGTAAGAACGACCGTGTCGGTTTTGGGGTTGAAGCCTGGACGGATTACCTCAAGCTGTCGGCTAACAGCTATCTGGCTCTCACCGATTGGCATCAATCCCGGGATTTTGCCGATTACAATGAGCGCCCTGCCAACGGCTATGATCTGCGGGCAGAGGCTTATTTGCCCGCTTACCCTCAGTTGGGCGGAAAGTTGATGTTTGAGCAGTACCGGGGGGACGAAGTGGCATTGTTTGGCAAAGATGACCGGCAGAAAAATCCCTATGCGATCACCGCGGGGATCACCTATACGCCGATCCCCCTGATCACTATCGGAGCAGAGCACCGTGCAGGTAAAGGTAGCCGTAACGATAGCAGCATCAGTATGCAACTGAACTACCGTCTGGGGGAATCATGGCAGGCGCAAATTGATCCCTCTGCGGTGGCAGCAAGCCGTACTCTGGCCGGTAGCCGTTATGATCTGGTGGAGCGTAATAACCAGATTGTGCTGGAGTACCAGAAACAGACGTTAATCCAATTGGCATTGCCGGATCAAATGACCGGCAGTGCCTTTGAAACCCTCAAAGTGGATGCGCAGGTAACGGCGAAATATGGGCTTGAACGCATCGATTGGGATAGCGCATCGTTGGTGGCTGCCGGGGGGATGGTTATACAAACCTCTTCACAAAGCATTTCGCTAAAATTACCCCCTTATAGGGCAGGCAATAATAGCTATACGTTAGCTGCCGTGGCTTATGATAATCAGGGCAATGCTTCAAACCGCAGTACCACGCAAATCGTTGTTACCCAACAAAATGTCAGTAGAGTCAATTCCAACATCCAGGCATCCCCGGCCGAAATACCAGCTGATGGCGCTGCCAAAAGCGTGATTACCTTGAATTTAAAAGACCTTAACAACTTGCCGATTAAGGGAATGGGGGACCAACTGACTGCGGATTTGCAATTTACACCGAATATGGGGGCAGCTCAGCCTATCAGTAACCCGCTGTTGAGTGCCGTTACCGAGACTGCTCCGGGGGTCTACACCTATCAGTTAACGGCAGGGTTCTCCCAGGGAGAAGCTATTATTGCTCCAACCCTTAATGATATCTCTCTGGCTTCAGCTAAAGTTAATTTAATCGCGAGTAGTCAGGTATTGAGCCTGGAAAACTCCCTTTTTAGCGTAGAACCGGCAGAAATTATTGCTGATGGTTTACAGACCAGTACGTTGGAGTTTACCGCCCAGGATACCAATCACCAGCCGATTAATGGGTTAACGGTGGCCTTTGAGGTTACGGGCATTCCCGAAGTTACTCTGAGCGCGGTAACGGAAAATAACGGCGTGTACAGCGCCAAACTGAGTGGAACAGTCGCAGGCACGGTAACCGTAGTTCCTACAGTAAATGGTGCCGCCGTGGAGATGAAGTCACACGACGTGGTGCTCACCGCCGATCGCAGCGCTGCCACCATTGAGCTGAGGGTGATTAGCGATCATGCATACGCTAATGGCGTTGATGTTAATAAGGTTGAAGCAAGGGTAACCGATAGCCATGGCAATCCTATCGATGCTACCGCAGTGGAGTTTGAGGTAGACAATGGTGCGACGATGCTGTCCCCTATGGCCAGAACAGATAATGAGGGGCTGGTGACGGTGGAGCTTGCCAATGTTAACGCCGGAGTTGTCACGGTTACCGCCTCTATTGGTGACTACCAGGTGAGTACAGAGCTCTCTTTTGTGCCAGAAACACCCGTCAAATTGTTGATATACAGCAACGGCACCGAGCTGGCTGGGCATCCTGTCGTTGGGGATAACCTCCTGGCCGTTGCAATGTGTTCAATTGCCTTGTGTAACGGAATACCAATGAATTATCAGTGGGAAGTGGAGTCATCTGCGGGTTCGGGGGTCTTTGTCGCTATTCCTGGTGCAACCTCAGAAACATTGACGGTGACAGCAAACCTACAGAAACGGGCTATTCGAGTGGTATCGCATTAACACCGGGGTTTTATCATTCTTCCAGGCAGGTCTGGAAGGTGATTCAAACATTGATTTTGAGTACAGCAGAGGAAAGAAAACAATGAACAACAAAATTGGCTCATGCAGAGGGCTGGTTCCTCTGCTATCGGGAATGTTGCTCAGTATGCTGATAGTCGGTTCTGCCTGGTCGGCGGTGACCTCCAGCCCGACTTCCACCGTAAGAGGGCGGGCCCCGGTAGTGACGCAGAGCACCATCGTTTCTGACAATGCCAGTGGCAACGGCTTGATCGATATCGGCGATACCTTGAGTATCGGTACCGCAGGGGCGTTCAGCGATGCGGATGGTGATGCGGCGATACCGGAAACCTACCAATGGCAGGCTGATGGTGCAGATATTGCAGGGGCTACCGGCAACACCTACACCATTGTTGCCGGAGACTTGGGCAAAGCCATTACCGTGTTAGTGACTCCGCACACCGACCCGGCCATTACCGATCCTGCGGTGGGTTTAGTGGTTCCTTCCAATACCTTGACCGTTATTGCTGGTGGGACAGTCACCGGTGTGACGGTTACCGGTGAAGTAGGTGGCTATCCACAGGTTGATTCTACTCTGACTGCGACAGCAACCTGTGCGGGGGGGACCTGTACTGGCCTGACCTACCAGTGGCAGCTTGAAACTGGCCAGGGAACAAATACGTACAGCAACATAAGTGGGGCAACCAGCAGCACCTATACTCCAGTGCGGACAGACCAGAGACTGAGAGTCCAGGTTGTTGTCAGCAACCCTGCGGCTCAGTAATCAAGAGTCAGCCCAGGCATGCTTAAGGTGTGCCTGGGTCAGTTGGTTTAACCAATCAGTATGATGGATACGCTGGATGTTGCATCGCAATAATATCTTTAAGGTTTTTGTATTCAGGATATTACTGGTTCTGATCGTCTTGATGAGCCAGGTGGTGCAGGCTGTCCAGCAATCTACCCAGCCAGTTCACGGGCGAGCACCGACCACCACGCTCTCGGTAGACAACGCCAAGCCGCGGGCCGGGGAGGTCATTACCGTGACATCGTCCTTCAATGATGTGGATGGCGATACGGAACAGGGAACGACCTACCAGTGGATGTTGGACGGTGCTGCCATTAATGGGGCAACCAGCCCGAGTTATACTCTGGAGCTCAGCGACATCCTGGCGGGCAGTGAGTTGAACGTGATCGTAACCCCTCAAACCAACCCCGATATTACCCTTCCAAGTGAAGGGCTGCCGGTTCAGCTAGCTAGCCCTATCAATATCAAGTGGCAGCGGATGCTTTCCAGCCTGGTATGGGCCGAGTCTCCCCTGGGGGCGGTTGCCGATGGGCTGGCGGTGAACACCGTACATGCTACCGTTCAGTATCTGGACGGTACACCTGTTGTGGGCGCAACGGTGCTTTTTGATGCCGATAATATGGGCGCGATTTCGGCCAGTGCGCAAACTGGAATTGGGGGCGAGGCAACGGCTTATGTGACGAATGTGATCGCCGGTACCACTCAGGTAACAGCCAGGATTGATGATGATGTTCAGTCGGTCAATACGCTGTTTGTTGCTGGTCCAGTGGAGGTTGTGCATGCGGAAGTCACCCAGGACAATGCGCTGGCCAATGGCATCGACGATAATAATGTGCTGGTCTATGTCGAAGACCGCCATGGCAACAGTATTGAGGGTGAAACGGTAAACTTCACCGCGACCAATGGCGTAACGCTGCTGGCGACCAGTGGTGTGACGGACAGCAACGGTGAGGTAAAAATAGCCCTGACCAGTGACACTGCCGTCAATAGTGATGTCACCGCCACTGCCGCCAATGGTGTTTCAGCTACCGTCAACGTTGCGTTTTTTGCTGATGTGCAGATGACGCATATCTTGGCCAACGGCGCCTCTTTCTCGGCGGATGATGGCTTCCCGAAAACAGGCTTTACCGGTGCGGAATTTCAGTTGGTGGTTGGCGAGGATCCTGCCGGGAACAGTTCCTATAGCTGGAGTAGCGACCAGAGTTGGGCCAGTGTGGATGGCAGCGGTAATGTGAGATTTAATCAAGAACCTACATCGGCTAATAATCGGGTCACCATTACGGCCGAACATACAGGCAATGGCTCAACGTTAACCTATCAATTTACCGTCAACCGCTGGTTCAGAAATAATAACTATTTCCTTATGGATGTCAGTGAGGCTGCCGCGTGGTGCAGTTCCCAAGGGGGCGGCTACGCGGTGCCGAGCTATAGTGAGATGACAGACCGAACCCCGATAGCCCAGACCGGGGCCAACCGGGATGCCAATGCCAGATTATGGAATGAATGGGGCAGCATGAGTCGATACTCTAGCGGTTGGTTTGCGGGTAACTACTGGGGGAGGGAACTTACCGCTGCCGGTAACGAACGGCATTATGTTTACCTGGGGAACGGTAATTTATTCAGTTTCCCGTTAGACGGCGTAACCTATGTGACTTGCTCAACCTCTCTATAGGCGAATGTGGCAAAGGCAGCAGGACCCGATAGGAAGCTTAAAAAGGGTAGGACAGTCATCGATAGCTATGATAGCGTGTACTTTTAAACTAGTTAGAGAGTACGACAATGCGTTTTTCTTCTATCGAAGACGTAAGAAATGCCATAGATGGTATCGACTCCCAACTGGTTTCACTGATTGCCCAACGTGGCCGGTTGGTGAAAGCAGCCGCTGGATTCAAAAAAGATCAGGATGCTGTTCGCGCTCCTGACAGGGTTCAGAGAGTCATTGACAAGGTCAGGGCAGAAGCCGCGGTGGTTGGGCTCCCCGAAGACATTATTGATAAAGTTTACCGTACGATGATTAACGCGTTTATTGATTATGAGTTGGAACAGCACCGAAGTCTGGTACAAAAGTAGTCTCGGCCAAGGCATTGCGAATAGGCTGGGAGCAACAAGGGCGTGCGGTATATTTCCACACAAACGATTGAATTCCTCATCACAGTTATAGCATTGATGGTTTTGTCTCGCTTGGCTGATCCGGTCGTCCAAACGAAGCGACTTGGAACCGCACTTGGGCAACAAGTCATTTCAAACGGGAAATGCTTTAGGTAGCGGATAAAACGATCGGCCTATTGCAGCAGGGGCTAAGGCCTACTAGGGGATAACTACGGGAGCGTAAAGCCCCCCGTCATCCTGAATGAGAGGGTATCACTATGATAATATTAGAGAAATCGGATCCATTTTCTTCAGAATCCCATCGTTTAATCGAAATGCTGTCAGCAGAACTTGCCGCTATTACGGGTGATAACGGCAAACGCAATTTCACTGTTGATGCAATGAATGGTGATAAAGCGTTATGGGTATTGGCGAAGAATGCTCATGGCGATGCGATAGGATGCGGCGCTATCCGGCCATTAACACATAATATAGCCGAGCTTAAAAGAATGTTTTCAGACCGAAGTGTAACTGGCATTGGTAACGCTTTACTCACTTATCTGGAAACCTCCGCTAAAGAAATGGGATATATCGAGCTGAGGCTGGAAACCCGACATATCAACCATCGGGCCGTAAGTTTTTACGAGAAAAATGGGTATGTTCGTATTGAGAATTATGGTCCATACATAGATAGAGAAGAGGCGGTCTGTTTCTCAAAGGCATTGTGCTAATTGCATTAATGGATCCTGATGTCCGCGCTTGGCACCAGAGAAAAGAGTTGTCATACCTGCTGCGGGCGAGGAGGGGACGTTGACCATGTTTCGAGCTACTTGAATAATTTTATATGATACTGCTCACCTTGTTCTTCACATGACAAGGGATCTCAGCCAGTATGGTCAACCCTAAATATGGTGGTAGTACACCCTGCTTTCATCGCTATAGTCTACTGCGCCTAAAGAACCACAAACAAGAAACGCTATATGGAAATTATTTTGATGCGTCATGAAAAGCCTGCCTGTACAGGCTCTTCGAAAGTAACATGTCGTGAAATGGCCGGCTGGGTTGCACAATATGATCTCTCTGATACGGGCAGCGATATGCCGCCAGAATCCAGTAAATCAATAGCATCCAGCGCATTGCGGATCGTAAGCAGTCCTCTTCCCAGAGCGCTTTCTTCCCTGAACGCATTAGGGCGTGAACCGGAGCTCATCGATGGGGTCTTCAGGGAAGCTGGCCTACCGATATTCCACATGCCCGGTTTTAGATTATCCCCAGCCCTCTGGGCTGCTTTTTTCCGCGTCATGTGGCTGTGTGGTATATCCCGTGATGCGGAGCGCCTGGGAATAGCAAAACAACGTGCTGTTCAGGCTGCGGACATCCTCGTAAATTTTGCAAAAGTATCAAACGGTCCTGTGTTGCTTATGGGGCATGGGGTGATGAATCGGCTAATTGCAAGGGAACTCTTAGCCTTAGGCTGGAAAGAGCATCGTCGCCAGGGTAATGGTTACTGGAATGCCGGTATCTACAAATTACAGTAAGTAAGGATTTTGAAAATACCTCCAATTTATGATTACGTTTTGAGGTGCTTAGCTCAGCTTCTGGCACGAAGCGGACCAGGTAACTGAGCTACAGGTCGGCTCTGAGCGAGGAGCGGAAGTTAGGAATGCATACTTACATCGATGTGTCTCGAATCATGTGGAGCAGATCACCTGACGTTCTTGTTTGTCGGTTCGTGTGATTTATTTCTCCAACTATTCAATACGATAACCTTATGCAAATCTATAAATAGCAATTGGTTTAATTAATGTTTGATTCCAGTTTGTAGAATAGCGGCTAACCAAATTCATAAGGATTATTCTTCACATGAAAAAATCAATAATTGCTACCACCATTTTAATTGGTGCTTTTTTAAGCGGCTGCGCTGTGCAAAATGATAAAACACAGTTTCAAGGCCTGGGTTTGACATATCAGTCCGATGTCAAAAAACTGGATAATGGGGACTATCTCACTGAGGTAGAAGCAGCTCCTGCTGCAGGTCGTATACAAGGAGCTATTGGCACTGCAACTAAAAAGGCTTCTGATTTTTGTAGGGTACAAAATAAATCCATGAAAGAAGTCAAAACTGATATTGATACACACTTACTTGTTAATGGCGTTGCTCGCCTGACGTTCAAATGCGTTTAAAATACTCCTAAGTTTTATTACTTTTCATAAAACTGAGAGGGCTGTTGTGAAATATGCTCTCTCTGTGCATATTCTTACGGTGACTAGGTGGCAATATAGTTATCCCCTAAAAACGGCCCTTTCCCTGTTAGAGATCTTCCGATATTCACCTATTAAGACCCATTCCTCCATTCTTCATTAAGGGCTAAGGGGGCGGTTTGCTTGAGTTATTTGTAATGTCCGCTCCTGGTACTAAGCAGGCTGCCAGATCTGGTAAGAGCTAGAAGTAACAAGAGTTCCAAAAAATGTGTGGAGGCGAGTGTTACAACTTTGCGATAGCATTTTGTTGGATCCAGAATTTGCTTGTGAGGGGCCCCAACTGGGGGGCGTATGAAGGGGGATGTTCAGGCCACAGCTATCCTGCTGGCGATGATGACGAGGCTAAAGATGTAAATCCTGAGGCCTTTTACTACAGATCTTTTTCATTGCCCGGTTTTTATAACAGTTGATGGTTTTTAGCCTGAGCTTGAGCTTTTTGGCGATTTCATCAGGCTGTGCACCGCTGTAGATTTCATTGATGACGATCAGCTCTCGGCCGGTCAGATACTGCCGGCTCGTGGCTTCCTCTACCTCGGCATCAAACTCATCCTGCACCGTTTGGCGAGGGAAAATCGATAGCAAGATATCCTCCACACAGGCATTTTTATCCAGAGTGATAAAGTGGTTGTACATATCCGGGTTGGTCAGGCACAGGCTGTTTTCGTACATCAAGATGATCCTGGCCTCCAGCGTGCCCTGCTCCAGGGCGGCATAGAGCGCAGAACAGGCGCCGTAATAATGAATAAAGCCGCAGCTGCAATCCAAAATCAGAAAATCACAGGCGCTATTTTTCAGTTCCGGCAGCGTGTGAGCCTCAAACGTCTCTTTCTCGAAGGGTAATTCATGCAACGCTATTTTATTGTGGGGTAAGGTTTCACCGTGCCTGAGCAGCGCGTGCAAACCAGCGGAGAAATAGCGGTCATTACTCACCGTGTAGATATGAATATCAGGCATAGTTGATCATCCTAATCAGTAATAATCTTAGCTTGTGCGCGGGTTGGCGGATGAGCCGCAATCTTGTCGATGGCGTGCACGGTTTTTTGCCGACTTTCTGAAAATCAGGACGAGTTTCTTACTGCACATCCAGCAACTACCCGCCCCCTCAACGTAGGGGGGAACGTTCCCTGTCAACTCGATGGAAATATCACAATGTGGGCAATAGGCGACATACTCGCAGTAAGCCATGAGATTTACTCATTCCATTGATTTATATTGAAAATTTATATTACATAGGATAGCAGAGTTGTTTTTAATGATCAATAAAATAGATCGATATGATAAAAACAATTGATTTTATCGATAAGTTACCAATTATTTCAATAAAATCAAAAGATAAGAACTATCCTGTAACTTACCGGTCAATGACTGATAATTACCTATATGCATTCACTGTGTGTATGTGTTTGTGTTTAATTGTTTGGAATATGAATTATTGATATTTCTCGTCTGTGGCCGGTTTGGCGGCAGGCATATTGATGGTGTGGGCAAGGGGAACAGGGTAATTTTCTGCAAGAGGAGGGGGGAATTACTACAGCTTATTGGGTGCCAAATGCTCCCGGCATGATGGCCGGGAGCACATAAGATTATTTCAGAAAATCTTCACGCTGTGGAGTGAAGGTATCCAGTAAGGTTCCGGCCTCCAGGCAGACGCAGCCATGCACCACGTCGGGCTTTTTGTACAAGGTATCTCCGGCAGCGACTTCTTTGGTGACGCCATCGATGGTGAAGCTGAAGCGGCCGGAAAGCACGTAGGTCAGTTGCTCGTGCGGATGGCTGTGCAACGGGCCGACAGCGCCTTGGCTAAAGTTGACCTCCACCGCCATCATGGTGCCGCCATGGGCGAGAATGCGGCGGGTCACGCCGTTTCCTAAGTCTTCTAGCGCACAATCCTGTTGGTAGATAAACATGGTTGTTCCTCAATAAAATAGTGCCATCAAGCAAAGAGATCTTCCGGCAAGCGGGCTAGATACAGCGCAGGTTCTCCCTCAAAATCTGAGGTGAAGAGCACTTGCCGGTTGTCCGGAGTAAAGGATGGGTGCGGATGCGTTACCTGACGGTCACCATTCAGCACGCGCCATGAACTGTTATGTGCGGCCAGACGTGCCTGACGTTTTTGTTTGGCGTCGAACACGTAAAGCCACGGGTCGTTCTCAATGGTGTAGCCTTGAGAATCCTTGATATCGACCGGCGTAGCCGAACCGTCACCCACTAACAGACTGCCGTCGTAATTGCTCATCAGGTGCGAACAGGCTGGCATGGTCATCACGATCTCATCCTGCCCGGTCTGTGGATCGTAACGGCAGATGTTGCGCTCTTGCTGGCCTTTCAAATAAGAGACGTACATCAGGGCTGAACCGTCCGGCACCCAGAATTCGTGCGTACAGCTCTCGCCTGGGGCATGAGTTTTTACCTTACGCATATTGCTGCCGTCTTCGTTGATCAGCCACATGCGGGCATCAACCAGATCGTGTGGCCCTTCGTGGCAGAAGGCGACGCAGTCGCTATGGTATGGGCGATAGATTGGGTGGCCCAACCAGAGGCGATCCTCATAAATCACGCGTGATTCACCGCTGGCCAAATCGACACGCAGCAGGCGGCAATGCGGGTTTTTGGTGAAGAAGCTGTGGAAAATTTTCCAGTCGGTCAGAGGCTGCCAATCCTGGCGATCGATTTCGATACCCACCAGGCTGGTGCATTCACTATTGGCAACCCAGGTGCCGTAGCCAACCCATTCTTCAGGCACGCGATACACGGTTTGTTCAGTGCAGTTGCTCAGTTCTACCCGGCGCAACTCACGTTCATTCTTCACGTAATACAGGAAACGATCGTCCGGGGATAAAAAACCGCCGAAGGTGTTATCGCCTGGACCTTCGGTCAACTGCACTGCTTGCTGCCGTTGCAGATCCAGCAGGTAGTAGTTGCGGTTACCGTCAAATTCGCCAGCAAACAACAGCTTACTGCCGTCGTTGGTGAAACACTTCTGGTAGAAGTAGTTGCGGTGGCACAGCACTTCAGGCGGTGTCAGGCGGGTGAGCTGTGCGCCGGTACCGGCATCGGTTGTGCGATGGAAATTGAATTGGTGGATTGAACCTTTAGCCACGATGGCCTCCCTTAACCTTATCGATAAACCGCCGCTGTTCAGACGATCCTTTAATTAAATAAAACATTGTTTCATAAATTTAGAAAAATGATATCAAAGTGACGGATTAGGCCAACCCGAACGGGTGATTTATGAGAGCTACATCGCATAAATCGTTGCGCTTGGCCCGATTGTTAGCGGATCGTGGTTTTGCTCATAGCCAACCAGCATGACGCCATTGCATGCTCGCCACTATAGAAAAAAAACGGATGGGCAATCCCTGATGCTGGGGCCATGGCCGGATGCTGCCCATGTTTTAAAGTTGGTTAAATCAGATCCCCTTATTTTTTATGTGACTTTCATCACAACATTATAACCCGCCTAAAAGTATAAAACGTTATTCCTGTAAAAATGAAATTACAGTTCATTATTTTTATTTGCGAGAAGAAACGATGACAACGAATGGTATTAACGCTCTGGGTAAGGGAAGAACGGTCAGGCTAGGACATCAGCTGGCTTATGGCGGGGGTAACCTGCTGGGCAGCGGTGCGTTGGCGATCAGTGGCGCCTGGTTGCTCTATTTTTACACCACGTTTTGTGGTTTGACGCTGCTGGAGGCGTCATTCATCTTCTCGGTTGCGAGCGTCATTGATGCTATCAGTAACCCGGTGATGGGCTATCTGACCGATAACTTTGGCAATACCTGGCTCGGTAAGCGCTTTGGTCGGCGCCGTTTCTTCTTGCTGATTGGTGCGCCACTGATGGTCTTTTACCCGCTGCTGTGGGTTGAAGGCTTTGGTTTTTGGTACTACCTCGCCACCTACGTCATTTTCGAACTGATTTATACCTCGGTGATGGTGCCTTACGAGACGCTGGCGACCGAAATGACCGATGATTTCGCCATGCGCTCCAAGCTGACCGGCTATAAAGCGATTTTTGGCAAGATGGCCAACTTCCTGGCGGCGTTTATCCCAGGGCAATTTATTCTGCTTTACGGCAAAGAGTCGGCCCAGCCTTTTCTGTATACCGGCATCACCTACGGCGTGATCCTGTTTACTGCCATCACCGTGCTGTATCTGTTCTCCTGGGAGCGCAAGGATGAAGCAATAGCGGAGGTTAAGCATAAGAAATCGCTGCTCAAAACGTTGGCTTCATTGGCGCGGGATATGCAATCAACCTTCTACCTGCGGGTATTTCGCAAGCATCTGGGCATGTATCTGTTCGGCTTCGGCGCGGAATGGCTGTTTGCCTCGGTATTTACCTATTTCGTGATTTTCGTGCTGCAATACGATCCTGCCATTCTGGCCGGATTGAACAGCCTGAATGCCATCTTACAGTTGATATCGACCGCCATCTTTATTGGCCTGTGCGTGAAAAAGGGCTTCAGTAAACCTTATTCCTGGGCGCTCGGTATCGTGATGTTTGCGGTCTGTTGCTACTCCCTGCTGCACTTCTTTAACCTGCCTGCGCATATTGCCACTGCTGCCATCATCGGCATCACCGTGATCTTCGGCCTGGGCACTGGCGGGGTGTATTACATTCCCTGGACGGTGTATACCTTCCTGGCAGACGTGGACGAAGTCTTTACCGGCCGCCGTCGTGAAGGGATCTATGCTGGGGCGATGACCTTCTCCGGCAAGATTATGCGTTCGATAATCGTCTTCACCATGGGGGCGATCCTCAGTTACTACGGCTTCCAGTCCAAGTCTCACACTCAGCCGGAAACTGCCATTACCGCGATCTCCTGGGTGTTCTTTGCTGGTGTGATCCTGTTGGCGCTGATGGCGATTATTTTCAGCAGCCAGATGACGCTCAACCGCCAAACCCACCAGGTAGTGTTGTATGAAGTGGCCCGCATCAAGGCGGGTGGCAAGATCGGCGATATTAAACCCGACGTTCGCCTGGTCATCGAGAAACTGGTGGGGTTGCCTTACGAACAGTGTTGGGGCAACAGCAAGATCTGCCAGAAGATGAACATCACTCCCGAAGTCGCTACCCCTGTGTATAAACCGGCCTAACGGGCCTGATCTCCCCAAAACCCAGTGACAGGATCTTCTCGCCAACATGGCGGGGGGATCCCTACCGATTAAAAACAAGGAAAGGGAAATGAAGATCGTACCTCTGTCGTTATTAATTGCTCTGGCCAGCGTGTGTCATCACGCTGTCGCCGCACCGCTGCCTGCCGCTAATGAACTGGTTTGGCAAGCCATCGCTTTCGGCCAGTCAACGGATGTCAACTTTGCCACCAATGTGCTGCCGGAAAAAGTGGGCACCAATCAGGTGACGATGGCCAATGGCAAGCCGATGCAGGCCGGGCCGTTGAAAATGCCGTTCCACGTCGAAAGCCGGGGGGGCAAAATCGGCAACAGCCATGATGGCCTGACCTTCTACTACACGCGCGTTCCCGCCAATGCCAATGTGGTTCTGGAGGCGGAGGTGACGGTCGATCAGTTTGGCCCGGAAAATATGGCTCTGCCCGCCGGGCAAGAGGGGGCGGGATTGCTGATCCGCGATATCCTCGGCAAACCACGGTTGGAGAAGGTCCAGCAGGGGTATGAGGAGTTTCCGGCGGCATCCAACATGGTGATGAATGCCATCATGACGCAGGATAAAAAAGATCATCAGCGGGTCAAAATGACGCTGATTTCCCGCAACGGCGTGCTCAATTCCTGGGGTAATGCGGGCGTCGAGATCAAACGTGAGGGTTATCAACCTGAGGTCGATCTGCAGAAAACGCCAACCTTCCGGCTGCGTCTGGCTCGCACGGATCAAGGGTTTACCGCGGCCTATGCTCCACTGGGCAGCGACAACTGGGTCAGTAAAACGACCAACGATCCGCACCGCGTCACCAAGCTGGATCCTGAAGGTTACTACGTGGGCTTCTTTGCTTCACGTAACGCACGCATTACCGTCAACCAGGCCAGCCTGACGCTCAGCGAAAGTCAGCTTCCGGCGGCACAAGAGTTTGCGGTTAAAGCGATGCCGTTGCAGATCGAGATCGGTTCTGCGCCAATATCCGCCACGGATGATTACGTCTTCCAACTACGCAGCAATGAGAGTGGCACTCTGTCGCTGAGCCAGGACGGCGTGGTCATTGCCGCAGAGCGTAAGGTACAGGCCGGAGAGATGCTGGCGGTGAAGGTTGCGCTGAAGAAGGCGGAAACCGTGCTGGATTACCGTTTCACTACGGTAAAAGGCAACGCTCAGAGTGACAAGCTGATGGTGCGCAAAGCGCACTATGCCGACGCCGATAATCTGTATGCTGCGCCACAGGGCAAAGCCGAAAATGATGGTAGTCAGCAGCATCCGCTGGATTTTGCCACCGCCGTGCAATCCTTGACGCCGGGTGGCACGCTTTGGCTGGCGGCGGGGGATTACCCCTTGGCTGTCATACCTGCCTTAGCCAGTGGCACCGCCACGCATGCCAAAAAGCTCCGGCCGCTTGGGGATGGCGTGGTGCTGCACGGGATGGAACTGGCAGCCAGCTATTGGGATATTCAGGGCATCACGGTAACGGAAAAAAGCCTGCGCATTACGGGTAGCCATAACCACCTTGACCGGGTGGTGGCACACCATGCGGATGATACCGGAATTGTCATTTCTTCCCCGGCTAACGCCGACCGGCCACTGTGGGCCAGCCACAACCTGATAAGCCATTCCGAATCATACGCCAACAAGGATCCAGGTCTGATCAATGCGGATGGTTTTGCCGTCAAAATGCGTGTGGGCGAGGGAAATCGGCTGGTCGCTTGCTTCTCGCATGACAACGTGGATGACGGCTTTGATCTGTTTAACAAGATCGAGGATGGCCCGAACGGCAAGGTGATCATTGAGAACAGCGTCGCGCTGCGCAATGTCAATAATGGTTTCAAACTGGGGGGAGAAGGGTTGCCAGTGGCCCATCAGGTGACTAACAGCCTCGCCATTGAAAACGGCATGGATGGGTTTACCGACAACTTCAACCCTGGCGCCCTGCAAGTCACCAGCAATATGGCGATTGATAACCAGAGGTTTAACTACATTTTCCGTCCGGGCCCCTATACCACGCAGGACAAGCAGGGCGTATTCAGTGGCAACGTCTCGCTGCGTAGCAAGCCGGGAGAATATGCCGATGCGGTGGTGGGGAACATCGCCGACAACAATGCCTTTTTGTTGCCAGTAGCTCCTTAAGGCGCTGTATGCGATATCGATGTAGATAAACCCAGCGGTTATGCCGTTTTTGCTCCGGTGAAAACGGCACTCATCACATAAACAAAAATTACTTTCATTTAAAATAAAACATTGTTTCAATTTTGTTGATCGCGCCAAGGATAAGCGTTAGACTTGCGCCATCATGATGACAGGGGCGGGCAATATCGTTCCCCCTGTATGGCAGCAAGCTGCGGACACTGGCGGGATTGCAACGCTATCCCCACTTTTGACAAGGGCCGCTGATGCCCTGAGTACTAAGGACAAGAGCATGATTCTCGATAATTTTTCATTGCAGGGTAAAGTGGCGATTGTGACCGGTTGTGACACCGGGCTGGGACAGGGGATGGCCATAGGGCTGGCTCAGGCAGGTTGTGATATCGTTGGCGTTAACGTGGTTGAGCCGGACGAAACCATCGCCAAAGTTACTGCGCTGGGGCGTCGTTTCCTGAGCCTGAAAGCCGACCTGAGCAAGCTGGAAGTGCTGCCTGAGCTGCTGGAGCGCGCGGTAGCCGAATTCGGCCATATCGATATTCTGGTCAATAACGCGGGCATCATTCGCCGCCAGGATGCGCTGCAGTTTAGCGAAAAAGATTGGGATGACGTGATGAACCTGAACATCAAGACGGTGTTCTTCATGTCTCAGGCGGTGGCCCGCCAGTTTATTGCTCAAGGCTCCGGCGGCAAAATCATCAATATCGCCTCCATGCTGTCTTACCAAGGGGGCATCCGTGTGCCGTCTTACACCGCGTCCAAGAGCGCCGTCATGGGTGTTACCCGTCTGTTGGCCAACGAATGGGCCAGCCACGGTATCAACGTCAACGCGTTGGCTCCTGGCTATATGGCGACAAACAATACTCGCCAACTGCGCGACGATCAGGCCCGCAGCGAGGAAATCCTCGAGCGTATCCCGGCTGGCCGTTGGGGCCTGCCAGAAGATCTGATGGGGCCGGTGGTATTCCTGGCTTCACCGGCGTCGGATTACATCAATGGCTACACCGTAGCGGTAGATGGCGGCTGGTTGGCTCGCTAACGAGACAAAGAATAACCGATTGATTTTATTTGCGGAGAGCAAAAGATGAATATTGCACTGATGATGGAAAACAGCCAGGCGGGTAAAAATGCGCTGGTTCTCGAACAATTGCAGGCGGTTGCGGCTGGCAATCATGATGCGGTGTTCAACGTGGGTATGAGCGATGAGCAGGATCACCATCTGACCTATATCCATTTAGGGATTATGGCCAGCATTCTGCTGAACGCTGAAGCGGTCGACTTTGTGGTCACCGGCTGCGGTACCGGGCAGGGCGCCTTGATGTCATTGAACATCCATCCTGGCGTAGTGTGCGGTTACTGTATCGATCCTGCGGATGCTTTCCTGTTCGCTCAGATCAACAACGGTAATGCGCTGTCCTTGCCGTTTGCCAAAGGCTTTGGCTGGGGTGCTGAGTTGAACGTGCGCTATATCTTTGAGAAGGCCTTTACCGGGCGTAAAGGTGAAGGTTATCCGGTAGAGCGTAAGGAACCTCAGGTTCGTAACGCCGGTATCCTCAATCAGGTTAAGCAGGCGGTGATCAAAGACAACTACCTGGATACGCTGCGTGCCATCGATCCAGAGCTGGTGAAGACCGCCGTGAGCGGCCCTCGCTTCCAGGAATGCCTGTTCTCCAACGGCAAAAAGCCGGAGATTGTGGCGTTTGTCAAAGAACTGCTGGCCCGCGCCTGATGTTCTTCAGGTGGCCGAATTTCGTCCACCTGTTTTCCCCACCGCTTGTTGTCTAACCCAGCTACGTTAAAATGGTTTCATATTCCGTACCAAAGGAAAGATTATGAAGCTGATGTTCGCCTCGGACCTGCATGGTTCGCTCTCCGCCACCGACAAAATCCTCGAATTGTTTGCTCAAAGCCAGGCCGATTGGTTGATCCTGTTGGGCGATTTGCTCAATCACGGTCCGCGCAACGCCTTGCCAGACAACTATCAGCCAGCGCAGGTAGCCGAACGATTGAATCACGTTAGTGACAAGATCGTTGCCGTTCGCGGTAATTGCGACAGTGAAGTCGATCAGATGCTGCTCTCCTTCCCGATGATGGCCCCTTACCAGCAGGTGCTGTTAGCCAAAAGACGATTGTTTTTAACCCACGGGCACCTTTATCATCCCAACACATTACCGCCTTTAACGGGCGGGGACGTGCTGGTGTATGGCCATACGCATTTGCCCCAGGCACAAAGGCAGGGGGAGATCTACTGCTTTAATCCAGGCTCGGTCAGCATCCCGAAAGGGGGTTTTCCTGCCAGCTATGGCATACTGGCAGACGACGTCTTGAGCGTACTCGAGTTGCACAACGGCAAGGTTGTTGCAGAGGTGGCGTTAACGCACTAATTTTAGAGTCCCGATAGCTTGAAAGTGGCAGCCAGGGTTGTTCCTTGGCAGAGCTGGGACACATACCAAAAATAATTGAAGCATAACCCGTGCGCGGCATGCATCGCGCCCAAAATAGAAGGTTTTACAGGATGGCGGAACAGGATCAGGCTGCAGATACCGAGTGGGTTGATATCGTCAACGAGCAAAACGAAGTGATTGCTCAGTCCAGTCGTCAACAGATGCGTGCCCAACGGCTGCGTCATCGTGCGACCTATATCGTGGTGCATGATGGTATGGGGAAAATTCTGGTGCAGCGGCGCACAGACACCAAAGATTTTTACCCGGGTTGGATGGATGCCACCGCCGGGGGAGTGGTACAAAGCGGGGAAAACGTGTTGGACTCTGCCCGCCGTGAGGCGGAAGAAGAGCTGGGTATCGCCGGGATCCCGTTTGCCGAACATGGTCTGTTCTACTTTGAAGAGGAACAGTGCCGTATTTGGGGGGCGTTATTTAGCTGCGTCGCCAATGGCCCGTTTGCTCTGCAGGAAGAAGAAGTGGCTGAAGTGAGCTGGTTGACGCCAGAGGAGATCACCGCCCGCTGCGACGAATTCACCCCCGATTCACTGAAGGCATTATCGTTGTGGCTGACGCGTAATAACGGCCAGGACTACGGCAAGCCGCTGCCGCGCGAAAGCAGAGCCAGCTCTGGCGAGGAAGACGCCTGATTTAACGCACGGCCTTGCTGCCCATAGAGTAGCAAGGCCGTCTATTCTTCTCTTCATTTAGACCCTCCCCACTTGCCAACCGTCTGAAATCACAAATGTAACCATCAATGATGGCATTTATACTTACCCTCTCGGCCCAAATCTGCTGATTTTATCTACCTACAATTAGTTAACCCATCTCATCAAAATTTCTATCCTTAGTGCTACAAATTCAAAAAGTATAAATATCTTTATTTATCATTTGGTTATACATTGACTTTGTTTTGGTTTTGATAATTTTTGTTTTTTATAAAAAAATCAAAACAACGTTTCTACTTTGGTCACACTTTTGCCATCGACTGAATGACGTTGGAAAAATTTCAGATATAATAATTTGAAATAGTGTTTCAGTTTGTTGGTTGGTAGATGACAGGATCATCTGGGAGACCGAGAAATGGAATTATCCTACTGTAACAAGCAACCTAACGGCATAGTGACAATGCGAGCATTGGCTGCTGATGACTGGCGGAGATTGGCCAGTGAATGCCTGAAAAAATTTATCGATTTATCACGACGGGGAGGATGCTGAACCTGGGCAGACTGCCGGGCTTGTCATTTCTATTGTTTAATAAGACTTAAATTTCACTTAACTAATTTCATTTCTTTTTCTATTTAAATGGCTATGGGTAACAACCATGAATGAAAACAGAATGCTGGGGTTAGCCTATATATCACCTTATATAATAGGGTTGATCATATTTACGGCGTTCCCCTTTGTGTCATCATTCTTGCTGAGCTTTACGGAATATGACCTGATGAATCCCCCGGTGTTTAACGGGGTGGAAAACTATCGTTATATGCTGATGGAAGACCATCTTTTTTGGAAATCGATGGGCGTCACCTTTGCATATGTGTTTCTGACCATCCCGTTAAAATTGGCATTTGCGTTAGGTATCGCGTTTGTCCTTAATTTTAAACTGCGCGGCATCGGCTTTTTCCGTACGGCGTATTATGTTCCCTCCATTCTGGGCAGCAGCGTGGCTATTGCCGTGCTATGGCGTGCTCTGTTTGCCATCGACGGGCTGCTAAACAGCTTTATCGGTGTCTTTGGTATGGATCCGGTCAACTGGTTGGGCGAGCCTTCTCTGGCATTGATGTCGGTTACGTTGCTGCGCGTATGGCAGTTCGGCTCTGCGATGGTGATCTTCCTGGCGGCGCTGCAAAACGTACCACAGTCACAATATGAAGCGGCCATGATTGATGGTGCTTCCAAGTGGCAGATGTTTATGAAGGTCACGGTACCGCTGATCACGCCGGTAATTTTCTTCAACTTTATTATGCAGACCACGCAGGCGTTCCAGGAGTTTACGGCTCCGTATGTGATTACCGGGGGCGGGCCTACCCATTATACCTATCTGTTCTCACTGTATATCTACGATACCGCCTTTAAATATTTTGATATGGGTTACGGTGCCGCATTGGCGTGGATCCTGTTCCTGGTTGTGGCCCTGTTCGCCTCAATCGCCTTTAAATCATCGAAGTATTGGGTCTTCTACTCGGCAGACAAAGGTGGCAAAAATGGCTGACATGCAACAGAACCAATTACCCATGTCCAGTGCGCAGGAAATCGCTGAGCGTGAAGTTCAGCGCACATTGCGCCGGGAAAAAATCAGTGCCGCTATTCGTTACGTCGTGCTGCTGCTGGTGGGATTGTTGATGCTTTATCCGCTGGTGTGGATGTTCTCGGCCTCGTTTAAACCCAACCAGGAGATCTTCACTACCCTGGGCCTGTGGCCGGAACATGCGACCTCGGACGGTTTCGTCAACGGTTGGAAAACCGGCACGGAATATAACTTTGGTCACTACATGCTTAACACCTTTAAATTTGTGATCCCCAAGGTGTTATTAACCATTATCTCATCGACCATTGTGGCCTACGGCTTTGCCCGCTTTGAGATCCCGTGGAAGAAATTCTGGTTTGCCACGCTGATCACCACCATGTTGCTGCCGAGCACGGTGTTACTGATCCCGCAATATATCATGTTCCGTGAAATGGGCATGCTGGACAGCTATCTGCCGCTTTATTTACCGCTGGCATTTGCGACTCAAGGGTTCTTCGTCTTTATGTTGATCCAGTTCCTGCGAGGTGTGCCACGGGATATGGAAGAGGCGGCCCAGATTGATGGTTGCAACTCGTTCCAGGTGCTGTGGTATGTGGTGGTGCCGATCCTGAAACCGGCGATTATCTCCGTCGCGCTGTTCCAGTTTATGTGGTCAATGAATGACTTTATTGGCCCGTTGATCTACGTCTATAGCGTTGATAAGTACCCGATTGCGCTGGCGTTGAAAATGTCTATCGACGTGACAGAAGGTGCGCCGTGGAACGAAATCCTGGCTATGGCAAGCATCTCTATTTTGCCGTCCATCATCGTGTTCTTCCTGGCCCAACGCTACTTTGTGCAGGGCGTTACCAGCAGCGGAATTAAAGGTTAATTGAGGATCTATCATGGCTGAAGTCATTTTTAACAATCTGCAGAAAGTGTACAGCAACGGTTATAAGGCGGTGCATGGCATCAATCTGACCATTGCCGATGGCGAGTTTATGGTGATTGTCGGCCCTTCCGGCTGTGCCAAATCGACCACGCTGCGGATGCTGGCAGGGTTGGAAACCATTAGCGGCGGCGAAGTGCGCATAGGCGATCGCGTGGTGAATAACCTGGCCCCTAAATCCCGTGGTATTGCCATGGTGTTCCAGAACTATGCGCTATATCCGCATATGACGGTAAAAGATAACCTGGCCTTTGGCTTGAAGCTGAGCAAGATGCCTAAAGAGCAAATTGAAGAGCAGGTTAACGAAGCCGCCAAGATCCTGGAGCTGGAAGAGCTGTTGGATCGTTTGCCACGCCAACTCTCGGGTGGTCAGGCGCAGCGTGTGGCCGTAGGCCGCGCAATTGTGAAAAAACCAGACGTGTTCCTGTTCGATGAACCGTTGTCTAACCTGGATGCCAAGCTGCGTGCGTCGATGCGTATCCGTATTTCCGATTTGCACAAGCAGCTGAAAAAGAGCGGCAAACCGGCGACCACCGTCTATGTTACCCACGATCAGACCGAAGCCATGACCATGGGCGACCGTATCTGTGTGATGAAGCTGGGCCATATCATGCAGGTGGATACGCCAGACAACCTGTACCACTTCCCGAAAAACATGTTTGTCGCCGGATTTATCGGTGCGCCAGAAATGAACATCAAGCCGAGCAAGCTGGTAGAGCAGGACGGCAAAATCGGCCTCACCGTCGGTAACTACACCTTGACCCTCAGCCAGTATCAGCAGGATAAGGTCGCCAGCTTTGTCGGGCAGGACGTGTTCTTTGGCGTGCGGCCCGAGTTTGTATCGATTTCAGAGTCGCCGTTTGAGGGCAACCACTCTGAAGGGGAACTGGTCCGCGTCGAGAATATGGGCCATGAGTTCTTTGTTTACCTGAAGGTGAATGATTTTGAACTGACCTGCCGTATTCCTTCCGATGACGTCAAACCGATCCTGAAAAATGGGCTGCATCGTCCGGTTTACTTCAAATTCGATATGGATAAATGCCACATTTTTGATGCGAAAACAGAAAAGAATATTTCTCTTTAACAGGAGTGGTCAATAATGAAAAAAATAGTCTTACGTACCCTGGTAGCCTCGTCCATGGCGATATTTGCCCATCAGGCCTTTGCCGCTGAACAGGTTGACTTGCGTATGTCCTGGTGGGGAGGCAATGGCCGCCATCAGGTTACGTTGAAGGCGATTGAGGAATTCCAGAAGCAGAACCCGAATATCAAGGTGAAATCGGAATATACCGGCTGGGACGGTCACCTTTCCCGCCTGACCACCCAGATTGCTGGGGGCACCGAGCCGGACGTGATGCAAACCAACTGGAACTGGCTGCCGATCTTTTCAAAAACCGGCACCGGATTCTATGACCTGAACAAGGTGAGTGAGTATCTGGATCTGACGCAGTTTGATCCCAAAGAGCTACAAACCACCACGATTGACGGCAAGCTGAACGGCATTCCGATTTCAGTGACCGCACGTGTTTTCTATTATAACGATGTCACCTGGAAAGACGCGGGTGTGCAATATCCCAATAATTGGGATGAATTGCTCGCCGCCGGTAAAACCTTTAACGAAAAACTGGGCGATAAATATTATCCGGTGGTGTTGGAGCACCAGGATACCTTCGCACTGTTACGTTCCTACATGATCCAAAAATATAACGTCGATATTATCGATGAAGCGCAGAAGAAGTTTGCCTATAGCGAAGCACAATGGGTCGATTTCTTCCAGATGTATAAAAACATGGTAGACAGCCACGTCATGCCATCATCGAAATACTACGCCTCGTTCGGCAAAAACAACATGTATGAGATGAAGCCATGGATTGCGGGGGAATGGGGTGGGACCTATATGTGGAACTCCACCATCAACAAATACTCCGATAACCTGAAAGCACCGGCCAAGCTGGTATTGGGCCCATACCCGATGCTGCCGGGTGCCAAAGATGCCGGATTGTTCTTCAAGCCGTCGCAAATGTTTTCGATTGGTAAAAGCAGCAAGCATCCAAAAGAAGCGGCAATGTTGATTAACTTCCTGTTAAACAGCAAGGAAGGCGTTGAGGCGCTGAAGCTGGAGCGGGGGGTTCCGTTAAGCAAAGTGGCTGTCAGCCAATTGACCGAAAGTGGCGTGATCCAGGATAGCGATCCGGCGGTTTCCGGGTTGAAACTGGCGCTGTCACTGCCGCATGCCATCAGCGCTTCACCATATTTTGACGACCCGCAGATTGTAGTGCTGTTCCAGGATGCCATTCAGAATATCGATTATGGCAAGAAAACGGTGCAGGAAGTGGCTGCTGATTTCCAGCGCCAGGGCGACCGTATTCTGAAACGCGCAATGCGCTAACAAGAATTGTCCCCACCTTATCTTGGGTGGGGGCTTATTTATCAGCTAATCATTACATTCATTAACGCTAACAGGGAAGCCGTAAGAAAAATAAATTTGTATTAAATAGCAATGACGCTTTGCCCATTTTCAAATAATAAGTATTTCAAATAACTCTATAACCCCCTTAATTAGAGTGGGGATGTCTTTTCTATAATTAAATGATAAGGGTAGTAATAATGAAATTTAAATTATTGACTCTGGTGTTAGCCTCTGTAGCAAACTTTAGTGCAGTGGCCATGTCGCTTGATTTGCGCCATGAATGGCAGGATACAGCCAAAGGCGACCATAAAAATAGAATGCTGGTCTCGCATCGTTTCGATAACGGCCTGGGATTCTCTCTGGAAGCAAAATGGCGTCAGGACTCTTCAGACTCTACGCCTGATAAACCTTTCCACGAGCAGGTCAGTAATGGCACAGAAGCCGTCGTCAGCTATCAGCATAAATTTGATGCAATCACCCTGCAGCCTGGGTTCTCGCTAGAGTCCAACAGTAATAATAACGGCTATCGCCCTTATCTGCGTGCGCAGTATAACTTTACCAAAGACATTTATGTAGCGGGCAGATATCGCTACGAATATAAGCGTACCACCTCAAAAGGTTCAGAGGGGGATGAGAAAACCAACCGTGGTGATTTTTGGTTAGGTTATAACTTCTACAAGGACTGGTCGGCCGAATATAACTACGTGTATAAGAGCAGCAACAAGGTTATTTTTGACGACGGCAAAACCGATTACGAGCATAACGTCAAGCTGGCTTACAAGTGGGATAAAAACTGGAAGCCTTATGTTGAAGTGGGGAACGTGAAGCAGGATAGCCAACACGATAACCGCCAGACGCGCTACCGTGTTGGGGTCTCTTATAGCTGGTAAGCAAGGGTGAAACTACCGGGAATACCGACTTATCGGCGGGTTCCCGGTATCGTCATCGTTAGCAGCTGCTACGACGGCACAGGGTTGAAGGGATCGAACCTTTGGGCTGCCAGGGCTGATCGTTCAAACGCGCCAACAATGCCTTACCTGCCTGAATACCAATCTCCTTATGCGGCACGGTCATGGTCGTCAGCGGTGGCTGGCAGACCTGGCTGACCTCGCTGTTACCAAACCCCACGATCGCCAGCTGTTCCGGTACCTTGATGCGCCGCCGCTGGCATTCATACAGCGCGCCGCAGGCCAGTTCATCAGACGCACAGACCAAGGCATCCAACTCAGGCCAGGCCAGTAAAAACTCCGGCAATTGCTGGGCGCCGAGGCTAAAGCTTGCGGGTTGCGCGGCATTAATCACCCGATGAGGGGACATGTGGTTCTGCAGTAGCGCTTTGTGCCAGCCTTGCAGATGCTGTTGGAAAATCCACTGTTCCTGATTAGCACACAGCAGCCCAACATTCTGATACCCGCTGGCAATCACGGTTTGCGTGAGCTGATACATGGCGGCGACGTAATCGATGCCGATATTGATGTCGATCGGGTCGGTACGGATTGCTCCAATTTCCACTACCGGAATATTGGCTGCGGTTAATGCCTGACGGGTATTTTCAGAATGCTCAATGCTTAACAGCACGGCCGCCGCCAGGTTGTAAGAGAGCAGGGTTTCCAGCAACGTTTCTTCACGCTCGATATGATGTTGGGACTCGGCTAGCATGATCTGGTAACCCGCCGGTTGCAGTACCCGCTGTAACCCTGCAAACATATCCGCACAGCCGGACTCGGAAAAACTCGGCACCACCATAGCGATGGTATAAGAAGACGCCGAGGCTAACGAACTCGCCGCCAGGTTGGGGAGATAACCTAACTCACTGACCGCCGACTCAATTTTTTCTCTCAGCTTATCTGAAACCTGTTCCGGCGTGCGTAGCGCCCGCGAGACGGTCATGGTGCCCACGCCTGCCAATTGGGCTACGTCGGCCAGGGTAACCCGGCCGGTACTGCGTCGTTTTCTACCGATCGACATTGCTGATCCTGACTGAAATGCGCGCATAACGCATAAATGAGCTCATGGGTTGAAACCCATTACTGGGCTTCGTCGTTCCCGCTTCTGTGCCCATTCTACCCCGTTCCTTTGGCGATCGATAAAAAAACTGAGCCGCCGGGTTTCATCCCCGATAGTTTTGATAGCGCTATCACAGATCTGGATGAAGGATTTTTGGTAGCGCTATCTTTGTGCGATAAGTCACAGTTTAACCCCTGCACGTTGATTAAAGTTTTACCGTCGCCGGGCTTTTCCATGACGGCTACGTGCCATCAAACGATCCATAGCCAACAGATTTCGTCCCGTTTAGGTTCGGAAACTCTGGCGGTTTAAGGGAAAAAACCCATAAGGAGGAGATGTGCTCAACGACTGGCTGAACGCCGACCATATTCAACTGTGCGATCAGGTTATTGACTGGCAGGAGGCGGTCACATTGTGTGCTCAGCCACTGCTGCAGCGCGGTGTGATCACCGCTGATTACCTGACAGCCATATTTCGCCAACATCAGGCGCTGGGGCCCTATTACGTGTTGGCACCCGGTATCGCGATGCCCCATGCCAGGCCGGAGGAAGGCGCCAAAGCGCTTGGCCTTTCACTATTAAAGATCAATCAGGGCGTGCATTTTCAGTCCGAAGATAACGATCCGGTCTTCATCGTGGTGATGCTTTCCGCTCCAGATAGCAGTAGCCACATTGAAATGATCTCGCAGTTGGCCGAGTTATTTTCTGATAGCGAAGCCATGGAGAAACTGTTCCTGGCGCAAACCAAACGGCAAATTGAGGATGTTATCGCTAATTATTAATCTCTAACCGGTTATACCCGCAGCTTTTGATAATACTCAGCATCCGATAGATATCGGGTGACGCTATCCTACACATAAAATTTGGCAGGTAAGAATAATGAAAATCATGGCTATTTGTGGCTCAGGATTGGGCAGCAGTTTTATGGTGGAAATGAACATCAAGAAAGTGCTGAAAAAAATGAATATTGAGGCGGAGGTTGAACATTCCGATCTTTCCTCGGCAACGCCGGGCGCGGCAGATATCTTCGTGATGGCGAAAGATATTGCCGCTAGCGCCAGTGTCCCAGCCGACCAGTTAGTGGTGATCAGCAATATCATTGATATTAATGAGCTTGAAGCCAAGCTGCGTGCTTACTTCACAGCCCACTCCATTATTTAATCTAACCCATTGGCGAGGTGGATATGTTTATCCAGGAAACGCTCAGGTTTGTGGTTGATATATTAAAGGTCCCGGCGGTATTGGTCGGGGTGATTGCCTTGATTGGTCTATTGGCACAAAAGAAATCTTTTTCTGACGTGGTCAAAGGGACGGTTAAAACCATTCTGGGCTTTATTGTGTTGGGCGGTGGGGCGACGGTATTAGTCGGCTCACTGAATCCATTGGGTGGCATGTTTGAGCATGCGTTCAATATTCAGGGCATTATTCCCAATAACGAAGCCATTGTCTCTATCTCACTAGAGAAATACGGTGCCTCCACCGCGCTGATTATGGCGTTTGGCATGGTGGCCAACATCATCGTGGCTCGCTTTACCCGCTTGAAATACATCTTCCTGACCGGGCACCACACCTTCTACATGGCCTGTATGATCGGCATCATCCTTACCGTGGCCGGTTTTGAGGGCGTACAGCTGGTGTTCACCGGAGCGCTCACTCTGGGCTTGGTGATGGCGTTCTTCCCGGCTATCGCCCAGCGCTATATGCGCCGCATTACCGGTAACGACGACATTGCCTTTGGCCATTTCGGCACCTTGGGCTATGTCCTTTCCGGCTGGCTCGGTTCCAAGGTGGGGAAAAACTCGCGTTCCACTGAGGAGATGAACTTACCTAAAAACCTCAGCTTCCTGCGTGACAGCTCGATTTCCATCTCGATGACCATGATCGTGATCTACCTGATCCTGGCTATCTGCGCGGGCCAGGATTACGTCGAAAGCCAATTGAGTGGCGGGCAGAACTACCTGGTGTACTCGATTATCCAGGCGATCACTTTTGCCGCCGGGGTATTCATCATTCTGCAAGGTGTGCGCCTGATCCTGGCCGAGATCGTCCCGGCCTTTACCGGCTTCTCGGAAAAACTGGTCCCTAATGCCCGCCCGGCGCTGGACTGCCCGGTGGTCTATCCCTACGCCCCCAATGCGGTGTTGATTGGTTTCCTGTTCAGCTTCCTGGGTGGCTTGGTGGGTCTGTTCTTGCTCGGCCAAATGAAGATGGTACTGATCCTGCCGGGCGTGGTGCCGCACTTCTTTACCGGGGCCACTGCCGGGGTGTTCGGCAATGCGACCGGTGGGCGGCGTGGTGCCATGCTGGGAGCATTTGCCAACGGTTTGTTGATTACCTTCCTGCCGGTGCTGTTGTTACCGGTACTGGGCGCGCTGGGTTTTGCCAACACCACCTTCTCCGATACGGACTTCGGCGTGGTGGGGATCGTGTTGGGCAATATGGCACGCTTCCTGACCAAAGAAATGATCATGGTCGCGATCGTCGCCATCTTTGGCCTGCTGGTCGCGCATAACTTCCTGGGAAAACGCAAAGATGTCCCAGCCAGAAATAAGGAGGAAAGTTCATGAGCAACACCGTGACTGATTTGACGCAATTGGCCGGGGCGATCCGTCTGGAAACGCTGAAGGCACTCACTGGGCTGGGATTTGGCCATTACGGCGGCTGTATGTCGGTGGTTGAAACGCTGGCGGTGCTGTACGGCGAAGTGATGCGTATCGATCCAGGTGACCCGGATTGGCCTGAACGCGATTATTTTGTGTTGTCGAAAGGCCATGCAGGCCCGGCACTGTATAGCGTGCTTGCGCTAAAGGGCTATTTCCCGTTGGAGCAGTTGCAAACGCTTAACCAGAATGGCACTCGGTTACCAAGCCACCCAGATCGCTTGCTAACCCGTGGGGTGGATGCCACTACCGGATCGCTCGGGCAAGGGGTCTCTATCGCAGCCGGTATGGCGCTTTCACACCAACTGGCAAAGCGCAGCAACCGGGTATTCTGCATCCTGGGGGATGGTGAACTGAACGAAGGCCAATGCTGGGAAGCGTTCCAATTTATCGCCCACCACAACCTGCATAATTTGACGCTGTTTATTGATTACAACAAACAGCAGTTGGATGGCACGCTGGATGAGGTGATCAAACCCTTCGATCTGGCCGGTAAATTCCGCGCCTTTGGTTTTGAGGTGCAAACCGTTCGTGGGGATGATATTGCCGCGATCCGTGATGCCGTGTTGCCGGAACGCAGTGGCGAGCAGCGGCCGTTGGTGGTGATCCTCGATAGCCTCAAGGGGCAGGGCGTGGCGTATCTGGAGAACCTGAAAAACTCACACCATCTGCGCTTAACGCCAGATGTTCGTAGCGAAATTGAAAAGGCCATTGCCGACCTGGAGGCCGCCTATGTTTAACCTGGAAATGCCGTTTGAAAAAGACGCCGTAGAAATGCGTAAGGTGTACGCCAGCGTGATCCGCCAACAGGCCGAAGCCGATACGCCGGTGATTGCACTGGAAGCCGATCTGATGAGTTCGATGGCGATGGATGGCGTACATAAGGATCACCCAGAGCGGGTCATCAACTGCGGCATCATGGAGGCTAATGTGATTGGCGTAGCCGCCGGTTTGTCGCTGACCGGGCGGGTCCCTTTCGTCCACACCTTTACCGCTTTTGCCAGCCGCCGCTGTTTCGATCAGCTGTTTATGTCGTTGGATTATCAGCGCAACAACGTCAAGGTGATCGCTTCCGATGCCGGGGTTAGCGCCTGCCATAACGGCGGCACGCATATGTCGTTTGAAGACATGGGGATCGTGCGCGGCCTGGCGCATTCGGTGGTGTTGGAGGTGACCGATGCCACCATGTTCGAGGATATTTTGCAGCAACTGGTGAAGTTGCAAGGCTTCTACTGGGTACGAACCATTCGTAAGCAGGCGACACGCATTTATCCTGCAGGCTATCGTTTCACCATCGGCAAGGCTAATCTGCTGCGTGACGGCAGCGACATTACGCTGATCGCCAACGGCATTATGGTCGCCGAAGCGTTGCAGGCGGCGCAGGAACTGCAACAGCGTGGCATCAGCGCGGCGGTGGTAGACATGTTTACGCTCAAACCTATCGATCGTGAAATCATCAAAACCTTTGCGGCGAAAACCGGCAGGATCGTCACCTGCGAGAACCATAGCATTCATAACGGGCTTGGTTCGGCAGTGGCGGAGGTGCTGGTGGAAGAATGCCCGGTACCGATGCGGCGGGTGGGAGTCAAAGGCCGCTATGGGCAAGTGGGCACGCAGGAGTTCTTGCAGCAGGAGTATGGCCTGACGGCGGCGCATATTGTGGCGGCGGCGGATGAGTTGTTGACCCCCCCCTCACCCCAACCCTCTCCCAAAGGGAGAGGGAGCTGATAGGCGGTGCTCTGCTGGAAGTAAATAGGTCATCTCAACAAATTTACCTCAACACTTTCCCTTTACAGACCGGGGACAGGGTAGAACGGTGTTCAAGGACATAGTGAACACTTTTTAATATCCTTCACTCATGACGATCGGCCTATTTCTCAGGCCGAGCATCCCCTTATCCAAGGTGTGTCACCGAATTTTCAGATCTACTCGATCGGTCCCCTCTCCCTGTGGGAGAGGGTTAGGGTGAGGGGCATCGGGGGGCATTGCTTGCTCTTTGTTGACGCCAAAAATAAAACGGCCCGGTGATGATCACCAGGCCGTTATGGGTATTAAAAGAGTCTAAAGGTGCCGCTGTGGCACCTTTGTCTCATCAGGCAATAGCAGCCTGTGCATCAGCCTGAGCCGACTGGATCGCCGTCAGGGCTACGGTATAGACGATATCGTCAACCAGAGCACCACGTGACAGGTCGTTCACCGGCTTGCGCATGCCTTGCAGCATTGGCCCGATAGATACCAGGTCAGCAGAACGCTGTACCGCTTTATAAGTGGTGTTACCGGTGTTCAGATCCGGGAAGATGAATACGGTCGCCTGACCGGCTACTGGCGAGTTAGGCGCTTTGGATTTGGCCACGTCGGCCATGATCGCTGCGTCATACTGCAGTGGGCCATCGATGATCAGATCCGGGCGTTTTTCCTGGGCCAGACGGGTCGCTTCACGCACTTTCTCAACGTCGCTACCCGCACCGGAATTACCGGTAGAGTAAGAGATCATCGCTACGCGTGGTTCGATACCGAATGCGGCTGCGGAATCGGCAGACTGAATAGCGATTTCAGACAGCTGTTCAGCAGTTGGATCCGGGTTGATCGCGCAGTCGCCGTAGACCAGAACCTGGTCAGGCAGCAGCATGAAGAACACGGAAGAAACCAGCGAGCTGCCTGGAGCGGTTTTGATCAACTGCAACGGTGGGCGGATGGTATTGGCGGTGGTGTGAACGGCACCGGAAACCAGGCCGTCAACTTCGCCTTTCTCCAGCATCAGGGTGCCGAGAACCACGTTGTCTTCCAACTGCTCACGCGCAACCACTTCGGTCATGCCCTTGCTCTTACGCAGCTCAACCAGACGCGGCACATAGAGTTCACGCACGGCAACCGGATCGACGATCTCGATGCCTTTACCCAGCTCAACGCCCTGCGCGGCGGCAACGCGTTTGATCTCTTCCGGGTTACCCAGCAGCACACATTCCGCGATACCACGTTCGGCACAGATGGCCGCCGCTTTCACGGTGCGTGGCTCGTCGCCTTCCGGCAGCACGATGCGTTTACCCGCTTTGCGCGCCAATTCGGTCAGCTCATAACGGAACGCCGGTGGGGACAGACGACGTGAACGCTCAGACGTGGCGGTCAGGGACTCGATCCATTCGGCGTTGATGTGGCTGGCCACGTAGTTCTGTACTTTCTCAATACGCTGATGGTCGTCTGAAGGCACTTCAAGGTTGAAGCTTTGCAGGCTCAGCGAGGTCTGCCAGGTGTTGGTGTCAACCATGAACACCGGCAGGCCGGTTTCAAAGGCGCGCTCACACAGCTTGTTGATGGAGGCATCGATTTCGTAGCCGCCGGTCAGCAGGATGGCACCAATTTCCACGCCGTTCATCGCGGCCAGGCAGGCTGAAACCAGCACGTCTGGACGGTCGGCAGAGGTAACTAACAGGGAACCTGGGCGGAAGTGTTCAAGCATGTGCGGAATGCTACGCGCACAGAAGGTCACAGATTTCACCCGGCGGGTCATGATGTCGCCTTCGTTGATCACTCGCGCCTTCAGGTGGCGGGCCATATCAATGGCACGGGTAGCGATCAGTTCGAAGCTCCACGGCACGCAACCCAATACCGGCAGCGGGCTGTTGGCGAACAGCTGTGCAGGATCGACGTTGGCTACGCTGGCCTTGGTGGAATCGTCAAAGATTTCGGACAGGTCTGGGCGAGTACGGCCCTGATCGTCCACCGGAGCGTTCAGCTTGTTGATGATCACGCCGGTAATGTTTTTGTTCTTGCTGCCGCCGAAGCTGGAGCGAGCCAGTTCGATGCGCTCGGTTAACTGGGCTGGAGAATCGTTACCCAGTGCCAGCACAAAGACGATCTCTGCATTCAGCGTTTTGGCGATCTCGTAGTTCAGCGCGTTGGCGAACTGATGCTTACGGGTAGGCACCAGGCCCTCAATCAGCACAACTTCTGCGTCTTTGGTGTTTTCGTGGTAACGGGCCACGATCTCTTCCATCAGCACGTCCTGCTTGTTGGAGCTCAGCAGGCTCTCAACGTAGCTCATGCGCAGGGGTTCGGCCGCCGGGATGGTCGAGTTGCTGCGGATGATGGTGGTGGTCTGGTCGAGAGAATCGCCGCCGGTACGCGGTTGGGCAATAGGTTTGAACACGCTCAGGCGAACGCCTTTTTGCTCCATGGAGCGGATGACACCCAGGCTGACGCTGGTCAGACCGACGCTGGTGCCTGTGGGGATCAACATAATTGTACGTGACACAGAATAGTCCTCTTCACGGTTTTCTGCCTGCAACGGGGGCGCAGACAAAGATGACAGGCTCAAAACAACACCGCCAGCCTGGGCTGACGGTGTGGAGAGCATTAAGCGGTCAGACGGGAAGCGTCTTGCGCGATGACCAATTCTTCGTTGGTCGGGATCACCAGTGCCGGACGGCTGCCGTCTTTGGTGATGTTGCCTGATTTGCCGAAGCGGGCAGCCAGGTTGCGTTCGTGGTCGATTTCAAAGCCCAGCAGGCCCAGTTTATCCAGGGTCAGCTCACGTACCATCGCAGCGTTCTCACCGATACCGCCGGTGAAGATCACAGCATCCAGACGGCCTTCCATCAGGGCGCTATAGGCACCGATATACTTGGCCAGACGGTGGCAGAAGACGTCCATGGCGCGCTTGGCATCGGCCTTGGTGTCATAGTTGTCTTCAACGTAACGGCAGTCGCTGGTGACTTCGGTCAGACCCAGCAGGCCAGACTCTTTGGTCAGCATCTTGTTGATCTGGTCAACGCTCATGCCCATGGCGTCGTGCAGGTGGAAGATGATGGCTGGATCGATGTCACCACTGCGGGTACCCATTACCAGGCCTTCCAGCGGGGTCAGACCCATGGAAGTATCAACACACTTACCGTTGCGTACTGCGGTTACGGAACCGCCGTTGCCCAGATGGCAGGTGATGATGTTAACTTCTTCAACCGGCTTGTTCAGCGCCTTCGCGGCTTCTTGAGTCACGTAGAAGTGGCTGGTGCCGTGTGCGCCGTAGCGACGAACGCCATGGTCGCGGTACAGGCTGTACGGCAGGGCATACAGGTAGGACTCTTCCGGCATGGTCTGATGGAACGCGGTGTCAAACACGGCAACGTTTTTATCAGCCAGATTAGGGAAGGATTTCAACGCTTCAGCAATACCGATCAGATGTGCCGGGTTATGCAGTGGTGCAAAAGGTACCGAATCTTTGATACCCTGCAGGACTTCGTCGTTGATGACGGCAGAGGCCGTGAACTTCTCGCCGCCGTGCACGATGCGGTGGCCGATAGCGGTCAACTGGGCGGAAAGCTCTGGTTTTTGTGCCAGAATAGTATTAACAATGAAGTTCAGCGCTTCGCTGTGCGCTGCGCCGGCACCCAGTGCCGCTTCTTGTTTACCGCCATCCATTTTCCATTTGATACGGGCTTCAGGAAGATGGAAGCACTCGGCCAGGCCAGAGAGGTATTCTTCACCGTTGGCTGCATCGATGATAGCGAATTTCAGGGAAGAACTGCCGCAGTTAAGGACCAGTACTAGCTTACTCGACATGGAAGTACCTACTTATAGTTCGTGTTGGTATTAAGGAAGACCCAAAAACACGTGGTGAATAAAACGTCAATCAGACAACAAGCGTAGCGCATAATGCCGTTGACATTTATGATTAACATCATGTCAGTGATACAAAGGACATAATGATGAAAAAACCGATGATTTCTCTGCGGTTTAAGCGATCCTGATTTTTACCGCTTCCTAGCCCCACATGGCCGCCAACGGCAGGATTAGGGAGATAGGGCTAAAAGTTGACAAATCTTCTGTCATCTTCTACCGGCACATGGCCGGCTTAGGATACCGATAGCCCGCCACAAACACAAAATAAATTTAAAGCTTCAACTTTTTTGTTAGTGTGTTTGCAAGAATATTTTATTTTTTATACGTGAAGTTGAGGTGCGCAATGACGAGCAGACCATCCGGTTCCGTAAGCTGGTTTCAGATATTCCAGCGCGGGCAGCATTACATGAAAACCTGGCCAGCAGACAAACGGCTGGCACCGCTTTTCCCTGAGAACCGCGTGTCACGCGCTACCCGCTTTGCCGTTCGCTTTATGCCCCCGTTGGCGATTTTTACCCTGACCTGGCAGATTGCGCTCGGCGGTCAGCTTGGCCCGGCGATTGCCACCGCGCTGTTTGCCTGTAGCTTGCCGATGCAGGGGCTGTGGTGGTTGGGCCGACGTTCCGTGACACCATTGCCACCAACCTTGCTGCAATGGTTCCATGAGGTCCGTAACAAGCTGGCGGAAGCTGGGCAGGCGATTGCCCCCGTAGAAGGGACGCCAACCTACCAGGCGCTGGCGGACGTGCTGAAACGAGCCTTCAAGCAGTTGGACAAAACCTTCCTCGACGATCTTTAAGTGCCACTGGGCCGGGATTTCGCCGGCCTTGCTTTATGCCGCAAATTCGTGCCCGGATCATGTCTGGCCACTCCCCACATTTGACGAATATCCCGGTTCAAATCAAAGAATGGGTTAGTTGTGATTCCACGCCATACTGAAGTCATGCGATGCTCTGGTTAATTTGCAGAACTGAGGACAATGAAATGGAAATGACTCACGCCCAACGGCTGATTTTGTCGAATCAATACAAGATGATGACCATGCTCGATCCGGACAATGCGGAGCGCTACCGCCGCTTGCAGACGATCATCGAGCGCGGTTTTGGTTTGCAAATGCGCGAGCTGGATCGTGATTTTGGTGAGATGAGCGAAGAAGTGTGCCGCACCATCATCAATATCATGGAAATGCACCATGCGCTCCAGGTTTCCTGGGAGAACCTAAAGGATCGCCAGGGGCTGGACGCGCGTCGCCTGGCATTCCTGGGTTTTGATGCGGCAACCGAAGCACGTTACCTGAGCTATGTGCGTTTCCTGGTGAATACGGAAGGGCGGTATACTCATTTCGATTCTGGTAGCCACGGGTTTAACGCCCAAACCAAAATGTGGGAAAAATACCAGCGCATGCTGAGTATCTGGCTATCCTGCCCACGCCAGTATCATTTGAGCGCCGTCGAGATTGCGCAAATCATCAATGCCTGATTAAACGTAGAGGGGTTTCCCGTGGAGTGTAAGGGTTTTCTGTTCGATCTTGATGGAACGTTAGTAGATTCATTACCGGCGGTAGAGCGAGCCTGGACGCAATGGGCAGAGCGCCATGGCATCAGCCCGCAACAGGTGCTGGACTTTATCCACGGAAAACAGGCGATCACCTCGCTGCGTCACTTTATGCCGAATGCCACCGAGGCTGAGCTACAGCATGAGTTCACATTGCTTGAGCAGGTAGAAGCAGAGGATACCGACGGCGTCCGTGCCCTGCCAGGGGCATTGGTCCTGCTGGAGCGGATCAAGGCGTTGGGGATACCTTGGGCAATCGTCACCTCGGGGTCCGTGCCAGTGGCCAACGCACGCCGCCTTGCCGGTGGGGTGCCGCTTCCTGAGGTGTTTATCACCAGTGAGCGGGTCAAACAGGGTAAACCGCATCCAGACGCCTACCTGTTAGGGGCACAAGGTCTTGGGTTGGCACCACAGGATTGTGTGGTGGTGGAAGATGCTCCTGCCGGGATCCTTTCCGGTTTGGCCGCAGGTTGCCAGGTGATTGCGGTTAATGCACCGGCAGACGCACCGAAGCTGAACCAGGTGGATCTGATCCTTTCCTCTTTGGAACAGCTCAAGATCGCCAAGTCCGAACAGGGCGCTGTCATCGAACTTATTGCTTAATCTGCACATTCTTACCTCAATTTGATTAGACCCCGCATCGTCGGGGTTTTTTTATGCTAATTTCTTATGCCGGGATCACTGCAGAATGAGGCCGTTTTGAACAGCGAATTACTTTGGGTTTTGAGTTTACTGTTAATAGCCATTGTGCTGTTTACCACCAACAAGCTGTGCATGGATGTGGTGGCACTGTTGGTGATCATCGCGTTTGTGCTCAGTGGAACCTTGAGTCTGCAAGAGGCAACGGCTGGCTTCAGCGATCCTAACGTCATTTTGATCGCCGCTCTGTTCGTCATTGGCGAAGGGCTGGTACGCACCGGGGTGGCCTATCAGGTTGGCGACTGGCTGGTGAGAGTGGCGGGCAGCAGTGAAACCAAGATGATGATGCTGCTGATGTTTACCGTCGCCGGGCTGGGGGCCTTTATGAGCTCGACCGGGGTGGTAGCCATCTTTATTCCCGTGGTGCTCAGCGTCGCGGTGCGCATGAAAATCTCGCCAGGGCGGTTGATGATGCCGCTGAGCTTTGCCGGTTTGATCAGCGGCATGATGACGCTGGTTGCCACGCCGCCGAATATGGTGGTCAACAGTGAACTGGTACGTGAAGGCATCGACGGTTTCGGCTTCTTTGGCGTTACGCCAATTGGCCTGGTGGTGTTGCTGTTGGGCGTGGGGTACATGCTGGTTGCAAGACGCTGGCTCGGCGACAGCGGCGGCACCAAGACCAAGTCGGCGTGGGAGCGCCGGACTTTCCGCGATTTAATCCGCGATTATAAGCTCACCGGGCGGGCGCGTCGTTTGGCGGTACGTAGCGGTTCGCCACTGATTGGCCGTTCGCTGGATGAACTGCATTTGCGCGCGCGTTACAGCGCCAACGTTATCGGCATTGAGCGCTGGAAGCGTTTCCGCCGGGTGATGATCAGCGCCTTTGGCAGCACGGAACTGCGCGAAGGGGACGTACTGCTGATCGATATGACGGATTGTGATATCGATCTGCGTCAGTTCTGTAGTGAGCAACAGCTTGAGCCCATGGTGCTGCGGGGGGAATATTTCTCCGAACAGTCGCGCAACGTGGGCATGGCCGAAGTTTCGCTAATCCCTGAATCGGCCCTGCTGGGAAAAAGCGTGCGCGATGCCGCTTTCCGTAGCCGTTACGATCTCAACGTGGTCGGTATCCGCCGCAATGGTGAAACCCTGCAAGGCAAGCTGGTGGATGAACCGCTGGGCCTGGGGGATATTCTGTTGGTGATCGGCGACTGGAAAGCAATCCGCCAACTGCAGGCCAAAACCCATGACTTTATCGTCTTGAACCTGCCCGCCGAAGTGGACGAAGTGGCACCGGCGATCACCCAGGCTCCTCATGCGCTGTTCTGTCTGGCGCTGATGGTGGCAATGATGCTGACCGACGAGATCCCGAATCCGATCGCCGCACTGATCGCTTGCCTGTTGATGGGGCGCTTTCGTTGCATCGATATGGAAAGTGCTTATAAGGCGATCCATTGGCCGAGCATCATTTTAATCGTCGGTATGATGCCCTTTGCCCAAGCGTTGCAGAAAACGGGCGGGGTCGATCTGATCGTCCGTGGGTTGATGGATGTTGCCGGTGATGCCGGGCCGCACGTCATGCTGGCCTGTCTGTTTGTCCTGTGCGCCACCATAGGGCTGTTTATCTCCAACACCGCCACGGCGGTATTGATGGCACCGATTGCCATTGCTGCGGCCCGTGAAATGGGTGTTTCGCCTTATCCGTTTGCCATGATTATCGCGATTGCCGCCTCCGCCGCCTTTATGACGCCGGTGTCATCGCCGGTCAATACGCTGGTGTTGGGACCGGGAAACTACAAGTTTGGCGATTTTCTGAAAATTGGGGTGCCGTTCACCGTGCTGGTGATGATTGTCAGCGTGATATTGGTGCCTTGGTTGTATGCGTTTTAAGCACACAGTTTGCGTTTTATGTCAGGAATGAGTAAAGGCACTTTATTGACTCTTGAGAATGCGCTTAAGTAGCTAACGACCGAAACCATAAAGAGTTTTGGCATTTTATCGGCTCATGCTGCAGCTCGTTGAGGCTTTACGGCGACCGGTGTCGCCCAGGCTTAGTTTAGCGATCCTTCTGGAGTTGCCATGAAAATGAAACATGGATTTATAACCCTTACTTTAGCTTCTCTGTTGTTGCTGTCCGGCTGTGCGAGATACATGAGTGGCTCTCTCAATTCGGTGCCCGATCCGGGTTATGCCTTTGATAAGAATGCGCCAGTGTTGGTGCTTGTCGCCTCAGATTCTGATGAACCGATGCTGGCGAAACACTTCTTCGGTAATACGCTGACGTTTTTGCGCGCAAAGGGGTTTCAGCGCGTTTATACCGAGGATAACCTGCCAAATGGCGGTGTGGTGCCCAAGCTGTTTGTGGTGTTGGACGTAGATAAAAACACCCGGGTACATGAATATACCAGCGCGGATTACGGGGATGTGGCCACCGGTGAGACCACCGAATGCACCACTGAAAATACCAAGAAAGGGGAAAAGGCGACCTGCACCACCAAGGCCATTATGACCAGAGAGATCATTGGCTATTCGAAGAAAAGGGACTACTACACCGAGCGCCGTTTCCTGCTGAGTATGTTTAACAGCGATAAAAAACCGGTGCTGGAGGCCCAGGCTTCTTACTTTGGCAACCAATGCCCACAGGATAAAATTTACCGCTTCCTGGTCACACAAACTTTCCAGCGTATCGATTTACGCTCGGTGGTGGAGCAGGAGTTCACGGTAGAAATGCCGGAAGGTACGACCTGCGGCTAAGGTGTCTCAGACTGCCAGGTGCAAAGCACCTGGCTTTAGACTCACAGTGGTGAATCGCTGCTGATTTCATCCAGCGAAAGGCTGAAGCTTGGGATGAACACCGTCATGAAATACTCCATTTCCGGGCTGTGGCGCATTTGCAGCGTTTTCTCCAGACGAGCCTTGGCCTGCTTGAACTCATTATTCCCCGCAGACAACTCCTCCAGACACTTCAGGTAAGCGCATAGCGCATCGGCCTGCTTCACGATCAGCTTTTCATCCTCGCTGTGATGGTGCTCATCCAGGATCGAGCGGAAATCGTTTTGTAACTCTTCCGGCAGCATCTCCAACAGCTTTTGTTGGGCAATCTTCTCGATTTTTTTGTATTCGTGGGCTATCTGCGGGTTGTAATACTTGATGGGAGTGGGCATATCGCCGGTCAGCACTTCGCTGGCATCGTGATACATCGCCAACAACGCCACGCGTTCGGCATTCAGGTTGCCGTTAAACTTGCGGTTTTTGATCGCGGCCAGCGCATGGGCGACAAAGGCGACCTGCAGGCTGTGTTCGGAAACGTTTTCGGTACGCACATTGCGCATCAGCGGCCAGCGGCTAATCAGTTTCAAACGGGACAGGTGGGCAAAGAAGTGGCTCTGGCTCATGGTGCTCTCTCTACAACGGCATGTGAGAGCATTATACGCTATGGAGCTAAGTACATCCCTCGGAATTGTAGGGCGCAGCGAACCGCGCCCGGCAAAATTACTGGTGATAGGTTTCCAGGAAGCGGCCCAGTTTGCCCACCGCCATTTCCAATTCATCCACGCGGGGTAGCGTAACGATACGGACGTGGTCTGGGTAAGGCCAGTTGAACGCGCTGCCCTGTACCAGTAACACCTTCTCTTGCAACAGCAGATCCAGCACCAGCTTCTGGTCGTCGCGGATGTTAAAGCGCTTGGCGTCAATGCGTGGGAACATATAGAGGGCCCCCTGAGGTTTCACGCAGGAAACGCCAGGGATCTCGTTTAGCAGTTCCCAGGTGCGGTCGCGTTGTTCATACAGGCGGCCACCAGGCTGAATAAATTCGCTGATGCTCTGGTAACCCCCCAGTGCCGTCTGGATCGCATGCTGCATTGGCACGTTAGCGCACAGACGCATGGAAGCCAGCATCTCCAACCCTTCAATATAGCCTTTGGCATGTTTCTTCGGCCCGTTGAGCACCATCCAGCCCTGACGGAAACCGGCAACGCGATAGGTTTTGGACAAGCCGTTAAAGGTGACGGTCAGCAGATCTGGGGCCAATGCGGCGATCGAGTGATGCTCTGCCTCGTCGTAGAGGATCTTGTCGTAGATTTCGTCGGCAAAGATGATCAGGTCATGCTGGCGGGCGATCTCGACGATCTGTTCCAGCAGTTCTTTGCTGTAGACCGCACCGGTTGGGTTATTAGGGTTGATGATCACGATGCCACGAGTGCGTGGGGTGATTTTGCTGCGAATATCGTCCAGATCCGGGAACCAGCCAGATTCTTCGTCGCACATATAGTGCACGGCCTTGCCGCTGGAAAGCGACACGGCGGCGGTCCACAACGGGTAGTCTGGCGCAGGTACCAGCATTTCATCACCGATGTTCAGCAGCGCTTGCATGGATTGCACGATCAGCTCAGAAACGCCATTGCCGATGTAGATATCCTCAACGGTCACGTCACGCATGTTACGTGCCTGATAGTGCTGCATGATTGCCTTGCGCGCCGAGTAGAGCCCTTTGGAGTCGCAGTAGCCTTGTGCCGTTGGCAGATTGCGGATCACGTCGACCAGAATTTCATCGGGGGCATCAAAGCCGAACGGGGCAGGGTTGCCAATGTTCAGCTTGAGGACTTTATTGCCTTCTTCTTCAAGACGTTTAGCTTCTTTGAGTACCGGGCCACGAATGTCATAACAGACGTTGTCCAGTTTGCTGGATTTCTCAATGGGGGACATAGAAAGTTGAGCCTTTTGCTAAGATAGGGCCGTTCCTACCGTGGAACACCGCAATCCGTCCAATGTACTCCTGGAGGCCGGGCTTTTGAAGGGTTATGCATTGCTTTGGTGAAAACGATCGGCAAAAATCGCTTTTTAAGATAATAACCGTCTGTATTGATCGTTTTTTCAGTGTTTAAATCTGAGTATGTCACTATTTTAAGGTTTATATTTCGGCGGAAGGGCTTGTCACGTAAAGGGTTTTTATCAGTTAACCGCATAAATGTGTATGCCAAGCGCCAGAAAAACGCCAAAGCCGCTTAAAGATAGTAATATGGGATTAATCTGGTTTCTTGTCTGTACTGACAATACCACACTGAGTTGAAGTAGAATTACATTAGGTCCACTTCAGTAATTAACTTAAATTTTATTTAAGTAATAGTCAGGGTCTTTTAATAATCAAAAGACTTACTGCTTGAATTTATTAAATTCCCTAATCGATGCGTCGTTCGATATACGGGGGGGTTGTTAATATTTTGTACAGAAAACAACAATGCTGTCATGGTCTCTGGCGGCCAGAGATCGAGGTAACCGGGAGGAAAGGGGGGATTTTGCCCGCATAGGATTATCAATGCTTATAAGGGTAAGCACTTTTCGTCGTAACTTTCACCACTATCAATAAGCCGTTGCGATAGATCACGGATAAAAAGCGATGCAGATAACGAAATATAAGTAATTTTTTTGCCCTCTTCTAATGAGTGGGGTACTGTCATAAGTGGCGCATGCCCTTTTAAGCTGCGTCTTAGAAATACACCAGGGTAGTTTGTAAATTAGAATTTAAAAAGTGAAGAAAACACTATGACAAGTGCAAATCGTCCGATACTTAATCTCGACCTCGATCTGCTAAGAACTTTTGTTGCTGTTGCTGATTTGAATACGTTTGCGGCTGCTGCCGTTGCCGTGTGTCGTACTCAGTCCGCAGTCAGTCAACAAATGCAGCGGTTAGAGCAATTGGTTGGCAAAGAGTTGTTCGCCCGTCATGGGCGCAATAAATTGTTAACCGAACATGGTATCCAGCTTCTCGGCTACGCCAGGAAAATCCTGCGCTTCAACGACGAAGCTTGTGCCTCCTTGATGTACAACAATATCAACGGCGTTCTGACTATCGGTGCTTCTGATGATACCGCCGATACCATTTTGCCTTTCTTGCTAAACCGCGTGACGTCGGTCTATCCCAAGCTGGCGATTGATGTGCGGGTGAAGCGTAGTCCGTTCATGATCGACATGCTGAAGAATGGTGAAGTGGATCTGGCCATCACCACCGTGGATACCGAAGGGCATCCGCACATCATTCTGCGTACATCTCCAACGTTGTGGTACTGCTCGGCGGATTACCATTACCAGGCGGGGGAACCGATCCCTCTGGTGGTGATGGATGAGCCAAGCCCGTTCCGAGCGATGGCGATCAAGCACCTCGAAGCTGCCGATATTCCTTGGCGTATTGCCTACGTGGCCTCTACGCTTTCTGCGGTGCGCGCGGCGTGCCGGGCAGGTTTGGGGATCACCGTGCGGCCAATCGAAATGATGAGCCCAGATCTGCGAGTTCTGGGCGCGGCGGAAGGTTTACCGCATCTTCCTGATACGCAGTATGCGCTATGCAAAGACATGAAGTGCGAAAATGAACTGGCCATGGCGATCTTCAGTGCCGTGCAAAACGGCAGTGAGATTTACCACTTCGGCGGCGGCGAATCTTCGGTGATCGATGAAGGTTCCAGCGTGGCGGATAGCGAAGAGTAGCGTTTTACCCTAAGCTAGCCATAGTAAAAGTTACAAACCTCTGCCACGGCGGAGGTTTTTTTTAGCTCAAAAAAATGAAATCAAGAATTTTGGCGTGTTGAAGGTAAATGCGATGCCAAATGGGTATTTATTCATGGTTTCTAGCAGGTGAAACCCGCATTTTTTCACATTGCTCGTTTTTTATGCAGTGATAACAATGAGTAAATACCTGGAGTTGATGGGGTTATTTTGCTATTTTACGCTGACGTTTTTTTACCTGAAATTGACAAAAATTGTTAAACCGCCACACTTTTTTTGAGGATTTCTGCCCGAAACGTGTCCTGGATCAAAAAAATACCCCTAGGTAGTGAGTGGAACAACAGGGAATTCCTGAGAGAATGGTATAGTAAAAGTGAAATGTGCCTGTGGGGTTATATCTATCTGTTTCCGTTGAGCAATCAACTGACACGATTTAGCCTAAGCCAAGCGCATCATATGTTAATTAAATGCTTCGTATGTAAATTAGTGTGTAGATACTTTTGTCAAAGTTGACAGAAGGTTATAGAAAGGAGTAAAAAGCCCACAGTAAAACACTGCCTAACTCTCTGTAAAAGCAGCTTGTTTGTGTGGTTATTTATCCTTCCCTTAAATCGATGTGGTGCACTAACTGCCAGTTACAAGAGCAGAACGATCGACGCCACTTTTGATGAGTAAGCATAGAGTATGTCAACAACCATTGAAGTCATCGCTCATCACTGGGCGTTCGCCGTATTTCTTATCATGGCTATCGGGCTCTGCGGCTTCATGCTGCTGGGTGCGTTCTTCTTGGGTGGGAGAGCCCAGGCTCGCGCCAAAAACACCCCTTATGAATCCGGGGTCGACTCGGTCGGTACGGCGCGTTTGCGTCTGTCCGCCAAGTTCTACCTGGTGGCCATGTTCTTCGTCATTTTCGATGTTGAAGCCTTATATCTGTACGCCTGGTCGGTCTCGATTCGTGAGAGCGGTTGGGTAGGCTTTATCGAAGCCGCCATTTTCATTTTGGTGTTATTGGCTGGTTTGGTTTATCTGGTGCGTATCGGCGCATTGGATTGGACTCCAACGCGCTCCAAGCGTTTGAGTAAGCCAACTATCATCAAGAACGCTAGCAACAGTCATCCGCAGTAACAGCGAGGCATTAAGATGGACTATACGCTCACCCGCATAGACCCGAACGGTGAGAACGACCGTTATCCCCTGCAAAAACAGGAGATCGTAGGCGATCCCCTTGAGCAGCAGGTTCACCGTACGGTTTACATGGGTAAACTCGAACATGCTTTGCATGACATGGTGAACTGGGGGCGTAAAAACTCTCTTTGGCCGTATAACTTCGGCCTTTCGTGCTGTTATGTGGAAATGGTGACCTCGTTTACCGCCGTTCACGACGTGGCGCGTTTTGGTGCGGAAGTATTGCGTGCCTCCCCACGCCAGGCCGACTTTATGGTCGTTGCCGGCACCTGCTTTACCAAGATGGCCCCGGTCATTCAGCGTTTGTACGAGCAAATGCTGGAGCCTAAATGGGTGATCTCGATGGGCTCCTGCGCCAACTCAGGCGGCATGTACGATATCTACTCAGTAGTCCAGGGCGTGGATAAATTCCTGCCGGTCGACGTGTATATTCCTGGCTGCCCACCACGCCCGGAAGCTTACATGCAGGCACTGCTGCTGCTGCAGGAATCCATTGGTAAAGAACGTCGCCCGCTGTCGTGGGTCGTTGGCGATCAGGGCGTGTACCGCGCCAATATGCCATCAGAAAAAGAACGTAAGCACGCCGAGCGTATTGCGGTAACCAACCTTCGGTCGCCTGACGAGATTTAAGACGTTCATTTAACGTCCATCTTAGTGCGCTATTGGTTAACACAGCGAAAAGTTGAACTTGCGGCGAAATAACCCTTTAGTGTGGTGAAAAAAATTATGACAGATTTAACGACGCACGAAGCTCTGCCTGCATGGCATACCCGCGATCATCTCGATGATCCGGTGATCGGCGAACTGCGCAACCGTTTTGGGCCGGAAGCCTTTACTGTTCAGCCCACCCGTACCGGAATGCCCGTGGTATGGGTCAAAGTTGAGCAGTTGCTGGAAGTTATGACGTTTTTGAGAAAACAACCGAAGCCGTACGTCATGCTGTTCGACCTGCATGGCATGGACGAGCGTCTTCGTACCCACCGTGAAGGCTTGCCTGCCGCGGACTTCTCTGTTTTCTACCATCTGATCTCTGTCGAACGTAACCGTGACATCATGCTGAAAGTGGCGCTGTCTGAAAAAGACCTGCACGTGCCCACAGCAACCAAGATTTTCCCGAATGCCAACTGGTATGAGCGCGAAACCTGGGAAATGTTCGGTATTACCTTCGACGGCCACCCGCACCTGACGCGCATCATGATGCCGCAGAGTTGGGAAGGTCATCCACTGCGTAAAGACTACCCGGCGCGCGCCACCGAATTCGATCCTTTTGTGTTGACCAAACAAAAAGAAGATCTGGAGATGGAGTCGCTGAAGTTCAAGCCGGAAGAGTGGGGCATGAAGCGCGGCACCGAGAATGAGGACTTCATGTTCCTTAACCTCGGCCCGAACCACCCTTCTTCACACGGTGCATTCCGTATCATTCTGCAGTTGGACGGTGAAGACATCGTTGACTGTGTGCCGGACGTGGGTTACCACCACCGTGGCGCAGAGAAGATGGGCGAACGCCAGTCTTGGCACAGTTTTATCCCGTATACCGACCGTATCGAATACCTTGGCGGCTGCGTAAACGAAATGCCTTACGTACTGGCGGTGGAAAAACTGGCCGGGATCGTGGTGCCGGATCGTGTCAACACCATCCGCGTCATGCTGTCTGAGCTGTTCCGCATCAACAGCCACCTGCTGTACATCAGTACCTTTATCCAGGACGTGGGCGCCATGACCCCGGTGTTCTTTGCCTTTACCGACCGTCAGAAAGTTTATGATGTCGTTGAAGCGATTACCGGCTTCCGTATGCATCCGGCCTGGTTCCGCATAGGTGGCGTGGCGCACGACCTACCGCGTGGCTGGGATCGCCTGCTGCGTGACTTCCTGGACTGGATGCCGAAGCGCCTCGATTCCTATGTGAAAGCGGCACTGCACAACTCCGTTCTGAAAGGGCGTTCTGTCGGCGTGGCTTCTTACAACGCCAAAGAAGCGTTGGAATGGGGTGTGACTGGTGCTGGCTTGCGCGCTACCGGCGTTGAGTTTGACGTGCGTAAATGGCGTCCATACTCCGGCTATGAAAACTTCGATTTTGAAGTGCCGGTCGGCGACGGTAACAGCGACTGCTATACCCGCGTGATGCTGAAAGTGGAAGAGCTGCGCCAGAGCCTGCGCATTCTTGAGCAGTGCCTGAACAATATGCCGGAAGGCCCGTTCAAGGCCGATCATCCGCTGACCACGCCGCCGCCGAAAGAGCGCACGTTGCAGCATATTGAAACGCTGATCACCCACTTCCTGCAGGTTTCCTGGGGCCCGGTGATGCCAGCCAACGAATCATTCCAGATGGTTGAAGCCACGAAAGGGATCAACAGCTACTACCTGACCAGCGACGGCAGCACCATGAGCTATCGCACCAGGATCCGTACGCCAAGCTATGCTCACCTGCAGCAAATCCCTGCGGTGATCCGTGGCAGCCTGGTCTCTGACCTGATCGTCTATCTGGGTAGTATCGATTTTGTAATGTCAGATGTGGACCGCTAACTATGCATGATCTTAAAGACACTCACGTGAGTCACGATGCGCTTGAGACCACCAATGCAGCCGCTCCCCAGAGCGGCGCTGATGCATTTGTGCTGAGCGCGGAAGAACGTGATGCGATCGAGCACGAAAAGCACCATTACGAGGATCCACGCGCCGCCTCCATTGAAGCACTGAAGATCGTGCAGAAGCAGCGTGGCTGGGTTCCGGATGGGGCGATTTATGCCATCGCTGAAGTGCTGGGCATCCCAGCCAGCGACGTAGAAGGCGTGGCCACGTTCTACAGCCAGATTTTCCGCCAGCCAGTAGGACGCCATGTGATCCGTTACTGTGACAGCGTGGTTTGTCACATCAACGGCTACCAGGGCATTCAGGCCGCGCTGGAAAAGAAACTCAACATCAAGCCGGGCCAGACTACCTTCGACGGTCGCTTCACCCTGCTGCCGACCTGCTGTCTGGGCAACTGCGACAAAGGCCCGAACATGATGATCGATGAAGATACTCATGCTCACCTGACGCCAGAAAACGCGGTCGAACTGTTGGAGCGGTATAAATGATGATTGATATCAAACGTACTGCCGAAATGCATCCGCTGACCTGGCGCCTGCGCGATGACCAACAGCCGGTCTGGCTGGATGAATATCGCAGCAAGAACGGTTACCAGGGCGCGGAAAAAGCGCTGAAAGGCATGGCCGCCGACGACATCGTCACCCTGGTGAAAGATGCCGGGCTGAAAGGCCGTGGTGGTGCAGGTTTCTCCACCGGTTTGAAGTGGAGCCTGATGCCGAAAGACGAATCCATGAACATCCGTTACCTGCTGTGTAACGCCGATGAAATGGAGCCGGGCACCTATAAAGACCGTCTGCTGATGGAGCAACTGCCACACCTGTTGGTGGAAGGCATGCTGATTTCGGCATTTGCGCTGAAAGCCTATCGAGGTTACATCTTCCTGCGTGGCGAATACGTCGAGGCTGCAGTGCACCTGCGCCGTGCGATTGCGGAAGCTACCGAAGCAGGCCTGCTGGGCAAAAATATCATGGGCAGCGGCTTTGACTTCGAGCTGTTCGTCCACACCGGCGCTGGCCGCTACATCTGCGGTGAAGAAACGGCGCTGATCAACTCGCTGGAAGGCCGCCGTGCCAACCCGCGCTCCAAGCCGCCATTCCCCGCTTCCGTGGGCGTATGGGGCAAACCGACCTGCGTGAACAACGTAGAGACCTTGTGTAACGTGCCTGCCATCCTCGAGCATGGTGTGGACTGGTACAAAGGGATCTCTGCCGGTAAGAGTAACGACGCCGGTACCAAACTGATGGGCTTCTCTGGCCGGGTGAAAAACCCAGGCGTCTGGGAGCTGCCGTTTGGCACTACCGCGCGTGAAATTCTGGAAGATTACGCCGGTGGCATGCGTGATGGCCTGAAATTTAAAGCCTGGCAGCCGGGCGGGGCGGGTACCGACTTCCTGACCGCCGATCACCTGGATCTGCCAATGGACTTCGAAAGCATCGGTAAAGCGGGCAGCCGTTTAGGTACGGCGCTGGCGATGGCGGTGGATCACGAAATCGGCATGGTTCCCCTGGTGCGTAACCTGGAAGAGTTCTTTGCCCGTGAGTCCTGTGGCTGGTGTACACCGTGCCGTGACGGCTTGCCGTGGAGCGTGAAGATCCTGCGTGCTTTGGAAAGAGGCGAAGGCCAGCCGGGGGATATCGAAACCCTCGAGCAGCTGTGCCGCTCCCTTGGCCCAGGTAAAACCTTCTGCGCCCATGCGCCAGGTGCCGTAGAGCCACTGCAAAGCGCGATTAAATATTTCCGTGAAGAGTTTGAAGCCGGGATTTCCCCACAGTACTTGGGCAATCTCCAGGCGGTTGGCGGCATTCAGCCAAACAACTTGTTGAAGCAACGCTGGTAATCCTGCTTTGCCTGGGTGCGGTGAGCGCGCCCCGAAACACGGCCAGAATTTTTGATTAACGCCTGCCTTATGGGCAGGCCACTTGGAAGCATGCTGACTATGGCTACGATTCATGTAGACGGCAAAGAATACGACGTAGATGGAGCCGACAACCTGTTGCAGGCGTGTCTCTCCCTCGGCCTCGATATTCCTTACTTTTGCTGGCATCCGGCGCTTGGAAGCGTCGGCGCTTGCCGCCAATGTGCGGTAAAGCAATACCAAAACGCGGACGATACGCGTGGCCGTTTGGTGATGTCCTGTATGACACCGGCATCCGATGGAACCTTTATTTCCATCGATGACGCAGAAGCCAAACAGTTCCGTGAAAGCGTGGTCGAGTGGTTGATGACCAACCACCCGCACGACTGTCCGGTATGTGAAGAGGGCGGTAACTGTCACCTGCAAGATATGACAGTAATGACCGGCCACAGCTTCCGTAAATATCGCTTCAGTAAGCGCACCCACAACAATCAGGAACTGGGGCCATTTATCTCGCACGAGATGAACCGCTGCATCGCCTGTTACCGTTGTGTGCGTTACTACAAAGACTACGCGGATGGCACCGATTTTGGTGTCTACGGCGCGCACGACAACGTCTATTTCGGTCGTCCGGAAAGCGGCACGCTGGAAAGCGAGTTCTCCGGCAACTTGGTAGAAGTGTGCCCAACCGGCGTATTCACCGACAAAACCCACTCCGAGCGTTACAACCGTAAGTGGGACATGCAGTTTGCCCCGAGCATCTGCCAGCAGTGCAGCATCGGCTGTAACACCAGCCCAGGTGAGCGCTATGGCGAACTGCGCCGTATCGAAAACCGTTACAACGGCAGCGTGAACCACTATTTCCTGTGTGACCGCGGCCGCTTTGGTTATGGCTATGTGAACCAGAAAGATCGCCCTCGTCAGCCGCAGCAACTGCGTGGCAACGACTGGATCACCCTGAACGCCGAACAGGCGATGCAGGGCGCGGCAGATATTCTGCGTCAGGCCAACAAAACCATCGGTATCGGTTCACCGCGTGCCAGCCTGGAAAGCAACTTTGCGTTGCGTGAACTGGTCGGCGCCGAGAACTTCTATACCGGCATCAATCAGGCTGAACAACAGCGCCTGGACCTGATGCTCAACGTGTTGAAAAACAGCGGCGTTTATACGCCTAACCTGCGTGAAATCGAAAGCTACGACGCGGTGTTGGTACTGGGTGAAGATTTGACCCAGACCGGCGCTCGTATCGCGCTGTCGGTACGTCAGGCGGTGAAAGGGAAAGCCCGCGCGATGGCTGCGGCACATCGCGTCGCCGATTGGCAGATCGCGGCGGTGCAAACCATCGGCCAGCACGCCAAACACCCGCTGTTCGTCACTAACGTTGATAACACCCGTCTGGACGACATCGCCGCCTGGAACTACCGTGCGCCGGTGGATGAGCAAGCCCGTTTAGGCTTCGCCATTGCCCACGCGCTGGATGAGTCCGCGCCGGCGGTGACCGATCTGGCCGAAGATCTGAACAAGAAAATCGATGTGATCGTGCAGGCCCTGGCCGGTGCGCAGAAACCCTTGATCATCACCGGCAGCAATGCGGGTAGCACAGCGATCATTGAAGCTGCGGCCAACATTGCCAAGGCGTTGAAAGGTCGCGGTGCCAATGTCGGCATCACCTTCGTTGCCGCCGCTGCCAACAGCATGGGCTTGGCGATGATTGGTGGTGGCTCGCTGGACGAGGCACTGGTGCAGTTGGAAAGTGGTGCCGCTGATACCGCCATCGTGATGGAAAACGATCTCTATCGTCACGCCCCTGCGGCCAAAGTGGATGCCGCATTGGCCAAGATCAGTAACCTGATCGTTGCCGATCACCAGCGCACCGCCATCATGGACAAAGCCAACCTGATCCTGTCTGCGGCCAGTTTTGCAGAGAGCGATGGGACCTTGGTCAGCCAGGAAGGCCGCGCACAGCGCTTCTTCCAGGTCTACGACCCGGCTTATTACGATGATGCCAAGAAAAATATCTACAGCGTGATGTTGGAAAGCTGGCGTTGGATGCACTCGCTGCATTCCACCTACACCAGCCGCCAGGTTGACTGGACCCAGCTCGATGACGTGATTGCCGCCTGCGTGAGCGCATTGCCGCAGTTGCAAGGTATTGTCGAAGCTGCCCCAGATGCGACCTTCCGCATCCGTGGTCAGAAACTGGCCCGTTCACCGCACCGCTACAGTGGCCGCACCGCGATGCGTGCCGATATCAGCGTGCATGAACCGCGTCAGCCGCAAGATAAAGACACCATGTTCGCCTTCTCGATGGAAGGGAACAACAGCCCGCTGGCTGACCGTCAGCAGATCCCATTTGCCTGGGCACCAGGTTGGAACTCACCGCAGGCATGGAACAAGTTCCAGGCCGAAGTGGGTGGCAAACTGCGCCATGGCGATCCGGGTATCCGCCTGATCGAAGCAGGGGAGGGCAACCTCGGTTACTTCACCGCTATCCCTACGGCGTTCAAAGCCGAAGGCTGGCGTGTTGCGCCGTATTACCACCTGTTTGGCAGTGACGAAATGTCACAGCGCTCCGAAGTGATCCAGCAGCGTATGCCTCAGGCCTACGTGATGATCAACGTTGCCGATGCCGCACAGTTGGGTGTCAATGCCGGTGCCTGGGTCGAGTTCAGCTGTGCAGGTCAAACGCTGCGTTTGCCGGTACGCCTGAGTGAAACCCTGAGCCAAGGCCAGGTTGGTTTGCCGCTCGGCTTGCCAGGGATCCCGCCGGTATTGGTGGGTGCGAAGGTTGAAAATCTGCGGGAGGCGGCACTATGAGCTGGTTGACACCTGAGGTGATCGACATCCTGATCGCCGTGTTGAAAGCGGTGGTGATCCTGTTGGTCGTGGTCACCTGCGGGGCGTTTATGAGCTTCGGCGAACGCCGTCTGCTGGGCCTGTTCCAGAACCGTTACGGGCCAAACCGTGTCGGCTGGGGCGGTTCGCTGCAGCTGGTCGCCGACATGATCAAAATGTTCTTCAAAGAAGACTGGGTTCCGACCTTCGCCGACCGCATGATCTTTACGCTGGCCCCGGTGATCGCCTTTACCTCGCTGCTGTTGGCCTTTGCCATCGTGCCGGTCAGCCCGACCTGGTCGGTGGCCGATCTCAACATCGGTATTCTGTTCTTCCTGATGATGGCTGGCCTGGCGGTGTATGCCGTGCTGTTCGCCGGCTGGTCCAGTAACAACAAATACTCGCTGTTAGGGGCGATGCGTGCTTCGGCACAAACCCTGAGCTACGAAGTGTTCCTCGGCCTGTCCGTGCTGGGCGTGGTGGCGCAAGCCGACTCGTTCAACATGCAGGCGATTGTTGAATCACAGGCGCACATCTGGAACGTCATTCCGCAATTCTTTGGTTTCATTACCTTTGCGATTGCCGGTGTGGCGGTATGTCACCGCCACCCATTTGACCAGCCGGAAGCCGAGCAGGAACTGGCCGACGGTTACCACATTGAATATTCCGGTATGAAATTCGGTCTGTTCTTCGTGGGGGAATACATCGGTATCGTGACCGTGTCCGCCCTGATTGTGACGTTGTTCTTCGGCGGTTGGCAGGGTCCATTCCTGCCGCCATTCATCTGGTTCGCACTGAAAACGGCCTTCTTCATGGTGATGTTCATTCTGATCCGTGCTTCGTTGCCGCGTCCGCGTTATGACCAGGTGATGTCTTTCGGCTGGAAAATTTGCCTGCCGTTGACGCTGCTGAACCTGCTGGCAACCGCCGCGGTCATTTTGTACAACGCTCAATAAGGGGTGAATAAACCATGACATTGAAAGAGTTAGTGGTTGGTTTCGGCACCCAGGTGCGCAGCCTTTGGATGATTGGCCTACACGCCTTCGCCAAACGCGAAACCCAGATGTATCCGGAAGAACCGGTTTACCTGCCGCCCCGCTACCGTGGCCGCATCGTGCTGACGCGCGATCCGGACGGAGAAGAGCGCTGCGTAGCCTGTAACCTGTGTGCGGTTGCCTGTCCGGTTGGCTGTATCTCCCTGCAAAAAGCAGAGCAGAAAGATGGCCGCTGGTATCCGGAATTTTTCCGCATCAACTTCTCACGCTGCATTTTCTGCGGTCTGTGCGAAGAAGCTTGCCCAACTACCGCGATCCAGCTGACGCCGGATTTCGAAATGGGTGAGTTCAAGCGCCAGGATCTGGTGTACGAAAAAGAAGATCTGTTGATCTCGGGGCCGGGTAAATATCCGGAATATAACTTCTACCGGATGGCCGGTATGGCGATTGACGGCAAAGCCAAAGGCGAAGCCGAAAACGAAGCCAAACCGATCGACGTCAAAGGTCTGTTGCCTTAAGGAGCCAGCAAGCATGGAAATTGCCTTTTATCTGGCAGGGTTCATTGCGATTATCGCGACCATTCGCGTCATTTCGCATACCAATCCTGTGCATGCGCTGCTGTATCTGATCGTCTCTTTACTGGCGATCTCGGCAGTCTTTTTCTCACTGGGTGCCTATTTTGCGGGTGCTCTGGAAATCATCGTCTACGCCGGTGCCATTATGGTGCTGTTCGTGTTCGTGGTCATGATGCTCAACCTCGGCAACGCGGTGCAGCAGCAAGAGCGCGACTGGCTGAAGCCTGCCGTCTGGATTGGCCCTGGTCTGCTGTCACTGATCTTGCTGGTGGTGCTGATTGTGGCGATCCGCAGCGTGTCCGATCAGGGCATCACCGGTGAAATGGTGGATGCTAAAGCGGTTGGGATCAGCCTGTTTGGTCCTTACGTGCTGGCGGTTGAGCTGGCTTCAATGCTGCTGTTGGCGGGCCTGGTCGTTGCCTTCCACATTGGTCGTGAGCACAAACCGGGTGAAGTGTTCAGCAATACCCCGGCAAGCAGCGAAATGGCGAAAAGAAAATCGGAGGACCAAGCATGATCCCTCTTCAACATGGGCTGATCCTGGCGGCGATCCTGTTCGTCCTGGGGCTGACTGGCTTGATGTTACGCCGTAACCTGCTGTTTATGCTGATCAGTCTGGAAGTGATGATCAACGCTGCGGCGTTGGCGTTTATCGTGGCGGGTAGCTATTGGGGCCAAACCGACGGGCAGGTGATGTACATCCTGGCCATCAGCCTGGCGGCAGCCGAGGCCAGTATCGGCCTGGCGTTGCTGCTACAGCTCTACCGTCGTCGGCATACCCTGGATATTGACACTGTCAGTGAGATGCGCGGATGAACCTATTATATTTAACTATTCTGCTACCGCTGATCGGGTTCCTGCTGTTGGCATTTTCCCGTGGCCGCTGGTCTGAAAACACCGCGGCGACCGTTGGCGTAGGGTCGATTGGCCTGGCGGCACTGGTCACGGTGTATGTGGCGATTGATTTCCTGGGCCAAAAGGCCGCTGGCGTGCAGCTGTATGAGCAAAGCCTGTGGAACTGGATGAGCGTTGGCGACTTTAACGTCGGCGTTACCCTGGTGCTGGACGGCCTGTCCCTGACCATGCTGTCGGTAGTGACCGGCGTTGGCTTCCTGATCCACATGTATGCTTCCTGGTACATGCGTGGGGAAGAGGGCTACTCCCGCTTCTTCGCTTACACCAACCTGTTTATTGCCAGCATGGTGGTATTGGTACTGGCAGACAACCTGCTGCTGATGTACCTGGGTTGGGAAGGCGTGGGCCTGTGCAGCTATCTGTTGATCGGTTTCTACTACAAAGATCCGGCCAACGGCGCGGCGGCGATGAAAGCCTTCATCGTTACCCGCGTGGGCGACGTGTTCCTGGCCATTGCGCTGTTCATCCTGTACCACGAGCTGGGTACGCTGAACATCCGTGAACTGATGGTGCTGGCACCGCAGAAACTGGCGGTTGGCGATACGGCATTGACCTGGGCAACCCTGATGTTACTGGGTGGCGCAGTCGGTAAATCAGCTCAGCTGCCGTTGCAAACCTGGCTGGCAGATGCGATGGCGGGGCCAACCCCGGTATCTGCCTTGATCCACGCCGCAACCATGGTTACCGCAGGTGTCTACCTGATTGCCCGTATGCATGGCCTGTTCCTGATGACGCCGGAAGTGCTGAATCTGGTCGGTATTATTGGTGGCGTTACGCTGCTGCTGGCGGGCTTTGCCGCGCTGGTGCAGACCGACATCAAACGCGTACTTGCCTATTCCACCATGAGCCAGATTGGCTACATGTTCCTGGCGCTGGGCGTGCAGGCATGGGATGCGGCTATCTTCCACCTGATGACTCACGCGTTCTTCAAGGCGCTGCTGTTCCTGTCCTCCGGTTCAGTTATCCTGGCCTGTCATCATGAGCAGAACATCTTCAAGATGGGTGGCCTGCGCAAGAGCATTCCGCTGGTGTATGTGTGCTTCCTGGTGGGGGGCGCGGCGCTGTCTGCTCTGCCTATCGTCACCGCTGGCTTCTTCAGTAAGGATGAAATCCTGGCGGGCGCCATGGCGAACGGCCACGTCAACCTGATGATTGCCGGTCTGATTGGTGCATTCATGACCTCACTGTATACCTTCCGCATGATCTTCATCGTGTTCCACGGCGAAGAGAAAATCAAAGCGCATGCGGGCAAAGGTATTACTCACCACCTGCCACTGTTGGTGCTGATGGTGCTGTCCACCTTCGTCGGCGCGATGATTGTGCCGCCGTTGCAGGGTGTACTGCCGGAAACCACCGAATTGGCACACGGCAGCGTTCTGACATTGGAGATCGCCTCTGGCGTGGTCGCTATCGTCGGGATCCTGCTGGCAGCTGCGCTGTGGCTGGGCCAACGTCGCCTGGTCAACAGCATCGCGAACAGCGCTCCGGGTCGTTTCTTCTCGACCTGGTGGTTCCATGCCTGGGGCTTCGACTGGCTGTATGACAAAGTGTTCGTCAAGCCATACCTGGGCATCGCCAAGCTGCTGCAAAGCGATCCGCTGAACTCACTGATGAACCTGCCTGCGCTGTTCTCCCGCTGGGGGAACCGTGGCCTGACGGTGAGTGAGAACGGTCAGATCCGCTGGTATATCGCGTCTATGGGTGTGGGTGCAGTGCTGGTACTGGCTCTGTTGATTTTGGTTTAACTGAATAATTTAAACAGACGCATTTTGGGTTCGGCCCTTGTCGAACAAGGGCCCGATACAAGTTTTTTAGATTATTCATATAAGGGACACAAAACGCCATGCTATTACCTTGGCTAATTCTTATCCCCTTTATCGGCGGTCTGCTGTGCTGGCAGTGCGAGCGTTTCGGTACTAAGGCGCCGCGCTGGATAGCGTTGATCGCAATGGGGCTGACGTTGGCGCTTTCTCTGCAACTGTGGTTGCAGGGGGGCTATTCGTTGATAAAACCGCAGGGCATGCCGCAGTGGCAGTCTGAGTTTATGTTGCCGTGGATCCCACGCTTTGGCATCAGCATTCACCTGGCGCTGGACGGCCTGTCACTGCTGATGGTGGTGCTGACCGGTTTCCTGGGCGTGCTGGCGATCCTCTGTTCCTGGCGTGAAATCCAGAAGTATCAGGGCTTCTTCCACCTGAACCTGTTGTGGATCCTGGGCGGCGTGATTGGCGTGTTCCTGGCCATCGACCTGTTCCTGTTCTTCTTCTTCTGGGAAATGATGCTGGTGCCGATGTACTTCCTGATCGCCTTGTGGGGTCATAAAGCATCGGATGGTAAAACCCGTATCACCGCAGCAACCAAGTTCTTCATCTATACCCAGGCCAGCGGTCTGGTGATGCTGATTGCGATCCTGGGCCTGGTATTCGTGCACTACAATGCGACCGGCGTGTGGACCTTCAACTACGAAGATCTGCTGAAAACCCCAATGTCGCACAACGTTGAATACCTGTTGATGCTGGGCTTCTTCATCGCGTTCGCGGTGAAAATGCCGGTGGTGCCATTGCACGGCTGGTTGCCGGATGCGCATAGCCAGGCACCAACGGCGGGTTCTGTCGACCTGGCGGGGATCTTGCTGAAGACGGCGGCCTACGGCCTGCTGCGTTTCAGCCTGCCGCTGTTCCCGAACGCGTCCGCCGAGTTTGCTCCTATTGCCATGTGGCTGGGTGTGATTGGTATCTTCTACGGTGCCTGGATGGCGTTCGCACAGACCGATATCAAACGTCTGATTGCCTACACCTCCGTTTCCCATATGGGCTTCGTGCTGATCGCCATCTACACCGGTAGCCAGCTGGCTTACCAGGGTGCGGTTATCCAGATGATCGCCCACGGTTTGTCTGCCGCTGGTATGTTCATCATCTGTGGCCAGCTGTACGAACGTCTGCACACTCGCGATATGCGTCAGATGGGCGGCCTGTGGGGACGTATCAAGTACCTTCCTGCGCTGTCACTGTTCTTCGCGGTGGCAACTCTGGGGATGCCGGGTACCGGTAACTTCGTCGGTGAATTCATGATCCTGTTCGGCAGCTTCCAGGTTGTACCAGTGATCACCGTGATTTCTACCTTCGGTCTGGTGTTTGCTTCGGTTTACTCGTTGATCATGATGCAGCGTGCCTACTACGGCACCCCGAAATCTGATCAACCGTTGCCGGGCATGACCGCACGTGAACTGTTTATCATTCTGCTGTTGGTGGTACTGCTGGTGCTGCTGGGTGTCTATCCTCAGCCAATCCTCGATACCTCAAGTGCGGCGATGAGCAACGTGCAACACTGGTTTGGTCCGTCAGTTTCAGCAATTTCAACAACAAGGCCGTAATTCGCCATGACAATAACTCCTCAACAACTGATCGCACTGTTACCGCTGTTGATCGTCGGATTGACGGTGGTGGTTGTGATGCTGTGCATTGCGTGGCGACGCGACCACTTTATCAACGCCACCCTGACAGTGATCGGTCTTAACCTGGCGCTGCTTTCACTCTACTTTGTTGGCCAGGTAGGCCCAATGGACGTCACCCCGCTGGTGCGGGTTGACGGTTACTCGATGTTCTACACCGGGCTGGTGGTGCTGGCGAGTCTGGCAACCTGTACCTTTGCCTATCCATGGCTGGTGGGTTACCCGGATAACCGCGAAGAGTTCTACCTGCTGGTGCTGATTGCTACCATGGGTGGCATTCTGCTGGCGAGCGCCAACCACCTGGCTTCACTGTTCCTGGGTATTGAGCTGATCTCGCTGCCGCTGTTTGGTCTGATAGGGTATGCCTATCGCCAGAAGCGTTCGCTGGAAGCGGCCATCAAGTACATGGTGCTGTCTGCGGCGGCCTCCAGCTTCCTGCTGTTCGGTATGGCACTGCTGTATGCCGAATCCGGTGACCTGTCACTGGCAGGCCTGGGCAAAAGCATGCAGGAGAACATGATGCATCAGCCGCTGATCCTGGCAGGCATGGGCATGATGATCGTCGGTCTGGGCTTCAAACTCTCCCTGGTACCTTTCCAGCTGTGGACGCCGGATGTGTATCAAGGGGCGCCAGCGCCGGTCTCAACCTTCCTGGCTACCGCCAGCAAGATTGCGATCTTCGCCGTCGTGATGCGTCTGTTCCTGTACGCACCGGCTGCCGACAACGAAGCGCTGCGGATGGTGTTGTCGATCATCGCCGTCTGCTCGATCCTGTTCGGTAACCTGATGGCGATCAGCCAGACCAACATCAAGCGACTGCTGGGTTACTCCTCGATCGCTCACCTGGGTTATCTGCTGGTAGCGCTGGTTGCGGTGCAAACCCACCAGCTGTCGCTGGAAACCGCCGGGGTGTATCTGGCCGGTTACCTGTTCAGCAGCCTGGGTGCCTTCGGTGTGGTTAGCCTGATGTCCAGCCCGTACCGTGGCCCGGACGCGGACTCGCTGTTCTCCTATCGCGGCCTGTTCTGGCACAAGCCAATCCTGTCAGCGGTTATGACAGTGATGATGCTTTCCCTGGCCGGTATCCCGATGACGCTGGGCTTTATCGGTAAGTTCTTCGTGATTGCGATGGGCGTTAGTGCTCACCTGTGGTGGTTGACCGGTGCCGTGGTGCTGGGTAGTGCGATCGGTTTGTACTACTACCTGCGTGTGACCGTCAGCCTGTTCCTCAGCGCGCCGGAAACGCTGGTTCGCGATACGCCAAACAACTGGGCGTTGACCGCCGGTGGTGTGGTGGTGCTGATCTCTGCCGCGTTGGTGCTGTTGCTGGGTATCTACCCGCAGCCGCTGATTACGCTGGTGCAGATGGCACAGCCGATGTTCTGATTGATCTCGAGCTAGACAACAAGGGTCGCCAAATGGCGGCCCTTGTTTTTTTGTGGACTAGAGTACGCCGCCGTTAAACGAGATTTCCAGCTCTTGCACCACCGCGCGTATTCTTGCCGTGTGTTGCAGATCCGGATGTAACACCAGCCAGATATCGACCCAGTCCTGATTCTCTGGGAGGATACGCACCAGATCGGGATCGCTATCGGCCAGGAAGCAAGAAAGCAGGCCGATGCCCAACCCGTTGCGCGTTGCCGAACGCAGTAACAGCTGTGAGTTGCATTGCAGCACCACGTTTGGCTCGTTCAACAGCTCTCCACCGAAGTTGTCCCAGTGGCGTGGTACCAGCTCGCGCGGGAACATCAGCAAATCGTGGCCGCGCAGATGGTCGCCTTTACTCGGCGTTCCGTGTTGATCCAGGTAGCCCTGCGTGGCATATAACCCCATCTCAATAGTTGCCAGACGTTTGATGACCAGCTCATCAGATTCAGGGCGAGCACCACGAATAGCCAGATCGGCCCCGCGATAGGAGATGTCGGAGATATTGAGCGCCGTCAGTAGCGTGATGGTGATATGCGGGTATTTCTCGCGCAGCCGTTTCAGTGCCGGTATCACAAAGGCCTCGGCCAAGGTATCGGTGGTAGCGATGCGTACTTCACCCGTCAGGCTTTGATCGCCGCTGCTGGCTTTACGAGCGATAGCCTGAACCGCATTTTCCATTGCCAGCACTTCTGCCAGCATGGCTTCACCCAGCGGGCTGAGCGAGAAGGATTTTGGCGTGCGGATAAACAGTTTTGAACCCAACGCCTGTTCGAAAGCGCTGATCCGCCGCCCCACGGTAGCTTGATCGACGTGAAGTTCATGGGCAGCCTTGCGTAACGTACCGCAGCGTGCCACCGCCAGAAAGAAGCGTGCATCATCCCAATTCATTGTGCAGTGTCCTTGGTGGCATCCGATCTATTTTGGCCGCCAGCGGCGGCAGAGAGAGTTATTATCTGGTAAGCGATAAGTAAATGCATCTGCGGGACGTTATGGAGCAAGCTTATTTGTAGCAGGCAATCCATTTTGCGCAAGAATGCTGGTATTCTTGGGCGGTGCCGCTAACACATTTCCGACGGTGAAAACCGCCGCGTAAGAGATTATCTGCAGCCCGGCAGGGCTGCATTCTGGGGAAATCATGGTTGCTTTATGGATGGTCGCTGCCAGCGTGTTCTTCGCGCTGATGGGGGCCTGCATCAAACTGGCTTCGGCCAAGGTCGGTTTCTTCGATATTATTTTTTACCGTTCATTGATCAACGTGGCCATCGTGGCGGCGCTGATAAAAATCAAAAATATCGGTTTTCGTACCCGCCATCTTGGCTTGCACATGAAGCGCGCCGCGATTGGCAATGCGGCCATGTATTGCGGCTTCTATGCGCTGATCCATCTGCCTATCGCTACCGCAACCACGCTGGGCTATACCAATCCGATTTTCCAATCGGTGATCACCTTCGTCACGGCAAGAGGCCAACTGACCGGCAGGTTGCTGTTCTCGGTGCTGCTGGGCTTTGTGGGCATCCTGATCTTGTTGCGTCCAGATGTACCGAACGGGGAATATACCGCCACCTTGATTGGCTTGCTGTCTGGATTGCTGACGGCACTGGCCTATTTCAACGTCGGCAAACTGGTGCGTACCGGGGAGCCTGAACTGCGTGTGGTGTTCTACTTCTCTCTGGTTGGTACCTTGTTCGGCGTGGTGATGAGTTCGATTGTCGGATTCGCGGCGTTGGATGCCACCAGCCTGCTGTATGTCTGCGCTATCGGCGTATTCGGCAGCCTGGGGCAGATCACCATGACCCGCGCCTATGGCGGCGGCAATGCGGTCACCGTCGGCATTCTTTCCTACAGCACGATCATTTTCTCCACGCTGCTCGGCTACCTGATTTTTGCCCAGACCCTGTCGTTTATCGCCGCGGCGGGGATGGTGCTGATCATCCTTTCCGGAGCGTTGGCCATTTTGCGCCGTGCACCCGCTAAAAAGATAGCCACGGCTTCGGTGTGATTTTACCGCTCTGGCCACCTGCAACAATGCATCATAGTGCTGCATTGTTGGTGGTTTTGGCGGTCTGCTCTGAACGCTATGATGAGCGCCTGATATTTTGCGGGTGAGGTGATTTGCCTGCGTATTTAGGGAGAAAATCATGTCCGACGGTGTAGCCGTTGATAAAACCGCGCGAGCCAACACGGCCTCCTCGCCTGGAGCCATTGTACTGTTTCTAGCGCTGGCATTGATGTCGGCACTGCTCAACAGCAGTGCACCAACGCCGCTTTATCCCTTGTACCAACAGCAACTGGCACTGACCTCGGTCAGCCTGACCCTGATCTACGGGGCTTATGCCGCTGGCGTACTGATTTCCCTGTTCGCCGTGGGCAAGCTGGCTGGCAAGGTAAAAGATTTACGCAGCATGATCGTCCCGGCGCTGCTGGTGGTGTTGTTGGGAGCATTGCTTTTTGCCCTGGCTGATTCATTTTCCCTGATGTTGATGGCTCGCTTGCTGGCCGGTGTAGGCACGGGGGCGTTGACCGGAGCGGCAAATATTGCGTTGGTTCGTTTTGGTCCTGCGGACGGTGGCAAGCAGGCGGCGCTAATTGCTACCTTGTCCTTTACTGCCGGGTTGGCATTGGGGCCGATTTTTAGTGGTATAGCGTTGCAGACCGGTTTTCATACCACCTCGCTGCCGTTTGTGATCATCATGGCGGTGGCAACGATTGCCGCTTTGGGGATTATGCTAAGCTGGCCTGCGCGCGTGGTGGTCAAAGCTGGCGTCCGTTTGGCTGAGGATACTGGGGCAGGGGAAAATACCTTGGCTGCGGGCCTGCGCGCGACCGGGAGCCGGTTTTTCGTGTGTGCCGGCGCGCTGTTTGTCTGTTGGGCGCTGGCTGCCAGCATCCTGGCGATCGGCCCCAACGTGGCGGAAACGCTGCTGGGTATGCAAAACCGCAGCAGTTTCGGCTATGTGATTGCGGTCTACCTGCTGATTGCCGGGGCCAGCCAGATCCTGAGTCGTCAAATCAATGCACGCCATTCGCTGATGTTTGGCTGCCTGGCACAGGCGTTAGCGGTGGTGGTCTTTGCCGAAGCCATTCAGATCCATTCACTGGGGCTGGCCGCTGCGGGGATGGTCATTGCCGGTTATGCTTACGGAGCCATCTTTGTCGGCAGTGCGACGCTGGTTAACCTGATTTCACCCCAAGCCAGCCATGCACGCCTGATCTCGCTGTTCTATGTGATTGCTTATGTTGCCAACTGGGTGCCCATTCTACTTGGCAGTATCATCGACCATGCCAGTCTGCATCTGGCGGTAAACCTATTATTCCTGGTGACTGTCATCGTCTGCGTGGTGTTGGGGCTATGGGTTACGCGAGTGGGCTTCCCGCGCTGAACCTGGCTATTTGGCTGGTGGTCGCTCTTGTGATCACCGCCTTTATTCAATCATGTGGCTAGCGGTTTTTTCGCGTAGGATGATGAAAAAATGCCCTATTTTTGTGATTAATATCTCATTTTAATGATTACAATGCATCAATTTGCACTATTGATGTGATTTTTATCACATCGTATTGACTGATTTCGCGTAAACTGTGTGGATTATTTTTAGCGGATCAGGATTATGAACGTCATTTTTGCCATTGCGGTAACTACCGGTATTCTCTCCGGCGTATGGGGCTGGGTTGCCATCAGCCTTGGGCTAATCAGTTGGGCGGGCTTTCTTGGCTGCACGGCCTATTTTGCCTGCCCGCAAGGTGGCCTCAAGGGCTTGGCGATCAGCACGCTGACCTGCTTGAGCGGCGTGTTCTGGGCGATGGTCATCATTCACGGCAGCGCGTTGGAACCTGCCTGGAGCATTCTGGGCTACCTGCTGACTGGCATCGTCGCCTTCCTGATGTGCATTCAGGCCAAACAACAATGGTTAGGTTTTGTTCCCGGGACTTTTATCGGTGCCTGCGCCACCTTCGCCGGTGATGGCAACTGGCCATTGATCACCGCCTCACTGCTGGTCGGGCTATTGTTTGGCTACGCCATGAAAAACAGTGGCTTGTGGCTGGCCGCACGCCGTAAATCGCCCTCTGTAGCGCTGGCCGAACAAGCCTCCACCGACGCCTGAAAGGGCGTCAGTATCTTGCCTCGCCTCTTTTTTAATCAACAATCCGATGGCGTGTATCCAGGTCGTGTCCTACCATGGGACTACGACCAATGATTGTTGATGGTTAAGCAACGTTGAATTTGTTAATAACGGAGAGCTTAAAGATGGCGATAAATCGAAACGAGAACCAAACGACGCTGGACGACGATCTGAGAATGCTGAGTGACACACTGCAAGACGTGTTGGATTACTCTGGCGATCGAGCCGATCAGGCTTATACGGATATCAAAGCCCATGCCGAACGGGCGCTAAAAGACGTCAAGTCGCGTCTGGCAAATAGCTCCGAATGTTATTACGTGCGGGCGAAAGAGGTGGCATGTCGTGCCGATGACTATGTCCGTGACAAGCCTTGGCATAGCGTTGGCATTGGTGCCACGGTAGGTTTGGTGCTTGGGCTATTGCTGGCCCGCAAGTAACACCAATGAGCGCGATAGCTGCCGAATAGTGTCACAGGAAGGAGTCATGCAGAACGCCGACACGCCGTAAACCCGTCCCTGGGGGCTCGCAATCGCGCATCCATGCGCTCAACGGTCGGCTAACCTGCAATGACTCCCTCCTGTCTCAAGCTTCGGGTGTAGCGCTATTAAACATAGCTATTTAGCTACTGCGTACCTTATTGCTTTCCCAGAATTACCTCCACCAGGTAGGTTTTAGCCTCCTCAGTCAAGGTAATTACCGCTTCCTGTTGCAACACACCCTCTATAATCACCTGAGTTTCTCCTTCCCCTTGGCGTAGGGTGAAGTGATATTCACTCTTCCCTTCACGATAGGTCAGGGTGACCGGCGGCCAATCTGCCGGTAAGCGGGTATGGATGGAAAGCGTATTGCCGTGGCGTTTTAGCCCCAGCAGCGACTCGATGATCAACCGATACATCCAGCCCGCCGAGCCGGTATACCAGCTCCATCCTCCGCGCCCAACGTGCGGGGCGACCGCGTAAATATCCGCCGTGGCGACATAAGGTTCGACCTTGTAGCGCTCCGCCGCGGTGCTATCCAGGCTGTGGTTGATGGGGTTGATCAGCGCCATCAGTTCCCAGGCGCGCTCGATATTGCCCATCTCGGCAAACGCCATCACTGCCCATACCGCCCCGTGAGTGTATTGACCGCCGTTTTCTCGCACGCCGGGCAGATAACCCCGGATGTAGCCAGGATTCGGGCCGTTGCCGTCAAAAGGTGGGGTCAGCAGTTTGATGATGCCGGCCTGGTCGTCCACCAGGTGCTTATCCAGAGATTGCATTGCTTGTGCGCTGCGATCTTTGTCACCCGCACCGGAAAGGATCGACCAACTCTGGGCGATGGCATCAATGCGACATTCTGCCGCTTGGTGTGAACCCAGCGGTTCTCCACTATCGAAGTAACCACGGCGATACCATTCGCCATCCCAGGCGTTGTTGTGCAGGTTGGCGCGCAGTTTTTCTGCTTCCTCGCGGCACAGTTCTGCCAGCTCCAGATCGCCGCGGTGGGTGGCCAGTTTGCCGTAACGTTGCAGAATATAGAACAGGAAGAAGCCCAGCCAAACGCTCTCACCTCGGCCTTCCAATCCCACCATGTTCATGCCGTCGTTCCAGTCACCGGCACCCATTAGCGGCAAACCATGCTCGCCAAAGGTCAGGCCATGCTTCAGCGCCCTGGCCCCGTGCAGATACAGGCTTTCCTGTTTCGAGCTGACACCAGGCTGTTCATAAGAAGACTCTTCACCCGGTGCCAGTATACGGGCCTCCAGATAACCCACCTGTTCGTCGAGGATCGACGAGTCTTCGGTCGAGTCGAGGTAGTGGCAAATGGCCAGCGGCAACCACAGGTAATCATCGGAGCAGCGGGTGCGCACCCCGTTGCCCTGCGGTGGATGCCACCAGTGCTGAACGTCGCCCTCAACAAACTGGCGCGAAGCACACAGCAGGATCTGCTCACGCATCCGCTCAGGCAAGGCATGCGTCAGGGCCAGGGTATCCTGGAGCTGATCGCGGAAGCCAAATGCGCCGCCGGACTGGTAATAACCGCTGCGCGCGTGAATGCGGCAGGAGAGGGTTTGATACAGCAACCAGCCGTTAGCCAGCAGGTTAACCGCTGGATGAGGCGTACCGATCTGTACCTTGTTGAGGATCTTGTCCCAATGGGCATCGACCTGCTGCAATTCGTGTTGCAATGCCTCTTCGCTGAGATACTGGCGCAGCAGAGATTCGGCTTCTTCGGCATCTTGTCCCAGACCAAGCGCAAACACAAAGCTGCGTTGATCGCCATCGATCATGCTGATGGCCGATTGCACCGCGCCACAGGGATCCAACCCGGCACCGGTCTTGCCGGATAATCGCCGCAGCTTAAGTACGGCAGGAGCGGCCAACGAACCGTTACGGCCAATGAATTCCCGCCGATCGCCGGTGACTGAACAATGAACGCCGGTAACGCCGAAGAACGCAGTACGTGGCGATCCGCTGCTGGTGTAATGGTTGGTGGCGAGGATGCCACAGCCACCAGGCGGTGTGGCTACGCGGGTGACCACGTGCATCGCCGATTTCTGGCGCAAATCACCGAGGATTAGCTCGGCATAGCCGGTAGTCGAGAGCTTCCGCGTACGGCCAGAAGTGTTGGTGAGCGTCAGCAGGAACAGTTTCACCGGAGCGTCTTTGGCAACCAGCATCGTCAACTGGCTGTCGATACCGCCTTCCCGGTGTTCAAACACGCTGTAACCAAAGCCGTGACGCGTCAGGTAATGACCGCGTCCACGGGCGGGCAGCGGCGTTGGTGACCAGACGTGACCACTCTCTTCATCGCGCAGATAGAAAGCCTCGCCGCTGCGATCGCTGACCGGATCGTTATCCCAAGGCGTCAGGCGGTATTCATGCGCATTCTCATACCAGGTGTAGGCTTGGCCACTTTCAGAGATCACCGAACCGAACATCGGGTTGGCGATAACGTTTGACCACGGCGCTGGCGTTACCTTGCTTTCGTTCATGGCGATCACATATTCGCTGCCATCCTCAGAGAACCCGCCAAATCCGTTGTAGAACTGGAGCTTGTCGATGATTGGCAACTGTGGCGAATGCAAATTACGCGGCAGATTGGCCATGGTAGCCAGTTTGGAGGAGGCGGTCGGCGGCCCTAATGGCTGTTGCAGCGTTTGCGGCAATTGCAACCGTTGGTTGAGTTGCTCCGTCAGGCCACCGCGGCGGTCATCCAGATAGATCCGCGCTACGCTCAGCAGCAAGGTGTGATCTTCCGGTGACATATGTTCACTGGAACGGACGAAGATCCCTCCGGGTTTGTCCGTCAGGGAAGACTCCATCCCGGCAGCGATCAGCCCCATGATCCGATTTTGCAGATCTTGCCGGTAACCACCGGAATCCTCATTGAGGATCACCAGGTCGACCAGCAATCCTTTCAACCGCCAGTAGTTGTGCGCCTGAATGAGCTGTTGCACCAGCCCGATATTCTCACTGTCGGTGACGGACAGCAGCACGATCGGCAGATCGCCGGAAATCGAATAGCCCCACAGGCCTGACTGCCCGCGGCGGTTATTGATGATTTCATTGCTGGCGGCACGCATTTCCTGCGCCGGGAACACCACCGCGCTGGCCAGGCGATTAAACAGATTGGCGTCTTCTTCGTTAGCGTTCAACTGGCGCAACACCACCTGGCTGTGCGACCAGGCGAGTTCGAAAATACGGTCGGCCATATGGCGGTCGCGATACTTCTCCAACATCGCCAGGCTGGTGGCGCGGTCTTCACACACGCCGTAGAAGATATCCAGAGTCAGCGGCACGTTGGGTTCCAGCCGGATCCGCTGACGGATGGCGATGATCGGATCGATCACCGGCCCGGCGCTATTGGTCAGGGGTTGATTCTGATATAGCGCCTGCGGGTTGGCTGCCGTGCGGCCACGGCCGATAAACTTGGCCCGGTCGGTTTCAAAGGAGGTTTTACTGCTGGCACCCTGGACCGACATCATATGCAGCAACCACGGCGATTTCTCTTTCGGCTCACGCGGACGGCGATGGCACAGAATGGCATCCTGTTCCGGCAACAGTTCGGTTTGGACAAACAGATTGCTGAACGCCGGGTGCGCCAAATCGTTGCTGGCCGGGGCCAGCACCACTTCGGCATAGCTGGTGATCTCAATGGTCCGCGGCTGTTTGCCCCGGTTCACCAAGGTTAAGCGCCGCAGTTCGATGTCGTCCTCAGGGGAGATCACCACCTGGGTTTTCACCGACAGTAGCCCCTGCTTGCGTTGGAATTCCGCCCCGGCATCGTTGAAGACCGCGCGATAGCCGCCTTTCTCGGTTTCGCCGGTAGGGTGCCAGGTATTGCTCCACACCTCGCCGGTTTGCGGATCGCGCAGGTAGCAGAACGCCCCCCAGTTATCGCAGGTGGCATCCTCACGCCAGCGGGTCAGCGCCAGATTCTGCCAGCGGCTGTAGCTACCGCCGGTTTGGGTGATCATCAGGTGGTAGTTGGCATTCGACAGCAACTGAACTTCCGGGATCGGTGTATCCACACGGGTGAATTCACGTGCGGCGAAGCTAGCCGGTTTAATCGCGCCTTCATGGGTTTCGAAGTGGCGGCGGGTGCTGTACAGCTCAACCGCATCAGGCACCCGTTCCTGCAACAGCAAACGGGTTGACTGGAAGGCGGGGTAACTGGCAAAGCGTTTCACCATTGGCGCATCCAGCAACAGGTGTGACAGCGCCAGGAAACTCATACCCTGGTGGTGAGCCATATAGGAGCGAACAATGACATACAACTGCCCCCGGCTGAGGCGTGAAGTGGTGTAGTCCAGCGCTTCATAGAAGCCATAACGGCCCTTGGCACCGTTTTTTTCCAGTTCCACCAGGTTGCTACAGGCACTGTCCGGATCGACAATCAGCGCCATCATGGTGGCGTAAGGGGCGATCACCATGTCGTCACCCAGTCCACGCCGCAGCCCTAACCCCGGCACACCAAAGGCGTGATACTGGTAGTTTTGCAAAGCGTCAAAGCCGAAGTAACCGGACTCGGAAATCCCCCACGGTACACCGCGCTCTTTGCCCCAGGCAATTTGCCGCTCCACTGCAGAGCGGCACATCTGTACCAGCAACGTATCGGGATAGGCAGGCATCACCAGTTGCGGCATCAGGTACTCAAACATCGAGCCGCTCCAGGACATCAGCGCTGGCTCCTTGTCGATCACCGTAAACAGCCTGCCTAAGGCAAACCAGCTCCGTTGTGGAATTTGGTTGGTGGCAATGGCGACATAGTTGGTCAGGCGGATTTCCGAGGCCAGCAGATCGTATTTACCACTGTCGGCACGGTTTTGATCGCAGTTGAAACCGACGGTCAGCAAATGGGTGGCTTCGTCATACAGGAAGCTGAAGTCCATTTGCGCCATTGCTGTCAGGCGTTGGGCCAGCTGAACCAACTGTTCCAGGCGTTCCCTTGCCAATTGCTGTACGGCATCCAACTGCGTTTGATGTTCTGTCGACAACGTCAGTTGTTTAGGTGGGTTGGCCAGCCAATGCAAACCAGGGATTTGTTCCAGCTCCGGCATGCTGTCGCTCAGCCAGCCAAACCATAATGCCCATTCGGCGCACAGTTCGTTGAGCTGCTGGTGCAGGTTGCCGGCCCAGCGTTTGACCTCGTCACCCTGTTGCAGAGCGGGGTCCTGCAATCCATTACAGTGGTTACGCATTTCATTGAGTTCAGCCTGTAGTGCAGCCGGATGGGCGTTCTGCGCCTGTTCCCAGTGTTTGCGCAGTTTGGTTAATCCTTTCGGTGCGGCGTTACCCCAGTGTTGCTCCAGTATCAGCAACGTATCTTCTAATCCGGCCAGAATACGGGCTGGCTCGATAACTGGCTGCATGGCTAACCCTGGCAGGCCCGCGCTCAGGGTTAGCAGATGGCCCGCGAAATTACCGCTGTCCACGCTGGAAACATACCGTGGATTCAGAGGTTCCAGAGTGCGCGTGTCGTACCAGTTGTACAGGTGACCACGGTAATGCTCCATGCGATCGAGCGTATTCAGCGTCAGGGTAATACGCTGCAAGGCCGAACTGAGGGTGATATAGCCGAAGTCATAGGCGGTAAGGTCGGCCAACAGCGCCAGCCCGATATTGGTGGGTGACGTGCGATGTGCCACCACCGGCTCTGGAATTTCCTGGTAGTTATCCGGCGGCAACCAGTTTTCCTGCTGGTTGACAAAGGTGGCAAAAAACTCCCAGGTTTCTCGGCTGCTCTGGCGCAGGAAACGGCGCTGGCGATCGTCGATGGCCGTTTTGCTGCGCTGTGGCTCCAGGCTAAGCGAATAAAGCAGGTACGGCGACAGGATCCACAAGGCGGCCAGCGGGATAGCGGCTAACAGCGCTACCGGGGTGGAAAAAGCGGCCAATAGCAACAGTGCAACACCTGCCAACGGGTTGATCCACAGGTTACGATAAAAATTCGCCAGCGTGACGGTCAGGTGGTGTTTGGATTGGTCGAAGCTGGTCCACTCTTGCAGATTGCGTTTGCTGATCAACAGACGCCACAGGGTGATACCAATGGCCTTCAGGCTGAACCAGGCTTCATGAGGTAGCTCGGCCAGACGCAGGCCAATCTGAGACAGCCGATGCAGTGAGCCCTTCAGTGCCAACTGCAAGTGCTGAATAACAGGCCGACGCGGGGGCTTACGCACCACATCCTGCAACAGCGCCAGCAGCGTGGGCAGCAGCAGAATAATGGCGAACACCGCCAACCAGTATGGAGTATCCGGTAGCCAGGTTAAGCCAAAGAACAGCAGCAACAGGAAGCAGGGGGCTACCAGGCTGCGGCGTAGGTTATCGAACAGTTTCCAGCGCGACAGGGGGCTTAATGGGTTAGCGGCCCGTGAACCGTCTTCGGTGATGACCCGGGGCAACAGCCAGTTGAAAAGCTGCCAATCGCCGCGGATCCAGCGGGTGCGGCGGGCAACATCGACCAGATAGTTGCTTGGATACTGCTCATAGAGCAAGACGTCGCTCAATAAACCGGAACGGGCATAGCAGCCTTCCAGCAGATCGTGGCTTAACACCAGGTTTTCCGGGCAGGTGCCCTTCAGGCTGTGGGAGAAGACGTCAACATCATAAATCCCTTTGCCGATAAACGAGCCTTCGCCAAACAGATCCTGATAGATATCTGAAGCCATCTGGGTATAAGGATCGTTGCCCGGCGTGCTGCTGCACAGGGCAGCATAACGGCTCTGACCATAAGCGGGGATCTCTTCGGCCATGCGGGGTTGCAGGATGGCATAACCCTCTACCACCCGCTGCAGTTTGGCATCATACTGAGGTTGATTCAGGGGATGGGCCATAGCGGCGATCAGCCGGTGTGCGGTTTCACGCGGTAGCACGGTATCGCTGTCCAGGGTGATCACGTATTTGACGTTTTTCAGCACCTCCAGCCCTTGGCCAACCTGAGTGGTAAACGCATTGCCACGGTTACGCAGCCAGTCGTTCAGCGCGTTCAACTTGCCACGTTTACGCTCCAGCCCCATCCAGCTCTGCTGTTTTTCATTCCATTGGCGATCGCGATGGAACAGGAAAAAGTGGCTTGGCCCTTCGCAGGCATACTTTGCATTGAGCTCGTTCATCTTTTGGCTGGCATAGGCCAGCAGTTCGGTATCGTCGGGCTGCTGTTGCCGGGGCGAGTCATTGAAGTCGGTGAGCAGGGCAAAATGCAGGTGTTTAATGGCGTTGCCCAGATAACAAACTTCCAGCGTGTTGATCAACTGGTCAATGCCGGACTTGCTGCTTATCAGCGTGGGAATGGCAACCAGCGTACGGAACTCTGCCGGGATACCACAGGAAAAATCCAGCCTTGGCAACGGCTGCGGAGAACGGCTGCGGGTGGTGACCTCACTGAGCAGGCTGATGACGAACTGAGCGAGCACCATCCCTAATGGGAACAGCAAGATCAACAACCCCCAGGTGAGTCCGGTTTGATGGGCATGGCGTAACAGCAAAGCCCAGCAGGCCGTCGTGAGCAGGCTGATGCTGCCCAGCCAGGAAAGCAGTGGGGATTGGCTGAGCGCCTGACGGATGCGCGTAATACGGCTAAGCCGCACGTCAAGCTGTTGCTCTAACTGCGTGCGGCCATGGTCAATCAGGTAATAGCCGATGTGATGAGTGCGTGGATCGTTGCGGGGGTCTTCGGCGGCGATCCGTGCCATATTCAGAGCGTGTTGTGCGACCTCCACCTCGTTGTGAGAACAGTGGCGAGCCAGCCTCTCGATCACATGGCGATAGTTGTCACGGGTATCGAAATGCATTAAAGGATAAACCCCGGTGGGGTCTTCGCGCAGCGTCTGATCGACCTTGCTCATGGTCTCAACAAATTCTGCCCAATCCATTTCACTCAGTTGCCGCAGGCCGGCGATACTGTTGCTGACGGAAAGTTGGCTGACCGCCAGTTGCTGGTTGAAACGATGGATAAGCTCATCGGAGGTCAGGCTGACTTCGGCCAGGCGTTGCTCAACCCAGGTCAGCGGTAGCGCCAGCATGGTGCCGTGCCCCTGCAGACGACGCACCAGTTCTGCCACGAAGGCGCTGGTGCGGGGCGGGTTGGAGCGCGCCATATCGGCAATCACAATGATCAGGTTGGCCGGATCGTTTTCCGCCGATTCCAGCATTTTGGTCACCCAACTATCGGCCAGGCTGCGTTCTTCCTGTGCCTGAGCCACTTCTACCGCCACGCGGCGCAGGTTTTCAATGAGTGCCAGCCTCAGCATGCCCGGTAGCGCCCACAGCTCGCCCAGGGTCAGATTGGCCTCTTTTTGGTAGGCGGCAATATAGCGCGTCAGGCTCTCGGCATCCCATCGCCCGTCGCCATGAGCAATGGCTTCGGTGGCGATATCGAAAATGCGTGGGCAATTGTGCGGGGCGGTTAACTGTGGCAGCCCACGGCCGAAGGTTTTCGGCAAATGGTGCCGAACGACGCGGATCTGCTCCTCGATAAGATAAAAGTTATCCAGCAGCCAGTCGCCCGCCGGGGTCATGGTGTTTTTCTTGTCGTTGCTCAACCTGCGGCAACTGTCCGTTAATACCTGCTCGTTGTTATCGAGACGTTTGAGCAAATAGTAGGGCGTTTTATGGATTGCCAGCTTATGGGAGCGTGCCAGGCGCTGGCCATAGCGTTCCATTTGGTCGACCGAAAACAGCTCTGCCTTGATGTTGCTGGCGGGAGGGGTTTCGGCCGTGGCACGGTTATGCCGTAAAGGCAACCGAGCCACTTTGGGGTGTCTGCGCTGCTTCTTTAACCAATTGATAAGTATTTCTTTCACGCAAAAAGCTCCTTACATCTGACCCAAAGGACAGCGGGTTAATACCGTTGGGAGGCTGTGAACATCTTGATTTAACTATCGATTTGATATGACAAGATTTCACTGCGGCAGGAACATGACTTCTAAGTATAGTTCCGTCGCGCGCGTGTGGTTGTTTTTTAATCTTAAACTTCAATTTTAATAAATAATTAGCGACGTAATGTATGGGTTAATAGACGCTATTTTTCCGCCCGTGAGGGTTGATTTACCGTATAATTCCCCACATAGCGTTTGGTTAATGAGGTGGCAGTGGAACAACTTTCGGGAGTGCTGCGGCGGTTACGTCAGCAGCTTGGGCACGATTTTCCCCGTGAAGCCGGATTTCGGCAGTTAACTCTGGTGGTTCCCGGCCATCTGAGCGATATGTTGCTGGAGTGGCTGGCGGCGCAGGTGCTGTTCCCTCAATTCTACTGGCGTCATCGCGAAGGGCGGCAGGAGGCGGCTGTGTGCGGCGCTTTGCGGCAGTTTTCACACCCTTCAATGGCGCAGGCATTCGTGAATGCCTATCCTGCGGCCCGTTTGTGGGGGCTGACTGCCTTTGACGGTGACGCCCAGCTGTTTTTGCCGCGCCTGGAAATTCTCAATCGCCAAGGCAAGTGTGAACTGACGCTAAACCTGTTTTCTGAACAAGCATTGAGTGATGATGCCCAAGCGGCGCTTGCCTGGCTTGAAAATCTGCTGGTAACCAAACCGATCGAGAATTTACAGGTGAAAGTGCTGTCGGTGCAGCATCAGCCGGAACGTTCCGGGTGGGAAATCATGCTGCGCGATGCGCTGAAGGCGATAAATCGGCAGCAGATGGATAAGGTGGTTTTGGCGCGCAGCTCGGTGTTGACGCTGGAGAGTCCGTTGTTTGCTCCTGCGATGATGGCCGCCAGCCGCAGGGTGAATCACCAATGCTACCACTTTATGCTGCGCTTTGATGCACATTCCGCATTTCTTGGCTCCAGCCCGGAAAGATTGTACCTGCGTGAGGGAAAACATTTGCTGACTGAAGCGTTGGCGGGGACGGTTGCCAACCATCCCGATGAGCGGCAAGCCCAGGCACTGGCCCAGTGGTTGCGGCAAGACGGCAAGAACCAACAGGAAAACCTGCTGGTGGTTGATGATATCTGTCAGCGTTTGCAAGGCGGTGCCAGAGCGGTCGATGTGTTGCCACCAGAGGTGGTGCGGTTGCGCAAGGTACAGCATCTGCGGCGGCGTATTGAAGGGCAACTGAACCAGGGTGATGATGCCGATTGCCTGCAACGGCTGCAACCGACGGCTGCGGTCGCCGGGCTGCCGCGCCAGGCCTCGCTAGAGTTTATCCGCCAGCATGAGCCTTTTTCCCGCGGTTGGTATGCCGGCTCTGCGGGTTATCTCTCTGCGTCACAGGCGGAGTTCTGCGTTGCGCTGCGTTCCTGCCAGATCGAGGATGCTCGTGTTGAGCTGTATGCCGGGGCGGGGATTGTGGCCGGTTCCGATCCGGCGCAGGAGTGGCAAGAGATCGAAAACAAGGCGGCGGGCTTGCGCACGCTGTTGCAGTCAGAACATTCTGGGCCGGTACATTGAGCAGGCCGATCTTCGTGTGTAAACTTGTTGTGTTTTATATGTTTCTTTTTTGTTCTCTTTCGGGGCGCTATTGGGCATTGATGGGTCGAAATTGATTTATTGCAGGCCACCTGCCACAGGGAAATACGGCGTTTTTGCGCCAGCGCAAAAGCCGTAAAGATAATTACTTATATAATTCAGAGTTATGATCCCCGGTTCGCTACCTCGTTTGGGTAGGCTTCGGCGCGTAACCTCTGTTTACTACTGATGAGCGAAATATGTCGACAAGTGTTTTTAATCGCCGGTGGGCGGCGTTGTTGCTGGAAACGCTGGTCCGCCATGGAGTGCGGCATGTCTGTATCGCTCCGGGATCGCGCTCAACGCCTCTGACTCTGGCCGCTGCCGCGAACCGCGCTTTTGTCTGTCATACTCATTTCGATGAGCGGGGCCTGGGCCATTTAGCGCTCGGTCTGGCAAAGGCCACGCGTGAGCCGGTGGCGGTGATCGTCACCTCGGGTACCGCGGCGGCAAATCTTTATCCTGCCCTGATCGAAGCCGGGCTAACCGGGGAGCGGCTGGTGTTTCTCACCGCCGATCGCCCGCCGGAGTTGATTAACTGCGGTGCCAATCAGGCGATACGCCAAAACGGCCTCTACTCGAGCCACCCTACCTTGAACATCGATCTGCCGCGCCCAAGCCCGGATATTCCGGCTCGCTGGCTGGTGTCTACCCTGGACAGCGCGATGGCGCGTCTGCGGCACGGTGCTCTGCATATCAACTGCCCGTTTGCGGAGCCGTTATATGGCGGAGATGAACAGCAGTATGAGCAGTGGTCGGCGGAGCTAGGGGACTGGTGGCAGGATACGCACCCTTGGCTGCGTGAAATGGATCCCCATCGGGTTATTAAGCAGCCGGACTGGTTTTTCTGGCGGCAGAAGCGCGGCGTGATTATTGCTGGCAGGATGGGGGCGGAAGAGGGTGTGCAACTGGCCGAATGGGCGGGCATGCTCGGTTGGCCGCTGATCGGCGATGCCCTCTCGCAAACGGGGCAACCGCTGCCCTGTGCCGACTTATGGTTGGCCAACCCACAGGCCCGCGATCTGTTGGCCAGTGCGCAGGTGGTGGTGCAGTTTGGCAGCAGCCTGACGGGCAAACGCCTGCTACAGTGGCAGGAGCGCTGCCAGCCGGAGGAGTTCTGGCTGATCGACGATCTGCCTGGGCGCCTCGATCCTGCGCATCATCGTGGCCGCCGTATTCGCTCTACCGTTGGCGAGTGGCTCGATCTGCATCCGGCACAACCTCGCTCACCTTGGGCTGGCGATCTGTCCGCGTTGGCGGATGATGCCCTCGATGCGACTTCGCAATACCTGGTTAACCGGTTTGGTGAGGCGCAACTGGCCCATCGCCTCCCTGAGCTGTTACCAGAGAACGGCCAGCTGTTTCTCGGCAATAGCCTGATTGTGCGCCTGATCGATGCCCTAACCCAGTTGCCTGCCGGTTATCCGGTGTTCAGTAACCGCGGGGCCAGCGGTATCGACGGCCTAATCTCCACCGCGGCTGGGGTTCAGCGCGCCACAGCCAAGCCGACGTTGGCCGTGGTAGGCGATCTCTCCGCGCTATACGATTTGAACGCCCTGGCACTGTTGCGCCAATGTTCGGCGCCCACGGTACTGATCGTGGTGAATAACAATGGCGGGCAGATTTTCTCGCTGTTGCCAACGCCGGAACCTGAGCGCCAGCGGTTTTACTGTATGCCGCAGGACGTGGAGTTCAGCCAGGCGGCAGCCATGTTCCAGCTTGATTATGCCTGCCCGGAAAACTGGGGGCAGTTGCAGCAGGCAGTGGAAAAAGCCTGGCGTCACAGCGGAGCTACGCTGATTGAGTTGCAGGTGCCGCCGAGCGATGGCGCAGAAACCTTGCAACATCTGGTACAAAAAATGGGGGCAAACTGATGCTGGCTTCCCGCGTGCTACAACAAGGTGAAAGCCAGCGGCCATGGTTGATCTGGCTGCATGGTCTGCTAGGGAACAACAATGAGTGGCGGGTGATCGCCTCGCGTTGCGAACAGTGGCCCTCGCTGGCGATTGATTTACCCGGCCATGGCGATTCTGCCGATCAATCCTGCCTGGACTTTGCCGACGTCAGCAGGCAAATCACCGCTACGCTACAGCAGCATAATATTGAGCGTTACTGGCTGGTGGGCTATTCACTCGGTGGGCGCATCGCCATGTACCATGCTTGCTGCGGAGAAGCGCAAGGGCTGCAAGGTATTGTGATCGAGGGCGGTAATCCTGGATTGGAGAACGAGGATTTACGTGCCCAGCGGCGTGCCCACGATGCCGCCTGGGCGAACCGTTTTCGCACCGAACGCATCAAAACGGTATTGGCCGACTGGTATCTCCAACCGGTCTTTGCCAACCTCAGCCCGATACACCGCGAGGCGCTGATCGCCGCCCGTGCAGATAATCATGGCCCGGCCATTGCCGATATGCTGGAGGCGACGTCCCTCGGGCGGCAACCTTGGCTGGTGCCGCAATTACAACAGTTGGCACTGCCAGTGATGGTGTTATGCGGTGCCGACGATCACAAGTTTCAGGCGTTGGCTCGTGATGCCGGTTTGCCATTGCAAACCGTGCCAGAGGCGGGTCATAACGCTCATCTGGCCAATCCGGCAGATTTTGCCGCCGCGCTCGATGCATTTCTTGCTAAAAAAGGAACCAAACATGCTGTATCCCAATGAAGAACAACTGTACGCCGCGATCGACTGGCAGGACTGCTCGGGTGATTTCGAAGACATCCTGTATCACAAGTCCAGCGATGGCATTGCCAAAATCACCATCAACCGCCCGCAAGTGCGTAATGCCTTCCGCCCGCATACGGTGAAGGAAATGATTGAGGCGATGTCGAACGCACGCTATGACGACGGCATCGGCACCATCATTCTTACCGGTGCCGGGGATAAAGCCTTCTGTTCCGGTGGCGATCAGAAAGTGCGCGGTGACTACGGCGGCTATCGTGATGATAGCGGCGTGCATCACCTGAACGTGCTGGACTTCCAACGCCAGATCCGCACCTGCCCTAAACCGGTAGTGGCGATGGTGGCCGGATACTCCATCGGCGGCGGTCACGTGCTGCATATGATGTGCGATCTGACCATTGCGGCCGATAACGCCATCTTTGGCCAGACCGGGCCGAAAGTCGGCTCCTTTGACGGCGGCTGGGGGGCTTCCTACATGGCGCGCATCGTAGGCCAGAAGAAGGCCCGTGAGATCTGGTTCCTGTGCCGCCAATACGACGCCGCTGCGGCGCTGGATATGGGCCTGGTGAATACCGTGGTGCCGTTGGCCGATCTGGAAAAAGAGACCGTGCGCTGGTGCCGTGAAATGTTGCAGAACAGCCCAATGGCCCTACGCTGCCTGAAAGCCGCACTGAACGCCGACTGCGATGGTCAGGCCGGGCTGCAAGAGCTGGCGGGTAACGCCACCATGTTGTTCTATATGACCGATGAAGGTCAGGAAGGGCGCAACGCATTTATCGAAAAACGCCAGCCTGACTTCAGCAAATTCAAGCGTAACCCGTAATGACGGCACTAACCCGTGTTGCTGCGATCTATCGCTATAGCCTGCCGATGGAGGCGGGCGTGGTGCTGCGCAACCAGCGGCTGAAAACCCGAGATGGCTTGCTGATCCACCTGCAACAGGATGGGCAGCAAGGATGGGGGGAAATTGCGCCCTTACCGGAGTTCAGCCAGGAGACACTCGAGCAGGCGCAGCAGGCTACCTTGGCCTGGGTGCAGGCATGGGTTGCGGGTGAACTGCCTGCGCAGAGCGAGTGGCCATCGGTGGCCTTCGGCACCAGCTGTGCTCTGGCGGAAATGGCCGGGCAGTTGCCAACGCAGGCAGACTACCGCAAGGCACCGCTGTGCACTGGCGATCCGGACGAGCTGTTCGACCTGTTGGCCGCGCTGCCGGGGGAGAAAGTGGCCAAGGTGAAGGTGGGGATGTATGAGGCGGTGCGGGATGGCATGGTCGTCAATGTCCTTTTGGAAGCCTTACCTGACCTCAAGCTAAGGCTCGATGCCAACCGCAGTTGGAGCCGGGCCAAAGCGGACGGCTTTGCCAAATACGTTAACCCAGCGTGGCGCGATCGCATCGCGTTTCTGGAAGAGCCCTGCAAAACCCGTGACGAATCCCGTGAGTTTGCCCAGGCAACCGGTATTGCCATCGCCTGGGATGAAAGCGTGCGTGAAGCCGATTTTGTCGTGCAGGCCGAGCCGGGGGTGGCAGCGATTGTGATCAAACCGACGTTGGTGGGGAGCCTGGCCCGCTGCCGTGAACTGGTCATGCAGGCGCATCAGGCCGGATTGGTGGCGGTGATCAGTTCCAGCATTGAGTCCAGTCTGGGGTTGACGCAGCTGGCGCGCATTGCGCATTGGCTGACGCCGCAAACGGTGCCAGGTTTGGATACGTTGAACCTGATGCAGGCCCAGTTGATACGCAACTGGCCAGAGAGCACCTTGCCGTTATTGGGTATTGATACCTTGGAGTGTGTATGGCGCAGTTGAGTGATTGGCCGTGGCGGCATTGGGCCAAACAGCGCCCGCAGTCGACCGCGGTGATCTTTGAACACCAGCCGGTCAGTTGGCTGATGTTGCAACGGCAGGTAGAAGTGCTGGCTGCCGACTTTCAGCGCCAGGGCGTATTACCCGGTAGCGGCGTGCTGCTGTGTGGGAAAAACAGCTATCCGCTGCTGTTGGCCTATCTGGCGCTCTTGCAGTGTGGTGCGCGCCTGCTGCCGCTCAATCCGACGCTGCCGGCGCCGATGCTGGCGGCTTTGCTGCCGGATCTGGATATCGATTTTGCTTTCAGCCCGGACGGATTACCTGAGTTGCCCCCTGGCGCGATCGTCTTGTCGCCGCCGGGCGTTGATGAGTGCCACTTGCAGTTGCTGCCGTGGGATGAACAAAGACTGGCAACGTTGACGCTGACTTCCGGCTCCAGCGGCTTGCCAAAAGCCGCCGCCCATAGCTATGCCGGCCACCTTGCCAGTGCCGATGGCGTGTTGCAACTGCTGGAGTTTCAGCCGCAGGATAGCTGGCTGCTCTCGCTGCCGCTGTTTCACGTGTCTGGTCAGGGCATTATCTGGCGCTGGCTGGCGGTGGGGGCACAGCTTGTGGTGCGTGAAATGCAACCTTTGGCCGATGCGCTGGCGGGATGCACCCATGCTTCGCTGGTGCCCACTCAACTTTGGCGCCTGCTGTCTGAACCGATGGCCAAGCATGCGCTAAAAGAGGTGTTGCTCGGCGGGGCGATGATCCCGGTGTCACTCACCCAGCAGGCCGAGGCGGTAGGGATCCACTGCTGGTGCGGTTATGGTTTGACGGAGCTGGCTTCAACGGTTTGCGCCAAGCGTGCCGACGAGCTGCCCGGCGTTGGGGCACCTTTACCAGGCCGTGAAATACGCCTGGTGGATCAGGAAGTCTGGATCCGCTCCACCAGCCTGGCGCTGGGTTATTGGCTGCGGGGCGGGCTAGTGCCCATTACCGACGATCAAGGATGGTTCCATACTCGCGATCGTGGCGCGATGGAGCAGGGTGAACTGCGTATTATTGGCCGGCTGGATAACCTGTTCTTCAGCGGCGGGGAAGGCGTTCAGCCGGAAGATGTGGAACGCGTTTTTGCCGCGCATCCACAGGTGTTGCAGGTGTTTATCGTACCGATTGACGATGCGGAGTTTGGCCAACGGCCGGTAGCGGTGGTCGATCTGGAAGGCGAGTTGACGCTGGAAGGGTTAATGCTTTGGGCGCAGGACCGGCTGGCGAACTTCCAGCGGCCGATTGCCGCATTGGCGTTGCCCGACGAGCTAAAAAACGGCGGCATAAAGATTTCGCGCCGTCGTCTACAACAGTGGGCGAGTAGCCAACTGCAGGCATAACCTGTAGCGTTGCGAAAAAGGCCGCCCGAGGGCGGCCTTGCTATTGGAATAACCGATTATTTCAGACCCAGGGCCTTGGCAACGCCGTTGCCGTAATCGGGATGTACCTTGGTGAACAGTTCAACCTGACGGCGTTGGATCTGTTCTGGCACCTGCGATAGCTCACCGGCGATACGGGTGAACATACGTTGGTGCTCCTCGGCACTCAGCAGATTGAACAGCGCGCGCGGTTGGCTGTAGTAATCGTCGTCTTCACGATGATTCCAGTGATCGGCGGCACCTTCTATGCTCAATGGTGGTTCGCTGAAATCTGGCTGCTCCTGGAACACCCCAAAGCTGTTTGGCTCATAGGTTGCGCCATTGCCGCTGTTACCATCTACACGCATCGCCCCATCGCGATGGTAGTTATGGAACGGGCATTTGGCACCGTTGACCGGGATCTGGTGATGGTTGACGCCCAGGCGGTAGCGGTGTGCATCGCCATAGGAGAACAGACGGCCCTGCAACATTTTATCCGGCGAGAAGCTAACGCCAGGCACCACGTTGGCCGGGTTCATGGCCACTTGTTCTACTTCGGAGAAGTAGTTATCCGGATTGCGATTCAGCTCGAAGAAGCCGACATCGATCAGCGGGTAGTCGCCATGTGGCCAGACTTTGGTCAGGTCAAACGGGTTATAGGGGGTTTGTGACGCTTCATGCTCTGGCATGATCTGGATTTGCAGTTTCCAGCGTGGGAAGTCACCGTTCTTGATGGAGTCGAACAGATCGCGCTGCGAACTTTCACGATCTTTGGCGATGATGGCTTCTGCTTCATCGTCCATCAGGTTTTCGATGCCTTGCTCACAGCGGAAGTGGAATTTGACCCAGAAACGCTCGTTATTGGCATTGATAAAGCTGAAGGTGTGGCTGCCGAAGCCGTGCATATGACGGTAGGATTTAGGCAGGCCACGGTCGCTGAAGTCGATGGTCAACTGGTGCAGTGATTCAGGCAGATGGGAGAAGAAGTCCCATTTATATACCGGATTGCGCAGGTTGGTGTGCGGATCGCGTTTTACCACATGGTTCAGGTCTGGGAATTTCAGTGGATCGCGCAGGTAGAACACCGGGGTATCATTACCGACCAGATCCCAGTTACCTTCTTCGGTATAGAATTTCATGGCAAAGCCGCGGATATCACGTTCGGCGTCGGCAGCCCCGCGCTCACCGGCAACGGTAGAGAAGCGGACGAACATTTCGGTTTGCTTACCAATCTCAGAGAAGATTTTTGCGCGGGTGTACTTGGTTATATCGTGGGTGACGGTAAAGGTGCCGTAAGCTCCGGACCCCTTGGCGTGCATACGACGCTCTGGGATCACTTCGCGGTCAAAGTGGGCTAGTTTTTCCAGGAACCAAACGTCTTGAAGTAGCATCGGGCCGCGTTTACCGGCGGTGATCACGTTATTATTATCAACAACGGGTGCGCCAGCCGCAGTAGTTAATCCTTTCTTGCTCATCAATTGCTCCTTACTGTGTAGCAGTTAAGTTGAAAGCTCAGCTTCGGGTGCTGCAGATCTTCATCATATTGACTAATGAAAAGGCCAGCCCTGCTGACCTCCATCAAAGGCACTACTAGTTGTAGACTTATTCTCAGTCCTCGGCAAATAGGTAGCACTTATCGTTGTAATTTTGGGGTAACTGATTGGTATTTGTTTACAGTTTATTGAAAAATGAACGGGTTATCGCTTTAAATTTTCCGGAAACTGATGACAATTCGGTTACACTTACCCGCGTGTTTTTCCGGTGACAGACATCATCACTCCTTGATGATGAAGAATGAAAAGGATCAATAATGAACAAAACTTTAGTCGCGTGTGCAGCAGGTTTGCTGTTTGTGGCTGGCTCTGCCAATGCGATCAGCGTGAGCGGTGAGGCAGGGGAACATTACACCAACCTGGGCGTCGGCTTGGGAGGCACAACGGCGGGCCTGGGGATCAACGGCAACTGGATCCGTAGCGATCATGATGGTGATATCGGGAGCCTGGGGCTGAGCTTCGGCCTGCCGGTTGGGCCTTTGACGGCCACCGTGGGCGGCAAGGCCATTTATTTTAGCCCGAAAGATGGCAAAGATGGTGGGGCATTGGCATTAGGCGGTGGTCTGCAATGGGATCTCAACCGCTATCTCAGCCTGTATGGCGAAGGCTATTTTGCGCCGGAGTCTTTGACCAGCGGGGCAAAAGCCTACAACGAAGCTAATGGCGGGGTGCGCTTAAACGTGCGTCCGTTCAATGTGGATGTCGGTTATCGTTACATCAACATCGAAGGTAAAGACGGCAACCGCGACAACGCGATAGCCGATGGCCCTTATATCGGTGTGGGCGTGGGCTTCTAATCCTGCCTGCTATTAAACGGGCGCCGCATATGCTGCGCCCATTTTTTTCTGTCAGCCGATGGCCGGTAACAGGCCGCTGGCGATGCTGATCTGAATGGCGATCACCGCCACCCCACAGACAAACACCAACGCCAACGCTGGCGTTCCGCCCCAGACTCGATAGCTGGCCTGATGCCGCCGACGAGTTTTCCAGACCAGCAGTGAAGGCAGCAACAGGGCGAGTACGGACAGAGCAATTGCCGCGAACCCGAGTGCCAGCACAAAACCGCGTGGATAGAACAGTGCGAATGCCAATGGCGGCAGGAAGGTGATGGCGCCGGTCTGCAATCGGCCCCGCACGTTATCCTGGCGTTTGAACAGATCGGCCAGGAAGTCGAACAACCCGAGTGAAACCCCCAGGAACGAGGTTGCCAGCGCCAAATCGGCAAACAGGTGCACTGCCAGCTCGACATGAGGCGACGCAACCACGTCACGCACCGCTTGCAGTAAACCGTTCAGCCCGGCCTGTTGTGCCAGAATGCCGACAAAGGTGGTGGAACTGATGCTGCCCAGCGTTGCCAACTGCCAGAAGATATAGGCCACTAACGGGATGGCACTGCCGATGATAAAGATCCAACGCAGCTTGCGGATGTTACCGCCCATATAGTTGACGATGCTGGGTACGCTGCCGTGGAAACCAAACGAAGTGAAGATCACCGGGATGGCCGAGAGCGCCAACCCTTGTTCCAGCGGGAGCGTCAGCAGGTTGGTTTGCTGGATGTGCGGCATCATCAGGCCAAGCATGACGATCAGGAAAATCGACTTGGCGGTAAACAGAATACGGTTGAACAGATCCACCGAATGGGTGCCGATGCAGACGATCCCCCCTGCGACCAGGGTGAACAGCAGCACGCCGAGGTAAGTCGGGAAGTCCTGAGACGTCCACTGGCTGATGCTGACAGCCAGCAGTTCGCCAGCGCCGCTGATATAGGCCGCGGTCAGCGCATACATCAAGAACATCATGCTGAAACTGGTAAGCCACTGACCACCGCCGCCCAGATAGCGTTTGGCCAGCGTTCCCAGACCGGTGTCCGCCTGCTCATGCTGATAAACTTCGACCAGCAACAGCGCGGTATAGCACATCAATAACCACAGCCCGACCAGCAGTGCCAGCGTTACGCCAAAACCCACGCCAGCCGCCGCCAGGGGCATAGCCAGCATCCCTGCACCAATGGTGGTGCCTGCCACGATAAAAACACTGCCCAGCGTGCGATTCTTCACGTTTTTCTCTGCTATTGGATAATTTAGGGGCGTTTTGGGGAGCCCTATTTTTAGTGCGGCAGAATAGTTGATTGCCGATTTTGTGTCAAACCGACGTTACGTCTGATGTACATTTAAGTTTACGATTGTGAGTGAGGCCGCGGCGGTATCAGAAGGGGGCTCTCTGTCCAGTCAGTTCATTAGCGAGCCAGCCCGCTGCTTTGTCGCTTCGCTTCTGTGTTCCGCCAGACTGATACCGAAAGACAGCAGTAAGGCGATGGCGGCGATGCCTCCGGCCAGCCAGAGGTTGGCGGTCATGCCAAGTTCATCCACAACTTGGCCACCTGCCCATGCCCCCAATGCAATGCCGATATTGAATACGCCCACATACAGTGCGGTAGCAATCTCTACGGCTCGCGGTGCGACTTTCATTGTCCATGTCATTAGACCGACTGATACACCGCCATAGGCCAGCCCCCAAACTAGCAGTACCACTCCACCGCTGATGTAGGAGTCACCAATGGTCAGGAATAGCACCGGAGTGAGCAGTAGGCCCATCGAGACCGCTATCAAGGTCAGGGACGTGCACCGCGCCGCGATGATACCTGCCAAGAAGTTGCCAACAATGCCTGCAAAGCCGTAGGCGAAAAGCAGTGCGCTAATCCATTGCGTATTGAATCTCGGTACTGACAGCAGTAACGGGCGCACGAAGGTAAAGACCATGAAGTGGCTGGCTACCAGCAGTAACGTCAGAAATAACCCGACTTGCAGCTTCCGATTACCGAGTTGTTTGCCGAACTGGCGTAGGGTAGCCGAACTGGCAACGGGGAGTGCAGGAACGACGGCAAGATGCAAAACCAACACCGACACGCTAAGCAACGCCATACTGCCAAAAGCCCAGCGCCACCCCACAAAGTCACCGACCAGCGCTCCGAGTGGAACCCCAAATACAGAAGCGGCCGCTACACCACCAAAGATAATGGAGGTTGCCAATCCGATGGAGTTATCAGGAACAAGCCGGGAAGCCAAGCCACCTGCGATAGCCCAGACTCCCCCCATACAAAAGCCGACGAGAACACGAGCAGCCAGCATCCAAGCCATGTTCGGTGCCAATGCCGATACAATGTTGGCTATAGCCAGTAGGCCCAGTAATCCGCACAGGATCCTGCGCCGATCCATACCACCAGATGCAATCACCACCAGCGGCGCGAACAAGGCCGCCAGCACTGCTGGCAGCGAGATCATCTGGCCTGCAGTGCCAGTGGATGTCTCCAGAGTGTCGGCAATCGGTGTCAGCAGGCCGACCGGTAGCATTTCCGTCGTGACCACCGAAAAGGTGGCAAGACCTATGGCGGTGACGGCCAACCATTGGTGTCGGGTAGACGTTTGAGGCGCAGTACTTGAAGATTTATCCATAGTTAAGCTCCTTGTGAGTAGGGAAAACAGGTAGTGCCCATATCACGCGGCATTTGGTACGGATGAGTCACGCAGACGCTGACTCCCCCAAAGAGCGACCAACAGCACCAAAGCGCCCGCGCACAGGGCTATAACAAATCCAGCACGCGCACCGCTTTCATTAACAACCTGGCCGGATACGGCTGCTCCCAGCGCAACCCCGACATTTAGAGCGGCCAGCAGCCAGGTCATGCCTTCCGTCAATTGGCGCTTCGGTACCTGGCGTTCGATAAGCGACATTGCCACGATCATCGTTGGTGCGAAAAACAGACCTGCTACGAACACCACAGTGGCTAATGTGGCAATGTTGCCTGCCAGCAGCAGGGGCAGCGTTGTCACAGCTGTCGCCAGCCCACCCAGCAACAGCAGGCGGGATAATGGGGTAGGTAACTTGAGTGCGCCAAACAGCAGACCTGACAGGCATGATCCTACGGCATAGGCAGATAGAACCAGACTGGCCGCCGCGGGTTGCCCCAGTTGCTCGGCGAAGGCCACGCTGACGATATCAACAGTGCCGACGATGATACCCATCGCCATCATCAGCAGTGCCAGCAATCGCACGCTCGTCAATTTGATGACAGATCCTGGCAGGCCCGAAGTAGCGTCATGTGTTTTGACCAACGGTTCGGTGCTGCGCTGTGCGATCAGGGCCAGCACTCCTATGGGGAGAAGTATCGCCGCCGCTAATGGGCCAGCTTGTGGAAATAGCGCTACGGACAGGCCAACTGACAGCGGCGGCCCGGTGATGAAGGTGACTTCATCGAGCACTGTCTCAAGCGAATAGGCCGTCTGCAAGCGCGGTTGGCCCTGGTAGATAGCTGTCCAGCGTGCCCGCGCTACCGCCGACATGCTGGGCATAAAACCGGCCAGTAAGGCACCTGCGAACAAAGTCCAGTCGGGTGCCAGCCACCAGGAACTGGCGAGTAGAAGCAGTATCCCGATGACGCTGATGGCCGTCGCAGCTGGCAGTACTCGGCTCTGTCCGTGGCGATCCATCAAGCGAGATATCTGTGGCGATAGCAGAGCGTAGGCCAGCACGAAGGTGGCGGATACGGCTCCGGCCAGAGCGAAGCTGCCACGCAGCTGTGACAACATGGTGATGATGCCGATGCCAGTCATCGACAGCGGGAGCCTTGCCAGCAGTCCGGCCAGAGCTAAGCTCTTGGTGCCGGGAGCGGTGAACAGTTCTCTATAAGGGTTAGCCATCTCAGTCTCCAGGGGGCATCGCTTGCCTTAGTGGCATAGCGCGGTGATAATACATACGGCACGTATGAATAGGAGTGTATATTCATACGGAGTGTATGTAAATAAACATACGTAACGTATCTAAAGGGGAACATCAATGGCTCGCCGCACCCGCGCAGAAATGGAAGAAACCCGTGCCACATTGTTGGCAACTGCCCGTAAGGTCTTCAGAGAACACGGCTACGCCGAGACCTCGATGGATGAACTCACAGCGCAGGCGGGCTTGACCCGTGGTGCGCTTTATCATCACTTTGGTGACAAGAAAGGGTTGCTGACGGCAGTGGTGGAACAAATCGACGCCGAGATGGATGCGCGCCTACAACTCATCTCCGACACCGCCGAAGATGCGTGGGAAGGTTTCCTCAGCCGTTGTCGTGCCTATCTGGATATGGCGCTGGAGCCGGAATTCCAGCGCATCGTGCTTCGCGACGCCAGGGCGGTGCTGGGCGGAGCTTCGCCGGACTCGCAACGCCATTGTGTTGAGTCGATGCGGCGGCTGATAGACAACCTTATCCAACAAGGTATCGTCGCTAAGGTCGATCCACAGGCGCTAGCATCGCTGATCTACGGTAGCTTGGCTGAGGCTGCGTTCTGGATCGCGGACGGTGATGACGGCAATACGCGGCTGGCGGGAAGTGTTGGCGCGTTGGAGCTATTGCTGCGAGGATTGTTGACCAAATCATAAGTTAACGAAACTCCCTGTTCATACTGCTCCCCCTGCCTGTAGCACTATTAGCCGCAGCTATTTGGTGAAAAGTTGGTTACAGGCTTCTATAGTGGTGGGATCTGAACATAAAGGGAGAGGTCAATGTTAAGGGTGGAGATGCTCAGCACTGGTGATGAGGTGCTGCATGGGCAAATTATTGATACCAACGCTGCCTGGCTGGCAGATTACCTGTTCCAGCAAGGCTTGCCGATGAGCGGGCGCGAAACGGTGGGGGATAGCCTTTCTTCGCTGATCGAAATCCTGCAGGAGCGTAGCCATATTGCCGACGTGCTGATCGTCAACGGAGGTCTGGGGCCAACCAGCGACGATCTCAGCGCGTTAGCGGCAGCAAAGGCTTGCGATACCGAGCTGGTCGAACATCCCGAATGGATCGCCCGTATGGAAGCCTACTTTGCGGAACGCGGCCGCCCAATGGCGGCTTCAAACCGTAAACAGGCGCAGATCCCGGCTAATGCGGAAATGCTGGATAACCGCGTTGGTACCGCCTGCGGCTTCGCCTTAACGCTGAATAAGTGCCGGATGTTCTTTACGCCGGGTGTGCCTTCCGAATTTAAAGTGATGGTAGAAGAGCAGATCCTGCCACGCCTGCGCCAGGGTTTTACTCTGCCTGAGCCGCCATTGTGTCTTCGCCTTACCACCTTCGGGACTTCGGAAAGCGACTTGGCTGCTGAACTGGACGGCATGCCTTTGCCGCCGGGGGTCGTACTGGGCTATCGCTCTTCCAGCCCGATTATTGAATTGAAGTTGACCGGTCCACAGGCTCAGCGCGCCGCGATGGAACAAGCCTGGCAGCGAGTGCGACAGGTTGCGGGTGACAATACGATTTTTGAAGGTACGGCTGGGCTACCGGCAGAGCTGACGCAACGCTTACTGCAGCAAAACTTGACGTTGGCGCTGAGCGAGCAATTTACCGCCGGGCTAATCAACCTGCAGTTGCAGAGCGAAGGGGCCCCGCTGGCCGGTGGCGAACTGTTACCGGCACATTGCTCCGAGACATTGGCAACGGTGCTGGCGCGTGCCCAGTCTTTGGCGCAGCTCACCGGTGCGCAGTTGGCGTTGGCGGTTAGCGCCATGGCAGGGGATCGTGTCAGCGTTGCCCTGCATACGCCAAAAGGCGGTATTGGCCAGACGGTGAGCTATCGTGCATCACGTCATGGTCTGCGTTTACGTCAGGAGTCGGTCGCGATGCTGGCGCTGGATATGCTGCGCCGTTGGCTGAATGGCGGCCAGGTTTGCGGCAAAAACGGCTGGCTGGAAATTGTGGAAATTATCGAGTAGAAACATTCCTCAGCAGGTTCAAAACGTAAGGGGCCTCATGCAGTAAAGCGGGCGGTCCCCTACGGTCGAACATGTGCGATCCCTTCCATTTCTGCAAATCTTCACTGGCGCCCCTATCGCCGAGCAACGGCTAGCGGGGAACAGTCGCTATTACCAGAGAGAAACTGGTTGATAGCGCTGATATATCCTCGATGAATTGTTGCTTTTTTGTTTTATTATTGTGCGTGTGTTTTTTGGTAAAAATATAGTTATCTTATTGATTATCAATATTAATTAAAAATTATAAGTTAATTATTTACGTTTTTTTATTAACTTTTTATTATTTATAGTTATTGCCTATCAAACGACAGAAATTTACTTGGATTTATGTCTTCCAAAAGCCAGCGTTGGTGATTTACCATTCTGCCCCTCATTTTTATTGCAGCTTTTTATTTCAAGTAATTCAAAAAAATTGGAATTAGATTTCTGTTTGTTGGTTTTTCATGGAGGAAGTATCCGAGATAGGGATGGTCAAGGTTGGTTGATCTTAAGAATGGTATTTAAATGAAATTGTTTAAAATTACAACGCTGCCCCTTATTCTGGCTACTTCTGCCGTTTCCCTTCCTGTGATGGCAGCGGAAACGGCCCAAATTATGGTGAAAGGGTCCATCGTTCCTACCGCATGTTCGATCTCTGTTGCTGGCTCGGCAGACTTCGGCAATTTGACCGAAAATGAACTGAAAGAGAAAAGCAAAGTGCTTAATGCTTACCAGCTAGGCTATAAGCCCGTTAATTTTGATATTCAATGCAACTCAGCAGCAAAAGTGGCGTTATCTACACAGGCGGATATTCCACCCTCGGGCTCGAGCACTATGGGTGTTGTGAGCTACGTTAATGAGACTGAAAAAACGTCCCGTACCAAAACCGAACACTTGGGCAATCTGGGCGTGATTGAGGGACATGACATTGGCTATTTTACCACGGCGCTGGTAAGTGCAAATTTGGATGACAAAAACTCCGAGCTGATTTTTTCCCAAGATAACGGCAATGATTGGCAAGCGGTCTCTGGTGCAGATGAGCATGTGATGTATCAGGATGGCTCTGCATTTTATAGTTGGGGGAAAGACAATACCCCACAGGAAGCAACCAATATCTCTGGTGTTATCAATATCTCTGCTGCCATTGATGCTCGTTTTATCGATGACATGAAAGAAGTCCTTAACTTTAACAGCAGCACAACCCTAAGCCTACAGTACCTGTAAACCCTCGTGGTTTTGTCTGGCAGTTGCCTGCCAGACAATGTTTACCCGCTGTTATTTTATCAATACTGTTTTCTATAAGGTGTGTTTGTCATGCGCTGTCAACTGCTCGCTTATTTTACTTCCGTTAGGCGAATAATCTCCAATAAGTTATTAGTGATTGCCCGGTCTTATTATGGGAGTGAAAATTTAAAATCAGATTGGGTGTTGTGCAGTTTATTACTGGTCGCGTTATCCATTTTCGCTACTCAGTCGCACGCATCTGGCGTATTACCTGAATCTTCGGCGGTCATTATTGACGAGGCACAGAAGGGGGGCAGCATTAATGTTAAAAATACGGAAAAAGTTCCGGTGCTGTTGTATACCAGAATCGTCGAGTTACCTGACGATCCAACTCCTCGCTTGATTGTGACCCAGCCTGTGGCTCGTTTGGAGCCAGGCCAGTCTCAACGCGTACGCTTTGTGTTGAACAGCAATACTCCATTGCAGAGCGAACATATCAAGCGCGTATATTTTGAAGGCGTGACTGAACGGACTACGGATAACAGCCAAGTGTCCGTTAGCGTGCGTCAGGATCTTCCGGTGATTATCGTGCCAAAGGGGCTGAGCGCTAAACGCGATATGTGGAGCGATCTGGACTGGTCCGTTAGCGCAAACCGCCTGAAAGTCACCAACACTGGCCGCCATGTGGTGCGCTTGACCCCGCAGGTCAAACTTCAACCCGCAGGTAATATGCTGTCTCTGAACAAGAGCTATATCCTGCCTGGCGAAACCCTGGTGGTCACCGCACCTGCCAGTCCTCGTCTCAGTAGCCAGCAGCAGGTGGAGTTCTCCCCCGTTACTCGTTACGGGTTTGGTGTAGGTGTACAAACTGCCCCTCTGAGCGGCAAATAATTACTCATACCATGAAGACAACCCGCCATTCATTACTGATCTCAGCCATTTTACTGGTTTGCTGGGGGGGACCCGTACCAGCAGAAGGGGCCAAATTGAGCAGCTTCAGTGAAAGTCGGCTGAAGGCGTTGGGTATCGATCCGTCTACTGCTGCCTACTTTGCACAAGGGGCGCGCTTTACGCCTGGTATTACCGAAGTGGAGCTAGAGGTCAATGGCGCCTACCGAGGTATGCAGAGACTGGCATTTGGTCACAGTGGTGAAATGTGTGCGGATGAAGCCTTTTTTGCGTCTGCCGGTATCCGATTGGATCCGCCACTGCGGCAGGAGAGTGCGGACGCAGATGCCTGCCCGCAACTTACCGACGTCTGGCCGACCGCGACGGTCTCCCTACTTCCCGCCACTCAAGAAGTGCATATTGTGGTGCCACCGGAAGCGGTGGAGAAGGCAAATGACCTTGCGCATTTCCAGCAAGGTGGCACGGCTGGCTTGCTGAACTATTCCGCTTACCGTTCCTATTTTTCCTCGTACGGTAACCATTCAAGCAACAGCTACCTGAATTTGGAAAGCGGTTTTAACGCGGGTGAGTGGATGGTGCGCGGTGCGCATAACCTGCGCCAGAGCAGCGCGGGTGGCTTTACCTTCGACAATGCGTATGTATACGCACAGAAAACCCTGGTGGATAGAAAGCAATTGTTGCAGGCCGGGCAAATCAACTTTTCCAATAATCTCCTGTCCGGTGCGTCCATCGATGGGATGCAATTGATCCCACAGTCTGCGCTGAGCAGCCAGGGAGAAGGGGCACAGGTGCGCGGTATTGCCCGGGCAGACCAGTCACGGGTGGAAGTCCGTCAAAGCGGTATCCTGATTTATTCCACGCTGGTGCCAGCCGGTCCCTTTACGCTGACGGATCTCCCTGTGCTGAATTCCACTAGTGACCTGCAACTCACGGTGATAACCCCGAGCGGGCAGGAAGAGGCTTACACCATCACTGCGGCATCGTTTCGCAGTTTGGTACCAAAGGCTCCTGAAACCTGGTCTTTGGCGCTGGGACGCCTGCGTGCGGACGGCGTCAGCCAGAGCTATGAGCGGCCCTGGGTGGCCAGCCTGTCTGATGGGCGGGCGATTTCCCAGCGGGTATTGCTGGAGGGCGGGTCAATTATCGCCTCTGGCTATCTGGGCAGCGGTGTGGGGATCACCGTCAGTCCGCGCCAAGAAGTCTCTGTAGGCCTATCCGCCGCGCTGAGCCAGGATCGCAACCATGACCGACAGGGGGCAAAGAGCACGGCTTCGGTGAACTGGCAAGCTCCACTGAATCTCGGATTTGGTGGTGACATCACCCTATATTCTCCCGGCTATCGGGAACTGACGGACTCGGTTTCCCTCACTGATAGCCCTTATAGCCGCACCAGTGCAGGTCTGCGGATGAATTGGTACCAAAAGACACTGGGCCATATTTCGCTCTCTGCCAGCCAGACCCGTCAAGGGGATAATGGCGGGGATTCTCGGCGCATGATGGCCACCTGGAACCGCAATTTTGGTTTTGTAAACGCCTCGGTGAACTGGCAGCGCCAGAGCCGGAGTTTACGAAACTGCCACGCATCTTATCGGTGCCGCAATACCGACCGCGATAGCCTGTTTGTTAACCTCAGTTTTCCACTGGGTGGGCAAGTGATCGGTAGCCATTATCGTCATACCCCAGATTCAGCGGCCGTGGGCATGCAAACGAGCGGTGTCCTGACGGAAAACAGCAACTGGTCATTGGCGACAGAGCACAGTATGAAACAGCAACACGATACCAGCCTGTCAGGCAGCCTGAACGGCAACCTGCACTACACCACTGGCGGGTTATATGGTTACGCTGCGACCGATCATACCCGCAACTACTCCGGCACTTTATCTGGCGGCATCGTAGCCCATCAGGAAGGAGTGGTGTTCTCACCACATAAGATTAACGACACCTTTGGGATCGTGGCGGTGGAGCCTGCGGTCAGTGGGGTAGAAATCAACACCCCACGGGGAAAAGTATGGACTGACTGGCGGGGTAAGGCGGTGGTTCCTGGGTTGCCAGCTTACGCTGCAGGCCGGATAGAGTTGAACACGGAACAATTGCCAGCAAATACCGATGTCAGCAATGGCTTGCGGCAAGTTGTGGCGGGGCACGGGGCGGTGACCAATACTCATTTTCTTTTGCAGCAGACGCGCAACGGGTTGTTGACGGTGAAGCTGATGGATGGATCGCCGTTGCCAAAAGGCAGCGCCATTATTGCGCAAGACGGTAGTTATGTGACCACTGCGGTAGATGCAGGCACGGTGTTCCTCACCGACCTGAACGATAAACGCCCGCTGATGGCGCGTTGGCAGGAGCAGCAATGCAGTCTGCATTATTCCGTACCGGAAAAGGCGCTAAAGGGGGAGGCCTATGAAAATGTCAGCGCACAATGCAGTTAACCGTAGAACCAGGGGGGGCGTGTGAAACAGAAGGTTATCACATTAATCCGGGGATTGAGCCTCATCACTGTGCTGTGGCTTGTTACTCCAGACGCTATGGCACAGAACTGTCAGGTGGTGGTATCACGCCCCGAGATCCAGCTGGGCAAACAGATCCATGTTGCCAATGCAGGAACGTTGTTTACCCAGCAAGAGATGACTGTCGCCGCTGAGTGTGTGGGGACGGGGCCGATCACGTTGCTGATTGATGGCACGCCGGATGAGGGGGGGCAACACTTTCGCTTTGGCGCAGCGGGCAGAATGACACTGTCGCTGCTTGCTGCGCAGTATGACGGTAGTGACACAGGGCTGAGGATGAGTTCTGCGCTGCAGGGGGAAAGGCAGCTATCGTCGGGTTCATCGGTACTGCTGTCTCCTGGCAGCCAGCTGACCACGCTCGCAGCAGGGGCCGTCGAGAAGGAGACTCATCTGCTGATAGTGCAACTGCGCCTGGATTTTCCCGCCGCAGGGGATGAGGGCCGGATCCGCGATCTGACGGAGATGAGCGGCCAAGTGAGGTTTGAAGCGCGGCAATAGTCGATATCGCCTGAGGCTGCTGACAAACCCCAATGGGTTCACAGCGGAGGGGCACTGCATGCTGTGCCGGTATTGCCTCTGTTTTTGTTATGGAAGAAGTATCCAGTCTAGGGATGGTTAATGTTAGTTAATCTGAAAAATGGTACTTAAATGAATATGTTTAAAATTACAGTTCTGACCCTTGCCATCGCTACTTCTGCGAGTTCTTTGACTGCGATGGCGGCGGAAACGGCTCAAATTACGGTGAAGGGGGCGGTATTTCCTTCTGCGTGTGCCATCTCTGTTGATGGTTCTGTTGACTTCGGTAATTTGAAAAAAAACGAGCTGCAAGAACAAACTAAAAATCAAAATGCCTATCAATTAGGCTACAAGCCTGTTGGTTTTAATATTCAATGTAAATCGGCAGCCAAAGTGGCACTATCTGCACAGGCGGACACCCCTGTTTCTGGCACCCCCACGATGGGCGTTGTTAGCTACCTCAGTGATACCGACAAAGCCCTGCGTGCTGAACCCGGGCAGCTTGCATCCCTAGGGGCGCTTGAGGGTGAAGACATCGGCTATTTTACCGTGATGCTGGCAAGTGCCACCCTGGATAGCAAAGATGCCGAGCTTATCTCCTCCAAAAATGGCGGCAGTAGCTGGAGCGCGGTTTCTGGCACCGCCGAGCATTTGATGTATCAGGATGGATCCGGGTTCCATGGTTGGGGGAAAGACAACGCACCACAGGAAGCCACTAATATCTCTGGTGTTATAACGGTCTCTGCGGCACTTAACGTTAAAGTCGTGGAGGAGCTGAAAGACGTTGTCAACTTTAACACTAACACCACTCTAAGCCTGCACTACCTGTAAACCCTAGGAGTATTGTCTGGCGGTTGTCTGCCAGACAATGAGCCCACCATAGCTTGCGTTTACGTTAAGCATCGGTAGTGTCCTGGTGCTGGATTTGCTGAGTCGTTGGCTGAATGGCGGCCAGGTTTGCGGCAGAAGCGGTGGGCTGGGAATGGTCGACATTACCGCAGAGAAACTTGTTGATGGCGATGATATATCCCTTATGGATCATAATAATATAAGGGGTATTCGCTGTGGGATTGTGTTGTTACACTCTTTGCGGGTGCTTGAGACTTTTCGTCTTGGGCATTGTGTGGCAAGGCGGAAAGTTGAAAGCCCCAAACTGACGTTAACTCAGAATGGGGCAACCAATAACGCCTAGACACCGTTATGGTAGCCCCTTCACAGCAAGGAGGCAAGCCATGTATAAAAAACATGCGCTCTACGCGTTACTAACTGTATGCATTACGGTTTTGGTATTGATACCCGTCGCCTTTCAAGCTGCAGCGTTGTTGGCTGCAGGTGCTCACCCCAGTCACTTACTAAACGTAAGCTCCTGGGGATTCACACCTTTGCCGCCTAGCTGCAACTTGAAATTCTTAGGGTATCCCAGTGTTTGAAGATTATTTTGCGTGGTTAAATTTCTAATTCGATATCCATGGCGGGCATGCAGCAGCAGGGCAGGATCTCGCCGTGATTGATAAATGCCAACGGCTGCTGGTGGTAAGCGACCTCACCCTTCAGTAATTTCACTCGGCAGGCACCGCAATAGCCGGAGCGGCATTGGTATTCCACCTCCACCTCATGCAGTTCCAGCACGTCGAGCAGGCACTTCTCACCTTCGGGGCAGGAGAGCTGCGTACCGGTGGCACGCAGCGTGATGGTTGGTGCCGCCACTTACAGCTCGAAATCACTCAGGTCGTCGGCGTTGACTTCAGAGTCAATCTGGCCGACCAGGTAAGAGCTGACTTCAACTTCCTGCGGAGCCACCTGCACGTTATCCGACACCAGCCAGGCGTTGATCCACGGGATTGGGTTGGAGCGGGTAGGGAACGGTGAACCCAGGCCGACGGCCTGCATGCGGATATTGGTAATGTATTCCACATACTGGCACAGGATGTCTTTGTTCAGGCCAATCATGGAGCCGTCACGGAACAGATATTCGGCCCACTCTTTCTCTTGCTGTGCCGCCAGGACGAACAGGTCATAACACTCTTGCTGGCATTCCACGGCGATTTCGGCCATCTCTGGGTCATCGGCGCCTGAGCGCATCAGGTTCAGGATATGTTGCGTACCGGTCAGGTGCAGGGCTTCGTCGCGGGCGATCAGCTTGATGATTTTAGCGTTGCCTTCCATCAGCTCACGCTCGGCGAAAGCAAACGAACAGGCGAAGCTAACGTAGAAACGAATGGCCTCTAGTGCGTTGACGCTCATCAGGCACAGATACAGCTGCTTTTTGATGGCGCGCAGGTTAACGGTCACCGTTTTACCATTGACCTGATGCGTGCCTTCACCCAGTAGATGATAGTAACTGGTCATTTCGATCAGATCGTCGTAGTAGCCGGAGATATCTTTTGCCCGCTTGAGGATCTCCTCGTTGGTGACGATATCGTCAAATACCACCGACGGATCGTTAACGATGTTACGAATGATATGGGTGTAGGAACGCGAGTGAATGGTCTCTGAGAATGACCAGGTTTCGACCCAGGTTTCCAGCTCCGGAATGGAGATCAGCGGCAGAAATGCCACGTTAGGGCTACGGCCCTGAATGGAGTCCAGCAGCGTCTGATACTTCAGGTTGCTGATGAAGATGTGCTTCTCGTGTTCCGGCAGCGCTTGATAGTCGATACGATCGCGCGCGACGTCAACCTCTTCCGGACGCCAGAAGAAGGAGAGCTGCTTTTCGATCAGCTTTTCGAAGATTTCATGTTTTTGCTGGTCGAAACGCGCCACGTTGACCGACTGGCCGAAGAACATCGGCTCAAGCAACTGGTTGTTTTTGTTTTGAGAAAAAGTAGTGTAAGCCATGAGCTTGGATCCATTAGTGCCGAGCTGAAAATTAAAGGGGCCGGAAGAGTTCCGGCCCGCTGTGTCAAACGTTAGATCTTGCAGGCGCCGCCTTCACAGTCGTCATCGCCGCCCTGAGCAGGCTGCATGTCTTCCTGGATATCATCTGCACCGTCGCGGGTGTTCTGATAATACAGCGTTTTGACACCAAACTTGTAGGTGGTGAGCAGATCTTTCAACAGCTGCTTCATCGGCACCTTGCCACCCGGGAAACGGGTTGGGTCATAGTTGGTGTTCGCCGAGATCGACTGATCGATAAATTTCTGCATCAGGCCAACCAGTTGCAGGTAACCGTCGTTATTCGGTAATTCCCACAGCAGTTCGTAGTCATTTTTCAGACGCTCATACTCAGGAACGACCTGGCGCAGAATACCGTCTTTGGACGCTTTGATACTGATGTGGCCGCGTGGTGGCTCAATGCCGTTGGTGGCATTGGAGATCTGCGACGAGGTTTCCGACGGCATCAAGGCAGACAGCGTTGAGTTGCGCAGGCCGGTCTCTTTGATCTCTTTACGCAGGGTTTCCCAGTCGTAATGCAGCGGTTCGCTACAGATCGCGTCTAAATCTTTCTTGTAAGTATCGATTGGCAGGATGCCTTGCGCATAGGTGGTTTCATTGAACCACGGGCAAGCCCCTTGCTCCTGAGCCAGACGGTTCGAGGCTTTCAGCAGGTAGTACTGGATCGCTTCGAAGGTTCTGTGGGTCAGGTTGTTGGCGCTGCCGTCGGAATAACGTACGCCGTTCTTCGCCAGGTAATAGGCGAAGTTGATCACACCGATACCCAGAGTACGGCGGCCCATCGCGCCACGGTGAGCGGCTTTGATAGGGTAATCTTGATAATCCAGCAGGGCGTCGAGCGCACGCACGGCTAGCGTAGCCAGCTCTTCCAGATCGTCCAGGCTCTCAATCGCACCCAGGTTGAAGGCTGACAGCGTACACAGCGCGATTTCACCGTTTTCGTCGTTAACGTCATCCAGCGGTTTGGTCGGCAAAGCGATTTCCAGGCACAGGTTTGACTGGCGTACCGGGGCGATCTGCGGATCGAACGGGCTGTGGGTGTTGCAGTGGTCGACGTTCTGGATGTAGATACGGCCAGTAGAAGCACGTTCCTGCATCATCAGTGAGAACAGCTCTACCGCTCTCACGCGCTGCTGGCGAATGCTACTGTCTTTCTCATACAGGGTGTACAGACGTTCGAACTCGTCCTGATCGGCGAAGAACGCGTCGTACAGCCCTGGGACGTCAGACGGGCTGAACAGGGTGATGTCTTCATTCTTGATCAGACGCTGATACATCAGGCGGTTGAGCTGTACGCCGTAGTCCATGTGACGGACGCGGTTGCCTTCAACCCCACGGTTGTTTTTCAGCACCAGCAGGCTTTCCACTTCCAGATGCCACATTGGGTAGAACAGCGTTGCTGCACCACCACGCACACCGCCCTGAGAGCAGGATTTTACTGCGGTCTGGAAGTGCTTGTAGAACGGGATACAGCCGGTGTGGAAGGCTTCACCGCCACGAATTGGGCTACCCAAGGCACGGATACGGCCAGCATTGATACCGATACCGGCACGCTGTGAAACGTATTTCACAATGGCGCTGGAGGTGGCGTTAATGGAATCCAGGCTGTCACCACACTCGATCAGCACGCAAGAGCTGAATTGGCGGGTTGGGGTGCGCACGCCAGACATGATCGGCGTAGGCAGTGAAATCTTGAAGGTGGAGATCGCGTCATAGAAACGTTTTACGTAGTCCAGACGGGTGGCGCGCGGATAGTTGGAGAACAGGCACGCGGCAACCAGGATATACAGGAACTGGGCGCTCTCGTAGATCTCGCCGCTAACGCGGTTCTGCACCAGATATTTCCCTTCCAACTGCTTCACGGCAGCGTAGGAGAAGTTCATATCACGCCAGTGATCGATAAAGGAGTCCATCTGCTCGAACTCTTCAGTGGTGTAGTCTTCCAGCAGATGTTTATCGTATTTGCCCATTTCCACCATGCGTGCAACGTGGTCGAGCAGCTTCGGCGGCTCAAACTGACCGTAAGCTTTTTTACGCAGATGGAAGATGGCGAGGCGAGCGGCCAGATACTGATAGTCCGGTGCGTCACGGGAGATCAGATCGGCTGCAGCCTTGATGATGGTCTCATGAATATCGGCGGTTTTGATGCCGTCATAAAACTGAATATGTGAACGTAACTCTACTTGAGAGACCGAGACGTTGTTTAAACCTTCCGCGGCCCAGTCGATGACTCGGTGGATTTTGTCGAGGTTGATGCGCTCTTTACTGCCATCGCGTTTAGTTACAAGTAGGCTTTGGTTCATTTTTACCTGTCCGTGAGATTCCCCTAAGCAGAAAGTGTAGTCGCTCTGCTCAGTATGTAAACACTATATATAGGGGGTGTATGTCGGTGAGGTAACAAGATAGTGATAAAACGGTGGGTTTGCAAGTGAACAAAACCTGCCGATCTTGTGGATAACTTGGGGGTGAAATGTTACCAATTGTTCCTAGTGCGCGCCCTATCTGGGGTGGCAAGGTTGTCAATAAGCACGATGAGATTTTGCTGATTTTGTGAAAACCCCGATCGTTTGCCGCTTTATTAAACGTTAGAAAAAAACCGCATATTGATCTGCTTTTATATTCTTAAAAATGGTTTAGATCGGCTTTTTTGATCGAGAACGGATAAATAGGTATTTATCTTATACGCTTAGTTGCACCGGCGGCGGAAACATCGCCCCCGGTACGTTTCGGCAGTTTCAACCCTGGTGCTGGGTATGCACCATGTAGTTCACATCAACGTTGCGGCCCAGCTTGAAATGGTCGGTGATCGGGTTGTAATGCAGGCCGATGATATGTTTTTCACGCAGCTCGGTGCCGTCGACCCAACCGATCAGTTCAGAAGGGCGGATGAACTTCTTATGATCATGGGTGCCCTGTGGCACCATCTTGAGCACGTATTCAGCGCCGATGACCGCCATCAGCCAGGCTTTGGTATTGCGGTTGATGGTGGAGAAAAACACATGGCCGCCTGGTTTGACCAGGTGTGCACAGGCGCGCACGACGGAGGCCGGGTCAGGGACGTGCTCGAGCATCTCCATACAGGTGACGATGTCATACTGTTGTGGATGAGCTTGCGCATGGCTTTCTACCGTTTCTTGCACGTAGGTCACCTGCATACCGCTTTCCAGCGCATGCAGTCGCGCCACCTGGAGTGGTTCTGCCCCCATATCCAGCCCGGTCACTAACGCACCTTCACGTGCCATGCTCTCTGCCAGAATGCCGCCGCCGCAGCCAACGTCGAGCACTTGTTTGTCAAAAATGCCTCCTGCGCGCTGCATGATATAATTCAGACGCAGCGGATTGATCCGATGCAGCGGCTTGAACTCACCTTCCAGATCCCACCAGCGCGAGGCGACAGCTTCAAATTTGGCGATTTCCTGGTGATCAACGTTAGGCGCGTGACGGGATGATTCAGCATTCATGGGCGTTATTAGCTCCTGGTTCTCTTATGATGCAGATTATACATGTTCCGGCACGCTTGGCGCAGCGCTGTTGTTATCGAGGCAAGTGTTATCGAGGTAATTTTCGCCCGCAGGGCAGCACATTTCAGCGAAACAGCGCCGGTAATTTCCCCGTAAAGCGCGCTTTGTGATATAGTTTTACACCTTTGGCACTACGCCAAGGCAGATGAATCATTCAGTATGAGGGATAGCAGCTCCATGAGCGACCTTGCCAGAGAAATCACACCGGTAAATATCGAAGAAGAGCTGAAAAGCTCGTATCTGGATTACGCGATGTCGGTTATTGTCGGCCGTGCGTTGCCAGATGTTCGTGATGGACTGAAGCCGGTGCACCGCCGCGTTCTGTACGCGATGAATGTACTGGGTAACGACTGGAATAAACCCTACAAGAAATCGGCCCGTGTCGTTGGGGACGTGATCGGTAAGTATCACCCGCATGGTGACAGCGCGGTGTATGACACGATCGTCCGTATGGCCCAACCGTTTTCGTTGCGTTACATGTTGGTGGACGGCCAGGGTAACTTCGGTTCTGTGGACGGCGACTCCGCCGCAGCAATGCGTTATACCGAAGTGCGCATGTCGAAAATCGCCCACGAACTGCTGGCGGATCTGGAAAAAGAGACCGTCGACTTCGTGCCAAACTATGACGGTACCGAGCAGATCCCGGCCGTTATGCCAACCAAGATCCCGAACCTGCTGGTCAACGGCTCGTCCGGTATCGCCGTGGGCATGGCGACCAACATTCCGCCGCATAACCTGTCTGAAGTTATTAATGGCTGTCTGGCCTATATCGAGGATGAAAACATCAGCATTGAAGGGCTGATGGAACACATCCCAGGCCCGGACTTCCCGACGGCGGCGATCATCAATGGCCGTCGTGGTATTGAAGAAGCCTACCGTACCGGCCGTGGCAAAGTGTATCTCCGCGCCCGTGCCGAGGTAGAGGCGGACGCTAAAACCGGCCGCGAAACCATCATCGTGCATGAAATTCCTTATCAGGTGAACAAAGCGCGCCTGATCGAGAAAATTGCCGAGCTGGTGAAAGAGAAACGCGTTGAAGGCATCAGCGCGCTGCGTGACGAGTCTGATAAAGACGGCATGCGCATCGTGATTGAAGTCAAACGTGACGCCGTGGGTGAAGTGGTGCTGAATAACCTGTATTCGCTGACTCAGCTACAGGTCACCTTCGGTATCAACATGGTGGCACTGCATCAGGGCCAGCCAAAGTTGCTGAACCTGAAAGATATTCTGCGTGCATTTGTGCGCCACCGCCGTGAAGTGGTGACCCGCCGTACCATTTTCGAACTGCGTAAAGCCCGCGATCGCGCCCATATCCTGGAAGCGTTAGCCATTGCCTTGGCCAACATCGACCCGATTATCGAACTGATCCGCCGCGCGCCGACTCCGGCAGAAGCGAAGATTGCGTTAATCGCGCAGCCTTGGGATCTGGGTAACGTCGGGGCGATGCTGGAACGTGCCGGTGACAACGCTGCACGCCCAGAGTGGCTGGAGCCAGAGTTTGGCATCCGTGACGGCAAATATTACCTGACCGAGCAACAGGCTCAGGCGATCCTGGATCTGCGCTTGCAGAAACTGACCGGCCTGGAGCACGAGAAGCTGCTGGACGAGTATAAAGAGCTGCTGAACCTCATCGCTGAGCTGATCTTTATTCTGGAAAACCCAGACCGCTTGATGGAAGTGATCCGTGAAGAACTGGTGGCCATGCGCGATCAGTTCGGCGACGCACGCCGTACCGAAATTACCGCCAACACGTCTGATATCAACATCGAAGACCTGATCAACCAGGAAGATGTAGTCGTGACATTGTCGCATCAGGGCTACGTGAAGTATCAGCCTCTGACCGACTATGAAGCGCAGCGTCGCGGTGGTAAAGGCAAGTCAGCCGCCCGTATCAAAGAAGAAGACTTTATCGATCGTCTGCTGGTGGCCAACACCCACGACACGATCCTGTGCTTCTCCAGCCGTGGTCGCCTGTACTGGATGAAGGTGTATCAACTGCCTGAAGCCAGCCGTGGTGCTCGTGGCCGGCCGATCGTCAACCTGTTGCCGCTGGAAGCCAACGAACGTATCACCGCCATTCTACCGGTACGTGAATACGAAGAAGGCCGCCATGTATTCATGGCTACCGCTAGCGGTACCGTGAAGAAAACCGCATTAACCGAGTTCAGCCGCCCGCGCAGCGCAGGCATCATCGCCGTTAACCTCAACGAGGGTGACGAGCTGATTGGTGTTGACCTGACCGACGGCAGCAACGAAGTGATGCTGTTCTCCGCCAACGGTAAAGTGGTCCGCTTCCCAGAAGGGCAGGTTCGTTCAATGGGCCGTACCGCTACCGGCGTTCGCGGTATCAACCTCGGTGAAGGCGATCGCGTAGTTTCGCTGATTATTCCTCGTGGTGAAGGCGATATCCTGACCGTGACGCAGAACGGCTACGGCAAGCGTACCGCGGTAACGGAATACCCGACCAAATCGCGCGCGACCCAAGGGGTTATCTCCATTAAGGTCAGCGAGCGTAATGGTCAGGTTGTTGGGGCTGTACAGGTAGAAACTACCGATCAAATCATGATGATCACCGATGCAGGCACGCTGGTGCGTACCCGTGTCGCGGAAGTCAGCGTGGTTGGCCGTAACACCCAGGGTGTCACCCTGATCCGTACTGCGGAAGACGAGAACGTTGTCGGCCTGCAGCGCGTTGCTGAACCGGTTGAAGATGAAGAGCTTGATAGCCTTGAACCGGGCGCAGAAGAAGCGGAAGAAGATACCACACCACTCGATGAGGGTGTTGATGATACCGGCGCCGTAGACGATATGGATGACGAGAACGCCTAAATAGCACGGCCTTGGCCGTCTAATCTGGGTGGTTCAAAAAGGGCTTGGCAGCGATGCTAGGCCCTTTTTCAGTTGTATGGTTTAATTGCTGCAATCACTTGTCGATGCTGCACGGGATCGTTGTTTTGCTATGATTATGCTCGTCACCCCTTACACTGGCATGGTACCTGCTTGAAATACTTAGCCTCTTTCCGTACCACGTTAAAAATTTCCCGCTATCTGTTTCGGGTACTGGCGTTCATGCTGTGGTCGCTGGGTGCACTGCTGACCACGTTTTATATCCTGGATATCGTGCATGAGAAAGAATCCGATATCAGGCAGGAATATAATCTCAACTTTGACCAGGCTCAGGGCTACATTCGCCACTCGGCGGATATCATCCGCGACATCAAATACATGGCGGAAAACCGCCTCAACGGCACGGTAGGGAGCCTCGAGCTGTTCACCGGCATGATGAATGGCAAAGACAGCCAACCGGAGATGAAGCCGCTGTACCCGGAATCCAACTGCGCGCTGAACTCCAACTACCGTGACTCGATCACCTCGTTAAACAGTCTGATCCAATACTGGAAAGAAAACTTTGTCGCGGCCTATGATCTGAACCGGGTGTTTTTTATCGGCAGTGACAGCCTGTGCATGACCGAATTCGGTAGCAGTAACGGCATCACCGATCGGCAAAACGTGCTCAAGGCGCTGCATGAGCGCATCCTTAAATACCGTAACGCCGCCAACAGCGCGGAGAAAGACAATAACCTTTACTGGATCAGCCCCAGCCAGCAGCGGCCTGATGTAGGTTACCTGTATGTAATGACGCCGGTCTATGTCGGCAACAAACTGGAAGCGCTGCTGGGGATTGAACAGACGATCCGCCTGGAAGACTTTGTCACCACCAGCAACTTGCCGGTAGGGGTTAATCTGCTGGATGAGAACAACGAATCGGTGCTGCGACTGGCCAATGGCGATCGCTATGCCTCTTCGCTCAATGTTTATCCGCAGGAACACACCTATTTTGGCTATGTAGACAGTTACCAGGATCTGATCATGAAGAAGGCGCTGCCGCCTTCGTCGCTCAGCATCGTGTATTCATTGCCGGTGAAGAGCGTGGTGGAGCGTTTCAAGGTACTGATCCTCAATGCGGTGCTGCTTAACCTGCTGTCGGCCGTGGTGTTGTTCAGCCTGGCGTGGTTGTTCGAGCGCAAGATGTTTCTGCCAGCGGAAGAGAATGCCTTCCGGTTGGAGGAGCATGAACAGTTCAACCGCAAAATCGTGGCTTCGGCACCGGTGGGTATCTGCATTCTGCGCATCAGTGATGGTACCAACATCCTGAGTAATGAACTGGCGCATAACTATATCAACCTGTTGACCAACGAGGATCGGGATCGCATTACACGCATTATCTGCGAACAGCAGGTCAACTTTGTAGATGTGATGACCAGTAATAACAACAATCTGCAAATCAGCTTTGTGCACTCCCGTTATCGCAATGAGGACGTGGCTATCTGCGTGCTGGTTGACGTTAGTGCCCGCGTCAAAATGGAAGAGTCGCTGCAGGAAATGGCCGCGGCAGCGGAGCAGGCCAGCCAGTCCAAATCGATGTTCCTGGCCACCGTCAGCCATGAGCTGCGCACGCCGCTGTACGGGATTATCGGCAACCTGGATCTGCTGCAGACCAAGGCGTTGCCGCAAGGGGTCGACCGTCTGGTCAATGCGATGAACAACTCCTCGGGGCTGTTGCTGAAGATCATCAGCGACATCCTGGACTTCTCCAAGATTGAATCCGAGCAGTTGAAGATAGAACCCCGTGAGTTTTCTTGCCTGGAAGTGATTACCCACATTGCGGGCAACTACTTGCCGCTGGTGGTGAAAAAGCGGCTCGGTTTGTACTGTTTTATTGAACAAGGTGTGCCTGAACGTATCAATGGCGATCCCGTGCGTTTGCAACAGGTCTTGTCTAACCTATTGAATAACGCCATCAAGTTTACCGACACCGGCTGTATTATTCTGCAGGTCTGCACCCGTGACAGCTATCTGGAGTTCAGCGTTCGCGATACCGGCGTAGGCATTCCAGAAAAAGAGGTCCTGCGCCTGTTTGATCCTTTCTTCCAGGTTGGCAGCGGGGTACAGCGCCATTTCCAGGGCACTGGGCTTGGGCTGGCGATTTGTGAAAAACTGATCAACCTGATGGACGGTGATATCGCGGTGGAGTCCGAGCCTGGCCTCGGTAGCCTGTTTACCATTCGTATTCCGCTGTTTGGAGCGCAGTTCCCGACTCCGCAGGCGAGCGACACCTGGCAGGGCAAAAACCTGTGGCTGCAAATTCGTAATCAGCGGTTGGAAAGCTATCTGCAGGCGATCCTTGGCGGCTACGGTGCCACGGTATTACGTTATGAGGGGCAGCAAACCGCAGCAGGGGACGTTCTGTTCAGCGATCATCCTTTGCAGGTGGACACCCCGCTGTTGGCACAGGTCGAACTCTCCATTGCGCACATTGGGCCGTCATTGGAAACGCACCCAGGTTACTGGCTGCATAGTACCTCCACGCCACGGGATGCCATCCAACTGTTGAACCGGCTATTTGGTGTGGTTACCGAAAACGATAAGGCGTTGGTACAACTGCCGTTATCGGTTAAGGCCAATAATGCCGATAACGGGGATATTCGCCTGCTGGTGGTAGACGATCACCCGATCAACCGGCGCTTGCTGTCCGATCAGCTGTCATCGTTGGGCTATCAGGTGATTACCGCCAATGATGGTGTCGATGCGCTCAGCGTACTGGAACGCAATGCGGTGGATATCGTATTGACTGACGTCAATATGCCGAATATGGATGGCTATGAATTGACACGTTGCCTGCGTAAGTCGAATTTCACTGCCCCGGTGATTGGCGTAACGGCTAATGCGCTGGCAGAAGAGAAACAGCGCTGTCTTGAGGCCGGGATGGATAACTGCCTGTCGAAACCGGTCACGCTGGAGACGCTGGAGCAGTCGCTGGGCTATTACAGTCAACGGGTACGGCGGCTTAGGGCTGAATCGGAAACGGCATAAACACTAAAGGGCGCCTAAGAGCGCCCTTTAAATTGATAACCATGCTGGTTCAGGGGCGCCGCATGCTGCACCCGTTGAACTTTAGTCTTTATCCAACTGCGTCATACTGACGGAGGAGAGATAGTTAAGCAGTGCGATATCGTTATCAACACCCAGCTTCATCATGGCTGATTTCTTCTGGCTACTGATCGTCTTGATGCTGCGGTTCAGTTTTTTGGCGATTTCGGTCACCAGGAAACCTTCGGCGAACAGACGCAACACTTCGCTTTCTTTCGGAGAGAGGCGTTTGTCACCGTAACCGCTGGCACTGATTTTCTCCAACAGCTTCGAGACGCTCTCTGGCGTGAATTTCTTGCCTTTCTGCAATGCGGCCAGCGCTTTTGGCAAATCGGTAGGCGCCCCCTGTTTCAGGACGATGCCTTCGATGTCCAGATCCAACACCGCGCTGAGAATGGCCGGATTGTTGTTCATGGTCAGAACGATGATCGACAATTGCGGATAGTGGCGTTTGATATATTTTATCAGCGTAATGCCGTCGCCATATTTGTCACCCGGCATCGAAAGATCGGTGATCAGGACGTTGGCGTCCAGCTTGGACAGATTGTTGATCAGTGCTGTAGAGTCCTCGAACTCCCCAACGACATTCACCCACTCAATTTGCTCAAGTGACTTCCGGATGCCAAACAGTACGATAGGATGGTCATCGGCAATAATTACGTTCAGGTTATTCATGTTGTTGGCTACCTTGCTGCAGCAGTCTACTGACGAAAAAATCAATCTGACTGATGTTATTCTCGATCTTGAGCGCATCACCGTCCGCGATGTGCTGTTCTAACGATTCACACAGAAGCTTTCCGGGAAGCAGATTTAACATGGCAAACACGCCCTTCAGGCGGTGTGCGGTTTGAGACAGCGCTGCAAAATCACCGCTGCCCGCCTCAGTATACAGTTTTTTGATATCGTCGGGTACTGTATCAATAAACAAACCATAGTAATCACTTGATCTCAATTGTTTTTCATACACTTGGGCGCTTTCTGCCAGGGATCCTACAGGGTTTTCTTCCTGCTCTTGTGCCGCCATCTGGTGTTCTATCAAGATCAGAACCGCGTCGATCATGGCATTGTGCAGGTTATAGTTGACGCGGATATAGCCTTTATCAAGCTGTTGCCAGCCTGCTTCATCGCTGGTTAGCAGCAACGTATAGTCGTCGGCCTGCTGCGGGTTATCGGTCAGTAAAACATCATATTCCCGGCTGTTTTGGTGCTCCTCGGCCACGATGCAGTTGGCCCCATATCCCGCCAGTAGCTGAGTCACGATCCGGCGGATCTCGTCGGAGGTGATATCCAGCAGCGCCGTTACCCCATCGAGTAATTTCTCCGTCGCCTGTTCCTCTGTTTTCTCCTGCTCCATAGTGACACGAATGGTATAGCGGGTACCGATATCGATTTTGCTGCGGATATCCAACTGGCCATTGAGTTTTTTGCACAGCTGATTACACAGGAAAAACGTCAGCCCAGAGCCGTGATCGAAGCGATCGACCAGCGTTTGGCTGAGGAACGGGTAGGTCAGATTGCTGATTTCCTCATTGGAAATGCCGGTGCCGGTGTCGTTGATATGAAATACCAGGTGTTCAGGGCGATCGACTTCCTGTTCCACTACCAGGGTGATCTTGCCGTAGGCGGTAGTGATGATGGCGTAGCGCAGCAGCAATGAAAGGATTTTGCGCAGTGCGCCAGCATCGCCAATGTACTGTTGGTTGACGTCCAGATTAACGTGATTGAACAGCGCCAGCCCTTTCTGGTTGATGGCTGGCAGCACGTCCAGCAGCAGTTCATCCAGCAGTACAGTGGGGTTGAAAGGTTGACGGACCGGCTGCCAATCCTGTGTCTCCAGCCTGGTGAGCAGGGTGATATTGTCGATCAGATCCAATACCGATGCCGAAGCCAGGTTGAGTTGTTTAAGCAATGTCTGTTGCTGTTCGGCGTCTGATGGTTGGCACAGGCTCCCGGCCAGTTCGTGCATTTGCCGCACCGGCTGATTCAGCTCGATCCCCAGGTTATGCAGCATCAACTTACGGGCCTGAACGTTTTTATCGTATTCGCGGCGGGCCTGTTGCAGCCGTTTGTTCACCATCACCTCTTTATCCTGATCGTTGAGCAGGAACAGATAGGTTTCCGCCGTGCGTTGGCTGCGGAAGATGCGGATCTCATAGACTTCGTTGTTGACCGTCGCCTGGATCACGCCATGATGCTGCTCCGCCATATGGGCAATTTTGGACAGGCTGAGGTGTGGCATCAGGTGCTCGGCGATCTTGTTGCTGGTGATCACGCTGTTATCGGCAAAGTCATAGACCAGCAGCCCGCAAGGCAGACTGGCAACAATTTCCTGGTTGAGCGAGCGTTGGAGATCCAGCTCGGCGGCGATATTTTCGCTGGGGCGGATGTATTGCTGGCGGAGGAAATAAATGCCCACCATCGATAGCGTCAGCAACAGCAGATTGACCGCCAGTAGCCAGATGTTATTGCGCAGCAGGTCAATGGCCAGATTGAAAGCTGAAACGCGGTAAATCAGCTGCAGCGGAGAGTTGGGTAATGAAACACTGAACTCAACCCAACTGCCTTTCAGGGCGGCCTGGGCGTTGATTGCCGTTTCGCTTGGCACCATGCTGTCGTCGATCTCTGCATTATCGGGCAGCAGCAGGAAGTTGGAGCGGGCCATATTAAGCGGAATGATATCGTTAATCGGCAGGTCGAAGGCGATCACCGTGGCCAAATGCCCCGGCTGGTTAAAGGTGGTGCGGATAGAAAACGAGTAGGCGTTCTGGAAGCGCTGTTTACGCAGGCCGGAAAAACTCTCGCGTTCGTCCAGCATATTGGCCTGTTGCAGCATTTCGGTGCGGCGGTCTGACACCGACGTAGTCAGGTAGTTTTCTTTCAATCGCGAAGTCAGGTCTTTCAGCGATTGGGTCGTCACCAGGCTCAGGCTGTTATCTTGCCCGTTGAGAAAATACATCGCATAGTTTTCGGTCTCGGTTCCCCAGCGGTTATCCAGGAAGTCAGAGATATTGGCAACCGTAGCCAGCGTGGCGTTGTCATGGTTGCCAAAAATGACCGCATCGGTTTTGCTGCGTCGCTTCTCAACATAATATACATCCGGACGCAGTCGGGTTTCCTGCAGGTTGGTCTCAACAGCAAGCGACGCGGTATTACCAAATTTGTCGTAGATTTGCTCGGTCAGAGAGCGGTAGCTGTCGATACGTTTTTGCAGCATGTTGGCGATGGTGTTGACGGCATGTTTTTTCTCCGTCAGATAGGCGTTGGTATAATTATAGCTGTACAACCCAATGGCCATGGCCAGCAGCACGACAAACAGCCAGAAGCTGCGGGTGATGTAGCGGGAGTTGATGGTCAGTTGTCTATCTTGCAACATGGCTACGCATTCCTGAAATTAGCGAGTGACCGCTTTGGCGCTGGCAGTGACGATTAGCAGCAACGCAGCGACACAGGCCAGGGCAAACGTCAGGCTGGAGACCTGGGCGATTAGCCCGATCACTGCCGGGCCGGCCAGAATACCGGCATAGCCCACCGTGGTGACCGAAGCGATGGCCAGGTTGGCAGGCATGACGCGTTGATTCCCCGCTGCGCTAAACAGAATAGGGACCACATTGGATGCCCCGACGCCAACCAGCATAAAACCAATCAAAGAGGCTATGGCGCTGTCTATCGTAATCGCCAACGCCAGGCCGATGGCCGCACACAAGCTACCCAGCAACAGTACCTGATATCTGCCCATGGCATTCACTACGCGATCGCCATTCAGCCTGCCGATCGTCATGGCAATGGAGAACAAAGCGTAACCCAAGCCAGCCTGGTTATGATCCATCCCGCGCATGGTGGTCAGGTACAGCGCGCTCCAGTCGAGCATTGAGCCTTCCGCCAGGAACATGATGAAGCACAGTAGGCCAATGAACATCACCCAGCCTCGTGGCAGAACGAACATCGGGCCTTCTTTATCTCCGCCGCTTTCACGCAGCAGGTTTTTACTGGCAATCAGCAGCAGAGCCAGAATGGCGACGACGGCGATCAGAGTGGCTTGTAGCGGACCGAGCCCCAACCATAATAGGGCGCTGACTCCACCCGCACCGGCTATCCCGCCAATGCTGAAGAAACCGTGAAAGCCGGACATCATGGCTCGATTGCTGGCGCGTTCGACCACCACGGCCTGAATGTTCATGGCCACGTCAATCATACCAATCGCTGCACCGAACAGCAGTAAGGCTAATGCCATCCCCAAGGTGGAGTCCATCAGCACCAGCAGCGGCAAATCGATGCATAGGGCGATACCCGCCAGCAGGATCACGCGGCGACAGCCAAATTTGCCGGTCAAAAGCCCAGTCAACGGCATTGCCATGATCGAGCCAACTCCGATGCACAGCAGCAGCAGGCCTAATGAGCCGTCATCTATATTGATACGCGTTTTGGCAAAAGGCACCAGCGGTGCCCAGGTGGCCATTGCCAGTCCGGCGATAAAAAAGGCCAGGCGGGTGGCATTCTGCTCGGGCACACCGGGCTTAATTTGTTCGTTGCAAGTGACTGTCATGTCGGTATCGGGATCGGCTCTGGATAGTGGCTTAAATGAACCCCTGTTTTTATCACAATCTGTGATCGGGGTCGAAAGGATTCGCGTTAACCGTGTAACCCATCAGGGGGGCAGGAGCGGTGTAAGATCACTCGCGGATGAGGGAGAAATAGTTTCTCAAGGTAACAAATCTATTATCTAGGGAATTGAAGCAGGATTCATTGCTATTTTGTATGTGATTGTTGTCTATTTAAACGATGAGCGGCGGCAAATTATTCGTTGGTTAATTAATTGGCGGTCTTTTAGGGGTGATTTAGCTATTAGTGCGGTAATTGATCATGTTTATGATATCTCTCTGTGATTAAATTTGTGCATAAAATGCTTTATTGGCACGATTTTATCGCTGATTTTTGGGTATAAAAAAACCGGCCAGAGGCCGGTTGTAACTACAAAAATTATCATACGGATAATGAAGGTAATAATGAAAATAATGATGATAGCGGGATGATTATAGCGTCAGGCATGGCAACGATTTTTGGCACAATGTGCTTATTGCCGGATACTTTTGTACTGTTATCTTTATTTTTATAAAGTTTTGTATATGTAATTGATTTGTATTGGTTATTTTATTTTTTTATCTTTCGGTGCTTTATTTGTCTTGTCGGTAATGTTTTGTGAAAGTTCGCCAGCATTTACATTTTGAAACCTTTAAATATAGGTATGAAACACCATCGGATACTTGGTATCATTTTCTTTCTGGATTAATATAGCCCTTGTTACCAGAATGGTGATTCACAGTCGCGCTAATAATGCTCAGAAGAGCAGTGGCCGTAGCTCGACATAATTAAGAGGATAATAACGATGAAACTTCGAGTACTCTCCCTGGTCGTCCCAGCTCTGTTGATGGCAGGCACAGCAGGTGCAGCAGAAATCTACAACAAAGACGGCAATAAACTGGATTTGTTCGGTAAAATCGATGGTCTTCACTATTTTTCCGACAACGATAAAACCGACGGCGATCAGTCTTACATGCGTTTTGGCCTGCGTGGCGAAACTCAGATCAACGATCAACTGACCGGTTATGGTGAGTGGGAATATCAGGTTCAGTTGAACAAAACTGAAGACGAAAATGACTCCTTCACCCGTGTGGGCTTCGCTGGTCTGAAATTCGGCGATTACGGCTCATTGGATTACGGCCGTAACTACGGTGTGATGTATGACATCGGCGCATGGACCGACGTGTTGCCTGAGTTTGGTGGCGATACCTATGGTGCGGACAACTTCCTGTTCCAACGCACCAGCGGTGTTGTGACTTATCGTAACAACAACTTCTTCGGTCTGGTTGATGGTCTGAACTTTGCTCTGCAGTATCAGGGTAAAAACGGCAACGGTGAAGAAAGCAACAATGGCCGTGATGTCCTGAACCAGAACGGTGACGGCTACGGTATGTCCGTATCCTACGATCTGGGCTATGGCATCAGTGCTGCCGGTGCGTTCTTCAACTCTGACCGTACCAACGATCAGAACGGTGGCCCTAACGGCACCTCTTCCATTCTGGGTCGTGGTGACAAAGCCGAAGGCTATAGCGGCGGTCTGAAATACGACGCCAACAACGTCTATCTGGCAGCGATGTATACCCAGTCTTACAATGCTACCCGTTTCGGCAACAGCAATAGCTCTCTGTACGGTTACGCGAACAAGGCACAGAACTTTGAAGTGGTTGCACAGTACCAGTTCGACTTCGGCCTGCGTCCTTCCGTGGCGTACCTGCAGTCTAAAGGCAAGGACATTGGCGGCGGTTACGGCGACCAGGATCTGCTGAAATATGTTGATGTGGGTGCGACCTACTACTTCAACAAAAACATGTCCACCTACGTTGACTACAAAATCAACCTGCTGGACGACAACACATTTACCGACAAAGCCGGTATCAATACCGACAACGTGGTTGCTGTAGGCCTGGTTTACCAGTTCTAAGCAATACTGTGAATGTGACCACGCGGCCTTCGGGCCGCGTTTTTTTTGCCCATTAGCCAGCCGCACAGATTGATCTTCACGCGGCACTGATTGCTATTCTGTTGAGTCTGTAACTGCCTACCCTGTTTGTAAATTGATAAATCAGGAGGTTGGTATGGAACTTAAGATTGAGCGTGTGATTGAGACGGTGCTGTATGTTAACGATATCGAACGTGCCGCAGTCTTCTATCAGCAGGTGTTGCAACTGCCCGCGATGGTCGCGAACGATCGTTTCCGGGCCTATAACATCTCCGATCAAAGCGTGTTGCTACTGTTTGTTGCCGGAGATTCGCTGAACGGTGCTCAGTATCCGGGAGGCTATATTCCCCCTCATGACGGCAGCGGCCCACAGCATCTTGGTTTGGCCGTGAGCAAGGCCCAGTTACCCCTGTGGGAGCAGCAGTTGGCCGAACACGGTGTTGATATAGAAGGGCGTATGCGTTGGGAGCAGGGCGCGGAGAGCATTTATTTCCGCGATCCGGATGGCCACCTGTTGGAACTGGTGACGCCGGGTATCTGGGCCAACTATTAACAGCGGCAACGCATTATTGGCATAAAAGCCTTTTAGCTTCTACACTTACATAACAATAAGCATGCTAAGGAGATAAGCTATGACAATGAAACTGGTTTTGGCCGGATGTACTGCGGCGCTATTTACCGTACTGACTGGGTGTACCACTTACGACAGGGCCGCGAGCTATGTGAACGAGCCTGTGGTAAGCGATGTAAAAGTCGGGATGACTAAACAGCAAGTGCGCGCAATTGCCGGGCCACCATCAACCTCAGCCAGCCTGATCCATGCGCAGGGTACCTGTGATACTTATGCCGTGGCACCACGGGACGGCAAAGCACAGACCTATTTTGTCAGCTTCAACGACACGGGCCACGTGATGAACAAGGGGTATCAGAGTTGTTCAGAGTACGATACCCAACCTAAATAACTGCCTGCTTATTGTCCGAAAAGAGCCTCGCTGATGCGGGGCTCTGGTTTTTTTAAGCGCAATTGGTCTGAAATTTAAGCGAACGAGCGTTTTGACGCATTTTTTTACGTCAAAACGATAGACATTTCATAACGGTACCGTTAATATCTGCGCCCATTGGAAGGATGGCCGAGTGGTTTAAGGCAACGGTCTTGAAAACCGTCGAGTGTAACAGCTCCCAGAGTTCGAATCTCTGTCCTTCCGCCAAATACAGACCCCAAGCTCGTAAGAGCTTGGGGTTTTTCGTTTTCAGATGGCCTTCAGGTCTTTACTTTCCAGGCGCTTGCACCACTTCGCCAGGTGATTTTCCGCGTGTTCACATTGCCATCAGGATCTCGGTAAAATCGTTAGTGATAGACGATGTCATGGGCTCGTCACGTTTAATAATATAAAAGCATGCGCTGATATTGATATCTTCAGCAGATTTTTTCTTGAGGTTCAGCTGTGGGCTGTAATGCTCCACAACACGATCGCTTAATAGCGCGAGATAACCCTGTTGTTTCACTAGACACCAGGTGGCGAGGAAAGAGTCAGTTTCCACGACATTACCCTGCTGCGTGCACGGGAAAGAGGAGTCTTGCATTGCTAAACGGCCTGCAGTACAGGAATGTGGAACTACCCACTTTGTTTCTTCCAGCGGCAGCTCATCAGAGGAGTGATTGTTCCCTTGATAAAGCGAAAACGTCTCACATTTGAAGTCCTGCGTTACCAGATCGACACAGTTAATCCCCTCGCTGAGGTTGCAGACCACCAGATCCAATTCGTTATTTCTCAACTTGGCAATCAACTCTTCGGAGCAATCCTCAATCACGGTAATGCGGGTGTGTGGATAACGCTGATTAAAGATCTCAAGTGCCTCGGGGAGATAGCATAGCAGTGGGTAGGTGCTCATGCCTAAGCGCAAGAATTTCTCTCCGGTTTCTTTCAGTCCACGGAATTCATAAATGGTATTTCTTAACTCATTGGTGATAGCGTCAATGCGTTGAAAAAATGCTTCACCTACCGCAGTGAGCCGGACACCGCGGTTGCTGCGTTCCAAAAGACGCGAGCCAATATTTTCTTCAAGTTCTTTAATAATACGGCTGAGTGTCGGTTGTGAAATAGCCAGCTTTTTTGATGTTTCATGTAAGCTACCGCAGTAAATAATTTCTTTAAAAGTAGTCAGATGAGATAATTTCGGCATACTTTTCATAATCAGTCTCTTCATTCATATTTGAATTGGCGGTGTAAAAGGGGGCTGTATGACGTTTTTAACCAGAGCCACAAATTCTGCTGTAATAGGCCTGTTTCATCATGCTATCGCCAAGTAAAGTATTGACGGTTTTATCAAGTACCGTAGTAGTGACAGAGGCGGGCATGAGAGTTGCGGTGATTTCTACGTCATCATCGCCAAAAGGCTCAATATCCAGGTGCGAGATAAAGCAGTTTTCGGCTTGCATCACCTGTTTGAATTTGGCTAACGCTTCGCGTTGCTCGTGTTCAAATGCAATCACGCAGATCTGGTAGGTGGATTCACCGTTAACATCGCTGAAGGGTTGTTTGTTGACCATATTGACGATCGGGCGCAGCAGTGTATTGGCAGCCAGTACGTATAACGTAGCGGCCAGTGCATCTCCATATAATGCACAACCCGCGCAGGTACCGACGGCTGCCGATCCCCACAGCGTAGCCGCTGTGTTCAGACCGCGGATATTCATTCCTTCTTTCATGATTGCCCCGGCTCCGAGAAAACCGACGCCAGAAACCACATAAGAAATCACTCTTACCGCCCCCCCACTGCCATCAATGGTCATGGCCAGATGGACAAAGATAGCTGCGCTGGTGGCAACAAGTGTATTGGTGCGTAACCCGGCAGTGCGTTGCCGGAACTGTCTTTCATAGCCAATAATTGCGCCAAGTAAAGATGCTGTTGATAGCGTTATTAATGTTTGAATAAAATGCATGATAAAAACCAACATGTTATCTGCTTATCATGAAACACCGATAAAAAGGTAGTCCTTGATAAACAGGTAGTTAAAATGGCAGACTTTTCATCTGCCAGTCAGCGATTAAAAATTGATATTATGCCTGGCAGACGCGGAGCAGTGGCGTTTATACAGGCCGGGCTTTAATAGACCGAAGTAGCAATTTGCTGGCTTAGCTCAGCGCTGATTTCTTCGATCAGGCTTTGCATTGAGCGTTTGTTCCGCTCCTCACGCCGCAGGGTGATTTCATAATTTCCAGTAACGGTACCGGGGTCTGAACCTAGCAAAATAATCCGATCTGACATCATTACGGCTTCTGTTATGCTGTGGGTTACTAAAATCATGGAGCGAGTTTTTATTTGCCGCGTCGACCAGATCTGCATTAGGTCGTTGCGTAGATTTTCTCCGGTATAAATATCCAGGGAAGAGAAAGGTTCATCCAGTAACAGCAACGCAGGTTCGACGACGAGCGCACGGGCAAACCCCACCCGTTGGCGCATACCACCGGAAAGTTCTCGTGGGAAAGCATTGCGGTATTTTTCCAGACCAATCAGGTTCAGCATTTTTATCACCTGTTTGTCGATGATGTCTTGGGAATAATGCTGTGCCTGCAATCCAAAGGCGATATTTTGATAAACGGTTAACCAAGGGAAAATAGCAAAGTTCTGGAAAACCATGTTGATTTGTGGGTTAGGGCCTGTGACTTTGTCCTCACCGAGCATGACATCCCCAAAATCAGGAGATATCAAACCTGAGATGATCCGCAGTAGGGTGGATTTGCCCGAGCCGGATTTCCCTAATACGCTGATCACTTCATTGTCATAGACGTTGAGGTCGATATCACTAAGGACCAAATGTGATTTTTGGGTCGTAGGTTGGAAGCTCTTACTCACGTTGCTGACAGTAAGTAATATTTTTTTCTTGGCCATCATATTTCCTTGGTTATCTTTTAAAAAATAAATAGGTGAATAGGATATGCCGCTGAGTTTTGCACAGAAACATCCAGACGTGAAAATATACACTAGAGAATGCCAGCGGTCTTATTGGTCTGATTAATAAGTTGAATTCTGGTTATTGAGAGATGCTGTCAGCTTAGGATCGCCTAGTATAAGGCGCTGAAGGAGGTGAGAATAAAGTGCAGCTGTAACGTGATGACGTCACATACGAATACTTTTCAGGACGCAGTAAAATGACTATTGCGCCTAAGCCTCCAGCAGGCTCAACAAACCAATGAATAACGAACCGTCGGTGTCCATAATTTTATCCTGTATCAAATCGGAGTCTCATAGTACCCACAAGGGTCAGGAAGCTCAATAACTGAGTGATGTTTTATAACTGCAAAATGTAATTTAATATTAATGGATATCGCAAGGGATGTTTAAACTAAACACAGCATCAACGAGATTGGAGTTTAAATGAGTGGTTGACTATAAACCCCGGAGCATTGGAAGTGAAACTAAAACGTTAAATGAAGGTAATGCAGTCAACGTGGTGATTGTTATCTTTGGCGTCGCTATGAAAAATACTCTAATTTCAGAGGGAAATGCCTATTGGCAATGTGGAATGGGGAAAGAAACGGCTAATATGATTGTATTCACTGTTTTTAACTTTCATTCATATGTCTTGCTTGCTAGCTTTTACCCATTCAAAAATGCTAAAAAGCCCAATGAGGTCAAACCTCATCAGGCATGGATTTCAGCGCTTAACTTCTCAGAACTGGTACATAATCCCCGTTTCAACGACATCATCAGAACCTAAACCGGCTGCATTGTGTTTATCCAGCAGGTTCAGTTTGTACTCTACATAGGCTGACATATTGGCATTGAAGCTATAACCCAGCGCCATATCTATATACTTGACCAGATCGGTATCACCGATGCCAGGTAGGTCACGCCCACGTGACTGCAAATAGGCAAGAGAAGGGGTGATGCCAGAATCAAAGTGATACTGCGCCACGGCTTCGACGGCATCTGCCTTTGGTGCAAAGCCGGTGTAGTTGCCACCCTCTACGTAGGTCATGTTCTGAGTGCGGGTATAGTTTGCTGCCAGATAGAGGTTATCCCGATCGTACTTCAGGCCCAAAGTCCAGGCTCTGGCACGATCGCCATTGGCCAGACCAAAACTACGCTGTGCCTGTGTACGATCCGAATTGGCGTAGGCACCGCCAGCGCTCAGTCCCCAATCCATGTCGTAGGTCGTGGAGAAGGAATATCCGTCGCCGTTTTGTGTCTGCAGGTCTTGCGTGTGATGGGCGTCGTCCCCCCGATTCTTTCCCTGATATTGCATGCCAATATTCAGGCCATCAATAATCCCCCCCAAACCCTGATTATGATAGGTCAACATACCGTTGCCCCGACTGGTCATAAAGTTATCGGCAGCTTCATAGCTGTCATTACCAAACTCGGGTAATACATCGGTCCAGCTTCCCACGTCATAGAGTAAACCGTAGTTGCGTCCATAGCTGATGCTTCCAAACGGGCCGAATTTCACCCCGGCAAAACCCAACCGAGTGTAGTTACCACTTTGCTCGCCGCTTTCCGCTCCGTTCAGCCCAATTTGATATTCCCATTGGCCGTATCCAATGATGTCATCATTAATTTGTGTTTCGCCTTTAAAGCCAAAGCGAGTGTAGGATTGATCGCCGCTGCTGCCAGCATTATTACTGAAATAATGAACACCATTAATCTGCCCATATAAATCCAATTTATTGCCGTCTTTATTTACGATTTCTGCAGCTAACGTGGTGCTGGCTACTGGCAATAGTAACCCCAATACAGCCAAGTGCATTATTTTTTTCATTTCAATAACCTGATGTTAATAAATACGTTGAAAGCTATGATGCTTTTTGTGATATCGCAATTCTCTTATACAAACGATCGCTGGTTTCATCAATAATGGCTGCCATATTCTGTCTGCCTCGTGATTCTCTTGGCCTGTCGATAACGATCTCATCGGTGATTTGCCGTTTATTGGCATCCATAATGACGACTCGGTCGGACATCATGACCGCTTCCTCTATGTCATGGCTCACCATGATGATGGCGCTGATATTATTTTTTTTGTTCGTACAGATATTCATTAAATCCATCCGCAGTTTCTGTGCGGTAAAGATATCAAGAGAAGAAAAGGGCTCATCCAACAGCAAAACTTTGGGCTCCACGGCTAATGCTCGGGCAAAACCTACGCGCTGGCGCATACCACCGGAAAGTTGACGGGGCCAGGCTTTCTCATACCCATTCAGGCCAACCAGCGTGAGTAATGCTTTCAGCTTTTTGTCGATCAATTGCGGTGGCAAGTCTTGTGCGATCAGGCCAAAGGCGATGTTGTCATACACCGTGAGCCACGGATAAAGAGCATAAGACTGGAATACCATGCTGATATCGGCATTGGGTCCTTCGATAGGTTTTCCTGCCAGTGATACCGTGCCGGTATCAGGGAAAATCAGGCCGGCAAATATGCGCATCAACGTTGATTTGCCAGAACCTGACTGCCCAAGGATCGTAACGAACTCACCCTTGTGAACATTCAGATCCACGTCGCGCAGCACTTCCTTGGGGAGCTTGTTTTCTCCAATGAAGGCTTTGTTTACCTGCTTGGCGCTGAGTACCACTTCTTGAATAGTCATTTAATTTCCCTGCATTAATCATATTTGAATTTGGTTTCTGCAACGCGATACAGTGGCTGCCAGATAAAGATTACGCATAACGCCACCAGTGAGCACATGGCAGCACAGCCCAGCGCGGATTCCGGGTTTTTACCAGCATCGGTCACGACTGAAATAAAAGCGCCCAGCCCGGTAGTACTGATCGTGGTAGCTCCCCATTGAATGACTTCTGCTGCAATGGCGCTATTCCAGGCACCGCCTGCTGCAGAAATAATGCCGGTAACGATGTAGGGGAAAATCGCGGGCAGCATATAGTAACGCCACCATTTGAAACTCCGTAAACCGAAGGTTTCGCTGACTTCGGTGATATGTGATGGGATTGCCGTGACGCCGGCAATGACGTTAAACAACACATACCACTGCGTGCCGAGCATGATCATTGGAATCGCCCACCAGCCAAGATCCTGATGATAAACAGCGATAAAAGCGGCGATCAGAGGATAGAAAATATTGGGTGGGATAGCAGCCAGGATTTGAATGATCGGCTGGAAGAATTTCACCAGGCGTGGATTCATCCCTATCCAGACGCCGAGTGGGGTGAAAATCACGATACTGAGCACCATTGCAGCCACTACACGTGCAGTAGTCAGCAGCATCCATTCAGGCATCATGGCGAAGTATTGCTTTGGGAAATACTCCCACAGTTGATAACCAAACCAGGCACAGGCCATGACCACCGCGAGATACCAAGTGCTGCGCCACAGCCAGTTGGCTTTTGCGGTGATGCGAAACAGCTTGTGCAAACCAAGGCCGTACCAGATCTGCGGCAGCTTAAATAGCCACACATCAGCCAGCATGCGTAGGGCCGCTGACAACATTGATCCTAGATGGGAATAGCTCAGGCAGTTATAAAACCATGAGCTGCCTTCAGTTTTATTGGCGCTAACATCTTCGTATTTGAAACGGGAGGTATAGCGAACCAACGGGCGGAAAACCAATTGGTCAAGCACGATAATATTGGCCGCTAATGTGATCACGGCAAACAGAATAGCGTGCAGGTTTTGCTGCGCCAGCGCTTCGGCAATATAGGAACCTACACCAGGCAACGCCACCGATTTATCGTTGACCGGGATCGCCTCCGACGCCACCAGAGCGAACCATGCTGCCGATTGTGACACCATGGCATTCCACAATAATCCGGGTACGGAATAGATAAACTCTAACCGCCAGAAACGTTGCCATGGATTGTAGTTGAAACTGCGTGCGGCTTCATCCAGTTCACTTGGAACGATGCGCAGCGTCTGGTACAACGTTAGCATCATGTTCCATGCCTGGCCGGTAAATACCGCAAAGATAGCGGTACACTCCAGCCCCATCACACTGTGTGGGTACAGGCCAAGAAAATACACCGTGGTGAAGGTTAAAAAGCCCACCAAGGGTACTGACTCCATAAAGTTGACGAAAGGTAATATCACCCTGCGTAACGGCACGTAGCGCGCCGCTAAGACGGCAAAGACAATCGAGAATAACAATGACCAAATCATGCCGATGGCAAACCGCATTGTCGTTCTTAGTGAGTAATAGAAAAGATTCCAGGTATCCAGACTAATGGCACCCACGTTGTGTTCATCGAACGAACCGTGCATGTCCCCCCAGGCACGGATAAGAAAGACGATGACCAATGATGCTATTACAAAAACAATAAGGTCATTTAGATAGTACTTTCTAGAAATAGATGTACTTCTGCTTTTTTGCATAATGCCAATCCCATAAATTTCTCAAAAAACCGGCGGGAACGTCAACTTGATAAAGCCGAGCGCCTCCGTTTTAAACGAACATATATAGCTTGAGATAAATTAATTTGCTGATTGTTACGCTGATGGTGAACGATGAATACTACAGGAACAGGCATGACAAGCCGGTATTATCAGATGCCAAGGCACATAGGCAGTGCCAGGACGTTGCTGATAAGCCGTTGATTGATTGTCTACATTCTGTTTATTTCAGAATGTAGCATGAACTACATTACTGAAATTTATCCAGTAGTACTAAGCTAAAACTAAAACTTCCATCGTCCATAAGGCCCCCGTGGTGAGAATAAAGCGGTGAGATAGTAATGCTTGAACATAATGAATAGCAAGTAGATGTGATGGTTTTCATTATTGTATGTGTAACAGGATGAAAATAGATTTTTTAAAAGATATATCCATAAATTAAAATGATGAGGGAGATATTGTTAGATAGACAAGGACATCAAAAAATTGAAGCCTATATAGCTAGGATGAATGTTTCTTAAAGTGGAAAAATATAACTTTTTTACTTGAGTTACGCGTATTATTGATGATCCCGAGCTTCCGGGAAGTTCGGGGGAGGAGGGAGAACACCAACTCACCTTGTCATCCCCACATACCTTCCAAGATCTCAATGGTTCTTGGTTCCAACGGAACACGGTGCTTGTTGCGCGCAGTGCTCTACTTGTGTGGCGACGAGGTAAAATGCAAAGCACTGAAAATGAATCTGCAAGCGGGATCGCAATAAGGAAAACTTTTCTCTCTAGCAAGTGACAGTGCTGGGGGATTTGTTAAAATAGACCCACTTAATCAAGATAAGATTATTATTATCATGCAGTTAACTAAGATTTTTCGTCTTGTCCCTGTGTTGCTTTTGCTGGTAACGGCGGGTTGTCAGCAACCCCGTTCTTCTCTGCAAAAGGAGCCTGTCGCCCTTAATGAACAGGTAGAACAGCTGGCTTCAGTGATTGCCAGTACCAAGTATTTGAAATATAAGTGTAATCGTAGTGATTTACCCAGCGATGCGGTCATTGACAAGGTTGCCTACAAAGTCGCCAAACAACGAGGCTGGAATAGCGCTGGCTACGGGGCTTTGCCGCAGCGTAGCGAGGAAATTTATCAAAGCCTGATGAGAGACAACACGCCGGAACAAACCAAGTGCAGCAGCTTTAACAGCCTGTTGGCACCTTTTACCGACGAACTGCGTGCAGAAAAAAGCAGTTAGTGACACCAACTTGGTGTCCTGTGCCCAGTGTACGGGCTAGTGGTAAGCTTTATTCTGACTCTTCAGCGGTGCTGTCGCTATCCACCTTGCCGCCCGGCCAATCCTCTAATGCGTCAAGTGTGAATACCTCGCCATTGAAGTTAAAGATGGTCACGTCCTGTTGTATTTGCTCAATCGTAAGGTTGGGGGCAGGGCTGTCTCCTTCCTGATAACGCTGACCGTTCAGCGTGATGCTGCGTTTGTCATCTTCCGATGCGTAAACGTGCGCGCTGTATCTTAAAGGGGCTAATTCATCACTGGCTAAGGAGGGGGGGACTTTATTATCTGATCCCACTTGTTGCGCTGGTTTATTTTCATCATGCGCAGTTTCTCTATCAGCGTTGGTGACCGTATGCCTGGGCATCTCCATTTTTACCACGACAGAGGGGGCAACTTGAGTCAACGCGGGGGCGGCGAAAGCTTCGTTGTTACGCCAGTGCTGTCCGGAAAACCAGCCTATCGCTATTAACAGCAATGCATACACTGGCAGCAGATAGCGGGGAATAAACAGCCCCTTGGCGGGGTGAACGCTGGCTTCTAGCTCTACTTTCGATTTATTGTCCACATCCCTGAACCTTTAATAAACGCTGATTTCTACAGCCAGAGGTTGTTTATTGGCGTGTCGCCAACGCTGGGTAACGCCAAGGTATGAAGGGTATATCCTGCCCGAAAACTCGGGTCAATAGCATTGTACTGATATTCGGGATTGATGTGACTCAGTGGGTTTAACATCTCGTTTCGGGCCACCTGATGGGGACCCGAAACGAACCGTTTTATTTACTGCTTACAGGCAAACCTGTGCCTTGGGCAGTGACTTGTTGTTTGACCAACAAGGCCACCGACCAGGCGGGAACTGTAACGCTGCCCTCTGCGGTAATATTGACACCGGAGGCGAGTGAGCGGTCTCCCAGGTTTTGTTGGATTGCGCTCAGGGTGAGATTTTCACCGGTAAAGTCATTAAGCGTTCTGGCTTCCGGCGCTGCGTTGATGATAACGACTAACGCATCGGCTTGGGGATCAAGATCGTTTCCGGCCTGAACTCCGTCATCAATGGTCATTACCAGTAAGCCCAGTTGCTGTTCTGCGCCCGTGTTACGGAAATCGACACGTTTCATCACTTCGTGGCCGCTACCCAAGGCAATCAGAGGCGAGGATTGGCGCAGTTGCGTGAGTTCCTGATAGAACGAGTTCATCTGCGCGATCTCTGTTTGGCCAGGTGTGGCAACAGCATCTTTTACGCTGGCGATCAGCGAATAGTTGTCACCGTCATCGCTGATGCGTGGCATACCAACGTTGAAGTTGTTGTCTTGATAGCTGTAATCCACACGGTTGAACCAGTCCCCGGCATCATATGAGTCACGGGTAAATGACTTGGAACGCAACAGTTCAGAGCCTTGTTGATCGAATGCCAGCCCTTGGCCCAACAACGTAGTGGCCAGTGACACCGCCTGCATGCGTACGCGAGTGGTGAGATCGGCTTCACGTGCGGCTTTGTAGCTGATCATATCCCATAAGGTTTGGTTGTCGTGTTTGGAAACATAGTTGACCACTTCGGTCGGATCGTTGGCATAACCCCCAATCGCCCCGTTATAGTCAATTTCGCTGCCTTTTTTGACGGAGCCGTCTTTATCGATCAACAGGAATTCAGCCAGGTTGCCGGCCATGCCCAGACGGGTCAGATCGGCCAGATGGCGCACGGTATCCTCGTTTTGCTGGGTTAACTCGTTAGCCAATACTCCGGCACCGTTACCCACCCCCTGGTTTTGACGCAAGGCATCACCAGAGTCAAACGGGCCGCCTCCACGAACAGCATCACGCAGACGATCGGAGAAGGTGCCAATGCCGGTGCCTTTTAACGTGATCTGCGAAGCGATTTCGAAGCGATCGTCCTGACCTGAATTCCAACCTTCACCAAAGAAATAAACGTTGGGGTTCACCGATTTTACTTTCTCCCGGGCCGCCAGGATTTGTGCTTTCGGATGATAGCCCATCAGGTCAAAGCGGAATCCGTCAATCTTGTAGTCTCGGCTCCAGACCACCAGAGAGTCTTCAATCAGTTTGGCAAACATCCGGTGTTCGGGGGCCGAGTCGGAACAACAGGTGGCCGACTCTACACTGCCCGTAGTTTCATTCAATCGTTGATAATACCAGGGCACGATTTTATCCAGCACCGAGGTGCGATCCGTTGGGCCAGCCGCATTGGTGTGGTTATAAACCACGTCCATGATGATGTTCATACCCAGTTGCTGTTTGATGGTCTGCACCATGGTACGAAACTCTTTGATGCGGGCAGTGCCTTCGGGATTGGTAGCGTAAGAACCTTCAGGCACCGTGTAATGGAACGGATCATAACCCCAGTTGTAGGAGTCAGTCTGGGCCACATAGCCATTCAATTCCTGCACCTGCGGATTGTCCTGGCTGTCATTCTGTTTCAGTTCTTCTAGTACATCACCGATGGTGGTTGAACTCCCACAGTAGCCAGCAAAACGGCTTTGCTTAACGGCGCTGTTCAGTTCACAAAGCCGACTGAATGGATGGGTGAGATCCGCCACTTTGTCGCTGAACTCATTGACGGTTGCCAGATCAAACACCGGTAACAATTCAATATGGGTTACGCCCGCATGCCCAAGCTGTCTGAGATGCTGCACCATATTGCTGTCACTGGCGGTCAACGCCAGATATTTACCCCGTACCTGTTCAGGAACGGTCTGATCCCAGGCGGAAAGATCGCGGATATGCGACTCATGGATGACCATCTTGGCAATATCAGCCTGGCTGGTCTGTGGGTGTGGCATTGCCAGACCGTCCCAGCCTTCTGGTTTCAACGCGCTGTCATTGAGATCCACGACCTGGCTGTATTCGGAGTTCGTGGAGAGGCTATGGGAGTAAGGGTCGGTGACCTCATACTGCTCCATTTTGCGCGATTGCGGATGATAAACGGTCAGGGCGTAACGATAAAAAGCGTCTTTAAGGTCATGACTTCCTTGATATGACCAGGCACCGGAATCGTTATCTCTGGTCATCGGATGGCTACCAATGACTTTTTTATCCGCACTGTAGATCACCAGTTCTGCCTGCTGGGCCGTGGGTGCCCAGACACGGAAAGTGACGCCAGAATCGGTCAGCAGAGCACCATATTCCAGGCCTTCCGCTGCGGCTGAGAAGCGATCATCGAGAACGCCAGCGGTCTGTACCTGGGTGGCTGAAATAAGGATGCCGTCCTGATTGGCGGCCAGGGCGACGGTCTCGCCGCTAAGCAGTTCGTCTACTTTTGCATTGTCCGGCAATTTGAAGGCGGCATAACCCGCAAGGTGAGGGAAGCGTGAACCCAGTTCCTGGTTGATGCTGGTCGGTGTCAGCGAAAGATAGCGATCGGTAAACTTCCCTTCGCTGTTGGCGGCCACTTTGCCATTGTGGTTGTAGTACAGACGTACGATAGGTTTCCCTTCCCCGGCAGGCCACAGCAGGGTGTGTTTATCTACCCAATGGGCTTCAGCCAGAGCCACCCCGAAGGCCGCGCGGAAAGCTTCGGCACGGGTATCATAAAGCGTACTGCTGCCTGCAAGCGTAGAAACGGTCCTGTCCGGAAAATCACTGAACGATAAACGCATATCCGCATCAATCAGCTTATTGGTGCCATCACGCAGAATGAAGTTGATACACCCAGTGGTTTTGCTCAGAGGTAGCACCCAATACGGGCCATAACTGTCGCTGCCTGTCGGTGTTGTACTGGTGTCATTCCAGTCCCCAGAGGGTTTATCCAGGGCGTCACAGGTGTCGTTATTCCACAAAAACAGGTTCTTGGTACTGTAATCAGCGGCGGAGCCGCTGGTGATACCAGCAATATCGACCAGATGAATGACCGCCTGGTTTTCACCTGCCATGACGGCTTCGCCAGGCATGGCTATGTCAGGCAGACGTGCAATCGGCTCTTGGTTGTTGGTATCGGGGCTAACGTCTGAAGAATTATTATTATCACAGCCGCTCAATATGACGAGCGAGCCGAAAAGTAGGGCATTACAGGTATTTTTCAGCATTCTAAATTCCCTATCAGGCTTGCATTATAGAAAGTAAAAAATCGTATCAATGTGTAAAGCAGTGGTATTAGATATTGCATGATAAGGAGGAGCATCCTCCTGCTTTAGGAGGAGGAGGGGCGTAGGTGGAAGGAGGACGCGAAGTTTAGAGTAGGGAGATTAAACGGGTTAAACCGCTTTTATGCTAGCGAGATTAAGAAATAAATAGCTATAAAAACAGAAAGATAAATTATTTCGATAAGCAAAAATAATGATTTATTATTGAGGGGAGTATGTATAAAGTAACCCTTTCTGAGAGGATGTATTCAGAAACGTAAGGGCTGATGGAGGTACTGAGTTGTAAGGTTTCAGTCATAACCTTACATATTCTCCAACGACAATGCCCCCAACGATATGCCCACCGATTGACTGATATCGGTGAACTTCTGGCTGGCGTAAACAGAGAAGCAGGCAAAGGAAGGCAAGATGCGATTTTCTGTATTGTTATCGGTATGCAGAGAGGCTACTTTCAGGCTGTTCACGCCGCGATGGGCTTTATGCGTGCTGTCACTGTTGATTTGCAATCAACTCGCCTTGCTCACCTGGCACGGGCTCCTGCCCCCTGAAATATCCCCCGTACGCTTATCCAAAGCAGACTTCGCACCAGTAACAACTGGCGTTGGAGGTGAGTCTGAACGTTACCGCTTCACCCTCTTTGGTACTTCGCTACCCTCATCTTCCGCCGCTGAGCATTCTGTCTCTGACCAAACCCTGCGTAACGCACCGCCTTCTTCTCTCAAGCTAAACCTGACCGGCATTGTCGCCAGCCCCAGTCCAGAGCGTTCCATCGCCATTATCGCCAAAGATAGCAAACAGTTCAGCCTTGGCGTGGGGGAGAAGGTGCCTGGTTATGACGCCCGAATTGCGTCAATTTTTGCCGATCGTATCGTGATCGCCTATCAGGGGAATTATGAATCGTTGTTGCTGTTCAGCGAGCAACCCGAGGCCGCTAAAAGTGACAAAAAAACCTCAGCGTCGCAGCTCAAGGCACAGTTGCAAAAGCAGCCGCAAAGCATTCTCAATTACCTGAATATCTCACCGGTGATGGTGGATGACAAACTCATCGGCTATCGACTCAATCCGGGCAAACAAGGCGAGTTATTCCGCAAGGTCGGGCTGCAGGAAAACGATCTTGCCATAGCGCTCAATGGCCTGGATCTGCGTGATGCGCAGCAGGCGCAACAGGCATTGAAACAGCTTTCAGAACTCAGTGAACTGAATCTTACCGTTGAGCGTGGCGGTCAGTTACAGGATATCTATTTGGCTCTTGGAGATGACTAATTGTTGAATACAAAAATAATCAGGAGCTTACGCATTGTGCTACTGGCGGTGATGCTGCTTGGTACTCGGCAGGGCTGGAGTGCCGAGTTTTCTGCCAGCTTCAAGGGCACGGATATTCAGGAGTTTATTAATACGGTCAGCAAGAATCTGAATAAAACGGTGATTATCGATCCTGCCGTGCGCGGCACTATCACCGTACGCAGTTATGACATGCTCAATGAGGAGCAGTATTACCAGTTCTTCCTCAGCGTGCTGGACGTTTATGGCTTTGCCGTGGTGGATATGCGTAACGGCGTGTTGAAAGTGGTGCGCTCCAAGGATGCGAAAACCGCTGCGGTGCCGGTAGCCAGCGATGCTCAGCCGGGCGAGGGTGATGAAGTGGTGACACGTGTCGTGCCGGTCAATAACGTGGCGGCACGCGATCTTGCCCCGTTACTCCGTCAATTGAACGATAACGCCGGGGCTGGCAGTGTTGTGCATTATGAGCCTTCCAACGTGTTGCTGATGACCGGGCGTGCAGCGGTCATCAAACGCTTGATGGCGATTGTTGAACGCGTTGACAAGGTCGGTGACCGTAGTGTGGTTACGGTACCGCTGGCCTATGCATCTGCTGCTGAAGTCGTCAAACTGGTCACCGAATTAACCAAGGATGCCAGCAAATCAGCGATGCCAAGCCTGATGGTAGCCAATCTTGTTGCGGATGAACGAACCAACTCGGTCCTGGTGAGCGGAGAACCCAACTCCCGCCAGCGGATCATCGCCATGATCAAGCAGCTGGATCGTGAGCAGGCCGTGCAAGGCAATACCAAAGTGATTTACCTGAAGTATGCCAAAGCCACCGATCTGGTTGAGGTGTTGACTGGCGTCAGTACCAGTATTCAAAGTGAGCAACAGAATGCCAAGCCGGCGGAAGCACTGCGTAAAGACATCACCATCAAAGCCCATGAGCAAACCAATTCACTGATACTGACGGCGGCTCCGGATGTCATGCGAGATCTGGAGAAGGTGATAGCTCAGTTGGATATTCGCCGTGCACAGGTATTGGTAGAGGCGATTATCGCAGAGGTACAAGATGCCGATGGTTTGAACCTGGGGATCCAGTGGGCCAACAAGAATGCTGGAGTGACGCAGTTCACCAATACCGGTTTGCCTATCACTACGGCGATTGCCGGAGCCAATCAATACAATCAGGACGGGACGGTGAATAGTACCCTGGCCAGCGCTCTCAGCAGTTTTAACGGTATTGCTGCCGGTTTTTATCAGGGCAATTGGGCAATGCTGCTGACCGCGCTTTCCAGCAGTAGCAAGAATGACATTCTGGCGACACCGAGCATTGTCACGCTTGACAACATGGAGGCGACATTCAATGTCGGCCAGGAAGTTCCTGTCCTCTCCGGCTCGCAAACGACGTCGGGCGATAATATCTTCAACACGGTAGAGCGTAAAACCGTCGGCATTAAGCTGAAAGTCAAACCGCAGATCAACGAAGGGGACTCCGTGCTGCTGGAGATCGAGCAGGAGGTTTCCAGTGTGGCTGATGCGGCGTCCAGCAGCAGTGCTAATCTGGGGGCGACCTTTAATACCCGCACGGTCAATAACGCGGTGCTGGTAGGCAGCGGCGAAACCGTGGTGGTGGGTGGCTTGCTGGATAAAACCGTCCGCGACAGCAGCGACAAGGTTCCGGTGCTGGGGGATATCCCGGTGCTGGGCTATCTGTTCCGCTCCAACAGCAAACAGGTTTCCAAGCGCAACCTGATGCTGTTCATCCGCCCGTCGATCATCCGGGATCGTGACCAGTATCGCCAGGCCTCCTCAGAAAAGTATCAGGCTTTTAATCAGGAACAAGACCATCAGCGTGGCAAACAAGGGAGCGAAGCCACGCTGAATAACGAAGTATTGAAGTTGCCACCCGATCAAAACGGTGCCACTTTCCGCCAGGTTAATGCCGCGATCAGCGCATTCTATTCAACGGGGGGACGATGAACACCCTCCCCGAGGACCTGAGTGAATTACGCCCGCAGTTGCCATTTGCCTATGCGCGCGAGCAACGCATTTTGCTTTTGCGGGATCATGCTGGGTGCCGAGTGCTCCGTCTGGCGGAAACCACCGCCACAGCATTGCTTGAGGTGCGTAGGGTGGCCGGGTGTGGGCTGACTATCAGCACGGTGTCGGGTGAAGAGTTTGAGAAACAACTGGTGATCAGCTACCAGCGCGATTCGCAAGAGGCGCGACGCATGATGACCGATATCGGCAATGAAATGGATTTTTATACCCTGGCAGAAGAGCTACCCGACAGCGACGACTTGCTGGATGCCGATGATGATGCCCCTATTATCCGCCTGATCAATGCGATGCTGACGGAAGCCATCAAGGATAAAGCCTCGGATATCCATATCGAAACCTATGAACGCCATTTGCAGATCCGTTTCCGGGTCGATGGCGTGTTGCGTGAAATTCTGCGCCCTCAGCGGCGGTTGGCCTCTTTATTGATATCGCGCATCAAGGTCATGGCACGGCTGGATATTGCCGAGAAGCGGATCCCCCAGGATGGGCGCATGGCACTGCGAATCGGCGGCCGAGCCATTGATGTGCGGGTTTCGACCTTACCGTCTAATTATGGTGAACGAATTGTTCTGCGTTTACTGGATAAAAACAGCGTCAGTCTGGATCTCGCCGCGCTTGGTATGTCTTCACATAATCGGCGGCAGATCGATGAACTGATCCAGCGGCCACACGGCATTATTCTCGTCACCGGACCTACAGGTTCGGGTAAGAGCACCACCCTCTATGCAGCATTGAGCCGCCTCAATGCCAGCGAACGCAATATCATGACGGTCGAAGACCCGATCGAGTATGAACTCGAGGGTATCGGCCAGACGCAGGTAAACCCCAAGGTAGATATGACATTTGCTCGCGGTCTGCGAGCCATTCTGCGTCAGGATCCTGATGTAGTGCTGGTTGGGGAAATCCGCGACAGCGAAACCGCTCAGATTGCGGTTCAGGCATCACTGACTGGGCACCTGGTACTCTCCACGCTGCACACCAACAGCGCGCTGGGGGCCTTATCGCGGCTGCAGGATATGGGCATCGAGCCTTTTTTGCTTTCCACCTCATTACTGGCCGTGCTGGCGCAGCGACTGGTTCGCACACTCTGCCCCGATTGTCGTCAAACTTACGCCGCCGATCCGGCCTTGGCCGATCAAATGGGGATTTTACCCGGAACCCCATTATGGCAGGCGAAAGGATGCTCGCAGTGTAATTTTACCGGTTACCGTGGGCGTACGGGTATCCATGAGCTGCTGCTGATTGATGACCGAGTGCGTACGGCGATCCATCAGGGAGAGAGTGAATTCGCGATTGCTCGTCAATTACGTCATGAGTACAAGACATTGCGCCAAGGGGGATTGGAAAAAGTGTTGGCGGGTGAGACCAGTTGGGAAGAGGTGATCCGCGTGACCGAAAGCCAGTCTCAGGAAGAGGGATGACATGGCCCTATTTCATTATCAGGCGCTAGACGAGCGCGGCAAAAAACGACGGGGAGTGCAGGAAGCGGATTCAGCCCGCCATGCCCGTCAACTTTTACGGGAACAGGGGTTGGTCCCTGTAAGCCTGGACGAAGGGCAGGATGAACGCCAGCAGGCCCAAAACGGGCGGCGTCTTTCATGGGGGCGGGGGATTAGCAGTGCCGATCTGGCGTTGTTGACTCGTCAGCTTGCGACCTTGGTCGCCGCCTCCTTACCCTTGGAGGAGGCGCTGGATGCCGTGGCAAAACAGAGTGAAAAACCCCGCCAGCGCAGCCTGATGGCCGCAGTGCGCACCAAAGTACTGGAGGGGCATTCCTTGGCTGAAGCCATGAGCGCTTATCCCACCAGTTTTGAGCGGTTGTACTGCGCGATGGTGGCGGCGGGTGAAGCTTCTGGTCATCTGGATCTGGTTCTGAACCGGTTGGCGGATTACACCGAGCAGCGCCAGCAAATGCGAGCTCGTATCCTGCAGGCGATGATCTACCCCTGCGTGCTGACGGTGGTCGCCATCAGTGTGATCGCCATTTTACTTTCCGCCGTCGTGCCCAAGGTGGTGGAACAGTTCATTCACATGAAGCAGGCACTTCCGCTATCAACGCGTGTGCTGATGGGGCTGAGTGACGGAGTTCGAGCCTTTGGCCCTTGGGTGCTGCTGTTGCTGTTATTGGCGCCGATGCTGATGCGTCTGTGGCTGCGCCAAGAAGCGCGGCGCATTGCTTTCCATCGGCAGTTGCTGCGCCTCCCGGTGATCGGACGCATCGCACGAGGGCTCAATACTGCCCGTTACGCCAGAACGCTAAGCATTCTCAATGCCAGCGCGGTGCCATTGCTGCAAGCGATGCGCATCAGCGGAGAGGTTTTAACCAATGAATATGCGCGCCGCCAGCTGTCACTGGCAACGGAATCTGTGCGCGAGGGGGTGAGCCTGCATCGGGCTCTGGAAATCACTGCGCTGTTTCCCCCGATGATGCGGCACATGATCGCCAGCGGTGAACGCAGTGGGGAACTGGACAGCATGCTGGAACGTGCGGCAGACAACCAGGATCGGGAGTTTACTGCCCAAATGCAGTTGGCATTGGGGCTTTTTGAGCCCTTGTTGGTAGTGAGTATGGCGGGCGTGGTGCTGTTTATCGTTTTGGCGATCCTGCAGCCAATCCTGCAATTAAATACCTTGATGAGTATGTAAATTCAATCTGCAAATAACGGAGAGAAAAATGCGGCAACAGCGTCAGCGAGGTTTTACCCTGTTGGAAATTATGGTGGTGATTGTGATCCTGGGCATCCTGGCGAGTCTGGTCGTGCCTAACCTGATGGGAAATAAAGAGAAGGCGGACCATCAGAAGGTCGTCAGCGATATTGTCGCGCTGGAGAGCGCATTGGATATGTACAAGCTGGATAACAGTCGATATCCCACCACCGAACAAGGGTTGCAGGCACTGGTGACCAAGCCCTCGGCACAACCGGAACCGCGCAATTATCCCCAAGGTGGCTATATTCGCCGTTTGCCACAGGATCCTTGGGGGGCAGACTATCAGTTGCTTAGCCCAGGCCAACACGGTCAGTTAGACGTTTTCTCTTATGGCCCCGATGGCATACCGGACACCGAGGATGATATCGGTAACTGGACGATTGGGAAGAAGTAGTGCGCCAACGCGGCTTTACGTTGTTGGAAATGATGCTGGTTGTGCTGCTGATCGGGAGTGCAGCCAGTTTGGTGATCATGTCATTTCCGGCCATGCAACAAAATAACCCGCAGCTACAGCTGAAACGTTTTCAGGCTCAGTTGGCGTTTGCCATGGATGCCGCGGTGCAAAATGACCAGTTGCTGGGGATCCGGGTTCGACCTGACGGCTGGCAATTCCAAATGCTACAGCGTCAGGCCGCTGAAAAACGCGGGGCAGTATCTGGCTCGGATAGTTGGCAAGGTTACGTCTGGCAGAATTGGCAACCCCGTCAGGCGGCGTTAGGGAGCCAAATGCCTGATGATATTCGGCTCAAGCTGCATTTCCCCGATCGGCAGGAGTGGCCGCGTGCTGCGGAATCGGCACCGGAACCCGATATTCTGCTGTTACCTGGCGGGGAGATTACGCCGTTTGAGCTGGTGTTCAGTGAGGCCGGTAGCCAGCCATTGGTATGGCTGCGGGTCGACGAAGTGGGCGCGATCGAATCGTCAGTAAACGGAGCAGCACAGTGAACGCCCAAAGAGGGATGACGTTGCTGGAAGTGCTGGTGGCACTGATCGTTTTCGCCTTGGCGGGGTTAGCCGTGTTGCAAACCACGGCACAGCAGGCTGGCAGTATTGGCCGTATGGAGGAAAAAATACTGGCAAGTTGGTTGGCGGATAATCAACAGGCCAGGTTACATCTTGATAAAACCTGGCCGGAAAAGCGCTGGGTCGGCACCACGGTGACCTATGCTGGCGAGGAATGGTCTGTACGCTGGCAGGGGGTTGATACCGAACTGGGTCAATTACGGGCACTGGATGTTGAGGTACGGCGTCATAAAGAAGACGCTGCGCCAGTGGTTTCTTTACGCAGCTACGTGGTGCGGGAATGAATGGTCGTAGCCAGCGGGGCTTCACGTTGCTTGAGATGCTGTTGGCATTGGCAATTTTTGCTGCGTTGAGCATCAGCGCCTTCCAGGTGTTGCAGGGGGTGATGCGCAATGATGAGATTTCGCAGCGCAAGGCACAGCGGTTGGCGGAGCTTCAACGTGCCTTTATGCAGTTGGAAGGGGATTTCGGTCAGATCATCCCTCGCCATCACAGAGGGAATGAACGCGTATTTTCCGCGGCGCGCTATCAATTACAAAGTGAGGACTGGGGCGTCTCTTTCATGCGCAACGGTTGGCAAAATCCGATGGGAATGTTGCCCCGCGCCGAGTTACAACCGGTGGGATATCGTCTGCGCCATCAGCAGTTAGAGCGGCTGAGCTATGCCCATGCGGATCCGCTCGTTGGGGAAGCGCCGGTGGTCAAGGTCTTGCTCAATGAGGTCAGTGTCTTTCGTCTGCGCTTTTTTTCCGAGGGGACGTGGCGGGAGAGTTGGGACAACGCGTCGGTTTTGCCGCAGGGGATTGAAGTGACATTAGTGGTTGCTGGCGTGGGTGAATTGACCCGTCTGTTTTTGATCACGGCGGTGGGGCAAGAATGAGGGCGCGGCAAAAGGGCGTTGCCCTGCTGGTGGTGTTGCTGATCCTGGCGCTGATGGTGACGATTGCTGCGACCATTGCCGAGCGAAACGGGCGTACCTATCTGCGCACAGCGGCTCATTTGGATCGCCAGCAGGCAAAATGGTATGCCCGCTCGGCAGAAACACTGGCGGTAAAAATTTTGCAACGAGACGCGCTGGACTCACCGAATAAAACGCATTTGGCGCAAAACTGGGCGCAAGAACAGCGCCGTTTCCCCGTTGAAGGCGGGGAGGTGTTTGGGCAGATTGTTGATGGCCAGGCCTGCTTTAATCTCAATGCCATTAACCAAGGGGCAGCCAGTGAGGGGATGCAGCCGACATTGCCTTATCCTAGCCAGGTTTTTAGACAGCTTTTAATCAACCTAGGGGAAGAGCCCCTGCGTGCGACGCAGATAGCCGCGGCACTGCGCGACTGGGTAGACAATGATAGCGAACCAGTTAGTGATGGGGCTGAAGATGAGGTCTATATGGCCCAGGCGGTGGCTTACTTGCCAGCCAATCAACCCATGCAGGATGTCAGCGAGTTGCGCACCGTCTCAGGGGTTGATGCCAGCCTTTATCGGCGTCTTTTGCCTTACGTTTGCGCGCTGCCAACCCAGACGCTGTTGGTAAACGTTAATACCCTGAGTGAGTCTCAAGGGCCATTACTGGCGGCGCTATTTCTCAAGGAGCTTGATACAGCCATGGCGACTCGATTGTTACAACAGCGTCCACGTGAAGGGTGGAGCAGTACGACGGCATTTTTGGCACAGGTTGCCCTGAAGGACATCGACACCTCAAAAGTCAGATCGCTGTTGACGATAAAGAGTGAGCTGTTTTTAGCCAGTTTCACCGTGCTGATGGGGGAGACTCACTATAGCCAGCGCAGCCTGTTGCGCAAAGCCGGTAACAGTTTCCAGGTAGTACAGCGGCAATATGGATTAAGCATGATGGTGGAGCCTTGATGCCTAACAGAAAGCCCCGTGAGCAAGCCAGGTTGATACTGCGCTTACCCAGCGATGAAACGCAGCCAGTGCTGTGGTATTTCGCTTCAGCAGACGGTCATCAGCAAGGTAGTTTGGCTATGGGGGAGAACGATGACCAATTGGTGAGCCTGCTTGCCAGATACCCTGCCTGGGTATTGGTTCCTGCGAGCGAGTTGGTTTTCCATCGTGTGACGCTGCCTCGTCGTGCCAGGCGTCAGAGTCTGCAAGTACTGCCGTTTATGCTGGAGGAGCAACTGGCAACGGAGGTTGAACGGCTGCATTTTGCCATTTTGCAGCAAAGTGGTGATGTATGTGACGTTGCGGTAGTTGATAAAAGCCTGATGCATCAGTGGGTAGCCCGTTGTGAACGTCTGAGGGGGCAGGTGCAGGCAATGTTGCCAGATGTGCTGGCGTTACCCTTGGCCGCCGACGGTTGGAGTGCGGTCAGTCTCAATGATCAATGGTTGTTTCGCAGGGAAAAGCATGCCGGCATGATTATTGAATCCTCCTGGTTATCGGAGTTTTTGGCCGTGTGGGCACCGCCGGTAATTGAAAGCTACTCCGTACCACCGGCATCAACCGCTAGCCCTCCGGAATGGCGTGTTCAACCACCGCGGGATTTACTGCAGCTGGCGGCAGAAGGTGTGCACGAGAGCGGAGCCGATCTGCGCCAGGGCGAATTCACCCGCTCTAGCCCCTGGCGTACACGATTACGCCCCTGGCGAACCGTGATGATGGCATTAACGGTATATTTACTGCTGTTGTGTGTGAGCGCTGGGCTGTCTCATTACCGGCTTTGGCAACAGGCTGACCATTGGCGGCAGGAAAGTGTGCGGGTCTACCAACAGCTGTTCCCGGCTGATAAAAAGGTGGTTAATCCGCGCGTGCAGATGCAGCAGCACTTGCAGCAATTACAGCCTATCGAGCAAGCAGGTGTGGTCGCACAGATGCGCCAATTGCAACAGCTGATGGCGGAGAACTCGGCAATCCGGTTCCAGGCGCTGTCTTATGACGCTGGCCGTAAAGAGCTGAAAGTCGATATACAGGCGGCCTCTTTTCAGGCGTTGGAACAGTTTCAGGTTGCTGCCGGGCAGCGTTATCAGCTGCAACCTGGTGAAATCAAGCAGAATCCAACTGGGGTAGAGGGCCGACTGACTCTGGGGATAAAGGATGAATGAACTCAAGCACCGCTGGCTACAGCTCAGCCTTCGGGAACGAGGATTGGTATTGGGCTGTGGTGTATTGGTTATCGTCAGCTTGTGCTACTACGCACTGTGGTTGCCCTGGCAACAACAGGCTAGCCAATGGCAGCGTACTATCGCTCGTGAACAAAACACGGTGGAATGGATGTTGCAACAGGCTCCGCGCTTGCGCCAGCAAGGGGCACAACCCATACAGGAGGCTTCCCTAAGCTTGTCGGCCAGGGTGGCGCAGAGCGCTACAGCTCAAAACATGAACATTACCCGCATGCAGCCTCAGGGAGAGCGGCTGGCGGTCACGCTGGAACCTGGCGATTTTAATGCCCTGATGCTTTGGCTCACACAGTTGGAAAAACGTTATAGCGTTCGCATTGTGGCGCTTGAGGTGGCGATGCGTCCCGATAAACCCGGATGGGTGACGGTAAACAAACTGATGCTGGAGCGCAGCGATGGGCGCTAAAGCCAAAAAGGCCGTGCTTTTGTTGGCCTGTTATCTCCTATTGTTGGGAGGCCATGCGCCAGCACGGGTATTACAAGCTTTTATACCCGCAGATATGAAGGTCGGTGGCTTTTCGGGTTCCCTGTGGCAGGGCAGTTTGCACCAGTTAAGCTGGCGTAACATTATGCTGGCCAAGCTGAACTGGCAGTTCACTTTTTCCTCTTGGATGCCAGCCTTGGAGATTGAGCTACGAGATCCGCAAGGCTTGCAGGGAGCCGGTATCCTGCGTGGTTGGCAGGATCTTCAACTGCATGAATGGCAACTCTCTGTTCCTGCAGATGTTGTGCGGCAACAGTTGTCGTTGCCTTTACCGATCACCGCCCAGGGAGAGCTGCGACTGCGGTTGCAACAAGGAGAGTTCAGTTCCGCGGGTTGCCGGAGTCTTGGCGGTGGTGTTGTCAACTGGCAGCACGCACAGCTTGCGACCCCGTTGGGGGCGTTGGAGCTGGCCAACGTGCAAGGACAATTGAGCTGTGATGGAAAAGGGGCTCTGGTGTTGGTGTTGAAACAAGACTCCTCTCATCTGAGCCTGACGGGGCGTGGCACCGTCGGATTTGACGGGCGCTATCAGTTCAACGGTCAGGTGCGCCGAGGGCCGGTGTTACCGGAGACGATGAGGCCACTGATAAATCAGTTAGGCAGGGCCAACGATCAGGGGCAGATACCCTGGCAGGTTCAGGGGCGGTTGCTTTAAACGGCGCTAGGCTGTCTTAAAAGGGTTGGGTAGGTACTTGGCTGACTGCAGGGAGGTTTTTTGAGTTTATTATTGGATTTTACCGTTGCATTTCCCCTCCTCTGGCTGTGTGTCGCGGGGATATTGGGGGCCATAGTGGGTAGCTTTCTCAACGTGGTGATTTATCGATTACCGGTGATGCTGGAAAAGCAATGGCAGCGTGAGGCGCTCGTGCAACTGGCGCTGCCCTTACCTGAATCCACACCGCGTTTTGATCTGCTATTACCGCATTCCTGTTGCCCGCATTGCCAGCATCCTATTGCAGCCAGGGACAATATCCCCTTGCTGAGTTTTCTGTTGTTAAAGGGTAAGGCTCGTTGCTGTGGTGAGCGGATCCCAAGGCGCTACCCGCTGGTTGAAGTGGCAACGGCTATGATGTTTGTGCTGACGGCGCTTATATTCCCGCTAGGTTTCCCTTTGCTGGGCGCCTGGATATTGCTCTCCTTTTTGCTGACGCTGGCAGTTATTGACCATCACAGACAACTGTTGCCAGATGTGCTGACGTTGCCACTGCTGTGGATCGGACTTTTGTTCAATATTCAGGGGCATTTTGCCTCGCTGGAACAGGCGACGATTGGCGCAGTAGCGGGTTATGTCTGCCTATGGAGCGTGTTCTGGCTATTCAAGCTGGCAACCGGTAAAGAGGCTCTCGGCTATGGTGATTTTAAATTACTTGCGGCGTTAGGGGCCTGGTTAGGTTGGCAAGCGTTGCCACAGGTGATTTTGGTGGCGGCGGCCAGTGGGCTGCTGGTTACGCTGATACAGCGCGGGTTGGCGAAACAAGATCTTAATCAACCGTTAGCCTTTGGCCCCTGGCTCGCCGTGTCGGGCGCGGTCAATATGTTTATACCCTGGAGCTTTTAAGCGCCTATATCTTGATTGGAAGCGCTAGCAAGCGCACCCAGTCTTGTTCCTGAAGTACGACTTTTGTTAGTCGGTTGACCAATGATCAAGAAATCACACGCGTGTTACTTACTGATACTAAAGGGAATGGTTATGCATAAGATTACGATGTTGGCGGTGTTGCTTACGGGAATGCTTAATGCTCAGGCGGCAACGGTTTATACCGGAGATAAAATTGAGGGTAATCCGGTTATCAGCAAGTTGGATGTAGACGATCTGGAGGCAGGAAAGGTTTATCGCTTCATGTTCCAGGGAACCAGCAATGGGATCGGTCAACATTGGTATGTTCCTGTTATGGTGGCCAAAGGTGCGCAGCCTGGTCCTAAGCTGGGTCTGCAAGCGGCGGTCCATGGTGATGAATTAAATGGTACCCGGGTGATACAGCAGGTGTTTGAAAAGCTGGATCCCGCAGAGTTGAAAGGCAGCGTGATCGGTGCCGTGGGTGCGAATCCTTCAGGCATGTTGGCCAATAACCGAAACTGGCAGTTGGCCAATGACGGCGGAGATATGGTCGATTTCAACCGGGTCTGGCCGGGTAAAGAAAAAGGTAACGCCGCCGAACAGCAGGCTTGGCTGCTATGGAATAATTTGTGGGCGGGCAATGCCACGCTGTTCGTTGATATGCACACGCAGAGCCGGGGGACCGAATATCCCTTGTTCATCTATGCGGATTATCGTAACCCGCTGGTGAAGCAAATGGCTGAACTGTTCCCGGCGGACCAGATTAAAGCCGATCCTGGTGAGAAAGGCTCCGTCGAAACCACTTTCGTTGAGAACAAGATCCCTGCCATTACACTCGAAATTGGCAAGCCCAAGCTCTATCAACCTGAACTTATCGCGCGCAGTTTGACAGGGGTGCGTAATCTGATGGTTCAACAAGGCATGACAGCCGGAACATTAGGGACAACGGCTAAAGAGCAAAAAACCTTTATCGGTAATGAAATGAGCTCGATCCGAGCTGAGGTTGGCGGATTTGCCGAGGTTTTGGTTAAGGTCGGCGATACGGTGGTCAAAGGGCAGAAGGTGGCGGTTCAGCGTAATGCATTTGGCGACATCATTCGGGAATATACTGCGACCCATGATGGCCGAGTGTTAGCTATCGGCAATGATCCGTTGCGCGAACCCCGGGCTTTGCTGGTTCGTATCCTGTTCAACAATCCTGAACCCCAGTGTGCTGATGGTTGCTAATTGACGTGAGGTTTTTTTACCCCCTTGAAGATCCCTTCAAGGGGGTAAATAGGCTAATTATTCCAATAGCCTGGGGTTGTTTATCAGGCCGAACGCAAATGTTTTCTGCTACCTAACAGTGCCCAGCCGCTCAGCAGTGCCATCATCATCAGATAATAGCTGGGTGCCAGGCTGGTTCCAGTTGCGGTGATTAGCAGGGTGCAGATCAGCGGTGCAAAGCCACCAAATACCGTCACCGCCACGTTGTAACTGATCGCCATACCGCTGGCCCGTGTTGCCATCGGGAACAAGTCGGCCATCACCGAAGGCACCGTCGAGAAGTAAATGGACTTCAGCAAGGCCAGCCAGCCAACCATTAACATCAGCATCATCGGCGAAGTGTGGTTCACCACCAGCAGGAATGCCGGATAAATAGTCAGCAGCAGCAGGATCAGTGAACCCCACATCAACGGCAGGCGGCCGACTTTTTCCGCCCATAATCCCATTATCGGGGTGACTACCGTTAAAATCACACCAGCTAACAGGGTTGCACTAAAGGCGGCGGAACCGGACAGATTCAGGTTTTTGGTTGCGTAGGTGGGCACATAATTCAGCATGTAGTTGATGGCGGTGGAAATCACCATCAGCCCGATGGCCAGCAACAGCAGGTTTTTTTGATTACCGACCAGCATCTTTAACGGTGCTTCGGGTTTCTTCTGCTGTACAAAGCTGGCCGGCTCATGCACATGGCGGCGGATATACAGCCCCACCGGGCCGATCAGCAAGCCAAAAGCAAAGGGAATACGCCAGCCCCAGTCCTGGATTTGGCTTTCTGTCAGCCAGTGGGTCATACCTAACCCGAAGGCGGAAGCCATCAGCGTGCTGGCGCCTTGCGTGGCAAACTGCCAACTGGCGATAAACGCCTTGCGCTCCGGGAAGTGTTCGACCAGAAAGGCGGTTGAGCTGCCAAACTCCCCACCGGCGGAAAACCCCTGAATCAATCGGGCAATCAAGATCATCAGCGGAGCCGCCAGCCCAATGGTGGCGTAAGAAGGCATAAAGGTGATGATCGCACCCCCAAGCAGCATCAGGCTGATGGACATCAAGAGTGCCTTCTTGCGGCCAACCCGATCGGCATAGGCTCCGAGCACCACAGCACCCAGAGGGCGGATTAAGAATGAGACACCGAAGCTGCCGAAAGTCAGCAACAATGAAACGGCCGGATCCTCCGTAGGGAAAAAGGCATGGGCGATATAGCTGGCGAAAAAGCCATAAACCGCGATATCGAACCATTCCAACGCGTTGCCGATGCAGGTGGCAAACAGCGTTTTATACAAATTGGGCTTGGCCGCTACGCTATCCTGTTGGGCTATCGCGCTCATGAAGACTCTCCTGCCCGGCGTTGTGCCAGGATCGTGCTGCCATTTTCGCCCAACTCCCAGAACAGGCGAGTCATGATCTGCAATCCTTCACGAGCAATGGATTTCAACATATGCTCATTGACCCCGTGTTGACCACAGGCCGGATAGGAGTGGGGGATCCACAGCGTGGGCAGTCCCAACGTATCGGCAAACACGTCATTAGGCAGCGAACCGCCCAGATTGGGCAGCAATGCGGGCTTTTTGCCGCTGGTTTGTTGCAGGATCTCAAGTGCCCAGGGAACGAGTGGATCTTGTGGATTGAGCCGGGTGGCCGGTGAACCATGCAGCCATTCCACCTCCACATTGCCAAAGCCGTGTAATTGCAGATGCTGTTGGATATGGTTAACCAGATTTTGCCAGTCGGTACCGACCACGAAGCGCAGTTGGCATACCGCCGTTGCGCTGCCGGGGATGGCGTTCATTGGCCGAGCCGGGTTGCCCGTTTGATAGGCCAGTACTTCAAGCGTGTTCCAACCATACAGGCGCTCGCTAGGGGTCAGGCCAGCTTCACCCCAGTTCTCATCGATCGCCGGATCGCCAGCTTGGCCGCCAACGCTGAGATCGCGCAAAATGGCACGCAGGTTGCTATCCAGAGGGGCGGGTTTCAGCGCTGCAACCTGTAACTGCCCATGTTGATTAACCAGAGAAGCGATGGCATTAGCCAGTTGGGTTCCAGGATTGCTGAGTAATCCCCCCCAGTTGCCAGAGTGATAGGCGTTATCCCTGGCGTGAATGCTGAGGCGGAAATTGATACAGCCGCGTGAGCCTAGGAACAATGTGGGCTGTGTGGCGTTCAGCCGTGGGCCATCGGAGGCGATAAACAGATCGGCTTGCAGCAATTCGCGTTGCTGCTGGCAAATGGCCGCTAGCCCAGGGGAACTGATCTCTTCGCCCATTTCGAAAATCAGCTTGCAGTTGAACCCTAGTTTGCCCCCGCGTGCGTGGAAAACCTGCTCCAGCGCCGCCAGGTTAATACTGTGCTGGCCTTTGTTATCCGCGCTGCCACGGCCGTACCAACGATCGCCTTCTTCACTCAATTCCCAAGGCGAAAGACCTGTGCGCCAGTTCTCGTCATCGCCGAAAACCACATCGCCGTGGCCATAGCTCAGCAGGGTAGGTAAGGAAGGATCTTCAATGCGTACGGCGATCAGAAACGGGCGGTTGGCCGCTTCCGGGTTATCGAACAGTTGTAACTCGAAACCCAATGCCCGTAACGGCGGCATGATTTCCTGTTCGAGATAGAGCAAAATGCCAGCATCGTCGTCATGCCGCTGGCTTTCGGTGGCCAGCGCGATGCGCCGCGCCAATATGCGGCGGAATTCGCCACTGTCAAAATACGCTGTCGCCAAAGCGACGGCCTGTTCACCCGTCATGGTTATTTTCCCCGTTGTGTTTGCGTTGTGTTGTTTTACTTGTTGTGTTTGTTATCTAAGCTAAAATCGGGGTTTGCCACAATTATCCATTTAACAAACAAGCTTTGCTTTAAAGGCAACGGTGGGTTGCTCGTTGGCAAGCTTTGCACCATGGAGAGGGACGGCATGTTGAGTAGCGAGGTTCGCTTTTTTCTGGTGGTCGCCAACTGTGGTTCGCTCAGTGCGGCCAGTGAACAGCTGTTTGTGGCGGTCTCGGCGATCAGCAGGCAGATCCAGCGCCTGGAAGTGCAGGTTGGCACGCCATTGTTCGAACGCCACGCGCGGGGGATGGTGCTGACCGAGGCCGGGCAGATTTTTGAAAATCATATTCGTAAAAGCCTGTTGAATATTGAACAGGCGGTAGCAGAAATCAAAGGGTTGAAAGCCGAACGCCGTACTGCGCTACGCGTGGCCTGTAGTAATGGAGTGGCTTTTATGCTGATGCCACAACTGATGGCGCGTTTTCGTGCAGAATACCCGGCTGTCAGCTTCGTGCTGACGGTGGCAGACACTAAAACGTTGGCGCGGTTGGTACGTAATGGGGAGTGTGACATGGTGCTGCAGTTTAGTTTGCACCCAGAGCGGGGTGTTGAGGTAGCGGCTTCGTGGCCCGCACCGGTCTTGTTGTTGATGAGGAAGGAGCACCCATTAGCCGGCAGGCAGGTGGTTTTGGCAGATCTCTGCCAGTATCCGGTGTGTCTGCCAGAGCCGGGCTCCACAATACGTCAGCTGTTTGATATCGCTTGCCAGATGAATGGCACCTTCATTGAACCAGTGCTAACCTGTGATAACTTCTCCACGCTGTACTATTTTTTACAGGGCTCCCCGCTGGCGGTGACCATCTGTAGCCAGTTTACCGCGATGCCGTTGTTGCAACCGCAAGGATTGATCCTGAAACATTTTGCTGTCGAGCAGCAAAGCCCGCGGACCTTGCAGCTGCAATTACCTCTGGGGCGGCAGCGGAGCACGGCTTTGGAGCTGTTTGTGGACTATATTAATCAGACATTAAGCCGCGAAGAACGGGCCATCGGTGAGAAATTCGGCATATAAGCCGTTTTTTAATCAACAAGATAAATAATCTGTTGATTACGCTTGATTGTTCCAGTCTGGCTGTATTATATTGCGCCCCACGGAAACAGCACGACTTCCGACAGATTTCGCCGGCTTAGCTCAGTAGGTAGAGCAACTGACTTGTAATCAGTAGGTCACCAGTTCGATTCCGGTAGCCGGCACCATATAAGAAACCCCAGCAGAAATGCTGGGGTTTTTTGTTTGGGCATCCATGGTGTGGCGCAGTCAATGACCGCGCCCTTAGGCCCTTTAAATATCGGTGGCCAGCCATTGATCAGACTCTTCAAACATCTCTTCCAGCATACGGTTTAACTTCTCGCGGTCACTTTTGCTGGCGTCTGAGTTAAGGCCGTTGGCCTGCATGGGTTTTACCTTCACTTCTGCATCCGGGAAGATGCGATGTACCCGTTTTGTCAGCTCGGCCTTGATGATTTCATCGGCACCGGGGATCCCTGCGACATTACGCTTATCAAACACCAATTCAACGAACATAGCCCAACCCTAAATTTACTGTTTATGTATACAGTTATTTTGACCGAAGGGACGGGGTGAGTGCAAGAGGGGGAGGGGAAAATTTTATCGTGGCCTATGCTAGGGGATGTGATCTCTATTGTCATTACACACTAATTGTCAAGGTATGAATCGTTGGTTTTTATGATGCATATTGATCTTTGCGCGTCCGTTTGAATGCACCCATCATAATTGAGTGCAAAGATGAGCTGTTGTGCAATACTTCTTGTTATATGTCATATGGTTATTATTTAAGCTGTCATATTAAAACTTTTTCAAAACGGAATTAATACCATGAAAAAAACATTACTCTTTTTAGGTATGCTGTCGGTTGGCACCATGGGTGTGGTGACGTCGGCAGTTGCCCAAGATGCTGATAACAAAAATGCACTAAAGCCAGCGATTAATTTGGCAGAGTTGTTTGCTGAGAAGTCTACTATATGGTCGACTTATCCAGAAAATGATGCCTATGTTTTTGATCGCTCAGAGGAAAACTATACTGTCGTCGCTAAACGAGCGGATGGTGTTGTAGCACTGGTCAATAAACAGGAGAGCTATACGACCCCAGGAAAAATGGTATTAATGGGGACCTACTTTAACTGCAATAAAATGACTGATGCGACTTTTTATGTTGAAGATGTCAGTGTAGACGACGTAGCCAAGCAGCTTGCTGACCCGGCTATTGATGATCCAGAGAGAGTGCGTGGCTTTGATGCGAGTATGCCCGTTCACGATCTTTATCTGGTCGCTTGCCCGCAGAGCTGAAACTCGTTGGCTTATTAATCGGTGGTGGTCTCTGATTAGTAATGTGCTTGTGAACAGTCACGCTATCCATTGAGAGACACAATCTGGCGAACGACCTGAGATGACCATTGGTATGGCCTGTTAAAGGGGCGGTACCATAGACAAAATTCAGACATAAAAAAACCAACCGATTAGAGTTGGTTTTTCTATAAATAATTGGTCGGCATGAGAGGATTCGAACCTCCGACCCCCGACACCCCATGACGGTGCGCTACCAGGCTGCGCTACATGCCGACGCAGAACCCTATACTACCGTTTTCGGATGTAAATTCAAGCAGCTACCTCACCGATTGCTCTAGATTTAAGCAGTTAGTTGGCGATAAAGCGTTTTACATCCGTCAGCACCTGTAACAGCAGGGCTAGCTGGGGTTTCTCGTCTTTGATCTCGTTATCGTCTTGATCGTAGGCACGGTAGTTGCCATTACCATCCAATGTCAGCGTCTGCGTTGGCGTGGTGATCACCAACTGGGTGCCGTCGCCGGTGGCGAGCCAATTGTTTTTACGCTGTGCGGCAAACAGGTCTTCGCCCTGCGAATAGTCGTTAGCCGGTGTTTTCACATGCAGCAGACGTTGCATCAGCGTGCGCATCACATCGTTATGATTGGTCAGCTTATTGATGGTTTGTGCCGGGGTGCCTGGCCAGTGAATGACCAACGGAACCTGCAACTGGCTGCGATTAAAGCTGCTACCTGCTCCCCAGTTGCCTTTACCGGTATCGTTGAATTCTATGCCGTGCTCAGCGGTGATCACCACCACGGTTTTATCCAACAGGCCTTTTTCTTTCAGCGTTGCCAGCACCTGCTCGATCTGCGCATCGACGTCTTTCGCGCCAGTACGATAGAGCTGGGTAAAGGCTTCCGGCGAGAGCTTATTGTCGCCTTCTGGGAACTTTGCACCGCTGAAATTGATATAGGAGAACCAGGGGCTATTTCCGCTCTGTGTGGCCAACCAGCTCTGCCACTGATGCGTGGTGGCAGCATCGCTCTGCACGAACGGTTCCGGCGGGAGCGAGAAATCGGTCAATAGTGCCTGGCGGTAAAGCGTGGCGTTGAAACCGTCTGAAGAGAACAGGCCGAACTGATAGCCTTGATCGCTCAGCGCGCTAATCAACGCGGCCGGTTTGCGCCCGGCCAGAATGCCATCCAGATAGGTAGGCGAAATACCGTAGAACAGGCCAAACAGGCCGGTGTCCGCATGGTTACCGGAGCTGTAATGGTCGCTGAAGCGGATATTTTCCTGGGCAAAGCGGCTCAGGCCTGGCATGTCTTGCGCCATATCCTGGGTACGCACACCGTTCACTACGATCATCAGCAGGTTGTAGCCGCTGCCTTTATCGCTGTAGTTCAGACTATTGAGCGGGTATTCAACGGCAGCCGCTTCTGGATTGCCCTGTTGCATCAGGCGGCGCTCATATTCTTGCTGATCGAGCAGGCCGTGTTTTTCCAGGAACTTACGCGCGGTCATTGGGTAAGAGAGTGGTAAGTTGGCGCGTTGCATGGTGATCGGCCGATAGAAATTGGCATCCGCCCAGATATAAATCAGGTGCGAAGCAAAGAACGAACAGATGAACAGCACCGCCAGCGGTTTGCCGAAGTTGCGCCGGTTCAGGCTGCGCAGTTTCTGCCAGCTCCAGGTCGCAAACAGCATTTCGATCAGGAATATCACCGGCACGCAGATAAACACCAGCTGCCAGTCGCGCGCCAGCTCACTTTGGTCCGGGTTGATAACCAACTCCCACACCACCGGATTAAGATGCAGGTGGAAGTGGGTAAAGACTTCGCTGTCGACCAGCAGCAACGTCAGCCCAGCGGTGGCCAACGTCGCGGAAATAAATCGCAGCAGGCGCTGCGACATCACCACAAAGGTGAGCGGGAAGATGATCAGCAGGTAGGCGGCAAAGACAATAAAGCTGAACTGCCCAATCAGGCTGACCAACGCATAGACTCGCCCCAGCAATGAGGACGGCCAGTCGGTAACAAACAGGTAGCGGCTGCCCAACCCGATACTGAGCAGAATATTAAATAAGGCGAACCAGTGCCCCCAGCTAATCATCTGGGAGACTTTTTCACGATAACGCTGACGGTTTGTCACCATAAGTAATTATTAATGCGCTTTATCTTCACGGATAGAAGCCTGCAGGGCTTCAGCAAACGATCTGGCCAGTGTCTTCCGCTGTGCGGGAGCAATACTGGTGTTGATCAAATTGGTTACCATGTTGCCCAGTACCATCAAAGAGAGGTCGGTGGGAGTATGGTGTTTTTCCAGAACGTTGACCAGCTCAGAGAGCAGTTGTTCAACGTGTTCGTCACTATAACGAGATGATTGTGGCATAAATATTGTGCTCAAAGCTCGACAAAGTCCCATATCTTACCGTATGGAGCCGTGATTTTCCGCTCTTTTATAGCGTGAAGATCGTTAAGGCATTGCCATGCCCGTTGTCTTTCGGCTTCGTCAGTGCTTGAATACGCGCTCAAAGAACAGGAGGATTGATCATGAGTCTGGATATCGAGCAGATTGCACTGCACCAGTTGGTAAAACGCGATGAGCAGACGCTGGAAGTGGTGTTGCGCGATTCCCTTCTTACCACCAATGCGGCGGTGGAAGAGATGATGGCAGAGCTGCATCGCGTTTACAGCGCCAAGAGTAAGGCTTACGGCCTGTTCAACGAGCAGAGCGAACTGGCGGACGCGTTGCGTAACTGCCGTAAGGGTGATGACGATTTCCTCGCATTTAGCCGTGCTGCCACCGGCCGTCTGCGCGACGAACTGGCCAAATATCCGTTTGCCGACGGTGGCGTGGTGCTGTTCGCTCATTACCGCTATCTGGCGGTGGAATACTTGCTGATCACGGTGCTGAACAGTTGCAACAGTACGCGTGTCAATGAAGAGTTGGATATCCGCACCACCCACTATCTGGATATCAACCACGCGGACATTGTGGCGCGTATCGATCTGACCGAATGGGAAACCAACCCGCAATCGACTCGCTACCTGACATTCCTCAAAGGGCGGGTAGGGCGCAAGGTCTCCGATTTCTTTATGGATTTCCTGGCGGCGTCGGAAGGGCTGGATACCAAAGCGCAAAACCGTGGCTTGTTACAGGCGGTGGATGATTACTGTGCCGATGCTCAACTAGGCAAACACGAACGCCAGACGGTGCGTCAGCAGGTTTACAGCTACTGTAATGAGCAGTTGCAGGCCGGTGAAGAGATTGAGCTGCAGGAACTGTCGAAAGAGATAGCCCCGGTGGGCGAGAAGGATTTCCTGCAGTTTTCCAGCGAACAGGGCTACGAACTGGAAGATAGCTTCCCGGCGGATCGCGGCACGTTACGCCAATTGACCAAATTTGCCGGCAGCGGCGGCGGTATCAGCCTGAACTTTGATGCGATGCTGCTGGGGGAGCGCATTTTCTGGGATGCGGCCACCGATACCCTGACGATCAGAGGTACGCCACCGAATCTGCGCGATCAGTTGCAACGTCGCACGGGCGGCAAGTAAGCATCGCAGAATGATAGCCAATAAAAAACGCCGCAATTGCGGCGTTTTTCACTTCGGCGTCCCGAAAATCGATAACGTGGCGATTAAACGCGAACGAAGTCGATGTGAGCCAGTTTTGGCTTGAACGGGTGACGCTGTACAGCCTGAACCTTAACTTTGGTTTCTTTACCGTCGACAACCAAAACTACGGCTTCGCTGTAGAATTCTGGTTTAACTTCCATGTTCTTGACAGAATCATGGTCTAGTTCGATAGCAATCGCAGCTTCTTCGCCACCATAGATGATAGCTGGGAATTTGTTTGCTGCACGCAGGCGGCGGCTCGCACCCTTACCCTGGTCTTTACGTACTTGTACGTTGATAGTGAACATTGTTTTTTCTCTTAAAAGAAAATTTACCCTGCTACAGGCGACCCAGTAACAGGCTCGATAACCTGCTTTCACACTGGGCGAACCCAGGTAAAGCGGGCGGCATTTTAACGGAAAGCCGCTCGCTGGGCAATGAAAACCTGCCGCTCGGGCCTAATACAGCTCATTGGCACGGCGAAAGCGGCCCTGATAATCAAAAACTTTTTCACGTATTTGCCAGAACTGGCCGCGTTTACGTGCGACGACAAAGTCTGGATGGCGCAACAGCGCCTGCTGAGCCAGAATGTCCGCTGCGTTTTGCCAACCGAAGGGGACGCCTGGTGCCCGTTGGTGCGGGCGCAGGAACAGCATCTCGAAGGCCTTGCGTTGTGCGGGCGTTTGCAGGCGGAACCGTTCGCTGGTGCTGGTGCCATCTTCGTCATAATAGGTGGCTTTCAGCCATTCCCCTTTGTCGTCCTTGCCGCTTTGCAGTTCCATTCCGCCACAGCGCAGGACTAGCGCATCCTTCAGCTTCAATGCGGCCTTCAGCATATCATCCGGATCGACCAGCACTTCCTGGCACTGATGGCAGCGGCGTGCCGCAATGTCGTTCTCTGCGCCGCAGTGCGGGCAGCATTTGAAACGGAAGCGATAGTCACACTGCTCGCGATGCCCCTCATCATCTTCCAGCCAGCCCTGACAGCGACGGCCATAGTGCTCGATGATGTCGCCGTTCTCGGTGCATTTACCCCAAAACAGGTTGGCAAAACCGCAGCCAGGGCAAAAGACCTGCACCGGTTGGCTGTCTGAGTGGGGTTTGCTGACCCCGACTTCCGGCGTGAACAAATCATGGGGATTGCCTGCGTAGTCCAGGATCAGGCAGTCGGTCTTGCCTGGGGACAGCCGTAAACCGCGCCCGACGATCTGCTGATACAGGCTAACAGACTCGGTGGGCCGCAAAATAGCGATCAGATCGACATGAGGCGCATCGAAACCCGTCGTCAGCACCGCCACGTTGACCAGGTAGCGCAACTGCTGTTGCTTGAAGGCTTCGATTAGTGCGTCGCGTTCGCCGGGGGGAGTTTCTGCACTGACCAGCGCCGCCTCCCCGCTTGGCAACAAGCCATGCACTTCACGGGCATGCTCCACCGTGGAGGCAAAAATCATCACGCCTTTGCGGGTTTCGGCGTATTCAACGATCTGGCTGATGATGTGGGGCGTAATGCGGTTTTGCTGTTTCAGCTCGCGGTTAAGATCCGCTTCGCTGAACAGGCCGTTGCTTCTGGCCTCCAGGCGGCTGAAATCGTATTGCACGATCGGCATATCCAGCCGTTCTGGCGGCACCAGGAAGCCGTGTTTAATCATATAGCGCAACGGCAGCTCATAAATGCAGTCGCGAAACAGGCTGTTGCCGTCGCCACGGGTGATGCCGTGGTAGTGATATTGATAGATCCAGCCTTTGCCCAGCCGGTAAGGGGTGGCCGTCAGACCAAGCAGGCGCAGCTGTGGGTTGGTTTTTTGCAGGTGTTGAATAATCTGTTGGTATTGGCTGTCGTCATCGTCGCTGATGCGGTGGCATTCGTCGACGATCAGCAGGGAAAATGCACCGTCGAACAGCGATAAATTACGTGCTACCGATTGCACGCTGCCAAACACCACCTTGCCGCTGCTCTCTTTTTGCTGAAGCCCGGCGGCGAAGATGTCGGCCTCCAGGCCGTAAGCGCAGTATTTACTATGGTTTTGCGCCACCAGCTCTTTAACGTGAGCCAGGACTAACACCCGGCCACGGGCGCGTTTTGCCAACTCGGCGATCACCAGGCTTTTGCCTGCGCCGGTTGGCAGTACGATCAGGGCCGGTTCAGGATGTTGGCGGAAATGCTTGATGGTGGCATCGACCGCTTCCAACTGATAGGGGCGTAGGGTAAAAGCCATGCGTTAGTATCGCTCGCTGAAGTGGGCTGTAACATTCCACTGAAATTGTGACATTTTGCTCCTCAGACGGCGGAAAAATTTCTATTATTATGCCCTCTGCGGCTACGCAGTGCGAGAAGCATGGAAATTACCCCTGTTATGGCATCGTTTCCGTCGCTATACTAAGCGGCTTCCCTACGCGAACATCCTCTTCGAACCTGTTTTCTGCACCTGGTGCGACAACGGGGCGTCATATTTAGCAACCAGATCAATGCGATCATAACAACGACAGGCAAAGCAGATTCAATGCGACTGGACAAGTTTTTATCTCAGCAGTTGGGTATCAGCCGTGCGCTGGTAGCGCGTGAACTCCGTGCAAAACGTGTCACCGTAGACGGTGAAGTGGTCAAGAGCGGGGCGCTCAAGCTGGCTCCGGAACAGGAAGTGCGGTTTGATGGCAACGTGTTGTCACAGCTGAACGGGCCACGTTACTTCATGCTCAATAAGCCACAGGGGTATGTGTGCTCAACCGACGATCCGGATCATCCAACCGTGCTCTATTTCTTGGATGAACCCGTTGCGTACAAGCTGCATGCGGCAGGGCGGCTGGATATTGATACCACCGGCCTGGTGCTGATGACCGATGACGGCCAGTGGTCGCACCGTATCACCTCACCGCGCCACGAGTGTGAGAAAACCTATCTGGTGACGTTGGAACATCCGTTGGCCGCTGATACCGCTCAGCAGTTCGAGCAAGGCGTGCAGCTGCATAACGAAAAAAATCTGACCAAGCCAGCGAAGTTGGAAAAAATCGAAGATACCCTGGTGCGCCTCACCATCAGCGAAGGGCGTTACCATCAGGTGAAGCGCATGTTTGCAGCCGTGGGTAACCGGGTCATCGAATTACACCGTGAGCGCATTGGCGCCATTGTGTTGGATGACGATTTGGCACCGGGGGAATATCGCCCGCTGACCGAAGAAGAGATTGCCAGCGTAGGCGCACCGCACCTGCTGGATTAATTTTTGCGACCGACCAAGGAGTCGTTGAACGTGCAACAGAACCGGACCTCTCACCTCGGTTTGATCTTTATTCTGGGCCTACTGTCCATGCTGATGCCGTTGGCGATCGACATGTACTTGCCCAGCATGCCGATAATCGCCCAGGAGTTTGGCGTGGAGTCTGGCCGGGTGCAGATGACGCTCAGCGCCTATATGCTGGGCTTTGCCGTAGGCCAACTGTTCTATGGGCCGATGTCCGACAGCATTGGTCGCAAGCCGGTGATCCTGTGGGGCACGCTGATTTTTGCTATCGCCGGTGGGGCCTGTGCGATGGCCCAATCCGTGGAGCAACTGATCAACCTGCGTTTCCTGCACGGGCTGGCCGCAGCGGCGGCAAGCGTAGTGATCAATGCCCTGATGCGTGACATGTTCACCAAGGATGAGTTCTCACGCATGATGTCGTTCGTGATCCTGGTGATGACCATTGCGCCATTGCTGGCTCCGATGATCGGTGGTGTGCTGCTGCTATGGTTCAGCTGGCATGCCATCTTCTGGACCATGGGGGCTGCGGCGTTGTTGGGGTCGGTGCTGGTGGCGTTCTTTATCAAGGAGACGTTACCCAAGGAGCGGCGGCAAAAATTCCATCTGCGTACCACGCTGAGGAATTTCGGCTCGTTGTTCCGCCACAAGCGCGTGTTGAGCTACATGCTGGCCAGTGCTTTCTCGTTTGCCGGGATGTTTTCTTTCCTCAGCGCCGGGCCGTTTGTCTATATCGAGCTGAATAACGTTTCACCGCAGCATTTTGGCTATTACTTTGCGCTGAACATCGTGTTTCTGTTCCTGACAACCCTGATCAATAGCCGCAACGTGCGACGCCTAGGGGCAGTAAAAATGTTCCGTCTTGGTCTGTTTGTGCAATTGACGATGGGCGTGTGGTTGCTGGCCGTCACCGCCAGCGGGCTGGGTTTCTGGGCTTTGGTGCTCGGGGTGGCGGTTTATCTCGGCTGTATCGCCATGATCTCGTCTAACGCGATGGCGGTGATCCTGGACGATTTCCCCCATATGGCGGGAACCGCTTCTTCACTGGCCGGGACGTTGCGCTTCAGCATTGGCGCGCTGGTTGGGGCAATACTGTCCTTGGCCCCAGGTAAGAGCGCGTGGCCGATGGTTTCATCGATGGCTCTGTGCAGCATCGTTGCGGTGTTGTTCTATTTTTATGCCAGCCGTCCGCGCAATAATCCTGCCTGATTACCCCTCACCCTAACCCTCTCCCACAGGGAGAGGGGACCGATCGAGCTATTTTATCGATACTGAGATCACCTTGGCTCTTCCAATGAATGTGCCACCACTTTACGCCTGAACCCTACCACAACACCTGACTCCCTCGGGACCGGATGTGCCATAGGTTAAATCCTGCACCTGATTACAGCTCCGGATCAGCTCCCTCTCCTTGGGGAGAGGGTTGGGGTGAGAGAGATCAAATGCAATTAGCCCCCAATCTGTCTGCTTGCAAGTTTAAGTTTGTTGCTAAATATATGCAGGCTAACTAAACGTCGGCCAAACGAACTGTAGTTTTTTTGTTAAATATGACGGCGTTATTTTCCCTGGTGGCCAGAGGTGCAACCCGTTGGCTGATGGCGCATTTCTTTGGCGACTAATCGGAATAATATTGTTTTAAATCAAAATATTATTGATTTAACCTGCCTTGGGTATTTGAGCGAGATGTTTGCACAATGTAAAATTATACCGATTGTAAAGTAACCGCATTGCAAGAAAAAAATGTTGAGATCGCGGCGGGAAAGGGTTACATATAACGCAAAAATGCGAGCTGAGTCGCAAAACGCCGTGAGAGAACCTTCTACGGTGGAGAAAAACTGAGTGATATCAGCAAGCGCAGGATGTGGTTAATTGTTTGTTGCAAATTTTACTTTAAAATAACATTTGTAGGCGGCAAAGTCGGATGATCCCGGCTATAACTAAGTCATCCTGTGATGTAAAAAGTGTTTCATCTTTTCATACTAGGGATTTCATGTGGACAGTTTCCAGCTTTCGGTAGTGCATCGCTTGCCGCAAAGTTATCGTTGGCTATCAGGTTTTACCGGCAGCAAGGTTGAACCGATTCCGCTTAGCGGCATAGACGAAGATAACGATCTGATCGGCCTCAAGCTGCTCAGCCATGACGGGCGCGAAGCCTGGCGGGTCATGCAGCAGCTTAACCTGTCTCTGCAAGAGATCCAGGTCAACTGCTCCATCGTTGAATGGGAAGGCGAGCCTTGCCTGTTCGTTCATCAATGTGATGAAAGTGCCGCCATGTGCCGCTTGAAAAACGTCGGTGCGGCGATTGCCGAGCAGCTCAGCGCGCAGTACCCCTTCTGAATGATGCCGCTAATCAACCAACTGCAATAACTGCTGTGTATAGGCAGCAGCAGGTGCGTTGAAAATCGTCTGGCAGTTACCCTGCTCCACGACTTCTCCCTGACGCAGTACGATCACCTGATGGCACAACGATCGTACCACCTGCAAATCGTGGCTGATAAACAGATAGGCCAGCCGGTGACGGAGCTGAAGCGACTTCAGCAGCGTCAGGATCTGTGCCTGCACCGATTTATCCAGTGAGGACGTCGGTTCATCCAGGATCAACAGCTGCGGCTGCAGGATCAGCGCACGCGCGATGGCGATACGTTGTCGCTGCCCACCGGAAAACTCCGTGGGATAACGATAGCGCAGGGCCGGATCCAATCCGACTTCCTCCAACGCCTCAATCACCCGCTGTTCGCGTTGCTCTGCGGTCAGTTGCTGGTGGATCTCCAGCCCTTCGGCGATGATTTGCAGCACGTTCAGGCGTGGATTCAGCGCGGAATAGGGGTCCTGGAACACGATCTGCATCCGGCTGCGGTAAGGCAACATCTGCTGGTTATTGAACTGATGCAGCGGTTGGCCATCAAACCAGATCGCACCTTTGGAGCTCAACAGGCGCAGCAGCGCCAGGCCAGTCGTGCTCTTACCTGAACCCGATTCGCCTACCAGGCCCACGCTTTCCCCAGGCCGTATTTCGAAGCTCAGATCTTTCAGCGCGTAGTTCTGATCGACGATACGCCGTAACAGGCCACGTTTGATCGGGAAGCTGACCTGCAGGTGTTCCACTTTGAGCAGTGGCATAGGCTTATCGTTGGCTGGTAGTGGCAGAGGCTCGCCTACGTCTTCCGCAGCCAATAACTGACGGGTATAGGCGTGTTGTGGGGCACTAAACAGCCCATCGCGGCTATTTTGTTCTACGCACAACCCTTGGCGCATTACCGCCACGTTATCCGCCAACCGGCGCACGATGTTCAGGTTGTGGGTGATGAACAGCAATCCCATCCCCAGCTCCTGCTTTAACTCTTTCAGCAGCATCAGGATCTGCGCTTGAATGGTCACGTCTAGCGCGGTGGTCGGCTCATCGGCAATCAACAGCTTGGGCTTGGTCAACACCGCCATGGCGATCATCACGCGTTGACGTTCTCCGCCTGAGAGTTGATGGGGATAGTCCTTCAGGCGCGCTTTGGCGTTACGTATTCCCACCCGATCCAGGCACTGAATGATTTCGGCACGGGCGCTGTCACGGCGCATACCCATGTGGAGCATCAGCACTTCGGCCAGTTGCTTTTCGATGGTGTGCAGCGGGTTGAGCGACACCATCGGCTCCTGGAATATCATTGAGATCTGGTTGCCACGTACTTTGCGCAGTTCGGCTTCCGATGCATGTAACAGTGAGTTGCCGTTAAACAGAATATCCCCACCGGGATACACCACCGGCGGGGAAGGCAGCAGCCGCAGCACGGAGAGGGCGGTGACGCTTTTGCCTGAGCCTGATTCACCCACCAACGCCAGCGTTTCCCCTTGTTCCACCTGTAACGAGACGCCGTTGACCACCTGATTCAAGCTGCCTCCCTGGCGGAAGGCGATACTGAGATCCTGAATAGCGAGCAGAGGAGTGGTCATATTAATGCGCCTTGCTTGGGTCGAAGGCGTCGCGCACCGCTTCGCCGATAAAGATTAACAGTGAGAGCAGCACCGCCAGCACCAGGAAGGCGGTAATGCCCAACCACGGAGCTTGCAGGTTGTTTTTGCCCTGTAAAAGGAGCTCACCCAACGAAGGCGAACCGAGCGGCAAGCCGAAGCCGAGGAAATCGAGAGAGGTAAGGGTGGTGATCGAACCACACATAATAAACGGCAGGAAGGTCAGCGTGGCCACCATGGCGTTAGGCAGCATATGACGATACATAATCACGCGATCCGGCACGCCCATCGCTCTGGCGGCACGAATGTAGTCGTAATTACGGGTACGCAGGAATTCGGCACGCACTACGCCCACCAGGCTCATCCAGCCAAACAGGATGGTGATGCCTAACAGCCACCAGAAATTGGGTTGGATGATGCTGGACAGCAGGATGATCAGGAACAGCGTCGGCATCCCCGACCAAACCTCGATCAGCCGTTGCCCCCAAAGATCGAATCGGCCGCCATAATAGCCCTGCGTCGCTCCCGCACAGATACCAATCACGCTGGAACACAGCGTTAGCGCTAGCCCGAACAGCATTGAGATACGGAAACCGTACAGCACCCGGGCCAGCACATCGCTGCCATTACTGTCGGTGCCGAGCAGGTTTTGGCGTGACGGCGGCGACGGGAAGGGCACTTTGGTGGCAAAGTTGATGGTGTTGTAGCTAAAGCGGATCGGGGCCCAGATGGCCCAGCCGTGTTGCTCAATCTGCTTGATAACAAAGGGATCCTGAAAATCGGTAGTGGTATTCAGTTCCCCGCCGAAGGTCGTTTCGCTGTAGTTGACCATAAAAGGCACATACAGCCGGCCTTCATAGCGCACCAGCAACGGCCGGTCGTTGGCGATCAGGTTGGCGGCCAGGCTCAGTGCAAAGGCAGACAGAAAAATCCACAGCGACCAGTAACCACGGCGGTTGCTGCGAAAACGTGCCCAGCGGGCCTGATTGATGGGGCTTAAGCGGCTCATTGACGGCCCTCGAAATCAATGCGCGGATCGACCAGGGTATAGGTGATATCGCTGACGATATTCAACAGCAAGCCGATCAGGGTAAATATGTAGAGCGTTCCGAACATCACCGGATAGTCGCGTTGCAGGGTGGCATCGTAGCCCAACAGCCCAAGGCCGTTGAGCGAGAACATCACTTCGATCAACAACGAACCGGTGAAAAACATGCTGATAAAGGTGGCAGGGAAACCGGCGATCACCAGCAGCATGGCGTTACGGAACACGTGGCGGTAAAGGATCTTCTTCTCGTCCAGCCCTTTGGCACGGGCGGTGACCACATACTGTTTGCGGATCTCATCAAGAAACGAGTTTTTAGTCAGCATGGTCAGGGCGGCAAAGCCACCGATCACCGTAGCCAGCACTGGCAGGGTAATGTGCCACAGATAATCGGTGATTTTACCGTACCACGGCAGTGTGTCGAAATTGCTGGAAACCAGCCCGCGCAGTGGGAACCAGTCCAGATAGCTGCCACCGGCGAATAGCACGATCATCAGGATGGCGAACAGGAATGCCGGAATGGCGTAGCCGATGATAATCAGCGTGCTGCTCCAGGTGTCAAAGGCGCTGCCGTTGTGGATGGCCTTGCGTATCCCCAGCGGGATCGACACCAGATAAATGATCAGCGTACTCCATAGCCCCAGGGTCGCGGAAACTGGCAGACTCTGGCCAATCAGCTGCATTACCGAGGCCCCGCGGAACAAGCTTTCGCCGAAATCGAGGCGCATATAGTTCCACAGCATGGTGAAATAGCGTTCGTGCAGCGGCTTGTCGAAACCGTAACGCTTGGTGATCTCGGCGATCACTTCGGGATCCAGGCCGCGTGAGCCACGGTATTGGCCTTCGGCCACGTTGCCCGCGCCGGCCTTCATATGCCCTAGGCCTTCACCTGCGCCACCGCCGCCAAAGCCGCTGGTTTGCCCCATCTCAATAGAGGCAATGGCCTGATCGACCGGTCCACCGGGGGCGATTTGCACAATGAAAAAGTTAATGGTGATGATCGCCCACAGCGTGGGGATCACCAGCAGTAATCTGCGTATCAGATAAGCGGCCACCTGAGGCTCCTTATTGCCGTTGCGCCGGCAAGCGTGCCGCCTTGTTGACGTCGAACCACCAGTTGTCGAACCCGATCGAATAGGCCGGGCGTACCGCTGGCGAAGAGAATTTGTCCCAATAGGCGTAACGGTCGTGATTGGAGTACCACATCGGCAGCATATACATGTTCCAGGTCAACACCCGATCCAGCGCACGGCCAAGGGACAGCAACGCTTTTTCATCCCCTTGATGCTTCATGATCTGTTCTATCAGGGCATCGACGGCTGGATCGCTGACGCCAGGGCTGTTGTAGCTGGAGTTCAGATATTCTGTGGCCCAGTAGATCTGCAGGTTGGAGTTGGGGAACGGCATAGCGGGGTAGACCCTCGGCATCATATCAAAATCACGTTCGCGCATACGGCGGGTGAATTGACTGATGTCGATCTCACGGATCTGCATATCGATACCCAACCGCTTCAGATTGTGCTGGAAAGGCAGTACATATTGGAAATTGCTGCCACTCGGCAACATCAGTTCAAAGGTAAAGGGCTTACCGGTTTTGCTGTTGACCAACTGCTGGTTTTTCACTTCCCAACCGGCCTGTTTAAGCAATTCGGTGGCTTTCAGCAGGTTCGCCCGGTCATTGCCGCTGCCGTCGGATGTTGGAGGCTGGTAGATTGAGGTAAACACTTCTGCTGGCACTTTACCTTTTAGCGGGGCCAGCCAGGCCAACTCCGCAGCGTCTGGGTAGCCGCTGGCCGCGTATTCAGTATTCTGGAAATAGCTGTTGGCGCGCTGATAGGCATCGTAATACAGCGCCTTGTTCATCCAGTCGAAGTCGAAGGCCAGGGTAATGGCTTCCCGCACCCGGCGATCGGCGAAAATCGGGCGCTGGATATTGAATGCCAGCCAGCGGGCATTCTGCGCCGCCTGATTGGTTTCATCCTGTTTGATGATGAAGTTGCGCGCGAAGTTACCGCCTTGATACTGGGTGGCCCAGCTTTTTGGCGAGCCTTCGACGCGGAAATCGTAAGCCCCGGCCTTAAAGGCTTCAAGCGCCACCTTATCGTCCAGGTAATAGTCGTAACGCAGCGTGTCGAAGTTATAGCGCCCACGATTCACCGGCAGATTGGCGGCCCAATAGTCACGTACGCGCTCATAGGTAATATATTGGCCCAATCGGTAGCTGCTGATTTTATAAGGGCCACTGCTTAGTGGGGGAACAGTCAGTGGTTCATTCAGTTTATGGTCTTTCCAGAAGCTTTCTGGCATCACCGGCAGGCTTAAGAGGCCGAGTAGCTGATCTCTATCCGGTTTGGGGAGTTCTATGCGCACAGTCAGACGGGAGATGGCCTTGACGGTGACGCCTTTATACGACGAACGGAATTGCGGCACCCCTTCGGTCATAAATTTGTTGAAGGTAAAGGCCACGTCGGCGGCGGTGATCGGGCTGCCATCATGGAAGCGCGCGCGTGGGTTGATATCCAGCTCCATCCAACGCATATCTGCCGGATAGCGGGCAGATTCCGCAATCAACGGATAATAGCTGGAAGGCTCATCGTCCGAGCTGGTGAACAGCGTGTCGTAGAGTTCCCCGGTTCTTTCACCAGGTACACCGCGCGAGGCGAAACGGTTGAAGTTATCGTAGGTGCCGATGGCTGCCAGCCTAACGTCGCCGCCCTTGGGGGCCGCAGGGTTCACGTAGTCAAAATGGCTAAAGTCGGTGGAATATTTCGGTTCACCGAGCGTGGCGAAAGCGTAGCTTTCATTAAGGGTTTCGGCCTGCATGCTAAAACTGAGTGCCGAAAGCACCAAGGCAGCAAAAATGCGTACGGACATCTCTACGGTAAGCTCCTGCTAGCTATACCCGTTGCCTTTCAAGCCATGGCTTGAAATACGTCGGATATAAGTCAATTAATCCAGCCGGTAGCATAGCATTTCAGGCTGGTTTTCTGAGTAAAGAAGTTTAAATATCAGGGATTAACTGCGGCCTGATAATCAAAAACGGCCTTATTCTGGCAAAAGGCCACAAACTCCTCAATACCCAGTGGCTTACTGAAATAATAGCCCTGCATGAAATTAACGTCGCGTTCTTGCAGAAAACTCACCTGTTCGGCAGTTTCAACGCCTTCCGCCACGGTCAGCATTTTCAGCTTTTTTGACAGCGAGATCACTGCGTCCAGGACGGGAGCGGTCGCCGTATCCTGGCCAATGGTATTGACAAAACCGCGGTCGATTTTGAGGTAATCCAGGGTAAAGCGTTGTAGATAGATTAAGGCGCTGTGGCCGGTACCAAAGTCATCCACGGCGATTTCAACCCCTTGGCGATGTAGCCAGTCAAACTCTTCCAAGGCATTTTGCTCTTCCACCATGCCGCGCTCGGTGATTTCAAACACCACGGTGAAATAGTCGGTTGGCAATTTCGCCAGCAGCTCGGTGATATCGTCATGGAACGAAGGCGCATTAAGGTGAGAAGGCGCGAGGTTAATGCCCAGTTTGGCGCCCCGTGGCAGAGCTTGTACCAATTGCGGGATATCTGCCACGATCCTACGGAACAGGTGGCGGGTCAGCGCTACGATCAACCCTTCGCTTTCAGCATAGGGGATAAACAGATCGGGTGGAATGCGCCCCTCGGTGGGATGCTGCCAGCGGATCAATGCCTCAAGGCCGGCAATGGTGTTGGTTGCAGAGTGGAACACGGGTTGATATTCAGCAAAGATCTCATTGTGCTTGATGCCTCTCATCAGGGCCCGTTCGGGGCTTTGGCGCAGTATCTGCATATAGTAATACAGCGCGCCCACCATCAGGGAGAGCACCAGACTACCCAGCACGGTCAAACGGATATCATTAGCCGTCAGGGATTGGTGATAGAAGATCATACTCAGTGGATAGCCCGGGACGGCTAGTTGGTTGGCGTGGCTTTTAGGTAATTGCGCCAGCGGCAGCATATTCGAGCTGAAGGTGGTAACCGCATGCCCCCCGATCACTATGGCAAATCCGGGAGTATCTCTATCGGGTGAATTGAGCAGCAGATAGGGGGCCAGGGTGAGATCCAGCGTGGCTAATATGCCGGTATTGCCTGGCCCTGGTTGGCGTAACCACACGGCAATCGCCGGTTTTCCAGGCACCATCGGCGTGCCTTGTTGTAATGCCATATCCAGTGGCTTATGCCAGTCGATATCGGAATAAATATGGCTCATCCGCAGCATCATGTTACCGGTTGCCGAGGAGCAATAGGCAAAACCGTCTTTTACCAGAACAAAGGTGCGTACGCCGGCGGTAAATGCAGCACGGTAGGTCAGATCGGACTGAGCCTGTTCGCAGGGTTTACCGGTAAGCGGCATGATTTGTTGCATCATTTCTTGCAGATGATCGAGGTAATTAACGGCAAATTTCTGCGTACGGGTTTCGATTTTATGCTGATATTGCGAGCGCTGATGATCGATCAGAAATAAGGTGACAGAGGTAAAAACAATGAGGAAAACGACGGCGACAATACAGCTTTTGGTCAGGCTACGTCGTGTGTTGGATGCATGGCGTGCAAATGCTCCCTTCAATCCCATTACTCGCCCCCTGAGCGCAGCATAAAAATATTATTGTTATATTGCTGGTGATTAATATATCCCACCGATCCTGCCTGCGTCATTATTCGTTTGGCTTGCACCAAGGCTGTCTGTTTAGACACAGCGTAAATAGTGCGTTACGAAATGGCATGTCACTTGACGATAATAGGCTATTTTTTCAACCGTTGCGTGGTTTATGGCACAGTGATAAGCGAAAATAGCGATGCGGGTTTGTTCGGCGCCAGCATGACCGTGAAAAAAAACGCTGCCCTGGGGCAGCGTTCTCGTCTCGTTTGTTTGGCTTTCAGGACCAGATTCAGATACTACGCCGTTAGCTGGAGCTTTTACCCAGTAACCGGCGGCCTTCACGATAACGTTTATCCCAATAGTTATCCGAAAGGCTAGAGATTGTCACACCACTGCTGGTAGAGGCATGAACGAATTTGTCGTTACCCAGATAGATGCCGACGTGGCGGCCAGTAGAACCGGCGCGGAACAGCACTAAATCGCCTGGGCGCAGTTTGGCGCGTTGGATTTGTTTGCCCATATCTTCTTGCTCATAGGTTGAGCGGGGCAGATCCATACCAAACTGTTCGCGGAAGGTACGTTGCACAAACGCCGAGCAATCAATACCGCGCTTGCTTTCACCGCCTAAACGGTAGCGGACGCCTTTCCAATCAGCATACTGGTCCATAATCTTTGACTTGACGTCAACGTTACGCACCATCGCTTCGAATTCATCCTGAGAGGCTTGCAGTAAAAGACCGTTTTTGTCATTAACTGCATGCATCTCAGTTTGCTTACTATCTAACTTCGAAGTGTTTGTTGAGCTACAGGCGGAGAGCACCAAGGCTGCCGCAATTGCAGGTAAAACCCGCAAAAAATATCTCAGAAAAGGTTGAGATTTGACCATTGTAATTGTTTTCCCTTGAAGTCCTTAACGACGCAAGTCGTTATCTGAAAAATACCAAACGGAACGAGACTAGTTGGCACTGGCAGGAAGGACAATCAGTTAGCATCGGAAATGTGCAGGAACGCACAGTTTTCGGATTTTTACTAATGAGCCAAGCTAAACCAGGCACAAACGCATCCGAGAGTACCGGAATGACGTGAGGATTGCGAGCCTTTTTCCGACATTCTTTATATGAAATTGTGATGTAACATAATGTAAATCTTCATATAAAAAACCGCGGTTTGGCGGTTATGTTGGATTGAGGTTAATTAATGGGGTAGGCATGTTAACGGTGTGGTTGTTGAGTAAACAAGATCCGGCCGGTAAATAACCGAGAGGCGCTGGCCTCCCGGCTATCATAACCTAAAGTTATGGCTGCGTTGGGCGATACTTACCAGGTAGTTTGCAGTTCAACCAGTGGATCACAACATCGCTGGCCGGTGTCATCAGCCACCAACTGGTTCCGACCATCACCACCGACAGCGAGCCGACGGCAATATCGGTAAACCAATGTGCGCCGATCATGATGCGTGGCAGGCAGAAGACCAGGGTGATCAGCAGCGCGATGGCAAATGTCGTGCGGTTAAAGTAGCGCAGCATAAAGCAGGAGAAAATCATCAGCATCATGCCATGATCGCCAGGGAAGCTGTCGCTGGAGGCGTCTTTGGTTGGGATGCCGGTGAGTTCGCTGACCCGGTTGATATTGTCAAAAGTCAGGGTTGGGCTGGCGTGTTTGACCGGCAGCAGGTGGCCAAACTGGTTGAGCACCACTCCCGTTAACAACATCACGACGCCGGTAACGATCAGACGGCGGCGGCCAAAGGCATCCTGCTTGAGGTAGAAGTAAAGGTACAACAACCCCATGGCGATGAGTGAAATGACGTCGAATATCCGATTGTTGGTGATCGCCACCATTCTCAGAAACCAGGCATCGCTGGCCAGATGTTGGTTGAAGTAGAAAAAGATTGCTGAGTCAAGCTTGAACCAGAACCCGTGATCCGTGGGTAAATACCAGGAAAGAAATAGCACGATGCCCAAGACGTTGAGCATGAGGATGGAGGGTAAATTACGGCGTGTCATGGCTAACCTGTAAAAATCAAAAAAATAATGCCAACGTTAAAAGCATTAACTTAAACGAATGTTAAACAAGGCCGCTTGCAAAGCATTCCAGTTGGCCTCGTCGCTGTGGATCAATTCGATACGGCTGTCGAGCGGAGCGGTGGGGCGCGTCTCGATACTGAGATCCTGCCCTTGGCGGTTGATCAGCAAACTGCCTTCGGCAATGCGTACCACTGCCTTGGCCCGATCAACCGGTGCTAACCTGATCCATTCCATCATACCGACGGTATCGAAGACGGTTTCTCCATCAAATATCCAGCCGCAGCTGGTGAATCCTTGGCCTTGGTTGAGGGCTCGGCGCCAGCGGGAGTTTTCAGGCAAACGCAACGCTGCCAATCCTTGGGTCTTGGCGTGGCTATGATGATGCTGTGCGTCCGGCAATTCTGTGCAATTGGTGCGTGGCCGATCCAACAGCTTGATATCCATGCGCCCTTGCTCGATGGTAAAGACCGGCCGCTGCTGGCCATGCAGGGTTTGCCAGGTTTCCAGAGCCAGGGCATCTTGCGGCTGCCAGGTATCCATTTTATTGGCGATGATGACGTCGGCTGCGGCCAGCTGATCGCGGAAATTTTCATTTTCGCTATAGCGAGATTCGCCGAGTTGGCGGGGATCGAGCACACAGATCGTTGCCAGCAAATCGATCCACCCACCATAGGTTTCCTGGGTCAACAGCGCCAGGATCTGCTTAGGGTGACCTAATCCAGTGGGTTCAATCAGTAACCGATCGGGTTTGGCCTGTTGCAGCAACATATTCAATCCTACCTGCATAGGTAGCCCGTTAACGCAGCACATGCAGCCTCCGGGGATCTCTTTCAATACCGCACCGCTGTCGGCCAGCAGGGCGCCATCGATACCAATCTCGCCAAACTCGTTGACCAGCACGGCCCAACGCTCATTTTCCGGCTTATTGGCCAACAGGTGTCGAATGGTGGTGGTTTTGCCGCTACCGAGAAAGCCGGTGATCAGATTGGTTTTTGTCATTTGGAGATTCCCGTTAGTGATGTTTTCAATGTATGCAGGTTGGCAATTATTTGCTTATTTATCGCTCTTGGCCAATTAGGAGGGGAAGATCACAAATTTAAGCATAAAAATCGCCTGTTTTTTGTGCGCTTGTTTTTCGCTAAAATGATAGGATTTTTCCCATAAAAACGTGGCATTAACAAAGTCAACTGTACCGTACCGTATTGTTTCCACGACCTTAATTCAACGATTAACCGTTAAAAAAACCGCCTATCCTTACGATTATTCCTAAAAAAGTAACCTATCTTTAAAGTGGCTTAACAAAAGTGAGGTTGCCATGAATAGCTTACGGTTAATTTTGATCGCAGGAGCGTTGTTTTCATGGATGGCAGCAAGTCATGCGGGTTCCACAGGTGGCGTTATCCACTTTGTGGGTGCCATTGTCGAAGGCCCTTGTACGGTAGATGTTAGCAACTCAACGGCGAATACCCAATGTTATCGTAACGGGCGAAACTACACAGGCACGCAAAGGCTGGCAAGTTTTGATGCCAGCAGTAAAGAACTTCCGCTGAATATCGGTACCACCGAAATGCGGTGGGTCGATCAGCAGAAAAAACTCGCAATAATGACAGTGATTTATCGTTAAGTCCTCTAGTCATGCCGAGTGGGGCTCGGCATGACTTCCCCAGATCCCGCATTTTGATTCGTTTTCTCCACACCTTTCATTGCCCAACCGACTGACCAGGATTGTGCACGGCAAGCCGTCTGCACAGCAGGCCGTTGTCAGAAAATAAATTAAGACTTTTCCGACTTGAAATCTGTATTTCGCGGCAATAAATTATGCGCCGCCAGAGAGGTGGATAGTTATCTAACTAGATGATAAATAGATAAAACCTCTCTAACTTGCGCTTAATCCAAGAACTTTTTTTCAGGTTTATATTGGCTTAATAACAAGTGAGGTGACCATGAAAAGCTTACGGTTATTTTTGATCGCAGGAATGTTGTTTTCATGGCTGGCAGCTGGTGTGGCTAATGCAGCTACCGGTGGCGTGATCCACTTCTATGGCGCCATTGTCGAAGGCCCTTGCACGGTGGAAGTCGCTGACTCAACGGCGCAAACGCAATGCTATCGCGACGGGCAAAACTACACCAGCAAACATCGGTTAGCGAGCCTGCAGAGCGGTAGCAAAGAGCTGCCAATGAATCTCGGCAAGAGCGAAATCAAGTGGTTGGATCAGCAGAAAAAACTCGGAATAATGACGCTGGAATACCATTAATCCACATTCAGTCAAGTGGCCGTCATGCCTGGTAGATTGGCATGGCGGCCGGTAGGGATCAATTCAACTGGGTGGTTACCCAATCTTTTACCGTCTGGCGTGCCCCTCGATCGCGCAATGACAGATAGGCTCGGGTTACCTCCGCCACAAACGTACTATCTGCTGGCAACTGCTCGCCAAACACGCTTTTCAACGCCAGCAATGCGGTCACGCGGGGTTCTCCGTCCTGTGAGCTGCTAACGGCCTGTTGCAACGTGGCCAGCATGGGGTCGCGGATATCAATCGGTTGCCCGGCGTCATCAATCCCGCCGACATAACGCATCCAGCCCGCTACGCCAAGCGCAAGCCCCGCATGGCTGCCGCCATATTGCCGATGCCAACGGATGGACTCCAGCAGGCGCTGAGGCAACTTTTGCGTGCCATCCATAGCGATCTGCCAGGTACGGTGTTGCAGTGCCGGGTTACTGTAACGTTCGATCAACTGCTCCGCGTAGGCGGCCAGATCGATGCCAGTGACCTGCAGCGTCGGAGCCTGCTCGTTCAACATCAAATGGTGTGCGGCGCGGCGATAATTCTCATCCGCCATACAGTCAACTATGTATTGGTAACCCGCCAGATAGCCGAGGTAGGCCAGGAAGGAGTGGCTGCCGTTGAGCATCCGCAGTTTCATCTGCTCGAACGGCAGAACGTCGTCCACCAGTTGCACACCGGCATCCTCCCAGCGTGGACGGCCAGCGACAAAATTATCTTCCACCACCCATTGAATGAAGGGTTCACAGGCAATAGCGCATTCATCACGCACGCCACCCAGAGCGGCGGCGATTTCATCAAGCGTTGCTGGCGTAGCGGCTGGAACGATGCGATCGACCATGGTGCTGGGGAAGGTGACGTGTTGCGCGATCCACTCGGCCAACTGTGGATCGCGCGCTTTGGCTAGCCCAGTCACCGCATTGCGCACCACATGCCCATTCTCTGGAATGTTGTCGCAGGACAGCACGCTAAAGGCGGGTAGATGACGTTCTCGACGCCGGCGCAGTGCTTCCACCAGGATCCCCGGCACCGTGGTGGGTTGGGCCGGATTAGCCAAATCGGCTTTGATCGCGTCGTGTTGCAGGTCTAATTGGCCGCTACCGGGTTCGATACAGTAGCCTTTCTCCGTAATGGTCATGGAGACGATCGCCACCTGTGGCTCGGCCAGCTTTTCCAGCACGGCGTCGATACCTTCCAATTTGCGATGTACGCTTTCGTGAACGGCCCCCACCACGATGGCCTGATCGCCCGCCGCGCCCTTTTCCAACACGGTGTAAAGATGATCCTGGTCGCGCAGGGTCTGGAATAGCTTATCGCCGCCGAACAGACTGATCTCGCAAATCCCCCAATCGCCGCCGTTACGGTTGAGTACTCTGTCGGTCAGCAATGCCTGGTGAGCGCGGTGAAAAGCCCCAAAGCCCAGGTGGACAATTCGGCTGCGCAGGCTCTGGCGATCGTACTGGGGCAGTTGTGTCTTGGCGGGTAACGGTGAGTTGGCGATAGTTTTCATTAATGGCTCCATGACGAGAGCAAGGGGCGGTTGATCGCTGGTATAAAGCTATCAGACCAGTTAGCCGCAGGTGTATGCCCGGCTCTCGCGTATCTGTTAACAACCGCCAGTGTAGAGCGGTAGAGAGGTGAATAAAATTGGTCGGTCCAAAATATCCCAGGATCGTGAGTTGGATCAATCAATCGACGTTTCTGTTTTGACAGCATGCCGCTAATCAGTAAGGTTAAAGATGAATGATATCTACTGCAATGTGGTATAACAGGATTGATTTGATTTTGCGATCTACCTCACCACCGATATCGCTTTAACGATGACAGAGCGACTTTTACAAGGATAAATCAATGGAACAAACATGGCGTTGGTATGGGCCGAACGATCCGGTTTCGCTGGACGATGTGCGTCAGGCTGGTGCGACTGGCGTAGTGACCGCGTTACACCATATCCCTAATGGCGAAGTGTGGCCGGTTGAACAGATCAAGGCGCGGCAGGCTCTGTTAGCGGAAAAAGGGCTGGTGTGGTCGGTGGTGGAAAGTATCCCGGTGCACGAGGAAATTAAAACCCACAGCGGCAACTATCAACGTTATATCGCCAACTATCAACAATCGCTGCGCAATCTGGCGGAATGTGGCATTGATACCGTGTGCTACAACTTTATGCCGATCCTCGACTGGACGCGTACCGATCTGGAATACCAACTGCCGGACGGTTCCAAGGCTTTACGCTTTGATCAGATCGCCTTTGCGGCCTTCGATTTGCATATCCTGTGCCGCCGTGGGGCAGAAAAAGATTACACTGATGAAGAGCTGGCCCAGGCACAAAGCTATTTCAAGGCGATGAGTGCGGCAGATATTGCCAAGCTGACCGGAAATATCATTGCCGGATTGCCTGGGGCGGAAGAGGGATACACGCTCGATCAGTTCCGTGCTCGGCTGGCGGAGTACGATCATATCAATAAGGCGCAGCTGCGCGAAAATATGGCCGTCTTCCTGCGCGCTATCGTGCCGGTAGCGGAAGAGGTGGGGGTCAGGTTGGCAGTGCATCCCGATGATCCACCGCGCCCCATCCTTGGCTTGCCGCGTATTGTTTCCACCATCGAAGATATGCAGTGGCTGAAAGAGACGGTAGATAGCATCTATAACGGCTTCACCATGTGTACGGGTTCTTACGGCGTGCGTGCGGATAACGATCTGGTGCGGATGATTGAGACCTTTGGCGATCGCATTCACTTTACCCACCTGCGTGCTACTTGCCGCGAGCAAAACCCTAAAACCTTCCACGAAGGGGCGCACTTGCAAGGGGATGTGGATATGGTTGCGGTGGTTGAAGCTATTCTGGCAGAAGAACAGCACCGTCATAAAGCGGGCGATCTGCGGCCTATCCCAATGCGACCAGACCATGGTCACCAGATGCTGGACGATCTGAAGAAGAAAACCAATCCGGGCTATTCGGCCATCGGTCGGTTGAAAGGTTTGGCGGAGGTTCGTGGGGTTGAGCTGGCGTTAAAGCGGCGGTTTTTCCCAGAGTTACTCTAGCAAAAGCAGGGCGCACTCAGGTTGCGCCCCTACCGTTGACTAGTCTGCGCGGCTCATATAGCGGCGTTCTGCAATATGAATGCGGATTTTATCACCGCTGCTCAGGTACTCGGGTACCAGAATGGTCAAGCCGGTCGCCATGGTGGCCGGCTTGTTACGCGCACTGGCAGAAGCTCCTTTGATGCCCGGAGCGGTTTCAACAATTTCCATATCCACGGTCTGCGGCAGTTCCAACGCCAGCACCTGGCCATCCAGCGTCAGTACCTGCATACCCGGCAAACCCGCTTCAGGGATGAACAGCAGCTCATCTTCGATCTGATCTTTCTTGAAGATATAAGGGGTGTAGTCTTCATCGTCCATGAACACATACTCTTCGCCGTCAATATAGGAGAAGTTTACCTTGCGGCGGGAGAGGCTGATGGTGTCCAGAATATCATCACCTTTAAAACGCTCTTCTACCTTCAGCCCGGTACGGACGTCGGAGAAGCGCATTTTATACAGCGTGCTGGCACCACGGGCGCTTGGGCTCTGGACATCGATGTCCTTTACCAGCAGCAGTTTGCCGTTGTAATTGATCGCCATACCGCGCTTGATTTCGTTCGCTCTTGCCATTGGAATACCCTGTCGAAATGGAATTTAGGAAGTTGCGACAAGTTACTCGCGCCGTGCTTTTCAGGCAAGTGCCGCGCGCAAAAAGAGTGGGGAAAAAGGGCGGCCGTAGCCACCCTGAGGCTTATTTAAACACTGGCAGCAAATCTAATAGCGTTAGCACGTGGGCCACGGCGTTAATCGCCCCAAACAGGATGATGAACAGGATCATGCCTTGACCGCCGGGAGCACGGTAGCTCGCCTGTGGGAAACGGCGGCGGCTGGCGCGTGCCATCATCGCAGGGACGATCACCGCCCAAATGGTGGCGGCCAGGCCAGCAAAGCCGATGGCGTACAGGAAACCGTTCGGGAACAGTAACGCGGCTAACGTTGGCGGCACGAAGGTCACCAGTGCCGATTTGGTGCGGCCTGCCTGGTTATCCTTGAACTTGAAGAAGTCGGCGAGAAAATCAAACAGCCCCAGCGACACCCCCAGGAATGAACTGGCCAGCGCCATATACGAGAAGGCATTCAGCAGTTGGCCTACCGCATAGCTACTGGAAACGTTACCCATCTGCTTGAGCAGGCTGCCGATGTTGCCCCCTTCGGCGATCACCTGTTTGAAGGCATCACGAGCGATATTGCCCTGGATCACATACTGCCACAGGATATAGATCGCCAGCGCCAGCAAGGTACCGTATACCAGGCTGCGCACCACGGCACCGCTGTCTTTCTGATAATACTTCACCAGGCCGGGCACGTTGCCGTGGTAGCCGAACGAGGTCAGCAGGTAAGGCAATGCCGCCAGCGCATAGGGCAGGTAGTTGGCGTCGCTACCACCCTGGTTGAACAACACGGCGGGTTGCACGTGGGTGAACATATCACCGACGGACAACACAAAGGTAATCACCATACCACCAATCAGAATGGTGCTCAGGCGATCCACGGCGCGGGTGGATAACCAGACGATAAAGGCCACAACGATGGCAAACACCAATCCGGACAGGGTTTGGTTGGCGCCAAAAACGCCTTCCAGCGTATGGGCGATGATCGAACCGCCCGCCGAGATATAGGCATAGGTCAGAATATAGAGTACGAAGGTGATCGACAGGCTGTTAAGGGTATTCCAGCCTTTGCCGAGAAGATCTTTGACCACGGTGTGGAAGCTGGCGCCCGCCGGATAATTCATGGTGGCTTCCAGGATCATCAGCCCGGAGATCAGCATACAGAACCAGGTATAAATCAGCAGCGCCACGGAGCCGCTGAACCACACGCCAGAAGTTACGATAGGAATGGAGAACATACCAGCACCTACGGCGGTGCCGGCAATGATCATCGCGCCACCGAGTACGGAAGGGCGGGAAAGCTTCTGGATGGTGTCCGCAGACATTATTGCTCCTGGTTGGCCGTTGGCCTTGAGTTCTTTTGTACTAGCTTAATGGTACGTGCGCGATGTGTGCATGTAAAGCGGATATTTGGTGTGATTGGTGCAATCTTCAGCGGTTAGGAGCGTTATTTTGGTGGTTTTTTGCTCATACAGCCCTCTCTAACAGGGCGGGGCTGCAATGGCGTTGTGGTCAGGTGCAGAAATCTGTCTGTTCGCACTCACGAAGGGTTAGAACTGTGCTGTAGTCAGGTGCCGAAGTCTATCAGTGTCACGTTAAAATATTCCCTAAGCGAGATGGAGTTATTGCGGTGCCGAGGCCAGTTACTGACGTTAAGTTGTAGCACATTCAGTCCCCTCTCCCTGCGGGAGAGGGTTAGGGTGAGGGGCGTCACTTTACGTATTGTGATGTATTTCTTTGTCTAATCGGCGGGTATTGCGGGAAATGCCACTCATCTACAAAGTGATAAATCTTTCACATAAGTCGTTGGTGACATCCAGGAAATTTTATCGCACGTGAAATAGCCAACATGTATGAGTTTGTAGTTCACATAAAGAGATACAGGAAAACTAAAAATTAATGATGTGAACGCTATCATGATTAAATACTTGCTGATTATTATGTTATATTTAGGTTGTCTGTCAAAAATAAAGAAAAAAACAGAGCAAGAAAAAGTATAGAGTATCAAAGGCGTTGCAAAAAAGCAGATGAATACAGATGCTGAAAATGTTATTTCATCCTCCATCAATATCAATGAAATAGCGTAACTGTAAATCAATAGCGATAGACATATGAATATTGCCAGTAATGCTGATGCCCCTAATATTTTCCAGTATCTGTTTTTCACAAGACTATGCTTATCTTATGGTAGGTTTCACTGGCAAAGTGATAGGTTCGTGACATAAGTTGTAGGTGACTGCCATGATATCCTGTCACATGTTAAATAACCGGTATGCTTTAGTTTATAATCAACATATAAAGCAATGGGTAAGCTGATAACAAATGAGGTAAACATTAGACAAACCAAATATCGAGTAATTCCTTTGTCATATTTTGGGCGCTTATTGAAAATAAAAAAGTATATGCCACTAAGCATTGCATATAATAGTAGTGGGCAGGTAAGGAAACCGATAACAACAGATGCGGAAAAGGTTATTTCATCCTCCATGAATACTAACGCTAAAACATACTGGCAGACTAATAATGTCACAAGTGAAAACACAATTAAGAGTGTTGTTGACAGTAATATTTTAACGTATTTATTATTCACATCCATTTACTCAATCCATTGTTCGTTCTGCGCTGCCATGCTCCATTAAGGTTAGATTCTAGCACTATTAGTAAGATTTATGAATGAGTATAACTTAGCCTTGGCTTCTGTTATTGTCTCAACCACATAATCAGCCCCCCATAGGATCGCAGATGGACTGCCGTGCCGACTGTGGTGCCTGCTGTATCGCACCTTCGATTTCCAGCCCGATCCCTGGTATGCCCAACGGCAAACCGGCCAATACCCGCTGTATCCATCTGGACCCGCAACTGCGCTGTGGGATATTTCATTCGCCGCTGCGGCCCAAAGTCTGTGGCAGCCTGCAGGCCAGCCGTGAGATGTGCCACGACCGCCGTGATGAGGCGCTGATCTATCTTGCCAAGTTGGAGGCGGATACCGCCCCTTGAACGTCCTTCAGCCGCCACATACACAGTACGGCACCCAGTACCATCGCCAACGCAAAGTAAAATACTGCGTGATAACTCCACATTTCAGCCACGACCCCGGCGATCGAACCGGCAATAATCCATCCTACGCGGGTGGTATTGGTAAACAGCGTGGTGGCCGCTCCGGCCTGGCCGGGCATCAAATCCTGGAAATAGAGCATACCAATTCCCGCCAACACCCCTATAAACAGCGCGTTCAGCAGTTGTAGGGCGATCAGTTGCCAGGTACCGGTAATAAATAGTAGCCCGGCATAGAACAGCATCCCGGCAATCACCGCACAGCGCATCAGGAAGCGCTTGCCAAAGCGTTGGGCCACCATGCCTGCGAGCAACATGGTCGGGATTTCCAGCCCGGCAGCGGTACCCATCAGTATTCCCGTCATTTTTTCCGGTAACTGTAGCTCCCGCACCATGTACAGCGGCATATTGATCAAATACATGCTGTTGGCCGTCCACATTAAGGTGCAGGCCATAAACAGCAATAACGTATCCCGGCGATTCTGGCGGGGGGCTTCCAACGTCGCCCCGCTGGTACTCTGCACTTTTGGCATGGAGGGCAACATCTTCCTTACCAGCGCTCCGCAGAGAATAAAGGCGGCGGCGGCGGCCAGATACATCACCTTAAAACCAAACCCCAAGGCTAGCGCAAAGGCGATCGGCGGGCCAATCACCCAGGCCAGCGAAACCTGAGCGCGCAGGATAGAACTGAACATCACCGTTCCCCGGCCGGTGTGCTCGGCATGTTCCCGTGCCAGGGCAAACATCTGTGGGTTGGCGGTCGAGCCGAAGCTGCTCAGCAGCACGCCGACGAACAGCAGCAGGTAATAGTTACGGTTCCAGGCGAACAGTGCACAAGCCAAGGCACCTAACATACAGCAGAGAAAGATCAGTGATTTGCGATCGCCCCTCTTGTCTGAGCGGCTGGCCAGAAACTGGCTGACCAAAATGCCGATCACCGCGCTGCCGGTAAAGAACAGCCCGACCATCGTTGGCCGTACGTTCACTTCGGTGGAGAGGAACAGACTCAGCGTGGGCGTCTGTAAGGCACCGGCAATCCCGGTGAGAAAAGCCACGACCAGAAATGCCAACGAAGTTAAATCGGGCAAGCGTCGTGTCGCCGCAGTGGAAGTACGCATAAGCTGAATGACTAGCCAAAGAGAAGGGAGACGCGCGCATGATACGCTCGTTTAAAAAAAACAAAAACCGGTTTCAATCAAGGAAAGGGTAAATACATTGTCTCTGTCGGCAGGAAAAGCGCAGGGCGATGTCACCATCACCCTGCGCTGGTGGCTAGCGGTTATGCGCCAGCAGGAACGTCGTGCGCGGTATTCTTCAGCACTTCGCCCTGATATTTCTCAATTTCCAGCTGTGCCATCTGGCCGCAGTTGCCCTGTGCCAGGTTGGATGAGCCAATATCGAAAGTCAGGCAGTTGACGTTGCCGTTCTTACAGATCGACCCCGGCGTTGACGGATCGGCCGGATCGTACCAAGCACCTTCGCTGATCCGCACCGCACCTGGGCGCACGTCTTCACTGACAATGGCACCAACCAGGATCTGCCCACGGTCGTTAAACGCCCGCACCAAATCGCCGTTAGTGATGTTGCGCGACTTGGCATCTTCTGGATGGATCAAGATCGCTTCACGGTCGGCCACCGCATACTTCTTACGCAGCGGCGTGTTGTCGAGCTGTGAGTGCAGGCGGTTGGTCGGGTGCGCGGTATTCAGTGACAGCGGGTATTTGGCTGCCTCTGGGCCACGGTACCATTCATGCGGCGGCATCCAGGTCGGGATACCTTTGCAATCCAGATACTCCATCTTCGAGATGGCATCGGAATAGATCTCAATCTTGCCGGATGGAGTCCCCAATGGATTAAGCAGCGGGTTTTCACGGTAATCGGCGAAACGTACCCACTGTTTGTTTTCCTGCGGGATCGGGAAACGAATGTAGTTGTTCGACGCCCAGAACATGTCAAACGGCGGCAGGGCAACGCGGGCGGCGCGGGCCTGCAACTTCATGTCGTCGTACATGCCTTTCAGCCACTGGGTTTCGTCTTTGCCTTCGGTAAAGGCATCCAGCACGCCAAGCTTGGCGGCCAGAGCGGCGAAGATATCGAAGTCGTTGCGTGACTCATGCTGCGGCGGCACGCACTGATGCATCGGGAAGACATACAGCTGCGAGTAGTCGCCGCCCATCTCCAGATCGTTACGCTCATAGCTGGTGGTCGCAGGCAGCACGATATCCGCATGCTTGGCGGTGGCCGTCCAGTACGGTTCGTTAACCACGATGGTTTCCGGCCGCTGCCAGGCTTTGACCAGATTGTTGGTATCCTGATGCTGGTGGAAGGTATTACCACCGGCCACGTACACCATCTTCACGTCTGGGTAGGTAACATCGGTCCCATTGAAGTGAATGGTCTTGCCTGGGTTGGTCAGGCACTCGGCGATACGAGCCACCGGGATTGGCGTTGGTGAATTCTTCGGTGCATTCCCCGCAGAGATACCGGAGAGGATGCCGCCTTTAGCCGTTGGGCTACCGCCGGAAGAGTAGTGATAGCTAAAGCCAAAGCCGCCGCCCGGCAGGCCGATCTGGCCAAGCATGGCCGCCACGGTCACCAGCAACCAGTGCTGCTGCTCACCGTGATGCTGACGCTGGATCCCCCAGCCGCCCATGATCATGGTGCGCTGTTTTGCCATATCGCGCGCCAACTGGCGCAGCACTTCGGCATCGACGCCGCTGATATCGGCAGCCCACTCGGCAGTTTTCGGCGTACCGTCGGTTTCACCCAGCAGATAGGCCTGGAACTTGTCGAAGCCCACGGTGTAGGTTTTCAGGAAGTCCGGGTTATGCAGCTTTTCGGTCAACAGGGTGTGGGCGATACCGATCAGCATCGCGCTGTCGGTATACGGACGCGGAGCGATCCACTGTGCGCCGACATACTTGGCACTGTCACTGTGCACCGGATCGATGCTGATGATGCGGGTGCCTTTCTTCTTCAGCGCCTCAAAGCCGGTCTGGCCGACGTGGTCTGGCACGTTCCAGCTGTTTTTCAGCGTAACCATCGGGTTACAGCCCCACAGGATCACCAGTTGGCTGTTGTCGATGACGTTTGGCCAGGCAGTTTGCTGTTCGTAAACCTCCATTGACCCCATCACGTGTGACATGATCACCTGTGCAGCACCGGTAGAATAGTCACCTGCATAGCCAAGGAAGCCGCCGCTCAGGTTCATCAGGCGTTGCAGCAGGGTACGGCTGTTGTGCAGCATGCCCACGCTTTTCCAGCCGTAAGAACCGGCATAAATTGACTGAGGGCCGTGATCTTTTTGCAAACGGATGATTTCGTTACCGACCAGATCGATAGCCTTATCCCAACTGACGCGCACCCATTCATCGTTGCCGCGCAGCTCGGTACGGCTGCCAGGGCCGCCTTCCAACCAGCTTTTACGTACCATTGGATACTTGATACGGTTTTCCGCATGGACCTGGTGGGGGGCCATGGTGATCAGATCGTTCGGGTAAGGGTCGTCTTTGACCGGCAACACGCCGACCATTTTTCCGTCTTGCACGATGGCTTCAAATGCGCCCCAGTGCGCACCGGTCAGGATGCCCTTCTGCGCCTGGCGTAGGGCCACGAACTGTGGCAATGCCTGGCTGATGGCTTCCGCCAATGCTGATTTAGGCCACAGACCCGCAAACAGAGGCACGGCGGCCAGGGCGCTGGCACCGGTCAGGAAACGACGGCGGCTCATGGCCAATGGTTGTTGTTGGTACTTGCTCATTTCGCTTCTCCCTTAACTTTTGGCCGGTGTGGCAGGTTGCATATCGCTGGCATGTTTCTGAACGTACTGCGTCAGAACGCGCAGTTGTTCTTGCGACAGCGAGGTGCGAGGAGCCATACCTTTAATCACGCCGATCCACTGGTTGGCGTTGAAGCGATCAAGGGCGGTCAGGCCGTGGCAGCCGGTACAGTTGGCGGACATCATATCGGCGGTGTAACGCCAGATTTTCTGCTGATCGTCGATCAGTTGCTTACGTGGCAACCAGACCTGCAGAGACACCTGATGCCAGACCAGGCCGGTTTCGGCATCGGTCATGGTGCTGCCGGTTTTCAGCAGTTTACGCGCGTCTTCGCCCAGCAGAACGCTGAGGATACGTTTACCTTGTGCTGCGTAGAAGACTTCACTGACGCCATCCTGTTGCCAGCCGCTAACGTCTACCAGCACCTTGTCACCTTCCTGTTTCACGACGTGAACTTCGGTTGAAGGCATCAGGTTACCGGCATTATGCGTATCGTCGGCTTTCAGGAAGAACGGTTCGGTAGCGATGGTAAACAGCGTGGTTGCTGTTGGTGAGGTTTCCGCCGCGGCTTTTGCCAGTTCGGCAGCGCCGGCCTGTGCGGCACCGCTCATATCCGGCAGGATATGCGCTACGCCTTTATGGCAGTCGATACAGGTTTCACCTTGCTTGATGGCCACCGGATGCTGAATACGGGCTTCAGGACGCTGGGCGGTGATATCCATGGCATCGAAGCTATGGCAAGAACGGCAAGTGGCTGAATCGTTTTCTTTCAACGTCTTCCAGACCGATTGTGCCATGGCCAGCTTATGGGCTTCGTATTTTTCCGGGGTGTCGATTTTGCCGGTCATTTCGCCGTAAATGTCTTTCACCGCACGGATCTTGGTCCACAGGTAATCGAGTGGCTCATGAGGGACGTGGCAATCGGCACATTCCGCGCGGATCCCCTTGGCGTTCTGGAAGTGGACACTGCCTTGATATTCGGCCAGAGGTTGTTGCATGGTGTGGCAGGAGACACAGAAGGCGGTATCGCTGGTTTTATGGAAGACCGTTGCGGTCCCCGCCAGCAGTGCGGCACCGAGAATAATCCCGATCACTAAAATCCATAGCCATCCCCACCGGCGTCGCTTTTCAAAGCCAGCTTGTTTTTTGCTCATATTGAACCCACTTATAGTTATGAAATACCAAGGAAAAACTTGCCAAAAAGGTTTCGACACCAGGTCAAAAACACCTGAATTAGTATAGGTATTTTCGCAAAAGAAACCTAATACCTTAGGGGTATTTACAGCGAAAAGTAGAGTGATTGAGCAATAAAGTAGCGTTATGTTCTAATTTATATAATGCTCTGCTTTAGATGAACAGAGGAGAACCAGAGGGAATAACGTCACAGTATAGGCAGATATACCTGCTGGCTCAGCCATAGGTGGATCGCCGTTCTGCTCGCTTCAAAGTGGGGCTCCGGCAGGTCGTGCGGGGAACACCAGCGCCATTCGGCACATTTTTCCGGCTCTTTCAGCTCGGCTTCTCCTCCTGGATGCTGAACCAGCATACAGATCGACACCGTATGTTTTCCCTCTGCCCGCCAGGTTTGCAGATTATTGCTGACGCCAATAAAGGTTGGCGGAGCTATCTGCAACCCGGTCTCTTCGGCAATTTCGCGTTGGGCGCACTGTTCAAAGGTTTCCCCCGCGTCCAGATGCCCCCCAGGGATCGACCAAAAAGGGGCATGGGTGCTGCAGCGTTTCCCCAGCAGGATTTGCCCTTGAGCGTTAACGATTATGACCCCGATACCGGTGGCAACCATGTTGTTATCTTCCTTCAGCACTGTTTCAGCACAGTATGCCATTTTCCCCCGTGGAGGGGGGTTTTAGCCAGAAAAGTGTGCGTAAGGTCAAAAAACTATCACGCGGAGATCGAGAAAACTTGCTTTCGGTGATAGCTGCTTACACACTCATTGAAACGTTTCAGCGTCATCGATGGCCTGGTTAGGCGATGGGTAGCGCTCCTTTTTCTTAACTTGGCTGAAACGATTCAATTCAGCAGGAGAGGAGAACCATGTTCCAGTTGTCACAGCAAGATATTCACCTGGGAGCTGCCGCTAGCGGCAAACAGGAAGCCATCCGGCAGGTAGCGGCAGCGCTTACCTCCGCCGGATGCGTCAGCGCCGCCTATGTTGACGGCATGCTGCAGCGCGAGCTGCAAACCTCGACTTATCTGGGCAACGGCATCGCCATTCCACATGGCACTACAGATACCCGCGATCTGGTGCTGAACACCGGTGTTCAGGTATTCCAGTTTCCACAGGGTATCGAGTGGGGCGAAGGCCAGACGGCCTATGTGGTGATCGGTATTGCCGCGCGTTCCGATGAACACCTGGCGCTACTGCGTCAGCTCACGCACGTGCTCAGTGATGACAGCGTCGCCGAACAGCTGGCAAAAACGACTTCAGCTGAAGAACTGCGCAGTTTGCTGATGGGCGAGAAACTGGCGGCTGAATTCAAGTTTGATGCCTCATTGATTGCTCTTGATGTGGCCGCTGATTCGCTGATGACGCTGCAAGCGTTGAACGCGGGCCGTCTGCAAAAAATCGGTGCGGTTAACGCCCAGTTTGTCAGCGATGTGATCACCCGCAAGCCGCTGAATCTGGGGCAGGGGATCTGGTTGAGCGACAGCACTGAAGGCAACCTGACTAGCGCCGCCACCGTCAGCCGCCCGGCACAGGCGTTTGATGAAGAGGGCGAAAAGGTCGCGCTGTTACTGACCGTCGCCGTCGCCGATCAACAGCCGCTGACGGTGCTGAACTACTTAAGCGATCTGTTAGTGAACCAAAAAGCTGAACGCTTGCTGAACGCCGATGCGGTGGGCGTGCTGGCGTTACTGACCAGCGAAGTTGCTGAAGAGAGCGCGGTTCTGAGTGCGGAATACGTGGTGCGCAACGAGCATGGCCTGCATGCCCGCCCAGGCACTGCGTTGGTCAACGTAATCAAACAGTTCTCCAGTGAAATTACCGTCACTAATCTCGACGGCAGCGGTAAACCGGCTAACGGCCGCAGCCTGATGAAGGTTGTGGCACTGGGAGTGAAAAAAGGTCATCACCTGCGCTTTACCGCCAGTGGTGACGATGCTGAAGCAGCGTTGAAAGCCATCGGCGAAGCCATCAGTGAAGGTCTTGGCGAGGGTGCAGCATGAGCAGAAGAGTAGCCACCATAACCCTGAATCCGGCTTACGATCTGGTGGGCTTTTGCCCGGAGATCGAACGGGGTGAGGTTAACCTGGTAAGAACCGCCGGTCTCCATGCGGCAGGTAAAGGGATCAACGTTGCCAAGGTACTGAAAGATTTGGGTATCGACGTCACCGTTGGCGGTTTCCTTGGTAAAGATAACCAGGATGGTTTCCAACTGCTTTTCAGCGATTTGGGCATTGCCAACCGTTTCCAGGTGGTCCCTGGGCGTACACGTATCAACGTTAAGCTGACGGAAAAAGACGGTGAAGTGACCGATTTCAACTTCTCCGGTTTTGAAGTGACGCCGCAGGATTGGGAACGCTTTGTGGTGGATTCCCTGAGTTGGCTGGGCCAGTTCGACATGGTAGCGGTCAGCGGTAGCTTGCCTGCCGGGGTTGCTCCGGAAGCCTTCACCGAGTGGATGACCCGCCTGCGTGCGCAGTGTCCGTGCATCATTTTTGACAGCAGCCGTGAAGCGCTGGTGGCTGGGCTGAAAGCCTCGCCGTGGTTGGTAAAACCTAACCGTCGTGAACTGGAAATCTGGGCAGGCAAACCCCTGCCGAAGTTGGAAGATGTAGTGGAAGCCGCTCACGCCCTGCGTGAACAGGGCATTGCCCATGTGGTGATCTCACTGGGTGCTGAAGGCGCGCTGTGGGTTAACGCCTCCGGCGCCTGGATCGCCAAACCGCCAGCCTGTGAGGTGGTCAGCACCGTGGGGGCTGGTGATTCCATGGTCGGCGGCCTGATTTACGGCCTGCTGATGCGTGAATCCAGCGAGCATACCTTGCGCTTGGCCACTGCCGTGGCTGCCCTGGCAGTGAGCCAGAGCAACGTTGGTATCACCGATCGCCCGCAGTTGGCCGCGATGATGGCGCGCGTCGATCTGAAACCCTTTAACTAATCGCAGGAGTCAGAATGAAAACGCTGCTGATGATAGACAGTTCGCTCGGGCAGGCTCGTAGCCACCTGGCGAAACGCATGCTTGAGGCCGCTGCGGCCAAAACCGGCCTGACGCTGGTTAATACGGCCAATGAGGCTGAACTGGTGGTGGTAGCGGGTGTTGCTGCACCTGCTGACGCTGAGCTGAACGGCAAACAGGTTTATATCGGTGATGTGGAACACGCGGTGCGTGAACCAGAAGCCTTCCTGGCCACGGCACAGGCGCAAGCCAAACCGTATCAGGCTCCGGCCCAGACGGTAGCACCGGCAAAATCCGCCGGTCCGAAACGCATTGTTGCCGTTACCGCTTGCCCGACCGGCGTTGCGCATACCTTTATGGCGGCCGAAGCCATCGAGAGCGAAGCCAAGAAACGTGGCTGGTGGGTGAAGGTTGAAACCCGCGGTTCCGTCGGTGCCGGGAATGCGATCACCCCAGAAGAAGTGGCGGCGGCCGATCTGGTGATTGTCGCGGCAGATATCGAAGTGGATCTGGACAAGTTTGCCGGAAAGCCGATGTACCGCACCTCGACCGGTTTGGCGTTGAAGAAAACCGCGCAGGAGCTGGATAAGGCACAGGTAGAAGCCGAGATTTTCCAACCGCAAAAAAGTGGCAGCACCGCGAGCTCAGGCAAGAAGAAAGAGAGCGCAGGGCCTTATCGCCACCTGCTGACCGGCGTGTCTTACATGCTGCCGATGGTGGTGGCGGGCGGTCTGTGTATTGCGCTGTCGTTCGTGTTTGGTATCAAGGCGTTTGAAGTCAAAGGGACGCTGGCTGCGGCGCTGATGCAGATCGGTGGTGGTTCGGCCTTTGCGCTGATGGTGCCGGTTCTGGCGGGCTACATCGCGTTCTCCATTGCGGATCGTCCTGGCCTGACGCCGGGCCTGATCGGCGGTATGTTGGCAGTTAGCACCGGTGCGGGTTTCCTTGGCGGTATCATTGCCGGTTTCCTGGCGGGTTACGTGGCCAAGGCCATCAGCGGTAAGTTGCGTTTGCCACCGAGTATGGAAGCGCTCAAGCCGATCCTGATTATTCCGCTGGTTGCCAGCCTGATCACCGGTTTGATCATGATTTACGTAGTGGGCACACCCGTTGCCAAAATCATGGTTGGCCTGACCAACTGGTTGCAATCGCTGGGCACCGCCAACGCGGTACTGCTGGGCGCAATCCTCGGTGCAATGATGTGTACCGATATGGGTGGTCCGGTTAACAAGGCGGCCTATGCCTTTGGTGTAGCGCTGTTGAGTTCTTCGGTCTACGCACCTATGGCAGCGATTATGGCGGCAGGTATGGTGCCACCGCTGGCGATGGGGCTGGCGACCATTCTGGCTCGTCGCAAGTTCGAGAAGTCCGAGCAGGAAGGGGGCAAGGCCGCGTTGGTGTTGGGCCTGTGTTTTATCACTGAAGGGGCAATTCCGTTTGCTGCCCGTGACCCAATGCGCGTTCTGCCGTGCTGTATCGCAGGTGGAGCCCTGACAGGTGCACTGTCGATGGCCTTCGGTGCAAAACTGATGGCACCACACGGTGGGCTGTTCGTGCTGTTGATCCCTGGTGCTATCTCGCCGGTGCTGCTGTATCTGCTGGCGATTGTGGCGGGTACCCTGCTGGCGGGCGTGGCCTATGCGGTCCTTAAACGTTCTGAAGCGCCGGTAGCCACGGTGGCATAACGGCAACCACGCAATAAAAAGCCGGCATCTGAAAAATGCCGGCTTTTTTATGTCTGCAGAAAAATTACTGCTGCGCCTTCAGCCAGGCAATTTCCTCGGCCCAGATATCCGGGTTCACCGTCTCCAGGATCAGCGGGATGTTATCGAAGCGCTCGTCGCGCATGATATAGCTGAACACGGTCTTACCAATATTGCCTTCACCCAGGCTGTGGTGGCGGTCAACGCGGCTGCCAAACTCGCTCTTGGCATCGTTAAGATGCATACCGCGCAGGTAATTAAAGCCCACCACGTCGCCCAGCTCCTTAAACGTCTTCTGGCAATCTTCTTCGGTACGCAGATCGTAACCGGCGGCGAAGGCATGACAGGTATCAATACAGACACCGACGCGGCTCTTGTCTTCTACACCGTCGATGATCGCCGCCAGATGTTCAAATTTGAACCCCAGATTGCTGCCTTGCCCGGCGGTATTCTCGATCACGGCGGTGACGCCGTGGGTTTTATCCAGCACGATGTTGATCGACTCGGCGATCCTTGCCAGGCACTTATCCTCATCTATCTGCATCAGGTGGCTGCCCGGGTGGAAGTTCAGCAGCGTCAGCCCCAGTTGCTCACAGCGTTGCATCTCATCAAGAAACGCCTCACGGGACTTCTCCAGCGCTTCCGTTACCGGATGGCCAAGGTTAATCAGATAGCTGTCATGCGGCAGGATTTGCCCTGGGCCGTAGCCGTACTGTGCGCAGGCACTTTTAAACTTGTCTATCACGTCGGCAGGCAGCGGGGCAGCCTTCCATTGACGCTGATTTTTAGTGAACAGGGCGAATGCGGTCGCCTCTAATTCGTGTGCGCGGATCACCGCCTGATCTACGCCGCCAGAAGCGCTGACGTGTGCACCGACAAACTTCATTTTCATTCTCCTGTGTTAACGCTGCCATTATGGCATTGATAAGCGAAGGATTGAATGGTGGGGGTAAAACAAGCAGGCCCGAAAGCTCGGGCCTGAAGAGGGGGGATTACAACAGGTGCTGCACCAACAGGTTGATGGCACCGCCGCCAAAGATCAGCCAGACAAACAGCAGCGTTGCCAGCAGAATGGGTTTCACACCCGCCTGACGTACCGCGCTAATGTGGGTGGTCAGCCCTAAAGCGGCCATTGCCATGGCCAGCATCCAGGTGTCGATGGTGATCAGATGCTGTACCAGCGTAGCCGGGATCAGGTTGAACGAGTTCAGCCCGGCAACGGCGATAAACAGCACAGCAAACCACGGAATGGTGATGGCCGATTTTTCACTCTTGCTGCCGTTACCGGCCCGGCGGCTGATATAGCCAGACAGCAACAGCAGGAACGGGGCTAACATCATGACGCGGATCATCTTGGAGATCACCGCCGCGTTTTCCGCATCTGGGCCGATGGCATGGCCAGCAGCAACCACCTGAGCTACCTCATGGATTGTCGAGCCAGCGTAGATGCCGAAGGTTTCCTGCGTCAACGGCAGCCACTGGAAGTGCTCATTCAGTTGATACAGCCACGGATAGGCAAAGATCGCCAGCGTACCAAACACCACTACGGTAGAGACTGCGACGGCAACCTTACTGGAGTCTGCCTTCAGCACCGGCTCGGTGGCCATTACGGCCGCGGCTCCGCAGATGCTGCTACCGGCACCGATCAGCATGGTGGTTTGGCTGTCGAGGCCGAACACTTTTTTACCCAACCAGCAGGCCAGCAAGAAAGTGCTGCTCAGGGTCAGGGCATCGATAATGATCCCGCTGTCCCCCACGTCGGCAATTTGCTGGAAGGTTAAACGAAAGCCATAAAGAATGATCCCCAGGCGTAACAGTCGCTGCTTGGCCAGCTGTACGCCGCTATGGCAGCTAGGCTGCAACCAGGGATAAAGAGTGTTGCCGACCAGGATGCCGCACAGGATCGCCAGCGTCAGGGCGCCTAATCCCAACCCGGCAACCCAGGGAACATCGCCCGCCCAGACCGAAAATGCGGTCAGCGCGCCGGTCAGCAGTAAGCCTGGTATCAACCGTGGTAGTCCAAACAGCGGAAAACGCTGTTCGGGATAGGTATGAGTGCTGTGACTCGCCATGATTATTCTGTCCTCTGCTAAATTCCTGAGTGCAATGATAAAAGCAGGTGACCTAAAAGAGAAATTGATTATATATTTATAACTTATCGGAATAAGTGGTTGATCGGCTGGACGGTCGACTACTCCGCCAAGCCTAATCCTGTAAACGTGATAACCTTATAAGGCAGGGCAGTAAGCATTACCAATGCCGTGTAACTGATTTTTGGTGTTTTCATTTTAATGGTTTTGTCTGACCATTCTCTTTATGTCGAGGCTGTTATGCATATCACTTTGCGCCAACTGGAAGTTTTTACCGAGGTGCTGAAAAGCGGATCCACCACTCAGGCCTCAGTGGTATTGGCTTTATCACAATCGGCAGTCAGCGCGGCGCTGGCCGATCTGGAAGGGCAACTGAAGGTGTTGTTGTTCGATCGCGTGGGTAAACGCCTGGTGATCAACGAACATGGCCGCTTGCTATACCCCAAAGCGCTGGCTCTGTTGGAGCAGGCTGGGGAAATAGAACAACTGTTCCTGCATGACAGCGGCGCGTTACGCATCGCCGCCAGCAGCACCATCGGCAACTATATGCTGCCAGAGATGATCGCCCACTATCGCAAAGATTTTCCTGCTACAGCGTTGGAACTGAACGTGGGCAATAGTCAGGAGGTGATTGTTGCGGTAGCCGATTTTCGTGTCGATTTGGGGCTGATCGAAGGGCCGTGCCACATGCCTGAGTTGGTCACCCAGCCGTGGCTTGAAGATGAACTGGTGGTGTTTGCCGCGCCGGATAACCCATTGTTACAGCAACCGGTGACCCTGGCAACGCTGGCCAGCGCCCCTTGGATCCTGCGGGAGCGGGGGTCTGGCACTCGTGAAGTACTGGACCATCTGCTGTTGGCGCACCTGCCAAACTTCCAGTTGGTGATGGAGTTGGGCAACTCGGAAGCGATCAAGCATGCAGTGCGCCACGGTATCGGCATCAGTTGCCTGTCACGTCGCGTAGTGGAAGAACAGCTGGCTAGCGGTGTATTGGTGGAACTGAGCATCCCTCTACCGCCATTGATGCGCACGTTGTATCTGATCCATCATCGGCAAAAACACATTTCCAATGCGCTACAGCGTTTCTTGAGCTATTGCGTTGGGCAAAAACCGGACAAGATCGCATAAAGTCATCATTAGGGCCGCTGCTAATAATTGGCGGCGGATTATGAAGCTATCTTATATCAGGGCAATGTTACTAGTTCGCTGGCGGGTATTTGTTACAATCCGGCCCTCATTTTTGACGAGCAGATAGGGTAAGAATGGCTCAGCAGGATATAAAAACAGCGGGGCAGAAAGCTCCCGGATTACGCCGCGAGCTGAAAGCGCGGCATTTAACCATGATTGCCATTGGCGGTTCCATCGGTACCGGCCTGTTTGTTGCCTCTGGCGCAACGGTTTCCCAGGCAGGCCCAGGCGGCGCGTTACTCTCCTATGCATTGATTGGTCTGATGGTGTATTTCCTGATGACCAGCCTGGGTGAGCTGGCGGCGTTTATGCCGGTTTCAGGATCGTTTTCCACCTATGGTGCCAAGTATGTTGAAGAAGGTTTCGGCTTTGCGCTGGGCTGGAACTACTGGTACAACTGGGCGGTGACCATTGCGGTCGACCTGGTAGCGTCACAGTTGGTGATGAACTATTGGTTCCCAGACACGCCAGGCTGGATCTGGAGCGCCCTGTTCCTTGGCCTGATGTTCTTGCTTAACTACATCTCGGTCAAAGGCTTCGGTGAAGCGGAATACTGGTTCTCGCTGATCAAGGTGAGCACGGTAATTATCTTTATCGTCCTTGGCGTACTGATGATCTTCGGTATCTTGAAGGGCGGTGAAAATGCCGGTTGGCATAACTGGACGATCGGCGATGCACCGTTTGCCGGTGGCTTCTCGGCCATGATTGGCGTGGCGATGATCGTCGGCTTCTCGTTCCAGGGCACCGAGCTGATCGGTATCGCGGCGGGCGAGTCGGAAGATCCGGGCAAGAACATTCCACGCGCGGTGCGTCAGGTGTTCTGGCGTATTCTGTTGTTCTATATCTTCGCGATCCTGATTATCAGCCTGATCATTCCTTATACCGATCCAAGCCTGTTACGCAATGACGTGAAAGACATCAGCGTCAGCCCGTTCACGCTGGTATTCGAACATGCTGGCCTGCTCTCTGCGGCGGCGGTGATGAACGCGGTGATCCTGACGGCGGTACTCTCTGCGGGTAACTCCGGGATGTATGCCTCAACCCGTATGCTGTTCACGCTGGCTTCGGAAGGTAAGGCGCCACGTATTTTCGCCAAGCTGTCAAAAGGTGGAGTGCCACGTAATGCGCTGTATGCCACCACCGTTGTAGCGGCGCTGTGCTTCCTTAGCTCGATGTTTGGTAATCAGTCCGTTTATCTGTGGCTGCTTAATACCTCGGGCATGACCGGCTTTATCGCCTGGTTGGGGATCGCCATCAGCCACTACCGTTTCCGCCGCGGCTATGTGATGCAAGGGAATAGCCTGAGCGATCTGCCGTATCAATCCGGTTTCTTCCCGTTGGGGCCAATGTTTGCCTTCGTGCTGTGCTTGATCATCACGCTGGGGCAGAACTATCAGGCCTTCCTGGCGGACCGTATCGACTGGTACGGCGTGACGGCAACCTACATCGGTATTCCACTGTTCCTGATTATCTGGTTCGGTTATAAGCTGACGCGCGGCACCAAAGTGGTGAAGTACAGCGAAATGGAATTCCCGAAATGGAACCCTGATAAGTAAGCGATTAGTTCTAGACGCGGCGGGTTACCGCCGCGTTCTCCTCCCCTCAAAAATCCCCCCCCAGCTAAACGCCAAACAAAAAAAGGGCCGCACGATGGCAGCCCCTTGGTACAAACTCTGTTTGGCAATCAGAAGTTGTAAGTCATGCCCACGGTATAACGACGGCCATCCAGCGTGGTGTTGTAGTGCTCGTAATCCACGGTTTTATCCAGAATGTTGTAAACCCCGCCGCTAAGCTGCAGGTTTTTCAGCGCCTGGTAACTCACCCCGGCATCAACAAAAGTATAGGATGGCGTGCTGACCGCCATGGAGGTGCGGCTCAGGTATTCCGAGGTTTCGCTGCGGAAGTTAACGCGTGACCACAGGCCGAGATCCTCGGTGGCTTGCCAATCCAACACGCCATTGATCATGTGCTTCGGCATCTGGTTCAGAGCCTTGCCCTGGAACTCACCGCTCTTTTGTTCAGATTCGGTAAAGGTGTAGTTGGTGCTCAGCTTCCAGTCTTCGGTGATCTGCCAACCTGCGGTCACTTCGATACCACGCATATTGGCTTTATCCACGTTGACGCGGTCGCTGACGAAATCATAAGTGGTGTTACCGATGGTACAGGCCGGATCCTCTGAACTGTTACAGCGGCGAACTTCGGTGATCTTGTCTTTGAAATCGGTGTTGTACAGAGTGATGCCTGCGTTCAGCCCCTCCTGGTTATCCCACAGGATACCGACCTCTTCACTGATGCTTTTTTCTGGCTTCAGATTCGGGTTACCCACGATGATGCCGTTGCTCACGCCACCGCCGGTGATCTGGCCCCAGTTGGCAGAGGACTGGCGCAGGTCTGGCGAGCGATAACCCGCAGAAACCCCGCCTTTCACGGTCCACATTTCTGTCAGGTGCCACACGCCATACATGCGCGGTGTCCAGTGGCTGCCGTAGTTCTGATCGCGATCCATACGGATCCCGGTGGTCAGGCTGAAATCGTTGGTCAGCGCCCATTCGTCTTCGGCGAACAGCGCCCAGCTCCAGCGGGTCAGTTGGTCCAGACCGTCAGCCGCTTCCAACTGGTTGCCACCGTCACTCAGTTTCTCATAGCGGTATTGCCCGCCGAGGTTCAGCATGTGGGAACCAAGATCAAATTGGGTCTGGGTGTTGAAGATGGTGTTGTACATCTTCATGTTGCGTCCGGGGTTATTGGTCTCTTCCCGTTGAACGTAGCTGGTGCTGTTACCAAAGTCGTAATAGCCGTTATGGGTGATCGAGTAGTTATTACGAGTATACAGATTGTCGCTGGAGGAATTCGGCTTACAAACGCCTTTGCGGCAGTTTTCTAATGCGACTGACTTACCCGGTGTGCTGTTGCGATCCTGCAGGGAACGACCGATTTCGAAATCAAAATCGTTTTTCTCATCCGGCGTCAGGCTGAATACCGCCGTGCCGCTGCGCATACGCTGTTCGTTAAAGCCATTGGTAAAGTGGTCTTCCCCACGATGGGAGAACAGACCATTCACCCGCAGGCCAAGAAGCCCATCGATCAGCGGGCCAGAGGCGTAGGCGTTAGTCTGGTAGATATCACCGGAATCCCGGTCTTCCTGAATGGTGGCATCGCCTTGCAGGGAGCCAACCCAGTCTTTAGTGGTGGAGGTTTTGCGCGTGATGATGTTGATCACCCCACCCATGGCATCGGAGCCATAGAGTGAAGACATTGGCCCGCGTACCACTTCAATGCGTTCAATAGCCTGCAATGGCGGCAGCCAACCTTGCTCGATACCGGCGTTGTCGCTGTTAGGGCGGGTGCCACGGGTATCGACGCGTTTACCATCGATCAGGATCAGCGTGTATTTAGAGGACATCCCACGAATGCTGATGTCGCTGCTGCTGGCACCGCCGGTTACCACCACGCCCGGCACGTCTTTCAACGCATCGGTGACGTCGCGGTAGGCGCGGGTTTCCAACTGTTGGCGAGGGATCACCGATATGGTGGCCGGCGAGTCTTGAATTCTTTGCTGGAAACCGGAGGCGGTGACCACCATGGTATCTTCTGTTTGTGCCAGAGCGCTGCCGCTGGCGAGTGATGCGAGGATTAACGCGGTTAAAGTGTTATAGCTTGGCTTTTCCATGGGTTAAATATTCCCGTCCGAGGTCAACAGGTTTTCCTGTTAGTTGTTTGATTTAAAAGAATATGTTTTCACGCTGCCGCGAGAATTTTCGTTGCGTGAGGAAAACGTCAGGCCATTGTAAGGAAATCGTCATGAATGTAAATACAAATGATAACAACTATCATTTGTATATTTGTTCGGTAATATATTCAAACCCGGGGAAAAGGGGGGATAGCCCGGCGCAGCGCGGTGGTGCGCCGGGTGGATTAGCGTTTTTGGATGTAGGTGATCGCCAGTGCCAATGCCAGCACCAGCCCTTTAATGATATCCATAGCGTAGTAGGGCACGGAGAGCATCACCAAGCCGTTTTGCAATACGCCCAGGATAATCGCGCCAACCAGGGTACCCAGCGCATTAGGTTTGCCGGAGCCCGCCAGGGAGAAACCGATATAGGCCGCCGCTACCGCATCCATCAGGTAACCGCCTCCGGCGTTAACCTGTGAGGAACCGATACGTGACGCCAGCAAAATGCCGCCAAGGCCCGCCAGCAGCGAAGAAAGCACGTATGCGGTAACCCTGTAACGTACCGTGCGGATACCGGAAAGCCGGGCGGCCTCCGGGTTACCGCCGATGGCATACATCCGGCGGCCATGCTTGGTCAGCGACAGGAAAAGCTGCATGATCACCGTCACCGCCAGCATAATCAGCACGATCACCGGCACCTGCCCCAGAGAGGAAAACACCTCTGGGATCACGCCTTCGGCCATATCCCCGTTCGGCAGCACCATATTCTGGGTGATGGAGCCGCCGTAGCTGTAGGTCATGGCCACGCCCTGGATAACGAACAGGCTGGCGAGCGTGGCGAGCATATCGGGGATCTTTAGCACCACGATCAAAAAGGCATTGAACAGGCCGACCAGCGTACACAGCAGCAGCGTCAGCACGATGGCACCGGTAGTGCCGAAGCCGTACCAGGCAAACAACGAAATCACCAACGCATTAGCCAACGACGCCGTAGAACCGACGGAGAGATCGAAGCCGCCCACCGAGAGTGAGATCGACACGCCAATGGCAATCACCGTCACGATGGCGATCGAACGCAGAATGTTGATGATGTTGTTGGCTTCGAGGAAATTGTCGGAAGCCAGGCCAAACAGCGCGATCAAGGCGACAACGGTGAGCAACATCCCCCATTTATACAAAAACTCAAACAGTTGGTGGCGCCAGGGCAGAACGCTTTTCAGGGACAATGCTTTACTCACGCAGGAGTTCCTCCGGTGGAATACAGTAACAGGGTTTCTTCATCAATATCGGCGGCGTTGAGCTCCGCCACTACGCGGCCATCCCATAACACGCAGATGCGATCGCACAGGCCCACCAGCTCGGAAAACTCGCCGGAAGCATAGATAATGCCTTTGCCGTCACGAGCCAAACCGTCGATCAGCCGGAACAGATCCTGTTTGGCCTTGATATCTACGCCTTTGGTGGGTTCGTCAAAGATCAGCACCTCGGCGTTGCCACGTAACCATTTGCCGATCGCCACTTTTTGCTGATTGCCGCCCGACAGGCGGGCCAGCTTTTGCTGTGGGCCGGAGGCCCGTACGCCAAGCCGTTGCATTATCTCTAAGGCCCAGCGCAGTTCCTGGCGGCGGCTGAACAGGCTCCAGCGGGAGAAGCTATCATCGGCACTGACGCTCAGGTTCATTGGGACGGCTTCGTGGATAAAAATGCCCTCCTTGCGGCGCTCTTCCGGCACCAGCGCCAGGCCTTGTTCTACCGAAAGATGCGGTGAATGCGGTGCCCAAGGTTTGCCGCGCAGCTCTCCCTGCGTCAATTTACTGGGGGTTGCGCCGAACAACGCTTTGCAAAGCTCGGTTTTTCCTGCGCCCGCCAGCCCGGCAATGCCTAGGATCTCCCCTTGATGCAGGGTTAAAGAAACGTCACGCAGTTTATGGCGATCGTGCAATCCCTCTACCCGCAGCAACGGGCGCGAGCCGTGCTGTGGGCGCGGGGCCGGGAAGATATCGTCCAGCGAATGGCCCAGCATTTTTTCGACGATCTGTTCACCGCTCAGGCCCTGCATGCTGCTTTCACCGGCATGGCGACCGTCGCGCAGGACCGTCAAATGATCACAGACGGTTTTCAATTCGTGGATACGATGGGAAATAAACACGATGCCGATGCCTTCGGCGCGCAGGCGGCGCACGATGCGGAACAGGCGTTCGCTCTCATTGCTGTCCAGTGGAGCCGTCGGCTCATCAAGCACCAGAAAACGGCAGCGGTGGGATAGTGCCCGAGCCAGCAGCACCTGCTGTTTCTCCGCCAACGTACAGGCTTCCAGGCGTTGGCGTGGGTTGATATTCAGCCCAAGCTGCTGCAACAGAGCGGCAGCCTGGCGATGCAACTGCCGCCAGTTCAGTAGATGGCCCGGCTGATTGAGCCAGTCCAGCATGATGTTTTCCGCGACGGACAGCGTGGGGATCAGCGCTACATCCACCTCCTGCTGCACCACCTGGATCCCGTGCTGGCGGGCCTGCAGCGGCGAATGAATATCGACCTTTTGGCCGTCGATAAAAATTTCACCCTGGTAATGGTTATGCGCGCCGGAGAGAATGCCCATCAGCGTGGATTTGCCCGCGCCGTTGGCTCCCACCAGCGCATGGGTTGAACCGCCTTGCAGCGTAAAATCGACGTTTTGCAGAGCGTTGAACCCGGCAAAGGCGATGGAGATATTGCGCATCTCCAGGCGTGAAGCGGTATTGGTCGGCATAGTTTGGCTGAAGACGTTGCGCCCCTCGTGTTTCAAATCGCGGCGTGGTGGCGGCAACGTGAAATTCATTTGGATGTATAGACGGCTAAAGAAACTCTTTTGTAACATGAATTGCCATTTTTGCAACATGCAAAATGGCATAACGTAGATAAAAAGCGGGATCAGAACCCTAAGCGATCGCGCAGGGCATAGTAGGCGGCACCTAGGGCGGTAAATGGCACCTGTAAATGGCGGCCACCGAAGAACGGCAAATGGGGGAGTTGAGCGAATGCGTCAAAGCGTTCCGCGTCGCCGCGTAGCACTTCGGCAATCAGTTTGCCTGCCAGATGGGTCAAGGTCACGCCGTGGCCGCTGTCGCCTTGCAGGTAGTAAACGTTATTTTCCAGGCGGCCAAACTGTGGCATGCGCGACAGGGTCAGCAGGAAATTGCCGGTCCAGCGGTAATCGATGCGCACCTTCTTCAACTGCGGGAAGGTTTTGAGCATCAAGGGCCGGATCCTGGCTTCGATATCTGCTGGATCCTGTGCGCCATAGACCACGCCACCGCCGTATAACAAACGGTTGTCTGCCGTCAGGCGAAAGTAATCCAGCAGATAGTTGCAGTCTTCAACGCAGTAATTATCGGGCAGCAGCGATAGAGCCATATCCGCAGATAAAGGCTCGGTGGCGATGATTTGCGAGCCGCAGGGCATACTCAGGCGGCCGAGGCGGGGTTCCAGCTTTTCCCCCAGATAGGCGTTGCCTGCCAGGATCACCAAGCTGGCGCTGACGGAGCCAAGAGCAGTGTGTAGTGTGGCGGGCTGACCATAATCGATATGGGTGACCGCCGATTGTTCAAACAGCCGCCCGCCGTGGCGGCGTACCGCTTCGGCTTCACCCAGCGCCAGATTTAACGGATGCAAATGGCCACCTTGGCGATCCAGCAGCCCGCCGACATAGCGTTCGCTGGCCACGGTGCGGCGCATGGTTTCCCCGTCCAGCAGTTCCAGTTGCTGGTGGCCATAACGCTGCCAATGCGCCATTTTTTCCGTTAGCGCGTTAAATTGTTTGGTGGTTAAGGCGGCAGAAACCGCTCCGGGGCGATAGTCACAGGCGATGGCGTAGCGATCGATACGCTGGCGAATGATCTCCGCCCCTTCAAACATCATGCTGCCGAGCATGGCTGCAGTTTGCTGGCCGTAGCGAGCCTCGACCACATCGATATCGCGGCTGTAGGAGTTCACCACCTGCCCACCGTTGCGCCCACTGGCTCCCCAACCGATGCGGGCGGCTTCCAGCACCACCACGTCGTAACCGGCCTCGGTCAGGTGCAGGGCGCTGGAGAGGCCGCTAAAACCGCCACCGACGATGCAGACATCGCAGCGGATAGCCTCGTTCAACTGGGGATAAGGAGCATGGGGGTTGGCGCTGGCGGCATAATAGCTGGCAACATGTTCCATCATCACTCCTCCGGGGGTCTTGTCAGAAGGTGGTTGGGGTATGCGCGCTGACGATCTTGCAAACGCGCGTTGAGGTATTGCTGAAGCTGTGGGGCATGCCGGTGTTGATGGCATAGCTCTGGCCAGCGGTCAGCAGATAGGTCTGGCCATTGACCGTCAGCATGATCTCTCCTTCCAGCAGTGTGCCGATCTCTTCGCCTTGATGTTTGATCTTCTCACCGGTGGTGGTGCCCGGTTGATAGGTCTCCAGCATCATGGCCAGGCTGCGGGTAGGGCTGCCGTTATGCACCAGCTTCATCGAAACGCCCTGGCTGCCGATCTCGATCAGATCGTCCGGCTCGATCACCACTTTGGGTTCATCTGGCCGTTCAGGTTCAGCAAAAAATTCAGACAGCGATAGCCCATAGACCTTCAGCAGTTTCTGCAGCGTACTGATGGCAGGGCTGACTTTGTCCTGCTCAATGGTGCTGATGGCGCTGTGGGTTAATCCGGACAGTTCGGCGACCCTGCGCTGTGACAAACCCAAGTGCTGACGGATCTGCGACAGGCGCTTGCCTGGTGCCAAGCTGACTTCGCTCATAGCGGTAGTTCCTTCTGATAGGAGCGACAGGTTGGGATCACACCCGGAGCCGGGTACCTGTCTAAGTGATATCGAAACCACATGATATCGGTAGTTGGGCGGCCGTTGGAAAATATATTGCCCATGTTTCCCCCTGGTCTGGCGGAAGAAATTCTGTACCAACAAAGCGCAAACAACGCCTTTTCGGTCAATATTTTATCAATTTAGCAGTCCCTGGCGAATAATCAAACGCCATTGTAACATTTGCAAACCATTTATGTTAAAGCTATGTTTCATATTATGGGTGTTATTTTGAGCGCCAGCCTGTGGCGCACTCTACAGAGAAATCAGACCATGTGTTAAGTCAATCGGCAAGCGGATGCGAAGGCATTCCCAAGAGCACAACGGCAGGTGATGTATGCAAACCAATAGCGCAGTAGTAGAAGATTTTGCACAGCATAATGAAGAAAGGCGAAGTAGCGCGTTCCAAAGTGAGGTTGCTCACTATTTGGAACGCCACACTGCCACGCAGTATATCGATATCCTTCTCACCGATCTCAATGGTTCCTTCCGCGGTAAACGCATTCCCGTCTCCGGGCTGAAAAAAGTTGAAAAAGGCTGCTATTTCCCCGCTTCGGTGTTCGCTATGGACATTTTGGGCAACGTGGTGGAAGAGGCTGGGTTGGGGCAGGAACTGGGCGAGCCGGATCGGATCTGCATGCCCGTGCCCGGTACGCTGACGCCGTCGGCGGCGGATCCGCAACATATCGGTCAGGTGCTGCTGACCATGCTGGATGAAGATGGTACTCCCTTTGACGTTGAACCCCGCAATGTACTGAACCGAATATGGCAGGCGTTGCGCCAGCGCGGACTGTTCCCGGTGGTAGCGGTAGAGCTGGAGTTTTATCTCATCGATCGACAGCGAGACTCGGAAGGTTATCTGCAGCCGCCGTGCGCACCTGGCACCCAGGAGCGCAACGTACAGAGCCAGGTCTATTCGCTGGATAACCTCAACCATTTTGCTGGGGTGCTCAACGACATCGACACATTGGCACAGATGCAAGGGCTACCGGCGGATGGCGCGGTGGCTGAAGCTTCCCCCGGCCAGTTCGAGGTGAACCTGAATCATACCGACAACGTGCTGCAAGCCTGCGATCATGCGCTGGCGCTGAAGCGGTTGGTGCGCCAAGTGGCCGAACATCACCATATGCATGCCACCTTTATGGCGAAACCTTATGAGGATTACGCGGGAAGTGGCATGCACGTCCATCTCAGCGTGGTAGACAGTGCGGGGAAAAACCTGTTTGCCGAAGCGGATGGCGAAGACTCGGCGCTGCTTAAGCGGACATTAGCCGGGATGATCGCCTTGATGCCCGCATCGATGGCGGTGCTGGCGCCCAACGTGAATGCGTTCCGCCGTTTCCAGCCGGGGATGTATGTGCCGGTCCAGGCGTCCTGGGGGCATAACAACCGTACCGTGGCGTTACGTATTCCCTGTGGCGATGCGCAGAACCACCGCGTGGAGTACCGCGTTGCCGGTGCCGATGCCAACCCTTATCTGGTGGTGGCGACTATCCTGGCGGGGATGCTGTACGGGCTGGACACCGAATTACCGCTGCCTGAGCCAGTGACCGGCAACGGTTTGGAACAGGAGGGGCTACCGTTCCCGATCCGCCAAAGCGATGCCCTGTACGAATTCGAGCATCAGCACGAACTGACGCACTACCTCGGCGAACGCTTTTCACAGGTTTATCACGCCTGCAAAATGGGGGAACTGATGCAGTTTGAACGGTTGGTGACGGAAACCGAGATCGACTGGATGCTGAAAAATGCCTGATATCAGGTACCCTGATGGCAATGAAGGGCGTTTTTCCTGATATTAAGCAAAAGAATTTGTATTAGAAGGTTTCAGGATCTTGTCTTTCTGCGATCTTATGGCAAAATACGCGAAATGCAGATAGCCGACGTTTTAACGCGTCGGTTATTTTTTTTTGCATTATGTTCTACCAACGTGCGTTTCATACATCAAGCGAGGCCGGACATCGAGCCGGATAGATAAATAGGTTCGTCGCGATCAACCAAAACTTTATGGTCGTGACTCATGAGGATAAGAAAGATGGGGCAATTTTTCACCTTGGCACCGGTGCACGCCGGTTTCCGTTGCGGTCGCAGCGATTATGGAGCAACACAGGCTATTGTGCCTAGTTATCCAGCTTCCCTCATCCCCCTTTTAGAATTCAGTCGCACGTTGCGAAGTTTCCCCGCAACCTTGAGTCTTGGCGTGTCTATTATCCGCAAGACTGAAGGTAAGGGGGGGCTACGCGATGTCCGATAACATCATCACCGCCGCACCCGCTGCCGGCCAACGCGCCCAACTGCGTAAAACACTGACTTTAGTCCCGGTCGTCATGATGGGTCTGGCCTATTTGCAGCCCATGACCATCTTTGACACCTTCGGCATCGTTTCCGGCCTGACCGACGGTCACGTCGCGACCGCGTACGCCTTTGCTCTGCTGGCGATCCTGTTTACCGCCCTGAGCTACGGCAAACTGGTGAAGAAATTCCCTTCAGCCGGTTCTGCCTATACCTATGCCCAGAAAGCCATTAGCCCGCACGTCGGCTTTATGGTGGGTTGGTCATCACTGTTGGACTACCTGTTCATGCCGATGATCAACATCCTGTTGGCAAAAATTTACCTGGAAGCCATTTTCCCGGGTGTGCCTTCGTGGATCTTCGTTGCGGCCCTGGTTGGGCTGATGACGGCGTTCAACCTGCGTGGCATCAAGCTGGTGGCCAACCTGAACTCCATAATCGTGGTGGTACAGGTGGCAATCATGATCGTGTTCCTGGGCCTGGTCATTAACGGTATCTCCCACGGTGAAGGCGCCGGTACGCTGGTGAGCAGCCGTCCGTTCTGGTCTGACAACGCGCACGTGGTGCCGATGATCACCGGTGCGACCATTCTGTGCTTCTCGTTCCTCGGCTTTGACGGCATCAGCTCGTTATCCGAAGAAACCAAAGATGCAGAAAACGTGATCCCGAAAGCCATCTTCCTGACGGCCTTGATCGGCGGCGTGATCTTTATCGTGGTGTCGTACTTCGTGCAGCTGTACTTCCCGGATATCTCGCGCTTCAAAGATCCTGATGCGTCACAGCCGGAAATCATGCTGTATGTGGCTGGCAAGTTCTTCCAGTCGGTGATCCTGGTGTTCTCATGCGTAACCGTACTGGCTTCCGGTATGGCATCTCACGCGGGTGTTTCCCGCCTGATGTACGTCATGGGCCGTGATGGCGTATTCCCGGAGCGTTTCTTCGGTTATGTGCATCCAAAATGGCGTACTCCGGCGCTGAACGTGCTGCTGGTCGGTGCGATTGCGCTGTCTGCCGTTTCGTTCGATCTGGTCACGGCTACGGCACTGATCAACTTTGGCGCACTGATTGCGTTCACCTTCGTTAACCTGTCGGTGATCTCACAGTTCTACATTCGCGAGAAACGTAACCGTACGCTGAAAGACACCTTCAACTACCTGATCCTGCCGGTGTTGGGGGCGTTAACCGTCGGTGCATTGTGGGTCAACCTGGAAGTCAGTTCCATGACGCTGGGTCTGGTCTGGGCGGCGATTGGTCTGCTGTATCTGACATTTGTCACCCGTAGCTTCAGCCTGCCGGTGCCACAAGCAAGCGAAGACGTGGCTTAATCCATTCTTCTGCTTCGCGATAGCAAAAAGGGTTCCACATGTTGGAACCCTTTTTATTTGCTTGAAGAAATGTAATGCCACTCAGTGAGAAGGTGTGTTGAGGCTACCCCACCAACTGTTTACCGTAATCAAACAGCGCTTTTAGCAGCGCCATCTTCTCTTTATCCCCTTCGTGCAGGTTGTACAGCGACTCCAGTTGCAAGATATAACTTTGCACCCGCTCGGCACTGAGCACCTCCTGGCGGTGCTGCAACCAACGGCGCTGCTCTGCGTCGTCCAGCGTATTGGGGTAGTTACGGGCGCGGAAGCGGAACAGCAGCTCTTTCATCCGGCCATCGCTGAAGGTCAAATCCAGCGCGGGTAAATTCTGCGGTTTGGTTTGCTGAATGATCCTCATCGCTGCTTTGTCGGCATCGCTGAAGAAACCGTCGTACAGTTTGGCATCCACATCATCGTTCGGGGTGAAAGGAGCAGCTTCGGCAAATAGGGCCACCACTTTTTCACGGATCTCCGGGTGTTGGCGCAGCACCTTCAGATTATCCAGACACGCCTGACGATCGATGCCTAGCCTGTCTGCGTTTTCTGGCAGCAACGTCTTGGCCGGAGCCAGCACCGGACATTTATTGATATGCACCAGCTTGATCGGCACCGGGGCCTGATCGGCCGCCAATTGATCGCGGCGGGTGTAGAGGCGTTCTCGCAGCTCGTCGGCATTCAGTTCCAGCAGCGGGGTAATATCCCCTGCCAGATCGCACATAATCACCGCATTTTTATTGTCCGGGTGCCAGGCCAGGGGTGAAACCCAACTGGTGTTACCCCGTGCCGCGCCAAACATGCCGGAAACGTGCATTAACGGCGTCATTTCCGCGACGTCGATCAGCGCATTGAGCTTGTGCTTGTTGCGGTGCTGTAACAGGTAGTCAAACAGCCTTGGCTGCGCCTGTTTGACCAGCTTGGCCATGGCGATGGTGGCATGCACATCGGACATCGCATCGTGAGCGTGTTCGTGTTCAACGCCGTTGGCACGCGTCAGATGTTCCAGACGGAAGCTGGGAAAGCCATCTTCGTTTTCTGGCCAGATGATGCCTTCCGGGCGCAGGGCGTAGCAGGCCCGCATCACATCCAGCAGATCCCAGCGGGAATTGCCATTTTGCCAACTGTAGGCGTAAGGATCGTAGAAGCTGCGGTAAAAGATGTTGCGGCTGACTTCATCATCAAAGCGGATATTGTTGTAACCCAGAATGCAGGTGCCAGGGACGCTGAACGCTTCATGAATACGGCGGGCAAACTCGGCCTCGTTAACACCTTTGGCCAGCGCCTGCTGAGGCGTGATGCCGGTGATCATCACCGCTTCGGGGTCAGGCAGGTAGTCATCGGCTGGCGCACAGTAAAACACCTGCGGTTCTTCGATAATGTTGAAATCCATATCGGTACGCACCCCGGCAAACTGCGCCGGACGGTCCATTGACGGGCTTTTGCCGAAGGTTTCGTAGTCGTGGATGTAGAATGTGGCCGGTGCCTTGCTGCTCAAAGTCGCATCTCTTGTTGGCGTAGGGAATAGCCCTATTGTAACGGCGCGATCACCGATGCCAAGTATTGGTTAAGGCTTAACGTTAAATTGAGTGGCGCTGCGCAGTACGATAGAAGTTCAACCGTTGCTGAAAGTAGCCGCGTAGATGCGTGGGGACGTGCGTTTCGGCGCTTTCCCACTCGGCGGCGTAGCCGTAGCGTTCGCTATAAATAATTCTGAGTGCCAGCAAATCGGTTTGGATCTTTTCACGTTCTTGCTGGGGTAGGCCATCCAGTGGTCGTGGCATGTCTTTCTCCCTATTCGATAGCGCATAATATTTGGCTAAAGAGAATTTGTCGCTACCTCATTCAGGGCAGAACCTTCATAGCGCCTGTGCCAGAGTGGGGTGGTGCTTTACTGGCTTGATGCTCATCGCTTGTTCTTGCTGGCCATGATCGTGCTGATGATCCAATGATTTAGCATAGGTATACAGACCGCTAATCAGGGCAAGCCAGAATAGCGTGCAAACCGTTAATACAGCCAGCCAGACCTTTTGGTTGTAGCTCATGATAGCTCCTAAAAAGCGTATGGGATTAATCTGGTTAATTAAATCAGAGATAACATAAATGTTAATTAAACAAACGGAATGAAAGAGGCATTGAGCTGTTACTCATTGTCTGTGAGTGTTTCAGGATATTCCTTAAGAGAATATTAATAGGGGTAGTTACGTAATCAGTTAATTTCTATTTACTTCTGGTTTATAAATATAGGCATACACTCCACCTCATTCAATGCAAATGTAGGTATGTAAGATGAAAACGTTACTGTTGACTGGAGCGACTGGCTTTCTCGGTGGTGCGGTGCTTGAAAAGTTACTGAAAGAAAATCAGAAGGTTAACTATCTATTATTGGTGCGTGCGGAAACAGAAGAGCAGGGCTTGAACCGTATTTTCACTAATATGGAAAAGTTCAATATAGATAAAAACATTCTGAATAAGCTCACTGTAGAGAATATTTTACTGGGTGACTTAAGCGAACCTGAATACTTTTTGTCTGACGCCCGCATTAACCAGGTAACCCATGTCGTTAACTGTGCCGCGGTGGCGTCATTTGGTAACAACCCCCTTATTTGGAAGGTTAACGTTGAAGGCACTCTGGCATTTGCGCAGCGAATGGCTCAGGTGGTTGGATTAAAACGTTTTCTGCATGTGGGCACGGCAATGTCTTGCTCACCTCAGGTGGGTTCGTTGGTGGCAGAAAGCGCCGAGTTTGAGGAAACCGCCGAACACTTGGTGGAATATACCCGCTCCAAATCGACTATCGAGCAACTGATGCGGCAAACCTGCCCACAGCTGCCGCTGGTGATCGCCCGGCCCTCGATCGTGGTGGGGCATACGCAGTTGGGTTGCAAACCCTCCAGCAGTATTTTCTGGGTATTCAGTATGGCGTTGATGTTGCGTAAGTTTATGTGTTCGCTGCAAGATAGTATCGATGTGATCCCGGTGGACTATTGCGCCGATGCGTTAGTGATGCTGCTTAACCGCGAGAGCTTGGATAACGATGTTTACCATATTTCGGCGGGGGAGGAGAGCAGCGTCAGTTTTGCAGATATCGATTATGCCATCGCCGCCGCATTAGAGGAGCCACCGGTGGGCGATCGCTATGCACAGGTCAGCTACGAAGCCCTGTTGCAAATGCGCAAACAGTTGAAGGATATCTTCGGGCCGTGCAATGAGCGCCTGATGTTGAAAGCGATGCGTCTGTACGGCTCCTTTGCCATGCTGAACGTGCGCTTTAGCAACGAAAAAATCCTCAAGCTGGGTATGCCTAAACCGCCGCGCTTTACCGATTATATTGGCCGCTGTGTGCAATCGACGCGTGGGTTGTCGATACCGCAGCAAATGGCGGTGGATTTTAAATAGAGGCTGAATGGTTGGTTACGGAGGGGCGCCGCATGCTGCGCCCGCTTCCAGGATCTTACCAGGAGGAGGAAGACCAGAATACCCGGCCCAGCACTACCAGTTGCTCTTTGCGCTGTGGATAGCTGAGCTGCTCATCCTGATACTCTTCCCGATTCAGAGAGCGGATGACCACGCCACCGTCGGGCTGCTCAATCAGGATCTTGACCCGTAACAGATTGCCGTGGCGGATCGCATAGGTTTTCCCTTCGCGGATGCGGGTATCGGCGGTATTGATTCCCACCACATCCCCATCCTGCAATCGGGGTTCCATGCTGGAGCCGGAGATGCGGATAATGCGCGCCGCGTTTACCGGCACCCCCATCTTGTGCAGATAGTAGCGGCGGAAGATCAGCGAAAACTCTTCACTATCGACAATTTCGTAGCAGCCGTCACCGGCGGAGAAATCGATATCCAGCAATGGGATCTCCACAAACTCTTCCTTGTCCTGCTCGGTATCTTCCCATACCACGGGTTTGAGCCGTGCCGGTTGGAAATCAGACTCGGCCGCCACGTTGGCAAACGGCTGTTCCAGAGCCTTCTCATGGAACACATCGAACCAGCCTTTGGGCAAGCCGAGTTTGGCCTCAATGCGTCTGGCGAGGTTGTCGCCCAGGTTGCGGGAGGATTTTTCACCGGTGATCTGGCTCAGCGTTGGCGCAGAAGATCCCACCAGTAGAGCAAACTCATTCTGGTTGGTGCCTTGCCGGGCGAAACGTGCCATCAGATCGCGCAGGTTATTGCGCCTGATTTCTTTGGTTTCCATGGGCCGATGATCTCACTCTTTAGCAAAAAGGTAAATCCTTCGCCGCTAAAATCTTTAGCGCCAACCTAAACCTATTCCTAACCAGGAAACATCTTTCAACAGCTTGTGTGTACCTCAGCCGCATTGTTCCACTAAAATAAGGGTTTTACAGCAGGGTTGGCGGGTACAAGCGTGCGTCTGGATAGAAAAATCTCTTCTTTTGAACATCTGATCTACCGTAATTACCGCATCGTCCACGGGGTACGGATCGGGTTGGCTTTTATCCTGACCTTTCTGCTGATCCGTCTGCTGGCGGTGCCGGAGGGTACCTGGCCGTTGATCACGCTGATCGTGGTGATGGGGCCGATCTCTTTTTGGGGTAACGTGCTGCAACGAGCGCTGGAGCGTATTGCCGGTACGGTGTTTGGTGCGGCCTCTGGTCTGATTGCGCTATATCTGGAGCTGTATTCACTGCCGCTGATGCTGGCCTGGTGCGGGGTGGTGATGTTTGCCTGTGGTTATCTGACGCTAGGCAAACGGCCCTATATGGCGTTGCTGGTGGGCATTACGCTGGCGGTGGTCATCGGTGCCGGGGCTGGCGATATCTCTATCGCACTGTGGCGCAGTGGCGATGTGATTTTTGGTTCGTTGCTGGCGCTGCTGTTTACCAGCATCTACCCGCAGCGGGCTTATGTATTGTGGCGAATGAAAATGGCGGATTGCCTGGAGACGGTAGGGAAGATCTACGGCGCTTACCTTTCACCCAATATGATTGAGCGGCCCCGGCTGGAGCCCCGGCTCAAAAACTTGCTGGGCGATGTGGTAAAACTACGCGCACTGATCGCCCCCGCCAGCAAAGAGACTCATATCGCCAAACCGGTCTTTGAGGCGGTACAAACCCTGAGCCGCAATCTGGTTTGCACGTTGGAGCTGTTAGCCGATGCTTACTGGGCCTCGCGTGAAACCCATTTTATTATGCTCAATGCCAAAACCTTGCGTAGTTCACAGCTGTTGACGCAGCGCGCTATCGAATCGCTGGCGAGTATTATGCGGAAAGGTGAGCCTCTGCATGCGCAGGTTATTGCCGGGGAACTGAACGATATCTCCGCAGAGCTGAAGGCATTAATGCAAGAGGCCAGTGCCGCTCAACTCAGCGAAGCCCCGATCTATGGCTATGTCTGGCTGAGCATGGAACTGGCGCAGCAGTTGGAAGAGTTGGGCGATCTGCTCAAGGTCTGTACGGCCAATACTCAGGAATAGTGGATCAGATCATGAAGCAGGTGCATCAGGATAGGGTCAATGCGCTAAAGTGGGTAAGATAAGGCAATGACAGTTGTGTCTGACGGCCACAACCCTGTATCTTGGTATCATTGTGGCCGTAAGCAAATGAATCTGTGTATTACTAAAGCAAGGGTATAAAGATGGATAATGCAAATAAGCCGAGTTTCCAGGACGTTCTGGAGTTTGTGCGTATGTTCCGCCGTAAAAACAAGCTACAGCGTGAAATTGTCGACAACGAAAAGAAAATTCGTGACAACCAGAAGCGTGTGCTGCTGCTCGACAACCTGAGCGAGTACATCAAGCCGGGCATGAGCATTGAAGACATTCAGGGCATCATCGCCAACATGCGCGGTGACTATGAAGATCGCGTTGATGATTACATCATCAAAAATGCCGATCTGTCGAAAGAACGCCGCGAACTGTCCAAAAAGCTGAAAGCAATGGGCGAAGTGAAGTAATTCGCGTCAAGCAGGGCTGGGGATCTCCCGGCCCTGCGTCTTTTCAGGGGCGCAGCGCCCCGAACGACCATAAAGAATAACGATATGTTACCGTGCTATAGCAAATCTGCTTAAAGCCGCTACGCTAATGTTATAAATAGACTTTGCCCAATCGCTTTCACGATGTCGCTTGAAGGACGACGGGTATAAATTTCTTCGCCAGCAGAGGCTGTCATCGATGGCAGAACCGCAACTCAGCACCTTTCTCAACCTGGACGAGACGCTCCATCCTCCCCGTATCTTGGCATCTGGGGATTGGGTGTTGGCACATTATAGCCTGTTGGAACCCTCCGTTGGGCAACTGCAAGCCCGCTTGCCGGCCGATGTGGTGTTCGATCTCAGCCAACTGGGCAGCCTGGATACCGCAGGTGCCACCTTGCTGGTCAATCTGCTGGGTGACCAACGGATATCCGATCTCAAACAGTTAGCCCCCACGCTTCCTGTGGAACGCCGCGTGCTGTTGGAAACCGTTGGCCGTGCCTTGCAAGGATTTACGCCACCACCGGCAGAAAAGCCGCCCGGTCTGGCGATCGAACTGCTGGCCAACGTCGGCCGGTCGATGGAAAATTTCTGGCACAACCTGGTTGCCCTGCTGGGGTTTATCGGCCTGACGTTGCAAACCCTGTTTGCCAATCTGTTACGCCCTTCGCGCTGGCGGATCACCTCACTGGTAGCCAATCTCCAGCAAATCGGCCTGAACGCGGTGCCGATCATTATGCTGCTGACCTTCCTGGTAGGGGCCGTCATCGCTTTCCTGGGGTCAACCGTCCTGTCTACCTTCGGTGCCAGCATCTTTACCGTGCAACTGGTGGTGTTTTCCTTCCTGCGAGAGTTCGCAGTGCTGCTGACGGCTATCTTGATGGCGGGCCGTACCGCCAGCGCCTTTACCGCAGAGCTTGGGCTGATGAAGGCCAATGAGGAAATAGACGCTATTCAGGCGATGGGCCTGAATCCGGTTGAACTGCTGGTGCTGCCGCGCGTGTTGGCGCTGCTCCTGGCGTTGCCGATGCTGACCTTCATCGGCATGATTAGCGGCATCTTTGGCGGCATGGTGGTTTGTGCCCTGACGCTGGATATCTCACCCACCATGTTTTTAACCATCATGCAGAGTAGCGGCGGTTTTCAGAACTTCCTGGTGGGGATGAGCAAGGCGCCGGTATTTGCGTTCCTGATTGCCATTATCGGCTGTTTGGAAGGGTTTAAAGTCAGCGGTAGCGCCGAGTCGGTAGGGACTCATACCACCGCCAGCGTCGTGCATTCAATCTTTGTGGTGATCCTGCTGGATGCGGTCGCTGCACTGTTCTTCATGGAGATGGGCGTGTGAGCCAGACGACCCCTGAAGCCATTATTCGCATCCGTAAATTGCGAAACTGTTTTGGCCCCCAATGCGTGCATGTGGACCTCGATCTGGACGTGCGCCGAGGAGAAATCCTGGGCGTGGTCGGTGGTTCGGGCACCGGCAAGTCCGTGCTGTTGCGTAGTATCGTTGGTCTGCGCCGCCCAACCGCTGGACAGATCCACGTCTTTGGCGAGGATCTGATGGCGCTCTCTGGTACGCGCCGCTCTGTGCTGGAAAGGCGGTTTGGCGTGCTGTTTCAGCGTGGTGCCTTGTTCAGCTCGCTGACGGTGACGGAAAACGTGGCGCTGCCGCTGATTGAATACGCAGGCTTACCGCGCCGTGATGCCGAGCAGCTGGCACAGGTGAAGCTGGCGCTGGCCGGGCTGCCTGCCAGTGCCGGCAACAAGTATCCGGCCTCGCTTTCTGGCGGCATGGTCAAGCGTGCCGCGTTGGCCCGATCGCTGGCGTTGGATCCGGAAATCGTATTTCTGGATGAGCCAACGGCCGGGCTGGATCCCATCGGTGCCGCCGCCTTTGACAGCCTGATCCGCACGTTGCGCGATGCCTTGGGGTTAACGGTGTTTCTGGTCACCCACGATCTCGATACGCTTTATACAATCTGTGACCGGGTAGCGGTACTTTCGCAGAAGAAGGTGCTGGTGGTGGATACGTTGGAGGTGGTGGCCGCCACTGACGATGCCTGGATCCAAGAGTATTTCCACGGCCCGCGTGGGCGGGCGGCACAGCAGGCCGTAACGAATATCCCAGAGAGGCAATAACAAATGGAAACCCGTGCGCATCATGTCTTGATTGGTTTATTTACGCTCATTATTTTCACTGCCGTGCTGCTGTTCAGCCTGTGGCTAACCAAGTCCGGCACCGATCGCCAGTTCAAGCAGTACGATATCGTGTTTAATGAAGCCGTCAGTGGCCTGTCACAGGGCAGCACGGTCAATTACAGTGGGATCCGTGTGGGGGAAGTCACTCAGCTGCGATTGGATCCCAATGTGCCGACCAAAGTCTGGGCGCGCATTCGGGTCACGGCCTCTGCACCGATCCGTGAGGACACTCAGGCTCGCCTGGCGATAGCTGGCATTACCGGTACGTCCAATATCCAGCTCAGCGGTGGGAGCGAAACCAGCCCGATGCTGACAGGAGAGGATGGGGCAATCCCGGTGATTGTCGCCACGCCATCACCGTTGACCCAGTTGCTCGCCAATGGCGAAGATGTGATGAGCAATGTCAACCAGGTGCTGGTGCGTTTGAATCAGCTCATGACGCCGGACAATCAGCAGCGTTTGGTGAATACGCTGGATAATCTGGAACAGATCACCTCTACCGTAGCCGGGCAACGTGAAGATATCCGCACCATCTTGCAGCAGCTGGCGCTGGTGACCAAGCAAAGCAACGATACGCTGGCGCAGACCAATCGGTTGGTGCGCAATGCTAACGTGTTGCTGGACGGGCAGGGCAAGCAATTGGTGGCCAATGCGGCAAATACCATGGCGTCGCTTGAGAAAACCACTGCACTGCTCAACAAGCTGATTGGTGAAAATCAGCAGTCACTGAATAGCGGCATCCAGGGATTCAACGATCTTGGCCCGGCGGTAGATGAATTACGCAGAACCTTATTGACCTTACGCGGTGCCATGAGCCGCCTGGAAGAGAACCCGTCCGCCTTGCTCAGGGGCCGCGAACGTACCAAGGAGTTTACCCCTAAATGATTAAACTAAAACTTCGCCAGGTGCTTAGGTTGTTGGTGCTGGTGGCCGTGATGCCGCTGGCCGCCTGCACCATTTTGCCGGAAAGCCCGATACAGCAGGTGTATTTGCTGCCAGCACAGCCAGTGGCCGTGGCAGGGGGCCAGGCGTCTGAACGCTCGGTACGTATCGTGCAGCCCAATACCAGCCAGTTTTTGAACGGTACGCGCATTGCTGTGCAGCCTCAGGGGGCGGAGATCACCTCTTTTAGCGGTTCACGCTGGAGCGATCCGGCCCCGCTGTTGTTGCGTAATCGCCTGATCCAGGAGTTCCGTACTAACGGCCATTTCCGCTCGGTGAGCAGCGACGATGACAATTTACAGGCAGATCTTGAGCTAGGCGGCGATTTGTCCTCCTTCCAAGGGGTCTATAACGGGGATCGGGGCGAAGTGGTGATCCGCTTTGATGTTCGCCTGGTTCGCACCTCCGATCGCCGAGTGATGGCCAGCCGTAGTTTTGCGGTGCGCGAGCCGATCCACGGCACATCGATGGACAACGTCGTGCAGGCCTTTGGCCTGGCCAGCGATAAGCTGGCAGCGCAGACGCTGGCATGGGCGCGCCAGCAGGCGGCTAATTAAGACTCGTCGGCCATGGCCTTTAACCACTGGATAAAGGCGTTGATTTTAGGCCATTGCCGGTCCGAGAGCGTGGAAATGTAGTAGCGCTGGGCGCATTGCATTTCCATGCCGGGGAAGGGCGCGATAAGTTCGTTATTCTCCAGGCGCTTACTCACCAACTTCTTGCGGCCCATGGCAATTCCCACGTGGTTCATGGCCGCGATCACCGCCAGATCCGAACGATCAAACCCCATACCGCGCTGGCCTTCAGCAAACTCCAGGTCAAAGTGTTTAGCCCAGGTATTCCATTCCCCAATGTCCGAGTCGTAACTCCATGCCTGACGATCGTGCAATAACGTGCAGCGGCGCAGGTTGGCGGGATTACCCGCTAGCTCATGGCGCTCGGCGTACTCCGGGCTGCAAACGGGCACAATCGACTCATCCATCAAATGCTGGCAATCGAGTTTCTCCGGCGTTTTGTCATCAAAATAGATTGCCAGATCGATCCCCGCGCCGTGGAAGTTCACCATTTCGTTGCCGGTGAGAATATTCAGGCTGATGGCCGGGTATTGGCGATCGAAATCTGCCAGCTTGGGCACCAGCCAGCATTGGGCAATCGACGGGCGGGAGTAGATAGTCAGGGTGCCAGACAGTTCCTGACTTTTAATCTCCAGTATCTCCTGATTGAGATAGCTGAGTGACGATTTCAACACCCAGAACAGCCGCTCGCCCTCAGGGGTGAGTTCGATCCGGCGGTGAAAGCGCTGGAATAGCTTGAAACCCAACTCGGCTTCCAGATTGTTGATCCGATGGCTGACGGCGCTGGGAGTGATCGCCAACTCTTCGGCGGCAAGCACGAAGGAGCCTTGCCGCGCCGCAATCTCAAACGTATGCAGCTTGGCTAGCTGATAGCCATTCAGGTGCCTGTTGCGGGCGAGCTGGTGCTTGTCGTCGTACATGGTTATCACCGGTGAAATAAACCAGATTATATCGAAGCTGGGGGTTTAAAGATGAAGCAATGTGAGTCAAAGACAGAAATAGTACCAAATGTTGACTGAAATCACCTGATTGATTGAATCTGGCTCATGTGAAGAGGCGTTTTGATCGTTTGTCAGCGCTGGGGCGTTAGTTTCCAATAGGAGTGAAATTTATCCTGGAAGGACGCTGAACATGGACTCGCAGATCTGGGTAGTCGCTACGTTATTAAGCAGCATCGTTATCATTATTCTCACTATCGTAAAATTCAAGATCCACCCGTTCCTGGCGCTGCTGCTGGCCAGTTTTTATGTGGGCGCCCTGATGGGCATGAACCCGCTGGAAATGGTCAATGCCATTGAAGGCGGTATCGGCGGGACCTTGGGCTTCCTGGCGGCGGTGATTGGTTTAGGCACCATTCTGGGCAACATGATGGAAGTGTCCGGGGCGGCAGAACGCATTGGCATCACCTTGCAAAAGTGCCGTTGGCTGTCGGCTGATGTGATCATGGTGCTGGTGGGGTTGGTCTGCGGTATTACGCTGTTTGTTGAAGTGGGCGTGGTGTTGCTGATCCCGCTGGCGTTCTCGATTGCCAAAAAAACCAATACCTCCTTGCTGAAGTTGGCGATCCCGCTGTGTACCGCATTGATGGCCGTGCACTGTGTGGTTCCTCCGCATCCGGCGGCGCTGTTTGTCACCAACAAGCTGGGTGCCGATGTGGGTTCGGTGATTGTGTATGGTCTGATTGTCGGGCTGGCCGCTTCGCTGATCGGTGGGCCACTGTTCCTTAAGCTGGTCGGCAAACGCCTACCGTTCAAACCGGTACCCGCCGAGTTTTCCTCCGTGCAGGTGCGTAACGAGCAGGACTTGCCTTCCCTCGGGGCAACGCTATTTACCGTGCTATTGCCGATCATTCTGATGTTGGTGAAAACCGCAGCAGAACTCTATATGGCCAAAGACAGCGCGTTGTATACCTTCCTGGAATTTATCGGCAACCCGATCACCGCCATGTTTATCGCCGCCTTCGTGGCCTACTACGTGCTGGGTATTCGGCGCAATATGGGCATGGGCACCTTGCTGACCAAAACCGAAAACGGCTTCTCTTCCATCGCCAACATCTTGCTGATTATCGGGGCTGGTGGTGCATTCAACGGCATATTAAAAGCCAGTGGGCTGGCAGATACGCTGGCGGTGATCCTGTCGAATATGGATATGCATCCAATCTTGCTGGCCTGGCTGGTGGCTATCTGCCTGCATGCGGCGGTGGGGTCGGCCACCGTGGCGATGATGGGAGCAACGGCTATTGTTGCCCCCGTATTGCCGCATTACCCTGGCGTCAGCCCGGAGATCATCGCGTTGGCCATTGGCTCGGGTGCCATCGGTTGCACCATCGTCACCGACTCGCTGTTCTGGCTGGTGAAACAATACTGCGGCGCGACGCTCAGCGAGATGTTTAAGTATTATACCTCGGCCACCTTTATTGCTTCGCTGATTGCGCTGGGAACCACATTCCTGCTTTCTTATATCATCTAGACCAAAAGAGACTCTTTATGAATACGTTAGACATTGAAAACCTGGTAGTGAAATTTCCTTTGGTGCAACGGCTGATGGATTTGGAAGCGGTGACCTGGTTCAACCCCAATACGACCACGCTGGAGGAAGGGTTACCCTATGTCGGGTTGACGCAAAATGATGTCGCCGAAGCCGAAGCGCGCTTGCAACGCTTTGCTCCGTATCTGTGCCTGGCCTTCCCCGAAACGCAGCAAACGAACGGCATTATCGAGTCTGAGGTAGTGGCGATCCCGGCGATGCAGGGCGCGTTGGAGCAGCGTTATAAGCAGGCGATCGCGGGCAAGATGTGGTTGAAAAAGGACAGCCATTTGCCGATTTCTGGCTCCATCAAGGCCCGTGGCGGCATCTATGAAGTGCTGACTCATGCGGAAAAGCTGGCCATCGAGGCGGGCATGCTGTCTGTAGACGACGATTACAGCATCCTGTTTAGCGATAAGTTCCGCCAGTTCTTCAACCAGTACAGCATTGCCGTGGGCTCAACCGGTAACCTGGGGATGTCGATTGGCATCATGAGCGCCAAGCTGGGGTTCAGCGTCAGCGTGCATATGTCTGCCGATGCCCGCGCCTGGAAAAAGCGCAAACTGCGTGAGCACGGCGTTAACGTGGTGGAGTACGAGCAGGATTACGGCGTGGCGGTGGCTCAAGGGCGTAAGCAGGCGGAGTCTGACCCGCACTGTTTCTTTATCGATGATGAGAACTCGCAAACCCTGTTCCTCGGCTATGCGGTGGCCGGTGGTCGCCTGAAAAAGCAGTTTGCGCAGATGAACATCCCGGTTGATCAGGACCATCCGTTATTTGTCTATTTGCCCTGTGGCGTAGGCGGCGGGCCTGGCGGAGTGGCGTTTGGTCTGAAGCTGGCGTTTGGCGACCATGTGCACTGCATCTTTGCCGAGCCGACGCACTCACCTTGCATGCTGCTGGGGATCCACACCGGGTTGCACGATCACATTGCAGTGCAGGACCTGGGGATTGATAACGTCACGGCGGCGGATGGTTTGGCCGTCGGCCGGGCTTCCGGGTTTGTCGGGCGTGCCATGGAACGCTTGCTGGATGGTTTCTACACCCTGAGCGATCAGGAGATGTACGACCTGCTTGGCTTGTTTGCCGCTGAAGAGAGCATTCAGTTGGAGCCTTCTGCGTTGGCTGGCATGGCGGGGCCAGCTCGAGTCTGCGCCGACCCACATTATCTGGACCACCACCAGATTGATGCCCAACGTATCGCTAATGCGACGCATTTGGTGTGGGCAACAGGTGGTGGAATGGTGCCTGAGGAAGAGATGGCCAAGTACCTCGCAGCCGCAAAACGCTAGAGCTGACAACATAACACTCTACGGTAGGGGCGCAGTTCACATGCTGCGCCCGTTTCGTTTATATCACCCTTCATATTCCCCTAGCGGGCGATCTTAATGCCATCCAGTCCAGTGACACTTAATCACAGCACCCATGGTTGATTTTGGTCAGGGGAAGGTTGATATCGAATATTTTCAGATGAAGATTTTTGGCCCCCATCGTCTCAGCCCGTTTGACGTGGTGTTCGGCATATTTTTCGGCAAACGCTCGGTTTTCGAAAAAGTATATTCCACCCGCCTCGCCAGTATGCTCATTCTCAGTCCAGATCTTGGAGATGAAACCCGGCTCTTGATTGATGCTTTCGGCCAGCGATTGCGCATTTTTGGACAGGGTTGCACCAAGCTGGTCGGCTGGGAAACTAAAATCAATCTGTAAAATGACACTCATGTCGTGATCCTTTTCGTGACGGGTGGTTGTATAAGAAACAGGGTTATTCCGTGGTGTGCTCTGCAACAGGGGGTAACTGTGCGTTGAGACGGTTAAGCAATGTCTCGGTGTCAACGTAACCCGAAGATAGCAGCGATATCTCACCTTGACGTTCCAGCAACAGGGTGGGGAAGGAGCGAACGCCCCATTGGCGACATAACGCAAAGTCCTGGCTAACCGCCTCTCTGGCCTGTTGTGACGTAAAGGTTTGGCTGAATTCTTCAAATGGCAGGCCAACCTGGTCACAGATGTTACGATAAAACGCCACGGTTTTAGGATCCTGCCCATCTACATAGAATTTGTACTGGCTTGCTGCGAGAAACGGTAACGCTGCCGAGGAAGGTAAACCCCGCTCAACCAACAGCAGAGTAGCTGTTGCGACCGCCCGGCAGGCCGGCTCGGTATCGTAATTGAATTGCGCTGCTTCCAGCAGGCTGAAACCAAAGGGTTGGCCGGTTATTTTCTGGATGTGGCGCCACTCCTCCCTTAAGAAGGCTTTGAATGCCGAGTTCCAAGCATCGCCGCCACCAGCGCGCAAGCCACCCATGGTCATCACAAAACTCAGGCTATGTTGCTCGCAATATTCCGCCAGTTTCTTCACCACGGGTGAAATGCCCCAGCACCAGGAGCACATCGGATCGCCGACGTAGCGAATGACTACATCGCTGGGCGTAGTGGGTTGCCGTTGTGCATCAGAGGGCTCGTCAGGCAGTAGACAACTGCCGGTGGTGGGATCGCATTGCATCATGTGGAAACTCCAAGCTGGGTTGAGAGCGCGATCGTCATGATATTTGACAGCAAAAATTAATAAATAGACTATAAAAGCTAACTCTGTTCAATATTTGTGAACAAATGGACAAACTTGCAGCCATGGCCACTTTTGTCAAAGTGGTTGAAACCGGAAGTTTCACCCGTGCGGCTATCGCCATGGGGCTTCCCAAAGCGCGGATCTCCCAGCGGATTAGCGATCTTGAGCGCGTCCTGAGCGTGCGCCTGTTGCATCGAACGACCCGGGCGTTGAGCCTGACGGAGGATGGTAGCGCCTATTTTGAGCGCTGCCAGCATATTCTCGCGGAAATTGATGAGTTGGAAGGGGGGCTCAGCGGCGGGGTGACAACGCCGAGCGGCAAGATCCGTATAGAGGCCTTGGCCTCGATTGCGCGTTGGATCCTCGCACCTCAGTTGCATGACTTTCAGGCACGTTTTCCAGAGATCGTGGTGCGGCTTGCCAGCAGCGATCGCATCAGTAATTTGTTTGAGGAAGGCATTGATTGCGCGATCCGCGGCGGTAATCTGGAAGATTCGACGCTGGTGGCCAGGCACGTTTGCGATGTGCAGATGGGCCTTTATGCTTCCCCTCATTTTCTCCGCTCAACGCGAGCTATCAGGCAGCCTGAAGATCTTCAGCATCATCGATGGGTTGGGGGTTTTGGCATTCAGCGCGGTAGGCAGCTTACCTGGCATCTGCAATCGGCAAGCCAGAGCATCGCGGTAGTAGGCAACAGCAGTTTGCTGATCGAAGATCCCGATGTGGCCATGAGTGCTTGCCTTGCCGGGGCGGGCATCTGCTCCGGAGCACCCTTCGCGGTGGAAAGCTATGTGAAGAGTGGGCTCTTGCAGCCGGTGTTACCCGAGTGGCACTTTGCTCCACGACCCATTCATATTATCTACCCCACCGGCAAGCATTTGTCGGTTCGGGTGAGAAGCTTTGTGGATTGGTCATTTGAGCTGATGAAAACCCATCCGCTGTTGGCTATGACGCCTTTAGCGCTGGCAAACTCACTGAGTTGAGTCGTTTGAAGGCTGGTTAACCGGGGGGTAAAGAGGCGGATGGCGTTGCCGCACATCCACCAGATAATCGACGATCAGTGAAGCTTTTTACCATCAACAATGATGTGGTGCGGGCTACGTGCCTTCGGATGGATGAAGAAATGCCCTTCCTGAGCGCTATCCGTGTTGATTGGCACCAGAGTGATATTTTTCGCTCCAGCCGCTTTATTATGTAGTGCATAAATAATGAAGGGGATGACCAGCACCACCAGGAAGCAAACGACCAGTAAACCGGCATAGACGTCGTTAGCTTCTCCACCCGGTAGCCCCGAAGGAGGGAAGAAGGAGACGACAAAGGCGACCAGAGAGGTCAGCAACCCGATGACAGCAACCGCAATTTTAACCCCATTGCCTCCCGGTATATTAAAGGTGCGTTTGTTATTCGGCTGTTTGCGGATCAGCTGGATATAAGCCAGGAATAACAGGAAATAGCTGCAAAGATAAATCACCACCGTCAGCGCCAGCGCAATCAGGAACGACATGTTATTGCCACCCCCGGTATTGGTCAGCACAATCAGTGCCACTGAGGTGATGAGTAACTGGGAAATGACCAGCACCACCGGCACGCCGTTTTTGTTCATTTTGGCAAAACGGGCAGGCAGGATCCCTTGCTGTGCCGTCACTAACATCCCGCGGGAAGGCCCGACAATCCATGCGGCGATCTCAGCTAGCACGCCCAGGAGCAACAGCGCAGCAATGCCACGGATAGCCCATTCAAAGCCCGTCCCCAAATGATTGATCAGCACCGTGAAGGTTTGCATCACGCCCGCAGAGAGGTTGATTTGCTCATGGGGTATCACGGCGGCAATGGACAGCCCGCCGACTGAACTCAGGCAAATTGCCGCAAACATCAGCAGCAGCATGGCGAGCGGATAATCGCGGCCCGGGTTTTTCATCTCATTGACGTGAGTAGCCGATGCTTCGACCCCCATATAGCTTAGGATGAAGGCCACAAACACCACTAACGTGCTCATGCTGGTGAAGTCCGGCCAGAAGGTTTCGGCATTCATTTCAATCGCAATGGGAGCACCAGAGCGCAGATAAGTGACGGCCAGGATCACCAGAATGGCGGCTGGCAGCAGGATACCGGCAAAAAAACCAATCTTGGCGATGCGAGCGGTATTTTTGGTGCCGCCAAACTGAGTCAAGGCCAGGCCCCATAAAATAATCAGTGCGGCGACGGTCTTGACTATCGGATCGTTATTGAGCTCGGGCCAGTTAAGAATATAGGACAGAGCCCCTAGCACGAAGTACAGCATCGGGATAAAGCCGATCGCGATTTGCAAATAGCCAAACGAAATAGCGGCAAACCCCCATTTCTCACCCAGGGTTTTAGAAACCCAGGTAAATACGCCGCCCTCCTGCCAACCCTCAACCGTTGCCATTTCAGCGGCACACAATCCTACCGGAATGAACCACAGCAAGCCGCCAAGGATCAGGAAGAAGGTCAGTGAAAAACCAGAGGTCGCAAACGTTGGGTATTCGTAAACCGCCATCACCATTGATGCCGTTATGGCAAAAAAGCCCAACAGCGTGAGTTGTTTTGGCGCAGCGATGATTTGAGAGGTAGCCATGGCAATTCTCCTGGGACAAGCGAAGATGCTTGCCAGTTGATTTCTTATGGTTAACAGGAGTGGCGAAGAGCATGCCACTCCATTAACAGACCAACTGCGGATCAGCCGTGGTTAAAACCGGCCGCTTCATCTTCCGAAAGTGGATTAACGACCGGATGATTTTCGAAATGCTCAAGCGCTCGTTTCAGATCGTCAAGCAACAGACTACCCAGGTCAAAACTCACCCCGTGGCGTACAAGAATACGCTGGATAACCAGATCTTCCCGATTAGCTGGCATGGAGTATGCCGGGACCTGCCAACCGCGTGAACGTAATTTATCGGCGAGGTCATACAGCGTGTAGCCACCGATGTTGGCGCCTTCTTTCAGTTTCCATGCCAGCGCCGGGATGCCTTTGGCGCTGTCGCCATCAAACAGGATTTCAAACGGGCCGAGCTTACCGATCTCGTCAGCAAGATACTGGGCCGTGGCATAGCAGGCATTATGCACTTTGGCGTAGCCTTCGCGGCCAAGGCGTAAGAAGTTGTAGTATTGAGCGATGATCTGTCCACCAGGGCGCGAGAAGTTGAGCGCAAAGGTAGGCATATTGCCGCCAAGATAGTTGACGTTGAAAATAAGCTCTTCGGGCAAGTCTGTCGCTTCACGCCACACCACCCAGCCCGCTCCCAGAGGGGCTAACCCAAATTTATGGCCTGAAGTATTGATGGATTTTACGCGTGGCAGGCGGAAATCCCATTCCAGATCGGGGGCACAGAATGGGGCGAGAAAGCCGCCGCTGGCACCGTCGACATGAATAGGAATATCCAGTCCGGTGTCTTTTTGCAGCTTATCGAGTGCGTCGCTGACCGCTTTTACCGGCTCGTACTGGCAGGTAAAGGTCACTCCGAGGGTGGGTACCACACCTATGGTATTTTCATCGACTCGTTTCAGTACCTCTTCCGGGCTCATGATCAGACGATCGCCCTCCAGTGGAATTTCTCGCAATTCCACGTCGAAATAACGCGCGAATTTGTGCCAGCAAATTTGTACCGGCCCGCAGATCATATTGGGCTTATCGGTGGTTAGGCCCTGTGCGACACGCTTTTTGCGCCATTGCCATTTTAACGCCAACCCCCCCAACATAGCGGCCTCTGACGAGCCAATGGTGGAGCAGCCCAGCGTGGTGTCCGGCGACGGTGATTTCCACAGGTCGGCCAACATGCGCACGCAGCGGGCTTCAATTTCGGCCGTTTGTGGATACTCGTCTTTATCAATCATATTTTTGTCGATAGACAGATCCATCAGGTCACGAATTTCTTCGTCAACCCAGGTTTGGCAGAATGTCGCCAGGTTTTGCCGTGAGTTACCGTCCAACATTAATTCATCGCGAATGGCACTGAATACATGGCGAGGATTTCGCTCTGAGTCTGGAAATCCAGATTTTGGTAGCGAAATGGCCAAATCTATCGAGGAGTAAACATCATCATTAACATTGCTGTTATTTTCCTGGTTGTTTGTACTCATAAAAACCCTCTTGATTTTTATATTCCAATATACTCGGCAGGATCACGTAAAACCGCCCCCTGTGCTCTACTAACGCCACTACGTCTTGGCGTTAATTCTAGAACATTTTCTGAAAAAGGCAGGAAATCATTTTAAATATAATGTTTTTCTTTTAAAATCAGTAATAAAGAGGGTTGTGTTGTTGGTCGTTTTCTCAATATCCCCCAAAAAAGTGAGGGGCGATTCATTGGGGTGTTCTCACTCGGATTTTTATGCCAGTAATTTAAATGTTGTTACGTCATGGTTGTGATAACGTTAAATTAATTAATGAGACTTTACTCTCAATTGACAAGGTAATTCTGATTTTATCCACTGCAAAATAATGTTTTATTAATGAAGATATAAAATTATTGAAAAATAAAGCGTTGTGAGGATTACGTTCTACAATTACTCTAAACAAAACCTGCAGTTACCCGCGAAGTCGGTTTAATTTGATAAGGAGTGATGTGTTATGCAGCAAAGCGCCATGGACTTGCCTGCCCACGAACATTCTGAGGCATGCCTATGCCACAGCCCGGCATTTTTACGCATTAATACGGTGCTAACCCGCCAGGCGGCGAAAGCGCCGCCGATAACGACAGCCACGGTCGCAGCAGCAATACCCGCAGGACAATCCACACATTCCAATGCAACCGCCAGCGCTACGCAGCTGAAAGCGTTTATCAACGTACGGATTTTTGACGGGGTTTCTGACCAACTGCGCGAGGGCATGCAGGTTATCGTTGAAGACAACAAAATCAAATCGATTGAACCTGCTGATACGCCTCCGCCAGCGGAAGCAACGATTATAGACGGCAACGGTGGCGTACTGATGCCCGGCCTGATTGATGCGCACTGGCATGCCATCATGGCTCGTCCTTCCATGATGACGGCGATGACGGCCGATTTTAACTATATCCAGGCGCTGGCGATTGCCGAAGCACAGGCAACGCTGCTGCGTGGTTTCACCACGGTACGCGATATGGGCGGGCCGGTGTTTGGTTTGAAGCGTGCGATTGATGAGCAGATTACGGTTGGCCCACGCATTTACCCGTCCGGGGCGTTCATTTCCCAGACCGGCGGCCACGGTGATTTTCGCATGCTGAGCGAAGTCCCACGCGCACCCGCGGACTCCTTAAGCTATATCGAGCGGGTGGGGATAACTGCCATTGCCGATGGTGCCGACCAGGTGCTGTTGCGCGCCAGGGAACAGCTGATGAGGGGGGCATCCCAGATCAAATTTATGGCCGGTGGCGGTGTAGCCTCACTCTATGACGGCATCGACGTAACGGAGGGGTCCGTGCCCGAAATCCAGGCGGCGGTGACCGCCGCGGAAAATTGGGGTACCTACGTGACCGTTCACGCCTATACGGCCCGCGCTGTCACCATGGCAATCAAAGGCGGCGTGAAATGCATCGAACACGGCCAGTTGGTGGATGAACAAACCGTGGAGCTCATGGCGCAACAGAATCTGTGGTGGTGTCTGCAACCTTTCCTGGACGATGAAGATGCCGTACCGATGGCGAACCCGGCTTCACGCGCCAAGCAACTGGTGATGTCCGCTGGAACCGATAACGCCTACCAACTGGCGAAAAAGCACCACATCAAGACCGCCTGGGGTACCGACACACTGTTCGACGCTAGGCTTGCCACACGTCAAGGCGCCCAGCTTGCCAAGCTGATCCGCTGGTATACGCCTCTCGAAATTCTTAAAATGGCTACCAGCGTCAATGCCGAACTTTGCGCGCTCTCCGGCCCGCGTAACCCTTATCCCGAGAAGCTCGGGGTGATACAAGCAGGCGCCCTGGCCGATATGATCATTGTCGACGGCGATCCGCTAACGGATATTCAACTGCTGGCCCAGCCTGAGGAAGCATTTCAGATGATCATGAAAAATGGGCAAATTTATAAAAATACGCTGGTAAACAGCGCGGTTTAATACAGCGCCGCAATGCGGTTTTGGGAGATAAAATGGCAAGCGCACACTCTTTTCGTCAGCGCCGGGGGCCTGTGTTTTTTCGTTCAGGCCATACGCGTTATGGAGCGTTGGCCTTATTGCTGGTCAGTACCTTTGGCCTTATCGGGTGTCGTGACTTTGGTGCGCCAGCATTTTCCGTGCTCGGCTCTTATTTCCCTGCCTGGCTAGCCTGTGCAGGGATTGGCCTCGTGGTGGCGATAGGGGCGCGCGTTCTGCTGATTTTTGCAGGAATTGACGAAGTTCTGCCGTGGCGACTCTTCGTCTATACCTGCCTGGCGCTCGCCGTAGCCTTTATGTCATCGCTTTTATTCTAAGTGTGCTAAAAATGAACACGTTAAAACAACCGGGCAATAAACGTCGGATAGCGATCGTCATCGGGGTGGTTATCGTTATTGCTGCCGCTATTTCAGGGTGGCTGACGCTGCGTCAAAACACGTTAAATCCCACGTCGCAGGATACGGTCATCGGTGCTAGCGTGGTGAACGTCAGCAGCTCCGTACCTGGGCGTATTCAGTCCATTAATGTGACAGAAAATGGCAGGGTCCAACGAGGTGAGGTGATGTTCACCCTCGATCCCACGATTTATCGTTTGCGGGTCGAACAGGCACGGGCGGAACTGCAGATGGCGCAAGCTGCCTGGGATACTCAGCACCGCACGATGATCGCAGAACAATCTAATGCGGCTATTACCGATGAACAGGTAAACCGGGCGCGAGCCAACCTCAAGCTTGCCAGCCAGACTCTGGCGCGCATTCAGCCACTGCTGGGCAAGGGGTATGTCACCGCCCAGCAGGTGGACGATGCCCAGACAGCCAAACACGATGCGGAAATCAGCCTGAAACAGGCGCTGAAACAAACCGTCGCTTCGCAGGCATTAATCAGCAGCGCTGCGGAGTCTGAGGCCCTGCTCAGCGCACGCCGCGCCGCATTGGCCATTGCCGAACAAGAGCTGGAAAATACCCAGATACGAGCGCCGCACAATGGCCTGGTAGTGGGGCTGAATGTTTCGGCGGGGGAATTTGTGATGCCGGATCAGGCGGTATTTACGCTGATTAATAGCGACCACTGGCACGCCTCGGCATACTTTCGCGAAACAGAGCTGGCGCACATTAAACCGGGGAATTGCGCCACGGTATATGTTATGGCCGATCGTCAGCGTGCGATTCAGGGCAAAGTGGAGGGGATTGGCTGGGGGATCAGCTCCGAGGAGCAGTTTAACATTCCACGAAATCTGCCCTATGTCCCAAAATCGCTGAACTGGGTGCGGGTCGAACAGCGTTTCCCGGTGCGGATCACCCTTAAAGATCCGCCGGCGGAGTTGATGCGAATTGGTGCCAGCGCGGTAGCAATAGTACGAGACGACCATGGTTGCTGACAGCCCCTGGGGCAGAATGTTGCGCCAGGTGAAGCGCGATTTGGCCTATTTCCCTGGCCGATTGGCGATGGCCTGGCGGGTCGGTGCGCTTTGTGCGCTGATGACGCTGGTGGCCATGCTGTACGGTATCCCCGAATCAGCGATTAGCTGCTACCTGATTTTGTTCGTGATGAAACCAGACGCCGCCGAAAGTATGGCGATGGCCATTGCGGTGACCCTACTCGTTTCCATAGTGGTGGGGCTGATCTTGCTGATCCTGCCTTATACACTGGAATCTGCGCCTTTACGCATGGCGGTGCTGGTCCTTAGCTCGTTTGCTTTTCTCTGGCTAGGCTCGGCGAGCAAGCTCGGGCCGGTGGGCAGCATTATTGCGCTGGTGATCGCTTTCATCATGTCGCTGCTTGGCGATGCGCCGAATGGAGAGTTAGCGGTACGCGCGGTGCTGTATGCCTGGCTGATGGCCGCATCACCGATGCTGCTATTGGTAGCCTTTAATCTTTTCATCGGGCGGCCACCCTGGAAACTGCTACGCGCAAGTCTGGCAGAGCGCTTAGCGGTTGCCAGTGAGGCATTACGCCACCCGGATGCCCCCAGCCTGCATAAAGTAGAGGAGCTGCTGCGGGAAGGGCAGAGCGAACATCAACAGCGGGCTATGCTGGTGCGCATTTTCCATCTGCGGCCCGCCGCAGAGGCTGCCTGGTTAACCGCCGCCGTCAACAGCAGCTATCGGTTACTGCTGGCCATTTCAGCCCTCAATAAAACCGTACCGGCGTTAACTCGCCCTGAACTGGCCGACTGGTGCAGTTCTGCAGCCGAGGCTATTACCGCAGGCCGGGTGATTGAACCCCCAGCGTTTAATCAGAGTGGGAAAAATGACGAAGTCACCCACGCGCTGGTGCAACTTGCAACGCCAGATAACGCGGTAGACACCAGTGCGCCCAAAGCCTCATTTTTAGCCGCAGACGCCTTTACCAATCCCGTCCATCAGCAATTTGCCTTGAAGACCACGGCGGCCAGCGTGATCTGTTATCTCGTCTATACCGCACTGGACTGGCAAGATATTCATACCGCCATGATCACCTGTTATGTCGCTGCGCTCGGCACGGCGGGGGAGACGGTACACAAGTTGACGTTACGCATTGTTGGCTGCCTGATAGGCGCATTGATGGGCGTGCTTTCGCTGATTTTTATCGTTCCGTCGCTGAGCGATATCGGCCAGTTAATGGCGCTGGTGTTCGGCGCGTTGCTGCTCAGTGCTTGGGTATCAAGCGGCAATGAGCGGATTGCCTATGCGGGCATACAAATCGGACTGGCATTCTTACTGACCGTGTTACATGGCTTTAGTCCGAGTACGGATTTGGGCGTCGCGCTCGACAGAGTACTCGGGATCCTGCTGGGGAATCTGGTGGTGTATTTGATATTCACTTACGTGTGGCCCGTCGCCATTGCTGATTTTGTCCGCACTCGCATCCGCAGCCTGGTCACGGGGTTAAGCAATCTGGCCGCATTGGCGCCAACAGAACGCCCGGCCGCGATAAGACAGGCGGCAGAGGTTGAAGAAGAACTGACTACGGCACGGGAGGCGCTAAGGCTGGTTCCTTTTGAGCCAAGATCGCTACGCCCCTCTCCCGAAGAATACCGGCGTCTGCAAGCGATCCTTGGCGAAATGGAAAACCTCTGTCCGGCGCTGTTTTTGCCCTTTGATAAGTCCTCCTCCGAGGTGGAACGGCTTAGCCGGCTTTCCTCGAGCGGTGGAGTGATTAATCCCTCAGTACCAACAGGCAGCAACAACGGTTTGCCACCCGCCGTTGAACTTGAGATCCAACAAAGCATCAGGCGACTTGAGGAACTTCTTGGATGAAGCCGCGCACTCAGACTTTCAAAATACGAACTTTCAGCACGGCAGTGGGATTATGTCTGTTAGCAGGCTGTGCCACGGACCAACTGGCGTTGGCTCCGGCTAGCCCTTCCTCTCCCTGGACACCTGACGGCATCAGCAGTCATGAATTTGCTGTTCCGGCCAACCCGGCGGTAGCGGAACTTCCTGCACCGCCTGCGATCAACCAGCAGCAGATCTATCAGTTACCTGAGCTGATAGACATCGCCCAGATGCAAAACCCGGATACCCGCATCGCCTGGCAACAGGCGCGGCAGGCAGCGCTGGGCGTAGGCATGGCTGAAGCGACATTTTTGCCGATGATTTCAGCCAGCGTGATTGGCGGCTACCAAAGAACGCGAACGCCGTTGCCCTATGACATTGGCGACCAACACGATCTGGACACCTCCGGCAGCGCGGTAGTGCCGGCACTGGCGTTGCAGTGGTTAATCTTTGATTTTGGCCAACGTAGCGCTTTGCAACAGGCGGCCAAGCACACCTCCTATGCCGCCAACGTCGCCTTTAACGGCATGCATCAAAAGATTATTTATGAGGTTACGCGCAGCTATTACCAATACGGTGCGGCCCAGTCACGCCGAAAAATAGCGCAGGAGACGCTGCGCAATAGCCAGAAAATCCTCGATGCTGCCTTGGCGCGTAACAAAAATGGCGTTGCGACAACGGTGGAAGTTGCACAGGCACGCCAGCAGGTCGCGCAATCTGAATTGAATCGCGTTGTTGCGCAGGGAACGGAACGTGACGCATGGCAGGCTTTGCTGGCATCCATGGGCATTTCTGCCTCATCACAAATCAAAGTGGGCTATGCCGAGGATAAACCTTTGCCGCAGACGGCCAGTGCGCCAACCCAGCAGATGATTAAGCTGGCGCTCTCTCAGCGGCCAGACGTATTGGCAACTTATGCTGCTGCTCAGGCCGCTACCGCCGGTATCAAGGCGGCAGAGGCGGATTTTCTGCCTAAGGTTTATCTTGCCAGCGCGGTCGCGGGTGGCGATGGGCGTTTTGACATTCAGGGATTGCCGTCCATTGGCCAGCAAACGTCCTCCTCTAGCATTCTGTTGGGCGTTACCGTACCGCTTTACGATGGTGGAATACGAGCTGCCCGCGTGAAAGAGGCAGAATCACGTGCCGCCGTGGCAAACGAGACTTTCCAAAAGACGCAGGAGGCTGCGGTTCGTGAGATTATCGTGGCGGCCGATACGTTACAATCCGCGCTAGAAGCCAACCAGGCGGCATTGAACCTGGTAAAAACCGCGTTTATTACCTACGACGCCGCGCTGGAGTCTTATCGCAACGGCGTGGGGACCATCACCGTAGCCAACGAGGCTGCCAATGGTCTGCTCTATGCCCAACAGATGAGTACCGATGCCCACGCTGCGGCACTGATCTCGGCGGCTAATTTAGCCTTTGTGATGGGCAAAATGACCCACGTGGACCCAGAGTAATTCAGGAGAGGGAAACCGACTGCTATCGAAAATAGGGGGGTATCACAACATCCTGTCTCCAGTGGAAAAGCCAGAGGCCCGCTTGGTTTCCTAAGCGGGCCTCTGGCATCTATCCCTATAGCAGGCTAGAGGTAGGGCGAGTCAGTGATTAAGCCAAATCTGAATCGAACAGTGTAATGTGCCAAGCTTGCTATCCAGTTGTTTAAGCTGCTGTTTGATCCACTCCTCATTCACCGGAGGCTCACAGTATTTCTCCAACTGGCTACAGAACTCATCGATCTCTTCGGCAAAAATGATCTGTGCTCCCCCGGCCATTTTATGCAGGCATCCCGCCAGTGCATGCCAATCTTTCGTTGCGCTGTGTCGCCAGGCTTCTGCCAGGTCAGCCTCATTCTCTTCGCAGGTACGTAACAGTAAACGCGAAAGCATTTCTTCATCCTGATGCAGCAGATCTGTCAGTTCTTGCAAATGGATTAAATCGCGCAAATTGGGGACAACTTCAGTTTTTGCCACATTGCGCAGCGCTGTTTCCAGCTGCGAAAGCCGTAACGGTTTAAAAAGACAATCGTTCATACCCGCAGCGATACCTCTTTCCCTCACGTCCGACTGGGCATTGGCCGTTAGTCCAAAGATGGCAACATGACTTCCCGTTGCGCGGATCTGGCGGGCCAGCATAAAACCATCCATCCCCGGCATCGAGCAGTCCGTGATGATGAGATCGGGCGTTTCATCTCTCCATTTATCGAAACCTTCCTGGCCACTTTTCGCTTCCGTAACCTGATGGCCCAACTGGGTCAACTGGCGATTGAGCACCATACGGTTGGCGGGATGATCGTCGACAATCAGCGCCCTGAGTGGTTGATCGCGTAATTCGCGCAGCATAGGGGCCGACCCCACCGGATTCTGCGTCTGCCGTGCCGTAACGGGCAGCTCAATCAGGATTAGCGTCCCACGTCCTGGCGTACTGCGCATCTGCATGCTGCCGTGCATTTTTTCCAGCAACTGGCTGCTGATCACCAGACCCAGGCCAGTGCCGGTTTGCTTGCGGCCTTCGGCGAGCTGAGAAAACGGCTTAAACAACCGCTTCTGATCGGCAATGCTGATCCCTACCCCGGTATCTTCGATTTCGATGTGCAAGACCAGGCCATCTTGGGCAGTGCGTTGGCTTTGCAACCGCACACCAATTCTTCCCTGTTCAGTAAATTTCACCGCATTGCTTAGATAATTGGCAATGGTCTGTCGCAGGCGACCGCCATCAACAAATATTTCCAGCTCGGTTTCTGTCCGGCTATCGAAATTCAGTTCCAGGCCTTTTTGCCGGGCGACTTCCTCAAACACCCGGATAACCGGCGTGATGACCGTGTTCAGCCGAACCCATTCCGGTACAAGTTCAAGCTGTCCACTTTCGATTTTTGCCATATCCAACACGTCACCAATCAGCCCCATCAGGGTCTGGGCCGATTCGAAAGCGACTTCAATGGCTTCATTGGCGGGCTGTTTACGGACCTCCAGCTCCAGCAACCCCAGGATGGCGCTGATGGGGGTGCGAATTTCATGACTCATGGTGGCGAGAAATGAGCTTTTCGCCTGGCTAACCTGTTCGGCGTGTTCTTTCTCCACCGACAAGGCCAACAGCAGGCGTTTATATTCGGTGATGTCCTGCCACCCGCAAATCAGCCCGACAACGTCACTTTGCATGTCGACATACTGAGTCGCCCAGTGAGCAATCACCCGCTCTTCGGCACCATTACTGATCGTAAACTCCTGCGTCTCACCGGCGACCGCCGCAGTGTGAGGTTGAATCAACGCCTGGCTCAGAACCTCTCTAAGAGCAGACAAAGGGTGGCGCAAATCAAACAGCGAATAACGCAATGCTCCAGTAGGCAACTGGCTGAAATATTGCTGGAATGCTTCATTGTGGGTGAGGACGGACAGCTCGCGGTTCAGGACATAAATTGGGGTAGGGGACCCATTAAGCAGCGTATCGCGAAACGTCAACTGGGCCTGTAACTCTTCCTGCACCAGTTTGCGACGGCGGGTTTCTTTGTCACGAGCGTATACCCAGATCAGAACGAGCAGGATCAACCCACCGGTGATGGACAACACCCAGTAAAACTGTTTGTCGTACAGTTCCCAGGTATTGATTGGAATATCCGGTGCCCCTTGCCAGCGGTGAATAATCAGTGATATCTCTTGCGGTAAAATATCCGCTAGCGCTTTATTGAGGATGTCTAACAGTTCCGGTTCATCCCGGCGCACGGCAAAGCCAATCAGCGTGGGATTTTCACCTAATCGGTCAACAATCCTAAGTTTCCCACGAAAATACCGGTCGATCATAAAGTTGGCCCCCAACTGGTTGCTCACTCCTCCATCGACTTTACCTGAGTCCACTAATTGCAGTACCAGGCTTTCGTTATCGGTATAGACCCATTGGATACCCGGCCATTCCTTGGAGAGCTGTTCTGCAATCGCATTGCCTCGCACTGCCGCCAGCTTCAGGTTGTTATTGATTGTCACTGGTGCAGTATCGGTATTTTTTACCACTAACACCGCAGGTGTCTGATGCCAGGGGCGGGTAAACGTGGCCAGCTTTTCCCGCTCTGGGCTAATGCTGGCGGCAGCAATGATATCCCCTTTGTTAGTGTCCAGATCGGAAAACATCTCTTCGACCGAATCCGCAGTGATGATCTGGAAGTCAAGGCCGGTGCGCAGATGAATAAGACGTAAAATATCCGCTCCGACACCGTGCAGTTCACCATTTTTGTCTACCAGGGTAAAAGGGGCAAAAAATGGGTTAACCACGATCCTGATCGTCGGATTATTTTCGAGCCAGCGTTGTTCTTTTTCTGTCAGCCCAAGGGGGCTCTCAAAGCGCCAGATGTCCTGGCGCTGCACCCACTGGCGGGAAATAACACGATGTTCGGCATCAGGGATCGTTTGTAATACAGCATCAATGGATTGCTGTAGCACTTGATCGTCGTGGCGTAAGAGAAACCGTGCTCCTGGAGCTATATCTGGATAAACATCAGTAATGGTGAGTTCGTTACTGTAGTTACGCTCAATCAAAAAGCTCGCTGTCGTCAGGTTACCCAGAAAATAGTCGCATTTGTGCAGCGAGACGCATGTCAGTGCACTCTGGCTGGAGGGAAAACGGACGATAATCGCATTGGGGAAACGCTGGATAACCTGCTGGTCGCTAAGGTAGCCTTGAGCTATGGCCAGCGTTATCTGCTTATCCTTGGCGTGGGCATGGGATGATACGCTTTCGCGGGAGACAAGGGCGGGTCGGTTAGCGTTTGCGTATAGTTGTCGCCATCAAGCAGCGTACTGCCGCCATCATCCATCACCGTATCAATCTCGTTTTTCATCATTGCCTGCAAGGCATCGGCGCGCGACGCATAGCGTATAACCTGGGGCCTTAACCCCAGGTTGCGGGCAACCATGCGGATATAGTCGGCATAAATACCCTCATAAATGCCGGACTCTGGCTCCATGTCAAAGGGGGGATTCTCCGGAGCCCAGGTTCCTACGCGTAGGTCTCGCTTTAATCCCAGCCATCGCCATTGCTGGTCGGTGAGTGATATATGAAGTTGTGCAGGTTGCTCACGGCTAAAAATTTGCAGTGCTTGTACAGGGGGCTGGCCGGCATAGCTCGTTGCCATCAGGCCACTGCACAACAAGAGAACTAACATACGGATCATTGGGTCATTCCAGATTGTTACGCCGCGCAAAGTCAAACAGATCCAGTTGCGTTTTACAGCCTAGTTTGTCCATTAACCGACTTTTATAGGTGCTGACAGTTTTGCTACTGATCTTCATCCGGGCGGCAATCTTGATATTTTCAAGCCCTTTGGTCATGTGCTGAAATACCTGGAATTCTTGTGGGGATAATGTCCCTAGCCGTTCCTGGTCATCCATTGATTGCTGAGCATGCTGCGATTCAAAACGCTTTAGTGGAAAATAGCTGTACCCATTCTGTGCGGCTTTAATGGCGGTGACTAACTCTGGTAAATTATTTTTTTTGCTGATAAATCCGTCCGCACCGCTCAGGGCGCTGCGGGGAGAGTAAAACTCTGGGTTTTTGCCAGATATAACGATAATGATGCCAGGGAAGCTTTTTTCACGTAATGCCCTGACGACCTCAATCCCGTTCAGCGTAAGGATATCGACATCAACGACCACGATATCGGGATAATGAAGGTCAACCAGGGCAAGCGCTTCGATACCATCCCCGGTTTCGGCGACAACGCAATGCCCTTCTTTCTCAACCAAAAACTGGATGGCCATGCGAACAATAGGGTGATCATCTACAATGATAACTTTGCTCATAGGTATACCTGGTAAATATTACTGTTGGCCTAATCTTAGCTCTTTTTTTGTTGTTGGGCACTAAGATTTTTAATGATTAAAATATTCTGTAGGCGTAATCCTACGAGCGTATGGTATCTATTCTTATTTCAATATTATATTTTTTTTGATATGGCCGGGTGATGCAAGCTGTTAAATAATTACGTTAAGATGCTTTATTAATGCTTTGCTGTAAGATGATCGAATAACATGCTGTATTTTGCATAAAAATGCTAAGCATAGAAATGGATCACCGTTGATGTCGATGCTTAGCATGGATGTGTAGTTCTATATCTACAACTTATTGATGGTTATTTTGCTGGCAGCCTGTACAGCGTATCTTCAAATGTAGGCAAAGACCCACATACGGATGAGAACTTTTCTTATCCATCCAGTACGGTATCTCATATACTATGCAACTATAGAACGCTGACAATTTTGTGGGGACAGACTTATTATCAGATTATTGCTATTTGCCGCCGCGGCCATCTCGTTTAACTCGGTTGCTTCTTCCGAACACGCCTGGGATGAGGCTGATAAGGCGATGCGTGTCGCTTGCCTAAAAGCCAGTGGGCTAAAGGATGCCCAGGTCGTTGGCGGTATTATTCATTATGACGACAATGTCGGTTACTCTGCGCTTATGCTCGCTGGCCGCTACCCGCAGGCGTTTATGAAGAATAAGCCGGGCAAAGAGTTGTGCCTGTATCAGAGAACGAGCAAAAAAGCGGTGGTACAGGAAGGTTTTGTTGAATAAATCGCCTATTGCCTGAGGGCGAAGCTGACAAGCTGCTGTTTACGTCAATTCGATTTTTCAACAAAGCTATGCTTCAGACGCAGACGTGTAGCGGTGTTGAGTCCACTATCATCGTTAAATATGAATTCCTATCATCGCTATGTAGTCCATAACCTACAGTTAATTGATGAACATTCTTATGTTAACTATGCTCACTTTCCTTATCATTAGGGACGGAGACGGGAAACACTGTACCTATGTAGGCTAAATGTCTTATCTAACCTGCGGGTTGGTTGTACTTATCTGAAGACTAACTCATTCACCAGAGAGAATTGATATGATATATATTTGTTCCGATAATATTTATCTGCAAAAAGGAGTGGAGGAACTCCTCTATCCACTGGGTATTAAACCGACGTCGCTTGATATGTATAATAGGCAGACATTGAACATTTCTAGAGTCAGAAACATCCTGTTAATAGACACAACCTCACCCAGCAGCGAATTGCTCAACACTGTTTATGATAATCTGGATGTGATTTTTTTACATAACACTCCGCATGATAACGTTTTTTTGTATCCTTTTAGTGCTTACTTCTACACCTTACATATCGGAATGTCATTAGAGAGGTTTCGTATGGTAATAGTAAACATCCTGAGTGGTAAGCCACGAGAGGTCATGGCTAAAAATAAGGACAGAAAGTTGACGGCCAGGGAGGAATATGTGTTCCGCGAGTCGCTGAAAGGCATTTCAGCACAGGAATTATCTGCGACATGCGGCATTGATGCCAAGTCAGTATATACCCATAGAAAAAACGCCTGCCGAAAATTAGGCGTTAGCAAGATCACGGATGTGCTGCCTTTTCAGCACTTTGTGGGTGAAGCAAAGACAAAGTAAATGCCTCCCACATTACGGTTTGCAGAATTCCGAGCTGTTGTTGCCAAAACCGCTTTCGAGCAATGCCTTCTGGCATGCTCACAACATGGACAGCAACAGGAGTCATCCTTGCGACGTTGGTAGTATTAAAAGAAGAAGCGCATTACCTTGAGCCTATCCGTCAGTTTACCCCCTGAAATAGCCCCTCTCTTAGCCATCGAACCTACCTTTGCCTGACGGGCATCAAAATCATGCTGCTGGCATAATCCCACCACCGGCGAGAGCCAGGCCGCTCCTTTGGACCTCTGCTGCGATCTGCCTTTTCTACTATTAACGTTCTACTGCGTCTACGCCTGGTGATTGCCCTTGATAACCCACAGTTTTTACAGGCTTATTTAGGCCGCCAAGCTATCGATTGTAGTCCTTGCCCTACGGCTTGTAGGTAAGTTGTCTTATATTACCTACAGGCTGGCTATATTATTCTATTTTCCATGGAGCGCATCTCCTGACGCTTATTGTGGTTTTGCTCTGCGATTCATCCTTGGGGTCGCAGAGATTTTTTTCTCTGAGTAATGCTGTAGGTATGGGCACGGGTTACTGAACCTTTTCTTATTGTTTCTTGTTATAAGAGGTAATAAGAAAACTCACCTTGTAAAACGAATTAATTCGCTAGGTGAGTTTTGTCAAACACTGCGCCACTCGACGCCGTATATATATATGCATTGTTTTATTGGTATATGCAACGGGCTAGGTGGTGGTGGGAGCGGTGATTAATGTTTTTATTTTCAATCAACATTGAAATGGAAAAAGTAAATGAACCTCAATAAAATTATGCTGACTGCTGTTCTGAGCTTGGGTGTTTTGGCGCAAGCAAATGCTGCTTCTACTGGTACCTTGAATATCAGTGGGTCTATTACCGGATCTGCCTGTTCTATCGAAGGCGCAGCTGGCGATATTCCCGTTAATCTGGGGCCAGTGCCTAAAACAGCCTTCACCGCGACCGGTGCACCTGTCGCTACCGCTGGTTTCCCACTGAAACTGACTGGTTGCTCTCCAGACAGTGATGTGAGCGTCCGTTTCAACGGTACCCCGGATTCAGCCAACACCAACTTCCTGCAACTGACTCAAGAAGCAGACGTAGCGCAAAATGTAGCGGTAGGTTTGTACGAAAAAGATGGCAAAACGCCAATCGCCATCAACCAGACTTCTGCCGTGCAGAAAACTGATGCCACCGGTGCTGCAGATTTGTACTACCAGGTAGGCTACGTGGCAACCGGCACCGTGGCTAGCGTTACAACCGGCCCTGCTAATGCGGTTGCCGAGTTCACTGTCCTGAACCCGTAATATTTGCTTAGGCAAATACCTGGCTGCAGTTTTTATCTTCTACGCGAATAAGGATGTTCGCGTTTATTTTTTGACAAGCTATCAGCTTGTCCGTTTTAAACAGAGAGGAAAGTCATGAGGTGGATAACGTCAGCCTTATTAGTCGGGCTATTTACCATTTCGGCAGTACAGTCTGCGCAAGCAGGGATCATTGTCGGTGGCTCTCGGGTTATCTATGAAGCCAAGAGTAAGGAAGTTTCGCTGCAAGTTAAAAACCCAGAGAAACAGGGAGCTTATTTGGTTCAAACCTGGGTTGATAATGAGAAAGAGCAGAACACCAGCAAGACGCCATTTATTATCACCCCTCCGTTGTTCCGTTTGGATGCAGGACAGGAAAATCTACTGCGTATCGTGTTTACCGGTAATGGATTGCCTACGGATCGAGAAACTGCCTATTGGCTGAATATCAAATCTATTCCGTCAGTTGAGAAAACGGACAAGAACAGACTGCTTATTTCCGTGAATACGCGGATCAAGATGTTTTACCGTCCAACAGGATTGGATACACAAAGTGCAGGGCAGGCTTATAAACAGCTAACGTTCAGGCAACAAGGGAACATGTTGCATATGACCAACCCCACCCCTTATTACGTGTCATTTTCCGAGTTGACGGTGGGGGGGAAACGGATCGAGCAAGCTGGCATGGTGCCGGCAAAAGGTGAGGCAAGCCTGAAATTACCTGATGGAACAGCAGGGCAAATCACCTGGAAGGCCATAAACGATTACGGCGGTGTAACGGAAAAAGCCGTGCAGTAATTTTCATTATTTTGGGTAGGCAATACGCAGCCCTTATTTTACGTATGACCAGGTAATTATGTATACATCATCACGCGTTTTATCCTTCTTGCCTCATCGCTTCAAACGCTCTCCGGTGAGTTATGCCGTACTGGGTGGGACGCTGTGGGGAAGTTTGCTGGCGGCTCCAGCTTATGGCGAGGAGTATTTTGACCCTAATGCTATCCAGCTGCGGGACGGGCAACAGTCAATCGATTTGGTGGCATTCTCAACGGGAGCACAGATACCAGGGACTTACCGTGTTGATATTTTAATTAATGGCGAGCCGTATGAAACCCGTGATGTGTCATTTTTTTTGGGGGCCGATGGCAAAACGCTGGTACCTCGTCTTACCGCTTTAGACTTTAAAAATATGGGCGTCAGGGTTGATGCTTTTCCGGCACTGGCGCAGATGGCTGATACCGATGAGGTAAAGGACATAGGGGCACTGATACCTGCCGCTTCGACACGGCTGGACTTTAGGCAGTTGCGGTTGAATATCAGTATTCCGCAGGCATCGTTGAACTCGCGTGCACGAGATGCCGTTGATCCTGCTTCCTGGGATGAAGGCATGCCCGCACTCTTGTTAAGTTACTCGGCAAGCGGCAGTAACAGCACTTACAACGGACAGTCAACACAAAATAATTATTTGCGACTGGACAGTGGTGCGAATCTGGGGGCCTGGCGGTTACGTAACAACTCCACTTATACCGGTGGAGATAGGGGGACCGGTTGGGAGAATATCAATACCTATCTTCAGCGCAATATACGCTCTTTGAATGGGCAGTTGGTCATTGGTGAAGGCTCTTCTGCTGGCATGGTGTTCGACAACGTACAGTTTCGCGGCGTGCAGCTTTATTCGGATGATAACATGCTGCCGGATAGCCTTAGAGGCTTTGCCCCAGTGGTCCGGGGCATTGCCAGAAGCAATGCGCAGGTCACCATTCGTCAGAACGGTTTTGTGATTTATCAAAGCTACGTGCCGCCTGGTCCTTTTGCTATCACGGACCTCTATCCCTCTGCCAGTAGCGGGAATCTGGATGTCACGGTGAAGGAGGCTGATGGATCGGAATCTACCTTTGTTCAGCCGTTCTCGGCCGTACCTATCATGCAGCGTGAGGGAGCCTTGAAGTACGCGGTGACGGGAGGGAAATATCGCACCAACTCGGATAGATCCGCATCGCCGAATTTCCTGCAGTCCAGCCTGATTTACGGTGTGAGCAATACCCTGACGGTGTATGGCGGCACGCAATTGGCCAATAATTACACGTCACTCCTGCTGGGGACGGGGTATGGCCTGGGTGAATGGGGATCGCTGTCGCTGGATGTGACACAGGCGAGAAGTACCTTGCAGGACGAAAGCACCCACAGCGGTCAGTCATATAGATTGCAATACGCCAAGGACGTTTTCCAGAGCGGCACCACCTTTACCCTGGCGGGTTATCGCTATTCGACAAAAGGATTCTATGACTTCAGTGAAACCAATGAGATTGACTCTAGTGGGGAAGAGGGCTGGCGTAGCACATACAACAAGCGCAGCAGGATCTCGCTGCAGATAAGTCAGTCACTGGATAAATGGGGAAGTATCGCCATCTCGGGATACCAGCAGGATTATTGGCACAGCGACAGCAAAGAGCAGACATTTATGGCGAGTTATAACGTCAGCCATGAAGGTATCACCTATAGCTTAAACAGTAGCTTGACTAAAACTCCGGATGGCGGGCGTGACCAACAGATATCACTGGGCATACAGGTTCCTCTCAGTAGGTGGCTGCCATCTGCCTGGGCTAGCTATAACGTGAGCACCGGCAGTGGCGGACGCACTCGAAATGACGTGGGGCTCAGCGGTACTGCGTTGGAAAATGGCGCGCTGAGTTATTCGGTTGGTCAAAGTTATGGCAATCAGGGCGAAGGCTATGGCGGACAAACCAACCTTGGCTATAGAGGCCGATTCGGCGAAGTATCAGGTGGTTACAACTATGGGCCTGACACTCGTCAAGTGAACTACGGCGTATCCGGTGGCGTAGTGGCGCACCCGTACGGGGTTACCCTGACCCAGCGGCTGGGAGACTCGATGGCTTTGGTACGTGCTCCGGGAGCCAGCAATGTGGATCTGAATGGCAATAGTGGCAGTGGTACCGATTGGCGAGGCTATGCGGTAGTGCCTTACATCACTGCCTACAGAAAAAACCCTATCTCACTGGATCCGGGTACGCTTGCCGACGATGTGGAAATAGAAAGGACAACCCAGACAGTGGTCCCAACCAATGGCGCGCTGGTATTGGCTGACTTCAAAACCCGGATTGGTGGCCGAGCCTTGGTGTCTCTCACTTTCAGAGGTAAACCAGTACCATTTGGGGCAATTGTTACCGTGCTTGGCGAGGGAGAAGGGCTGACGGGGATTGTGGGGACCGCAGGTGAGGTTTATCTGAGCGGGCTTAATGATCAGGGCCGTCTGAAGGTGCAGTGGGGGAACGGCAGTGATGAACAATGTATGGTGAGTTACAGTCTGCCACCACGTGAGGTAAATGGCCCGACCAGTGTACGTAAGGTGACGGCAGTTTGTCAGTAAGGTATCAAATTAAACGTGACGCGAGTATTTACCCAATACTATGCCGGTAGCGAATGCGGCTTGGTTAAATATCTCAAATCATTTCTACGATGATATTTTTCATTGTGAATATTCTAGACAGCACACCAGCGACATGATTAGAAGGAATGAGGAAAGATGAGAACGATATTAACTCGCCCTCATAGGGCCACGCTTATTACCCTGGTAGCGGTTTTGCTTACCATGCCAGCGCTAAGCAGGGCAGAAACGGCAACATTAAATATTACGGGGCGGCTATTGCTGACACCTTGTGCCCTGGATCAGCAGGATTACAGCATGACTATCCCTGAGGTAAATATTAGTGAGTTTTCGGGCCCAGGCTCCGAAGCTAATGTCAAGGGGTCAACCATAGTAACCATTTCCTGCGAAAGTACCTCCACTGTTGATATTACAGTGAAAGGGGCTGGTGTTACTGGGGCCAAGGAAGATGTAGTGCAAATCAATGAGCCGGAACGTCATATTGGTGTTCGCCTGACTCGCGACAATGACACCGCGGTGGCGCTGAATAAGCCTTTCAGTTTCAACATCACTGGCGGAACTCCACACGTGATGCTACTTGAAGGCAGATATCAACAACTGCCGGGGGGAGGCGTGACGGCAGGAGGAGTAACAGCGAGTGTGACGATAGATGTTGTCACCCACTAGGTTGATCAATTGATGATGTATTTATGAAAGATATTTTTCTGAGCGGAGCTCCGGTCAGTATAAGCGGAAGGATATAACGTTGCTGTTGTGCAGCAGAAAAATTGCTTTTCATAAAATCGAAACAATTATGCTCTTAGCGGTGCAGACAAGCCCGCCGCCGGTTAAAAATTGGCACAAGGGGCGGAATAATACGAGATTGATAAAACATGCAAACAGAAATAAATCGAGAAATGGTTCCACGTAAGCATAAGTGGACACTACCCGGTTCGACCCTATGTGGTGTGTTATGGGGGCTATTAGTCATATTTCTCTGCCTGGAAGCCCGGGTGGCGAACGCAGATGTACAAGTGAACATGAACCCGGACGGGTACACGTTCTCACTGTCTTTTGCAGCTGGAACACTACCGATCAACGAACGAGGCAATTATGTTAAGATGCTGTGTATCCACGGACCAAGTTATTATGAATCCTACAATGCTTGCAATCCACCTGCGCCGTATAAAACTTATTTCATTGATGCGGATACAGGAGCATCGGTACGTTTGGCGCTTTATTGCTACGCTGACACAAATTCGGCATATAATAATTGTGGCAAGAAATTTGTTAAAAATTTCGCAGGTAGATATTATAGTGTTAATGTTGGTATGGGGGGAACTATCAGCTCTTATTGCGATGTCCAATCCAATGCTAGTACCACCTATACTCGTAATTGCGGAAAAGCTGGTACGGTGACGTCTCTCCCAGGGCCGAATTGTAATGTAAGCCTGCCGAATGGTAATATGCCACTCGGCGACATATTTATCCGCGATTTTAAAGGCCCTGGCACAACGGCTGGATCCTATACTTATACATTTACAGTTGAATGTGCGAAAAGTGTTAATGGGATTATGAGCATTACCGGCGTGAGCGCTAATCCTTCCACGTTGAACGCGTTGGCACTTAACGAGGGTGGAGCGACGAACGTGGGTGTCGTTATATTGATGAACGACAAGACATTACCACTGAATACCCCGATTGAGCTACCAGTGACCCAAGGGATTAATTCTCTGTCTCTCACTGCAAAATATATTCAGTTAGCCAGTGGCTCAATTGGCAGTGGAGCAGGCAACGCGAGCGCAACCTTAACCGTTACCATGCCATGATTATTATCATGCCGGTTGAGATTTCAAACGGAGGATATAGCAGACTCGATGCTGGTCAGGAAGAGTATCGTTATTCAAACGTTCCTGACCACGCACGCTAACCTCATTTAGCCTCCCATTAAAGTGCTCTATTTGTGCTTTAGTGGGGAGCTTTCTGCCATTAGTTAAATCTCACCTTCTTTACCCGTCCTCTTGCAGCCGAAAAGAAATAGAGACATAAAAATAATATCCCCCTGTTGTATATTACTGTGGCAGGGCCCTTGTAATGGTACCTGGCTCCCAGGTAATGAGATGGGAAGCCAACAGATGCACTGGAGGGGATATTGGTGATATTGGTTGGGAGCGGTTGGTACGACTCTTGCATTACACATTGACATAATGACCAGAGATGAATGAGGCAGTTATAGCCGAGCGGTGTTACATATAGAACTGCCGAAGCGGCATAAACACAACTGCCTCATGTTTTTATACTATTAACTGAATGGTATGGCAAATCCTGGGGGTAGCCAATCCTATTTCAACTGGTTTTTTATTTCCTCACGAATAACGATTTTTTTCGTAGTGAGGAAAAGTGCTTATAGAAACTATAAGTACTGATTGTTACTAATAGAATGATAAGTGTGAGGTAAGTCGACATATGAGCTCTCTGAGTCAGGGGCCTTGAGGTTACTGATTAACATATTGGCAAGAAATAGTTTTTAATGATTTACTTTCATGAGTTTATGCGGCTTTTCTTTACCCAATATTATGGTGGATAAAAAACAACTCCCTTGCAAGGTGTATGCTGCCTGCTTAACCCTATGATAGTGAATACTGTTTTTTTTAAAATAAGAAGAATCATCAGTAGGTTGTAGGTCATGACTGACATAATAACGTTGTATAACAGATAAAAAGCAGGGTGTACTGAGTGAATGTGCCTATATTATAACTGGCTCGTCATGTTCAACGGTTCAGGTATATCTATGGCCCAAGTTATCATTGTTGATGACCATCCTATTGTGCGGTTGGCAATTCGCTTCATAGTTGAAAAAGAAGAACATGCTGTGATTGCCGAAACTGGGGGGGTATAGAAGCCCTATCCTTGGTTGAACGCTATCAGCCGGATATTCTGGTGGTTGATATCGATATTCTCTCACTCGATGGGATAGAGGTCGTTAAATCCTAGCGTGAAAAAAGTTATCCTGGCATCTATTCAGTCCGTTGCCCAAACGAACGGTGCCGCTTAGTATTTACCGTGGTCTGCGTCGGTCAGTTCACCTTTATCATACTGTCTAACAGTATGATAAAGGTGAAGGCGATACGTTGAGCTTGCTCTTTTTAATCAGCGAAAATAGAATATCGTCGATTAATGCCACCAGAGCATCTTACATTTATTTTTGTTGGCGAGTTCTTTGGATTTATTACCAAGCGCCAGTAATAAGTTGATGGTCATGCAACTGATAAAATATTTATGATGATGTCAAATTTTATAAATAAAGGTATCAGCATAGGAATGCTTGCATACAGCGAAAATAGCCTGAATCAGATTTTTGTTATCTTGCCAAAATGTGTTACACCAGTGTTTCGGTTGTCTGATGCATTGCATGGCGAGAACTGGGAAGCTGCGCCCTTTAGAGCGAGGATCAGTCACCGCTGGTAAAATGACCCACGTGGATCCAGAGTCATTCAGGAGCGGGAAACCTACCGCTATCAGCATAAGGAAGAAAAGCATGACATCTCCATTCTCGGCGCTGATCATCGGTGCATCACGCGGAATAGGTTTAGGCATTGTCAGACAGCTATCCATGCAGGGCTGGCAGGTAGTTGCAACCTGTCGCGGCGCGGTCCCTGCCGATAGCCCGGCTGACACGCAATGGCTGAAATTAGATATCAATCATCATGATGAAAGGATTGCCCTGAAAGAACGGCTGCTGTCACAACAATTCGATCTTATCTTTATCAACGCAGGTGTTTACGGGCCAGCCCATCAGGACGTTGCCCAGGCGAATGATGATGAGCTCGTTGAGCTGTTTATGACCAATACCTTTTCCCCGGTTCGCTGTGCGGCAGCGTTAATACCGCTGGTGAAACCGCAAACCGGCGTGATGGCGTTGATGACATCGGAGTTGGGCAGTTTAAATGAGAACGACGCGGCAACCTATCCGCTGTACGCCGCCAGCAAGGCTGCTCTGAATATGTTAACGCGCGGATTGCGTGATACGGCCGCACAGCGGGAGGTGACTTTGCTGTCGGTGCATCCGGGCTGGGTACAAACGGATATGGGCGGAACCAATGCCACGCTGACTGTCGAACAAAGCTGCTCTGGGATTGTGAGCCAGGTTCTGGCCTGGCGCGGCAAAGGAGGGCACCACTTTATTGACTATGCAGGCAACGTGTTACGTTGGTAAAACGCTTTGTGCTGCAGATTTTGCTTTATGGGAAGCCCGGACCATCCGGGCTTCTATGACTTAATACATCACCATGAGCAATGAAATCCAACTATCCCCCTTTGGGGAGGGGAAAGTGGTTCTCGTTGGCAAAGCTATCCTTACTTACTTCAACTCAGGCCAGTAGTCCTTGTTCGCCTCAATCAAGTCATCAAGTATTGCTTTGGCAACCGATGCGCTCGGCACGGTTTTGGATAGCGTAATGGCTTGCCACAGTTTCTGATAAGAACGCTGTTCCCAGGCATCGACCACCAGTTTTTCTACCGCCACCTGCTGGCTCATCAGCCCTTTCTGGAATTGCGGGATATTGCCAACCACCAGCGGTTGCGGGCCACTTTTGCCAACCAGGCAGGGGATTTCGACCATGGCTTCCGGATCGAAGTTATTGATAGCGCCGTTGTTTGGCACAATCAACAGCATACGCTCCTGGGTGTTGAAGGCGATGGCGGTTGCCAGATCGACGATGTAGGAGGCATGCTCATCGATTTCCAACTCACCTGCCGAGGATTTACCCGCCTGGATAATGGCATTGCAGGAGCCGAAGACGTGCTTCTCGCGGTGATCCATGACCTCGTTAGCGCGGGTACGCTCTGGGTTGGAATGCTCTACTACGTAGTCTGGGAACAGATAGTATTTCAGGTAAGTATTGGGGAAGGTTTCTGGATCCAACGCCCAGACATCTTTCGCTTTGGCGAAGGTGTCATTCCAGCTAGCCTCCGTACCATGTTCATCTGACGGCGGAACGTAGCCAAATTTAGCCACGTACTCGCGGATTTTAGGCATCAAGTCGTTGCCCTGAAGATCCTCAATAGATGTCCACCAGCCGAAGTGGTTCAGCCCGTAATAACGCACGCGCATCTCTTTGCGGTCTTTCAGGCCAGCAATTTGCGCCATACGGCTTTCAATGCCGATGGGCATATCGCAGATATTGAGGATTTTCGCCGTAGGGCGCAGACGACGGGTTGCTTCTGCCACAATCGCCGCCGGGTTGGAATAGTTCAGCATCCAGGCGTTTGGCGAGTATTGTTCCATGTAGTCGGCAATTTCCAGCACGCCACCGATAGAGCGCATGCCGTAAGCAATTCCACCTGGACCGCAGGTTTCCTGGCCAAGCACGCCGTGGCGCAGAGGGATTTTTTCGTCTTTTTCACGCATCGGGTATTTGCCCACGCGGATGTGTGCCATCACGAAATCCACATCGGTAAATGCCTCTTTGGGGTCCGTGGTGTAGCTGAATTCAATGTCTGGTGCCTGTTCTTTCAGGATGATTTTGCACGCCTCGGCAATGGTTTCCTGGCGCGCACCATCGTTATCATAGAATTTCAAGGCGCGCAGCGGGAAACGGTGCTGGTTTGCCAGTAACATCAGTACGATACCTGGAGTGAAGGTGCTACCACCGCCAGCTACAACTACAGAGAATTTATTCATGATACTGCCTCCGTCATGGATTTAAGTTCGCTCGAAGAAGCGTCTTTCATCAGGTTTTCGATCTGGTCGCGGACCTGCGGGACGTTCAGCCCCACAATCACCTGTATAGCGTTGCCGCGTCGCACCACACCGTGGGCGCCCAGCGCTTTAAAAATGTCGTCGCTTTGCGTCAGCGACATATCCACCAGGGTAATACGCAGGCGGGTCGCACAGTTGTTAACGCTCAGGATGTTGCTTGCTCCGCCAAGAGCTTCGAGAAAACCGACAGCCTGGCCTTGTTTGGTTTCTTTCGCTGCCGTAGTTTGCTGGCGGGATGCTTGATAATCCGCCTTGCTGTAGAGCTTGATTTCGGCCTCTTCCCGGCCCGGCGTTTTCAGGTTGAAGCGCAGGATCAGCAAGCGGAACACCACGAAGTAGAGGCCAGTGAAGACGAGGCCGATGCCAATCTGGATGAACATCATTGACGCATGGTTGTGGAACATCGGGATCCAGTTTTGCGGCAGGAACTGGTCAAGCAGACCGCCGCCCATGTTGCCTACTACCCCGCACATATACATGACCGTCGCCATGGTCGCGGCCAGAAATGCGTGGACGACAAACAGTACCGGCGAGATAAACAGGAAAGTAAATTCCAGTGGCTCGGTAATGCCGACCAGCATCGCCGTTAACGTGGCAGGGATCAGCAGGCCTGCCACCTTCACTCGATTTTCAGGTGCCGTGGTGGCGTAGAGCGCTAACGCAATCCCCAGACAGCCAAACACCTTCGAGTTACCGTGCAGCGCAAAGCCGCCTTCTGGGAACAGCGTTTTTAGCGGCAGCGTACTCTGACTGAACTCCTGCAAATGCTGCGCCCAATAAACCTGAATGCCTCCTTCCACGACTGCCGGACCATAGACAAATGGGCCGTAGATGAAGTGATGAAGCCCTGTCGGGATCAGGATGCGCTCAAGGAAGGTGTAAACCCACACGCCGAGCGAGCCAGCGCTGCGCAGGAATTCCTGTAGTGATTCAATCCCCATCTGTACTTTTGGCCAGCAGAACAGGGTTAGCCACGCGCAAGGGATCATGACGAAGAAGGCAACAATGACCACGAATGAGCTGCCTTGGAAAATACCGAGGAAAACGGGAAGTTGTTTATCGAAATAGCGGTTATGGATAGCGGTGACCAATCCGGAAATCACAATCGCACCGATAATACTGGTATCGAGCGTTTTGATGCCGGCAATCATCGTGAGCCCGGTTCCCGCCACCGGGTCGACGTTAAAATCAACGCCAAAGTACTGGCCCCAGGTCATTCCCATTGCGTTAATGAAGTAGTTCCAGGTCATGAAACTGACTAGCACAGCCAGGCAGGCGCGGCCCTGAGCCTGTTTTGCCAGGCCAATAGGTAAACCCACGGCAAAAATCAGTGGCATATTACGAAATACCGTCCAGCCGCCTTCTTCAATAATGTGGACGATTTGCGCAAATAAGTTATCGGGTGCAGTGAGCGCTTCGCCGACAAACATCGGGTTACGCAGCATAATGGCGATACCGACCACAATCCCGGCAAACGGGAATAGCAGGACCGGGGTAAACATTGCGCCACCAAAACGTTGTATTTGACTGAGCATGTTAAATCCTCATGTAACAACCTGTAGGGGAAGTGACCTTATTCTTTAACGCGGGTCTGAGAAGCAGAGTAGGGAGTACGTGAGGGGTTATCTTTGTCCGTCGCACCGATTCGTGATCGCATTCATGGTTTTTGTTTGCACCAAGTTGTCTACTTTTCGTCATAAAACTGTACACGACGATTTCGCTTGGAATTTTCACTTGATGAGGTTGTTTGCAACTTCAATAAAAACAGCCTATTAATTTATAGGGTGTGGATTATTTAAGCGCAGCGCGGAACTCCAGAGAGGTCTATCAGTGATCTACAAATCCATAGCCGACAGACTACGCATTCGGCTCAATTCCGCCGATTATCATATTGGCAGCCCATTGCCTGCGGAGGTTCGCCTGGCAGAAGAGTTTGGCGTCTCCCGCATGACTATTCGCAAAGCGATAGATTTGCTAGTGGGGTGGGGATTGGTGGAGCGCCGCCACGGTAGCGGCACGTATGTCGCGAAGAAAGATGTGCATCATGAAACCACCAACCTGACCGGATTTATCGAGGTAATGCGCAATCAGGGTAAGGAGGTGGTAAGCGACGTGCTGGAGTTTACTATTATGCCCGCGCCACCCGCTATCGCCAGCCAGCTGCGCATCAAGATTGATGAACGGATCTACTACTCGCGCCGGGTTCGTTCGGTCGACGGCAAGCCACTGATGGTAGAAGACAGCTATATGCCAGCGAAGCTCTATCGCAATTTGTCCGTTGCCCACCTGGAGGGGTCAAAATTCAGCTATATCGAAGATGAATGCCACATCATCGTGCGCGGCAATTATGAGAGCCTCACGCCTGTGCTGGCCGATAAAAAGATGGCGAAGCTGCTGAATGTCGATGAACAGACACCTATTTTGCGCATCACCTCGCTGTCATACAGCGACAGCGGCGATTTCGTGAATTACTCGGTGATGTTCAGAAATGCCAGCGAGTACCAGGTGGATTACCATTTACGGCGGGAGCATGTGAAAGTATAGGGAATAGGGCGAACTGCTGAGACACCGTTGAAAAGCAAAAAGCCCGCTTAGTTTCCTAAGCGGGCTTCTCTAAATATGGCTCCTCTGACTGGACTCGAACCAGTGACATACGGATTAACAGTCCGCCGTTCTACCGACTGAACTACAGAGGAATCGTGTGAACGAGGCGAATAATAGCGAGGCGTATTGGGTTTGTCAAAGCACTAAAGTGAGGGAAAAGTGCGTTTGCTGCCAGATTGAGCATATTGGCTCGTTTTTCGGCACTTTGCTTTGGTTAACAATGCGTAAAATGCGGAACCATGAGGAAAAGATCAGCGCGTTCAACATGCAGCTTAACGAGCATGACAGAATGCTAAGTAGCACCGTCATAAAGCGATCCCACAAAAACACTACTCACCGAATATAAATTAATCAGGAAGGGTCTTGATGCCATCTGAATGGGCCATTAGCGAAAACCCAAAATATCTGCTTATCTTTTACCAAACTGTGATCGAGATTGTTTTTTTATTTTTCATCTGCCAGATGCTTGGTTTTTCCAGAAAAGTTGATTTAAATCAAAATGGTAAGTCGTTCTAATTGGCGATAAGTGATTTTTTTTAAGATTTTTCTATGTTACTCTGGCGGGCATTCTATGCTGATAGCAGTAATGAGGCCCTCGCAGATCTTGTCAATGCTTGCTTTATTACTCTATGCTACGCCAAGCCATTTTTATAGCGGTAAACCACGCCGTTCCTTTGTTTCCCGGAGTTTTTTAGTAATGAAAAAAACAATCGCCATAGCTGCATTGTGTGTGTTGCTGGCAGGGTGTCAGACTGCGAAAAACAAACCTGCAACCGCTGCCGGTGTTCCAGCGCCAGCCCCAGTCACGCCGAGTGCTACCGTTACGCAGCCAGCTCAGCCGATGGCTTCTGTGGGTACCGATGACATCATGTATCCCTGCATGAAAGAGCTGAATGCTCTGCAACAGGTTAGCCCGCGGTTGTATCAAACCCGCAGCGTGGAATTGAACGATATCGTGGCGCAGGCCAAGCTTTACATGCGTATCCGTGACAACGTCAGCACCGAAATCCATCAAATCATGGATGCTGCCTATCAGTTCCGCATTGCCAAAACCTGTAACCGCATCAGCACCGACCTGACCAATGCTTTGATCGAGCGTGTGACTGGCGCCTAACGCGCATACCCCGTATTCAGATGTTCCGGGAATACATGGTGTTGTACCAAAAACGCTCTCTTAGGGAGCGTTTTTGTTTTCTGCTCATCCAAAATGCATTCCAGTTGCACCAGCAAGGTGCGCCAGCAAATTCTCCGCGTTCTTTTCTATCGCTCGTTGCCCGCTAAAACCAGTGAGCCTCCTCATTTTTACGGCTGAGAGCGCCAGCAAATCGGCTCTATTTTTGTATGCGCCGTCACAATGGCTAGATTTTTGCTTGGATAAACGCGGGTAAATCGGTTGCGCTCTCGCGCAAATTATTTTCCCCGACTACACATAAAGTGACTGCTCCACGTCATTTACCCGTCGTCCTGCAACTGCCGCCATTATTGGCCGCAATTTGCAATCTGCCGGGTCTACGGTCTTTCGCTAAAACAGTGCTGAGGAATGCAAAATGTCATTGAGATTGCTAAAAACCCCGCTTGCTGCTCTGCTTATTGGTTGTTTTAGTACGGCTTTTTCTGCACATGCCGATATCGTGATTGGCGTTGCCGGGCCATTCTCCGGCCCAAATGCCACCTATGGGGATCAATACTGGCGTGGGGCCTCGCAGGCTGCCGCAGACATCAATGCGGCCGGGGGAATTAAAGGGGAAAAAATCAAGCTGGTGCAAGGCGATGATGCTTGTGAACCTAAGCAGGCCGTCTCGGTAGCTAACCGGTTGGTCGATCAGGATCACGTCGCTGCGGTGGTGGGGCACTTCTGCTCGTCTTCCACCATGCCCGCTTCGGAGGTCTATGACGAAGCTGGGATCATTGCTATCACACCCGGTTCCACTAACCCGCAAATCACCGAACGTGGCATGAATAACATGTTCCGCATGTGTGGCCGCGACGATCAGCAAGGGGTTATCGCCACCAATTACATGCTGGATACCCTGAAGGCGAAGAAGATTGCCGTCATCCATGATAAGGACACCTATGGCCAGGGGTTGGCAGATGCCGCCAAGGCAGAAATGAACAAACGTGGCGTGAAGGAAGTGATGTATGAAGGGCTGTCGCGCGGTGAGAAAGACTTTAACGCCCTGGTGACCAAAATCGCCTCGGTGGATCCAGACGTGGTGTACTTCGGCGGCTGCCACCCAGAAGCAGGTCCGCTGGTGCGTCAGATGCGTGAGCAAGGGGTGAAAGCCAAATTCTTCTCCGGCGACTGTATTGTTACCGAGGAGCTGGTGACGGCGGCCGGCGGGCCACAGTACACCACTGGCGTGCTGATGACCTTCGGTAACGATCCCCGTCAGATCCCAGAAGGGAACGCTGTGATCGCCAAGTTCCGCGAGAGTGGATTTGAGCCAGAAGGGTACACGCTGTACTCCTACGCATCGATTCAGGCCATCGCTGCAGCGTTCAATGCCACCGGGGGTAAAGACAGTGCCAAGGCCAGCGAGTGGTTGAAATCTCACGATGTGGATACCGTGATGGGGAAAAAAGCCTGGGATAAAAAAGGTGACCTGAAGGTATCAGACTACGTGGTCTACCAATGGGATGACAAAGGCAAATATCACCAGCTCTGATGTAAAGATCAACGGATCCGAGCCTGTGGCGGATCCGTTCCTTAACTTCCTTTGGGCCGCGTGGTGCTGAACTTGCGGCCTGCCCATCAGGTGAGATTGCTTATTATGGATGTATTCTTCCTGCAACAGCTGATTAACGGCCTGACCCTTGGCGCGGTGTATGGCCTGATCGCCATCGGCTACACCATGGTGTACGGCATTATTGGCATGATCAACTTCGCCCACGGCGAGGTGTATATGATTTCTGCCTATCTGTGTGCGATTGGCCTGGCGCTGCTCTCTTTCTTTGGTCTGCACTCTTTCCCGCTGTTGATCCTGGGCACCCTGGTTTTCACCATCGTGGTTACCGGCGTTTATGGCTGGGTGATTGAGCGTATTGCTTATAAACCGCTGCGTAACTCCACGCGTCTGGCTCCGCTGATTTCTGCCATTGGTATGTCGCTGATTTTGCAGAACTACGCGCAAATTAGTCAGGGGCCGCGCCAGCAGGGGATCCCCACTCTGCTGGACGGCGTTTTTCGGCTCAATTTTGATGGCGGAGTGATCCAGATTACCTATACCAAGGTATTTATTCTGGTCGCTGCACTATTGGGTATGGCGGTGCTTACCTACGTGATCCAACGCACGCGCCTGGGGCGTATCTGCCGGGCTACCCAACAGGATCGCAAGATGGCATCGATACTCGGCATCAATACCGATCGGGTGATCTCGCTGGTGTTCGTGATTGGCGCGGCGATGGCCGGGCTGGCCGGGGTGCTGGTCACCATGAACTACGGCACCTTCGATTTTTACGTGGGCTTTATTATCGGCGTCAAAGCCTTCACCGCAGCGGTGCTGGGGGGCATTGGCTCATTGCCCGGCGCGATGCTCGGAGGCTTGCTGCTTGGGGTGGCAGAGGCCCAGTTCGCCGGCATGGTGAACTCGGATTACAAGGATGTGTTTTCATTCGGTCTGCTGGTGGTGATCCTGATTTTCCGCCCTCAGGGCCTGCTGGGGCGGCCAATGGTCGCTAAGGTGTGAGGGAAACTATGTCTCAATCCACAGTTCATCAAGGGCTGAGTATTAAACGCAGCCTGTTGGATGCCGTTCTCGCGGGCCTGATCGCGCTGATTGTGTTTGGCCCGATCGTCGGCATTGTGCTGGACGGCTACAGTTTCAACTTCGAGCCACACCGCCTGGTGGTGATTATCTCGGTAGTGATGGCGGGGCGGCTGTTACTCAGCCTGTTTTTGCAAACGCCGTTGGGGCGCAGGGTGTCGGCGCGTTTTGAAGGGGGCAATGACGGTGTTTATGTTCGGCCAGTCGGAGCCAGAACGAGCCTGCGTTGGATCCTGCCATTACTGGTGGTGTTGGCATTGCTGTTCCCGTTTATGGCGACCAAATACCTGCTGACCGTGGCGATCCTCGGCCTGATTTATGTGTTGTTAGGGCTAGGATTGAACATTGTGGTGGGGCTGGCCGGGCTGCTCGATCTGGGTTACGTGGCGTTTTATGCCATTGGTGCCTACGGCCTGGCGCTGGGCTATCAGTATCTTGGTCTGGGCTTTTGGGCGATGTTGCCGCTGGGGGCGTTGATGGCGGCGCTGGCCGGGGCGTTGCTAGGGTTCCCTGTGCTGCGTATGCACGGTGACTATCTGGCGATTGTGACGCTAGGCTTTGGTGAGATCATCCGCCTGGTGCTGAATAACTGGGTGTCGTTGACCGGCGGGCCAAACGGCGTTTCGGTTCCTGCTCCGACCCTGTTCGGCCTGGAGTTTGGCCGTCGGGCCAAGGAAGGGGGAGTACCGATCCACGAGTTTCTTGGTATTACCTACAACCCCAACCTGAAGTTTATCTTTATCTACGCCGTATTGTGTCTGGTGGTGTTGCTGGTGCTGTTTGTCAAACACCGCCTGACGCATATGCCAATAGGGCGAGCGTGGGAGGCACTGCGTGAAGATGAAATTGCTTGCCGTTCGCTCGGGCTTAATCATGTGCTGGTCAAACTCTCGGCGTTTATGATGGGGGCTTCCACTGCCGGGATTGCCGGGGTGTTCTTTGCTACCTATCAAGGGTTCGTCAATCCAACGTCGTTTACCTTCTTTGAATCGGCGCTGATCCTGGCGATCGTGGTGCTGGGGGGAATGGGATCGACTATCGGCGTGGTGCTGGCCGCTTTTGTGCTGACGGTGGCCCCGGAACTGCTGCGCAGCTTTGCCGAATATCGAGTGTTGCTGTTTGGCGTACTGATGGTGTTGATGATGATCTGGCGGCCACGCGGCCTGGTGCGTATCAGCCGTAGCAGCTTTACGCCACGCAAGGGGGTTGCACCATGAGCGATGCCATTTTGCGCGTTGAACATTTGATGATGCACTTCGGCGGCATCAAAGCGCTGAACGATGTGAACCTGGAAGTAGAGCGTGGGTCGATCACCGCGTTGATCGGCCCGAACGGCGCGGGGAAAACTACAGTGTTTAACTGCCTGACGGGTTTTTACCGTGCCAGCGGCGGAGCGATCCTGCTCAATACTCACAAACGGCCCATTGATGTGATCCGTATCCTCGGGCAGAAATTCCGTGCAGGGGATTGGATTAACCCCGCGCAGCTGGGGTCGCGCCTGTACTACAAAATGTTTGGTGGCACACATCTGGTGAACCGTGCCGGATTGGCCCGCACCTTCCAGAATATCCGCCTGTTCCGTGAGATGTCGGTGGTGGAGAACCTGTTGGTGGCGCAACACCGTTTGAGTAACCGTAACCTGATTGCTGGCGTGTTCAATACGCCTGCCTATCGCCGGGCAGAAAATGAAGCACTGGACCGCGCATTTTACTGGCTGGAGGTGGTCGAGTTGGTGGACTGTGCCAACCGGCTGGCGGGGGAGATGTCCTACGGCCAGCAGCGGCGGCTGGAGATCGCCCGCGCGATGTGCACCACCCCGGAAATGATCTGCCTGGACGAACCCGCCGCCGGGTTGAACCCGGTGGAAACCGCCACCCTGAGCCGGATCATCCGCTTTTTGCGCCAGCATCATGATATTACGGTGCTGCTGATCGAACATGATATGGGCATGGTGATGGAGATTTCCGACCGGGTGATCGTACTGGATCACGGCAATGTGATCGCCGAGGGGACGCCGCAGGAGATCCAACACAATGACAGCGTGATCGCCGCCTATCTGGGCGCAGACGAAGAGGAGCTGGCGGGATGAGCGAGGTGATGCTGGAATTTCGCGAGGTAGATGTTCATTACGGCCCGATCCAGGCGCTGCAACAGGTGTCATTGCAGGTCAGGCAAGGGGAAACCGTAGCGTTGATCGGGGCCAACGGGGCGGGGAAATCCACCTTGCTGATGTCAATCTTTGGCCAACCCCGCATCAGCGGTGGGCAGATCCTGTTTCAGGGGACAGATATCAGCCAGCGGTCGACGCATTTTGTGGCCAGTAGCGGCATCGCGCAGGCCCCAGAAGGGCGGCGGATTTTCCCCGACATGAGCGTAGAGGAAAATCTGCTGATGGGCACCATCACCCTTGGTAACCGCTATGCCGCTGAAGATATGCAACGTATGTATGAGCTGTTTCCGCGCCTGAAAGAGCGGCGTAACCAGCGGGCGATGACCATGTCCGGCGGTGAGCAGCAAATGTTGGCGATAGCCCGTGCGCTGATGAGCCGGCCAAAGTTGCTGTTGCTGGATGAGCCGAGTCTGGGGCTGGCACCGATCATCGTCAAACAGATCTTCAGCATTCTGCGCGAACTGGCCAACGGCGGCATGACGATTTTCCTGGTGGAGCAGAATGCCAATCACGCCTTGAAACTGTCCGATCGGGGCTATGTGATGGTCAATGGGCAAATCCGCCTGAGCGGCAGCGGTGCAGAACTGCTGAGCAATCAGGAGGTGAGAAAGGCTTATCTGGGAGGCGCATAAAGGTCACTGCCCCGACGAGGGGCGCATTGAACATCCTCGGTCTTAGGGGCGTCACATGCGGCGCCCCTACTGTTGAAAAAAACAGCGCCACAAAAACGTGATCTAGGTCGCATTCTGGTTACGGGTTAGTTAAAATGGCGCCACTGCCAGCCCCTGTTCCGGAACACCTACAATGGATGAAATCAGTACTTCCCGCTCGACCGCCTGGATGCGCGTGGTCGTCTTGGCCATTTCGGCATTTATCTTTAATACCACCGAATTTATCCCCGTCGGGTTATTGAGTGATATTGCCCAAAGCTTTGGGATGCAAACCGAGCAGGTGGGGCTGATCATCACCATTTATGCCTGGATCGTTGCCACGATGTCGCTGGTCTGTATGTTGCTGACCAGCAAGATTGAGCGGCGTAAGCTGCTGATCGGGGTATTTATCCTGTTTATTGCCAGCCATGTGCTCACCGCGGTGGCCTGGAACTTTACTATCCTGGTGATCTCGCGTGCCGGTGTGGCGTTGGCGCATTCGGTGTTCTGGTCGATCACTGCGTCATTGGCCATTCGTGTCGCGCCAGCAGGCAAAAAGGCACAGGCGCTGAGCATGTTGGCGGGGGGAACCGCGCTGGCGATGGTGTTGGGTTTACCGTTAGGGCGAGTGGTGGGGCAGCTACTCGGTTGGCGTATGACGTTTATTGGCATTGCCGTGTGCGCCACCCTGGCGTTGGTGATGCTGTGGCGCTTGCTGCCGGTGCTGAAAAGCGAGCATTCCGGTTCACTGGCCAGCGTTCCCCTGTTGTTCAAACGCCCGGAGCTGGTCAGCCTGTATATGTTGACCATCATTGTGGTGACGGCGCACTTTACTGCCTACAGCTACATCGAGCCCTTTATCCAGACCGTGGCCGGGTTATCCGCTAACTTTACCACCTTGATGCTGTTACTGTTCGGCGCTGCGGGCATTGTCGGCAGCCTGCTATTCAGCCGCTACAGCGAACGTTTCCCGTCGGGTTTCTTTATGGGTGCAATTGGTCTGCTGGCCCTCAGCCTGTTATTGCTGTTGCCCGCCTCCGGTAATGAAACGACCTTGACGTTACTGTGTGTGGTCTGGGGCATGGCCATCATGGCGATTGGTCTTTCGATGCAGGCGAAGGTGCTCAGTCTGGCACCGGATGCGACCGATGTCTCGATGGCGATCTTCTCCGGCTTGTATAACTTTGGGATCGGCGGCGGGGCGTTGCTGGGCAACCAGGTCAGCCTGCATCTGGGAATGCCAAACATTGGCTTCGTCGGCGCGCCGTTGGCCCTGATCGCCCTCGGCTGGTGTATCTTGAGTTTCTATCGTAACGAACGCTTGCAGCACCATCGGGCTTAATCAACGCTCCCTTGATTGCCGGGCCCGGTAATCAAGGGCCCCCTAAGACCTATCCTCTCTTTACCTCCCATCTTGCCGCTATGTTTTGCTAGCAGATACGCAAAATATCAACGTGCATGCTTCACCTTCATCGAAATGCCGGGATCGGCTTCCAGCTTCACCATTGTGGCCAATGCCTCGCGTTCCAAGCTCCGACATAATGCAATTTATAGGTTTACACCTATATAGTCTTTGACCTATATTGCCAAGGAGCACCTGTGTGGAAGATTAAAACAACGGATACGTTTGACGAGTGGTTCAGCCGGTTGGATGACACTGACAGAGCTTCGGTGCTGGCGTCACTCATGGTATTACGTGAAAAGGGTCCTCAGTTGCCCAGACCTTATGCCGACACGGTAAAGGGATCGCGCTACAGCAACATGAAGGAACTGCGCGTGCAAAGCCGAGGCATACCGATACGGGCATTCTTTGCCTTTGATCCACGCCGTCGCGGTATTTTGCTTTGTGCTGGTAACAAGGCTGGTAATGAGAAGCGTTTTTATGAGGTGATGATCCCGATTGCCGATCGGGAATTTACCCAATTTCTGAATACAGCAGAGAACAAGGAGTAGGCCAATGGGCAGAACACTGGAACAAATCCTGGCGGAAGAAAAACCCGAGGTAGTGGCCAGCGCTGAGCGCATTGCGGCGGATACGCTGCTCAATATTCACCTGGCCGAGCTACGTGAGCGGGTGCAGAAAACCCAGGTTGAAATGGCGCAGGCACTTGGCATCAAACAACCCACCGTGGCGGGCATGGAAAAACCAGGCCGCGATCTGAAGCTCTCCTCGCTCAAACGCTATATCGAGGCCGCAGGGGGCAAGCTGCGTCTGGATATCGAGCTGCCAGATGGTTCGCACTATGGGTTTGTTATTTAATCAACTAGCTCGATGATTCAACCCTAAATCAGTTGTGCATCGGTTTGAACGCTGTAGCTTGCCAGGCGACGGGTATATATTGTTTGCCTATCGTCGGTAATAGCAGCGTCTGAACTTTGCGCCATCTTATTAGGAGTTTGAATATGTCCAGCACTCATCTGTCAGGTACCTTTACGCTCGGCACGCGTACCGTCAAGCGGCTCGGCTATGGCGCCATGCAGCTCGCCGGTCCAGGTGTTTTTGGCCCACCGAAGGATCCTGAAACGGCCATCGCAGTTCTGCGTGAAGTAGTTGCCAACGGGGTCAACCATATCGATACCAGCGATTTTTATGGCCCACATTACACCAATCAAATTATTCGCCAGGCACTGCATCCTTATGCCGACGATCTGGTCATTGTCACCAAGATCGGCGCTCGCCGCGATGAGCAAGGCGCATGGTTGCCTGCATTTTCTCCGGCGGAGTTGACCCAGGCCGTGCATGACAACCTGCGTAATCTGGGGTTGGATGTGCTTGATGTGGTCAATCTGCGTTGCATGTTTGATGCACATGGTCCGGCAGAGGGGTCGATTGAAGAGCCACTCTCCGTGCTAGCCGAGCTACAACAGCAGGGGCTGGTCCGCCATATCGGGCTGAGCAATGTCACCTCGGCTCAGGTTGCGCAAGGGCAGAAGATTTGTGAGATTGTCTGCGTACAGAATAATTACAACCTGGTACATCGTGATGACGACGCACTGATCGACGAACTGGCTGGCAAGGACATTGCCTATGTGCCGTTCTTCCCGCTGGGTGGATTCACGCCGTTGCAGTCTACGACGTTGTCGGAAGTTGCGCAGCAGTTGGGAGCCTCGCCTATGCAAGTGGCACTAGCCTGGTTGCTGCAGCGTTCACCCAACATTCTGCTGATCCCAGGGACATCCTCCTTGGCACATCTGAAAGAGAACCTTGCCGCAGCCCAACTCAAACTGCCGAGCGATGCTGTTGCGAAGTTGAATGCGATCTAAGGCAACGCGGCAACTGTAACCTCTGCGGGAGCCCTGGGTTCCCGCTAAAAATATATCCTCCCAGCATTTTCAACCCTCTGCGTATCAACGCCAGTCCTGTTTTCTTTAATGTATTAATAAAATTCATTTTCGTCAGGAAAGAGACAAATGTTGTCTTAAATGTGTCCATTTTTTAAGATGATTGTTAATATATTAACGAATAATCACCAAGACTCACGCCCACAACCGCTGAAGCGTTATTGATGATAAAGGAGCCGCTATGCCACCTGCCTTTACTAACCGGCCGCCACGTTGGTTGATCCCGCTACTGGGATCGCTGGTGGCTTTTGGCCCACTGTCGATTGATATGTATTTACCTGCGTTACCTGCGATGGGGCAACAACTGCATGCCACACAGGGGCAGATGCAGCATTCATTGGGGGCATTCTTTGCCGGTTTTTGCATCGGCATGTTGCTGTACGGGCCACTTAGCGATCGGCTAGGCAGGCGAAAGCTGTTGCTGAGCGGCATGCTGCTGTTTGTGATTGCCAGCGTGCTCTGTACGCAGGTCACGCAGGTTGAGCAACTGGTGGTACTGCGGGCGTTACAGGCATTTGGTAGCGGGGCCGCTGTAGTGATGGCGCGCGCCATTGCCAGGGATGTTTATGCCTCGGATGAGCTGCCCCGAGTGTTATCGCTGATGACCCTGGTTACCATGATTGCACCGCTGCTGGCCCCGTTGTTAGGCGGTGCTTTGCTGACTATCTTCGACTGGCAAGCCATCTTCATGCTGTTGGCGGTGGTGGGTTGTATCAGTGGGTTATTGGTATTTTTGATACTGCCGGAGACGTTAAAGACCCCGCCAGGGCAGTCAGGCAGCATCCTGAAAGCGTTTCATAACTATTGCCTGTTGGCTCGGGACAGGGAAGCGATGGGCATTATTGCTACCCTGGCGTTTTCCTTCGCGGGCATGTTTGCCTTTATCAGCGGTTCTCCCTTTGTCTACATCAGCTACTTTCAGGTGCCCGCTGAGTATTACGGGCTGCTGTTTGGTTGCAACGTCATTGGCATGATCGCCGTACTGCTGCTGAACGTGCGGATGCTGAAGGTCTACAGCCTGCCGCGCCTGTTGATGATACAAAGCAGTGCCCAGGTGGTGTTTGGGCTGTTGCTACTGATGTTCCATCAGCAAAGCCTGTCTATCCTGGTGATCCTGGTGGTGTTGTTTATGTCGCTGGTGAATGCCATTGGCACCAACAGCCTGTCGCTATTGTTGCAACAGCGTGGCCAACAGGCTGGGAGCGCCAGTGCCTTGGCGATCTCTTTGCAGTTTGGTATGGGAGCGTTGGCAAGCCTGGCCGTTTCCTGGTTGCAGGATGACACGCCGTTTGCCATGACGTTGGTGATGGCCGTCTGTGCGGCGCTAGGTTGGGTAGGGCAGAGGGTATCTGTGGCGCGAATAGGTTCACGGCTGCATGAATAGGTAGGATGCGGTGGTGAGGTTTTCATGCGCATTGCCGTTGCTGACAATGCGCATGAGGTTTACCGATTTAAATCACTGACTATTGGCAATAATTCCGCGCAACAGCTTCTTCAAAATGCCCACTTCGTCAGCCGAAAAGGCGGACAGGACCTGTTCTTGCTGTTTGGCGGCAATATCTCTCAGCACGCTGGCCTGGCGTTCGCCTGCCTCGGTCAAGTGATGGCCATTCTCGGTGCTGGACACCAAGCCTTTACGGTACAACGCTTCCTGCGCCTCTTCGATTTCTCTGGTTGGCATCGCCATTTCTGCCAGCAGGCAGGCCTTATCAAGGCAGGCGTCGCTGTCCAACACCAGCAGCATTCTGGCCTCGCTGGCCCGCAACCCGGTGGAGAGCTGCTTGGGCTGGTAGCTGCTTTGATAGCTGCGCAGCGCCTGGGTGAGCAAGTAGAAGACGTTGTTATTCAAGCGTTCCTGCCTGGCGCTGCCTACTGCATTCTGTGCAACGCGCTCCGCCACCTGCGGGTAAGGCAGCACCATGGAATAGGATCCCTGGTGATACACCAGCGGTGCGCGGCCCAGGTCGTCAAACGCGACCACTTTGCCAATCAGGATCCAATGGTCACCGCCGTCAACCTGCTGATATTTCTCACACTGAAAGCGTGCGGCACAGTCGGCAAGCAAAGGCACGTCACCCGCGCCGACCCCAACCTCAATCCCGGCAAATTTATCTTCACTGGGGCGAGCGAAACGGTTGGAGATATCCATCTGATCGGCGGCCAGCACGTTAATGGCGAAGTGGCTGGCTTGCTCAAAGATCGCGTAGCTGCCGGAGCGTTTATCAATGCTCCACAATACCAAAGGCGGATCCAGTGATACCGAGTTAAAGCTGTTGGCCGTCACTCCCACGCGGGTGCCATCTGCGGTTGCTGCAGTCACTACCGTCACGCCAGTGGCGAAATTACCCAGCGCACGGCGAAATGCGCGGGGATCCAGGGCTGGTTCTGTGTGATGTGTCATTAAATAGGAACTCCTGCTCGTTACACCATCGTCGGATCGGGTTCTAACCCCATCAACTCGCGGCCTAATATCTGTGCGCAGACATCGTAATCGGTATAGGCGTGTGCCCCGGTCATGTGCGAGTCGCGGAACAGGCGCTGGATCTCATTGCTTTCCATCCAACTGGTTGCCCCTGCGGCGCTGAACAAGCGATCAACCGATTCGATGCACATTTTGACCGCGTAGGCCTGGTTGGTACGCCAGAACGTCAATGTCTGATGAGAGGGATATTGGTGCTTACGGCCGTGTTCGGCATGTTCTTGCCAGGTTTTTTCCAAAAAGGCGCGGGCGGCAGCAACCTGATGGGTGGACTCCGCCAGACGCATCAGCGCCGGGGTGGCCGTCCCCACGCTGGCTCCGGTATAGGCTCGCACGCGGTTTTGGGTTTTTTCTTTAAAGGCGAGCAGCATACGCTCCGCAACGCCAAGGCTGATGGCGGCAAAACCGCAGGCGAAATAGGGGCGATAGGGCGAGTAGAAGATATTACTGTCCGGGTAGAGGCCGAAACCTGCAGAGCGCCCATGCATCATATCTTGAGCGGCTTCAATGCGGTGGTTCGGTACGAAGGCATTTTTTATGACCAGCGTTTTGGAACCGCTGCCGCGCATGCCAACTGCAAACCAGTCATCACGGATTTCGTAATCGCTGCGTGGGATCACGCCAAAGCTGTAGAGCAGCTCACCTTCGGCGTTTTTGCGGCGAAAGCCGACAATCGCCCATTCGGCGTGGTCACAACCGCTGCTCCAGCCCATTTCACCGCTCAGATAAACACCGCCTTCGGCTTCCTCAATGCGGCCAAACGGGGCAATACTGCTGCTGGCGGTGGCGTCTGGATTATCTCCCCAGATCTCTTGTTGTAGTTTGGGGGAAAACATCGCTATCTGATGGCTGTGGGTGCATAGCAGGCTGAAAGCCCAGGCCGTTCCGCCACAGGCTCCGGCCAGCGCGGCGACACAGTCGGTGAATTCTGGCAGGGAGATTTCCAGGCCACCGAATTTTTTCGGTTGGAATACCCGGTGCATACCTATGCTTTTTAACAAACGGATATTCTCATCCGGTACTTTTCGTTCGCTTTCCGCCTGTGCGGCGTTGGCAGCGATAAGTGGCAGAATGGGCAGTAATTTTTCCAGCATCGGGTTGCTAGTTTTCATCAGTTGGTTCCCTCGGTAGGGGTGGGCGTGGGATGAGTATGGGGGAAGGGTATTTTAATGGAATGTAACATTCAGGTAAAAAATTGTACTTTTCATGTTAAATGTTGAGGGTGTGATCTGGAGGCGGGTTTGAGGGGCTGGGTGTGAGGCTCTTGGTTATCGTAACGTGAAGCCAGAGGCTCTCCAGGCCGCGAGTCACAAGTTTGACTGCCGTTCTGATAGCAAAAATGGATTATATGGAGTATGTTTATTTTAGATAATTTTGATAATCTATCTGAGGTGGAAAATGACTACCCTCCATGATGTACCCCCGCTTCCTACTTTGGTCGGGACACCGCAGGAAGTCCGTATTCGGCTTGATAGCTCTAAGGCAGATCAAGTTATCGTGGTGCCCATCGAGCGTTCAAATGCCCGACATGCAGACCTGATGGCTCATACGTTGGCGAATATCGTTTCCTTCATCGATTTGACCTTACGTGGGCAAAGTGAGCAAATGATTAAAGCTCTGGTCGATGCTTTGGTACCAAAGGTTCCACCCACGCCTAGCTTGCTCAAAGAGGCGGCTATGGTGGCGCGTTCGCGCAAGGCCGTATTGGAAAGTGCAGACTGGCTCACCGCAGCTCAGGTCGCCGAATTGGCAGGGCTGAGCGCCAGTAATCCAAGCACTCAACCCAACAAGTGGAAACGCCAGAAGCAGATATTTGCCATCACACATAACGGTGTTGACTACTTCCCTGGCTACGGGCTTGACCCGGATACCGGATACCGGCCACGCAAAGGATTGAAACCTGTTCTGGACGTCTTCGGTGAACATAAAGATGGCTGGGGCCTTGCATACTGGTTCCTCTCTGCCAACAGTTTCTTGGGCGGAAAGCGCCCACAGGACGTGCTGGCTAGCGAGCCGGAACGCGTCATTGCGGCTGCTGAGGATGAGATAAAGGAGATCAACCATGGTTAAACGCAGGGAAGCGATACCAGAGGAGAGTGCCCACTCACAGGAAGTTAATACCGTAATACCACCGCCGACGAAGCTACATGTTACAGCTTGGACGTTGCCCACTAGCAAGGCGATGCATCGGATCCACCAGGATATATACCAAGGCGATCAGTTCAATCCTGGAGTTAAAGGTAACGCGCGTTTCAGCCCAATAACTGATGCCAAGGGGGCTGCTATTCCGACCCTCTACGCGGCTTACACGTTTGACGCTGCACTGATGGAATCGGTGTTCCACGACGTATCTCATGCGCCTGGGTACAAGCACTACGACAAGAACAAGCTCAATCAGCAGGTACACTCAACGGTCAAGGTCAGCCAGAATCTGGTCCTGGCTGACTTAAGCAGCGTGGCTTTACGTAAGTTAGGCGTGCAGCGCAAGCAATTGATCGATACCGAAAAGGATCAGTACCCAAATACGCGTGAGTGGGCGAAGGCTATTCATAGACAGCATCCAGACATACAGGGGTTATCTTGGATTTCAAGGCAAGACGATTCGGCCAGAGCCGTGATGCTGTTTGGGGATCGAATTCCAGCAGGCACTCTGCAACAGATTGGCGCTTCGAGAAACCTTCTGCAGGATGAGAAAGCCTATGCGGAGCTGTTGGATTTAGCAGAGCGTATTGGTGCCGATGTCGTACCGGGGAAATGATTCAAGGGTAGCTCGTTTTCGGCCTAAAGAGGACGTTTCCGTTGGATTTTGTATTGTTCGAAAAGCAAAAATCCCGCTTAAGTTTCCTTAAGCGGGATTCTCTAAATATGGCTCCTCTGACTGGACTCGAACCAGTGACATACGGATTAACAGTCCGCCGTTCTACCGACTGAACTACAGAGGAATCGTGTGAACGAGCGGAATGATAACGGGGTGTAGGGGGGAAGTCAAAGGGGATTACGCATTCTGCGTTTGTTTGCTTACAGAATGCGCAACCCGTTGAGCTTTTGGCAGATTTATTCACTGGATGCCCGTTTCGAGCTCAGCCGATCACACGACATCAACGCTAAAGCTGCGGGAATGGCGGCCGGCCGCATGATCTTCGAGTATCAGCAGCGGATTAATCGGGATTGGAGATTTGATGTTGGTGTAGATCGGGGCGTCGTAAGCCGCTAGCAACAGAGCGAGATCACATCAGTGCCGTAAATGCGGTGATATCGAGACGGGAGTAGGGAATGGACATCGAAAAAATCCCCGCCCGGAACCACGAGCGGGGAGTAAATTCATGCTTACTCGTCGGCGAGGACAAACATGCCGAACGGATGGATTTGCAGGAAATAGCTGTCGCCCGGTTCGGGCTGCAACTGCGTAGCGTTTACCTGCAGCAGCAGCGACTGATCGTGCCAGTTCACTAGCACTTCATACTGCGGCCCCATATAAGCTACCTTACTGATGGTGCAACGCTGGCTCGGTTCTCCGTGTTGGCTGAGGGTGATCGCCTCCGGGCGCACGCCCACGGTACATTGCTGCAAACCAGGGGCAAACCCTTGTGGACGTGGCACTGGGTAGCCAAAGATCTCTACGCCGCTGCTGGTCACTTTGGCCGGGAAGATGTTGGCATCCCCCATAAATCCGGCCATAAAGCGCGAGGCCGGGTAGCGGTACAGCGTTTGCGGTGCGCCAATCTGCATGATTTCCCCTTTGTTCATCACCAGCACGGTGTCGGAAACCGCAAAGGCTTCGCTCTGATCGTGGGTGACATAGAGTGAGGTGATGTTGAACTGCTGCTGCAATTCGCGGATCTTTTCACGCATGCTGCGGCGCAGGTTGGCATCCAGGTTACTCAGCGGTTCATCGAACAGCAGCACCTTGGGTTTGAGGATCAGCGCACGTGCCAGGGCGACGCGTTGCTGCTGGCCACCGGAGATCTGATCGACATAGCGCTCTTCAAACCCCTCCAGATCGACCAGCATCAGGGCTTCACGTACCCGATCGCGGATCTCTGCCTTGGGCCTTCCCAGCATTTTCAGGCCATAACCAATGTTATCTCCCAGCGACATATGGGGGAACAGCGCGTAGGACTGGAACACCATGCAGATATCCCGCTGCTGAATGGAGCGATCGGTCACGTCCTCGCCGTCGATAAAGATCTGCCCGCCACTGGGTTTCTCCAGCCCGGCGACCAGGCGCAGGACCGTAGTTTTACCGCAGCCGGAAGGGCCAAGCAGCGTCACCATATCCCCACGTGGGATCGCCAGGCTCAGATTTTCAATCACGGTATTGTTGCCAAACCGCTTGGCGACGTTCTTCAGTTCAACAAAGTGTTTCTTATCTTGAATGTCAGACATGTTGTTCATCCTTCTCCGCCGGGTATCAGGCCGCATTCCGGGCTTTGGAACGCGCGACCCGCGCTTCGCCAACCAGGGCATCAAACAGGAAAATAATCGCCAGCATCACTACGATCAGGATCGATCCGTAGGCAATGGCTACGCCATACTCGCCGTCCTCGACCCGGTTAAGGATGTAGGACGTTGCGACGCGCGTATCTGGCGTCACTAGGAAAACAATGGCGCTCACGGTGGTCATGGCTCGGACAAAGCTGTAGACCAACGCCGAAAGGATCGCCGGGCGCAGCAAGGGCAGCAGGATATACACTATGGTGCGTAGCGAACCGGCACGCAGGCTGAGGGAGGCCTCATCCAGCGACTTGTCCAACTGCCCCAAACCGGCGATACCCGCGCGGATCCCCACCGGCACGTTGCGCATCACCATCGAAATGATCACGATGGCTGCCGTTCCGGTCAGGTAAACCGGCGCGCTGTTGAACGCCAGAATGTAGGACACACCGGCCACGGTGCCTGGCACCGCGAAGCACAGCATGGTGCTGAACTCGATCACTTTTTTACCCTGGAATTGCTGGCGTACCACGATGTAGGCAATCAGCAGGCCGAAGATGGCAGTGATCGGTGCGGCAATCCCGGCATACAGCAAGGTATCGAGCAGGGAAGGCCACGCGCCGTCGCTGAAGCCTTGGCCGAACAGTTTGCTGAAGTTGTCCAGCGTCAGCGTGTAGTCCACGCCCCAGTTAACGGTGAAGCTGCCGTAGAAAATGCTGCCGTACAGCAAGATGTTGAAGGCGATCCAGACATACAGCATCAGCGAGACGCCCCACACCAGCGTCACCGGCAGCGGCTGAACATCGCCGTGGTTGGATTTGCCGGAAATGGTCACGTAGGAACGCTTGCCGATCCACATGTATTGCACGCAGAACACTAGCAGCGAGAACATCAGCAGCACCACGCCTAGCGTACTGGCTGCCTGATAATCAAGCTGCGCACCGGTAATGTAGAAGTAGATCTGCGTGGCCAATACGTCGAAGTTGCCGCCGAGAACCAAGGGGTTACTGAAGTCCGCCAACGATTGAACAATGACGATCAGGAACGAGTTGGCCAATGCCGGTTTCAGCAGCGGCATAAACACCTGGGTAAAGGTCTGGAAGCGGTTGGCGCGCAACGTGTAGGACGCCTCTTCCAGCGACGGATGGATGGTCTTGATAGCCCCATCGAGGATCATGAATGACATGGGCGTAAAGGCCAGCACCTGAGCCAACCAGATCCCGGTAAAGCCGTAGAGCCAGTTGGTGTTGGTCAGGCCGAACCAGGTCACCATCAGCTCGGTGATGTAGCCGGAGCGGCCCATCATCAGGGTGACGCCTAAACCAACCACAAATGGCGGTGTGACGATTGGCAGGATCGAGAAGATACGGCCAATCACCGCCGAACGGCGGGCGATACGCGTGGTATAAATCGCCAGCACCATGCCAAAGAAGGTACAGCCAATCCCGACGGCGACGGAGAGCAGGAAGGAGTTCCAGATCACCTGCAGGATATGCGCCTGCCCGAGCGTTTGCATAAACGCCAACGGGGCGAAGGCACCGGCCTCATCGGTGAACATCGGGATAAAGATGGCGATGCTGGGATAAATGATAAACAGCACGATCAGGGCGATCACTGCCACCAGCGAACCGAGTACAAAGCGATCGCCACCCAGCCATTCCAGCCTTGAGAGAGCAAGAGTGATCACTGCGCCGATTGCCACCAGCAGCGGCAAGGTAGCGAATCCCATCCCGGTACCGGTCGCGGCGGCGCTGATAAATACCAATAGCCCGCAGGCCAGAGCATAGCCAGCATCAAACAGATGGCGGTTGCGTTGCTTGCGGCCAGTGGCAATCTGCGGGCGTACAGCCAGCAGCAACGGGGCGGCAAACCACAGCATGGCCAAGCCTGCATGTGACCATCCGTAGGCCGCCAGCAGCTCTTCGCTGGTCGCCTCCAGCAGCCCGTAGTCCAGGCTGTAGGAAGGCAGTAGGGCGAAACCTGCCAGCGCCAGCAGCAACCAGTAGAAAATGGGATCCCGCCCCTGCGTCGTGCGCAAGGTGATGGTTTCAGACATGATATTCCCCGGAATAAACGAAAATGAAGCGGGCATAGTCAGCAGTCACTACGCCCGATAGATGCAGGATGGGATCAGTGGCCCATCTTCACGTCGTTAACCCATTTGGTGATCAGCTTTTTACGCATGTCGGAAGCGCCGTAGGTATCCATGTCGTAATCGATCAGTTTCAGTTGATCCAGCTTCAGCGAGTTAGGGGAGGTCTCTGCCGTGGTGTTGGTCAGGATCTGGTAAGACTACCCCTTTTTCCAGGAAAGCTCCTGGGCCTCTTTTGACAGCGCCCAGTCCACGAACAGCTTGGCGTTTTCCATATTGCGGGCGTTTTTCAGGATGCTGATACCGCCGATTTCATAGCCAGAACCTTCGCATGGGGAAACCAGCGTCAGAGGTGCGCCTTTTTCTTTTTCCAGCGAATAGTCGTGCAGGAAGCCAATGCCGATCGTGGTTTCACCACGCGCGGCGTTGCGGGCCGGGGCGATGCCGGACTTGGTGTACTGCGAGATATTGCCGTTCAGCTGTTTCAGGTAATCAAAGGCGGCCTCTTCGCCCCACAACTGCGCAAAGGTGGCCAGCGCGGTGTAGGCCGTGCCGGAACTTTGTGGATCGGCGATCTGGATTTCCCCTTTGTAGATCGGGTTGGTCAGATCCTTCCAGCACTTGGGTTCAGGCAGGTTTTTCTCTTTCAGGCGATCGGTGTTGACGCCGAAACCGAGAATGCCGATATACACCGCAGAGGAGTAGTTGCCTTTACGTTTGGCCGGATCGCGGAACTGCGGCATGATTTGCTCCAGGTTCGGCGAGGCGTAAGCCTCCAGCAGGTCCATTTCACCGGCCTGCGATTGGGGATCCAGCGTGCCCCCGTACCAGACGTCGGCCTGCGGGTTTTTCTTCTCCGCGTCTACCTTGGCCAGGGTGCTGCCAGAGCCGTTGCGGATAAAGCTGGTTTTGACGTCGTATTTTTCCCCGAAGGCTTTGGCTTCTTCCTCGCACATGGCGTTGGTGGCGCTGCAATAGATCACCAGACGGCCTTTGGCCTGCACGGTTCCGGCCAGGGCTGTCAGCGCCAGCGTGGTGGCCAGCAGGGTGTTGAGAGGTGTCAATTTCATGGTGTTGTCCTTTTTGTTGTTGTCTTTGTAGGGTAAAGCAAACCATTTTCCCCTCACCCCAACCCTCTCCCACAGGGAGAGGGAGCTGATCCGGTGTTGCTATTGGGTGCGAGGATCAATCCATTAACCGTATAAAAATTACGCCTATTGTTGCCGTATCTGCCCGGCCATCAGCAGCGGCATCAACAGCAGGCCGACGCAGGTGGCTGCCAGCGCCAGCAGGGCAAAAAAGCCATACCAGCCGTAATGCTGCAATACCTGCGCCAGCGGCCAACCGGCCAGCGCGGCACCCAGGTAGGCGAACAGGCCAAGAAACCCGGTCACGGTCCCGGCCGCGTCCTTGTGGCAGTGCTCCGTGGCGGCCAGCCCGATCAGCATCTGCGGCCCAAACACAAAAAAGCCGAGGCCGAAAAAGCAGGCCGAAAGCAGCCCGTAATGGTGCAGCGGGGCCAGCCATAGGGCGGTCGTCGTTAGAAATAGCCCGATGGAGAACAGCAGGATCATCGGTGCTCGCAGGCCGCGAAACAGCAGATCCGATCCCCATCCTGCAAACAGTGCGCCAAACAGCCCACCCAGTTCAAACAGTGACAACGTGGCGTTGGCCTTCATCAGGTTGACGCCGTGGCTCTCCGCCAGCCAGATGTTGCCCCAATCGTTCAGCGCAATGCGTATCAGGTACACCAGGATGTAGGACACGCCCAGCAACCAGATGGTTGGGTTGCGCAAAATGGTGTCAAACAGCATCCGCCGCATCGGCATCGCGGGGCTTTGCTGCTCTTGCCACAGCTCCAGCGGATCGCGCCGCCAGTGGCCTACGCTGGGTAATCCTTGCTGCTGCGGTTTACCGCACAGTTGCCAGCACAACCACAGCCCAATCAGCATCCCGATGGCTCCCGGCAGCAACAGCGCAGCCTGCCAACCGTAGTGTGAAGCCATAAATCCGGACAGCAACGGCACGGCCGCACCGCCCAGGCTGATCGAAGTATTCCAGGTGCCCCACCAGAAGCCTCGCTCGTTGCGCGAATACCAACTGGTGAGCATCTTGGCGCAGGGCGGCCAGCCCCAGCCCTGAAAGAAACCGTTTAACGTCCAGACCACCAGCAACGCCGTCAGCGAATGGCAAAAGGCGAACACGATGTTCAGCACGCCGGTGATAAATAGCCCGACACCCATAAACCAGCGCGCCTGGCTGCGATCGCTGACAATGCCGGAGACAAACTTCGAGCCGCCGTAGGCCAGGTAAAACAGCGTACCCAGCAGGCCGATATCCCCTTTGTCCAACCCCAGTTCGAGCTGCATCACCGGCATGGCATAGCTGACGCTCTTGCGTGTCAGATAAAAGGCGCCGTAGCCGACGATCATCGAAAACATCAGGCGTGGTCGCCAGTAGCGGTAACGAGCGCTGATTTGTTCCGCGGTTAACGTGGCCGATGTCATGAGTTCCTCCGGACAGTGAGAGCAGTGTAGGGTGTTGAAAACAGGATTGGATGAGACAAGGTTTTAGGCACCTAAGACTTAGTCCTAGTCAGACGGAGTTTTTGTTCAGTTTTGTGGGCAGGTTAACAATTATGCGCGTGCCATTACGCCGATGGAGCCGCCAATCGCCCCCCAATGCGCGCACTCGCTCTTCGATACCGCGCAGGCCAAAGCCGCTGGTGGGTTGCAACGGCATACCCTGGCCGTCATCACGGACTTCCAGAGTGATCGTCTGGTGGGTTTGCGTCAGGCTTAAATGCACATGGCTGGCGCAGGCGTGTTTGCTGATGTTATTGAGCAGCTCCTGTGCCACGCGGTAGAGGGTAAATACCAGGGTTTCATCATCTGGCGTGGCTGGCAGGCGGTAATCCAGCTGGAAGCTGATCCCCTGTTCGGCAAAGGAAAACTCATCGGCCAGGTGATGCAGAGCTTTGTCCAGCTCCATCTCTTCCAACACCGGTGGGCGCAATTGCCGTAGCAGGGTGCGGGTGGTGTGGTGGATGCGTTGCGATAGCGAATCGATCTGCTCCGCGGCCAGGCGGGTGGCCGGGGCGGTGGCGCTGCGGTTCACCAACATTGCCTGGATCTGAATGGCGGTAATATTCTGGCCGATCTCGTCATGCAACTCGCGAGCGATGGCCTTGCGCACCTCTTCTTCGGTACCTATCAGCCGCTCCATCAGGTGTCTTTTGGCCGCTAATTCCTGCTCCAACTGTTGGCGATAGCGCTGTAGCTTTTGCGCCAATTGCTGCTGACGGCTGATGGCAATCCCCAGCCCAATCCCCAACAGCGCCTGGGTAGAAAGGAATAGCTCCAACTCTTGCAGACCCTGAAACGCGCCACCGGCCTGACGGGTGAGGGTGATCATCACGCTACCAAACAGCGCCGCCAGGACGCCCCCTTGCCAGCCAAAGCGATAAGCCATAAACACGTTGGGCAAAAAGATAAAGATCAGCAGCAGCCGCTCCATCTGCGGGGCGATCGCCAGTTGCACGCAAATCCCCATGGTGAGAAACAGTGAACACCACAGCAGAAGAGAGGTGCGTAGCTGTGGTGTCGAGGGGCGCGGAACGGGCATCGACGTCACCAGTTGCTGGCGCAGGTAGGTATAAATCAGATAGACGAAAGGCACCAGCAGTACGCCGCCGGTAAAGCTGGTCAGCAAGGTTTGACTGATACTGGATGGCAGCCAGACCCCCGCCAGTAACCCGCACAGCAGCGCATTGGCCGCGATGGCCGCCAGCAATAGCGATAGCCGTTGCCAATACAGGTGATAGCGATACCACAACCGCTGAGTACCCCAGGCAGGCAACAGGCTTAACAACGGTAGTAACAGCACCGAACGGTCATTCAGCAATTGCTGGTCATGCAGCCATAGCAGCGTAGCGGCTTCCGCCAGTAATAGCGTGAGCCAGTAACGCCGGGGTAACAGGATCAGCAGCGCTAACCGCAGCCCTTGGGGAAACAGCAGCACGGCCTGCTGGCCGTCATGGCTCAGGTGCAGGCTAATGGTCCACAGGGCTAGCCAACTGAGGGCAAAAAACAGCGCCAGAAACAGCGAAAGCGCCAGGCGGCGCACCATTGGCGGCACCGGCTAACTCCCGGCAAGCAGTTGATGTTGCAGCGCGAAATGCACCAGTTCCACGGTGGTGTCGCAATGCAGTTTGCCGAGGATGTTGGCGCGGTGCACCTGCACGGTCTTATGGCTTAAGGTCAACTGTTGGGCGATGGTTTTGACACTCAGGCCGTTGACCAGCAGATCGAAGATCTCTTTCTCGCGCGGGGTGAGTACCTGCAATTCTTTCGGTGGCTGCGGAGTATGGCGCAGCGCTCGCAAGGCATCCGCGCACAGGTAAAGCCCACCGCTGCTGACGGCGCGAACCGCCTGCACCAGTTCATGGGGGCCGCAGCGTTTGGTGAGATAACCACCGGCCCCGGCATCGATAGCGCTTTGCACGAAGGCATTGGTGTCATAGATGCTGAGGATGATGGCGCGAAAGGTGGGGCGCTGTTGGCGTAAACGCTGGAGCAGGCTGAGGCCGCTTTCATCCGGCATGGCGATATCCAGCACCGCTACGTCGATCGGATCGCGCAGCAAGTGCGGCCATGCCTGTGCCGCCGAGTCGAACTGGCCGACGATACGGATATCCTCTTCCAACGACAGTAACTGGGCAAACCCGGAACGAACCACCACGTGGTCGTCTATCAGCGCAACGTTAATCATAAGCCTGTAACAAAGTGTGAGATTTTCCGCATCATGCGCAGGAAAACTCTGGCTGGCAACTGTTGCGCTGCAAAATGGAAGGGAGTTAACAGATTGGCATTAAAATGGCCTGCCGCATCGATCCAGAGTATCCCTGTCACCAGCGCTGTTATTGCCTTCCTGACGGTTATTTTTACGCAATTCGCTTCGTTTCTCCCCTGCGGATCATGACCTCTGTCGCAAACCGGGAAGGTTGCAGGTTTGTCCATATAAATAGCATTCAAAGATATGGGGGAAATCGCTATCGAGGCTGTAGAGTCCCTCTACGGGAATGTTGTGCAGATGTAAAATCGGCATCCCGGGAAATCGTCACTAACAATAAAATATAAATAATACCAATGAGTTACCTCGCTATTTGGCGGTTATGCCTCAACCTACATTAGATCCGGGAGTGTTAGATGAAAAAATTGAGTGTGAAAACGTTATTGGCGGCTAGCCTGTTCAGCATGCTGGTGGGCTCGGGCGGTGCATTGGCGCAAGAAGTGGAAGTCGTCAATATTTCGAAAATCGCGGGAATGCCCTGGTTCAACCGCATGGGTGAAGGTGTGGAACGTGCCGGTAAAGACCTGGGTATCAAAGCCTATCAAGTCGGCCCATCCAGTACCGATGCTCCACAACAGGTTAAAATTATTGAAGATTTAATCGCCAAGAAAGTCAGTGCCATCAGTATCGTGCCGAACGATGCCGATGTATAGGAGCCCGTCTTCAAGAAAGCGCGTGACGCCGGTATCGTGGTATTAACCAACGAATCACCAGGGCAGCCTAGCGCTAACTGGGATATTGAAATCATTGATAACGCCAAATTTGCCGCCGACAACGTGGAAGAAATGGCAAAAGCGATGGGCGGCAAGGGTGGGTATGTCATTTATGTCGGCAGCCTGACCGTGCCACAGCATAACCTGTGGGCAGATTTGTTTGTTAAGTACCAGAAAGCGCATTATCCGGAAATGTTTGAAGTGACTAGCCGTATGCCCGTCGCCGAGAGCATTGATGACTCACGCCGCACCACACTGGATCTGATGAAAGCGCATAGCGACCTGAAAGGGATTGTGGCCTTCGGTTCACAAGGCCCAATTGGTGCAGGCCGTGCAGTGAAAGAGAAGCGGGCGAAAAACAAGGTCCACGTATTCGGCATGATGATCCCCTCTCAGGCAGCCTCGCTGATTAAAAGTGGTGATATCGCCATGGGTGTCACTTATGACCCAGGTTCTGCTGGATATGCATTGACCGCCGTTGCTGACAAAGTGCTTAAAGGTGAGAAGATCGAAACAGGCATGGAGATCCCAGGGGTGGGTAAAGCGGAAGTTGATCAGGATAAACACCTGATTCAGTTCCACAATGTACTGCGAGTTACCAAAGATAACGTGGATTCCCTGTATTAATTCCCCCGCATGACCGCAGAGCCGGATGCCTTGTCCGGCTCTGCAACCAATGCTCGCCTGGCGTAAGAGGATGTATGCAGCCATTTATTACCCTGGAAAATATCAGTAAAACCTTTTATGGCGTCAAGGCGCTGAATAAGGTGGCTATGACCCTGTTACCGGGTGAGGTACATTGCCTCGCTGGGCAGAACGGTTGTGGCAAATCAACACTGATCAAGATTATCTCCGGTGTTTACCAACCCGATAGAGATGCCGCCATTATTATTGATGGCAAAACCTATTCAACCCTGACACCTATTGAGTCTGTCCGCCTGGGGATCCAGGTCATTTATCAGGATTTATCCTTATTCCCGAATCTGACCGTGGCTGAGAATATCGCCATGAACCATTATCACCATCAGCTGTGGGTGAATAAACGTCAGATGCGGGAGACCGCCGAACGCGTCATTAACAGCATTGATGCCCATCTTAATCTGGACGAATTGGTTGAGAATTTATCCATCGCCCAGAAACAATTAGTCGCTATCTGTCGTGCACTGGCACAAGATGCCCGCCTCATTGTGATGGATGAGCCAACCGCGTCGCTGACCCGGCAGGAAGTCAACGGCTTGCTACGGGTGGTGCATGAGCTGAAATCACGCAATATCTGTGTGGTATTTGTGAGTCACCGGTTGAGCGAAGTGCTGGAGATTTCAGACCGTATTACCGTGCTGAAAGATGGCCAGTGGGTTGGAACCTACCCTGCGGCTGAAGTGGACAACCAGCGGCTTGCCTGGCTGATGACGGATATGAAATTTGATTTTCAGGTGCTACCGCCTTACAGCGAAGCACGCCCTGTCGTGATGGCAGTGGAAGCGCTTTCCCGTGGCAATCAATATCAGGATATCTCACTGGCTTTGCATCCTGGCGAAATTGTCGCGCTGGTTGGTTTGCTCGGGTCTGGCCGCACAGAACTGTGCCTCAGTCTATTTGGTTTAACCAAACCCGAGTCGGGCAGCATTCGTATCAATGATAAGCCAATGCGGTTCGCCAGTAACCGCGATGCCATTGCCGCCGGTGTGGGCTATGTCTCGGAAGACCGGATGAGCACCGGGCTGATTATGGAGCAATCAATCCGCGACAATATCAGTGCCACGGTATTACACCGGCTTAAAAATGCCTTGCACCTGATGCGGGCCGAGCGAGTCGACACGCTGGTCGAAGACATGGTGAAACATCTGTCGATCAAAATCGGTAATAGCGACCTGCCGGTCAATACGTTATCCGGTGGAAATGCCCAGCGTATTGCCATCGCCAAATGGCTGGCAACCGACCCGCAAATACTGATCCTCGACTCGCCGACCGTTGGGGTCGACATCGCCAACAAAGCAGGTATTTATAATATTATCAATGCATTGGCGGCGCGGGGGATAGCGGTATTAATGGTATGTGATGAGATTGATGAAGCTTACTTTAATAGCCACCGTATTATCGTTATGCGGTCCGGCCGGCTTGTGCAGGAGTTCTTGCCGAGTAACTGCAGCGAAGCTGCCATTGCGGAGGTAGTCAATGGCTAATCCCCATGCACTCAATAAGCCTGATGTAGGCAAAACAGGTTTATTTAATAAAAAGCATCTGAAACGCCACGAAGTTATGTTGGCTTTTACCCTATTGATTATTTCGACTTATCTTGCTTTCACCAGCCCAGAATTTCTGACGCTCGCCAATATTTATGACTTGATAAATAACTACGCCATGCTGACCATTTTGGCGTGCGGGTTTTTTATCGTCTTGATTTCTGGCGGTATTGACATTTCATTCCCGGCGATGACCATTATCTCGCAATATGTCATGGTGACATTCATTGCGAAGTTTGGCGGTAATTTCCCGGTGGCTTTCGCGTTGGCAGGAGGCATCGGCTTGTTGCTGGGGTTGATCAATGCGCTCTTGGTTAATCGCCTACGGGTGCCGTCCATCATTATTACCATTTCCACGCTGAATATCTTCTACGGGTTGCTGCTGTATCTCAGCCGGGGTGTCTGGCTGTATACCTATCCGGAATGGTTCGAACATGGGCCAATGCTGTTCTCCTTCACCGCCGCTGACGGCTATGACTATGGCCTTTCGCTGCCCATTTTGACCTTGCTGGCGACGATTATTGTCACCGCTTTGGTGATGACACGCACCAGCATTGGCCGGCAAATTTATGCGTTGGGCGGTAATCAGGAAGCGGCATCCCGCATGGGGTTCAGCATTGTAAAGCTGCAACTGTTTGTTTATGGCTATATGGGGTTTTTATCCGGTATCGCCGGTGTGGTGCAGTCCTATACCGTCCTGACGGTGGCACCGGATTCGTTGCTCGGTTATGAACTCACCGTGCTGGCGGCGGTGGTGCTGGGCGGTACCAGTATTGTTGGCGGGCGCGGGACCCTAACCGGCACTCTGCTCGGGGTGATCTTGCTGGCAATATTGCAAAATGGTCTGAATTTACTGGGTATTTCGTCGTACTGGCATAGCGTGGTGATCGGTCTGGTGATAGTCATCAGTATCAGTGTGACAGCCTGGGGCCAACGTCATAAGGTAGGGATATAACCATGTCGAAAACAACTCAACGTGATCATACCGAGCGCTGGTTGGTGGCACTGCTGGTGCTGGTGGCGGGCGTGTTCAGTGTGCTGATCCCACAGGTATTCTGGTCTGCGGCCAATTTCCAATCCATCGCCTCACAGATCCCCGTCGTGGGGATATTGACGCTGGCAATGGCGATCACCATGCTCACCGGTGGCATCAACTTATCCATTATTGCCACTGCGAACGCCAGTGCGCTGGTGATGGCCTGGGTGTGTACCCATCTTGAGCCAACGTTCAGTTCATTGATAGTGATGCTGTTGGCGGGGGGGGCGGTTGCCTTGGTGGTGGGGATCATCAATGGGGTGCTTATCTCGGTGGTTCGGGTATCCCCAATTCTGGCGACACTGGGCATCATGACCTTGCTCAAAGGGATCAATGTGCTGATCTCCAAAGGCTCGGCGATTTCTAACTTTCCGAGCTATGTCCTGGCATTGGACCGCAGCTATTTTCTTGGGGTTCCAGTCCCGCTTTACCTGTTTGCCGTGGTGGCGTTGCTGCTTTGGCTTATGTTGGCCAAGACCCCGCTGGGCCGTCAGATATACCTGTCCGGCTCCAACGAGAAAGCCACCTTTTACTCTGGGATTAACACCCGCCGCACGCTGATTTGGGTTTATGTGATTTCCTCGTTACTGTGCGCTGTCGCGGCGTTGCTGATGATGTCGAAACTCAACTCGGCCAAAGCCTCCTACGGTGAGTCACTGTTACTTATCACTATCCTGGCGACGGTATTGGGTGGGGTAAATCCTGACGGCGGATTTGGTAGGGTCTTCGGCATTGTGCTAGCGCTGTTCCTGTTGCAAATGCTGGAGAGCGGGCTAAATATCATGGGCGTCAGTAGCTATATCACCATGGCACTGTGGGGGTCGCTACTGCTGGCGTTTATCTTTGTCAAAGGTGCGAAGGTCCCGGCATTGCGGTTCTTAGGGCAGAACAAGCCGTTGTAGTGATAGTGCAAGTTCACCAAACAGGTTCGATAGCCTCAGAAGCAGCCCACTACATCACTGTATGTTGGGCGCTCCTGTTTAACCATGGCTTGCTGAACGATAGATCCGCTGGGGTCTGCCCACCTTGCCGTAAATAATCTCCGCCACTAATTGATCGTTGGCGCTAAAAAACTCCAGGTAGCGCCGGGCGGTGGTGCGGCTCAGCCCAATCTGTTGTGCCACGCTTTCTGCCGTATGACGCACCTGCGGATCTTCGAACAAAGCGCGGATCTTCATCAGCGTCAGCTCATCAATGCCGGTGGGCAATGCGGCCTGATCGCCACCGCGGGCGTAGGTGTTGAACATCTCATCGATACGGCGTTGGTTGACCCGCGCCTTGTCTTTCAGCGCTTCGCGCCGTTGGCTAAAGCGTTGCAGGGTTTGCGCCAGGCGGTCATAGGCCAGGGGTTTGATCAGGTAATCGAACACGCCATAGCGCAGCGCTTCGGCCACGGTGTCCATATCGCTGGCGGCGGTGATAAACACAATGCCACCGCTGTAGCCTTGTAGCGTCAGTTCGCGCAGTAGTTCTATGCCTTGGCCGTCCGGCAGGAAATTATCCAGCAGGATCAGATCGGGTTTGAAACGCTCGGTCATCGTGCGTGCCTGTGCCAGGGTACCCGCCAGCCAAATCTGCCGGCATCCGCCATTCTGCTTGATGAATTCCGCATGCATTTCTGCCAACGGCGTTTCATCCTCAACAATCAGAATATTTAGCCACTCCATGTTAATTCCCCGTTGCTTAATTACGTTGCTAATTAAATCTCAGCGAGATGGTTATTTAATTAAACACTATGTCGCTAATAAAAACTATAAAAATAATTAAGTAAATAAAAACCATTAAACAACTTATTTACTGCGGGTAGATTGTGAAATAGGTCAATAATCAGGGCGTTATTTGTGTTTAACATGGCGCCATTAAATACCCCGTTCGTGTTATGGACCATTTCAACTCGATGGTTTTTAAGGTTTTTATTACACCTTAATGTTAACTGTAATGGGATTTTGTATTTCAAATGTTATTGATAAGTTATTTTAGAGAGACTGACATGCTGGGCGATACCGTATTTACTCGGGTGAAAAGATCGGATCACAAAAATATAGCGGCAATTAATGCTTTTTTGCGTAGTAACGATCTGAATATTGATACCACGGTCGAGGTTTTTATCACCGTGACCCAGGGCGAGCAATTGGTTGCCTGCGGAGGTATCGCCGAAAATATTATCAAATGCGTGGCCATCAGCCCGCAAATGCGCGGTGAAGGCCTGGCGTTATCATTGGCGACCGAACTGGTGAATCTGGCCTATGAGCGCCATCACACCCAGCTGTTTATCTACACCAAAGTGCAGAATGAGGCGCTGTTTCGCCAGTGCGGTTTCTACCCGATTGCCAGCGTGCCGGGCATCGTGGTGCTGATGGAAAACAGCCCGTGTCGCCTGAAGCGTTACGCCGCGCAACTGGCCAGCGAGCGCCAGCCGGGCGAAACCATTGGCAGCATCGTGATGAATGCCAACCCCTTTACCCGTGGCCATCAATATCTGGTACGGGAAGCCGCCGCCCAATGTGACTGGCTGCATCTGTTCCTGGTGAAGGAAAACACCTCGCGCTTCCCGTATGAAGATCGCCGCGATCTGGTACTGAAGGGCACCGAGGGGATCACCAATCTGACGGTGCATGAGGGGTCGCAATACGTGATCTCCCGTGCCACTTTCCCTTGCTACTTCATTAAAGAGCAGGGGGTTGCCGACGACTGTTACACCGAAATCGATCTGAAAATCTTCCGCCAGTATCTGGCCCCCGCGTTGGGCATCACGCATCGATTTGTCGGCAACGAACCGTTCTGCGCCGTAACGGCGAAATACAACCGCGACATGCGTTATTGGCTGGAAACTCCGGCGCTGCCTAGCCCACCGATCGAACTGGTGGAAATTGAGCGCTTGCAGTACCAGGGCACGGCGATCTCTGCCTCCTGGGTGCGCAAGTTGCTGGCCGCGGGAGACTTTCACGCCGCCGCGCCTTTGGTGCCGAAAGACACGCTGTACTACCTGCAGGATCTGCAGGCACAGCGCCGGGCCAAGCCAGTACCGCAAGAATTTGAGTCCGCACAATCAGGTGAACAATGAAAATAATCCGAGAAGCAATGGCCGGCACGCTGGAATCCAGCGATGTCATGGTCCGTATCGCGCCAGCAGAAGGCCCGGAACACGATCTGCTGATTGCCAGCAGCGTGGAAAAACAGTTCGGCGATGCCATCCGCCACACCCTGTTGCAGGTTTTGCAGCAGTACGACGTGCCGCCGGTGCAGGTGATTGTCGACGATAAAGGCGCACTGGACTGTGTGCTGCGTGCACGGCTGGAAACCGCGCTGATGCGTGCCAGCGAAACCGCCACGCTGCCCTGGGAGGAACGCCGTGAAAACGCTGAATAAACACCGCATGCGCCGCAGCATGCTTTTCGTACCGGGGGCAAATGCCGCCATGGTCAGCAACGCTTTTATCTATCAGGCCGATGCGTTGATGTTCGATCTGGAAGACTCGGTGATCCTGCGTGAGAAAGACGCGGCCCGTCGCCTGGTGTATCACGCGCTGCAACACCCGCTTTATAAGGAAGTTGAAACCATTGTGCGCGTTAACGCCTTGGATTCGGCCTATGGCCTGGCGGATCTGCAAGCGGTGGTGCGTGGCGGAGCGGATATCGTCCGTCTGCCAAAAACCGACACCGCGCAGGACGTAGTGGATATGGAGCGTGAAATCGCCGCCATTGAACGTGCCTGTGGTCGCCCGGTCGGCAGCACTGGCCTGCTGGCGGCGATCGAGTCCGCACAGGGCATCACCAACGCGGTGGCGATTGCGCAGGCTTCCCCAAGGTTGATCGGGATTGCGCTGGGTGCCGAAGACTATGTGCGTAATCTGCGTACCGAGCGCTCGCCGGAAGGCATTGAACTGCTGTTCGCCCGTTGCTCACTGTTGCAGGCTGCCCGCTCGGCCGGGATCCAGGCGTTCGATACCGTCTATTCCGATGCCAACAACGAAGCGGGTTTCCTACAGGAAGCGGCGCTGATCAAACAGCTGGGTTTTGACGGTAAATCCCTGATTAACCCACGCCAGATCGAACTATTGCACAACCTGTATGCGCCAACCGCCAAAGAAGTGGCTCATGCCCAGCGAGTGGTCGATGCGGCAGAAGCGGCAGAAAAAGAGGGGCGCGGCGTGGTTTCGCTGAACGGCAAGATGGTCGATAGCCCGGTGATTGAACGGGCCCGTCTGGTACTGCAACGCGCAGCGCTTTCCGGCGTGCGTGAAGAACCGAACCACAGCGAGGAAGCATGATGAAACGCCAACAACGCCTGATGACCTTGAACAATCACGCCGAGATGCGGCTTTATCAGGAAGCCTCCAAGGCCAACCTGCAGGCGCGTAAACCGCGCGATATCAAACGTTGTGAGTCGCTGGAAGTGGCGATCCGCCGCAGCGGCCTGCAGGACGGCATGACCATCTCTTTCCACCACGCATTCCGTGGCGGCGATCTGGCCCTCAACCAGGTGATGGATGTGCTGGCGAAGATGGGCTTCCGCAACCTGACGCTGGCCTCCAGTTCATTGACCGATTGCCATGCGCCGCTGGTCGGCCATATCCGCAACGGGGTGGTAAGCCGTATTTATACCTCCGGCCTGCGTGGGCCGTTGGCAGATGCCATTTCGCGCGGCTTGCTGAAAGAGCCGGTGCAGGTTCACTCGCACGGTGGCCGGGTCAACCTGGTCGAGTCGGGTGAATTGCAGATCGACGTTGCCTTCCTCGGGGTGCCTACCTGCGATGAGTTCGGCAATGCCAACGGTTATACCGGCGATGCCTGCTGCGGTTCGCTCGGCTATGCCAAGGTGGATGCCGCAGCGGCCCGTAGCGTGGTGCTGCTGACCGAAGCGATCGTGCCATATCCGCATCATCCCGCCAGCCTGGCACAGGATCAGGTCGATCTGATCGTGCAGTTGGAGCGAGTAGGGGATGCGGACAAGATTGGGGCCGATGCCACGCGAATGACCTCCAACCCGCGTGAGCTGTTGATTGCCCGCCGTGCTGCCGAAGTGATCGTCGATTCCGGCTACTTTACCGAAGGCTTTTCCCTCCAGACCGGCACCGGTGGCGCTTCGTTGGCCGTAACCCGCTTCCTGGAAGACAAGATGCGTGCCCGTGGCGTCCGCGCCGGTTTTGCACTGGGCGGCATCACCTCCACCATGGTGGATCTGCATGAGAAAGGCCTGATCGGCAAACTGCTGGACGTGCAGAGCTTTGACCGTGCGGCGGCCATGTCATTGGCTCGCAACCCAAACCATATTGAGATCAGCGCCAATCAGTACGCCAACTTCAGCTCCAAGGGGGCGTCGGTTGATCGCCTGGACGTGGTGGTGCTGAGCGCGCTGGAAATTGACACCGGCTTTAACGTTAACGTGCTGACCGGCTCCGACGGGGTGATCCGTGGCGCTTCCGGTGGCCACTGTGATACCGCAGCGGCGGCGCGGTTGGCGATTATTGTCGCACCGTTGGTGCGTGGCCGCATTCCTACGCTGGTTGAACAGGTGACGACCTGCGTTACGCCGGGCTCCAGCATCGACATTCTGGTGACCGACCACGGTATTGCCGTAAACCCGGCTCGCCCAGAACTGGCGCAGAGATTACGTGATGCTGGCCTGCAGGTGGTCACCATCGAATGGCTGCGTGAGCGTGCGCTGGTACTGACCGGCGAACCGAAACCGATCGCCTTTACCGACAACGTGGTGGCCGTGGTGCGCTATCGCGACGGTTCGGTGATTGACGTCGTACATCAGGTCGCGGAGTAACGCCATGGCTTACATCTCCCCCGAATTGGCCGCCAGCCGCGCCGTAAGTTTGCCCGAACTGCTTTCCAGCCGTGAATGCCGGCAGGCACGGCAACAGGCGTGGCTGGCGCGCCATCCTACCGCCACGCTGGTGGTGCTCACACTCGTGGTGCCGGGGGCGGTGAAAGACAGCCCCATGACGCGGCGCGTGTTCAATCTGGGCAGGCAGGCCTTGCAGCAGATGTATCGCCAGCAAGGCTGGCTTTGTTTGCAGCAGAAGACCCTGGCACTGCCCACTGGCTGCGAGGGCTATCTGGCGCTGCAAGCCGATGCCCGCGCGGTGAAAGAGGCCACCATCCAACTGGAAATCCAGCAGCCGATTGGCCGCCTGTGGGATATCGATGTACTGACCCCGCAAGGGAAGATCCTGTCGCGGCGTGAACTTGGTCTGCCTGAACGCAGCTGTCTGCTGTGCAATCAGCCAGCCAAGATTTGCGCCCGCCAGCAGAGCCACAGCACCGAACAACTGCTCACTGCAATGGAAAGGATGCTCAATGATGCACTCCCAGCCTGACTGGCAGCCGACGGTTACAGATCTTTCGCACAGCCAGCGCTTTGCTCGCGACGCCTATCGGGCGCTGTTGGTGGAGGTCAACCTGACGCCGAAACCGGGGTTGGTCGATCGCCACAACAACGGCGCGCATCGCGACATGGATATTGGCCATTTCTACCGTAGCTCAAGGGCGATTGGCCGGTGGCTGCCCTATTTTATCCGCCAGGGTATGGCCGACGCCGCTTTGCCCGCGGAGCAGCAGCTTGCACGCCTGCGCCCATTGGGCATGGCCTGTGAAGAACAGATGTTCCACGCCACCGGCGGCATCAACACCCATAAAGGCAGCGTGTTCTCGCTGGGGCTGTTGTGCTGCGCCTTTGGCCGCTTACAGCAACAACAACGGCAGATTGACGCCCAAAGCCTGTGTGGCGAAGTGGCCGAGATGTGCCGTGGGTTGGTTAGCCGGGAGCTGCAACGTAACAACGCGGGCCAGACGGCAGGGCAACGGTTATTTGCCGAGTTTGGCCTGAGCGGTGCCCGTGGTGAGGCTGAATCCGGCTTTCAGCGGGTGATCGGCGGTGCGTTACCGCTGTATCACCAGAGGATCGCCAGTGGTTGTGGAGAACAGGTCGCGCTGCTGGACAGCCTGCTGTGGCTGATGGCGCATAACGATGATACCAACGTCGCCTCGCGGGGCGGCATTAAAGGGCTGCGCTGGTTACAACACTATGCCAGCCAGTTATTGGCACAGGGAGGGGCTGGCGATGCGCAAGGAATTGCCCGTTTGCGGCAGTTCGACGTTGCGTGCATCGCCCGCAATCTTAGCCCCGGCGGTAGTGCCGATTTATTGATAGTCACCTGGCTGTTGGCGCAGTTGCCGCAGGCGGGGGCTTAAAAAAATAACGAAGCCTTCAGGAGAAGTGTCCATGTCCGAAACCAAAGAGAAAATCTGGAAAGCGATCGCCCCGTTGGTGGTGCTTGCCGTCCTGTTAATGATACCCACGCCGGAGGGGATGCCACCGCAAGCCTGGCGTTACTTTGCCATCTTTGTGGCGATGATTGTCGGTATGATCCTGGAGCCGATCCCGGCCACGGCGATCAGCTTTATTGCCGTGACCGTCAGCGTGCTCAGTTCCAACTGGGTGCTGTTTGGTGCCGAAGAGCTGGCCAATCCCAGCTTTAAAGCCGGTAAAGAGGCGCTCAAATGGGGGCTGGCCGGATTCTCCAGTACCACCGTCTGGCTGGTGTTTGGGGCCTTTATCTTCGCGCTGGGCTACGAGGCCACCGGGTTAGGGCGCCGCATCGCGCTGTTCCTGGTGAAGTTCATGGGCAAACGCACCCTGACGCTAGGCTACGCGGTGGTGATCATCGATATCATGTTGGCGCCGTTTACCCCGTCCAATACCGCGCGTACCGGTGGCACCGTATTCCCGGTGGTGAAGAACCTGCCGCCACTGTTTGATTCCTTCCCTAACGATCCTTCCTCACGCCGCATTGGTGGTTACCTGATGTGGATGATGGTGGTGGGGACCAGCATCAGTTCCTCCATGTTTGTGACCGGCGCGGCACCTAACGTGTTGGGCATCGAGTTCGTCAACAAGATTGCCGGGATCAATATCACCTGGATGCAATGGTTCCTGGCCTTCCTGCCGGTTGGGCTGTTGCTGCTGATCGTTGCTCCGTTGATTTCCTACTACCTGTATAAGCCAGGTGTAACCCACAGCAACGAAGTGGCTGGCTGGGCCAGTACGGCACTGGGGGAAATGGGTAAACTGACCCGCAAAGAATATACCTTGATCGGTCTGGTGTTACTCAGCCTGTGTCTGTGGGTGTTCGGCGGTAAAATTTTGGATGCGACCACGGTGTGCTTGCTGGCGGTATCGCTGATGCTTGCCCTGCACGTGGTCAGTTGGAAAGACATCACCAAATACTCCAGCGCCTGGAATACCCTGGTTAACCTGGCAACCTTGGTGGTGATGGCCAGCGGCCTGAGCCGTTCCGGCTTTATTGACTGGTTTGCCACCACCATGAGCACCCATCTGGACGGTTTCTCACCGAAAATGACGGTGATTCTGCTGGTGCTGGTGTTCTACTACGCGCACTACCTGTTTGCCAGCCTGTCGGCCCACACCGCGACCATGTTGCCGATGATCCTGGCGGTAGGGAAAGGCTTGCCGGGCGTGCCGATGGAACACCTTTCCATCCTGCTGGTGCTGTCTATCGGTATCATGGGGGTATTGACCCCGTATGCCACTGGCCCAGGGGTAATCATCTACGGCTGTGGCTATGTGAAGTCGAAAGACTACTGGCGTCTTGGCGGTATCCTCGGCGTGGTGTATATCGCGGCGCTGCTGTTGATCGGCTGGCCAATTCTTAGCCTGTGGTATTAAGTTAATCGGCGGCCATCCACGGATGGCCGCTGTTGCAATCCCTTCCCCCGTGACGCCCGTCACACACTTTCATGTCGAACGCCGTCATTATACAAATCCAACGTTAACCTATTCAAAATAATCATATTTAGGGAGCCTCTGCGGATGAGAAAAAAAACGTTATTACTTTGCCTGCCTTTGCTGTTCAGCGGCACCGCCTTTGCTGAGAACGACGGTTATCAACTGGAGCAGGTGCTGGTGATGAGCCGCCATAACCTGCGCGCTCCGCTGGCGAACAACGGTAGCGTGCTGGCCCAGTCCACGCCGAAAGCCTGGCCACAGTGGGATACGCCAGGTGGCTTGCTGACCACCAAGGGCGGCGTGCTGGAAGTGTATATGGGCCACTATTTCAACGCGTGGCTCAAGCAGGCGGGCATTTTGCCGCAGGAAGGTTGCCCAGCCGCTGACAGCGTTTACGTGTATGCCAACAGCCTGCAACGCACGGTAGCCACCGCGCAGTTCTTTACCAACGGCGCATTCCCAGGCTGTGACATCAGCGTGCATCATCAGGAGAAAATGGGGGAGATGGATCCTACCTTCAACCCGATTATCACCAACAGCAGCGAAACCTTTAACCAGCAGGCGTTGAGCGCCATGAATGCCGAGCTGGCATCGCTGAAGCTGGACGCCTCCTACAAACAGCTCGAGCAGATCATCGACTACAAAGACTCCCCCGCCTGCAAGATCGACAAGCAGTGCAACCTGGCCACTGAGCCGAACAAAATGAGCGCGGTACCGGGGAAAGAGCCAGGCGTTTCTGGCCCGCTGAAAGTGGGTAACTCGCTGGTGGATGCCTTTATGCTGCAGTATTACGAAGGCTTCCCGATGAAAGAGGTGGCCTGGGGCAAGATTGTGACACCGCACCAGTGGCAGCAGTTGGCCAAGCTGAAAGATGGCTATCAGGATTCGCTGTTCACCTCGTCGGTCGTCGCCCAGAACGTTGCCAAACCGCTGCTGACCTACATCAACTCGGCGCTGATTAGCGAGCGCAAGGCGGATTCACCGAAGCTGACCGTGCTGGTGGGGCATGACTCCAACATCGCTTCCTTGCTGTCTGCGATGAAGTTCAAGCCGTATGCGTTGCCGAAGCAGTATGAGAAAACCCCGATTGGCGGCAAGCTGGTGTTTCAACGCTGGCATGATGGCAAGGGCGATCGCGATCTGTTGAAGATTGAGTATGTCTACCAATCCACCGAACAGTTGCGTAATGCCGAACCGCTGACGCTGAGCACCCCGCCGCAGCGCGTCACCCTGGCGCTGGAAGGCTGCCCGGTAGATAAAGACGGCTTCTGCACCTGGAGCGACTTTGAAAAAACCATGAAGGACGTCTTGCAATAACCGTGCTGCCGGGGCGAACCGTTTCGCCCCGGCCTGCCGCGCGGTATATACTGTCTCAACGGACCCCTTGTCACGGATGAAACGTGCTCTCTTCTTTTATTCTCAATGCTGAATTGTTGCCGGTTGACGGTTTTGCTGGCCTGATCGCGCAGTGTCACTTCTCTGTCGCGGATTATCACGACGATCTATTTGCTGCCGCCGGTATCGATTTCCCTGAACATGTCGCACCCGCAGTCGCCAAACGTAAGGCGGAATATCTTGCCGGGCGCTATCTGGCGCGCTGGGTGCTGGCAGAGTTGGGCCATCAGGATTTCACTTTATTGCGCGGGGAGAAACGTGAACCGCTCTGGCCCGCCGGAATTGCCGGGGCGATCAGCCACAATAATGATACGGCGCTGTGTGCCGCTCAGCATGAGGATGGGGCAGGTGGCGTGGGCATTGATGTGGAAACGCAGATGCCATCTGTACGAGCAGAAGAGTTGTGGAGCGGCATCGTCAATGAGAACGAATGCCAGTGGTTACGCCAACGGCCACAGCCCTTTAATCTGCTGTTGACGCTGGTATTTTCCGCCAAGGAAAGCCTGTTCAAGGCGCTTTACCCGCAGGTACGCTGCTACTTTGATTTTATGGATGCGCGGATCGTCGGGTTGGATATGCAGGCGCAGACCTTTGAGCTGGAGTTGCTAACAACGTTGACGCCACGATGCCAAGCAGGCCGTCGGTTTAAAGGACGTTTCTGGCTGCAAGGTGACGCCGTAACAACGTTTATTTGTTTTTAAAATCAGCGTTTTAATACCTACGGCGTCGTAGCAGATGGCGGGCACCTTCCAGCACCAGCAACATGACCGCCAGCCAGATCGGGATATAGGTCAGCCATTGGTTGGCGTTAATGGTTTCCCCCAATAGCAGCGCGACGATCACCAGCAACACCGGTTCTACATAGCTCAGCAGGCCAAACAGGCTGAAGGGGAGCAGGCGGCTGGCGAGGATATAGCACACCAGCGCCAGAGCGCTGATAATGCCCAACAGCGGGATCTGCAAATACAGCAGCGGTTTGGCCGTCAGTGCCGCCAGCGGTTCTGAGCCACCAAGGGCAAACAGCGCGGCAACTGGCAGCATCAGCGTCAGTTCACACCACAACCCGCCCAGATGATCGGTGCCCAAGCGGCGACGCAGAATAAAGTAAACCGGATAACCTAGCGCGACGACCAGCGTTGACCAGGAAATCCCGCCCACCAGGATCAGCTCATTACCCACGCCGACCAATGCGCATAGGGCCGCCATTTTTTGCAGCACAGACAGGCGATCGCGGAAAAACACTCGCCCTGCCAACACCATGGTCAGCGGCAGCAGGAAATAGCCGAGTGAGACATCCAGCGCCATCCCGTGCAGCGGTGCCCACAGGAATAGCCACAGTTGCACGCCCAGCAGGGAAGTGGTGAGCAGCAACAACAGCACGCGTTGCGGATGCTGCCGTAGCCAGTGCAGCATCTCTTTCACCCGCGCCCAGTCGCCGGAAAACAGCATAAACAGCGTCAGAAACGGCAGCGTCAGCAGGGTGCGCCAGCCATAGATTTCCTCGCCGTCGAGTGGGGTTAGCATTGAGGTGTAGTAATACATCACGCCGAACAGCAGGGAAGCGACGACGGAAAGTATGATGCCTTTGATCACCAGCGTTCCTGATTATTAATGGAATTTCCTGCGGCTACTCTAAGGCTATTTAGCTCTAACAACAATGGATTACGCTGGACTGGACAACAACGGCCAAGCGGTTAGAATTACACCTGTGTATTTATCCAGGTAATGACGATGACAATCGATCTGTTTGAAGATGCGCTGCCGCCGCCCTGGCGTGAGGAAATCGCGCCGGGGGCGGTGGTATTGCACGGCTTTGTTCGCGATCACGGGCCGGAACTGCTGGCGGCGGTCAACGGCGTGGTGGCACAGGTGCCTTGGCGGCATATGACCACGCCGGGCGGCTTCACCATGTCGGTGGCCATGAGCTGGTGCGGCAACGGCTGGAACAGCGATAGCAATGGCTACCGCTATTCGCAACGCGATCCCGGTACTGGCAAAAGTTGGCCAGAAATCCCGGCAATTTTGCTGGCTTTGGCCGATGAAGCGGCCTTGCAGGCCGGGTTCGGTCATTACGTCCCGGACTCCTGCCTGATGAACCGCTACGATCCGGGCAGTAAGCTTTCACTGCATCAAGATAAAGACGAGCATGATTTTACGGCACCGATCGTTTCGGTATCGCTTGGGCTACCGGCCGTTTTTCAGTTTGGTGGCCTGCATCGCAGCGACAGAACGCGGCGCATCCCGCTGGCTCACGGTGATGTGGTAGTCTGGGGTGGCCCGTCGCGATTATGTTTCCACGGCATCATGCCGGTGAAAGAGGGCTATCATTCCCTGGTGGGGTCACACCGTATCAATATCACCCTGCGCAAGGCGCTTTAACGCGGGTTCCTGGCCTAAACTGGCCACCAGATAATCGATAAACACTCGCAGCTTGGTGGGCAGATGCTGAGTTGGGGCATACAGCAGCCACAGATCGCCATGATAGCTGCTGAGGAAATCCCACTCTGGCAACACCTGCACAATCTCACCGCTGGCTAGCGCCTGGTGGGCGGTAAAGTAGGGCAGGCTGCCGATACCGATATGCTGTTTCACCGCATCTAACCGAACCCCGGTGTGGTTGGCGGCATAGCGACCCCGCACATTGACCGAAACCGTCTTGCCATTGCGGCGAAAACGCCAGCGTGCGTCGCTGGGCGTCTCCCCCAGATAAATACAGCTATGCTCCGTCAGGTCTCGTGGGTGACGCGGCGTGCCCTGTTGGGCCAGGTAATGCGGAGTGGCGCATAGCAAATGTTCGATGGTCATCAACGGGCGGCCGATCAGGCCCGGTGACGGTCGGTCGGTGATGCGCAGCGCCAGATCGACCCGATCGTCGATCAAATCCATATAACGGTCCTCCAGCCGCAGATGGACATCCACCTGCGGATAGCGCCGTAAGAACTCTGGCATGTGAGGATGCAGGACAAAGTGCCCGACGGCCTTCGGTACGCTGATGCTGATTGTGCCTTCCGGCTCCGAGCTGTTCTGGTCGCTGATGGTCAACACTGAGTTGGCGGCATCCAGCATGCTGCGGCAGCGCTGAAACACGGCCTCGCCTTGCTCACTCAGGCGCAGTTTGCGGGTGGTGCGGTGCAACAGACGTACGTTCAGCGCTTGTTCCAACCTGGCAACGCTGCGGCTGGTGGCAGAAGGCGAGCTGCCTAACTGGCGGGCGGCGGCGGAGAAGCTGCCGCTTTCCACCACCTGAACAAAAACGGCCATTTCAACCAGCAGTGTGGTGGAAAGATTTGTGCTCACGGCGCAAAGGTCCATTGTAGTGAAGACGGATTATCAGCCGATTATGGCACGAATATAATAACGGCGTTAACCAGGAGAAAGCCCATGACCGAACGACTTTATTATTATCACGATGATTTGCAGCTCCAGGCACGGGTGTTGTCCTGCACGGCGCAAGAGGATGGCAGCTATGCGGTGCAGTTGGATGCCACGCTGTTTCACCCGCAGGGCGGCGGTCAGCCGAGCGTTAGCGGCACGATCGGCGGTGTAGCGGTATTACGTGTTGCTGCGCAGGGCGATCAACTGCTCCATTATCTGGCCGAACCCCTGCCTTGTGGTCCGGTGACGCTGGAAATCGACGGGGAGCAACGCCACTTACATACCCGCTGGCATTCTGCCGGGCATCTGATTGGCTGGCTTGGGGAAAACCGGGGCTGGCAGCCGGTGAAAGCGCACCACTGGCCGGGGGAAGGGCGTATTACCTTTGCACCGGGTGCACAGGCAACGGAACTGCAACCAGAATATTTGCAACAACGGCTGACGGACTTGATCGCCGCCGACTTGCCACGCAGGCAGCAGGAACAGCAAGGCGTCCGTCAGGTTGGGTTTGGCGATCTGCCTGCTTATGGCTGCGGTGGCACCCATGTGCGTTCGCTGGCGGAGTTGGGCAAGGTGCAAATTACCGCCGTCAAGATGAAGAAAGGGCAGTTGATTGTGCAGTATCAGGTAGCATAACCAAGGGCACCCTCTTTATTTTCCTGACCCTGCATTGCGTAACTGCGTACAGAAGGCGCACTGGCAGCCCATGACCGGCACGGCTGCACAGGTGCTGGTATTCACGGCCTGCATTGCCATGAAATGAAAACCGTAAAACTGATTTACCAGCTGCTTTTCAATGTTGGGAGCCTTTGCTGGTGGTAATTCGGGTTGGCGAGGTTGGAAGGCGGTAGCCTTGCCAGCCAGCATGCTAAGGAATAACAAAGAGAGCTGTGCCTTCATGCTTTATCTCCTGCAAGACGAAAATGATACATTATAACAAAATCGGTTTATTGCCAAGCCACCTGCCTTGTGCGTTTTCTATCATTAGTTAGCTAAATTAGTTCGTTCAACTCCGTGCCGTTTTGGTTTGTTATCTACCCCATAACAAACCGACATAAAGAAGGCACGGCACCCATGTTTAATTTTCCTTTCAAGACGTTAACCAGCGGACTGGCGGTGGTATTAGGCGCTGCGGCTGCGGCGAGCCCGGCCATCGCGGCGGTGCAGGGCGGCACGCTGATCTATCTGGAGCAGCAGGCCCATACCAATCTGTATCCCCCTTCAGGTGGGTTTTACCCCAACGGCGGTATCCTTAACCAGATCACCGACAAGCTGACCTACCAGAACCCAAAGACACTGGAGATCGAACCCTGGATCGCCGAGTCCTGGTCCAGCAACCCCGATAAAACGGAATATACCTTCAAACTGCGCCCCGGAGTGACCTTCTCCGACGGGACACCGCTGGATGCCAACGCGGTAGCCAAGAACTTTGATACCTACGGCTTGGGCAATAAAGCGCTGCGCTTGCCGGTTTCCGAGGTGATCAATAACTATGACCACAGTGAGGTCATCGATCCGCTGACGGTCAAATTCTATTTCAAGCGCTCGTCCCCAGGATTCCTGCAAGGTACGGCGACCATCGGTTCCGGGCTGGTGTCGCTCAGCACGCTGAACCGCCAATACGATGAACTGGGTGATGCGCGCCATATTATCGGCTCTGGCCCGTTTGTGGTGAGCGGTGAAACCTTAGGGCGGGAGGTCGATCTCAGCGTACGCCAAGACTATAGTTGGGGGCCCGCCAAGCTGCCTCAGCAAGGGCGGGCCAATCTGGATGCCATCAAGGTGATCGTCACCCCGGAAGACAGCGTGCGAATTGGCGCGTTGCAGGCCGGGCAGGCGGACTTTATTCGCCAGATCCAGGCTTACGATGAGAAGCAAACCCAAGACCAGGGTTTTACGATCTATGCCGCGCCAACCCGTGGCGTAAACGACAGCATTGCCTTCAGGCCAGACAATCCGCTGGTGGCCGATATCCGCGTGCGGCAAGCGCTGCTGCATGCTACCGACAGCAAACAGATCGTCGATACGCTGTTCTCCGCCAACTATCCACAAGCCAAATCGGTGATCGCCTCCTCGGCAGCCGGTTTTGTCGATCTCTCCGATAAATTGACCTTCGATTTGGCGAAGGCCAACCGCCTGCTAGATGACGCCGGTTGGCAAAAGGGCAACGATGGTCTGCGCCAGAAAGACGGTAAAAAGCTGTTGTTAACGGTGTACGAGTCGCTTCCGCAGCCGCAAAACAAGGCGGTGCTGCAATTGGTCTCGCAGCAATGGGGCAAGGTGGGGGCTCGGCTGAATATCTTGGCAGGCGATGCTGGCAGCCGGGTGGCAGATAACCTCGATCCGCAAAAGACCCCGGCTTCGGTGGTCGAAGTGGGCCGTGCCGATCCCGATGTGATTAAAAGCCAGTTTTATCCCACCAATCGTGATGGCCTGTTGCAGCAGGGGGGCACCAGCCAGAACAGTCAATTTATCGACAATTCGCTGAACCAACTGCTGCTGGGGATCGCCTCTGAAGTGGATCCGGCCAAGCGCTTGCAGATCGCCGGTGAGGCTCAAAAGTATCTGCTGGATCAGGCCTACGTGATCCCGTTCTTTGAAGAGCCGCAGGTCTTTGCCGGTGCTCCCTATCTGAAAGGCGTCAACTTTGAGGCCGTGGGTCGGCCAAGCTTCTATGGCGCGTGGTTAGAGAAACGCTAACGCCATATTCGAGGAGATAAAGATGCTGAAATACCTGAGTGGCCGAACCGGACAGGCGTTGCTGGTGCTGTGGGCGGCATTTACCCTGTCGTTTATCTTGCTGCAGGTACTGCCCGGCGACGCGATCCTGATTAAATTCCAGAACCCGGATATGGGGCTTAGCCCGGATCAGATCGCCGACATGCGCGCCGCCTACGGTGCCGATGTGCCCCTGTGGCAGCAATATCTGCATACGTTGGGGAGTTTCCTGCGCGGTGATTTGGGCTATTCGATCCAGAACGGCGTGCCGGTCAGTGCTTTGCTGGCTGCCAACCTGCCCGCCACCCTGCAATTAGCGGTGCTGGGCTTCACCCTGGCCTTGCTGTTGGCGCTGGTCATTGCCTTTGTCTCCAATCTGATCGGTTTTGGCTGGCTGAAATCGGCGCTGCAATCGCTGCCTGCGCTGTTTGTATCGGTTCCCACCTTCTGGCTTGGCATCGTGTTGATCCAGATCTTTTCATTCCGGCTGAAACTGGTGCCGATCATCAATCCAGGGGAGTGGATTGGGCTGCTGTTGCCGATCGCCACCCTGGCAATCCCAATCTCTGCTCCGTTGGCGCAGATCCTGATCCGCAGCATCGATAGCGTGCAAACCCAGCCGTTTGTGGCGGTGGCGCGAGCCAAAGGGGCTAGTCGTAGCGGAGTGCTGTGGCGGCATGTGGCGCGTAACGCGATGCTGCCAGTGCTGACCATTGCGGGCATTCTGTTTGGCGAACTGATCGCCGGGGCGTTGATCACAGAAACCGTATTTGGCCGCAGTGGCCTGGGGCAACTGACGCAGCAGGCGGTCGTGAACCAGGACGTGGCGGTGCTACAGGCGGTAGTAATGATCTCTGCCGCCGCCTTTGTCTTCCTCAATCTGCTGGTCGATCTGCTGTTCCCGCTGCTCGATCCCAGATTGAAATCCTATGCAGGAGCGACCCGATGAGCAGTATTCCGTTGGAAAAATCCGTGATGCCGGAACGCGATCTGTCCGGCGGGGAAACCGAAGGTAGTTTACCCACCGCCAGGCGCGCTCAGCGGCGTTATCCGCTCAGCCTGGGGCTGGCCGGGGCCGTGCTGGCGATCGCTGTGCTTTGGGCGATCGCCCCAGAGATCTTTACTGCGTACAGCGGCACGGAAGGAATTGCCGGAGCACAGCGTCTGGCACCGGGTGGTGAGCATTGGCTGGGCACAGACCCACTGGGCCGCGATCTCTACGCCCGGATCGTGTATGGCGCATCGCACACTTTATCCGCAGCGTTGGTTGCCGTGGCGTTGGGGCTGGTTGTGGGGACGTTGCTGGGCGTAGTCGCCGGGGCTTTGGGCGGCATCGCCGATGATGTTGTGATGCGCTTGGTTGATGTTTTGCTGTCGATCCCTGGGCTGCTGCTTTCTTTGAGCGTAATTATCCTGCTGGGTTTTGGCACGGTGAATGCGGCGCTGGCGGTGGGGATCTCGTCGGTGGCCAACTTTGCGCGTCTGGCTCGTGCGGAGGTGCTGTGGGTGCGGCACAGTGACTACGTTGAGGCGGCTTACGGTAGCGGCGGACACTTTTGGGCGGTGCTATGGCGCCATATTCTGCCTAATTCACTGACCTCGGTGATTGCATTCTCTGCCCTACAGTTTGGCAATGCCATTCTGGCGATCGCCACCCTGAGCTTCCTGGGGTACGGCACGCCACCGCCCACGCCGGAGTGGGGCTTGCTGATCGCCGAAGGGCGTAACTACATCTCAACGGCCTGGTGGCTGACGACCTTCCCCGGCCTGATGGTGGTTGCCGTGGTGCTGGCGGCCAACCGAATCAGCCATGCATTAGGGAGCGCGCGCCGATGACCCCACAGACAACCGTTTCACCCGCGCCACTGCTGGAACTGGATAACGTTTCTATCGCCTATAGTAACCAGCGGGTGGTGCACAACGTTTCTTTTACCATTCAGCCGGGGGAGGTCGTTGCCCTGGTGGGGGAATCGGGATCGGGTAAAACCACCACGGCCCAGTCGATAATCGGCCTGCTGGCGGAAAATGGCCGCCTGGAGCAGGGGGCCATTCGGCTTAATGGCACCGATATTACGCACTGGACACCGCGCCAGTTGGATGCGGTGCGTGGCGCGCAGATAAGTCTGATCCCGCAAGATCCCGCCAGTTCGCTGAACCCGGTTAAAACCATCGGTGAGCAGGTTGCCGAGATCATTAATATTCACCAGCGTCTGCCACGCAAGCTGGTACAGCTTCGGGTAGTGGAGTTACTCACCCGTGTGGGGCTGACTCATCCTGAATTGCGCGCGCGCCAATATCCGCATGAGCTTTCCGGCGGCATGAAACAACGGGTGCTGATTGCCATCGCCATTGCGTTACGGCCCGCGTTGATTATTGCCGATGAACCGACCAGCGCGCTGGACGTCACGGTGCAAAAACGCATCCTCGATCTGATCGACGAACTGCGTCAGGAGTTTGGCACGGCGGTGCTGTTTGTCACCCATGATTTGGGCGTGGCGGCGGAACGGGCCGATAGGCTACTGGTGTTTCGTCAGGGCAGAGTGCAAGAGCAGGGGCAAACGGCGGCGGTGTTGCAGGCACCGGCGCATGAGTATACCCGCCGCTTGTTTGCCGATGTGCCTTCGCTGGCTTCCGTTGCTCCGCCAATTATCGTCCGTAAGGCGGAACCGGCGATCGTCGTCAACGAGCTGGTGAAGGATTTCCGTTTTGCTGGCAGAGGCGGGCAGGCGTTCCGGGCGTTGGATCGGGTGTCGTTCAGCGTGCAGCGCGGCACTACTCATGCGTTGGTCGGCGAGTCTGGCTCCGGTAAAACCACTTTGGCCCGCTGCCTGCTGGGTTTTCAGCGGCCGGATGCGGGGCAAATCATCATCGACGGCGTCGATTTTACCCGGCTGAAGGGCGAGGCGCTGCGCCAGTTTCGGCGACGTATTCAACTGGTCTATCAAAACCCCTTTGCTTCGCTCGATCCGGCGCAAACCCTGTATCAGACGATTGAAGAGCCGTTGCTCAACTTTGAGCCTGCCGCCAAAGCAGAGCGTTACCGGCGGGTGCGGGAATTGTTCGAACGAGTCGCTCTGCCTGCTGAACTTCTGACGCGCAAACCGCGTGAGCTTTCAGGGGGCCAACGCCAACGGGTTGCCATCGCTCGTGCTCTGATATTGCAACCTCGGGTGCTGGTATTGGATGAAGCTACCTCGGCGTTGGACGTCACCGTGCAGGCGCAAATCCTGCGCTTATTAGAGCAGCTACAGCGAGAGTTGGGGCTGACCTACCTGTTTATCTCGCACGATCTGGCTACGGTGCGGCAAATCTCGCACAGCGTCTCGGTGCTGTGCCGTGGGCAACAGGTAGATGCAGGCACTACCGCCGAGGTATTTGCCCGGCCCGGCAGTGACTATACCCGCCAATTGATTGCGGCCATTCCTGGCCGTGCGATGTACCAAACTTTGAAGGATGCCTCATGAGCGCTAAACGTCTCGGCTTTTTTACCCGCCTGCTGGATAACGGCAGTGCTCAGGAACGTTACCGGCTGGCCACCGAGCAGATTGTCCATGCCGAACGCGCCGGGTTCGATACCGCCTGGGTAGCACAGCACCATTTTCATCAGGATGAGGGCGGCTTGCCTTCACCCCTGGTTTTTTTGGCTCAGGCCGCGGTGCATACCCGGCATATTCGTTTGGGGACTGGAGTGATCACCTTGCCGATGGAGTCTGCCGTTCGCGTGGCGGAAGATACGGCGGTGTTGGATCTGCTCTCTGGTGGCCGGCTGGAAGTGGGGCTGGCGGCAGGGGGAACCCCGTCTTCGTTTAGCGCTTTTGGTATTGATGCCGAGCGGCGTAATGCGGCGTTTAACGATAATTTACGCATTCTGCTGGACGCCTGGAGTGGTGAGGCGCTCGGCAACTCCGCCAACCGTCTTTATCCGGCTGCTCCCCAACTGAAAAAACGCGTCTGGCAAGCCACCTTCTCGGTTGACGGTGGGATCCGGGCTGGTAAGGCTGGAGATGGGCTGATGTTGTCACGCACTCAACCCAGGCCGTCAGATGCACCGGATACGCCACTCGATGAGCTGCAAAATCCGATTATTGATGCCTATCTCGCCGCGCTGCCGCCTGGTGTAGAGCCCCGCATCATGGGATCGCGCACCGCTTTTGTGACTGAAGATCAGAACCGTGCGCGGGATTTTGCTGCACAGGGGCTTAGCCGTGGATTGGAGCGCTTACGCGCCAGTGGGCATCAGGTACAGGATGAGTCGCTCGACGGTCTGATCCGCGCTTTTGACGTGCATCTCGGTACGCCAGAGCAGGTGATCGCCTCGTTGCAACGCGATAGCGCGCTGGCCCGTGTCACCGATCTGGCGTTTCAGGTGCACTCTATCGATCCGCCACACGCCTATATTTTGCGCTCCATTGAGCTGATAGCTCGCGACGTTGCACCGGCATTAGGCTGGCAGCGGCGCAATCCTGCCACGTTGGCTTATTCACATCACGCAGAGGAAAACGTATGACCGAAACCCAGGATCATCTGACCAGACTGGCTGAAATCACCCCAGACTCTCCTTTGGCACAGGCCAGAGCAACACGCCAGGCGGCAACCGATGGGATTGAGGCCAGCTATCAGAGGCTGTTCGCGCCACAGGATGTGGGCGGTTTTGGGATTGCGGAACGCCTGCTGTTGGCTCAACGTATCAGTGAATGGCACGGCGATCGGCAATTGGCGGGGCATTATGCTCAACTGCAGCAGACTCCGCCCGCAGACGGCCCACGTTTGCAGGCCGCATTGGATCACGCAGAACGCCAGGCCTTCAAACCTGCCGGGGCAGAAGCCAAACACTTACAGGCTCTGCAACAGGCGGGGTGGTCATTGGATGACATCGTCACGCTTTCACAGCTGATCGCCTTTGTCAGTTTCCAGAGCCGTCTGCTGTACGGCTACCGCTTGCTGGCAGGATTGCCGGTAGCGACCAGTGGCCGTGCTCTCGTTCGAGCTTCCGCCTGGCGCACCGCGAGTCATACAGCCAGTGGCCGCCATGCACCGCCTGCGTTCACCAGCCAGGAGTTGGGATGGGAGCCCTGGATTGCGGCTAAACCCTTGGAGGCGTTTGACGAACCGGGAAAAGCCTTGTTGACCAAGTTCGGTCACGCGGATTCTGACTATTTCCGTTTGTTGGCGCGCGATCATGCGGTGCTGGAACAGCGAACCATCACGGATAGGGCCATTTTCTACACCGTGGGTGGCCTGGCCCGCCAGGATAGGGAGTTGGCTGCGGCGGTGGCCAGCAAGGTGAATGGCTGTATTTACTGTGCCTCGGTGCATGCGCGTAAAGCGGTGCAGTTATCCAAAAGGGCTGAAGAGGTGCAGCGCCTGCTGGATGTCGCGCCTGGAGGGATCTTGAGCGAGGGGCAGGGTGAGGATTGGCGTACGCAAATAGACTTTGCCGCAGCGCTTTCGGCCACGCCACCGCAGGCCAATGCGGCTCAGCTGGTTGCGTTACGCGAACAAGGGCTAGGCGAACTGGAGTTGTTGGACCTGGTGCAGGCGACGGCCTTCTTTGCTTGGGCCAACCGGTTGATGCTGACACTCGGCGAACCTTATGACGATTGAGTCACCCAGTGGTTAAACAGCAAAAAGCCCGCTTAGTTGCCTAAGCGGGCTTTTCTAAATATGGCTCCTCTGACTGGACTCGAACCAGTGACATACGGATTAACAGTCCGCCGTTCTACCGACTGAACTACAGAGGAATCGTGTGAACGGGGCGAATAATAGCGGTGCCGATGGGGCTTGTAAAGCATGAAAATGCACAAATGTTCCGTTTGTCGAGGTTATGAGCAAATTGGCTTGTTTTCCAGCAGGTTAAACTTTATCACTGACAGACAGGCCGCTATCATTGCAGGGCGGGCACACTTTGTAAGTTAATCCCGAGTTTTTCGGGGTGCTGATATTTTAAAGGCTAAACCCAAGAAAATTCCTAATTATAGAGTGAGGGATTGAGCTTGTTCGCTAAGATATTTCCTGTAATTTTCATGGATCATTCCTAGTGATCGATGGAAAAATAAGTTTAAGGATTATCATCAAGTCCTGTATTTTTAATACAACAATCAGAGTGCCTCGGATAAATCTTTAGATTGCGCTGTCGCTATGGAAAAACATCCGGGCACGTGTGGAGTAAATCGCCAAAAAATGCGTTTTTAATAATATATATATCTATTTTTAATCGTGGGGGATAGTCATTTTCATTAGGAAAAACGGGGGTTGCGATGATAGCGGCGGAAATTGTCAGATTTCCATACATGTCATTGTTTTTAATCTATTTTGTTTTATTTTTTGGCGCTTTTTTTACCAAGAGATCAGAATGGATGCTGCTGTATGCGGGAGTGTGTCTTTGTCCTTACTTGGCGACAAGCGCCGTTTTTGCCACGCAACTCGGCGTTCAGGCCCGCTTGCAGAGTTGCTGGATATAAAAAATACCAGTATTATTTTGCACTTCATAAACGTCGTGGGCAGGTTAAATCGCTGGCAAGTTGCAGGCGCCTTATTGCGCTATGCAGGTCACCGATGAAACCCGGTTAAGTATTCGTTAAGTTAATAGACCATGGCGAACGTTGCAAGAGTAGGGGCAATGAGCGGCCATAGTATAGTTCCAGTGAATGTTTGCTACTGAAGAGCCACCCCTATATCATTGCTGAAAAATGCTCGTATTATTTATCCAGGATATAGCCGATCTGGTCTGAGTTGACCTGTCGGTAACGGAATTTTTTGAAAGGAATTTTCGATGATAAGCACCCAAAAGAACCTCTGTTTAGGCGTAATACTGTGCAGTGGTTTGTTGCTGGCAGGATGCCAGAAAACCGCACAGACCCGTTGGCAAGAAACCCCACCAGCGACCACCGTACAAGCTCCCCCTCAACAGATCAGCGTGTCCCCACCGCCAGAACCGGCTGCCGCAGAAACCAAAACCAGCAAAATTGGCCTTTGCCAAAGCGAGTTGGCGTCACTCAAGCAGGTCAATCCGAAGGCTTACGCGGCCAAGCAGGCCAACTTTAACCGTCTGGTGAACAATGCCTCGGTTTATGGCGCGGTACGCGGCGATGTCAATGCGACAACCAAAGATACCCTTGATGCGTTGTACAAATACAAGACCAATCAGCTATGTGCCGAGATCGAACGTGACGTCCTGCAAGGCTTGATCCAGAGAGGGGAAAGCGTGAAATGAAACGCAGGATATATTGCGGTGCCTTGTTGACGTTGGCGTTGCCGCTAGGAGTAGTAAGGGCTGAGGAGGCGGTTACTCCCGATGCCCATGCGTTGAATTCACTGGACGCGATCACACGCCAGGTGGATGAGGCTCCGGCGCTCCTGTTTCTGACGCCTTCACAACTGGATACAGCAGAACCTGCAAGACCCAAAAGTAGTAAACCTGCCAGCAGCAAACCTAACGAACTGGCAAAGTCGGCGGATGAGAGGGGTAGTGAGCGTATTCGCGAAATGAAGACGCTGCAGGCAACCATCAATCAGCTGAAAGCCAAAGTCACCAGCCAGGAAGCGGCTCTCGAGCAGTTGCGTAAAACGCAATCTCAGTCAGCGGGCTCTTCTGCAGAGTTGGCGCGTCTGCAACAGGCCATTGAGCAAAGCCAGCGGGAAAATGCGCGGCTGCAGCAGCAGCTTGCTGCACAGGCCAAGGAAAGCGAGCGGCAGATGCAGCAAATGAAGCTGCAACAGCAGGAACAACGTAACAGTGCGCAATTGCAGCAACAGTTGGCAGCGCAAACCAAAGATAACGAACAAAAAGCGCAACAGATCAAACAACTGCAGCAAACGTTACAGCAAAACCAGCAGGCCATAGCCCAATTGCAGGATCAGCTGTCAGCGCGTAGCAAAGAGAATGAACAGAAGTCCCAGCAGGCAATGGCGAAGCTGCAGGAGCAACTGGCTGCGCAAACCAAAGACAGCCAGCAGAAAGCCGAGCAGGTGAAACAGCTGCAACAGGCTGGTGCCAAGTTGCAAGAGCAGCTAACGGCGTATGCTAAAACTAACGATGAAAAAGCCCAGCAGGCCAAGCAACTGCAACAAAATCAGCAGGAGGTGGCGAAACTGCAAGCACAGTTGGCTGCCCAGGCCAAAGACAGTGAACAAAAAGCCTTGCAGGTAACACAGCTGCGAGAACAACTGGCGGCGCGCAGCAAAGAGAATGAGCAGAAGACCCAGCAAGCAATGGCGAAGCTGCAAGATCAACTGGCCGCACAGACCAAAGACAGCGAGCAGAAAGCCGAACAGGTGAAGCAGCTGCAACAGGCGAGCGTCAAGCTGCAAGAGCAGCTAACGGCGTATGCTAAAACTAACGATGAAAAAGCCCAGCAGGCCAAGCAGCTGCAGCAAAACCAGCAGGCGTTGGCGAAGCTCCAAGAGCAGTTAGCCACCCAGACCAAAGACAGTGAATACAAAGCCCAACTGGTCAAACAGCTGCAAGAACAGCTGACGACACGCAGCAAAGAGAATGAGCAGAAGACCCAACAGGCGATGGCGAAGCTGCAAGAACAGTTGGCTGCTCAAACCAAAGACAGTGAGCAGAAAGCCGAACAAATTAAGCAGTTGCAGCAGGCCAGCGCCAAGCTGCAAGAGCAACAGATCGCGGCTCAAACCAAAACTACCGATGAAAAAGCGCAGTTGGCTGCACAACTGCAGCAAAACCAGCAGGCGTTGGTGAAGCTGCAGGAACAGTTGGCTGCCCAGACCAAAGAGCGTGAGCAAAAGGCGCTGCAGGTAACACAACTGCAAGATCAACTGGCGGCGCGCAGCAAAGAGAATGAGCAGAAGACCCAGCAAGCGATGGCGAAGCTGCAAGATCAACTGGCCGCACAGACCAAAGACAGCGAGCAGAAAGACGAACAGGTGAAGCAGCTGCAACAGGCGAGCGCCAAGCTGCAGGAGCAGTTGACGGCACAAGCCAAAGTCAACGCTGAAAAAGCCCAACTGGCTACACAGCTACAGCAAAACCAGCAGGCGTTGGCGAAGCTGCAGGAACAGTTGGCTGCCCAGACCAAAGAGCGTGAGCAAAAGGCCCTGCAGGTAACACAGTTGCAAGATCAGTTGGCGGCGCGCAGCAAAGAGAATGAGCAGAAGACCCAGCAAGCGATGGCT